>OJUB01000001.1_pt1 | contig 652818 bp, 576 predicted proteins | sample 1599941 | NCBI WGS metagenome assembly OJUB01 (sample SAMN04436883, study PRJEB24849) | human gut metagenome | biome: human gut; feature: NICU; material: stool | host: Homo sapiens | place: USA: Saint Louis, MO | collected 2012-03-01 | reverse complement strand
GCCGATGGTAGTGTGGGGTCTCCCCATGTGAGAGTAGGGAACTGCCAGGCATCAAATTAAGTAGTAAGCCGGTGCATTAATCCGGTGGTTACAGAAGTATTCGGTGGAGCGGTAGTTCAGTCGGTTAGAATACCTGCCTGTCACGCAGGGGGTCGCGGGTTCGAGTCCCGTCCGTTCCGCCACTTATTAAAAGCCCTGAGCATTTGCTCAGGGCTTTTTCTTTACCTGTTGTTTAATTATTGCTGTTTTAGCAAAAATCCTCTGCATTTAGCGCTCTTTTTCTCAATCTTCTCGTTGGTCATAATTGTCCTCGTTAACCGATATGAATGAAGAAAGAGGAAAATCATGACAATCCCTGTATTTGGTCTTGGGACCTTCCGTCTGAAAGATGACGTGGTTATTACATCTGTAAAAACGGCGCTTGAACTGGGCTATCGCACCATTGATACCGCGCAAATCTATGATAATGAAGCTGCTGTGGGTCAGGCGATTGCAGAAAGCGGCGTTGCGCGCAATGAACTGTTCATCACCACCAAGATCTGGATTGAAAATCTCAACAAAGAGAAGCTGATCGCCAGCCTGAAAGAGAGCCTGCAGAAGCTGCGTACTGACTATGTCGATCTGACGTTAATCCACTGGCCGTCGCCAAATGATGCCGTTGCGGTTGAAGAGTTTATGGCCGCGCTGCTGGAAGCGAAAAAACAGGGGCTGACCCGTCAGATTGGTATCTCTAACTTCACTATTCCGCTGATGGAGCGCGCAATTGCTGCCGTTGGCGCGGAGAACATCGCGACCAACCAGATTGAACTCTCTCCGTATCTGCAGAACCGTAAAGTGGTTAATTGGGCACGTGAACACGGTATCCATATCACCTCTTACATGACGCTGGCCTACGGTAAGGCGCTGAAAGATGAAGCGATCGCACGTATCGCGGCGAAACACGATGCCACGCCGGCGCAGGTTATCCTGGCCTGGGCAATGGGCGAAGGTTATGCGGTAATCCCGTCTTCGACTAAGCGCGAAAACCTGGCAAGCAATCTCAAAGCTCAGGATCTGCAGCTGGATGAAGACGATCGCCAGGCGATCGCCGCGCTGGACAGCAACGATCGTCTGGTTAGCCCGGACGGTCTGGCGCCTGAATGGGACTAATTTAATCCCCATCTGTACTCTACAACCCTGTTACAGCTCCTTCGGGAGCTGTTTTACATGCTCGCTAAGAAAGTCGATAAAGGCTCTGATCCGCGTGCTTACGGCCCTGTCGCTGTAGTAAACCGCGCTAAACGGCATTTCAATCGGCAGCCGTTTGTCAGCCAGCAGCTCGACAAACGCCCCTTCAGCAATCTCCTTATCCACCATATAGTCCGACAGACAGGCGATTCCGTTACCGGCCAGGCACAGCTGCTTAAGCGTTTCTCCGCTATTGGAAGATATCTCGCTTTCGATTTCCAGTAGCTGACCATCACAGCAGGAGATTGGCCATGTATTCAATGAAACGGGTTCGCTAAAGCCCAGACACTGATGATGTTTTAGCTCAGCGACGCTTTGCGGCGTTCCATGGCGAGCAAGATAGTCCGGTGAAGCGATAATTTTGCGGTAGCTATTGAACAATGGCCTGGCGCGCAGGCTGGAGTCGGTCAGCGTACCGGCGCGGATCGCGACGTCGACTTTCCGCTCGATCAGATTGATAAAGGTTTCTGACGAAACCAGCGTAAGGTTCATCTCCGGGTAGCGCTCGCGGAAGGGTCTTATCAAAGGCATCAGAAAATGCAGTATCACCGGCGTTGCGGCGTCAACCCGTAACAGACCTCTTGGCGTCGTACGGCTCTCCAGAAGCTCATTCTCGGCAGCGGCCATCTCCTGAAGCACAACCTGCATGCGACGGAAATAACGCTCTCCCTCTTCAGTCAGGCTTAGCTGACGGGTCGTACGATTAAGCAGGCTCACGCCGAGCTTTGATTCCAGCTTTTTCACCGCCCGGCTGACGGCGGAATTAGCCTGACCTAGCTGTTCGGCTGCGCGACTAAAGCTGCCGCTTTCAACCACGGCGACAAAAATGGCGATTTCTTCTGAGGTAGCTCTCATTATTGCACCTGTGGCAAAATTCTATTGATACTTTGGCTATTTTTGTTATTAAAACATCTCTTCATACTACGTGTCATCTTAATCATGTTGATACGGAGTACATTATGCCGCTGGCGCTACTGGCCTTAACTATCGGTGCCTTTGCTATTGGCACGACCGAATTTGTCATCGTGGGCCTGGTGCCCACTATCGCAGAACAACTTGCTATTTCGCTCCCCTCTGCGGGGCTGCTGGTTTCGATCTATGCACTCGGCGTGGCGATTGGCGCCCCGGTACTCACCGCGCTGACCGGGCGGATGCCGCGTAAACAACTGCTGCTCGCGTTAATGGCGCTGTTTACCGCCGGCAACCTGCTGGCCTGGCAGGCGCCGGGCTATGAAACTCTGGTTCTGGCACGCCTGCTGACGGGGCTGGCGCACGGGGTTTTCTTTTCGATCGGATCGACAATTGCGACCAGCCTGGTCCCGAAAGAGAAAGCGGCTTCGGCGATTGCGATTATGTTTGGCGGTCTGACTGTTGCGCTGGTGACCGGGGTGCCATTAGGCACCTTTATCGGCCAACATTTTGGCTGGCGTGAGACGTTCCTCGCCGTGTCGATCCTTGGCGTCATTGCGTTAATGAGCAGCCTTATTCTGGTGCCGAATAACATTCCTGGCCGCGTCAGCGCGGGATTGCGCGCCCAGCTGCAGGTTCTGACCCATCCTCGTTTGCTGATTATCTACGCCATTACTGCTTTAGGATATGGCGGCGTATTTACCGCTTTTACCTTCCTGGCGCCGATGATGCAGGATCTTGCCGGATTTAGCCCAGCGGCCGTTAGCTGGATCCTCCTCGGCTACGGTGTATCTGTGGCGGTGGGCAACGTATGGGGCGGAAGGCTGGCGGATAAACACGGCGCCGTGCCCGCGCTGAAGCTGATTTTTGCCGCGTTAGTTGCTTTACTTCTGATCTTTCAATTTACGGCCAGTTTGCAGTATGCGGCGCTGGCGACGGTATTGGTGATGGGCATCTTTGCTTTTGGTAACGTTCCGGGCCTGCAGGTGTACGTGGTGCAGAAAGCGGAGCAGTATACCCCTGGCGCGGTTGAAGTTGCCTCTGGCCTGAATATTGCCGCCTTTAATATCGGGATTGCCTTAGGATCGGTGATTGGCGGTCAGACGGTAGAGCATTATGGTCTGGCTCAGACGCCGTGGATTGGCGCGTTAATTGTTCTGGTCGCACTGTTACTGGTGGTTCTCAGCGGTCGGCTCGATAGGCCTCGGCGCCGTACTACGGCTCTTTCCGTAGAAGGATAAAGGTTTCTGGCAAATTGCATTGAAAGTGTATACAAAAATCCCTATAACAGAAGAACCAGCCGCAGTCGGGCTGGTTTCCTGTTATCGAGGTTTGATGCCTAAATTGCGAAAGAATACCTATGCCATGCGCTATGTCGCCGGACAACCCGCGGAGAGAATCTTACCTCCGGGGTCGTTTGCTGGCATGACTCCGGCTTTTCCGGCCGGGGTACCGTTAAGCTCGGATGAGAAAATCCGCGTGCTGGTGTGGAACATCTTCAAGCAACAGCGCGCCGAGTGGAAATCCGTGCTTAATAATTTCGGTAAAGATGCTCACCTGGTGTTATTGCAGGAAGCGCAAACCACGCCTGAGTTAGTGAAATTCGCCACCTCCAACTATCTGGCCGCGGACCAGGTTCCGGCTCTGGTGCTCCCGCAGCATCCTTCCGGGGTCATGACGTTAGCTTCCGCGCACCCCATTTATTGCTGCCCTCTGCGCGAACGCGAGCCTATCCTGCGGCTGGCAAAGTCAGCGTTGGTCACCGTTTACCCGTTACCGGATTCCCGTCTGCTGATGGTGGTGAATATCCACGCGGTCAATTTTAGTCTTGGCGTTGATGTCTACAGCAAACAGCTGCTGCCGATTGGCGACCAGATTGCCCATCACAGCGGGCCGGTGATAATGGCGGGCGACTTTAACGCCTGGAGCCGTCCGCGAATGAACGCTTTGTATCGCTTTGCGCGTGAAATGTCGCTGCGCGAAGTCCGCTTCTCTGACGATCAGCGCCGTCGCACTTTTGGTCGTCCGCTTGATTTTGTGTTTTATCGGGGGTTAAGCGTGCACGACGCTTCCGTGCTGGTGACCCGCGCCTCCGATCACAACCCTCTACTAGTCGAATTCAGTCCCGGCAAGCCTGATTAATTAAGGTATGTCAGGCTTGCCATGGGGCAGGCCTGCATATGCATGGTGCTGCCTTTATTACTCAAACTACCGAAGGACAATGCAATGACAACACGCTCTCATCATGACAACGTCGAAAAACAGTTTGGCTCACAGGCCAGCGCCTACCTGACCAGCGCCGTACACGCTTCCGGGCGGGATTTACAGCGCCTGGCCGAACGGCTGGCGGACTTCCCGCAGGCCCACGTGCTGGATATGGGATGCGGCGCCGGACACGCCAGCTTTGCGGCGGCAGGGCAGGTTGCCCAGGTGACGGCATATGATTTATCCAGCCAGATGCTGGACGTGGTGGCTCAGGCCGCAAGGGATAAAGGTTTCACCAATATCGCCACTCAGCAGGGCTACGCTGAATCATTGCCTTTCGCTGATGCCAGCTTTGATGTGGCGATCAGCCGTTATTCTGCGCATCACTGGCACGACGTCGGCCAGGCATTGCGCGAAGTGAAGCGGGTGCTGAAGCCGGGTGGGGTGATGATTATTATGGATGTGATGTCGCCCGGTCACCCTGTTCGCGACGTCTGGCTGCAAACCGTTGAAGCCCTGCGCGATACTTCCCATGTCCGCAACTACTCCAGCGGCGAGTGGCTGGCAATGGCGAGCGAGGCCGGTTTGGTGATAAATCATCTGCTGACCGATCGCTTGCCTCTGGAGTTCAGCTCATGGGTCGCGCGGATGCGGACGCCTGCGGCGCTGACGGAGGCGATTCGTTTATACCAGGACAGCGCATCAGCGGAGGTTAAGGCCTATTTTGCCTTGCAGCAGGACGGTTCGTTCACCAGCGATACGATTATGTTTGAGGCCCATAAGGCAATCTAACCCAGAGATAAAACAAAAGGCACCGCGAGGGTGCCTTTTTTAATGCCTGCTGAATCATCAGGATTCTGGTCTGTCGCTGTTCTTCACATACAGCGTTAGCTGATCGCCGGGCTTGAGGTTGCCAGTATCGCTATTCCAGCGCATCACATCGCGGATGTTCACGCCATGACGTTTCGCAATGCTCGACAGAGAGTCGCCTTTACGTACGCGATAGGTAATGCTATCGCTATTGTTCGCCAGACGTTCCGCGCTGCTGCCTGCGCCAATCACCAGATTCTGCCCCACTTTCAGGCCAGAGCCGCGAATGCCGTTCCACTGCTGCAGATCTTTCGCTGATACCCCGAGACGCGATGCAATGCCGGAAAGGGTATCACCGGAGCGCACCTGGTAGCTGCGGCTGGTCAACGGTCTGTTGTCTGCAAGCTGAGTCGGCTGTACGGCGGCAATATCGCCAGAGGCCAAAGATTCACGCAGCTGCGCCGCGTGCTTCTGCGGAACCAGGACGTAATTGGGGCCGTTTGCACCCAGAGTCGACCCCTTCACGCCGGCGTTGAACGTTTTCAGCTTGCTGACAGGCATTCCTGCCATATCCGCCAGTTGTGAAATCTCAACCGGACTATCGAGGCGTACACGCGCCAGGGCACGGCTTTCGTCTGCCGTCGGCAGCCTTATGCCATACCGCTTGCTGTTCTTGAGTATATCGCTCAGGGCCAGCATTTTGGGTACGTATATTTTGGTTTCCTGCGGTAATGACAGCGACCAGAAATCGGTGGGTTTACCCCGTGATTTGTTCGCTTTGATAGCCTTCATTACCCGGCCTTCGCCGCTGTTATACGCCGCGACGGTTAACAACCAGTCGCCGTCGAACATTTTGTTCAGACGTTGCATCATGTTTAACGCTGCCGTAGTTGAGGCAACGATGTCACGACGCGCATCGTAACTGCGGGTCTGTTTCAAACCATAATTGCGCCCGGTGCTCGGAATGATCTGCCAGATGCCTGCGGCATTGGCGCCAGACGTTGCGTGCGGGTCAAAAGCGCTCTCCACTATGGGTAGTAATACCAGTTCCATTGGCATGTTACGTTTCTTAACTTGCCCGGCTATCCAGTACATATACGGCTCTGCCCGTAAAGTTACATCGTGGAGATAGCTCTTATTTCTTAAGTACTTCTGTTTTTGTTCGCGAATCCGGACATTTTCCGGAATTCCCATCTTTAGCTCGTCGCCTATCGAAGTCCACAGATCCTGGTCTTGCGCGTAGAAGGTTCCATCATCTAACCAGCGCGCTCGACTTGTGAACTTGCTTGCTTCCCCTTGACTCGCTGCAGAAAGGCTCTGTGCGTGCTGTTGTACGGTGCCATCGTTCTTAGACGCCTGGCACCCCACCAGCAGGACAGAGGCGAGTAAAATCGCTCGTGCCTTCATGTGTGTGTCAATAGTTGCTTAAAAGACGAGCAAGGATAACGGTGAAGTCGGCTGAAGACAAGAATTAAATATCAGAAGTCGTCTTTCTTTGACCTTAACCATACAAATCGCTGAGCAGAGTGTTGCAAATTTGTTTCTTTGCTAATTTCTTTAATTAAATCATCATCATCTGTGCGAAGAAATAAATTTATACGACGCTCATTTTTCAGAATTACGGGGAGTGTTTTTTGGTTTTTTGCACGTAACTCATTAACTTTGTGATAATAATCATTTATATCCCTATCATGGGGAAGGATGCTCATTGCAAACTTCATATTTGCTAATGTGTACTCATGTGCGCAACATATTAAGGTTTCGTCAGGGAGGGCGTTAATCTTCTTAAATGATTGATACATCTGCTCTGCATTCCCTTCGAACAGTCTGCCGCAGCCGCCGGAAAACATTGTGTCGCCACAAAATAGATAAGGTGCGCTGAAGAAACAGATGTGTCCTAAAGTGTGACCTGGCGTGGCAAAAATAGAAAATTCGCGGCCCAAAACAGAGATGCTTTCTCCGTCCTTGACGATGTGGGTTATGCCCTTATCCTGGGTTTCTGCCGGTCCGTAAACCGCTATGGCCGGAAATTTTTCCCGCAGTTTTTTTACGCCGTCAACGTGGTCGTGGTGATGATGCGTCAACAGGATAGCTTCCGGCTGCCAGCGATTTTGTTCAATGGCGGCGAGTACCGGAGCGGCTTCTCCCGGGTCGACTATCAGGCAGCGCCCGCTATCTTCACTAAGAACCCAGATGTAGTTGTCCTGAAATGCGGGAATACTGATAAGATTCATAAATTACCTCTAATGCGTAGCGGAAGGTTGCGATGAAGCCGGCAAGGATACCTCAAACAGTTACAGCGCCAGAGCACTGGTCCAGCATGCCGTGGGGCGAATACTACCGCGAGTCGCTGGAACGGCAGATGAAGCCCTGGCTCGCTAAATTATATGGCTTTCATTTACTTAAGATTGGCAATCTGAGCGCGGAAATCAATACAGAATCCTGTGCAATTTCCCATCAGGTGAATGTCTCTTTACAAGGAAATCCGGTGCAGGTTAAGGCCGATCCGCTGCATTTGCCTTTTGCCGAGAAGTCGGTCGATGCCTGCCTGCTGGCGCATACCTTACCGTGGTGCAGCGATCCGCATCGACTGCTGCGGGAAGCGGATAGAGTGCTGATCGACGATGGCTGGATAATTTTAACCAGTTTTAACCCCATGAGCCTGATGGGGTTACGTAAGCTGGTGCCGGTATTACGCAACAAGCCCCCCTATAACAGCCGCATGTTCACCTTAACGCGTCAGATGGATTGGCTGGGGTTGCTTAATTTTGAAGTTATGCATTATGGGGGCTATCAGGTCCTTCCCTGGTCGCGCCACGGGGGGAAAATGCTCAGTACGCATCTCCCGGCGTTGGGATGTCTGCAGCTGATCATTGCCCGTAAACGCACTATCCCGTTGACGCTAAACCCGATGAAATCGGGCAAAGCAAAAAAACGGATACCGCAGGCGGTAGGCGCCACGCGTCAGTGGCGCAAGGGGCAGAATTAGCTTTCCGCCTGATAACCGATGTCGTCCCGGGTTGGGTTAGATGCCGCCGCGCGCGCCAGTTCGTCGCAGCGTTCGTTTTCCGGATGCCCGGCGTGGCCTTTAACCCATTCCCATTTGATCTTGTGTTGACCCAGCGCGGCGTCCAGGCGCTGCCAGAGATCGACATTTTTTACCGGTTTCTTGTCCGCCGTCTTCCAGCCGCGTTTTTTCCAGTTGTGGATCCACTGCGTAATCCCCTGACGCACGTACTGGCTGTCGGTACTGAGGATCACTTCACAATGTTCTTTCAGCGCTTCCAGGGCGACGATGGCGGCCATCATCTCCATGCGGTTGTTCGTTGTAAGGTTAAAGCCTTCGCTAAAAGTTTTTTCTTTCCCGCGATAGCGTAAAATCGCACCGTAGCCGCCGGGGCCTGGATTTCCCAGGCAAGAACCATCGGTGAAAATTTCTACCTGTTTGAGCATCTCTGGTAGACTTCCTGTAATTGAAATCGATACGTAAAACGGTAAGTCTGACATAAATGACCGCTATGAGCACTGCAATTACGCGACAGATCGTTCTCGATACCGAAACCACCGGTATGAATCAGATTGGTGCGCACTATGAAGGGCACAAGATAATTGAAATCGGTGCGGTGGAGGTGATCAACCGCCGCCTGACCGGAAACAACTTCCACGTCTATTTAAAGCCGGACCGGCTGGTGGATCCTGAAGCGTTTGGCGTTCACGGCATTGCGGACGAATTCCTGATGGATAAGCCCGCGTTTGGCGATGTGGTCGATGAGTTCATCGACTATATCCGCGGCGCGGAGCTGGTCATCCATAACGCATCGTTTGATATCGGCTTTATGGATTATGAATTTGCGAAGCTGAATCGCGGAATTCCGAAGACGGATACCTTCTGTAAGGTGACCGACAGCCTGGCCCTGGCGCGTAAAATGTTCCCGGGCAAGCGTAACAGCCTTGATGCCCTCTGTTCACGTTATGAAATAGACAACAGCAAGCGAACGCTGCACGGCGCGTTGCTCGATGCCCAGATTCTGGCCGACGTCTATCTGATGATGACCGGCGGCCAGACGACGATGGCTTTCTCAATGGAAGGGGAAGGTCAGCAGCAGGCCGGAGAAATGGGCATTCAACGCGTTGTTCGCGCTGCCAGCAAATTACGGGTGGTTTATGCCTCCGATGAAGAGTTGATGAACCATGAATCGCGGCTCGATCTGGTGCAAAAGAAAGGCGGAAGCTGCCTGTGGCGCGCCTGATTTACCCGTAAACGCGCTAAAAATAGCCTGATGGGCGATTTTTGCAGCAAGCGATTCAAAAATGAAGAAAAAGCGTTGACGGGGTAGAGGGGAATCCGTAATATTCGCCTCGTTCCCAAGGGAACAGTAAGTGGAGCGGTAGTTCAGTCGGTTAGAATACCTGCCTGTCACGCAGGGGGTCGCGGGTTCGAGTCCCGTCCGTTCCGCCACTATTCAGAAAGCCTGAATCAGCAATGATTCAGGCTTTCGTCGTTCTGGCCCGTGCCGTTTCCTGAGCCAGGCCTTCACACACGCTTCTATCCTCTCGATAACATGCCGACTCTCGGCGCAGCCCGCATGCCTTGCGCAAATCGCATTGATGGGTAACAGGTAAACTTTTTTGGCTTTGCTGCCGGCCTGACGTGCGCGTTTGCGGCATAAGAAAGGGAGCCATGGCTCCCCGAGTTTGCTTGCTTTAGTTGAGCGTGAAGGGGTCAGCGTCCTGCCAGGCCGGAAACTTCTCGCGATACTCTTTTAGCGACGTCAGCGAAAGCTCAGCGTCCAGGCGGGTTGCCTGATGCGGTTCGGCCGTCGCGATAATCTCGCCCTGCGGGGTAATTATCCGGCTATCGCCCCGGTAATGATGCCCGTTGCCATCGGTGCCGACGCGATTGCATCCGGCTACATAAGCCTGATTTTCGATAGCCCTGGCGACCAGCAGCGACTGCCAGTGCATTGAACGTGGGGCGGGCCAGTTGGCAACGTACAGCGCTAAATCGTAGTCGTTATGGTTGCGTGACCACACCGGGAAACGCAGGTCGTAGCACACCAGCGGCAGAATTCTCCAGCCGCGCCATGCAAAAATAACCCGTTCGTTACCCGCCTCGTAATGATGATGTTCATCCGCCATGCGAAACAGGTGCCGTTTGTCATAGAAATGGATTTGACCGTTGGGCTCAACCAGCAAAAAACGGTTAACCGGACCGCGGTCCGTTTGTAGCGCGGCGCTACCGGCAATCAGCGCGTTGGTTTGTGCGGCTTTAGCTTCCATCCAGGCAACCACTTCCTCTTGCGATAGCGACTGTTTTGCTGCCTCCATCGCGAAGCCAGTGGTAAACATTTCGGGTAAAACAATGAGGTCACGCCCGGTTATCCCTTCCAGTTGACGATCGAAATGGCGCAGGTTGGCGGGACCGTCCATCCACACCAGCGGTTGTTGTAAAAGGGTTATTTTCAGTCCGGGCACGGTGGTGAACTCCAGTATGATGAGAGGAATTATAATGATTTTAACACCATATCAGCCGAGGGACGGCTCAGGGAATATTTTGTAAAAGAATGACAGCCCTGGAAATACCCTTCGATGAATTATCAGAAAAAAGAGAGGCGGGGAAGTCCCCGCCTCGATCGTGATGTGATTATTTGGGCTTTTTAAGCTGCTTCAATCTTGCGGACTTTCTCCGGCAGCTTTACCGGCCGGGTCGCCAGTTCATCCGGGGCGAAATCGTCGACGTTAATGCTGCGCAGTCGGCTGTTTTCAGCCCGGACCAGAATGTCCGCCTCGTCCTGATTGATTAACCCTTTTGCCAGCGCGTTGCGGGCCAGCTCATCAAGACGCGTAAACGACAGATTCTTGCCCAGCTCTTTGCACAGGCGCTGGTGGATGGGGTCTGCCGCCATGACATCAAGCAGCGCCTCTTCCAGCAGGCCGACCGGGTTATGCTCGCTCGGCGTCAGATACTGACCGCGACCGATACGCGAACGCGTCGCGCTCGGGACCTGCAGAATCTTCGCTACCTTATGATCCAGCTTGTCTGAAGGCGCCAGGTAATGACGTCCGGTCGGGAAGATGGCCACGCGAAGCGCTCCGGCGACCAGACGATTTGGGAAGTTGACCAACAGATCGTCAATCGCCTGCTCGGCCTGATACAGCGCATCCTGTACCCCCCAGTGAACCAGCGGTAAGTCCGCTTCGTTACGCCCCTCATCGTCATAGCGTTTCAGGACCGCCGACGCCAGGTAGAGCTGGCTCAGCACATCTCCCAGACGCGCAGAAATTCTTTCACGACGCTTCAGGCTACCGCCCAGTACCGCCATTGAGACATCGGACAGCAGGGCCAGGTTGGCGCTCAGTCGGTTCATATGTTGATAGTAGCGACGAGTGGCATCGCGGGTCGGCGTGCTGCTGGTGAGACCGCGGGTCAGGCCCAGCCAGAAACTGCGCACTTTATTGCTCCCCACGTGCCCGATGTGTTTAAACAGCAGCTTATCGAAAGCGTCGATGTCGTTATTCTGCGCCGCCGCCATTTCATCCAGCACGTACGGATGACAGCGAATCGCTCCCTGGCCGAAGATCATCATGCTGCGGGTCAGGATATTCGCACCTTCAACGGTGATGGCGATCGGCGCGCCCTGATAGGCTCGCGCCAGGAAGTTACCGCTGCCGAGCATAATGCCCTTACCGCCGGTAATATCCATTGCGTCAATAATTGAACGCTGGCCACGGTGGGTGCAGTGATACTTCACAATTGCCGACAGTACCGCGGGTTTTTCGCCAAGCATAATGCCGTAGGTAATCAGCGAGGCGGCGGCGTCCATTACGTAGGCATTGCCTGCGATACGCGCCAGCGGTTCTTCGATCCCTTCCATTTTACCGATAGAGATTTTGAACTGGCGGCGAATGTGCGCGTAGGCGCCGGTAGCCATGGCGACGGATTTAAGGCCACCGGTCGCGTTTGAGGGCAGGGTGATGCCGCGACCAACCGATAAACACTCAACCAGCATCCGCCAGCCCTGACCGGCCATCGACGGGCCGCCAATAATGTAATCGATAGGAACGAAAATATCTTTCCCCTGGGTCGGGCCGTTCTGGAACGGAACGTTCAGCGGGAAATGGCGACGACCGATTTCAACGCCGGGAGTGGTGGTCGGGATAAGCGCACAGGTGATACCCAGCTCTTCTTCCCCGCCCAGCAGGCGGTCAGGGTCGGAGAGTTTGAACGCCAGCCCCAGCACGGTAGCGATAGGCGCAAGCGTGATATAGCGTTTATTCCAGGTCAGACGCATGCCCAGCACCTGCTGGCCCTGCCATTCGCCCATGCAGACGACGCCGGTATCCGGAATGGCGCCGGCATCGGAACCCGCTTCCGGGCTGGTCAGCGCGAAGCACGGAATTTCCTGACCGCGAGCCAGGCGTGGCAAATAGTGGTTTTTCTGCTCTTCCGTACCGTAATGCTGCAGCAGCTCGCCCGGGCCTAATGAGTTCGGCACGCCGACGGTAATCGCCAGGATTCCGGAGACACCCGACAGCTTTTGCAGTACGCGAGCCTGCGCGTAAGCGGAGAATTCCAGCCCGCCGTACTCTTTCTTAATGATCATCGCGAAGAAGCGATGCTCTTTCAGATAGGCCCACAGCTCCGGCGGCAGATCGGCCATCTCGTGGGTAATTTCGAAGTCGTTTGCCATTCGGCAGGCTTCTTCGACCGGGCCGTCAATAAAGGCTTGTTCTTCAGCGGTGAGGCGCGGCTGCGGATAGTTGTGCAGTTTCTGCCAGTCGGGATTGCCGCGGAACAGATCGCCTTCCCACCATGTCGTACCGGCGTCAATCGCTTCTTTCTCGGTGCGCGACATCGGCGGCATGACCTTACGGAAAGCGCGGAACGCCGGGACTGAAATCATGGATTTACGCATCGGGGCAAGGTTGAACGGCAGCAAAACGATCGCCAGCGGAATTAGCAGCCAGATATTCCACAGCCCCGCAGCGCCGAGCGCGGCGGTCCAGACAAGTAAAATCGCGCTGCTGAGCAGCAGATTGATTCGGTGATAAAAGAGCGCACCGAGTAAAACTACGGTTGCAACAATACTCAAAATCATCATAGAGAAATGCTCCCTGTCTTGTAGGAGGTCTGACCACTTGTGATGATATGGTTGTAGTGGATGTAATTTGTTTTAGCAATGTGTTTACAAAATAATTACAACCTTGCTCACATTGTTGTACGGAAATGCGGCACATAAAATCAAAAGCACGGGGGATTACCTTGCGTGCTGCTTCTCGCTGCGTCGGCTATCCGGTAAACTGCCTGGGTTATCCCACAAATACTGAAGGATTATCCTCATGTACCAGGATCTTATTCGTAACGAACTGAATGAAGCCGCTGAAACGCTGGCTAACTTTCTGCAGGACGAAGCCAATATTCATGCGATTCAGCGTGCTGCGGTGCTGCTGGCGGATAGCTTTAAAGCTGGCGGCAAAGTCCTTTCCTGCGGTAACGGCGGTTCGCACTGCGATGCGATGCATTTTGCGGAAGAACTGACCGGGCGCTATCGTGAAAACCGCCCAGGCTATCCGGCAATTGCGATTTCAGACGTGAGCCATCTCTCTTGCGTCAGCAATGATTTTGGCTATGAATATGTTTTCTCTCGCTACGTAGAATCAGTGGGCCGTACAGGCGATGTATTGCTGGGGATCTCCACTTCCGGTAACTCCGGTAACGTAATCAAAGCGATCGAAGCCGCCCGCGCTCAGGGGATGAAAGTGATTACTCTGACCGGGAAAGATGGCGGTAAAATGGCGGGATCGGCGGATGTCGAAATTCGCGTACCGCATTTTGGCTACGCCGACCGCATTCAGGAAATTCATATTAAAGTGATTCATATCCTGATTATGCTTATCGAAAAAGAGATGGTTAAAGCCTGATAAATCGCGGGGGTTAACCCCGCATTGCTGTATGAGGTGATCTATGTGCGAATTGCTCGGGATGAGCGCGAATGTGCCCACAGATATTTGCTTCAGTTTCACCGGGCTGGTGCAGCGCGGTGGCGGAACCGGGCCGCATAAAGACGGCTGGGGCATTACTTTTTATGAAGGTAAGGGCTGTCGCACATTTAAAGATCCGCAGCCTAGCTTTCAGTCGCCCATAGCCAAGCTGGTGCAGGAATATCCTATCAAGTCCTGCTCGGTCATCGCCCATATTCGCCAGGCCAACCGGGGTATCGTTGCGCTGGAAAATACTCACCCCTTTACCCGGGAATTGTGGGGGCGCAACTGGACCTATGCGCATAACGGTCAACTGGAAGGGTATGAGAATCTCGGGACGGGCAACCTGCACCCCATCGGAGAAACCGATAGCGAAAAGGCGTTCTGCTGGCTGCTGCACAGCATCACCGAGCGCTATCCGGAAATGCCGGGCGATATGGTGGAGGTATTCAGCTTTATCGCTACGCTTGCCGGAGAGCTGCGTGAAAAAGGCGTGTTTAACATGCTGCTCTCCGATGGGCGCTACGTGATGGCGTTCTGCTCGACGAATTTATACTGGATTACGCGACGGGCGCCGTTTGGCGTAGCGACGCTGCTGGATCAGGATGTAGAAATTGATTTTCAACGCGAGACCACTCCGAATGATGTGGTCTCCGTTATCGCCACCCAGCCGCTGACCGGCAATGAAACCTGGAATAAAATCATGCCAGGCGAGTGGGCGTTATTTTGCCTCGGGGACCGAGTAGTTTGACGCGAGCTGCGGCTGCACAACTTCGTGGCTGAGCGGTTTGCTCACCACGTAGCGGCCATCGGCCACGGAAACCACCGGCGGTTTATGCGTCTGCCGGAAGTAGTCGTATCCCGGTTTCAGCTGTTGCCAGAAATCCGCGAAGTAGGAATATTTGTGCCGCGCCATGTTGGCATCGGTCATGCGGAAAGGATAGATGCTCACCTGAACGTTGGGCTGGCCGAAGACTAACGCGCCGGTGACGAACTGGAAGATTTCATCAATACCGGTATCGGTCATGGCGTAACAGCCAACGGATACGCAGGCGCCGTGAATCATCAGATACTTACCTTCGTAGCCGTGCGCGCGGTCGTAAGCGTTCGGGAAGCCAATATTGATCGCTTTATAGAAACGACTATCGGGTTTTAGCTGATTGCGCGAAACGTTATAGAACCCTTCCGGGCTCTTGAAATCGCCCTGGCGCTGCTTTGGACCGAGCCCGCCGGAGTAGTTACAGATCCGGTAGCTGTCGAGAAGCTGGTAAGTTTCGCCCATCTTGACGTAAAGATCGAGCATGCGCTCTTCTTTGAAGATCTCAATGTAGACCGGCGAGCCCATGAGCTGCTGCTTATACTCTTTGCTCATCGGCGTTGTCGAGCTGTTACTGCTAAGTAACCCTGCGAATGAAACGCACGGCAACAGAAGCATCGCAATAAATAATGCGATTTTGCGCATACTACTTGTTCCTTGATAAAACAAATTACCACATTGCCAGGACGGCAAGAGAGACCCGAAATCAGAGTTTTCTGGTTTTAGAGCGCTCACATTAGCACCACGGCATTTTTTCGCAAGCACGATGTGCCACGTTTACGTTTTAGTTTTCCGTTATAGCGAATCTTGAGGCAAAGCGCAGTCAGAACTTTGCGTAATAGCTCGCATTTTAGAACGACTTAATGGCGGTTTGTCTACAGGCGCCGCTCACGAAATGTTACACTTGGCCCGCTAAATGCTCAGGGTAAGAAAGGATGCTTCTCTCCCGTCTTGTGAATCACCAGGACTACAATGTTCCTTTCTTCCTCTTATTTTCCATTAATTATGCTGGCCTCGGCCTGATGCCGGGGTTTAGGTAACGGATACCTGCTAACGATATGATTAAAATCACGAAAGGGCTGAATTTGCCCATAGCTGGCATGCCATCACAGCAGATTTCTTCGAAGCCTGCGGTTAAGCGCGTTGCGCTGTTAGGTGAAGAGTACATCGGTATGCGCCCCTCGATGGCGGTGCGTGAAGGTGACCGGGTACAAAAAGGGCAGCTTCTGTTCGAAGACAAAAAAAATCCTGGCGTGCGTTTTACCGCACCGGCAAGTGGGACCATTAGCGCCATTCATCGCGGCGAGCGTCGGGTTCTGCAATCGGTCGTTATTGATGTGGATGGCGATGATGCCGTTCACTTTCCCCGCTATGAATTAGCCGATCTTGCCGGGTTGACGCGCGAGGCCGTACAGCGCCAGCTGCTGGAGTCGGGGATGTGGACGGCATTTCGCACCCGTCCTTTCAGCAAAATACCCGCGCCGGGCAGCGTGCCGGCGGCCATATTTGTCACCGCCATTGATACGAATCCGCTGGCGGCAGACCCTCAGCCAATCATACTGGCCCAGCGTGAGGCCTTTGACGCTGGTTTGACGCTGTTGACGCGGCTGACCGACGGTAAAGTCCACGTCTGTCAGGCCAGCGGCGGCAAGCTTGGCGGGCATCCGGTTGGCCAGGTTACTTTCAACCAGTTTGCCGGGCCGCATCCCGCCGGGCTGGTGGGGACCCACATCCATTTTCTCGAACCGGTTAGCCTGAAAAAGCAGGTCTGGCATCTTAACTATCAGGACGTTATCGCCGTTGGCAAATTATTCCTGGAAGGGGAGCTGTCTGTCGAACGTATTATTGCCCTCGGTGGCCCGCAGGTGAAGGAGCCCCGTCTGATAAAAACGTGTTCAGGCGCCAGCCTTGATGAGCTGCTGGCAGATGAACTGCTGGATGATGAAAACCGGATTATTTCCGGCTCGGTCCTCAGCGGAACGCATGCCCGCGGGCCGCATGCTTTTCTTGGCCGCTTTCATTTACAGATCAGCGTGGTGAAGGAAGGACGAGAGAAAGAGCTGTTCGGCTGGGTGATGCCGGGGAAAGACAAATTCTCCATCACCCGCACCACGCTCGGCCACTTTATGAAGCGTAAGCTGTTTAATTTCTCGACGGATACCAACGGCGGCGAGCGGGCTATGGTGCCGATTGGCAACTATGAGCGAGTGATGCCGCTGGATATTCTGCCCACCATGCTGCTGCGGGATTTGCTGGCGGGGGATACCGATAGCGCACAGGCGCTGGGCTGTCTGGAACTGGATGAAGAAGACCTGGCGCTTTGCACCTACGTGTGTCCCGGCAAGTATGAATATGGCCCGGCGTTGCGCAGCGTGTTAACCCAGATTGAGCAGGAAGGATAAGTGATGGGCTTAAAGCAACTGTTTGACAAACTTGAGCCGCACTTTACGCACGGCGGCAAGCTGGAAAAATACTATCCGCTGTTTGAAGCAACGGCGACGCTGTTTTACACCCCCGGGCAGGTCACGCGCGGCGCTGCGCATGTCAGAGACGCCATCGATCTCAAGCGGATGATGATTCTGGTGTGGTTCGCCGTTTTCCCGGCAATGTTCTGGGGAATGTATAACGTTGGCCTGCAGACTATTCCGGCGCTGCATAAATTATACGGTGCTGAACAGCTGCAGCAGGTTATTGCCGGGAACTGGCACTACAGCATTGCGCAGTGGTTGGGGGTGAACTTCACCCCTGACGCCGGTTGGCTCAGCATGATGACCTTGGGGGCGGTATTTTTCCTGCCTGTCTACATTACCGTATTTCTTGTCGGCGGATTCTGGGAAGTGCTGTTTGCTATCGTGCGTAAACACGAGGTTAACGAGGGCTTTTTCGTTACCTCTATTCTGTTTGCGCTGATCGTACCGCCCACTTTGCCGCTATGGCAGGCCGCGTTTGGGATCACCTTCGGTGTCGTCATGGCCAAGGAGATTTTTGGCGGAACCGGGCGAAACTTTCTCAACCCGGCGCTGGCGGGGCGGGCCTTTCTGTTCTTTGCCTGGCCGGCGCAAATTTCCGGCGACCTGGTGTGGACTGCGGCGGATGGCTTCTCCGGCGCGACGCCGCTATCCCAGTGGGCCAGCGGCGGCGGTGAATCGCTGGTGAACGTCGCTACCGGTCTGCCGGTAAGCTGGATGGATGCCTTCCTCGGCAAGATTCCGGGCTCGATTGGCGAAGTCTCGACGCTGATGATTCTGATCGGCGGGGCAATCATTATCTTTGGTCGCGTGGCCTCATGGCGCATCGTCGCCGGGGTTTTCATCGGTATGGTGGCTACCGCGATGCTGTTTAATTTCATTGGCTCTGATACCAACCCGATGTTTGCCATGCCGTGGTACTGGCATCTGGTGCTCGGCGGTTTCGCCTTCGGCATGATGTTTATGGCGACGGACCCGGTGTCCGCGTCGTTTACGGATAGAGGTAAATGGAGCTATGGCCTGCTGATCGGCGTGATGTGCGTCCTGATTCGCGTGGTCAACCCGGCCTATCCGGAAGGGATGATGCTGGCGATCCTCTTCGCCAACCTCTTCGCGCCGCTGTTCGATTATCTGGTGGTGCGGGCCAATATTAAGCGGAGGAAGTCGCGTGGCTGAGAATAAAAGTAACGATAGCATCGGCAAAACGCTGCTGGTGGTGCTGGTGCTTTGTCTGGTCTGCTCAATCGTGGTCGCCGGTTCTGCGGTGGGGCTAAAATCGCGCCAGCAGGAGCAGCGCGCTCTCGATAAACAGCGCAATATCCTGGCGGTTGCCGGTCTGATGAAGCAGGGGATGAGCGCAGAGGACGTGGCTGATATTTTTAAGGCCCGTATCTCTCCGCGATTAGTCGATTTAGCCAGCGGCGAGCTGCTGGATAAAGATCCCGGCAAGTTTAATCAGGCCCAGGCTCTGAAAGATCCCCAGCAAAGCCTACAGCTGGACGCCAGTCAGGACCCGGCCGGTATCAAACGCCGCAGTAATATTGCCGAAATTTATCTGGTGCGCGATGAAAAGCAGCAGATTCAGGAAATCGTCCTGCCCATTTACGGTAACGGCCTGTGGTCGGTGATGTACGCCTTTATTGCGCTGGAAACCGATGGCCGTACGCTCAAAGGGATCACCTATTACGATCACGGCGAAACGCCGGGGCTGGGCGGGGAAATCGAAAACCCCAACTGGCGCCAGCAGTTTATCGGTAAACAAGTGCTTGATGATAAAGGTATGCCTGCGCTGAGAATCGTTAAAGGCGGAGCGCGTCCGGGCGACCTGCACGCCGTGGATGGCCTGTCGGGCGCGACGCTGACTTCCAACGGTGTGCAGCATAGTTTTGATTTCTGGATGGGCGAACTGGGCTTTGGTCCATTCCTGCATAAGGTACGTGAAGGGGGGCTGAATAATGGCTGATTTAGGCGACATGAAAGAAATGAAGCGCGTGCTGGTGGGGCCGCTTATCGCTAATAACCCTATCACGCTGCAGGTCCTGGGCGTCTGCTCCGCGCTGGCGGTGACCACCAAGCTGGAGACGGCTTTTGTGATGACCATCGCGGTGACGCTGGTTACGGCTTTCTCCAGCATGTTTATCTCCATGATCCGCCACCACATTCCGAATAGCGTGCGCATCATTGTGCAGATGGCGATTATCGCTTCGCTGGTTATTGTCGTTGACCAGCTGCTGCGCGCTTTTGCTTATGAAACCTCCAAACAGCTATCGGTATTCGTCGGCCTTATCATTACCAACTGTATCGTAATGGGGCGGGCGGAAGCCTATGCCATGAAGTCGCCGCCGTTGGCAAGCTTTATGGACGGTATTGGCAACGGTCTAGGATACGGCGCGATCCTGTTGCTTGTCGGCTTTCTGCGCGAGCTCATTGGCAGCGGCAAACTGTTTGGCATCACGGTGCTGGAAACGGTGCAGAACGGCGGCTGGTATCAGCCAAATGGCCTGTTTCTTCTGGCGCCGAGTGCGTTCTTCATTATCGGTTTGTTGATTTGGGCGGTGCGTAGCTGGAAGCCTGAACAGCAGGAAAAGGAGTAACCGATTATGGCTCATTACATTAGCCTGTTTGTCCGCGCCGTGTTTGTTGAAAACATGGCGCTGGCCTTCTTTCTTGGGATGTGTACCTTCCTCGCGGTATCGAAAAAAGTGTCGACCGCTTTCGGGCTCGGCGTTGCGGTAACGGTCGTGCTTGGGCTGGCGGTACCCATTAACAATCTGGTTTACAACCTGGTGCTGCGCGACGGCGCGCTGGTGGAAGGCGTTGATCTGAGCTTTCTGAACTTTATTACCTTCATTGGCGTTATTGCCGCGCTGGTTCAGATCCTCGAGATGATCCTCGATAAGTACTTCCCGACGCTCTATAACGCTCTGGGGATCTTCCTGCCGCTGATTGCCGTCAACTGTGCGATTTTTGGCGGTGTCTCCTTCATGGTGCAGCGTGACTATAACTTCAGCGAGTCGATCGTTTACGGCTTTGGTTCCGGCATCGGCTGGCTGCTGGCAATTGTGGCGATGGCGGGTATCCGTGAAAAAATGAAATACGCAAACGTGCCCGCGGGTCTGCGCGGGTTAGGGATCACCTTTATTACCACAGGTCTGATGGCGCTGGGCTTTATGTCATTCTCCGGTGTGCAGCTATAAGGGCGGAAAGTATGGAAATTATTCTTGGCGTAGTGATGTTCACGCTGATCGTCCTGGTGCTATCGGGGCTGATACTGGCCGCGCGTTCGAAGCTGGTGAATGCGGGCGACGTGGTCATTGAAATCAATAATGAGGCGGATAAACAGATTCGTACTCCGGCGGGCGACAAGCTGCTGAATACGCTCTCCAGCAACGGTATCTTCGTTTCGTCGGCCTGCGGCGGCGGGGGCTCCTGCGGCCAGTGCCGGGTGACGGTGAAAGAGGGGGGCGGTGATATCCTGCCTACCGAACTCTCTCATATCACTAAGCGTGAGGCGAGAGAGGGCTGCCGCCTCGCCTGCCAGGTCGCGGTGAAGCAGAACATGAAAATCGAGCTGCCGGAGGAGATTTTTGGCGTTAAGAAGTGGGAGTGTGAAGTTATCTCGAACGATAACAAGGCCACTTTCATCAAGGAGCTGAAGCTGCGCGTGCCTGACGGTGACGCGGTTCCGTTCCGCGCCGGCGGGTATATTCAGATCGAGTGTCCATCGCACAAAGTCGCCTATGCCGACTTTGACGTTCCGGACGAGTATCGCGGCGACTGGGATAAATTTAATCTTTTCCGCTATGTCTCTGACGTGAAAGAGCCCACGTTACGCGCCTACTCCATGGCTAACTATCCGGAAGAGAAGGGCATCATTATGCTCAACGTGCGTATTGCCACGCCGCCGCCGCAAGTGCCTGATGCGCCGCCGGGGATTATGTCCTCGTATATCTGGTCGCTGAAGCCTGGCGATAAAGTGACGATTTCCGGGCCGTTTGGGGAGTTCTTTGCCAAAGAAACGCAGGCGGAGATGGTGTTTATCGGCGGCGGGGCGGGGATGGCGCCGATGCGCTCGCATATTTTCGACCAGCTTAAGCGGCTACACAGCACACGTAAAATCAGTTTCTGGTACGGTGCGCGGTCTCTGCGAGAAATGTTCTATGATGACGAGTTTGAACAGCTGGCGCGGGAAAACCCGAACTTTACCTTCCACGTGGCGCTCTCCGATCCGCAGCCGGAAGATAACTGGACCGGCCATACTGGCTTCATTCATAACGTCCTGTATGAAAACTATCTGCGCGATCACCCGGCGCCGGAAGATTGTGAGTTTTACATGTGTGGGCCGCCGGTGATGAACGCCGCGGTTATCAAAATGCTTAAAGATCTCGGCGTTGAGGATGAAAACATCATGCTGGACGATTTTGGAGGCTGATGATGCTGACGGTATTTGTCGCGACCTTCGTGATTTTCGCGCTGGTTATTCTGGGAATGTCGCTAGGGTACCTGATCAAGCGCAAAACTCTTCAGGGCAGCTGCGGCGGGATCTCATCGCTGGGTCTGGAAAAGGTCTGCGACTGTCCTGAACCTTGCGATGCGCGTAAAAAACGCATGGCTCGCGAAGCGCAGCGCAAACGGGATCGCATCATTTAAACAGCAGGCCGCTTATCGCGGCCTTTTACGATTTACCAGGTTTTCGCTTTCGCCGGCGAGTCTACCATCACGCCATCGGCTCCCAGCTCGCTTGCCTTACGAAAATCATCGGCGCTATTAATGCCGAAGAAGACAACATGGGCTTTGCCCTGAGAGCGGAAACAGTCCATGGCTTCTTTATCCCAGGTGAGGGTGGCTGGCGACACGCCTTCGCCGAGGGTGAACTTCTCCACGATTTCTACCTTGCGTTTCAGCTCCAGACCGTACCAGTAGTCATCGCCCGGCTGCGTGGTTGGCTGGCACTGGTGGCTAAGGGAAATATTAGCCAGCTTCGTTCGCGTTTCGCCCCGGCTGACGAAATGGGGAATAGATTCCGGTAGCGCCGCGATATAGCGGTCTTCGGTGGAATAAACGCGTACGCGCGAGAGGCTATGGGTTGTTTGCAATACTTCACTAAGACGCGAAGCCATCATTGCCGGGTCGGCATCAGGCGATTTAATATCGATGTAAAAGAAGGTCTGCGGCCATTGCTCCAGCACTGATTGCAGCGTTGGAATGGTGGCATTTTTTCCGCGCCAGGGGTGAGTTTCACCGCCCCATTTCCATCCCGCGTCCATGCGGGCCAGTTCGGCAGCGCTAAAGCTTGAGACCTTCCCGGTATGGTCAGTCAGGGCGGATAAATCGCTCGGGCGATATAAGACCGGAACGCCATCATGGCTTAATTGTACCGTTATCCAAATCGCCTCGGCCTTATTCTCCAGCGCCAGTTTTATCGCCGGAAAGGTGTTTTCCGGCGCATCGCCGGTGCCTCCCCGATGAGCAATGAGCTGCGGCGCAGCGCAGGCGCTGCTGGCAATAAGCAAACCAAGCGCAGTAAGTATTGATTTCATGATTACATTCACCCTGTTCATTAATATAACCATATGAAAAATAAATCATATTTGTTGCACTTTTATGTTGTAGCACGTTTTTTATGGCGAGGGTTTTTAAAAGATTAAATTTCGCCGACTTTTGCTATACTGTACGCATGTACAGTCTAAGGTTTGGCTATGCGTAAGATCATCCACGTTGATATGGACTGCTTCTTCGCGGCGGTGGAGATGCGGGACAACCCGGCACTGCGCGACATCCCTATCGCCATTGGCGGTAGCCGGGTGCAGCGCGGTGTGATCAGTACGGCCAACTATCCGGCGCGTAAATTCGGCGTGCGTAGCGCCATGCCCACCGCCACAGCGCTCAAGCTTTGTCCTCACCTGACGCTGCTTCCCGGCCGCTTTGATGCTTATAAAGAGGCGTCGAACCATATCCGGGAGATTTTTTCCCGCTATACCTCGCTAATCGAGCCTTTATCGCTGGACGAAGCCTATCTGGACGTTAGCGACAGCGTTCATTGTCAGGGGTCAGCGACGCTGATGGCGCAGGAGATCCGCGAGACCATCCATCGTGAGCTAAATTTGACCGCCTCCGCAGGCATTGCGCCAGTAAAGTTTCTCGCAAAAATCGCCTCGGACCTGAATAAACCCAACGGCCAGTTTGTGATTGCGCCGCACCAGGTCGCGGAGTTTGTCAAAACGTTGCCGCTAGCGAAGATCCCGGGCGTCGGCAAAGTTTCCGCCGCGAAGCTCGAAAGCATGGGGCTGAGGACCTGTGCAGATGTGCAGAACAGCGATCTGGCGATGTTGCTCAAGCGCTTTGGTAAATTCGGGCGGATACTATGGGAGCGCAGCCAGGGAATTGATGAACGAGAAATCAGCAGCGAGCGCCAGCGCAAATCGGTGGGCGTTGAGCGAACCCTGGTAGAGGATATCCACGAATGGGCGGAGTGTGAGTCGATTATTGAGAATCTCTATCCGGAACTGGAACGGCGCCTGGCGAAGGTTAAACCGGATTTGCTGATCGCCCGGCAGGGGGTCAAGCTGAAGTTTAATGATTTCCAGCTCACGACTCAGGAGCATGTCTGGCCCCGATTGAATAAAGATGATTTGATCACCACTGCCCATAAAGCCTGGAACGAGCGGCGCGGAGGTCGGGGAGTCAGGCTGGTAGGGCTGCACGTGACGCTGCTCGATCCGCAGCTGGAGCGACAATTGGTTCTGGGGTTATAACAATGCCGAAAATAAGACCGTATGGAGAGCGTGATTTTGCCACGCTATGCGCGATTTTTTTGCGGGCGATTAAAGAGACGGCCAGCGCCGATTATTCTCCCCGGCAAATTGCCGCCTGGGCTCAGGTTGATGAAGCCCGCTGGCGGCAAAAAATAGCGGCTTCACGGGTACTGGTCGCGGTAAAAGAGGCATCGCCGGTCGGGTTTATTACCACCGTGGATGACTATATTGATTTGCTGTTTGTTTCTCCCGACTATAGCCGCCAGGGAATAGCCAGCGCATTGCTCAACGCATTGCTTATACGGCCGCCTGAACGCGTGTTAACGGTAGAAGCCAGCATTACGGCAAAGCCCTTTTTTGAACGCCACGGTTTTAGCGTAATTGAGCAACAGCAGGTTGAAGCGCGCGGTGAGCGGTTTCTTAATTACCGGATGCGGCGGGAAATCGATGCGCTAAATACTCAGAACGCACTTTGCAGGTCTTTCCTGCAATGACTCAAGGCGGCAAATGCGCGTGGCCGGTGTACGCAATCGGTAAGGCGGGCTTTTCGAACGGTCATCTTATAAAGAAAAGGCCCACGCCTCGCGGTGTGGGCCTTAATTGTCTTACTTCGCCGGAATGGATTTCAGCAGCTCGGTCAGCAGCGTCCAGTACTGGCCAACGCTTTCAATGTGAACCTGCTCGTCCGGGGAGTGGGGGCCGGTAATGGTTGGCCCGATAGAAACCATGTCCAGGTCCGGATACGGTTTTTTGAACAGACCGCACTCCAGGCCCGCGTGGATAATCTGGATATTCGGCGTCTTGTTGAACAGACGCTGATAGGTTTCACGCACCAGATGCATCACCGGCGAGCTGGCGTCCGGCTGCCAGCCAGGATAGGCGCCTTTCGCTTCGGTTTTCGCGCCGGCCAGCTTGCCCAGAGAATCCAGCATGCTGACGACATAATCTTTACCGCTGTCGATCAGCGAGCGAATCAGGCAGTGAATCTGCACGTTATCGCTGGTCATGGTCACCACGCCGACGTTCAGCGAGGTTTCCACCACGCCTTTTGCCACATCAGAGTTGCGGATGACGCCGTTCGGCGTGGCGTTAAGCAGGCGTACAAAGGTGTCACGAGATTGGGCCGTCAGCGCAGGCTGGTCGTTCGCAACCGATTCCAGCAGTACTGTCAGGTTTTTCTCTTTGGCCGCCAGCTCGTTTTTCAGGATCGCCTGGTACTCATTAGCCAGCGCTTTCAGCGTATCCACTTTGTTCGCGGCCACGGCGACAGTAGCGAACGCCTCACGGGGAATAGCGTTGCGCAGGGTGCCGCCGTTGAAATCGACCAGGCGCAGATCCAGCTCTTCAGCATGGCCCGCGAGGAAGCGTGCCAGCAGCTTGTTGGCATTACCTAAACCAACGTGGATCTCGCCGCCGGAGTGGCCGCCCTTCAGCCCTTTTAGGGTCAGCTTAAAGCTCTGGAAACCGGCCGGAACGGCTTCTCGGGTCAGCGCGAGGTCAGAGGTGAAGTCGATCCCGCCGGCGCAGCCCATGTAAATCTCACCCTCTTCTTCGGAGTCGGTGTTGATCAGGATGTCCGCCTGCAGCCAGTTAGCCTGCAGGCCAAACGCGCCGTCCATTCCGGCTTCTTCCGTCATGGTCAACAGCACTTCCAGCGGGCCGTGAACAACGTTGTCGTCGGCCAGCACCGCCAATGCGGAGGCCATGCCGATACCGTTATCGGCGCCCAGGGTGGTGCCGCGCGCTTTAACCCACTCGCCGTCGATATACGGCTGAATAGGATCTTTAGCGAAGTCGTGAACGGTATCGTTGTTTTTCTGCGGCACCATATCGAGGTGCGCCTGCAGCACCACCGGTTTACGGTTTTCCATACCGGCAGTCGCGCTTTTACGAATCAGAATGTTGCCAACCTGGTCGCGTTCCGCGTGTAAGCCTTTTTCTTTTGCCCAGCCCATAATGTGCTCAGCGAGCTGTTCTTCGTGATAGGAGGGGTGAGGAATAGAGCAGATTTTGGCAAAAATATCCCACAGCGGCTGCGGGGATAATTGAGACAGTTCAGACACGATAAGTCTCCTTACAATCACCTGCAAAAGTCGTTTGCAGATCGAGGGGTTAGCAATCAAATACACTACAAGCCCGGGCTTGCGCGATGGGGTTGAGAATACCACTTTCCGTGTACTCTGGTAGTGTAAACCACGTAAAAAGAGTCGCGGGGGCCGCTTAACGCTGGTTTTTAGCGCGTCAGATCTCTATAATCTCGCGCAACCATTTTCCCCCTCGAACATTATTTAAGCCGTATTACACAGGCTGGGACACTTCACATGAGCGAAAAATACGTCGTCACCTGGGACATGTTGCAGATTCACGCCCGCAAACTGGCAACCCGTCTGCTGCCGGTTGAACAGTGGAAAGGCATTATTGCCGTTAGCCGTGGCGGTCTGGTACCGGGAGCATTACTGGCGCGTGAACTGGGTATTCGTCATGTTGATACCGTTTGCATCTCAAGCTATGACCACGATAATCAGCGTGAACTGACCGTGCTGAAACGTGCGGAAGGCGACGGCGAAGGCTTTATCGTGATCGACGATCTCGTTGATACCGGCGGTACCGCCGTTGCCATCCGCGAAATGTATCCTAAAGCACATTTTGTCACCATCTTCGCCAAACCGGCAGGTCGCCCTCTGGTTGATGATTATGTCGTTGATATTCCTCAGGATACCTGGATTGAACAGCCGTGGGATATGGGCGTGGTATTCGTACCGCCTATCGCAGGCCGTTAATTTCCCGCATAAATGCTAATTACCACGCCCGGTTTTGCCGGGCGTGGTTTTTTTTACCCTGACGCAGGTTACAATAGCTTGAGTGGCAACATGATGGAGGCGGCACATGTCCCAGGCTAACCTTAGCGAAACGTTGTTTAAACCCCGATTCAAACATCCGGAAACCTCTACGCTGGTGCGTCGGTTTAACACCGGAGCGCAACAACCGATCCAGTCCGCGCTTAGCGGCAATCACGTTGATCACTGGTACCGATTGATTAACCGCCTGATGTGGATCTGGCGTGGCGTGACGCCACAGGAAATCCTCGACGTGCAGGCGCGTATTGTCATGAGCGATGCGGAGCGGACCGACCCCGAGCTTTACGATACGGTCGTGGGCTATCGCGGCGGCAACTGGATCTTTGAATGGGCCAAACAGGCGATGGACTGGCAGCAAAAGGCCGGTCAGGAAGAGAATCTTCTGGTTAGCGGTCGTCACTGGCTCCATGCGGCAAACCTTTACAGCATTGCCGCCTATCCGCATATCAAGGGCGATGAGCTGGCGGAACAGGCGCAGGTGCTGGCATACCGGGCCTATGAAGAAGCCGCCCAGCGCTTGCCCGGCAAACTGCGAGAGCTGGAGTTCGCCATCCCCGGCGCCGCGCCGATCACCGGTTTCTTACATATGCCGCCGGGCGATGGGCCGTTCCCGACGGTGCTGATGTGCGGCGGGCTTGACGCGCTACAGACCGATTATTACAACCTGTACGAGAACTATTTTGCGCCCCTGGGCATCGCTATGCTGACGGTCGATATGCCTTCCATCGGTTTCTCTTCAAAATGCAAGCTGACCCAGGATACCAGCATGCTACACCAGTATGTGCTGCAGCATCTGTCTAATGTTCCCTGGGTTGACCATACCCGGGTGGCCGCCTTTGGTTTCCGCTTCGGCGCGAACATCGCCGTCCGGCTGGGCTATCTTGAACCCCAGCGCCTGAAGGCGGTGGCCTGTCTGGGGCCGGTGGTGCACGGACTGCTGGTGGACCCGCTGCATCAGGGACGGGTGCCGGAAATGTATCTCGACGTTCTGGCGTCGCGTCTGGGTATGCATGACGCCTCCGACGAAGCGCTGCGGGTTGAGCTTAACCGCTATTCCCTGAAGGTTCAGGGTCTGCTGGGGCGTCGCTGCCCTACGCCGATGCTCTCCGGTTTCTGGAAAGACGATCCGTTCAGTCCGGAAGAGGAGTCGCGTTTAATCACTTCCTCCTCCTCCGACGGCAAGCTGCTGGAGATCCCGTTCAATCCGGTCTACCGTAATTTCGATCACGCCCTGCGGCAGATCGCCCGCTGGATTAGCCATAGATTTAGTTAATATATTGCTAAATTCTATTGATTTGGTAACGTCATAGCATCACTAAAGGAGATCGCAATGACGTTACCGAGTGGACACCTGAAGAGTAAGCTGATTAAGAAATTCACGGCGCTTGGCCCTTACATCCGTGAGGAGCAATGTGAAGACAACCGCTTCTTTTTCGATTGCCTGGCAGTTTGCGTCAACGTAAAACCAGCGCCTGAAAAACGCGAGTTCTGGGGATGGTGGATGGAGATGGAAGCGCAGGCTTCGCGCTTCACCTATAGCTATCAGTTTGGATTGTTCGATAAAGAAGGCGACTGGCGTCCGGTCGCGATTGACGATCCTGAAGTCACGGAAAAGCTCGAAAAGACGCTACGCGATTTTCACCAACGAGCCGAAGCGTTACTGGCGACCTTCAGCCTTAAGCTGGAGCCCGCCGATGATTTCAGCGAACCGGTTAAGCTGAGGGCCTAAGTTCCGGTCATTTTGCTATCCCGCGTTAAAACCCGCGTTTCTATCAGCGTGGGTTTTGTCCCCAGGCAAACCTACGCTAATCGCCGTTTAATACCCGGTATGGCTGACCGACGGCAATCATGCCGGCGGCCAGATCTTTGGTTACCACCGTGCCCGCGCCGACTTTGACATTGTCGCCTAGCGTGACCGCGCCAATCACCACGGCGTGGGCGCCAAATTCCACGTTATCGCCAATTCGCGGGCTAGCGCTTTCCCGGCCCTGACTATCGGTCACGCTGCCAATAGTGACGCCCTGGCGCAAAGTGCAATTTTGCCCGATGATCGTTCCCCGGTTAATCACAATGCAGTGCGGATGATACAGCTTCAGCCCATAGCCAATGCGCGCTCGCCACGGCAGCTCAATGCAAAATAAACACTCGTTAATCACGATATTGAGAATAACGAACGGGATCCCGCAGATCTTCCACAGAGGATTACGGCTGCGATAGAGCGTCGCCAGACGATAGAGCAGAACCGCGATTTTCGCTTTTATGCCGCCGCAGGATTTGATCTCCTGGCCGACCTGTCTGATAGCCTCAAACATGATTATTCCTTAAGGTTAAACGAAGCCAGTGAATACCATCCGTCACCGGTTTGACCTTCGTTAGCGAGTTGAATACGCGGTTGCCCCTGATGATTGGCCAGGGCCGCCTGCAGGCGGTATTGACCGTCAGGCAGCCCGGCAGGCAGCGCTAGCGTAGCGCGGCTTTGATGAGCTCCGGGCAGCCACTGGCGAACGTCATCCGCCGTTTTGATTTGCGTAACGGTATCGCCCGCCGCATTGACTATCCGCCATTGTACAAGCCAGGGGAGATAGGCCGGGGCGACGCCGTCGTTACGCCAGGTGACATTCAGCGTAAGCGGCATGCCGCTACGTACGGGCGTATCAAATTCCAGCTGGCTCACCCGGTAGCGATAGCCGATGCGCAATAACGCATTATCAACGATATCGCGATACGCCGCCGGCACCGGTCGCGATTTCAGATTCAGGGTACTGGCGTGCTGCGCTAATGCCCAGTCGAAGCTTGCCTGGACCTCTTCGCGAGTGTAATGCTGCACGCTTTCCCATTCCGCCATATAGCCGCAAATCTCGAGGCTCACGGGGGCGTGCTGCCAGCCGTCATTAAACCCGCCCCACGCCGCCTGCGCGGCGGCCAGGCGTTGAGGATAGTCATCGCGCATATGGCTCCACTCCGGGGAAAAGTTATGCCAGTCTCCCCAGCAGTCCGCGCGCCATCCGGCGCCTTTTTGGCTGGCCCAGGCCAGCGAGTCGCCGCCGCTGATCAACATGATTTTGGGCGTTTTAGGGAAACTGCTGAAGTGCATATCAACGTAGCGATTGAGCTGTTGCGGAGTGTACTTTTCCATCAACGGCGCGACGTCAGGGAAATTGGAGTTATGCCATTCACCCCACGAACCCACCATGCCGATATCGACAAACGCCAGCTCCGGATTACCGTCATAACGCGCGCCGAGGGCGTTAAGCAGCTTTTGCGCATAGGCGATAAAAGTCGGATCGCTGAGATCCGGGACAAAGGTTTTGCCATTTTCGACCCATTGTCCCTGAATGCCTTTTTTGATAAGCCAGGCGGGGATTTTCGAGCCCGATTGCGGTTCATCGAGCGCCATAATACGCAATCCGACGTTCATCGCCGGCTGATGCTGAGCGGCGACGCTGAAGGCATGATCGATCGGCGCAAAATTATAGACGCCTTCTTCAGGCTCCAGATCGCTCCAGTAAAAGCGATCGTATTCAAACCCGGTGTTCGGATACTCTTGCAGAGAGGGCTTCTGGCCATAACCATCGTGGAAACTGGCCACGCCGATCCCTGGGTTCGTTAACAGACCGGTGAAGGCCGGCGGGGTGATAACCGTACGTTCAGCCAGTACCGCCGCAGACGGAATGATTCCGGCCAGCAGGAGCGCCAAACAGAGCGCGGCGCGGCGCGGCGAAAAAGAGCTCATCGTTAATTCACTTTATCGTGGAGGTTCACAAACCATGTCCAGATACCGACGTGAAAGTTCTTAAACACATCGATTCCCAGCGCGGATTTCAGCATATAGAGCGCCAGCAGCACGGCAAGAATGGCGAACAGCACGGCAAACGTAATCGCCAGGGTGGAAAATAGACGCCCGAGCAGCGTACTTTCCCGCGGGATTTTGCGCAGATCGCGACCGCATAAAAAGACTACAAAATATCGACGATGCAGAAACGGAAAGCTATGGCGAAAGTCGATACGATGGCGCGACGCCAGGCTCGATCTCACCAGCGCCTGTTCGATACCGCGTTTCTGCTCCGGCGTTAATGAACTTTCTGTTTCCGCATCAAGCGCGGAATAAAAGCGCTCAATGACCAGGTCGGATGTTGATTTTGTCACGGTTGACTCTTGTTCGTTAATCGCTGGTAGACCTGAGCCGTTTTCGCTGCAATGTCCGGCCAGCGGTATTTGGGCATTAACTGGCTGTAATCCACGGTCTCCTCGCCGCGCCAGGACTGGAGCTTTTGCGCTAGCGCGGCGACATTGCCCGTCGGAAAATAAACCTCTGCAGGCAGGCCGATCTCCAGGTTGGCGGGGATATCGCTGACGATAACCGGTAAGGACCAGGACATGGCCTCCAGCAGGGCAATGGGCAGCCCTTCGTGGTAAGACGGAAGAACAAAAAGCCCGGCCTGTGAGAACAAGGTATGCAGCGGATCGCCGCTAATAAAACCGGTCATGATCGCTCCCGGGGTAGCGGCCGCCTGTTTCTTCAGCCGCTCGCTATACTCATCCGGATGATCGGCATCGCCAATCAGCACCAGCGGCAGCGAACAGTTCGAGGCTTTGTAGGCGGCAAGCAGATCGTGCAGCCCTTTTTCTTCGACAAAACGGGCGACGGCGACAATGTATTGCCCGGCTTTCAGCGAATACTGATTCAGCGTGGCCTGTCGCGTCTCTTCGGCGGGAAGCGGCGGTTGGCGCACGCCGTTATAGATCACGTTAGCGTTGGTACGGCCGTGTTTGGTTTTAATCAGCGTATTAATCACTTCCGAGATAACAATAACTTCATTGGCATATTTCACCGCCCATTTCTCACCAAGACGCAGCATCTCTTTCGCCATTTTGCCCCACTTCTGGCGATCGTAGTCCGGGCCGTGGTGGGTAAAAACGACGCGCTTGCCGAGCAGGCGCAGCAGAGGGACCACCAGGCCAGGGCCGACCGCATGAACGTGAACCACATTTGAGCCGTCAAACAGGGTGCTGAAGGCTGCCAGCGTTGAGTGAATAATGGCTTCGAACTTGCGGCTTTTAGGCGCCCACAGGCTTTTTAACCGCACGCCTTTATATTCGCTGCGGCGGTAGTCAACGTACGGTGAGCGGGCAATGACGCAGATATCGGCGTGATTCTGTTGATAGATTTCCGGATAGAGATTCTGGCAATGGGTCTCAACGCCGCCCTGGACATTCGGAATACCGCGGGTGCCAAGCACCGTCACTTTGAGCTTCATTTCGCTTCCCCCACAAGCTGCTGATAGAGTTCCTGCAGAACCTGCATATGCCGGGCGAGATCGTATTTCTCTTCTAAACGCTGGCGCGCGTTGATGCCCATTTCCCGCGCCTGCTGCGGATTGGCGGCCAGGCCATCCATGATGCGCGCCAGCGCGTCGGCATCCCCGGGTTCCACCAGATAGCCATCAATGCCATCGCGGATTTGCTCCGGAATGCCGCCGATATTGCCGCCGACGACGGGGCGACCGAACGCCATCGCCTCCAGTACCGACATCGAGCAGTTTTCATAATATTCGGAAGGGACGATCACCGCCCGCGCGCCGCGAATCAACGCGTTGAGCGCTTCTCCGTGGCGCATATAGCCGAGAAATTCCGGACCGCTAAAGCGGGCGCGCAGGTCGTTGCCGAGAGGGCCATCGCCGACGATTTTCAGCGGCATGGGCTGCTGCATTTTTTGCTGCGCCAGCGCCAGGGTAGCGACGCCTTTCTCACGGCTCAAGCGGCCGATATAGAGGAAATAATCGCCCGCCGTATCGCCCGGGATCGTGGCGCTGGCATCAATACCGTTGACGATCGTCTCGATCCGTGACCGGGGTAATTTACGCAGCAGCGTCTGACGCATAAATTCGCTGGGAGCGATGATGCAATCGAGCATGGCGTAATTTTGCGCGAACTTTTGCCAGTAGGCCTCAAGCGACAGCAGCAGGCTTTTAAAGGTGTCGCCCTGCTGGCAACGATGGCGGAAGGCGTTGCTCACCGAACCAGTAAGACAGTCATCGCAAACGTGGCCATCGCGCAGCATGGTGTACGATGGGCAGACGATTTTATAATCGTGCGCGGTCAGCACGGTTTTGCAGCCAAAGCGTTTGGCGACGCCGATCAGCGCCGGCGTCAGCTGATGGTAAATATTATGAAAGTGCACAATATCCGGGCGCTGCGCCAGCAGCAGCGTATTGAGCTTGCTGCAGGCCTCCGCGTTGTAGATAAAGTCGATACCCGCTTTGAGCTTGCCCGTCAGCCCATGGTTTTGATGGTAGTCCACGTTGTGTACGAAGAAGCTTTCCCAGGGCGAGGGTTTATTTTCTGCATGCTGCATGCTGAAGTCGACAACCTGATAGCCCGCTTGCAGCATAGCGTCTCGCTCCTGGAAAAATACGGTTTCCGCTCCGCCCTTAATAAAAAAGAATTTGTTAACGAATAATATTTTCATGTTCTGTCTGGATATGTTTTGGGTTGGAGACGGTCACGGCGGGTTGTTTCATCGGATCGCGAACGGAGTTCATGAGGCCTCGCACCATACCTGCGGAAAATAACGATAAGTTGATAACGCTCTGTACGCCGTCCCGCAGCGACTTATTTTTAATCGCCTTCAGGGCGATAAACGCCAGCAGCGGAAGCAGGGCGATAATAATCAAACCGGGATTTAACGACAGCAGGCAAATAATCAATACCAGGATATACAGCGTGAATATCAGTTCGTTGCGAACAATCTTAAGCGCGGCAGGAAAATGGTTTTTCCCCCAGCAGTTGCGTAATAGCTCACCGGGCGCCCATAAAAAACCGTTCTTCCAGCGATAGGTCAACATTTTAAATGTCGGCATGGTATAGGAAGCATGGCTAAAATAGGGCGCGGCGAGGCGGTGGAGTTTATAGCCTGCGGCCTGCAAGCGGATCCCCAATTCGGCTTCTTCATAGCCGTGGAGATTAAGGTTAGTCAGATAGCCAATTTTCTCGATTGCCGAGCGGCGATAGAGTCCGCCGCCGCCAAGATGGTCGGTATCACCCTGCGGATAAATAAGATGCAGGCGCTGCTTGCGCGATTTAAATTCATAGTTAGCGGCATCATCCATCTCGACGCTGCCCGCCACGCCAGCGTATTCGGGATGTTCTTCGAGAAAGGCGACGGCGGTGTCGAGAAAACCCGGCTCCAGCTCCATATCGCCGTCCAGCAGCAGCAGATAGTCCCCTTCGCTGAATAACCAGCCCAGCTGGTGGCCCACGCCGCAGCAGCGATCTTTCGCATTATCAAGGCAGACCACCATCGCGTCTTTGGCGATGGCCAGCTCCCGGGTGTTGTCGGTGGAGAGGCTATCGGCGACGATAATTTGATGCGGGTAAGGCTGCAATTGCTTGCGGACGCTGTCGATCGTTTTTTCAATCCCCTGCGCTTCGTTGAGGGTTTTAATGCTGACGGTAATTGATGGCGTTTTATTCATATTGGGTACCGGAGTTCAGACGGACGGAACGATGAATGACAATGAGCGCCCCGAGGGCCAGCCATAATAAAAACTGTAGCATGGGAATGATCATCAGGATCTGACTGTAGGGAAGGCTGAGTAAACAGCCGATGGCAAAGACGTAAAATGCAGGCGCGGAGCTGAGCAGCTGTAAATCTTCACGCTTTAGATCGTAGCGGGAAAAGGTCTCTTTGGGCCGCATGCCGATAAGAATAGAAGCAATCATGGCGATAAATAAGATCACGCCGATAATACCGACTTCCCACAGCATCATGCTTAGCGCGGTGGAATCGAGTATCAGATGATACCAGGCGCCAATATAGCCTGGGGAGACGGTACTGCCGCTATTGGTCGCGTTCAGACCGTAGCCAAATAGCATTCCGCCGGGGCCAAAAAGTTCGTTATGCTTAAGCCAGAAGAAAATAGTGGTAAACCTGCCAAGCTCGCCGCTTTCCATAATGTAGTTAGTATCAAAAATATAACCGAGGGAATCGATAAATACCGAGAGCGCGCTTTTGGTCGGATCCCCGCCAAAGGCCGACGAGTAGTTGGAGGCGAGAATGGTGATAGCGGCAAAAATTAACACCACCATTCCGGCGGCGATTATCATCAACGAGCGCAGGGTGACTTTGCTGATGCCGCTGACGTAAGCGGGCATGATCCACAGCAGCGCCAGTAAGAACGGCGACAGCAGAATCACGAATTTTACCTCGCCCACCACGCAGAGGAAAAAGGCCAGCACGATATGCGCCGCCATCGATTTGAATGAACAGATACCGTGCTTAAATTCGGACACCTTCAGCAGCATAATCAGCAGGCAGAACATCCCCATGGCCGCGGTATTGCCGCCGCCCATCGGGTCGCCGCCAAACGTGCCGACTACCGAATCCCACTTTTCATCCTCACCGCGCAGGGCGACGCGTTTTGGCACCACCACCAGCACCTGATAGATAGCCAGCGGGAACTGGACGTAGAACAGCCAGTAAAAAAGCTGAGTCAGGCGATGCAGCTGCGACTCGCGAAACATACCAAGCAGCATGCAAAACATCACCAGCGACAGGGCCAGTTCGTTTTTAAAACCGACGATGGCGGTGACGATGCCGGATTGTAAAACGGTGGCGCAGAGGCTAAGGATAATAAAAGTCAGATACAGCGCCAGCACCACCTTCTCGCGGGCGCTGAGCGCGAGAGGCTGCTGCCGGCTTTGCATCATCAGCAGAACCACCATTACCAGCACCATGAAAAACGGAAGCCATAGTACGGCGACAACGCCGGTGAAATACTGCACCGTGCCGCAGAAGACGATGGTCGTCAGCGCGAATGCTTCCAGATAGCGACCGGTGTTTAGCTGCATATTTTCTGCTCCTGCCGGGAGAGCTGGAACGCCCGCTTATTCATTTTCAACAGAATGAACAGATAGCGAATGCTGGTAAGAACAGAGAAGGTCAGCAGGGCAATTTCATAGCTCTGGCCCAATTCAGGCAGCGCGATAAAAGCGGCGATAATGATCAGCAGCTGCTCTATCTGAATGCGTAAAAAATAGCGTTTAGAACCAAAGATAAGCTCGATAACGGTCAGCGGACTGACGGCCAGGGCGGCGAACAGATAAGGCAGCATATAGCGTGAGGTCGGGATCGAATTGAGCCACTCCTGGCTGAAGCCCAGGCGCATAACCAGCGGATAGAAAATCCAGATCCCAAGGATACAGATCAGCGCCGCGGCCAACAGCAGCAGGCGAATTTTTTTGTATTCCGCATAGTTAAAGGTGTTGTTGCGAAAATCCATCGACCATTTTGAAAAGATGGAATTGCGCACCGCGTTACCGACAATCATCACCGGCGATAAGCAGAAGCGGCTCACCACCGAGAAATAACCCGCGACCAGCGGTGAAAACCAGACGTTAATCAGCATCGTCGGCAGATTGTTGCTGGCCATCGCCAGCACTTCCGCGCTGCCGACGCGGCTGAGATGCTGCCAGTGCTGGCGCGCGAAAAGGCCGTTGGCGCGCGGAGAAAAATGCGCTGGCGTCAGGGTGCTGAAGTGAAATAAACGCAGCAGGCACAGGCTGAGCAGCAGCAAAATGCCCACCATCCAGGCAATATAGAACAGGGTGGCGTTCGGCATCGTCAGCAGGGCTATCGCCACCACCAGCGACACGGCGATGCGCTGAAAGGTGAGAAACGGATAGTTGCCGCCGCGCAGCGAGAGGTTCTCGGCGATCAAAACCAGCGCATAGCCGAAGGTCAGCAGATAGAGAAACGCGATATTGAGATGGAATATCAGTCCGGTGATGACCGCCCACGGCAGCGCCAGGAGCAGGCTTTGCAGCAGGCAAAACACCACGTTCTGCCCCAGTTCATGCTCCTCCTGGCGCGGGATTAGCAGCTGCGACGCAAAAGTGCAAACCTGCGCGCCAATCAGCACGTTGCTGTAGATCATCGCGTAGTGCCCGACTTCCGCCATGCCGTAGCGATGGGAAATCAGCCACACGGAAAATGCGCCGATCGCCTGCGAGAGGACCGAGGAGCTGGCGATGGATGAAATACTCTTAATTAAATTCATGATCGCTACTTCGGTGAGATCAGTTCACCCATGCCGCGCTCCGGCAGGCGTTTGCCTTCCTGAGTCTCCAGGTTCTCTTCTTTCACCTGGTTAAGCATGATGGCGACAGGCGTTGGCGCAGCGGCGTGCAAACGGCTTTGCGCGTCGCGGACGCGGGACGCTTGCTCGCTGGCTTTCACCACCAGCAGGGAGATATCGACGTGCGGGGCCAGCAGCAGGCCGTCCTGAGCGAGGCCGAGCGATGGCGCATTAAGAATGAGCGAATCGTAGGTCTGCCGCAGCGTGGTCAGCAGGGCCGGGAGCCGTTGCGAGGTTAACAGCAGCAGCGTCGAGTCGTTCAGTTCGCCGCGCGGCATAAAATCAAGATTGTCGGCCAGAGAAACGACCGCCTGCGGCGTGGCGCAGCGGTCTTCCAGACGCGCGCTGAACCCTGTTTTATGCTGCGGATAGCGCGCGGAGAGCCCTGCGTTGGCCAGATAATCCAGGTCGATGAGCAAGGTTTTGCCTGACTTACTGGCCGACCACGCCAACAGTTCAGCTATCAGGCTGCTGCCGGCATGGGTCTGCGCCGAGGTCACCAGTATCGTACCGCGTGACTCAGTCTGGCCGAGCAGCGCCAGGCGCAGGCTGTGGATCATATCGGCGTACAGCAGATTCTGGAACGTCAGCTGCGCGCTGTTCGCCTGAGGCAGCAGCGGAAACTCCCCGCTGGCATCAAGGCCCGTTTTGGCTTTGAGTTCGCTGATGCTGTTCACCGTTTTGTCGAGCGCGGTGCTGACAATCAGGTACATGATATACAGCGCCAGCGCCATCAGGGTCGCCATCACGATAAGCAGACCGCGCTGCGGTTTAGAGGGCTGATTTGGCGGCACGGCGGCATCGTAGATCGCTTCGTCAGGAACCGAAAAAGTTTCGGAAAGCTTCTGCTCATTCGCCCGCTGATACAGCGATTTATACAGCTCCTCGGTTTTGTTCAGCGCGGTCATCATGGTGTTGTATTTGTCGCGCTTGGCCCCCAGCGCCTGGAAATCGGCTTTCTGGTCGTCGAGCATCTTCTGGTAGTGCTGCTCATCGTCCAGCGCAATCTGATACTGCTGGCGTAAGCCGTTAAGCAGTTCGCCCAACACCTGGCCTATCTGCCCGTTGACGACCTGTAGCTGGGCCTGGGCCTGAAGATATTTCGGATGCTTAGGACCGTAGTGTTTCGCCGCTTCCGACAGGTTACGCCGGGTCTGGATTAGCGCGATGCGCAAATCCTGAATCTGCGGATGGCCGGAAATTTCCGGCAGCGAGATGATCGCTTCCGGCGGTTTCCCCTGCTGACGGCGCACTTTATCCCATACCGTTTGCGCTTTCAGACGGCGCTGGGTGGCGTCGGCAAGATGGTTAATCACGATGCCCAGCCGCTCGGTCTCGTAGCCATCCATGCTGCGGAAGGTCAGCAGGCCGTTCTGTTTAAGAAAATCATCGATATCGGCTTTCTGGCGATCGAGCTTAGCGCGCAGATCGTCCATCATTTTTTCGTTCCAGCCCTGCGCCTGAAGCAAGGTTTTTTGCTTCTGCGCCAGGCTGTAATCGATAAACGCCTGCGCCACGCCGTTGGCGATATCGGCGGCTTTTTGCGGCGATTTCGCTTCCATGGAAACCGAAACCAGCTGCGTGGTGCGCACGCCGGAGATGGTCAGGTTTTTTTGCAGTGCGCGAACCGCGTTATTGACGCGCGTGGCCAGATCAAGATTATCCCCGCCGTTAAACTCGGGGTCTTGTTCCAACTTCATCGCCTTCACTGCAGCCTCAAGCACCACGCGTGAGCCCATCAGCGCATATTTGGTTTCATAGTAATCGCTGCGGGTGGAATCGTAGTTTTCCAGCCGCGGCAGGGGAGTGACGTCCTGCGGCTGCGCTTTAAACAGCACCGTCGCGGTTGCGGTATAGCTGGATGACATAAAGCGCGTCAGGATCCATGACGCCGCTGCCGCCACCACGACCACCACCAGGCACCAGATGAGCTTGTGCTTAATTTTGTTGAAATAAGGCGTGAAGTCGATAAAGCCTTCTTTCTTCTTTCCATTTTCAACCAATGAAATTGCCATATCAGAAGAAACTCATGCCAATGATAATGGTATCCCCAGCCTGTACGGCGGAGTCGGCGGCGACGTTTTCCAGCAGTTTACCGCCGCGAAACTGGCGAATGCGGATGTCGTGGCGATCGGCGCGATCGGTAAACCCGCCGGCCAGCGCAATGGCTTTTTCCGCCGTTAAGCCGGGTTCCCATGCGTAGCCGTCCGGTTTTTTGACTTCGCCTAACAGATAAATCTTCCGGTATTCGGCAATGCTCACGGTCACCATTGGCGCCTGTAGATAGCTACCGCGCAGCTTATCGGCAATTTCGTTGCCGACCTGTTCCGGCGTTTTTCCTTTCAGCATCAGCGAGCCTATATAAGGATAATCAACGCTGCCGCTATTATCGATTTTTACGCGCATAGTGAGATCCTGCTCGCCGGAAACCGCGATATTAATCTCATCGCCCTGATCCAGATGATAAACGGCGTCCGGCGGCGTTCGGATCGTCTGCTGGGGAGCCGAACAGCCCGCCAGCCATAGCGCCAGAAGAGGAATAATCGCCCGTTTTCCATAGGTAAGGATCATATTTGTACCTGCGTCATAAAAATAATGGCCGAGTCGTTATAGCCCAGCGTGCGCTCGACCTCATGGTCATAGTCCGGGCCAATATAAAAGGCATCTTTTTCTTTATTAGAATGCATCGTGTTCCATTGCAGCTTCAGCTGAAAATTAACGGATGGACGGTAGTCGTAGTTGAAGGTGAGCGACACGAGATTTGATTGATCTTTGCGTCCGTTGGTCTGGTGCTTGTAATCCTCTGTAATATAAGAGTAATCAACCAGAGTGGAGAATCTGTCGACCAGCCAGTGGTGCTCATACCCCACACCGAAATTTGATACCAGAATATAGCCGCCGGAGTCGGTGGGATCTTTAATGCGCTGCGAACTGTGTAAGTTGAGCTTTATCTGTTCAAGCGGTTTCCAGTCGGCGTTAATATCCCAGTTCAGGCCGTTAAACCCCTGTGAGTCGGGGTTATGGATGAAATCTTTATACAGCCAGGCGACGTTGCCATGGATCTCGGTCTTGCCGGAAAGGCGGTTTTTCATGCCGACCAAAAGATAGTATTCATTACTGTCTTTTAACGGGTTGAGCTCATAGCGACGCTGGTTAGTGATAAAACTATAGCGATAGCGCAGCGTTTTGGCTTTTTGATCAAACAGCTCGGCGACCAGGCTGTTTTCATGCCACTCCTGATCGTGCATGTAGTAATGAAAGTCGGCGCTGGCGTCCTCGATGCTGTCGAGATTGCGAAAGCGCAGCTGCTTGTGCATGAGCGCGACTTCTGCTTTGCCGCGCCCTTCCGGGGCGCCGTAGCTATAGCGCAGTTCGCTGTTAAAGAAGCGCGTGGCGATAGGCTGATTAATGCCAAACTCTGTAAACTGCTCGGGGAGAAACCCCTCGGTGGTATCGCGGCCGCGCTCTTCATGACCGAACGTTTCATCGAGATCCAACGACAGCCCGTGCATGCTGCCGAAGCGCCACTTGCCGTTAAACATAAAAAAATGGTTGTCGCGGTTATCTGCGCTATCGCTGGCGTAGCGGCGGTAATCGCCGGAGTACATCAGTAAATAGCGGTCTTCGTAGCGCTCGCCGATAGCTTTGAAAATCGGCTTAACACCTTGATAAGCGGAGCCGATTTCATTGCCGCCGTAGCGTTGCCAGGTCACGTTGTCATTGTAACCGACGTCATAACCCACCTGGCTCTCGAAATCGATGCCAGCCACACCGGTATGTGGTTTAGCCTGCAGGTCCGCCCATGCGTAAGGAACCGCCAGTAGACCCGCGAGGAAAGTGAGTTCAGAACGCATTTTTCCCCACAAATCCGCGGAAAAACGTTAAAAAAACGATTTTGATATCCAGCAGCAGCGACCACGACTGAATATATTCCAGATCGTACTGAATACGTTTTTCCATTTTATCAATCGTGTCGGTTTCGCCGCGAAAGCCGTGAATTTGCGCCAGGCCGGTAATGCCGGGCTTCACTTTATGGCGGATCATGTAATTTTCCACCAACAGACGATATTGCTCATTATGCGCGACCGCGTGAGGGCGTGGACCCACTATCGACATGGTTCCCTGCAGCACGTTAAAAAACTGCGGCAGTTCATCGAGCGAGGTTTTGCGTAAAAAAGCGCCAAAGCGGGTAATGCGCGGATCGTTACGGGTCGCCTGGGTCACTACCGCGCTGTTCTCCATTACGCGCATGGTTCTGAACTTCCAGACGGGGATCTGTTTACCGTTCAGGCCGTAACGGTTTTGTTTAAACAGAACAGGGCCCGGCGAAGTCAGCTTAATGCCGATCGCTACCGCCAGCATCACCGGCAGGCTGACCAGGGTAAAAAAAGCGCCAAGCACGATATCTTCGATACGCTTGAGCACCGCGCCTTCGCCTTCAAATGGCGACGTAAAAATGCTGATGGTCTGAATATTGCCGAACATCCGCAGCTGAGAAATATGTGAGCTGTAGGAAAAGAGGTCCGGCACCAGGAATACGTCCACGGTGGTGTCGGAAAATTCGTTCAGGAACTGGCGGATACGCTGCTGGGCGACCATCGGCAGGGCAATATAGACTTCATCGATTTCTCCGGCTTTCGCCAGCGCCAGCAGGTCTCTTGAGTTGCCTTTTTTCTCAATGCTGAGCAGGCGACTGTCGCGCTGAACGGCGCGGTCCTCAAAGAAGGTAATGTCAATCCCGTCGTGGGTATACTCCTTAAACAGCGCCTGCTCGATGGCCAGTCCGGCCGGCGTTATGCCTAAAATAGCCACCTTGAGTCTGGATTTGAAAAAATAGCGGCTGGAGATAACGCGAATAAGAAACATGCTAATAAATATGGCCATCGAACACAGCACAATTATTTCAGCCAACCGCACCGCGTTTGTGCTGGCGTGATTGTTCAGCAATAGTTCGGCGCTTACGAATAATAAAAATGACAACAGTCCGCTAATACAGACGCTGAACAACAGCTTGGTTAATTTTTTTAAATATTGTCCCTTGAACTGACCGGAATATAACTGAAAGTGTTCATTAGCCCGGATAAAAATCAGTGAATATATTATTCCCAGGAACAGAGAGGCCGTTGAGGGTTCGACGAAAAAGTATTTTAAATAAGCGAAAATAAACAGGTTGACGGCAAAAAAATCCATTAGCTTCATCAGCTTGCTATAGCGGGCATTGTAAATCTTAATGGTACTATCCGTCATCTTTTTGCTCGTTTTATAGTCAATAAAATGATGTCCTGTCCTTCTTTAAAGCTGAATTTATGTCTATGAATCTATTGAAAAATTAAGCTTTAGATTGGCGTTGATTATTGTAGCCTACGATTAATCTTATGTCGAACCTGTCCATGACTGATAATCGATAACTTTTTATCATTGCCATTAAGCATAATGAATGATGACCCGGATTTAAGAGTAACAGAGGCTCGGTGGGCAAACTGGCGGCCGTGCGGGCTTCATGTTCCGGCCGATCCGCGATCGCGGGTGAAATCATCCGCGCCAGCGGGAGCTGGCGCGTTCATCGGCTAAATCCCAATACACATGTATTTGATTTCCAGGTAATCCTCTATCCCATACTTCGACCCTTCCCGACCCAGGCCGGAAGATTTAACCCCGCCGAAGGGGGCGACCTCGGTGGAGATAAGGCCGGTGTTAATCCCGATAATGCCGTACTCCAGCGCCTCGCCGACGCGAAAAACGCGGCCCAGATCGCGGGCGTAGAAATAGGCCGCGAGGCCGAACTCGGTGTCGTTGGCCTGAGCGATAACATCTGCCTCATCTTTAAAGCGGAATAGCGGGGCGAGGGGGCCAAAGGTCTCTTCTTTCGCCACTTTCGCATCGCCGGGGACGTCCACCAGAATCGTTGGCTGAAAGAAATTACCGCCCAGCTCATGGACTTTCCCGCCGGTTACTACCCGCGCGCCTTTGCCCAGCGCATCGGCGATATGCTCCTGCACTTTAGCGATCGCTTTCTCGTCAATCAGCGGCCCGATAGTGACGTTCGGCTGCAGGCCATCGCCAATTTGCAGCTTACTGACCGCCTGCTGAAGCTTTTCGGCGAAGCGATCGTAAACGCTATCCTGGACGTACAGGCGATTGGCGCAGACGCAGGTCTGTCCGGCGTTGCGAAACTTGGAGGCCAACGCGCCTTCGACGGCTTTATCGAGATCGGCGTCGTCAAAAACGATAAACGGCGCATTGCCGCCCAGCTCCAGCGAGACTTTCTTGATATCTTTCGCGCACTGCTCCATCAGCTGGCGGCCAATTTCCGTCGAGCCGGTAAAGGAGAGTTTGCGCACTAACGGGTTGCCGGTGAGCTCACCGCCGACCTCGCTGGCCGAACCGGTAACGACGTTAAATACCCCTTCGGGGATCCCGGCGCGGTTGGCGAGCTCCGCCAGCGCCAGCGCGGAAAACGGCGTCTGGCTGGCGGGCTTGAGCACCATCGTGCAGCCTGCGGCCAGCGCCGGGCCCGCCTTGCGGGTGATCATCGCCGAGGGGAAATTCCACGGGGTGATCGCGGCGGTCACGCCTATCGGTTGCTTAATCACCAGCAGCCGCTTATCGGCCTGATGGCCGGGAATGGTGTCGCCGTAGATGCGTTTGCCCTCTTCGGCAAACCACTCGATAAAGGAGGCGGCGTAGCTAATTTCGCCTTTTGCTTCCGCCAGCGGTTTCCCCTGTTCCAGCGTCATCAGGCGCGCCAAATCGTCCTGATGTTCCATCATCAGCTCAAACCAGCGGCGCAGGATACTGGAGCGTTCTTTGGCGGTAAGGGCGCGCCATGCGGGCAGCGCGCGGGCGGCGGCATCGATAGCTTCACGGGTTTCCCCGGCGCCCATTTTGGGTACGTTGCCCAGCGGCTGGCCGTTGGCGGGGTTGGTCACCGCGAGAGTCTCTTTGCCGCTGGCGTCGCGCCAGCGTCCATTAATCATTGCCTGCTGGCGAAAAAGGGTAGGGTCGTTAAGTTGCATGATTGCGTCCTGTCTTAATCTGTTTTAGCAGTGAATGCGTCCGGCTCGGCGGGGACTGATACTCCCGGCAGACCCAGCGGCGTCAAACATTTGTCCCTGTTTAGTGTAGTCGAACGCGTTGAGGAAGCCGGGCGCCGGGCGTTTTTCGGCCGCAATAACCATCATTAATTTACGGTTATTTGAACTGGCGGTACGTTATTGTGCAAAAAATGCGGTATTTTTTATGCTCAACTGGCAAGAAAGGAGCGCTCTATGTCACAGCAAGAAAGGTTTTGTCAGGCCTGTGGAATGCCGATGTCCGCCGAAGGTGCGAAAAGCGCAAGCGACGATTATTGCGCCTGGTGCTGCGATAGCGAGGGGAAGCTTAAGTCCTGGGAGGATGCCGTTTCCGGCCTGGCCGAGTACCTCGATTCCTGGCAGAAGGTCGGGCCCGTGGAATCACGCAAGCGGGCGATGCGTTATTTAACGGCCATGCCCGCGTGGGCCCATAAAGCGGAAGATTAATCGGCTGCCCGGAGCCAATAACTCCGGGCTTTTAACGTTATCAGAACTTCCAGGAGACGCTGCCGACGATGCTGCGCTCCGCGCCAAAGTAGCAGTAGGAGAGCGAGTTACAGGCGGCAATGTAGCTCTTGTCGGTCAGGTTATTGACGTTCAGCTGGGCGCTGAGGCCTTTAATTCCCACCTTCGACAGGTCATAGCCAATCGCCATATCCACCAGCGTATAGGACGGCAGAGTGTGCGTATTCAGGCGATCGCTGGTAATGCCGTTGACGTAGCGCACGCCGGAACCGAGCGTCAGGCCATCCAGCGGCCCGCTTTTCACATCGTAGCTCAGCCAGGCGCTGGCCTGATTGCGCGGCGCGTAGACGGCGCGCTTGCCTTGCTCTTCCGGGCTGCTTTTCTTATAGCGAATGTCGGTATAGGTATAGGCGGCCTGCAGGCGGAAGCTGTCCGTTAGCTGGCTGATCGCCTCCAGCTCCACCCCTTTCGACTCAATTTCGCCGATCGAACGATACGGATCGGTCGGTTCTTCTTTGGTGGCGATATTGGTCTGATTGATGCGGAATACCGAGGCGCTGAACTGGCTGTTCATTCCTTCCGGCTCATACTTCAGCCCGGCCTCCCACTGCTTGCCTTTCATCGGATCGAGCACGTTGCCGTTTTCATCGGCGAAGCTGGTAGGCGTAAAGGCGGTAGAGTAGCTGATGTACGGGGCAAACCCGTTGTCGAACAGATACAGCAGCGCGGCGCGGGTGCTGAAGTTGTTCTTATCCAGATCGCTGCGCGTTTGATTGAGCTTATCGATATTCGACACGCTGACCTGGTCGTAGCGCCCGCCGAGGGTGAAGCGCCAGCGCTCCCAGGACATCTGATCCTGCAGATAGTAGCCGGTCTGGCGCAGCTTGTGCTTCTCGCGGCTGTACATGGTGATGTAATCCGGCTTCGCGCCGTAGACCGGATTAAAGGCGTCGATGGCCGGAAATGCGCCATAGTAGCCGGTAGTGTCGTTGCTGCGGTCCTGATAGTCGATCCCCATCAGCAGGCGATGGTTGACGGCCCAGGTATCGACGCTGCCGTCGAGCTGGTTATCAAGGGTGATGGCGTTCATCTTTTCGTCCGAGCCGGAATAGCCGCGGTTCAGCTCGCTTTCGTTCAGCCAGCCCGCGGCATACACCTGATTCAGCTCAACTTTGGTATGCAGGTAGCGCAGCTTCTGCCGCACCGACCAGCCGTTATCAAACATATGCTCGAAGTTGTAGCCGACCATATTTTCGCGGCGATCGTACTTGTCGTAATCATCTTCGCCTTCGAAGAAGGTATTCGCGATTTTCTTGCCATTGTGCGGCACCACGGTGCCTTCATAGGGGAGGCCCGAGTGGCTGCCGCCCTCCGGATCGCGATGTAGATAGGCCATTAAATCAAGTCGCGTCTGGTCGGTGATGCGCCAGGTCAGGCTGGGCATGATCGCGTAGCGCTGCTCTTTTAAGGTATCAAACTGCGAGTCCGCATAGCGGGTCATGCCGCTTAAGCGCGCCGCCACGCGATCGTTATCGTCCAGCGCCCCGGTGACGTCGAACGCCGCCCCGCGCTGGTTGTTATTCCCGGCAAACAGCTTGATTTCACCGCCGGGATCGAATGAGGGTTTACGCGAGGTGAGGGCGACGATGCCGCCGGGCGAAGAGCGGCCGTACAGCACCGAGGCCGGGCCGCGCACCACTTCGATATTTTCGAGGAACCACGGATCGACCACCAGCGAGCTGTGCGAGTTGGTATCGCCCATCATTTTCAGGCCGTCGAGATAGACGTTATCCAGGCTGCCGTCGGAGAAGCCGCGCAGGACGATATAGTCAAAGCGGTTGGAGGCGCCAATCTGGTTGCTGTAAACCCCGGGGGTATAGCTCACGGCCTGGCGGACGCTGATCGCGCCCTGTTCTTCAAACTGCTCGCGGGTGATAATGGACACCGACTGCGGCGTCTCAATATCCGGCGTGGCAATTTTGGTCGCGCCGCTCTGCATCTGCGAAGTGACCACAATGGTTTCGTTTTTAGTTGTTTCCTGGGCCAGCAGGGGGAAAGCGACGCCGCCGGTCACCCATCCCACCAGTAGCGCCAGGCGAGTTTTCGCAAACATGAACATCTCCAAAGGCATTTCTAATTGTTAATAAGAATTATTACCTTTTTGATGCTCTCTATAGCTATGCGCAATGCCAGGATACGTATGCGCGCTGCCAAAGCCGCTAACTATTTTTCGCAAAAAAGGGAAAAATGGATTAGCACACCTTTTGCACATCGCAGGGCGAGATGCCGTAGCGCCGACGAAAAGCCGTAGAGAAGTTGGTGGCGTGCTGATAGCCCGACATCCAGGCCGCCTGCTGTACGCTATAACCCTCCAGCAGATAGCCTCTTGCCCGCGCCAGGCGGCAGTCGCGCAGGTAGTCGAAGACCGAGCAGCCGTATGTCTGGCGAAACTTGCTGCGCAAGCTGCTGGAGCTCATCGCCGCCCGCTGGGCCAGCTCATTGAGGCTATAGTCATTTTCCGGCGACTGCTCCAGCAGGCGGCGAACCCTCTCCAGCCGCTGCCGCTCGCCGCCCGCCGGGGCGACGTGCTTCGCGCTTTCGTCCTGGCATACGCTCAGCCCGTGACCGAACAGCTGAAGAATCAGCCCCTCCAGCATCAGCTGGCGGGAAACGCGGCCAGGCGAACTCTGCTGTGCGTACTGCAGCCCGCTCAGCAGAAACCCCGGTATCTGCCAGATAAGCGTTGGCGTCTGGCATCTTTCCCATTCGCGCATCAATGAATCGAGCAGGCCGTCGCGCCACGCGCCGTCCGGGTAGAGTCCGAGGGAGAGCGTACGTAGCCGGCTGTCGGCATCGTGGCGGGCGCGCATCGTCTGTTGTTCGCTAAGACGCGAAGTGAACGCCATCCCGGAACGGACGAGGTGCTGCTCCCCGTTGAGGGTCAGGGCGACACAGCCTTCCAGCACCACCAGCATATAGAGCGGGCTGCTGTGGCGGGAGGTGGTCTCATAGGGCTGCAACACCTGAACATCGGAATGGGTCACACACATTCCGCAGGGCAGCGTCATCTCTTCCACTTCTCCCCGCAGTACCGGGCTGGCGTGCGAGGGGGCCGGCGTTTGCCGCAGCAGCGGGAAGCGGTAGTCGATACCGTATCGTTCACCAAACGCCATAAACTCGCTGACAGAGAAAGTTTTTCTCGGCGCCTGGCGGGCGGGTTCGTCGTGCGTCGTTGTCTTGTTCATGCGGTTGTCGGCACCGGAAAGGGGGCGTCATCAGATAGGGTAACTTTACCATTGCGCGGGCAGAGCGACAATAAAATGAGAATCATTATCAATGATTGCGGCGCAGCGGCAAGGGGCGCGCGGACGGGCGATGTCCGCGCGTTTGCAGAAGGGGTCAGGCGTCCGCGTTGTCCAGCGGCCAGGAGTCAAACAGGTAGCCGTCGAAGTAAATATCGTCGACGTTGGAGAACTCCAGCAGGCGCCGTTTAACGTTTTCCAGATGCTGCCACATAGCGAGCTTGGCCGCCCGGGCGTCTTTTTTGATTAAGGCGGCGAGGATCCGTTTATGATCCACCAGCCACTCCTGGCGGTAGTGGGTATCGCCGAGATGGCGGTGCAGCTGGATCCACATGGGATTATTCTCCCGCCACTGCCATGACTGGCGGAACAGCTCTACCAGCATACTGTTATGGGTCGCTTCGGCGATGGCGAGGTGAAACTGCATATCGCCGCTTTCGGAGCCGCCCGGCGCGCTGCTGGCCAGCTCGCGCTCTTCAAGCTGTAAGGCCTGGCGCATTTTGATGATATCTTCCCGGGTCGCCTGCAGGGCGGCAAACTCGGCGATATTGCTTTCCAGCAGCTGGCGGGCCTGCAGCAGTTCAAACGGACCGGCGTCATTGCAGTGGTTCATGTCCGCGCTCTCCGCCGCGCTTTCTCCGGCGGCGTTATCGAGCACGTAGATCCCGGCGCCGCGGCGCACTTCGACCAGCCCTTTAATTTCCAGCATGATCAGCGCTTCACGAACCACGGTACGGGTGACGTCCAGCATCTCGGCGATCTCGCGCTCCGGCGGTAAGCGATCGCCGGGGCGATAGGGCGTCTTGACGATCAGGTCGCGGATCAACGCGCCGACTTCCTGATAGGGTCTGTGCTGAGAAATTTGTGATTTCATGATGTTATGTTGTGAGATGCGATAGCCCGGTGGCTGACTATAGCATTTGGCTGGAGGGTTAGCATCTCTCTCGGCTGGGGATACTCAAAACGGGTCAACCAAATTATGCTTCAGTTGACCCGTAACAGGAGGGTGATTACAGGCTGGCCCTGACTGCCGCAACGGACTCGCGGGCGCCGCGTTTGCACAGCTGTTGGTACGCCTGGGTTACCGCATTGACAAATTCGCTATTGTCCGGCAGATCGTGGGCAAAAATTCCGCTTATGGCCAGCAGCGCCGGGACGCGTTCCGCTTCCTGATAACGCTGGTTGATCTGTTGGAATTCCGCCTGTAGCGGGTCGACGACATCAATCGGTTGCCCCTGTTCATCGATCCCCAGGGTGTAGCGCATCCAGCCCGCCACGCCGAGCGCCAGGTGACGCCAGTCGCTGCCATTTTGCAAATGCAGACGGATGGGATCCAGCAGACGCTGCGGCAGCTTCTGGCTACCGTCCATGGCGATCTGCCAGGTGCGATGACGAAGGGACGGGTTGCTGAATCGGGCGATCAGCAGCGTGGCGTAAGCCTGTAGATCGGTACCTTCCGGCATCGACAGCGTCGGCGCCTGCTCCTGCATCATCAGGGCCAAAGCCGCTTTGCGGTAGGCCGGGTTGGTCATGGTATCGGCGATGGTTTCATAGCCGCCGAGATAGCCCAGATACGCGAGGAAAGAGTGGCTGCCGTTGAGCATTCGCAGCTTCATCATTTCAAACGGCACCACGTCTTCAACAAACTGCGCGCCGACTTTGTCCCACGCCGGGCGGCCGTTGACGAAGCTATCTTCAATCACCCACTGGCGGAACGGTTCGCAGGCGATGGCGCACGGATCGTAGACGCCAAGCTGGTCGGCAATCTCCTGCAGGGTTTCGGGCGTCGCCGCGGGCACGATGCGATCAACCATGGTGCACGGGAAGGTAGCATGGGCTTCAATCCACGCCGCCAGCTGCGGGTCGCGCGCCTGGGCCAGGCCAAGTACCGCCACTTTCGCCACGTGGCCATTCTCGCGAACGTTATCGCAGGACATCACCGTAAAGGCGTTTAGTCCCTCTTCGCGGCGCAGGCGCAGCGCTTCGACGATATAGCCTATGGCGGATTTCGGCGTCGCCGGGTTAGCGAGGTCGTGTTGAATCAGCGGATTATTCAGATCGAGCTGACCGCTGGCCGCATCGGTGCAGTAGCCTTTTTCAGTGACCGTCAGAGAGACGATGGCCGTGTGCGGGCGCGTCATGGCGCGCAGTATGCCCTCGCAGCCGTCGATTTCCGGATGCAGCGCCTCTTTCATTGAACCGATGATTTTCAGCTCGGTGCTGTCAGCGCCCTTCTCCGCCACGGTATAAAGCAGCTGCTGATTTTTCAGATTCTCAATCAGGACGCGGTCGTTGCCCGGCATCAGGTTGACTTCGCAGATGCCCCAGTCGCTATCGCTGGTTTCCAGCAGATGATGGGTGTAAAGCGCCTGATGCGCGCGGTGAAACGCGCCGCAGCCCAGGTGAACGATGCGGGATTCCAGGCGAGAACGATCCCACGCAGGGCGTGTAACCGGCAGGTTGCTGTCGGCAAGGGTGGCAGTCATAGCAAACTCCAGGGTGGGCCGCAACGGGCGACCGAAGGGATAAAGGCGGGGCGCTGTCGGCCCCGCCAGTCAGGAATTAGCGGCTAAAAAAAGCGCGCTGAATCGCCAGCTCGACGCCGCGGACCTCAGCCAGCCCTTTCAGGCGGCCAATCGCGGAATAGCCGGGGTTGGTTTTCTTTTTCAGGTCGTCGAGCATCTGGTGGCCGTGGTCAGGACGCATCGGGATAAGATCCTCTTTGCCTTCCGCTTTACGGCGGTGCTCTTCTTCGACAATCGCTTTCACCACTTCGTACATGTCCACGTCGCCGTGCAGATGCGCGGCTTCGTGGAAGGTTTTCGGGTTCTCTTCACGCAGCGTAGATCGCAGGTGGGTGAAGTAAATGCGCGGCCCAAACTGTTTAATCATATCAACCAGATCGTTGTCGGCGCGGACCCCGTAGGAGCCGGTGCACATGGTAAAGCCGTTCGCCATGCTGTTTACCGTGTCGACCATCCACTGCATATCTTCAATGGTCGAGACGATGCGCGGCAGGCCGAGAATCGGGCGCGGCGGATCGTCCGGGTGCACCGCCATACGCACGCCAGCCTCTTCGGCGACGGGAATAATCGCTTTCAGGAAGACAGCGAAATTCTCGCGCAGGGCGGCTTTATCGATATCTTTGTAGGTAGCCAGATGCTGGCGGAACTGGTCGAGGGTATAACCCTCTTCCGCGCCCGGCAGACCGGCGATAATGTTGCGGGTCAGGCGCGCTTTATCTTCATCGCTCATGGCGGCGAAACGCTGATTCGCCTGGGCGACCTCTTCGGCGGTGTAGTCCGCTTCCGCGCCCGGACGCTTGAGGATATGCAGCTCAAAGGCGGCGAATTCAATCTGATCGAAGCGCAGGGCTTTGGAGCCATCCGGCAGGACGTACTCAAGGTCGGTACGGGTCCAGTCGAGGACCGGCATAAAGTTGTAGCACACGGTGCGAATACCGCACTGGGCCAGATTGCGCAGGCTCTGCTGATAGTTAGCGATCCACTGCGCGTAGTTGCCGGTATGGGTTTTGATCTCTTCGTGAATCGGTACGCTTTCGACCACCGACCATACCAGGCCGGCTTCTTCCACGATGGCTTTACGCTTGAGGATCTCGTCAACCGTCCACACTTCGCCGTTCGGGATATGGTGCAGGGCGGTAACCACTCCGGTCGCGCCCGCCTGACGGACGTCAGCTAAAGTGACCGGATCGTTAGGGCCATACCAGCGCCATGTCTGTTCCATGCTTAACCTCTTCACGTTGTTGACCTGCTTCAGGCCGCTGCTTTGATGGGAGCGTCGGTTCCGGTCAACCATCGTAACGGAGGAGAAACCAGACGATATGGCGTATAAATTCCTCCAATTGGTCGAACAAGTCAACCATGAAAGGTAAATTGGTAAACCAAAATGTGATGGAGATTCGCTAATGGCATAAGTGAAAGGCCCGACTTCATTTCAGCCCCGTTGAGTAGCGCCTGTAGATTCTGCTGACGCTCAGAAGGGTATAAGGTTCCGTGCGTCACGTCTTGATAAATGGTTAACCAATGGCATCAACATGTCGACCATAAGTGTCAGAAAGCGTGCGGACTCGCCGTAGATCACACTTTTTGACTATAACGATTTCCATATAAAAACTGCGTGTTATCATTTCGCTGATAAATACCTTTTCAACTCTCACCGAGGCTTTGATGCTGGAGAATGTCATCATTAGATAATCAGCTTCCCGACCTTTTCAGGCCGGACTGGTTATCGCTGCGCTTAAACCTTACGCGAACACCTGCGGGTGTTGGCTCGTTTTTACGCATGATGATGAACAGGTTTCTTCAGTATGAATCTATCCCGTCAGGAACAACGTACCTTACACGTTCTCGCTAAAGGTGGCCGGATCGCGCACGTTCGCGATGCATCAGGCCGCGTCACTTCTGTTGAATGCTACAGCCGCGAAGGGCTCCTGCTCAGCGACTGCACGCTCGCCGTTTTCAAAAAACTCAAAACCAAAAAGCTGATTAAGTCCGTCAACGGACAGCCCTATCGCATCAATACCACCGGGCTGAATAATGTCCGCGCACAGCTGGATAATCGCTAAGGAGCCTCTGATGACAAACCACAGCTTCACTTTTCATGTCGCCTCTGAAGGCGATACCAATGACATTCTCCATGTCGAAACCCGGGCTTTCGGCTACAGCAAAGAGGCCAGGCTGGTGGCCGATTTGCTCAACGATGAGAGCGCCTGCCCGACGTTATCGCTGCTGGCCAGGCATAACGGAAAGGCGGTTGGGCATATTTTATTCACCCGGGCGACGTTCAAAGGGGAGCCGGACTCGCCGATGATGCACATCCTTGCTCCCCTTGCGGTGGTGCCGGAATACCAGGGCGCGGGCGTTGGCGGAGGGCTTATCCGGCACGGCATTGAGCAGTTGAAAGCCATGGGAAGCCAGACGGTATTTGTTCTGGGCCACGCCACTTACTACCCCAGGCATGGGTTTGAGCCATGCGCGGGAGATAAAGGCTATCCGGCGCCTTATCCCATTCCCGAGGCGCTCAAAGCCTGCTGGATGCTGCAGCCGCTTTCATCTCAGCCGCTGGGACGAACGGGTCAAATACAGTGCGCCCGGGCGTTAATGAAACCCGAGCACTGGCGCGAGTAATCAATAAGGAAATGATGATGACTATTGGCACGATTATTACAGGTTCCAGGCATATCGTGTTGTCATCCCGGGAGCGCAAAATCCCCTGGGATGACCCGGCGTTTAGCCAGCGTATGCTAGAGAACCATCTGTCGCAGGAGCACGACTGGGCCAGCCGCAGGCAGGCGGTTATTGAACAACAGGTGGCGTGGATTGCCGGACAGCTACCCGCCGGCGCCCGCATTCTCGACCTCGGCTGCGGGCCGGGTCTTTACACGCGCCTGCTGGCCGAGCGCGGCTTCTGCTGTACGGGCGTGGATTTTTCACCGGCGTCGATCGCCTGGGCCCGCCAGCAAGCTCAGGCTGCCGGGCTTGATATTGCCTATCACCAGCAGGACGTTCGCGACTACGCGCCGGAAACACCGTTTGATTTCATCATGATGACCTTCGGTGAACTGAATGTGTTCAGCGCGGCTGAGGCCCGTTCGCTGGTCAACCGCTGCGCGCAGTGGCTGGTTCCGTGGGGAAAGCTGCTCATCGAGGTTCATACCTATGCCGAAGTTAAACGTCAGGGAATGGCCGAGCCCGGCTGGCAGCGCTGTCCGCAGGGGCTGTTTCTGGATGTTCCGCACCTGCTTCTGACCGAGCACGCCTGGGATCCGGCGGCGCAAACCAGCTCCACGCTGTTCATGGCGATTGAAGAGAGCGGCAAGGTGACGCGCTTCGGCAGCCAGATGACCGCATGGCGCGATGACGGCTATCTCGACCTGCTGCGTACGGCGGGTTTGACCACCATTACCCGTCCGGATGAGGCGGAATGGCCGGTCAGCGAAACCTTTGCCGGCAAGCTGTACGCGCTGCTGGTCAAAAAAAACGTTCCCGATTCTCTTTGTGCAACACCCATAAAAGGAATTCAACCATTGGATATCCCACGTATTTTCACCATTAGTGAAAGCGCTCACCGCATCCATAACCCATTTACGCCGGAAAAATACGCCGCCCTTGGCCGCGTGCTGCGGATGAAGGCCGGAACCCGCCTACTCGACCTCGGCAGCGGTTCCGGGGAGATGCTCTGTACCTGGGCGCGCGACCACGGCATTCGCGGTATCGGCGTTGATATGAGCGCGCTGTTCATCCAGCAGGCTCAGCGGCGGGCAGAAGAGCTCGGCGTTGCCGACAGCGTAACCTTTATTCATCAGGACGCCGCCGGGTACGTCGCCGAGGAAAAATGCGACATCGCCGCCTGCATTGGCGCGACCTGGATCGGTGGCGGCGTCGCCGGGACTATCGCGCTGCTGAGCAAAAGCCTCAAACCCGGCGGTATGCTGCTGATTGGCGAACCGTACTGGCGCAAGATTCCGGCAACGGAAGAGATAGCACAGGCCGGTGGCGCCTCTTCGCTCGCCGACTTTCTGACGCTTCCCGACCTGGTCTCCTCTTACGATGCGCTTGGCTATGACCTCGTCGAAATGGTGCTAGCGGACCAGGAAGGTTGGGACCGCTACGAAGCGGCGAAATGGCTCACCCTGCGCCGTTGGTTAGAGGAAAACCCCGATGATGACTTTGCGTCAGAAGTCAGGGCAGAGCTGACGATGGCGCCAAAACGCCATGTCACCTGGACGCGTGAGTATTTTGGCTGGGGCGTGTTTGCGTTAATCAAGCGGTAGTTGAAATACCCGGCATAGCCGCAAGGCTATGCCGGGGTCAGGGGGATTCAGAACCGTAGGAAAGGGCACCTTGGGTCAGGCCTGACGGCGGCAGCCCGTGTTATCAGAATTTCACGGTCACCTGATTGCCGATCACCCACGCGTTTTTAATCTCCTCGCTTCCTCCCGGGTGGGCCAGCAGCTGCAGGTTAGGGCGCACGGTCAGCCAGGGCGTAACGCGGAAGCTATAATGCAGCTCTGCGGCGTACTCGGCTTTGCGAACCGGGACATACAGGGGATTATCGTAATCCTCGATCCCCCGCATCTGGTTCAGGAGCTGCGCCCGACGGGCGACTCTGTCGTTGGCGTGCATTTTACTGACGCCGAAGCTGATAAAGTCCTGCGGACGACTGGCGAAAGGACCTTTATAAATGGCGCCTGCCTGCATCTGATAGTCCATTGTCGCCGTATCTTTATCGTTCATTGCCAGATGCGCGAAAAGGTTAAGGCCATTTTGTTGATGGCTGCTCGAGTGGGTAATTTGCTGGCTGATATAGAGATAACCTCCGTAGCGGCCGTCGTGTCGCCGGGCGGCCTGGTGCGTGAGGACATAGGGGTCGCCATTGTCATCATCCAGCACATCGTTGGCCTCCGCCGTGTTATACCAGCCCCCGAGTTTCCAGATGCCGGGGAGTTTTGCCGCGCCGAGGGTGGGTGAGTATCCCAGCTCAAAAAGGTACATGTACCCCAGATGCCCGGTTCCATCGAGCTCGAAGCTTCCGTGGCGGGTGGCGTAGTTAGGATTGTACTGAAACGCCCCGGCCTGGACGTATAGCGCTGGGGTAGGGCTGTATTTGACGCGGCCACCCCACTGGCCTATAGGGGTGTTATACCAGACGCCGCTGCCGTGTCCGGCTAAAGAACCGCACAGCGACAGGTTTTGAAAAAAGCAGCCGTTATTATCAAAATCCTCTCCTGGCGGCATCAGTCCCACCTTGATATCCAGCTTCTTCTCCCACCCGCTTTTTTTGAACCAAAACTGCGTCGCGTGCCATGTTTGCCCCCGCCCGTAGTTACTCTGGACACCGGAGCCTATTACCGGCGCGCGCGGATCCTGTAGCCGATCCTGAGTCAGATCTCGCCCGTTACGATTATTCACCGACGCTTTAAATTCACCGTCGCGAATACCTAAAATCTTTTCCAGGTCCATATCTACGCCGAGAATATACTGGTCGCTGTAGCGCAGGGTTTTATCGCGATCGTAACCGCCGGAAATATTCGTGGCCGTCATCGCGCTATATTCCAGCGTAAAATCATAGCCATGCTGACGCAGATCCGTCCTCACGCCTCCCCACTCTCCGGTCATATTTTTTGCTGTTGGAGAAAAAAGCGTATCGTTGGCCAGAGCCAGTAAAGGATAGAGAAATGCCAGCAGCATCATGCCGCTTTTAATGAGTGTGTTCATGTTTTTCACCGCCCGTTGATGAGCCAGGTCTATGAAGTGTTCCCGATAGGGCGCAGCTGAATCAGCCGACTACGCCGACCTCCTGTCAGAGGTGGCTCCGCGAATCCCGGAGCCACAGGCCGTCTATGGCGACAGCTCTTCTAACGATTTCCCTTTGGTTTCAATGGCAAAAATCCACGTAATCAAACCGCCAATCAGCGCGATGACCGCGAAAGTGACAAACACAAAACGGATCCCGAAGCCGCTGACGATAAACCCGACCATTAATGGGCCAATGGATGACCCCGCGCGTAGCCATGCGCTGGAGTACGCGGTGCCAATGGCGCGTAGCCGGGTGGGATAAAGCTCAGCCGCATAGAGATAAAGCGAGAAGGCGATGGTCTGAAGAATGGCGTAGGTCATGCTTCCCAGAATCAGAATTTCAACGGCGGATTTTGCGCCCAGAACAGAAAGCGCAATCAGCGGAACGACGGCCAGTAAAAAGGCCCATGTGTACCAGCGCTTGCGCCCGACGCGGTCGATCAGCAAGGCGCAGATCACCGAAGCGACGACGCCGCAGGAGGAGGTGATCCAGCCGTAGGCCAGGCTGGTATCGAGGGAGAGGTTAAACCAGGTTTTGTAAAGGGTCGGGAACCAGGTGATCATTCCGTTGTTGACGCTGTAAACCGTCAGCCACAGCCCCCACAGCATAAAGGTGCGGGATTTATAAATACCGCCGAAGAGGGCCTTGACCCCTTCCGGAGCCGCTTTTTGCACCGCGGGGGCTTTTATTTCAGGTTCGGGCAACGTCATCCCACGCCTGATCACCTCAGATTCCAGCGTCGATACGACGTTGTCCGCTTCCTTCAGCCGACCTTTTGCTGCCAACCAGCGCGGTGATTCAGGCATCAGCCAGCGCAGTGGAACGGTCAGCGCTGAGGGAACTAAGCCAATTAAAAACATGACCTTCCATCCATAGATAGGCACAAGAAAATACCCGACCAGGCCCGCAAACATCATGCCGATAGGGAAAATCACCTCATACAACAAAAAGAAACGCCCGCGCTTCTTTGCTCCGACAAATTCGTTGATATAGGCGCTGGCAACGGGAACCTCCGCACCGATACCCACCCCCTGTAAAAAGCGAATAATCAGAATTGACCAGCCGTTCCAGGCAAAAAGGCACGCCGCATCCATCAGAACGAACATGATGATGGTGATACGTAATACGCCGATACGGCCTATTTTTTCCGCCAGCGAACCAAAAAACAGCGCGCCGCACAGCTGGCCCACGTAGCTGGCCGCAATAATAAGACCGACAAACGTCGGCGTAAGGCCCCACTCCTGGGTGAGCTGGGGAAGCGCAAAAGCGATAGCAATAATGGTATAGGCATCGAAAAACGTCGATAAGCCGACGATAACGCGGATCGCCTTCAGCCGCCGGGTGATGGGCAGACGTTCCAGTCTTGCCAGCAGCGCGTCCGGTGTTGACGCCGTTCCGCTGGCAACGGCGTAATCTGAAGCAATGGCCTGAGTTGACATAGTATTACCCTGTTAAACGTTGTCTGGGGCATACACGTAAGGTTCTGAATAACAACAGGGCAACGGACCCTTATCCAAAGACGTGCTGCATATAATGCTCTCTGAATTCGTTTGTGGTAACGTTACTGCAATCGATTTCACTTTTAGTTAATCCTTTGCTGGATTCACCGCTAAGTCAATTGCGCCTGTTGTATAATTGTCGAGCAGTTCACAATCTGAAAAAACTAACCGGTAAAAAAACGAAGCGGCGAACGCAGGGCAAAGTGAATAAAAAGGGTCAATGAACGACCTGCCGGGCGCACCCAGGCAAAGTGAAGCACCATTCCTTTTGTCCGGGCGAGGTTTGACGTAAGATCCTTTAACCCCACGGTTTGCACGATGGTATCCGTTGAACGGGCAACACGGATTTTTACCCGCATTGATGAGTTGGAGCAGCAGATGGATCAAGAAAGTGAACTGAACGATTTGCCGGAAAAAAAGCTGGCGACAATGCGGGATGTTGCTCGCGCCGCGGGCGTTAGCGTCTCGACCGTTTCACGGGTACTCGATGAAAGATTACCCACCTCGCGCAGCGCCTCGGCAGATAAAATTCGCCAGGTTGCCCGAGAGCTGGGCTACCGTCGGGACTATGTTGCTTCCAGCCTGCGGCGCGGCGATACCGGGACGCTTGGCGTCCTGGTTCCCAGGCTAACCGATGCCGTCACCGCCATGCTTTTCGAAGAGATAGCCCGGGCCGCGGCCAGACGAGGGTATTTCGCGATTGTAGCGACCTGCGGGGATAGCAAGGAGCAGGAGAAAAACGCCGTTGAGTCGCTGCTGGATCGCCGCGTGGATGGGCTGATCATGTCCACCTGCCGGCTGGACGATCCGTTGCCGCAAGCCCTGCGTGAACGGGATGTTCCCCACGTACTGGCGCTGCGTACCGACGGTTTTAGCCCCTCATCGGTAGGCGACGATGAGCTTGGCGGCTATCTGGCTACCCGGCACCTGATCGATTTAGGTCACCGCGATATTGGCCTGATTGGCGGCCCTGATTTTGCCTCCAACGCGCGCAACCGGCGTAAGGGCTTTGAGCGGGCAATGCAGGAAGCCGGGCTCAGGATCGAAGCGGACTGGTGCTGCCATTCAGATTTTAACATCGCCTCGGGAGAGCAGCAGGGAATGAAAATTCTCAGCCAGCCTCACCGCCCAAGCGCGCTGTTTGCCGTCAATGACGAACTGGCGATTGGCGTCCTGGCGGCCGCGCACCAGCAGGGCCTGGTGATTGGCGAAGATCTCTCGCTGGTGGGATACAACGATATTCCGCTGGTGAGCAGACTGCCCGTGGCGCTGACTTCGGTCAGAACGCCGCTGGAGCATATCGCCAGCAATGCGGTTGATATGTTATTGAATCCAGAGATAAATAATAATATGCGGATTACCACGCCTTCCCTTATTCCCCGTAAGTCTACCGCGTCTCCACGTAAATAATCCCTCTGCGATCCTCCCCCGACTTTCCAGGAGAAAGCGGGGAGGGTTGAATTTTGTATAACGGATCTCATCCCGGATGCAGATTGCTGTTTAGTTTGTGATCTGCGTTGCATTTTTAACCAACACGGCGTTGACGGTTTTATTTTTGAGGTTCAATGTCAATTACGTGAAAACGATTGCAGAAACGATTTCACTTCCGTTTCAAATAATCGCTTAACCGTAAACAAATGCTTACTCATCAAGGGGATATTTATGATTAACATCGATCTGAGAGGTTTGACTCCGGCTCCGGTTACACCATTCACTCGCGATGGACGCGTAGACTATGATGCCATTCAGCGCCTCGGTAACTGGCTCGGCAGCATCGACGGCGTGAAAGGTCTGGTGGTTCTGGGACACGCGGGGGAAGGGACTTTTCTGACCCAGGAAGAGCAGGCGAATGTGATCCGCGCATTTGTGAAGTCGGTGGATGATAAGCTTCCTATCATTGCCGGTATCACCGGGGAAGGGACCGAAGTGGCTGCGCTGGAGGCGAAGCGCGCCGTTGCCGCCGGGGCATCCGCAGGTTTGCTCTATCCTTCTCACGGTTGGCTGCGTTTTGGCTATCAGGATGGCGCCCCCCAGGATCGCTACCGCGTGGTGTATGAAGAAAGCGGCCTGCCGCTGATTCTTTTCCAGTATCCGGATGTCACTAAAGCCACCTACAACCTGAAAACCCTGCTGGATATCTCCGCGCAGCCGGGCGTATTTGCCATGAAAAATGGCGTACGTAATATGCGCCGCTGGGATACTGAAATTCCGGTGATTCGTCGCGAGCGTCCGGATCTGCAAATCTTAAGCTGCCACGATGAGTATCTGCTGCATACCGCGTTTGATGTGGATGGTTTCCTGGTCGGCTACGGTAATATCGCGCCTGAGCCGTTAATTGAAATGATTAAGGCGGGTAAAGCGGGCGATTACGTTAAAGCGCGTCAGCTGCACGATCGGCTGCTGCCGGTGACCAAAAGCGTCTACCACCGCGGTTCTCACATGGAAGGTACCGTGGCCCTTAAACATGCGTTGGTTGCGCGAGGGATCCTTGAACATGCCACCGTTCGCTCTCCGCTGCTGCCGCTCGAGAATGGGGCTGAAAAAGAGATCCACGACGCTATGCGCGCCGCCGAGCTGGGCCGCGTCCGTTAATTCATTCTGAATCAGTTGTGAATCCGCAATGCAGAAATCGGCCTTACTGTATTGCGGATAATCGGTTACTTCGCCCCGGTATCATTTCATTCTCTTCATCATCACGTCGGGGCTTTCACCTCTGTCTCTTCCCAAGGTGATTTATGAAACTATTAAGCTTTCGCGTTAATGATAAAAATAAATATGGTCTGGCGACCGCCGATGGCGTCATCGATCTGCAGGCGCTGTTCCCTCAATATGGCAGTCTGCTTGAATTTCTGCCGCACCTTCATCTGCTTGATACTCTACCGCCGTCCGCGAAGAAAACGCATTATTCCTTCAACGAGATCGCTTTCCTGCCGGTCATTACTGAACCGAAAAAAATCATCTGCGCCGGCGTGAATTATCGCGATAAAAACGTTGCGGGTAACGAGAAGCCCGCGAATCCTGTGCTATTCATCCGCTTTGCGGATTCGCAGACCGGGCATCTGGCGCCGCTCCTCAAGCCGGAACGTAGCAATGAGTTTGACTATGAAGGCGAAATGGCGCTGGTGATCGGCCGTGGAGGGCGCAATATCCCTGAGCAGGAGGCGCTGCAGTATGTTGCCGGCTACAGCTGCTATATGGATGGCTCGGTGCGCGACTGGCAGCATACCTGCTTTACCGGCGGGAAAAACTGGCCAGCAACGGGCGGCTTCGGCCCCTGGCTGGTGACGGCGGATGATATCCCCGACCCGCAAAATCTGAATATTACCACCCGGCTCAATGGCCAGACGGTGCAGCAGGATAATACGGGCAGCATGTTGTATTCAATTGCCGAACTCATTGCGTATATCAGCACCTTCAGCGCGCTCTCTCCGGGAGACGTTATCCTGACCGGCACGCCCGGAGGCATCGGAAAAAAACGTACGCCGCCGCTTTTTATGCAGCCCGGGGACAAGGTGGAAGTTGAGATTGAGCAGATCGGATGCCTGATTCACACCGTGTGCAGCGATGCCGCTGTATCGCGATAAATTGTCGTTCACCGGCAGGTTACATCCAAAGATATGGTGAGCGCGAGTTTGCGCGGCGGCCATGTCATCTTGCGAAGGGTTAATGCCGGACAGGGAGCCGTGGAGGCAATATATGATATTGGTCCAGTTTCTGGTGGTGCTGCTGTTTCTGTACATCGGCATGCGGGTTGGGGGGATCGGCGTGGGGTTTGCCGGCGGCGCCGGCGTGATTGTCCTCAGCGCGCTCGGCGCGACGCCGGGCGATATGCCGATGCTGGTTATCGTGTTTATCATGGTGGTGATCGTGGCGATTGCCGCCATGCAGGAGGCCGGCGGTATTGAATATCTTGTTGACCTCACCGAGCGCCTGCTGCGCCGCTATCCGCGATTGTTAGTCATCACCGCGCCGCTTTCCACCTGGCTATTAACCATGATGGCCAGCACCGGGCAGGTCTCCTTTGCCTGTATGCCGGTTATTGTCGGCGTGGCGAAAGAGAACAATATAAAACCCACCCGCGCGCTTGCTCTCTCCGTCAGCGCGTCTTTGCTGGGTATTGTGGCGTCGCCCATTTCCGCGGCGGTGATTTTTTTCTCGGGGATACTGGAGAAAGGGCATGACGGCTGGGGCTATATTGAGCTCATCGCGGTATCAATACCGTCCACCTTTCTTGCGCTGCTGGTCACCTCCTTTTTTTACCTGTTCTGGGACAGAATCCGCCAGCAGGATCGGCTCTGTGACAATCCGGTTCAGGTTAAGGCACGGACTGAGCGGGCTATCCCGCCCTATGCCGGTCGTTCGGTGCTGATCTTTATCGTTGGGCTGGTTGCGGTTCTGGCCTATGCGATTGTCACCAGTCCAAAATTAGGGCTGATTGCCCATCCGGTCATGAGCAGCGGGCAGGCGCGGGTAGGGGTGATGATGGGCGTTGCGCTGCTGATTGTGGTGTGCTGCCGGGTTAACGTACATAAGGTCCCGTCCGGCTCGGTGTTTAAAACCGGGATGACCTCCTGTATCTGTATCCTTGGCGTCGCCTGGCTGGGTTCCACCTTTATGGACAGCAATCAACAGTGGCTGCAAAGCACGGTCTCGTCACATTTATTGGATTCGCCCATTATGTTGGCGCTCATTATTATGGCGGCATCATGTTTCTTGTATTCGCAGGCGGCTTCAACAAAAATTTTATTCCCTGCCGCGCTGAGCATGGGCGTTGCTCCCGGTATTTTGGTCGCCTGCTTTCCGGCTACGGCTTCTCTTTTTATTTTGCCAAATTACCCGACGTTACTGGCAGCGGTAGAGCTGGACGATACCGGCTCCACCAAACTGGGGCGACATATTATCGATCATCCTTTTCTGCTGCCTGGCCTGGCATCGGTGCTGCTTTCTATTCTCTTCGCCGCGGGGCTGGCTCTTATAATTCGGTGAATCACGCCAATCCGGCCTGCGATAGGTTGGGGAGCAGGCCGGTGATTATCTCTAAAACATGGCGAAAATTGTCACGTTTATTCGAGGGGGCAGATGAGCCGTTTTCAGGGAGTTATCATTCCCGTGCTGGTCAGAATTGTTGTAAAACCAAATAGAAATCACCGCTCAGACAGGGCCTCCGGTTGTTGAATCAAAATCCGATTCGTCGGCCGCTACTAAGAGCGGCCCTAACGAGGCAAACAGGCGCTGTATTTCTTCATCCGCTGCGGTGAGGATGACTGCGGATTGATTTATTCCATCACTATATGCCAGGCGTAATCTGACGCAGTTTGCAGGCTGGAATATCTCACGTAGGGTTCGGGACTGAATACCTGGTACAAGCGAAATCAGGGTGTGTGAATCGCGTAACCGCACACCGCGCGCGAGTTCATTTAAAGTATCAGGGTTAACGCTAATAATAATGACATCCGCTTCATCAATGACCGCCTGGTGATTGTCCAGGGTCCAGCAGGGAAATTTTCTTGCCAGCCTTTGAGCCCGTTCGCTGTTTGCCGGGGACAGAAACACCTGGGCGCCCGTTTCCGCCTGAAAGAATCCTGCGATCAGTTTTTCGCTTAACGCATCCACGCCCAGAACGCCTATTCTTTTCATTCGTCCCCCGGTTACGTGCATGAGAGGCGGCGAGATGACGCTCCGCCACGATAATATCCGGTCTCCGGCGAAGCAGGTCGGCCGGCATCCCCACAGAGGCGATCTGCGCGGGCCTGGGCCATCCGCGCGGTTGCCTGAGCAAGATCCAGATTCTGCGCGAGTGCGTCAGACACCAATGAACTCAACATCGGGTCGTTAAACCCTTCCCACCACACATCAAAACTGGCGATCCGCGAGGCGCTTCTTTGCTGGACGGCAGGCTGAGAGTGATAGTGCTTCAAAAGCGGTGCATCGGGACGATGATAATCCGGCCCAACGGCACAGCCCGCCAGTAAGCCAGCCGTGACGGCCAGGACAAGAGTACGCAGGAGAAACATGATGTGCCTTGAGTCAACTGTGATTTGTGACTACATTACCAAATGGTCACAAGTTGTCAATCGGGGCCTTCTGGGCTAAGCTGGAAAAATGACAAAATACACAAATGCACACTCCTCACGGGGACCGTCGGACCATTGCGTCCGCGATCGGATTGTGGAAGCCGCTACGGAGCACTTCGGGTATTTCGGCTACGAGAAGACCACCGTGTCAGATCTGGCGAAAACGATTGGTTTTTCAAAAGCCTATATATACAAATTTTTCGATTCAAAACAGGCGATTGGAGAAGTCATTTGTGCTAACAGGCTGGCGAAAATCTCTGAGGTCGTCAATGACGCGATTGCCGATGCGCCTACCGCCTCCGAAAAGCTGAGGCGGTTATTGAACGCGCTGATCGAAGCCGGTAACGATCTGTTCTTCCACGATCGCAAGCTTTATGACATTGCTGCCGTTGCCTCCCGGGAGCGCTGGCCTTCCGCCGCCGTCTATCAGCAGCAGCTGCGACAGCTAATACAGCACATCATTCAGGAAGGTCGGCAGGCGGGGGAGTTTGAACGCAAAACCCCGCTGGACGAGACCGCTGATGCCATCTGTCTGGTCATGCAGCCTTATATTTGCCCTTTACAGCTGCAATTTAACCTCGATACCGCACCCACTGCGGCCGTCCTGCTCTCCTCATTAATACTCAGAAGTTTAGCAATCCAAAAGTGACCATTGACTTAATTGGTCACATGAAAGAGTATGGTTCAACTGTCCTGTCAAAATGTTTAAGGAACTCCATGCTCAGGCTCAAATCAGCCCCTCTTGCCGTTTGCCTGCTGCCGTTTGCCCTCGCGGCCTGCGGTGACGTTTCCGGCACAGACGATCCCCGCACTCAGCCTCCTCTGGTCAGGTCTGCGACCGTAGTGAGTGCGATGGATGCCTCCCGCGCGTTTACCGGCGTTGTTGTCGCCCGCGTTCAAAGCGATCTCGGTTTCAGAGTGCAGGGCAAAATTCTTGAACGTCTGGTCGATACCGGTCAGAACGTCAAGCGCGGCCAGCCGTTGATGCGTCTGGATCCCGTGGACCTCGGCCTGCAGGCGCAGGCTCAGCAACAGGCTGTCGCGGCCGCACGGGCCCGCGCAAAACAAGCTGCGGCGGATGAGGCGCGTTACCGCGGTCTGGTCGCGGCAGGGGCGGTGTCGGCATCGGCCTACGACCAGATTAAGGCGGCCGCCGATACGGCCAAAGCTGAACTCAATGCGGCTCAGGCCCAGGCGAATGTGGCGCAAAACGCGACGGGCTACACAGTGCTGCTGGCCGACGCCGACGGCGTGGTTATGGAGACTCTGGCTGAACCCGGTCAGGTGGTTAGCGCCGGTCAGCCGGTGGTTCGTCTGGCCAGAGCGGGCCAGCGTGAGGCCAGCGTGCAGTTACCCGAAACGTTACGTCCGGCTCCCGCAAGCGAGGCCGAGGCCATGTTGTACGGCACCGGTAAACAGACGGTCCCGGCGAAACTGCGTCTCCTTTCCGATGCGGCCGATCCGGTCACCCGCACCTTCGAGGCGAGATATGTGCTTGAAGGGGCGCTGGCGAATGCGCCGCTGGGATCCACCGTGACGCTGCACATTGCAGACGGTAAATTACCGAACCAGGTGATGCAGGTGCCATTAGCCTCCCTCTACGATCCGGGCAAAGGGCCGGGCGTCTGGCAGATTTCAGGTCAGCCAGCCAAAGTGTCGTGGCGGTCCGTTCAGGTGCTGGGATTGAGTGATGATGCGGCGCAGGTATCCGGTAATCTCCAGCCTGGCGAGAAGGTGGTCGCGCTCGGGGCGCATCTGCTGCATGACGGTGAGGCCGTACGCATGGCTGTACAGAACGATGCCAGCGTCGCCGGGAGTCGGCCATGAGCGACGACAAATTCAATCTTTCAGCGCTGGCCGTTCGCGAGCGTTCCATCACGCTGTTCCTCATTATCCTGATTACCGTGGCCGGGGTTCTGTCGTTTTTCGAACTGGGGCGTGCGGAAGACCCGCCGTTTACCGTCAAGCAGATGACGATTATTTCTGCCTGGCCGGGCGCTACCGCGCAGGAGATGCAGGATCAGGTTGCTGAACCGCTTGAAAAGCGGATGCAGGAGCTCAAGTGGTATGACCGTAGTGAAACCTACACCCGACCCGGTCTGGCTTATACCATGCTGTCACTGCAGGACAGCACGCCGCCTTCACAGGTGCAGGAAGAGTTCTATCAGGCGCGCAAGAAGCTCGGCGATGAGGCCAAAAACCTGCCGGCAGGCGTTATCGGACCGATGTTCAATGACGAATTTTCCGACGTCACCTTCGCGCTCTTTGCGCTGAAGGCGAAAGGAGAGCCACAGCGGCTGCTGGTTCGCGATGCGGAATCGCTGCGTCAGCGTCTTCTGCACGTGCCGGGGGTGAAGAAGGTCAATATTATCGGCGAACAGGCCGAACGCATCTTTGTTTCGTTCTCGCATGACCGGCTGGCCACGCTGGGCGTTTCCCCTCAGGATATTTTCTCCGCCCTTAACAGCCAGAACGTCCTGACGCCCGCTGGATCGATTGACACTAAAGGACCGCAGGTCTTTATTCGCCTGGATGGCGCTTTTGACAAACTGGAGAAAATCCGCGAAACCCCCATTGTTGTCCAGGGCCGGACCCTGCAGCTATCGGACGTGGCGACCGTTGAGCGGGGCTACGAAGATCCGGCAACCTTCCAGATCCGCAACCAGGGGGAAACGGCGCTGCTGCTGGGCATCGTGATGCGGGACGGCTGGAACGGGCTGGATCTGGGTAAGGCGCTGGATGCGGAAACGGCCAAAATTAATGCGGGTATGCCGCTCGGCATGACCCTGACCAAGGTCACCGACCAGTCGGTCAACATCAGCTCCGCCGTTGACGAGTTTATGATCAAGTTCTTTGTCGCGCTGCTGGTGGTGATGGTGGTCTGTTTCGTCAGCATGGGGTGGCGCGTGGGCGTAGTGGTCGCCGCTGCCGTACCGTTAACGCTGGCGATTGTCTTCGTGGTGATGGAAGCTTCCGGTAAAAACTTTGACCGTATCACCCTGGGCTCGCTGATCCTGGCGCTCGGGCTGCTGGTCGATGATGCCATCATCGCCATCGAAATGATGGTGGTGAAAATGGAAGAGGGCTACGACCGCATCAAAGCCTCCGCCTATGCCTGGAGCCACACCGCCGCCCCGATGCTCGCCGGTACGCTGGTCACCGCCGTTGGTTTCATGCCTAACGGTTTTGCCCAGTCCACCGCCGGCGAATATACCAGCAACATGTTCTGGATCGTCGGTATCGCCCTTATTGCCTCCTGGATTGTCGCGGTGGTGTTTACGCCTTATCTGGGCGTGAAGATGCTGCCCGATATCAAAAAGGTAGAGGGGGGACACGCAGCGATTTACAACACCCGTCATTACAACCGTTTTCGCCGGTTGCTGGCCTGGGTTATCGCGCGCAAGTGGATCGTAGCGGGTACCGTGATTGCCGTCTTTACGGTCGCGATACTCGGCATGGGGCTGGTGAAAAAACAATTTTTCCCCACCTCCGACCGTCCTGAGGTGCTGGTTGAAGTGCAGATGCCCTATGGCACCGCTATCGAGCAGACCAATGCCACCGCGGCGAAAATCGAAGCCTGGCTGAGAAAGCAGAAAGAGGCAAAAATCGTCACCTCCTACATCGGGCAGGGGGCGCCGCGTTTCTTTCTGGCCATGGCCCCCGAGCTGCCTGACCCGTCATTTGCGAAAATAGTCGTGCTGACGGACAACCCGGAAGCCCGCGAGGCGCTTAAGTTCAGACTGCGTGAAGCGGTGGCCGGTGGGCTGACGCCCGAGGCGCGCGTGCGCGTGACCCAGCTGGTGTTTGGTCCCTATTCACCCTATCCGGTGGCTTACCGCGTCATGGGGCCTGACCCTACCACGCTGCGCGAAATCGCAGATAAGGTCGAAAAAGTGATGCAGGCCAGTCCAATGATGAGAACCGTCAACACCGACTGGGGGCCGCGAGTACCGGCGCTGCACTTCACGCTCAATCAGGATCGCCTGCAGGCGGTGGGGCTGACCTCGAATGCGGCCGCGCAGCAGCTTCAGTTCCTGCTTTCAGGGATTCCGATCACCTCGGTACGGGAAGATATCCGTTCGGTACAGGTCATGGGACGCGCGGCGGGGGATATCCGGCTTGACCCGGCAAAAATTGCCGGCTTTACCCTGGTGGGGGCTGCCGGGCAGCGCATTCCGCTGTCTCAGATTGGCGAGGTTGAGGTGCAAATGGAAGAGCCGGTTATGCGCCGTCGCGATCGTATACCGACCATAACTGTCAGGGGAGATATAGCCGAAAATCTGCAGCCGCCGGATGTTTCTACCGCCATCACGAAGGCGCTGCAGCCGGTCATCGATACGCTGCCGGACGGATACCGCATCGAGCAGGCGGGTTCGATCGAAGAGTCCGGGAAAGCCACCAAAGCGATGGTGCCGCTGTTCCCTATCATGATTGCCATGACGCTGTTGATTATCATCCTGCAGGTGCGGTCGATGGCGGCGATGGTGATGGTCTTCCTCACCGCGCCGCTGGGGCTGATTGGGGTGGTGCCAACGCTGCTGCTCTTCAACCAGCCTTTTGGCATCAATACCCTCGTCGGGCTGATTGCGCTGTCCGGCATTCTGATGCGCAACACCCTGATCCTGATAGGCCAGATCCATCACAACGAGCAGGAGGGGCTGGCACCCTTCCATGCGGTGGTGGAGGCAACGGTGCAGCGGGCTAGACCGGTATTGCTGACGGCGATGGCGGCCATACTGGCGTTTATCCCGCTGACGCACTCGGTGTTCTGGGGGACGCTGGCCTACACGCTGATTGGCGGGACGTTTGGCGGCACCATTATCACGCTGGTGTTCCTGCCCGCCATGTATGCCATCTGGTTCAAAATACGTCCTGATACGCAGAAACCTGCGGAACCGCAGGCTGCAGTTTGACCGTGATGCACTAAAGAAAGGGTCGCCAGACGACGTTCCGGCGGCCCTGAAAATATCAACCCGAATGATGAGGATTTAACGATGGCTCTCAAAAGGCGAAAGCGAATAGTCGTAACCGGATGCGGCATGATCGGCCCTCTGGGATGTGATACAGAGATAGCCTGGCGCAGGCTTCTTAAAGGCCAATCGGGGATAAGGCGTCTTTCACCAGACGTCAGCGACGGAACCGGTGTCGCTGTCGCAGGCCTGGTACCTTCTGTTGTCGAAGATCCTGAAGCCGGCTATGACCCGGAGCGGTTTATACCGACAAAAGAACGAAAGAAAATGGACCGTTTCATTGAGTTTGCGCTCATGGCGGCCGAGGAAGCGCTGACGCAGGCAGGCTGGCGCCCGGTGGATGATGACTCGCAGCAACGCACAGCAACCATTATCGCATCCGGTGTGGGAGGGTTTGGCGCGATTGCTGATGCGGTAAGGACTACCGATACGCGCGGCCCACGGCGACTATCGCCGTTCACTGCGCCCTCTTTTCTCGCCAATATGGCTGCAGGCCATATCTCGATCCGACATGGTTTCAGGGGGCCGCTTGGCGCGCCGATCACAGCATGTGCGGCAGGCGTGCAGGCGATTGGCGATGCGGCCCGGCTTATCAGAAGCGGCGAAGCTGATATCGCCATTTGTGGGGGGACGGAGGCCGCAATCGATCGCGTTACCCTGGGGTGCTTTGCCGCGGCGCGTGCGCTCTCCACCGGGTTTTCGGAAAACCCGACTGAAGCATCAAGACCCTTCGATCGCGATCGGGACGGGTTTGTTATGGCGGAAGGTGCCGGATTATTAGTCATTGAATCTCTTGAGCACGCGCTTGCGCGCGGCGCGACCCCTCTGGCTGAACTGGTGGGATATGGCACTAGCGCCGATGCATGGCATCTGACTGCCGGGCCGGAAGACGGTAGCGGCGCGCGTCGGGCAATTGAACTGGCTTTGGCTCAGGCGGAGGTGAAGGCCGATGAGATCCAGCACATCAACGCCCATGCCACCTCAACGCAGGTAGGAGACAAAGGCGAACTGGCGGCCATCAGGTCTGTGTTCGGTGGGGGATCGGCTGTCGCTATCAGTTCGACAAAATCTGCCACCGGCCATCTGCTGGGGGCCGCAGGGGGTGTTGAGGCCATATTTACCGTACTTGCCTTACGCGATCAGGTTATACCACCGACGTTGAATCTGCATCATCCGGATGAGGCGGGGCAGGGCCTGGATCTTGTCGCGTTAAAGGCCCGTCCTGCTGCTATAACTTATGCATTATCGAACGGTTTTGGTTTCGGAGGCGTCAATGCGAGTCTTCTGTTTCGTCGCTGGGAAACGACGTGATGGCGTGCCACGACTTAATCATGAAGCGTTTATTGATAAGAGCCCGGGGGAGTCGTTTTTATTTTGGCCATTTGGTTCTTATCATCATAATTCAGCTTTATTTTTTTGTTGTCCGTATCGTCTACAGATCAACGCCTGAATAAAGATATTGGCCTCAGTGCCCAACGCTAATTTCTGCATAATATAATAAAAGCTGTACTATTAACCACTGTCGCCACTGGCAGTGGTTTTTTTTATGGAAAAATATCGGTTAACCCTAAAGTCAAATAATGTCTTATTTGCTGTATAACAGGCATTCTTAGGGCGAGTGGCGATCTTAAAGCGTGGTTCACCTTTTCCAACAATGATTTGCAATGGATTGCTAAGCCAGCTTCTGACCATCGATTCTTCTAAAGAATGTGCATTTTGCCGCCGCTCAGGCAGGTACCGCTTTCGTCATCATCGGCAGCCACGTTATACAGGCCAGTTGATGGCTCGATTATTATCAATGATATCTTCGTGTGTTGGCGCCTCACCCAGCTTACCGAAGCTGGCATAAAGCGAAGGCAGACGGGCCCGTCCTTCTCCCTTTTTCGCCAGGGGGAAAGCGCGAAGCATGGTGGCAGCCTCCCAGTCGCAACAATAGGATGGCGTGCACGGCTGCTGACGCCATGATTCAGCGATAGACCCGGAAAATACGGGGTCAAAGCCGGTATCGTTAACCAGGGACATCGTGATCTGTACTGCGGCTGGATGATCTCCTGCTACTGCGACCGCCAGGCGACCGCGGCTCCCCTCAGGCAGCCCCAGTTCTGCCAGAGAGTCGGCGAGTATATTGTTGAAGGCTTTGATAACGGGATGCCCAATCTGCTCCTGAACCCATTCGCTTTCCGTCCGATCTTCATCCAGCGCAGCAATCTGCGGATCGCGCAGACCTGGATAATAGTTGCTCGTATCAATGACAGGGACATGTGGAGGTAAACCCGAGAAAAACCCATCAGGCAGGCTACTCACCGCCGGGAATGGAATTGACAGAATAACGGCATCTACGTCAGTCACTGCACCATATATGTCCGCCGGCACTGCGTTAATTTCACTGGCAAATTCCCTTACCGCGTCTAAACCGCGTGAGTTTGCCACTTTTACCTCATGCCCAGCTTCGCTTAATTTACGTGCAAGCGTACCGCCAATATTGCCTGTACCAATTACGCCGATTCTCATCTTCACTCCTGAAGTTGTTTGCAATAGGGGGTACACTAATCCCTTACTGTGGTAACCACAAGAACACACAAAATAGTGGGTAGCTTACTGGAGGTAAGTATGGAAAGAGACTGGCGTTGTGATATACCTGAACAACGGCTCGTATGGGCGCAGGTTACCAGCGAAGCCCTGAAGATTATTGAAGGTAAATGGAAAACAATCATTTTATGCCAGCTTTTCGCCGCTAAAGTTCCACTGCGCTTTTCTGAGCTTGAACGTAGGATCGAGGGGGTAAATCAAAAGATGCTTATACAGCAGCTTAAGCAGCTGGAAAAAGATGGGATTATATTGCGGACGCTTTATCCTGAAGTCCCGCCTCGTGTTGAATACTCCCTCACGGAACTGGGAACAGCACTGGGCCCATCTATGGCGGCATTGATTGAATGGGCCCTGCTGCGTCGGGAAACGCTTGGCCTTGAGCCTGGTTGAGATAATCAGGCCGATATATCCCGAATTGTTTATATTTTCCGCAATGATCTTCGAGACTTGTTTCGTCATAACCGACGTTCGCTGTCTGCTCTTAGCGGACCTCAAGCTCGGTCAGATGGTCAGCTTAGTGCCAGAAGCAGACGTTGAAAATGAAAAGGGAAACGCCTTTCGCTACTCCCTTATTTATGAAGTTTGGCTGCTGCTTTCAACGTAGCTTGCAGTCTCTTTTCAATAAATGGCGCAACTTGTTGCTGGGCTTTTTTTAGTTGTTCTTCAGATGCGGAGCGGGGCGAGCCACAGTTAAAGGGAGGAGCTGGGTCATATTCCATATGCAACTGAATATTTTGTGCAATATCAGATCCGAATATTTCTGATACGACATTGAGGGCAAAATCGATACCTGAAGTCACTCCTGCGCCCGTGATACGGTTGCGGTCACGTACTACGCGCTCATTTACCGGCTCTGCGCCCAACAACTCCAACTGCCCCAGTGAAGCCCAGTGCGTCGTCGCTTTATATCCATCCAGAAGCCCTGCGGCGCCCAGCACAAGCGCTCCGGTGCAAACAGAGGTTATCAGCTTTGCTTGTTTACTTTGAGCCCGGATAAACGAAAGGACTTCTTCATCCTCCATCAGGTTTATCTGGCCAGGCCCTCCGGGGACACAAATTACATCCAGTGCGGGACACGCATTGAATGTGGTGGTTGGTTGAATCGCCATACCGCGATCTGAAACCACAAGGTCCAGGTTTTTCCAGATGAGATGAACCTTTGTATCTGGAGCCCGTGTAAAGACTTCATATGGACCAGTCAAATCAAGCTGAGTAAGAGCAGGGAACAGGAGCAGACCGATTGATATATCTGTGGAATGACTCATAAAAGTCCTTTCTCTAAAAATGATTGTTTCAATAGGTTTGTCAATGCACTGAAGCATGTCTCGACAGGACGAATGCCTGTCTGTTTTGACGAGGGGATCGTAGTGTAACTCATCAAATGATCTTAGCTACCTGTCGCCAGTTGGTCAGGCGAACTTCTTTATGTTTTCTCAAGGATACATTTCTGAGTATTAGTTGGAAATCAGTGACTGAATATTTTGCTCTGGTGGAAGTCCCCCACCGACCTTTCCAGAGGGGGAGCTGAACTATTATTACCAGCGTTTCAGCAGCAGGCTGGCGTTGACACCGCCAAAACCAAAACCGTTCGAAAGCGCATAACGCATCTTCTGTGGGCGGGCCACCAGCGCCACCAGGTTCAGACCTTCCGCGTTTTCATCGGGGTGATGCAGGTTCAGCGTCGGCGGCACCATCTGGTCGCGCAACGCCTGAATGGTGAAAATAGCCTCAATCCCGCCAGCTGCGCCTAATAGATGGCCGGTTGCTGATTTCGTCGAGGTAATGGCGACGGGATGTGCGCCAAACAGTTTTTTAATCGCCGCAAGTTCACCTTTGTCTCCAACCTGAGTCGAAGTGGCGTGAGCGTTAATATGGTCAATCTCTTCTGCTGAGATCCCCGCCTGACGAATGGCCATTTCCATGGCCCGGCGTGCGCCATCACCATCTTCCGGGCCAGCGGTCAAGTGATAAGCATCAGCGCTGGTGCCGTAGCCGACAAGCTCGGCCAGCGGCGTGGCGCCTCGCGCTAGCGCGTGCTCCAGCGACTCAATCACGATAAGCCCGGCACCTTCTCCCATTACAAAACCATCGCGGTCGCGGTCAAAGGGGCGGGAAGCGGCTTCCGGATGGTCGTTGGAGGAGCTGGAAAGCGCCTTTGCTGCAGCAAACCCAGCAAGACTAACACGATGAATTGCCGCTTCTGCACCACCGCAGAGGGCGATATCTGCCTCGCCGCTGTGGATCATCCGTGCAGCATCGCCAATGGCCTGCGCGCCTGCCGCGCAGGCGGTTACCGGCGCGCCTATGGGGCCACGGAAACCGTGGGCGATAGACACATGCCCGGCGGCCAGGTTGGCAAGAAAAGAGGGGATGGTGAACGGAGACAGGCGACGCGGCCCGCGCTCATCCGTCGTATGTACCGCATTGGCGATCTCGCCGAACCCGCCGATCCCGGTGGCAATGACCGTTGCGGTGCGTTCTTGTTCTGTCGCTGATTCAGGCGACCACCTGGCCTGCGTTAGCGCCTCATGCGCGGCAACCAGCGCAAACTCGATAAAGCGATCCATTTTTTTGCGCTCTTTGGCCGGGATGATCGCTAGTGGATCGAAGCCGTGCAACGCATCGTGTTCGATGGACGGAACCAGTCCAGCCACTTTGCAGGGAATATCCGCGACCAACTGCTCGCTAAGCTTTGTAATACCTGACTTCCCTGCCAGCAGAGATTGCCAGACATGCTGTACGCCGCACCCCAGAGGGCTGACAATCCCCATCCCGGTTATGACAATGCGTTTAACTGAAACGCCCATAATCAACTCTCCTGTAATATTAGTGTTCCGGCGGTATTTCCATCAATAGAACCAGCAGCACGGCCATCAAAAAACGATCATGATGAAGGCTCTTTTTTTACTGGCCGGATTCATCGCTGGCATCTCTATAAGACTCGGGTTGGAATTTTTGCCCACTATAACCTTCGCGTTTGCGCTGCAAATATTCGTGACGGTATTTCATCATCGGCGAGGCTGCGGGTCCCGGCACCATGGTGTATTTATCCGGGATAATCTCTTCACCGGTCGCTTTATCGACCAGGATCGGCTCCACGTGCCGCAGGGTTTCACTTTCCACCAATTGCATCTGACGGCCTTCGGGTGCGAAGTTGCGGTTACCCCATTCCGCCAACGCCAGCAGCACCATGCGAAAATCGCGACCGCTTTGCGTGAGGTGGTATTCGTAACGAGGCGGTGTGCTGCTGTAGCAAATCTTCTCCAGTAGTCCATCGTCTACCAGTGACTTCAGGCGGCGCGAAAGAATATTGGGCGCGACGTTACTGCTTTTCTGGAACTCGTCAAAGCGGGTAAAGCCCGCAAAGGCGTCGCGCAGGATCATTATGCTCCAACTGTCACCGATGCGGCCAAGACTACGGGCGATGGGGCAGGGAGCGTGAAAAAGCGGTTCATTTTTCATGGACAGACCTGAATGAATTGGTGGCTTTCAGAAGCAAATTGACATAGTAACTATCAAAATGCAAGTCACTTAAAAATGTTCTCTTAGCAGGTTCATGGCGCAGTAGTTAAGGTAGACCGCGATATACCAATACAGGGTGGCGATACGGCTTAGCGGAAAGCGGCGGTGTACCGGGCAAGTGCATTGAAAAGTACCGGATGAATATTGATTAAGTCGAGTTACTGCATTCCAAATACAAATGCTGCATCGCGGCAGATAGGTGCAAGCCTGAGTAAACCGGTGGTGAGGGCTGAAACGGCAGCCCTGTGCCAGGAGCATCGATACAATGAATAGCGGGATGCAGCACAGTCACTATCGCTGTTAATAAAAACATGTTTTAAAAAACAGTATTGACCGCAAATCTCAAATAAGTAAATTAGTACTCAGCAGCACAATGAAAGTGGTTAGTAAGTTGCTAAATGAAAAGAAGTTCTGGGTTAAGCCATTTTGCTTTACAGGCCACGAAGTTTGTAGTTTGGGATGTAGTTCGCTTTCAGGCCTCGTAGTGATTGTGCTGATTCGCAAAATGGTAGTGTTAGCGCGACGATGTAAGGCCTTGTTTTTTTAGTTTATGCTGGCGGTTTCGTTTTTTGATGGCAACCGTATCAGTAAAGGGCAACGCATCAAAGAGTATATGTCGCGATGGGTGATGTGCTTGTTTAAGTAGCCACGCTTAGCTCTTGAAAGCGCAGGCAGTGTATAACGAGATATATAGAGGGAGGTTTTTTAGTATTAATGCCCAATATTATCTGTAGTGAACGGGTACATTTGAAAGCAGTATAAATAGCTGTATCATTTTATTAAGTCCATTAATGTTAAATCTGAAGTCTGTAGTACCTTAAAAGCCCTGGCTGCAATGGTCAGGGCTTTTAAGATTACTCATCTCTTTGAATTGTAAGTCTTCCCAACACATTCCTGACGAAATTAATTTTGCTTATCAACTCATATGAGTCAGCGGTTTGGCCTGCCCCCTTAAAGCTATACATCCCACGGATTTGTTTTCATTTTCTTCATTGCATACGCTTGACCATTCACGGTGAAGGTGAGTTTCTCAGTATCGATTACTCCCTCAACCTCTTTGTAGTCGAATGGGTATTTCACTTTATTATCGTTAATTTTGTACAAGCCGCCCTGAATGCTCGTGCCCTGTTCGACTTGCAAATAATCACCTTTGATTGTCCAACGTCCTTCTACGTGGTATCCAATAGCGCTACCGTGCTCATTAAAGTAAATGCTCATGATGATTCCTTACTCTTTGAACTCAGTTTCTTGATCATCAAATTCTCCATTACGAGAGAGTTTGATTGAAAAGCGCTTGAATGTATTGAAAAAGTTTTCCAAAGTTATTTTTACATTTTCTCTTCTTAACTCGCCAGCTTGTTCCACTATAGGTCGTCAGAAGGATCACACCTTATCAGGGTACTGGTGTACCTTTCGGAGCGTGAGCGAAGCGCTGGCAGAGCCGGATCTGTAGCTACCGGGGCATTTACCACTATTCACCTGTTTAGGCGGCACAAGGCCGCACATCGGGCTTAAATGCGTGCGATCAATCTGTTTTGGGATGGTTTAAAGACGTTGGCAGCGTCATCAGCTTCGAGTTGATAGCGGTTCGTGTGGACTGTTCACGCTTTGTGCCTGTTCGAGCTTTACAGCTACAGGCCGCTACGTGCTAACATCCCTGAGTAGCCACTGTTAACCATAGCGGCAACTGTTGGTCATAGAATCCCTTAAAAGAAGATCGTAACTTGAGAGAGAAATACTCTTTAAGTTATTGTTTTTAATGGATTCTGTTGTGTGAGTGCCGATAATAGGAGTCGAACCTACGACCTTCGCAGACTCTAATGAATTATCTACAAAGCCTAGCTAACCAATTGATTAAACTTAGTTAATTAGACTTTTCACCAGCAACAAAAGGTATATATCAACCCTGAAACTGCCCCGACAAAATATCAGGGGTTTACATGACTTACAAGCGTGACAGATATCTGATTCTCGACCATTGCGGGGTTTACATGGTGCGAATCGTTATACCGTCCTACATGAAGCCTTACTTCAACGGTAAGCGCTACTACATGAAATCCACAGCCACCAAAGATATCAGGCAAGCAAGGCTTTTCAGGGATGCTGTAGCGGTAGAGTTCATCAAGCTAAGGGAACAGCTTAAGCCAAAACAAAACGGCTCAAAGGTTGAGCAGATAATCAATGAACTACGTGGTATCAGCAATTTTGCAAAGGAATCACCAGTGAATTACGGGGCTAATATCGAGCGCTGTCCTACACTAATACAAATACGTGACCTTTATTTGCTGCAATATAGCGATAAACGCAAACTAACAACGCTTTCAAAGATAACTAAAGCCGTTGAGTTAATTCTTTCTCACATTAAACAGCGTGATTCACAGCTTCAGGATATTAACCGAACGGTAGTAACCGGATGGCTTGACCAACTGAAAAAAGAGAAAGCGACTCAAACGCTACAAAACTATATAAGCGCACTGGCTCAACTATTCGATTTTGCAAAGAATCGCTATCACGATGCGCCTAAAGATAATCCTTTCAGAGGGCATAGGTTAGAGGCCAAAAGTTCACATGATAGTTATGAGCCTTTCCTTATTTCTGAGTTAAGCAAGGTCTTTGAGTTACTCAATGATGAGATGAAACAGGTAACCTTAATCGGCCTTTATTCAGGGATGAGATTGAATGAAATTTGTAGCCTCACCACTGATGATATTGTGACAGAGGAAAACGTAAGGTGTTTACGCATCTCAAAAGGCAAAACAAAGAATGCTGCCCGATTGGTTCCCATTCATCCTTCAATTAACGGACTTATTGACACGCTGATTCAAAATCATACGGATAAGTTTCTTTTCAGACATGCAGCGTTAACAGACAGGGCTGATGGTAAGCGCTCTACATGGCATACACAGCAATTCACCAGAGCAAAGAGAAAGGCTTTAGGCGAGAAGGAAACAGAGAGGAAGGTCTTTCACTCGTTGCGTGGGATGTTCATCACCGAACTTGACCGCCTCAAAGTGCCTGAAGACCGGATAGCGCTTCTTGTAGGCCATGAGCGGGGGAGTACAGAGTCTTTCAAGACTTACAGTCAAGGGGCTTCACTCAAAGAGCTTGCTCAGTACGTGGAAAAGGTCAATTTTGACGCATCTGTCAATAGCTCTCCTGACGGCACAATAGTACTATAGGCTTTGCGCAGAATCTGTGCAGATTAAATGCCAGCCAAAATATGAAAGGGTTATATAAGGGGTGGGTATGAGCGAAATTGAGAAAGAGCCTGTTGAGCAGATAAAGCAGGTCTTAAAGGAAAGAATTTCTAGCCCTTTATGGGGTTATGTTTTCTTTGCGTGGCTGGGATTTAACTGGCAAAATTTAGCCAAGCTTTTTATGAGTAATAAGCCTGTAGAGGAGAGAATCATCGATATAACTTCTCAAAGCTATTTTTACGTTCATTTTTTGGTGTTTCCTTTGTTGCTAGGGTGTGTGTTAGCCGCTCTTTCGCCATATTTTCCTCAATGGCTTTCAATAGCACATAAAAAAGCATTTGAGAAACAGAGAGTAATGGATAAGGAAAAGATAATTAAGAAATATCTTGATGATGCTGAAATTATCGAAGAAAGAGTTAGGTTTGAGAGTGTCGAGTCTGTATTCAAAGAGAAAGAAAGGTCTAATAGAGAAATTACAGAGGCAAGAAAACAGGTTAGATTATCTATTCTGGATATGAGAAAGGCCAAGATTGATACATCTCGGGAGGCTATTAATAAGGCATATGAAGATGCACAAATACGGCTATGTGAAAAGAAAAAAGAGATTGACGATGTTGATGAGAAAAAAAGACTCTTGGATTTGCAATATCATTCCGCTGCTAAAAAATTAAATGGGATTGCAGATGTCTACTTCAAATACAAAGATATATCATCTCACGCTGATTTTTTGTCATTTCTCTCTGATATAAAAGAGAAGGGTTTGTTGACTCATGATGCAACAACAGGGCGTTATGATATGATGCTGTCGAAAGAGTTAACTCCTGTTAATGCTGTGAAAAGTTCAACGCAATAATTTTTTGTGTGTTTGAATTTCATGAATAAGGCCGCTATTATCTGACGGCCTTTCTTTTTCATTCCTGAAAAGTGCATAGTTATACATCAGTAGTCCGCAGATACTGATTAAATTGAATGATTATTCATTTTTTTACAGTAATTAACAGTTTTCTCACACCCCATATTTTCTTCTTCGATGGCTTGCCAGCCCTGACCTCAAGCCACTTTTCTGTTCTGTGGTGATTACAGTGAAACTACTGGTAATTTACACACTGTTTCCAGTCTGGTTAAGGTATACCTCAACAAGCACCGATTTACTGAACCCGTTCACCTCAAAAATTATTTATTGAACCATGCAAAACAGACTGATATAATTGAACCATCTTAAACAGACTACTACGGTTCACTATCATGACTTCACGTGTCTATGCTTACCTAAGAGCTTCCACCACTCAGCAAGACGCAACACGCGCCAAAGGTCAGTTGGATGAATTCGCTACAGCCAACGGTATGACCATTTCAAGCTACTTCACAGAGAATGAATCAGGTGCATCGCTACAGCGCCCTGAGTTGTTCAGACTGCTTGAGATTGCACAGAAGGGAGATGTTCTCTTAGTCGAGCAGGTAGACCGCCTGTCACGTTTGAGCGGTGAAGACTGGAACAAGTTACGGTCACTGATTAATGAGAAAGGTGTGAGAGTGGTTGCCTTAGACCTGCCAACAAGCCACCAGCTTATTCAGTCAGGGGATGAGTTCACCAGCAGGATGCTAGAGGCGTTAAACGGGATGATGCTGGACATGCTCGCCGCTATTGCCAGAAAGGATTACACAGACCGTAAGAGAAGACAGGCTCAGGGCATTGTAAAGGCCAAGTCAGACGGTAAGTACAAAGGCCGTCCAGAGGACACACAGCGCAATGAGAGAATAGCCAAGCTATTACAGGCTGGTATGTCCTACAGTGACGTAATGGAAACGGTGAGTTGCTCAAGGGCAACGGTGGCAAAGGTTAGTAAGAGTCTCAAAGAGATGGCTTAATTTGACTGGCGAAGAGTCACGCCCTGCTTTGTGCGGGGCTTTCTTATTGATTTCATTGCAGATATGTCAAAAAAGTGCTTGTTAAACGCTACTTTCTCAGGTTCACCTTCTAAGCACGTATTCATCTGCTCATCAAATCTTCCAGACCTTCACAGATATGTTCCATCATGTATGAATATTGGACTATCAAACGACCTTACCCAATTTTGGGAAAAATAAGATTAATGCCATTCGAGATGGATTCATAGTCTGCCATGATTCATTCATGCAGATGGCAAAACAGATATTGTTGTATCACTGGTTTTTTGGTCGATTTATATGTGAAAAGGAAGAGTAACATGAACAAAGTTAAAGCTGTTGTTTTCGGAGTTATGATGTCTGCTGCTATAACAGCCAATGCTGCAAATGAAACCACTATTGTAACAGGTGAAGTCGGGAAAGATGTCAAACTATCCCTTGAGTCTAATCCGACTACGGGTTACGGCTGGATGATTAAAGACCTTCCTGACGGATTGATTTTCGTTTCTGGAGGATATGAGCAGTCAAAAGACTGTCCGAAAGGTGCCGTAGGGTGCGGTGGTGAAGAAGTGCTTCACTTCATTGGTGAAAAGAAAGGGGAAAGCACACTAAAACTCATTTACGGTCAGTCATTTAACAAATCAAGCTGGCAGGAAAAAGAAGTTAAAGTTGTGATTAAGTAATCTTGCCCTCCCTCTTTGTTTTCACAGGGAGGGATGTATCATCTACTCACAGCCTAATACCTTTGAAAAATACCGCTGCAATTGTATAGGCAGAGCTAAAAGGTTTGATGTCTGGATCCGGCTTATGCTTACCGTTATCCCTGTACCATTGTTTCTGGCATTCAACACAAGCCATGCAACTTGAATAATGTTCACTGGCACCATGTCTCTTGCACATGTGAACAAAGAAACGCTGACCGCGTGCTCTGGCAATCTTTGCAGCAGCAGTTTTACGGGTGGTGAAGTCTTCTGTACCAGTCAGAAAGATGAATTGATTAGTTGGCTGAATAGCCTTATCAGGTAAATCGAAAGGTAGAACGCTCATAACACTGTTTGTCCATGTTCAAAAGTTAATCAACTCCACTAGCAGAAATCACCAGTGAAAGAAAAACCCTTGCTGTGTAAGCGTTATGTGCTGCTGTTTCAGGGTGTAGGCAGCGATTGGAACCGATAATAAGTGATAGCTGTAGGTTGGTCACATTTGGGGTGTGAATCCTTCACCGTTCATCGGTCTGTTATTTGATGATTTGCTAATCGGGTGGGCTTACTGGAATCTGTTACAAACTCAACTAAATGAGCCGTTACAGCAGAATTACCACATCGTTTCCGATGTTTCACATTCATCTCCTAATAGACTGATTATTCTATCAAAGATGATGGTTTGATGCAATTGCAATCTGAGCTGGTTTAGCACTCGCTGAGGGATTCTGATAGGCTATCTGAATAGATTACAAGGCGAAAGCAAGAAGCATGACAACGCGAAGCCATGCGAAAGTTGAAAGGATAATTTCCTTGATTGGTGATTCGGGAATTTAACTTTCTGTTAAGTGTTATTGATATTCTTTGTAAGTGAATCAATCAAATTTTCATGGCTTTTTGCGTTAGCCATGTTTATTGAAGTGAAACAAAAAGACTCAATCAGTTAACTTAACAGATAACTCTATTTATATCATATTTTCATCAATTTTTCTTAACAAAAAGTGCTAAATATGCATTTCCGCCATCACGCCATCCCGCCAATAATAACCATTCATCAATTTCTGTAATAACAAAATACCACTGGACAAAAACACAGTTCCGTATGATAATAATACAGTAATACTCATTTATCAAAATCGGTCAACAGGGTCTTAGATAGATGAGGATAGCTGGAAGGTCACTTTCTCAGGTTTTATTATGGGGGGTGACCTTTCCTGTTTAAGGGTTATTAATATGAATGAAAAAGAAATACTTTATCGTTGTAGCTGAAAAGACACATCGGTTCTACATGCAATATAAGAGCCTTTCCGAATTAACAGGAATTACACCTCCCTCTGATTACACCCCGCCTCGTATGATGACTAAAACCAGACGGTACGAAATCATTAAGGCTATCTGTCAGAAACTGAAACCCCTTGACAGAATTTAACAACATGTTAACATTTGTATATTGGATTGATTTCCTAACAAATTAATGGCTTTCCTGTGGCATCCCTTCCTCGGGGACAGGTTAGCCAACCCCCTTACACATTCCAGATTACACTACACGGGTTACGTAAAAGACGGCCTGTGTGGTGTATTTTTGTATCTGAATTTCACGAGAGCGTTACTAATGAATAGTCCTACACAGAAACGAACTGAAATCGAATCACATTTCATCCCCCAAATCAAAGCTGCACTGGAAAATATCGAAGATGCAAAGGATATTTACAACGCAGACAGACTGAACAAAGATACTCTTATTGCTGTCAAGACTAAGCAACTAATGTCTCAGCCAGTCGAAGATTATGGATTCAGAATCCGACAGGTTACACATCCAGCGATGGTACAGACTATTATTCAGAGCATGATGAATGAGAATTATGTTGTATATGAAATGGGCGCTGGATTTATCAAGTTTGTACCATTACAGCAGTCACCAAAACATAACCCGCTTGCTGAGATTGAAAAGGCATGTAAGAAAGCTGCTGAGAAATTTGTTGATGCAGGAATCACTGAGAAAGCGAATAAGGTAAATAAGGCCATCCATGCTCACAATGTATTGGTGAAACAGGCTGAAGAGGCGTTATCGGGAATTAAACCGCTTGAATCCTATCTGTCTGTGATTGTCGCTGATGAGGTGGGTAATGACTAACAAAGTCACTGAGGCCGCTTACAAGGCTCAGATTGCTGCTTTACAGGCTCAGTTAATGCAACGCCATACGGTGACTGCTATCGACGCTGTACAGCCTTTCTGTGAAGCTATAGGTATTAATCCCGCTGATTACGTTAAGGCCACCAGCGCCATGAGCAACCAGCATAAAGCATTCTGTGACGGGATTCTGAAAACAGCGTCTTCAAAGGTCACCCGTTTGCAGCGTGATGCAACTGTACGAATTCTCGAAGCACAGACAAAACGAAACAAAGCCATAACAGCAGCCTCAGAAGCGATTGAAGTTGCTCAGTCGATGGGAGGGCTGTAAATGAATCATCTCTTCAATGCTTATGGTCAGCAAGTAAGTTGTAATCTTCTGATGACGCTGCATCCATCGCTTATCACAAAGCTGGAAAAGCTTTCTGAACAGATTGGTCAAGGCGTGGTATCAGAAGACCAGCGTTTAACACTGGCAATCGGTGAGATGCTCAGGAGGTTTGAATGACGCTTTATCCGTGTAATCCTCTGAAGTCTCAAGGGGATGCAATTCCGTTAACTCAAAATCTCGCCCTGAATATTCCTGTCCCAATGCTACAGAAGCTGGACAGAGTAGGTTATGAACTTGCGGGACGTTACAAATTGGGCGGATTATCAGAGCAGCGCGTTAGATTGCTGGCATTGGCTCACCTGATTGAATCGGCATGAGTGATTTAAAGACAATAGCAGCCATTTAGCGCCGTGATGGGACACCATAACAAGCGCCTTATGCGCATCTTTCAGTTAACCGTTCTCTTATCGAGTACCGTTCGTTTATGGCACGGTGAACACCACGAGAGAGCCAGCCCCTTTCCCGGACTGGTTAGGATTCCCATCATTTGCTCGTTTATCCGTGGCGTGTCATCACGACAGGCTGTAACGGGACACCGCGCTAAGTGTGGAACAGTTAAAAGTTGTGGGATTGATTAGAGACGCTGGCAACGTCATAGGCTTCGAGTTGAGCTTGTACCTGTTCGAGCTGTACAACTACAGGCCGTTACAGTTAACATTCCCAATTGCCATATCAACCATAACGGCAGTTATGAGGGATGATTTACCGATTCTTATAGATGAATAAAAGGCAGATTTTTAAGCCTAAACTATTGATTTATAAGGATTTTTACATGATGGTGCCGATAATAGGAGTCGAACCTACGACCTTCGCATTACGAATGCGCTGCTCTACCAACTGAGCTATATCGGCCCTGCAAGACGTGCTGACGAGCGTAAGCACGGGATAGAAGGTTAAAACTAAGTGGGTGATGCGTCAATGCCCTTGCGAATCAAACGGCTACTTTTGCATCACCCAATTAGCATTAAGCACGAATGGTATCGTCGCCGAAACCAATCCACTTATAGGTCGTCAGGGCTTCCAGGCCCATCGGGCCGCGCGCGTGCAGCTTCTGGGTGCTGACCGCCACTTCCGCGCCGAGGCCGAACTGGCCGCCGTCGGTAAAGCGGGTAGAGGCGTTGACGTACACCGCCGAGGAGTCCACCTCGTTGATAAAGCGGTTCGCGTTGCCCAGGGTGCGCGTCAGGATGGCGTCGGAATGCTGGGTGCCGTGCTCGCGAATATGCGCTACCGCTTCATCCTGGTCGGCCACCACCTTCACGTTCAGATCCAGCGACAGATACTCATTGTCATACTGCTCCGCTTTCACCGGCTCTACGCTGGCCGGGCCGTTTTGCAGCGCGGGCAGGGAGGCCGCATCGGCGTGCAGGCTGACGCCGCTTTCCGCCATCTGCTTGCTCAGCGCGGGCAAGAAGCGTTCGGCGATATCCTGATGCACCAGCAGCGTTTCGACCGAGTTACAGGCGCTCGGGCGCTGCACTTTGGCGTTAACGATAACCTTCAGCGCTTCGGCAACGTCGGCGGAGTGGTCAATATAGATATGGCAAACGCCGATACCGCCAGTGATCACCGGGATCGTCGACTGCTCGCGGCACAGCTTGTGCAAACCTGCGCCGCCGCGCGGGATCAGCATATCGATATACTTATCCATCTTCAGCATCTCGCCGACCAACGCGCGATCCGGACTCTCAATCGCCTGCACTGTGGCCGCCGGTAAGCCGCACTCCTGCAGCGCCTGCTGAATCACTTTCACCGTGGCGGCGTTGGTGCGCCAGGTCTCTTTGCCGCCGCGCAGAATCGCCGCGTTGCCGGTTTTCAGGCACAAAGAGGCGACGTCGACGGTCACGTTCGGACGGGCTTCGTAAATCACGCCCACTACGCCCAGCGGCACGCGGCGTCGCTCAATGCGCAGGCCGCTGTCGAGCAGGCCGCCGTCGATCACCTGACCGACCGGGTCAGCCAGGCTGCAGACCTGACGAACATCGTTAGCAATCCCGCTTAGGCGCGCCGGGTTGAGCGCCAGGCGATCGAGCAGCGCCTCGCTTAAACCGTTGGCGCGCGCTTCCGCCAGATCTTCAGCGTTCGCGCGCAGGATCGCGTCGGTCTGCGCTTCAAGATAGTCGGCAATCTTTTCCAGCACCTGGTTCTTTTCGCGGCTGGAAAGCTGCGCGAGTTTATACGAGGCCGCTTTGGCAGCAATGCCCATTTGTTCCAGCATTTTCAGCTCCTTAACGGATAATCATGTCGTCACGGTGGACGGCGACCGGGCCGTATTCATAGCCCAGAATGGCATCGATCTGCTGCGAGTGCTGCCCGGCGATGCGGCGCAGCGCATCGCTGTTATAGCGGCTGACGCCGTGGGCGATATCGCGGCCTTCAAGGCTGCGAATGCGGATCACTTCGCCGCGCGAGAAGTTGCCGGTGATGGTTTTAATCCCTTTCGGCAGCAGGGAGCTGCCGCGTTCGAGAATTGCCTGGGTCGCGCCGGCGTCCACGGTAATTTCGCCCGCCGGCGGCGCGCCGAAAATCCAGCGCTTGCGGTTTTCCAGCGGCGACTCCTGGGCGTGGAAGCGGGTGCCAACGGAAACCCCCTCCATCACGTCGCCAATCACGCCCGGACGGCTACCGGCGGCGATGATCGTGTCGATGCCCGCGCGGCAGGCGACGTCGGCGGCCTGCAGCTTGGTACCCATACCGCCGGTACCTAAACCCGATACGCTGTCGCCCGCGATCGCGCGCAGGGCGTCATCGATACCGTACACGTCTTTAATCAGCTCGGCCTGCGGGTTGTTGCGCGGGTCGGCGGTAAACAGGCCCTGCTGATCGGTCAGCAGCAGCAGTTTATCGGCGCCCGCGAGAATCGCCGCCAGCGCCGAAAGATTATCGTTATCACCGACTTTAATCTCGGCGGTCGCCACGGCGTCATTTTCATTAATCACCGGCACGATGTTGTTATCCAGCAGCGCGCGCAGGGTATCGCGGGCGTTAAGGAAACGCTCGCGGTCTTCCATATCGGCGCGGGTCAGCAGCATCTGGCCGACGTGAATGCCATAAATAGAAAACAGCTGTTCCCACAGCTGGATAAGACGGCTCTGGCCAACCGCCGCCAGCAGCTGTTTGGACGCGATGGTCGCGGGCAGTTCCGGGTAGCCGAGGTGCTCACGTCCGGCGGCGATCGCCCCGGAGGTCACTATCACAATTCGGTGGCCCATCGCGTGCAGCTGTGCGCACTGGCGCACTAATTCAACGATATGGGCGCGGTTCAGGCGGCGGGATCCGCCCGTTAAAACACTGGTGCCCAGTTTTACCACCAGCGTCTGGCTATCACTCATGATTCTCTGCCGTTCAAAAAGGAGTTTCGATATCGAGTTGATGTTGTAACAGGAGTCAGCCCGCTTGCCAACACCTGGCGTGGTGGACGAACCACTTCCTTGCGCGGATCGGGCATTCTGGCGGGGAAACGTGACACATTCATGACGGAAATAATTAAATCCCCTTTTTTATAAAAAGTTCCATGTTGTCATAAATTTTTAATATTAGAGCGTTAAAAAACCTGCAGTTTTTGACAGGGCTTCCGCCCGGAATTGATTAGCGCGTATAAATAAATCACCAGGACTAGATAATGAAAAAGAGCTCACTGGCATTAATGATGATGGGTCTTATTGCTTCTTCGGCTACCCAGGCGGCAGAAGTTTATAATAAAAACGGCAATAAACTGGACGTCTACGGCAAAGTCAAAGCGATGCACTATATGAGCGACTATGACAGCAAAGATGGCGACCAGACCTACGTTCGTTTCGGCATCAAAGGCGAAACGCAGATTAACGACGATCTGACCGGCTACGGCCGCTGGGAATCGGAGTTCTCCGGCAACAAAACCGAAAGCGACTCTTCGCAGAAAACGCGCCTGGCGTTCGCCGGGGTGAAAGTCAAAAACTACGGTTCATTTGACTACGGTCGTAACCTCGGCGCGCTGTACGACGTCGAAGCCTGGACCGATATGTTCCCGGAATTCGGCGGCGACTCTTCCGCGCAGACCGATAACTTTATGACCAAACGCGCCAGCGGCCTGGCAACCTACCGCAATACCGACTTCTTCGGCGTGGTGGATGGCCTGGATCTGACTCTGCAGTACCAGGGCAAAAACGAAGGCCGTGAAGCTAAAAAACAGAACGGCGACGGCTTTGGCACCGCGTTAAGCTATGACTTCGGCGGCAGCGATTTCGCCGTCAGCGCGGCCTACACCAGCTCCGACCGTACGAACGATCAGAACCTGCTGGCCCGCGGTACGGGTAAAAAAGCGGAAGCCTGGGCGACCGGCCTGAAATATGACGCCAACAATATCTACCTGGCGACCATGTACTCCGAAACCCGCAAAATGACGCCAATCAGCGGCGGTTTTGCCAATAAAGCGCAGAACTTTGAAGCCGTGGCGCAGTACCAGTTCGACTTCGGCCTGCGTCCGTCTCTGGGCTACGTGCTGTCAAAAGGCAAGGATATCGAGGGCGTGGGAAGCGAAGACCTGGTCAACTACATTGATGTTGGCGTGACCTATTACTTCAACAAAAACATGAACGCCTTTGTTGATTATAAAATCAACCAGCTGAAGAGCGATAATAAGCTCGGGATCAACGATGACGATATCGTCGCTGTCGGTATGACCTACCAGTTCTAAGTCTTCTCGACAATAAAGCCGCCGTGGTAACAGGGCGGCTTTATTATTTGTGATTAACGGTTTTTCGCCAGATGCAGATTATCGTTATTCATCGTTATCTGGGCGTTATATTCCTTCGGCAGACGGCGCGCCTGGTAGAATACCGATTGCCAGTACGGATTATCCAGCGAAGAGCGCATCACGCCCTGGCTGGTGGAGGCGTGAAGGAAATTACGGTCGGTATCATAGAAGCCGACGTGCATGCCGCCTTTAATACGGAAGAAAACTAAATCCCCCGGCCGCAGCTGGCGCGGGCTTACGCGCTCGCCCATGTGCAGCAGTTCGCGAGTGGTGATGCGCTCCATCGGCAAGTTGAAGCGATCTTTGAGCGTACGCCAGACAAACCCGGAGCAGTCGACGCCGCTTTGCTCCGTCCCGCCCCATTCGTAGGGCGTTCCCTCCCAGGTATGCATCTGATCGTGCAGCGCGGCGATCACCGGGATCAGATCGTCAGAACCTCCGTCAATGGTCGAGTGGCTACTCTGGGCGGCGGTTTTATGCGGTTTTGATGAGGATGAACATCCTGCCAAAAGCAAAAAAGGAACAAATAGTAGCGCGTGAGAGAGTCTGGGCTTCATATCATTGTTTTTCGTCACTGAAAACGGGCCGTGATATTTTATAGCCGATTCGCTACGGCCTCAGAATGACCAAACGCAAAATTTACGAAACCTTACGTAAATAATATAGGCCGGTTCGCGCAGTGATAATTAACGCTGATTATTTATGGCAAAAAACGAACCTGTCATATTAATAATTTTTTTCTTCGTGAAACAATATTTCACAAATATCCGAATGCTGGACGCCTACTCGGCTTCCGTACTGGGTGAAAAATCCTCATCATCCCGGCATTGCGCCGCCTGGCTGCGCTCCAGTACTTTTGTAGCCTAAAAGAGAGAGTGGGGCGGCCAATGCATCTGGATTTTCGCCAACTGCGCAACTTTGTGGCGCTAGTTGAATACGGCAGTTTTAATCGCGCGGCGGAGGCGGTGTGCCTGTCGCAGTCGGCCTTCAGCCGCAGCATTCAGGCGCTGGAGCAGAGCGTCGGCCATCCTTTATTCGACCGCCAGAGTAAGCTACCGACGCTCACCCTGCACGGGCAAAAGCTGCTGCCCTACGCCCGCCGCTTTCAGGAGCTGAACGTGGAGCTCAGCAGCCAGCTGTGCGAAGCGGACGATGCGCAAAATGGCGAGGTCGCCTTTGGCTGCGGCCCGGCCCCTGCCGCGAGGCTGATTCCGGCCGCCGTCGGCGGGTTTCATCGCCTTTTACCGCAGGCGAGGGTGCGCTTTCAAATCGATAACTGGCTGGCGCTGCATCAGGCGCTGAACTCCCAGCTTTACCCTTTTGTGGTCGCCGACAGCTGGCAGGCCGAGCTCGACCCGCAGCTGCGCGTTCAGCCGCTCAGCCCGCAGCGCTGCTTTTTCGTCTGCCATGCCGACCATCCGCTGGCCAAACAGGGGCCGGTCTCTATCCAGGCGATGCTGCGCTACCCCTTTGCGGCACCTTATTTGCCGCCGGGCGTGCGCAAGGTGCTGGCGACACTCAGCCAGCAGCAGGACTTTACCCCGGCGATTCAGTGCGACCATATCTACGCGCTGCTTGCCACCCTCGCGCAGACCAACGCGATTAGCTTCGCCAGCGAGGACGGCTTCGCGCTGTGCCAGCACAGCCATCGGCTGGTTAAGCTGGAGCTCAGCGATCTGCCTGAGGAGTGGCGGCTGATGCAAACCCGGTTTGCCATTATCTCTCCGGTTCACGCAGCTCAGCCGCCGCTGGTGGAGAAGCTGATTGAGATTATCCTTCATACCGATCGTCAGCATCAGCTGCAGCTGCTGGCGCAGGAGGAGAGAGGTTAACCGGCGTCTTTCGCCAGGCCTTTGGCGTCGTACTGCGGCCAGCGGTTTTCCAGGCGCAGGGATTTCAGCGCCTGCTCGACAAACTGGCCGTCCACCCACTGGCTGACGTCAAAAGCGCTGCGGATCAGGCGTCCTGATTTCGCCTGCTCGACGCTGCTGCTAAAGCTGTCAGTCAGGAATGGGTCGATACGCGGCGAGGTGGTAAAGTTCAGATCCTGCGGCTGCAGCTCTTCGAGAAACAGCGCCTGCGGGATCTGGCTCTGCTGCGCCATCTCGGCGGACCAGGCGTCGCGATTGGCTGGGTCGCTGATTTCCGCAGCGTTCTTCACCAGCACGTTAATAATCTGCTGGGTCGCCTGCGGCCAGGCGTCAATAAACGTCTGCGTGCCGAGGAATCCCGCCTGAGTCGTGTTCTGACGGCCGGAATCGCCGCTTTTGACGACCACATCAATCTTATCGCCGCGCAGCGCCAGCAGCGAAACGCCGCCCCACACCGCATCGACGCGACCGGCCGCCAGCGCCGCTTTGCCGGCATTCCAGTCAAGATTGATGACCTGCAGGCTGCGCTCATTGAGGCCAGCGCTTTGCAGCGCACGGTCAAAGGCCAGCTGGTCCGCCGTACCGCGATAAACCGCCACTCGTTTACCTTGCAGATCGGTCAGGGTTTTAATCCCCGAGGCTTTGGTCACCGCCAGATAAGATTCCGAACCGCGGCTGCCCAGCAGCAGGCGCGTCGGCAGGCCATTGGCCTTACCGATAATCGCCGCCAGATCGCCGAGATAGACAAAATCCAGCTGGCGGTTGGCTAACGCTTCATTGACCGCCGGACCGGCACCTTTGAAAAACTGCCACTGTACTTCCACGCCCTGCGGTTTAAACACCTCTTCCAGCTGATGGCGGATAAACGCCATGCCGACCGGCCCCTCAATAAAGGGTTTACTGCCCGCGCTCTGGTCCGGCACGCCGATGCGGATAGTGCGCAGCGCTTCGGCCTGGGCGCTTGCCGCCAGGCCAATGACCGCCACCAGCGCCAGCAAGGTGCGGCTAACAAATGCTTTCATCATAACGTGTTGCTCCCTTGAGTTTTTTCTCACCCTAAAGAGCCCACGGGCCGCGTGTTAAATGCTTTTATTCGCCAAGCTTGGGTGAAAAAAAGCTAAATCAGACGCCACGCGCCCGGCAGGCTGAAATGCATTCGATGCATCGGGATTATTCGCCTTACGCAATGGCGGCGAAGGGGAAGTCACGTTTTGATAGCGACATAACTTGCCGAAAAGTGGACCGATATGTCGCAGATGATCTTAAGAACCGATGCTCCAGCCAGGCCGGGCTTCAGGCTTAACGGCTGGCCGTGGCTGCTGCCGGCGTTACTGCTGCTGCTGTGGTACGTCGCCGCTCGCGAAGGATGGATGCCGGAGCAAATTTTGCCCGCGCCGTCGGTGGTTGCCGATACCGCGCTATCGCTGCTGAGTGGCGACCTGCTGGCGCAGTGGGGATTCAGCCTTCAGCATCTGGCGCTTGGCCTGCTGCTGGGGGCCACTGCCGGCACGCTGCTCGGCGCGCTGTTCGGCCTGGTCCCGGCCGCCGCGCAGCGCGTGGAGCCGCTGTTCTACGCCCTTGCGCAAATCCCGACGCTCGGCTGGATCCCGCTGTTTATGGTGCTGTTCGGCATTGATAACGGCCTCAAGCTGGCGGTTATCGTCAAAACCACCGTGGTGCCGATGACCATTAATACGCAGCAGGCGGTGGCCGGCGTGCCGCTGACCCTGAGCGAAGCCGCAAGGGTGATGAACTTTTCCCGCTGGCAGCGGCTGCACTGGCTGGTGATCCCGGCCAGCCTGCCGGGCTGGTTTACCGGCCTGCGACTGGCGCTGTCCCAGGCCTGGGTATCGCTTATCGTTGTCGAACTGCTGGCTTCTTCGGAAGGCATTGGCTACCTGATGGTCTGGGGCCGTCAGCTGTTTCAGTTGGATATCGTCTTCGTCACCATCGCGGTGGTTGGCCTGAGCGGCATGCTGATGGAGTGGGCGGCTAACCGGGTTTACTCCCGACTGGTGTTCTGGCCGCAGCCAGCAGCCGGACGCCTGGCGTGGAAACCGCAGGCCAGCTGGCGGGCGCTGCAGCTGCCGCTGGTCCTGCTGGCGCTGTGGCAGTTAGCAAGCCAGTGGGGCTGGATCGATGGCGCGTTGTTCTCTTCGCCGCTGGCGGTGGCGACGCGCTTTATGCAGGGTGCCCTGAGCGGAGAGCTGACCGCGGCGATGCTGGCAAGCCTCGGGCGGGCCTTTGTCGGCGGCGCGCTGGGGATTGCGGGGGGCCTGCTCTGTGGACTGCTGCTGGCGCTGCGCCCGCACGCCGGGCAAATCTTCACCCCTACGCTCAACGTGCTGCGCCATATCGCCCTGTTTGCCTGGCTGCCGCTGCTGACCGCATGGGTGGGCAACGATAACGGCGGCAAAATCGTTTTTATCGCGCTGGCGTCGTTCTTTCCGATGTTTTTTAGCACCCGGCAGGCCGTGCTCCAGCGCAACCCGCAGCTCGATGAGGTCGCAGAGTGCTGCGGTTAGGTGAAGTAGCGCGCCTGCGCAGAGTCATTCTTCCCGGCGCGGCGCCGGGGATCTTCGCCGGTCTGCGGCTGGCGCTGATTTACGCCTGGCTTGGCAATATCGGCGCGGAATATTTCATGTCCTCCGGCGTCGGCATCGGCAGCCTGATGATCAATGCCCAGCAGCTGCTGGATATGCCCACCATTCTTTGCGGCATGGTGCTGGTCGGTATCACCGGCGCGGCGCTGGATAAAGCCGGACGTTTACTGGAAATGCGCGTCACCCGCTGGCGCCAACAGGAGCAGCTATGACCTCTTCGACTCTGGTCTCTTTTCGCCACGTGCGTAAATCCTGGCAACAGGTAACGGCGCTACAGAATTTCAGCCTGGATATCGCCGCCGGTGAACTGGTGGCGCTGGTGGGCAGCAGCGGCTGCGGTAAATCGACGCTGCTGCGGATGCTGGTGGGCCTGGAGTCAGCGACCCAGGGGGAGATTCGCATCAACGGCGAGCCGGTCACCGGCGTGGGCAAAGAGCGCGGCATTGTGTTTCAGGAGCCGCGGCTGTTTCCGTGGCTTAACGTGCTCGACAACGTGATGCTCGGTCTGGCGGATGAAAAGCTCAGCCGGGCGGCGAAGCGCCAGCGGGCGCTGGAAATGCTGGAACGCGTGCAGCTCAGCGAATTCGCCAACGCGCTGCCCGCGCAGCTCTCCGGCGGGATGGCCCAGCGGGTGGCCATTGCCCGCGGCCTGGTGGCCCGTCCGCAGATCCTGATGCTCGATGAGCCTTTCGGCGCGCTGGATGCCCTGACGCGTCACACCCTGCAGCAGGAACTTTTACAGATCCACCAGCGCGCGGGAACCACCACGCTGCTGGTGACGCACGATGTGGAAGAGGCCGTCGCTCTGGCCGACCGGGTCGTTGTGCTCTCGCCGCGTCCGGGGCGGATACGGGAAGTGGTGAGCCTGGCGCTGCCCCATCCGCGCCAGCGCGATGATGCTTCGTTTAGCGCCGCCTGCCGCCAGATTCGTAACCTGATTACCACTGCCTGATTCTTTTATTTAAGGAGCAATATATGGGACATCCTTCCGTCTATCCGACCGGCGCCACCCTCTACGATCCGCCGCGCGCCTGGAGCGGCTACACCCTTTTCCAGGCCACCGAACACGGCGCGGTGCTGGTGGATATGAACGGCCGCGTGGTGCGCGAATGGCCTGAACTGCACGGCTTTCCCAATAAAATCCTGCCCGGCGGCGCAATCCTTGGCCATAGCGGCGAGCGCGACCCGCGCTACGGCATGCAGGATATGCTCGATCTGATCCAGGTGGACTGGGAAGGCAACGTCACCTGGAAATTCGATCGCTATGAGCAGGTGAGCGATCCGGGCAATGAAACGCGCTGGATGGCTCGCGCACATCATGACTATCAGCGTGCGGGCAACCCGGTGGGCTACTACGCGCCGGGGCTAGAGCCGCAGGTGGATGGCGGCAATACCCTGATCCTCGCCCACACCAATCTGGTCAATGAAGCGATCTCCGATAAGCTGCTGCTGGATGACACCATTATTGAAGTTGACTGGCAGGGCAACGTGGTGTGGGAGTGGCGCTGCAGCGACCATTTTCACGAACTAGGCTTTGACGATGCGGCGCGCACCGCTCTGTACAACAACCCGAACATGCGCGCCAGCGGCGGCGGAATGGGCGACTGGATGCATATCAACTCGATGTCGGCGCTGGGGCCGAATAAGTGGTATGACGCCGGCGATGAACGTTTTCATCCCGACAATATTATCTGGGACGCCCGTGAATCCAACGTTATCGCCATTATCGACAAACAGAGCGGCAAGATCGTCTGGCAACTGGGCCCGGACTACAGCAAGCCGGAGCTGAAGCACATCGGCTGGATCATCGGCCAGCACCATGCGCATATGATCCCGCAGGGGCTGCCGGGCGCGGGCAATATCCTGATTTTCGATAACGGCGGCTGGGCGGGATACGGCGCGCCGAATCCGGCGTCGACGGACGGGGTGAAAAACGCCTGGCGCGATTACTCCCGGATCCTGGAGATCAACCCGCTGACCCTCGATATCGAATGGCGCTACTCGCCCTATGAAGCGGATCTACCGCAGCCGACCGATTCGTACCGCTTTTACAGTCCGTACATCAGCAACATGCAGCGCCTGGAAAACGGCAATACCCTGATTAACGAAGGATCGAACGGGCGCATTTTTGAAGTGACCCGCGACCACGAAATTGTCTGGGAATATATTTCGCCGTTCTGGGGTAAGACGCTGAACAACAATATGGTCTATCGCGCCTACCGCATTCCCTACGGCTGGATCCCGCAGCTGGCGCTGCCGCAGGAGACGCCGATTGCGGCGGTCGATGTACGAACCCTGCGCCAGCCCGGCGCGGCGGCAGCGGGACCGGCGCAAAGCGTGGTCCGGGTGGCGGGCGTGCAGCCGTACAGTAAAAGCGCCGATGCGCTGTGCGTGGCAACCGATAACGATACCCTGCGCCGCAGTCCGAAGCTGTTCCGCGTCGCGGAAAGCGCGTTCACGCCGATCGGCGCGGCGAGCGAACTGGAGAGCGAACGGCCGGTGCTGCTGTTCGTTGGCGCTGAACGCTGCGTGCACTGCCGCAAGCTCTGGCAGCTGCTGGCGCAGGGAAAACTCAGCTCGCGAATTGCTCAACTGGATACGCGCTATCTGGATGCCGACCGGCATCAGGCGCTGGCGAGCGACCTCGGCGTGCGCGGCCTGCCGACGCTGCTGCTGATTAAACCGGGGCAGCTAGCATTGCGCGCGCCTGCGCAGCTCTCGGTGGACACGCTGTTTGACTGGCTGAATCGCGCAGCCGGATAATCCGCGACTACGGCGGACTGGCGTGTGCCGGTCCGCCGTTGATCTGACGGATAAACGCCATCGGCGAATAGCCCATCGCTTTGCGGAACATCGCGGTAAAGGCGGCCGGATACTCATAGCCCAGACTTAGCGCGACTTCGGTAACCGAACTCCCTTCACGTAGCGCCGTCATGGCGTACATCAGGCATGCCTGCTGGCGCCAGTCGCAAAACGCCATCCCGGTCTCGCGGCGAAATAGCCGATTAAACGTGCGTACGCTTTTACTCAGCTTTTGCGCCCACTGCTGCGGCGTACTGCGGATGCTCGGCTGGCGCTGAAAATCGGCGCATAGCGCGGCGAGGCGGCTATTCTGCGGAAGCGGCGTAAACATCGGCAGCGGCGCGGCGGCGCGCAGTTCATGGAGCAGCAGCGTAATCAGGGCGGCATCGCGCCCGCTCTCTTCATACAGCAGCGGTAGCCGACAGGCGGCCAGCAGCAGTTGATGGATCAGCGGGGAGACCTGTAAGACCTCGCAGCGCTCGCTTTCCCGCGGGGCGTCCCGCGCGTCAATATACAGACTGTGGGTGCTGACGCCGGGCATCCAGACGCGATGCGGTTTCGTCGCCGGGATCCAGACTCCGCTGAACGGCGGCACCAGCCACTGGCCGTCATCGGTTTCGACCTTCATTAATCCGTGCATGGCGTACAGAAACTGCGCCCGGCGGTGGCTGTGGCGCTCCAGTAGCGTATTGGGCGGATAGTCGCTGCCCAGCGCCAGTACCGGGCGAGGAAGATGGTCGACGTCATTAATCGCAACGTTGCGCATAAGTGTAGCCCTGGCTGAAATTCGTAATAGATTGGCTTTAAAGCGTAAGCCGGCCATCGCCTTATTCTATATCGTTACCTCCTTTTGTGGAGGCGTTCCAATGAGCGACTGGCTTTTTCTGTGCGGCATACTTTCCGGCATCACGACCTGGCTCTTTGGCTTCGGCGGCGGTTTCGTTACCGTCCCGCTGCTCTATTTACTGGCAACCAGCGGCTGGGGGGCGCAAAGCGCCGTCGGGCAGCAGGCGATGCAGATCGCCGTCGCCACCTCGGCGCTGGTTATGCTCTGTTCAGCGCTGCTGGCGACCTGGCGGCACGCGCGTACCGGTATCCTCCGCTGGCGCCGCTTATGGGCGATCCTCACCGGCATTGCCGTGGGCGGAACGGCGGGCGCGATGCTGGCGCTTCAGGTGAACGGCGAGTGGATCCGCTGGCTGTTCGTTATCTACCTGCTGGCGACCATTATCGATTGCTACCTTCGCGCCGGATTTATGACGCCGCCGTCCAGCCGGGTGGTGCCGACGGCGCCCCATGAGCTGACGGTAGGGGGCGTCATTGGCCTGATCGCCTCTTTTCTCGGCGTCGGAGGAAGCGTGATGACGGTTCCTCTGATGCGCCGTCGCGGCGTGCTGATGTCTGAAGCCGCGGCGATGGCCAACCTCCTGACGCTGCCGCTGGCGGCAACGGCGACGCTCACCTGGCTGGTGATGGCGTGGCTGTCGCCGGTGGCGCTGCCGGCTGGGTTTGTCGGCAATATCTGGCTGTCGGCGGCGGCGCAGCTGGTGGCGGGAAGCTGGCTGGGATTAAAAATCGCCTCCCGCTGGCTGGCGCGTTTACCGGATCGCTGGCATGTGCGAATTTATCCGCTATTGCTGATTGCCGTGCTGCTGGTGATGAGCGTGTGGGGGTGAAAAGGGAAGCTGCTTCCCGGAGGCGGTGCTGTGCACCTGTCCGGGCTACCGTTCGGCAAATGGCGGTAGAGCTGTAGCCCGGATAAGCGCAGCGCGACCCGGGAAAAAGCCTTACTGATGCGTGAATCTCGGGCGTTTTGTCCGGGTCATTCTGCTGTCATTTTTCTTGCGCATGCTCTCGCGAGGCGCCGTGGCCGATAAGGGAAAATAAACGATGGGTAAAACGCTGACCATTTTCGATCTGGATAATACGTTAATTAAGGGAGACAGCAGTACGCTGTGGAGCCGCTTTATGGTGCGCGAGGGCTGGGTAAACGATCCCGATTACCTGGCGCGGGAAGCGCGGCTGATGGAGGACTACGACCGCGGCGAAATGAATATCGCCGATTACGTGGCCCTGATCCAGGCGCCGCTGATTGGCGTGGCAAAGCGGGATGTGGACGCGCTGCTGGCGCGCTGCGTACGCGAAGAGGTTATGCCGCGCGTGTATCCGCAGGCGTGGGATTTGATTCGGACTTTACAGGCGAAAGGCGAGCAGATGCTGGTGATCTCGGCGTCGGTCAGCCTGCTGGTACAGGCGGTTGCGGCGGAGCTGGGCATCGAGCAGGCGCTGGGCATTGACGTCGTGATGGCCGACGGCGGCTATAGCGGCGTGATTGCCGGTACGCCGAGCTATCAGCAGGGGAAAGTCGTGCGCCTTGAGCAGTGGCTGGCGGCCCATCCCGACTATTCGGGTGAGATCACCTTCTACACCGATTCGATTAACGATCTGCCGCTGTGCCTGCGCGCCGATCGCGTACGGCTGGTTAATCCGTGCCCGCAGCTGGCGGCGGCGAACGCGCAGCACCGGTGGCCGGTGCTGGCGTGGCGGCTGTGATTTTCCCCCGGGTGGCGGCGTAAACGCCTTACCCGGGCTACTTTTTCGTGCAGTTTGGGTAGCCTGGACAGGCGCAATGCGCCGCCTCCGGGAATGTCGCGATATCAGGCCCCCCGGGGAAGCGCAGCGCGACCCGGGAAAAAACTAACCAGCTTTAAACAGCGGCACCGCGCTGCCGCCGATATAGCGGCGGCGCAGCCAGGCGGACAGCGTATCCATCGCCATCACCACCGCCACCAGCAGCAGGGTAATAAACATCACCACGTCCCAGTTCCACAGGCGCATATTTTCCGCATAAATCAGGCCGATGCCCCCCGCGCCGACAAAACCGAGTACCGCAGCGGAACGGGTATTCGATTCAATCTGATACAGGCTGAGCGCCAGAAACGTCGGAAAGGACTGGGTAAAAATGCTGAAGCGATGTTTCTGCAAACCGTTCGCCCCCACCGCCGTCAGGCCGCGTCCCGGCGAACGGTCAACCGCCTCATGCCCCTCGGCATACAGACGGCCCAGCAGCCCGGTATCCTGCATGATAATCGCCAGCACCCCGGCCAGCGGCCCGAGCCCAACGGCGCGGACAAAAATCAGCCCCCAGATAGCCATATCGATGCCGCGCAGCACGTCGAACAGGCGGCGCATCAGCAGGGCGATGAGCCCCGGAACAACGCCGCGCATAATGTTGCGCGCCGCGAGAAACGAGAGCAGCAGGGCGATGACCGTTGCGGTAAGCGTCCCGGCGAAGACAATCGCCAGGGTAATGGCGATTTGCGTGAAGTAATAGCGAAACGGCCAGTTGAAAAAGTCGTGCCAGACGAACATCCGCAGTAGATAGCGGCTGATTTGCTGCAGCCCGGCGGCGAGCTGCCCGCCGCTGATGCCGAACTGCATAAAGAACCAGACATAATAGAGCACGCTGGCCAGCGCCAGCAGGCCGACATAACGCAGATAGCGCCCCTGGGCCTGATATAAATGCCGATGCTGGCGGCGGCTGGCGGCGATATCCGGTTGTTTTTGCCACTGATTCATTTTTTTCCCTCCAGAACCCACTGCCGCAGGCGGCCGGACAGCATATCCAGCAGCGATACCACGATAATAATCAGCAGCAGCGTGATGCTGACCTGATCGTAACGATCCAGTTTGATGTTGGTCATCAGCTCCTGGCCGATGCCGCCCGCGCCCACCAGCCCGAGGATCGTTGAGGAGCGGAAGTTAATTTCGAGCCGCATAAAGCCGTAGGAGAGAAAAATAGGTTTCACCTGCGGCCACAGGGCAAAGCGAATACGCTGCAGATGCGACGCGCCGCAGGCGGCCAGGCCGCGCACCGGTTTATCCTGGGCGCTCTCCACCGCTTCATAGAACAGCTTGGTCAGGCTGCCGATGGTGTGCAGCATCAATGCCAGAAAGCCCGGTATCGCCCCGATACCAAAAGCCATCACGAAAATGACCGCCCACGCCAGCTCCGGCATGGTGCGCAGAAAAGCCACCAGCACGCGGACGGCAACCCGCAGCGGGGCAGGGGACCAGGCGTTGCTGGCGGCAACGAACCCCAGCAGGGTGGCTATCGCCACCGCCACCAGCGTGGACGCCAGCGCCAGCTGCAGCGTCTCCCAGATCAGCGGCAGCTGTATCGGCAGACGATAGCCCCAGTAAGCCAGCGAACCTTTGGTATGCGAATCGGCAAACAGGTCGGCGACGCGCAGCGTCGGCAGCGTCTCAAACATGTAGTCGAAAAAGTTGGGCAGCGAGTGCCAGATAGTAAAGAGATTAAACTCGGCCATGCTGCCGGCGGCAAAATAGAGCGCCAGCAGCAGCAGGGATCCGCTCAAGGTATCGCGCTTTTGTCGCGAGCGGACCTGCTGGTAATAGCGTTCGAATTCGGTATAGGTGTTATTCATGCGTCGCGGTGTCTTCAACGAGTCGCCGCTGCCCGCGATAGCCCGCGGGCGGCGGCGTCAGGGGCGGGATTAACGCGCGCTAACCAGCTCGCGTTTCATATCGATGATCTGCTGAAAATCAGCCACGCTGCCCGGGCCGATATGCTGAGTACCGCCCATCGCCTTGATAAAGCAGGCGTGATCGTCAGTATCGAGCTTTTTAATCGCGGTAACGACTTTGGCCTTAAAGTCCGCCGGCAGGGCATTGCTGACGAGGATCGGACCGTTCGGGATCAGCGGCGATTGCCAGATAATGCGAATTTGCTTCATCAAATCCGGGTGATCCATGCGAATCAGGCGGTTAAAGGCGCCGACGCTGTAGCCGCTGTTATAGTCGCCGACCATGGAGGTCCAGGTCACCGCGCCGGCAAACTGGCCGTTCAGCACCCCCAGAATGTCCTGCTCGTGGCCGCCGGAGAAGGTCACGCTGGAGAAGAAGTTATTATATTTGTTATCCGAGGTGCCGCCGAACTGCTGTTTAAAGGCGTGGTTCGGAATTAAAAAGCCGGAAGTGGAGTCCGGGTCGGCGAAGCCAAAGGCTTTGCCCTTCAGATCTTCTAACTTTTTATACGGACTGTCGGCTTTGACAATCACCACCGAGTGGTAGCCGCGGGACTGGTCTTTATCATCTACGGCAATCCCGACAATATCGACGGCCTTAGGATTGTTAATATAAACCGAAGCGTACGACGACGGCGACATGCTTAATACGACGTCAACTTTTCCGCCCAGCAATCCCTGAATCACGCCGGAGTAGTCGGACGAGTTACGCAACTTCGTATCGACGTTGAGTTCTTTATCGAGAAACTGTTTAACGCACTGGTTATCACCAATTTGCTGCGTTGCGTTCTGACCGCCTAGGATGCCCAGATTTAATTCCTTCGGTTGTTCAGCAGCGCATGCCTGCCACGCCATCATAATGCCTGCAACCGCTGCGGATAAACGAACTGCGCCAGTGATGTACTTTTTCATTATTTTGCCCGTGTGAGTGAAATTTAATGCAATTGGCTAATTTCATCGCCGTACAGCCGGTGCAGAATTTCCTGATTCAGCTGCGTGGGATGGTCGTCAAAAATAATCTGGCCTTTGGCCACGCCGATAACCCGCGTGCAATATTCACGCACCAGCTCCACCGAATGCAGGTTTACCATTACGCTGATGCCCTGTTCGCTAATTTCGCGCAGGACATTCATAATTCGCTGCGTATTTTTCGGGTCAAGAGACGCGACCGGTTCATCGGCCAGCAAAATACCGGGGTTTTGCATTAATGCCCGGCAAATGGCCACGCGCTGCATCTGGCCGCCGGAGAGGTTTTCCGCCCGCTGTAGCGCCTGCGGCAGCATATTCATCCACTCCAGCAGGGAGATCGCGCGGGCGCGGTCGGCGTCGGGGAAGACTTTGAATAAGGATTTCAGGGTGGAAGTCTGGCTCAGGCGCCCCAGCAGCACGTTGGTCAAAACGTCGAGGCGCGGGACCAGACAGAAATCCTGAAAGATCATGCCGCACCGGCTGCGCCAGGCGTTTAACGCGCGGCCTGACAGCTTTGATACGTCCTGCGGCGTCCCCACTTCCGGGAAGCTCAGGATCTCGCCGCCGCTGGCGCTATGGGTGCCGTTCAGAAGGTGCAGAAGCGTCGATTTACCGGCGCCGGAACGGCCAATCACGCCAACCAGTTCGCCCGCATGAAGATCGAAACTGATGCTATCCAGGACGGTTTGCTGCGCGTTCCAGGATTTGCTCAGGTTACGTACGCTCAGGACCTTGCGTTGCCGGTCGGTATAGGGGGGCGTAAACGGTTGAAACTCGGTTTCTGCAACCGCAGCCAGAGAACTGTTCATAAATGCGTCCAGGTTCGTCAGTCAACTGGGCACTATTAATGGTGTTTTATATGACTGCCGGATGACAGTAAGACGAACAAATAGTGAACGGACGCAAGAGTTGGGGTAGTGGGTGGCGAAAAAGCCCGACAGGGCTCACACTTTTGTATCCACAAGCGGGAATTCGCGCAGGGTCTGCTACCTTTAATACGCTTTGGCAATGAGATTAATAATGATACGTATTTCCTCTGATAAAGATAAGGCGTTGTATGCGACATTAGCGGGGGAAATTTACCGCCTTGGGCGCAGAGGCATCATTCAGGATGTTCGTGCCAGGCTTCATGCTGAGTCGGTTTAACCGAATAGTTAATCTTTTCGTGCTTGATTACGATTGACCTCGATAAATTTTTAGTCGGCGACCAGGCCTTTTGTGCGGCGTGTAATTTCATTATTTACGCCAGTTAATGGAATTAACCACTGACTTTGTGTTGATTATTGGCATTATATTCTTATTTTTTGACTTTGTTTGACTTTTTTGCATTTTCGAATGAAACCCTCATTAAGAATACTCTTAACTGATAATGGCTAAGATCCTGGAACATATAATATTCACTTAAGAATCCCCGTACGCAGTCACAATAACCCTATGAAAATAAATGCTTTTTGTTTTTAACTCAATATTCTTATTTTTATTGTTTTGGCTTAAATTGACCTGTTCGGTAATTAGCCCTCAGAGCACTTATTGACACACATAGCGAAAAATCCTAAATTTGATAACACAAGAAACAAGCAAGTCATTTAGCGTTCTTTGTCTCAAGCAATACTATTTTGAGTTTTGGGTTGAATATATTAAAGAGGGAATTTGCTGACTTAGACTTTGCAGGCCTGGGCTATCAGCAGTGTTGTGATACGTTCAAGATTTCCAGGACTATGGGGTTTAACTTTATATGGATTATAAATATTCTTTGGATCAGTGCATTTGGCCAGCGCATGACAGTTATTTTCTTAAAGGACTCGCTGAGCTAATTATTGATATCGATAACTTAATTTACCTGTCACTTGAAAAGGTACGCCGGGAATTTGTATTTATTAATCTTAGCGCCAGTTCGCTGAACTATTTTATCCGCCGCGATAATGAGTGGCTGGCTGAAATGAAAGGCAAACAAATTGTATTAATTGCCGCAAGGCGCTCGGAAGCGCTGGCCAATTACTGGTATTACAATGGCTCTATTCGTGGCGTGGTTTATGTCGACTTAACGAAAGATATTCGTCAGGAGCTGGCATACGTTATTAATGGTCGTTTTCTACGCAAAGATATAAAGAAAGACAAAATTACCAACAGGGAAATGAAGATAATTCGTATGACGGCGCAGGGAATGCATCCAAAATCTATCGCCAAAATTGAAAATTGTAGTGTGAAAACGGTTTATACCCATCGGCGAAATGCCGAGGCGAAACTGTATTCAAAGATATATAAGCTCGCGCTGTAATTAGTAATAGACGTTAATTTTAAAATTGTGCACCAGGTCGTAACCCCAAAATAATTTTCGCCGCAATAAACATTATGCGGCCTGAACTATGGCGGGAAATGCACACAGACGTGGGACATCAGGTCCCTTAATAAACTCAGGATGAAAAAGCTATGAAAAAAAAGGTTCTTGCAATTGCTCTGGTAACCGCGTTTGCCGGTATGGGTGTCGCTCAGGCAGCTGACGTTACTGCTCAGGCAGTCGCTACCTGGTCCGCAACCGCCAAAAAAGACACTACCAGCAAGCTGGTGGTGACTCCGCTGGGCAGCCTGGCTTTCCAGTATGCCGAAGGGATTAAAGGCTTTAACTCACAGAAAGGCCTGTTTGATGTGGCTATCGAAGGTGACGCCACCGCGACCGCATTCAAACTGACCTCTCGTCTGATCACCAACACCCTGACTCAGCTGGATACCTCTGGTTCCACCCTGAGCGTGGGCGTTGACTACAACGGCGCTGCGGTCGAAAAAACGGCTGACACCACCATGATCGACACCGCGGCGGGCATCCTGGGCGGCAACCTCAGCGCGCTGTCTAACGGCTATAACGTTGCGGGTCGTACTACCGCTCAGGACGGCTTCACGTTCTCCATCATCAGCGGCACGACCAATGGCTCTACGGCTGTCACTGACTACAGCGCCCTGCCGGAAGGTATCTGGAGCGGTGACGTCAGCGTACAGTTCGACGCGACCTGGACCAGCTGATCCTCTCGTAGCACCAGGCAGGGGGTATTCCCCCTGCCTTATTTCACGGACTGAATTCATATGAAAAAACACATTCTGGCCATCAGCCTGTTGCTCAGCACAATGACGCCAGCCCTGGCGCTGGATGTGGGCGATATCTCTTCATTTATGAACAGCGAAAGCAGCACGCTGAGTAAAGAGATCAAGAACACGACCGACAGCGGTCGCTTAATTAACATCCATATGGAACGCCTCTCTTCGCCGCTGGATGGCGGCAAGGTCATCCCGATGGATAAGCAGGACGAGATTTTACTGACCCCGGCCAGTCTGCTGCTGCCCGCGAAAGCCAGCGACGTGATCCGCTTTTTCTACAAAGGCCCGGCGGACGATAAAGAGCGCTATTACCGTATCGTCTGGTTCGATCAGGCGCTCAGCGATGCCCAGCGCAATGGCTCGACCCGCAGCGCGGTCGCCACGGCCTCGGCACGCATCGGCACTATCCTGGTGGTGGCGCCAAGAAAAGCAAACTTCCGCTATCAGTACGCCAACGGCACGCTGGTCAATACCGGTAACGCGACGTTGCGCATTCTTGCCTACGGCCCGTGTCTGAAGCCGGCTGACGGTAAAGAGTGCAAGGAAAATTACTTCCTGATGCCGGGTAAAGAGCGTCGCTTCACGCGCGTGAACGTTGCGGACAAAAAAGGACGGGTCGCGCTCTGGCAGGGCGAGCAGTTTGTTCCCGTGAAATAGACATTTCTTATGACGGATCAACATTATGGCTCAACCAGGGATCGCTCCAGGATTAAAAACACTCTTTGCCTCCGGCATGGTCATCTTGCTGGTTCCATTTAGCGTCACTGCCGCCTCCGACAAAGTACAGCAAATCGGCGGCGTGATTATCCCCCAGGCCTTCAGCCAGGCGCTGCAGGACGGAATGAGCATTCCTCTGTTTATTCACCTTAAAGGCAGCACCGGTACCCAGGACGATCAGCGGATCGGCAATGCCTTTATCTGGCTGGATAACGGCGTGTTGCGCGTACGGCAAATTCAGCTGGAAGAAAACGATAATAACGCCACCGTCAGCGAACAGACCCGCAAACAGCTCACCGCGCTGGCCAATGAAGCTTTCAGCAAAGAACTCAATATTAGCCTCACAGATGATGCGCAGCTACAGCTCAGCCTGCGCCAGCTGCTGCTGCAGCTGGTGGTGAAGAAGGAGGCGCTGGGTACGGTGCTGCGTTCGCGCAGCGAAGATATCGGCCAGTCCAGCGTCAACACCCTCAGCAGCACCCTGAACTATAACCTCGGGGTCTATAACAACCAGATGCGCAACGGCGGCAATAATACCTCCAGCTATCTGTCGTTGAACAACGTCACCGCGCTGCGCGAGCACCACCTGGTGCTCGACGGCTCGCTGTACGGTATTGGCTCCGGCAATCAGGACAGCGAAGTCTATAAAGCGATGTATGAGCGCGACTTTGCCGGTCACCGTTTTGCGGGCGGGATGCTGGATACCTGGAATCTACAGTCCCTTGGCCCGATGACCGCCGTTTCGGCGGGGAAGATCTACGGCGCTTCCTGGGGCAACCAGGCCAGTTCGACGGTATTCGATAACAGCCAGTCGGCCACGCCGGTGGTCGCCTTTTTACCCGCCGCCGGGGAGGTCCATCTGACCCGCGACGGGCGCCTGATGAGCGTGCAGAACTTTGCCATGGGTAACCACGAAGTGGACACCCGCGGCCTGCCGTATGGGATTTATGATGTCGATGTTGAAGTGATTGTGAACGGCCGGGTGGTCAGCAAGCGTACCCAGCGGGTCAATAAATTGTTCAGCCGCGGACGCGGCGCCGGCGCGCCGCTGGCCTGGCAGTTCTGGGGCGGCAGCTTCCATATGGACCGCTGGTCCGAAAGCGGTAAAAAGACGCTGCCGGCAAAAGACAGCTGGCTGGCGGGCGCCTCGGCCTCCGGGTCGCTCAGCACCTTAAGCTGGGCGGCGACCGGCTACGGCTATGACAACAACGCCGTTGCCGAGACGCGCCTGACGCTGCCGCTGACCGAATCCATTAGCGTGAATCTGCAGAATATGCTGGCCAGCGACAGCTCCTGGAGCAGCATCGGCAGCATCAGCGCCACGCTCCCCGGCGGCTTCAGCTCGGTATGGGTCAACCAGGAAAAAACGCAGATTGGCGACAGAATACGCCGCAGCAATGCCGATAACCGGGCTATCGGCGGCACGCTGAATCTCAATTCATTATGGTCAAAGCTGGGCACGTTCAGCATCAGCTATAACGACGACCGCCGCTATAACAGCCACTACTACACGGCGGACTACTATCAGACGCTTTATACCGGCTCGTGGGGATCGCTGGGCCTGCGCGCGGGCCTGCAGCGCTTTAATAACGGCGACAGCAGCGCCAGCACCGGGAAATATATTGCGCTCGACTTCTCGCTGCCGCTCGGCAACTGGTTCAGCGCCGGCATGACGCACCAGAACGGCTACACCATGGCCAACCTGTCGGCGCGTAAACAGTTTGATGAAGGCAGCATTCGCACCATCGGCGCCAACGTTTCACGGGCGATTTCCGGCGACACCGGCGATGACAAAACCCTCAGCGGCGGCGCGTATGCCCAGTTTGATACCCGCTACTCCACCGGTACGCTGAATGTGAATAGCGGCGTGGATGGCTATGTGAATACCAACCTGACTGCCAACGGCAGCGTGGGCTGGCAGGGGAAAAATATCGCCGCCAGCGGCCGCACCGACGGTAATGCCGGGGTGATTTTCAAAACCGGTCTTGAAGACGACGGCAAGCTGAGCGCTAAGGTGAACGGCCGTATTGTGCAGCTCTCCGGCAACCGTAATTACCTGCCGCTGTCGCCGTACAACCGCTATGAAGTGGAGCTGCAGAACAGCAAAAATTCGCTCGATAGCTACGACATCGTGACCGGGCGCAAGAGCCAACTGACCCTTTATCCGGGGAACGTGGCGGTGATTGAGCCGGAAGTGAAGCAGATGGTCACGGTCTCCGGGCGGATTCGCGCGGAAGACGGCACGCTGCTGGCCAACGCGCGGATTAATAACCACATCGGTCGTACCCGCACCGATGAGAACGGTGAGTTTGTGATGGACGTGGATAAAAAGTATCCCACCATCGATTTCAGTTACGGTAAAAACCAGAGCTGCGAAGTGGCGCTGGAGCTGAGCCAGGCGCGCGGCGCGGTGTGGGTGGGCGATGTGGTCTGCAGCGGCCTCTCCACTTATGCCCGCGTGCAGCAGACAGGAGAAGGTAATGAAAGCTAAATGGCTGGCATGTTTAGTCATGTTAACGGCGGCGCTGTGCGTGACGCGGGTCAACGCTGCGGTAAACAAAACCACCTGGCCCGATGCGGCGGCCATGCAGTTTGTTTTTGTGGAAAACAACTCGGACGATAACTTCTTCGTCACCCCCGGCGGCGCGCTGGACCCGCGGATGACCGGGGCTAACCGCTGGACCGGGCTGAAATATAACGGCTCGGGCACCATTTATCAGCAGAGCCTCGGCTATATCGACAATGGCTATAACACCGGCCTGTACGCTAACTGGTTCTTCGATATGTGGCTGGATAACTCGCCGGCTTCCCATCCTTTGACCGGCCTGCGCTGCATCAACTGGTATGCGGGCTGCGATATGGCGACCAGCCTGATCCAGCCGCAAACCAGCGATGCCAGCGGCTTCTACGGCGCAACGGTAACACCCGGCGGGCAAAAGTGGATGCACGGCATGATGTCCGACTCTTTCTACCAGTATCTGCAGCAGATGTCGGTGGGCAGCAGCTTCTCAATGACCATCAACTCCTGCATGACGTCGGTGAGCTATGACGCCAGCAGCGGCGCACGCTGCAAAGACCAGGCCTCAGGTTACTGGTACGTACGTAATGTCACCCATACTAAAGCGGCCAATCTGCGGTTAATTAATACCCATGCGCTGGCGGAAGTCTTTATCAACAGCGACGGGGTTCCGACGCTGGGTGAAGGCAACGCCGACTGCCGCACGCAGACGATTGGCACGCGTTCCGGTCTGAGCTGCAAAATGGTGAACTACAATTTGCAGCATAATGGCCTGAGTAATACCTCAATTCATATTTTCCCGGCGATCAGCAACTCGGCGCTGGCTTCCGCGGTGGGAAGCTACGATATGCAGTTCAGCCTCGACGGTAACTCATGGAAACCGGTAAGCGGCATCGCTCAGTACTATACGTTTAACGAGATGAAATCATCAGATTCAGTGTATGTTTTCTTCTCAAGCAACTTTTTTAAGCAGATGGTGACGCTGGGCATCAGCGACGTGAACACTAAGGACCTGTTTAATTTCCGTTTCTATAACACCACCTCGCCGGAGTCAGGCTGGTATGAGTTTTCGACGTCCAACACGCTGATCATTAAACCGCGTGACTTCAGCATCAGCATTATTTCCGATGAGTATATCTCAACGCCGACGCGTGAGGGCTACGTGGGCAGCGGCGAACCGTCGCTGGGCTTCGGCTATATTGTCACCACCAGCGGTAAGACCGCCGCCGATGAAGTGCTTATCAAAGTGAAGGGACCAACGCAGGCGATCGGCGGACGTTCATACTGTATTTTCACTTCACCGGACGGTACGTCGAGAGTGCCGTTCCCGGCGACCCTGGCGTTTACCACCCAGACCGGGGCTATCAAAACGTATGACGCCGGATGTGATGATACCTGGCATGATATGACCGATGCCCTGTGGTTAACCACGCCGTGGACGGATATTTCCGGCGACGTCGGGCAGATGGACAAAACGACGGTGAAGTTTTCCATTCCGATGGATAACCCGATATCGTTGCGCACGGTGGAAGATAACGGCTGGTTTGGTGAAGTGAGTGCTTCAGGAGAAATTCATGTTCAGGCGACGTGGCGTAACATTAACTAATTTGCTGCGGATGCTTATCTGCCTGCTGTCGCTCGGACTGGCGACCGCGGCGCAGGCCATCTCGGTCGGTAATTTAACTTTCTCGATGGCGGCGGAAGATGATTTTGCGTCTAAACGGGTGATTAATAACAATAAAAGCGCCAGATTGTATCGGGTCTCTATTGTCGCTATCGACCGCCCCGGCGGCAAAGAGGTGCGCTCCCGTCCGGCGGACGGCGAGCTGTTGTTTGCCCCGCGCCAGCTCACCCTTCAGGCGGGGGAGAGCGAATATTTTAAGTTTTACTACCACGGCCCGAAAGATAATCGTGAGCGCTATTACCGGGTGTCGTTCCGTGAAATACCCACCCGCAATTACGTGATGCGTAATCAAAGCGGGACGGAAGTGAGTATGGATCCGGTGGTAGTGATGGACACAATTCTCGTTGTTCGCCCGCGCGAGGTGCAGTTCAAGTGGGCCTACGATCGTGCGGCGGGTACCGTCAGCAATACCGGGAATACCTGGTTTAAGCTGCTGATCAAGCCCGGGTGTGATACGACGGAAGAGGAAGGAGACGCATGGTATTTACGGCCCGGGGACGTTGTTCGCCAGGCTTCGCTGCGCCAACCAGGGAACCACTACATAATCTATAACGATAAATTTATTAAGATGACCAAAGACTGCCCGGTGAAGTAACCGGGCAGCTTTTTTCGCACTTCGTCGCTAAGCCGCACGACCGGCATAGCGACGGTTCGCCAGCAGGCTCAGGCCGCAGCACAGTAGATAATAAACCGCGCCGGTAAAGACAAATATCGCCAGCGGGTATATCTGCACTCGGTTATTGACCTGGCCGGCAACGGTGGTCAATTCCGGTACGTTGACGATAAACGCCAGCGACGTGTCTTTGAGCAGGCCGATCAATATACCTACCAGCGAGGGCTGAACGTTACGCAGGGCCTGCGGCAGCAGGATCAGGCGCAGCGTCTGTCCGGGGGTAAAACCCTGGGTCAGCGCCGCTTCGTATTGCCCGCCGGCAAGCGATTGCAGGCCCGCCAGCACCGAATGCATCACCGACGCGGCGGTAAACCACGCCAGCGCCACCGTGACGGTGACCGCGCCCGGCAGATCGCTGCCGGTGAGCATGGGCAGCAGATACCACAGCCAGAAAATCACGAAGATCAGCGGGATGCCGCGAATAACCTCCGCCCACAGGAAGAGCAGCCGCCGCACGATCCCGTCGTAGCGCCAGGCGATCCCCGCCAGCAGGACCCCGCCCGGCAAAGCCAGCGCGGCGGCGCCGATCGCCATCAGCAGCGTCAGCACCACGCCGCCGGGAATACCGTCCGCCAGCCGTCCCCACAGCAGATAATCGAGGTTATCAACGATCACCGCCAGATTAGCGTTCATACCCGGCTCTCCTTTGCTGATTTCTTCCCGGGCCGAGACGCGTCAGCGCCACGCCCATCACCACCCCAAGCGCCAGATACAGCGCGGTGCCGACGGCAAACGCCTCCAGCGCATGCGCGTTGTAGCTCTCGATTTGCCGTACCTGGTAGGTGAGTTCGGCGAAGCCGATGCCGCTCGCCAGCGAAGAGAGCTTCATCAGATTCAGATACTGGCCGATAATCGGCTGCCAGGCGTTTGCCAGCCCCTGCGGCAGCAGAATGTGGCGCAGTTCCTGCCAGGGGGTAAACCCCTGCGACAGCGCCGCTTCCCGCTGACCGTGGCTAACGGCGCGCAGCCCGGAGGCGATCTCTTCGATCAGAAACGCCGAAGTAAAGACCCCAAGCCCCCACATGGAGCAGAGAAACTCCGGCGTCAGCCACCAGACGTTGCCCGGCAGAATCGACCAGCTGTGGTCGTCGTTAATAAAATCGCGCGCCCCCAGCGGCAGCAGATTCCAGGCGGCAAAATACCAGAACAGCAGCTGCACCAGCAGCGGCGTATTGCGGAACAGCGATACCCAGGCCGCCACCAGCCAGCGTCCGGGCCGGCCGCCGCCGAGACGCAGCGCCAGTAGCAGGATAGCCAGCACGGTCGCCAGAATCATCCCGGCGACGCTCACCCAGACGGTGGTGAGAAAGCCGGAGATTATCCACTGCAGCGGCTGCCCGCTCAGCACGCCATGCCAGTCAAGATGCGGGATCACGCCTCACTCTCCTGGTGCAGCGGGTCGAGCACCTTCTGCAGGAAACGGCGGGTGCGGGCGTGCTGCGGTCGGGCGAAAAACTCGGCCGGCGGCGCGACTTCGAGAATATCGCCGCCGTCGATAAACACCACCCGATCGGCAATTTCGCGGGCGAACTGCATTTCGTGGGTCACGACCACCATGGTGATCCCGCTGTGGGCGAGGGTTTTCATCACCTGCAGCACTTCGCCGATCATCTCTGGGTCCAGCGCCGACGTAGGTTCATCAAACAGAATAATCTGCGGCGAGGAGGCGAGGGCGCGGGCGATCGCCACCCGCTGCTGCTGGCCGCCGGAGAGCTGGGCGGGCATCTGCCCGGCTTTATCCGCGAGGCCAACCTGGCTGAGCAGCGCCAGCGAGCGCTCGCGGGCGGCGCTTTTGCCCCAGCCGTGGACGCGTTCCAGCGCGAGGGTGATATTCTCCTGCGCCGTCAGGTGGGCGTAGAGATTAAACTGCTGAAAGACGAAGCCGACCCGGCTGCGCAGCTGGCGCAGGGCGCTGCCGGTAAGCTGGTGCGTCGGTTTACCGTCGATCAAAATCTCGCCGCCGCTGAGGGACTCCAGCTGGTTGATCAGGCGGATCAGGGTGGATTTGCCCGATCCCGAAGGGCCAAGGATCGCCACCACTTCGCCGGGTTCAACCTGTAAATTTACGCCGTTCAGCACCCGATGATCGCCGTAGCTTTTGGCGACATCGCGGAACTCAATGCTGGCGCGCTGCAGATGCGAAAAATCCGCGGACGATGCCGCGGAGCGTGAAAATAGAGCCGATAACATAATCTTTTTCTGCTTATTTAGCTTCGATAGTAAAGGCGCGCGGCTGCGGGGTTTTGGTGCTCGGGCCAAACCAGACGTCGTAAATTTTTGCCGCTTCACCGGATTTTTCCAGCTTGACCAGCTCGTCATTTACCGCTTTCAGCAGGGCCGGTTCGCCTTTCTTCACGCCGACGCCAATCTCTTCTTTACTCAGCAGGTCGGGGATGATTTTGAAGTTGGCCTTGTCGGGCGCTTCCGCCAGCAGTCCGGCGAGGATGGTGCTGTCCTGGGTAATGGCCTGCACGTTGCCGTTGCGCAGGGCGGTCAGCGCCAGCGGAATGTCGTCATAAGAGAGTACGCGCGATTGCGGGAAACGCTGATGCAGCGCCTGTTCGCCGGTAGTGCCTTTTACCGCGCCGATGCGCGCTTTGCTGTAATCATCAAGCTTATCCGGGGATTTCGCCGGGACGAGGAACTGCTGGCCGGTCACGAAGTAAGGCGTTGAGAAATCAATCACCTGGGCGCGCTCCGGGGTGATGGTGATATCGGCGACGATCAGGTCGGCCTTACCGGACTGCAGCAGCGGAATACGGTTGGCCGGGTTGGTGGCGACCAGCTCCAGCTTAACGCTGAGAGATTTCGCCAGCGCTTCGGCGAAGTCCACGTCGTAGCCGACGATTTTATGCGTTTTTGGGTCTACCGAGCCGAACGGCGGGTTGGCGTCGAAGGTGGCGACTTTGACCACCCCGGCGGCTTTGATATCGGCTAATTGATCGGCCTGAGCCTGCGCGGCGAGCACCAGCATGCCCAGCGCCAGCGCGATTTTTGTTTTTGCAATGCGCATAGTTTTCCCCTGAATCCCTGTTTTGTTTTGTGTTTATCACGCTCCCACAAATCGCCCGTCGGCGGCAAAGAAGAAAAAGTTCTTATCTATAACGAAAAAGAACTTAACAAATCTGTGGATATTGTTTACCCGCATGGGGCTACCAAACTGGGGAAAGTAGCCCGGACAGGTGCGCAGCACCGCCTCCGGGAAGATCCTCTCCCCCTTAATATGCATCCCACAGAATTACAAATCCGGAATTGATATTTCCCGCCCGCCGTCAACTGTGGTTGAAATAGACCGAGGCAAAAACGCTTCCCGACGGAGGAGAAAAATGAAAGTGGCGCTGTGGCAACGCATAACGGGCTGGCTGGCTTCTTTATCTGGATCTGGCGGAGAAGCCGGGCAGCAGGATACCCAACGCATTATGGAGGCGATATTACCGGTCGCCAGTCTCTACGGAATTGAGCTTGGCAACGTAGAAACAAGGTGGTTTCGCCATGATAAAACATACTGAGCGGCGCAGGACGCGTGAAGCCTACTGGAACGAGGTGTGCTTTGTGTAGCGCGAGGCTGTTTGCGGTTGCGGCGACGCAGGAAGCGATGCCGCAGCCCTGAACAGCTTTATCCCCCAAGATACATCCGCTTAATCTCCGGATTCGCCAGCACCTCCGCCGCCGGGCCAGAGAGCATAATCTTCCCATTCTCCAGCACATAGGCGCGATCGGCGATGGTCAACGCCGCCGTGGCGTTTTGCTCCACCAGCAGCACGGTAATATTCTCCTCCCGCAGCTGCTTAATCGTTGCAAACAGCTCACCGACAATTTTCGGCGCCAGTCCGAGGCTTGGCTCATCGAGCATCAGCAGTACCGGCTCGCTCATCAACGCTCTGGCGATCGCCAGCATCTGCTGCTCGCCGCCGCTCATGGTCCCCGCCATCTGGGTACGCCGCTCTTTCAGCCGGGGAAACAGACTGTACATGCGATCGCGCAGGCGGGGAAAGCCGGCGAGGTTGTTGTAGGCCCCCATGCGCAGGTTTTCTTCGATGGTCAGGTTGGTGAAGATGCGTCGCCCCTCGGGCACCAGCGCCAGCCCCTTACGCACAATCTGATGCGTCTGGCTGCGGGAAATATCCTCGTTGAGAAAATTGACCCGCCCGGTGGAACGCACCAGGTTGACGATCCCGTTGAGGGTGGAGGTTTTCCCCGCGCCGTTACTGCCGATAAGGGTCACAATCTCCCGGTCGTGAATATCAATGTCCACCCCTTTCAGCCCCTGAATCACGCCGTAAAACACTTTTAACTCGCGCGCGCTAAGCATAACGAACGTCCCCCAGGTAGGCGGAAATCACGTCCGGATCCTGAATGGCTTCGGACATCAGGCCGCTGAACAGCGGTTTGCCGTACTCCAGCACCATCACCCGCTCGCACAGCTTGTTGACGAACGGCATATCGTGCTCGATCAGCAGCACGCTGAGCCGGTAGTCGTTGCGCATGCGGAAGATCAGATCCGCCAGATCTTCCGTTTCTTTCGGGTTCATTCCGGCGGCGGGTTCGTCGAGCAGCAGTAATTTTGGCGACGTCGCCAGCGCGCGGGCGATCTCCACCTTGCGCTGGTTGCCGTAGCTGAGGTTGGTGGCCTGCACGTCGGCGAAATGGGCGATGCCGATATCGTCCAGAATCGCCATCGCTTTGGCCTTTGCCGCCCGCTCGGCGGGGAAGTAGCGGCCAATATGCAGCGCCGCTTCCAGCAGCGAATAGCGGCTGGCGCTGTCGAGGCCGACCATCACGTTTTCTAATACCGTCATCGAGTTAAACAGGCGGATATTCTGAAAGGTGCGGGCGATCCCGGCGTTGACCACCCGGTTCGGCTTCAGCCCTTTTAGCGATTTTCCCGCCAGGGTCACGCTGCCGCTGGTCGGTTTATAGTTGGCGGTAATCACGTTAAACATCGTGGTTTTGCCCGCGCCGTTAGGGCCAATCAGGCCAAAAATTTCCGCCTCGTCGACGTGGAAACTGACGCTGTCGATGGCCCGCAGGCCGCCGAACTGCATGGTCACGTCCTGTACCTCTAAAATGACCTTATTTTGCGCCATAGCCGCGGCCCCTTTTGCCCACTTGCCAAATCTCTTTTTTGCCCAGCAGACCTTCGCGGGCGAATAGCATGATGATCAGCAGCAGCAGCGAGAACACCACCATTCGCAGCCCCGGATACGCGCCCAGATCGTGACCGAAGAACTGGAGCGGCTGGTCGAGAAAGCGCAGCCACTCGCCGCTGCCGACCACCAGCACGGTGCCGAGCAGCGCGCCGGTAGTGCTGCCCAGGCCGCCGAGCACGATAATAATCAGCAGCTGGAAGGTGAGCATAAAGTCGAACAGGCCCGGCGAGATGGTGGTCAGCAGCGAGGCCAGCAGGCCGCCGCCGATCCCTTCGAAGAAGGCGCTGGTGGCGAAGGCGCAGGTTTTAATGCGAAACGTGTTCACCCCCATGGCGATAGCGGCGTCTTCGTCGTCGCGCACCGCCTTCATCATTCGCCCGTACTTCGACCACACCAGCTGCAGAATCATCCCGGTCGCCAGCAGGGCGAACAGTCCGCACCAGAACAGCAGGTGCGGCTGCTGCGGGATGTCGTTGAGGCCAATCGCGCCGTTGGTGATCTGCGGGTTGTTGATAGCGAGGATTTTAATGATAAAGCCGAAGCCGAGGGTCACAATCGCCAGGTAGTCGCCGCGCACGCGGAAGACCGGCAGGGCCAGGCACACCGCCAGCGCCGCCGCGCACAGGCCGCTAATCAGCAAGGCGGGCAGGAAACCGGCGTGCAGCACGAGGATCCACGGGCTGGGCGCGGCCATCTCAAACATATCCAGCTTGCTGTCGCTGGAGAGGATCAGCAGGGCGGTGACGTAAGCGCCGACCGCCACAAAGCCGTTGGGCTCCAGCGACAGCTGCCCGGTCACGCCGTTGATCAGGTTGTAGCTGACCGCGAGGATCATAAAGACAAAAATAGTGCTGATGACGCGAATAATGTAGTCGTTGAAGACGACGTTGATCCCGGCCAGCAGCGCGACGCAGAGAACAATAATGACCAGGTTGCGCAGCTGCGCCCCGGCGGTAGTCGTAGCGTTGAGCATCAGAAACGGCTCCTTTCCAGACGTTCATCGCCCATAATGCCAACCGGGCGGAACAAGAGGACCAGAATCAAGAACATAAAGGCAAAGGCGTCTTTGTAGCCGCCCAGCTCGGGAAAGAGGGCGACCGCCACCACTTCGGTAAAGCCGAGAATAAAGCCGCCGAGTACCGCGCCGGTGACGCTGCCGATCCCGCCGAGTACCGCGGCGGCGAACGCCTTCAGGCCAATCAGTACCCCCATCAGCGGGTCGATGGTGGGGTAGCTGATGGAGTAGAACACCCCGCCCAGCGCCGCGAGGCTGCTGCCGAGGGCGAACACCAGCGAGATAATGCGGTTGGCGTCGATGCCCATCAGGCGCACGGTATTGACGTCGAAGGCCACCGCGCGGATCGCCATCCCGTAGCGGGTACGGTACAGCAGCCAGAGGATCGCCAGCAGCAGCAGGACGGTAATTAGCGGCACGATCCACGCCACGTTGGTGATAATCACGTCGCCAAAGGCGCGGGTGTTATTGAAAAAGTCCGGTGCGGAAAAGAAGCGCGAGCTGCCGCCAAACAGCACGTTGAACAGGTTTTCGAGGAAGAAGCTGACGCCGATGGCGGTGATCAGCATTGAGATTTTGGAGGCCTGGCGCAGCGGGCGATAGGCTACCCGGTCGATCAGCATCCCGAACAGGCCGCACAGCGCGAGGGTCAGGAAAACGGCTACCCCGAAGGGTAGCCCAATGGAAGAAAACAAAAACAGGGTGGTAAACGCCCCGACCATCATCACGTCCGCATGGGCGAAGTTGATCAGGCGCAGCACCCCATAAACCATCGTATAACCGATGGCAATCAGGGCGTACATGCCCCCAAGGCTCATTCCATTGACCACTTGCTGGAGAAAAATGGCACCATCCATCTGATATCCCTTATAAAACCTTAAGGATTAACCACGGTACGAAACGCCAGCTTGCCATCCTTCACTTCGTTGATGACCGCGCTGCGGATAGCGTCGCCGTTTTGTAACGTCAGCGTGCCGGTCACGCCCTGGAAGTCCTTAGTGGCGCGAATTTTTTCGTTAACGCAAACCCGGTCGTGCGGGTCGCTGCACTGGTTCATGGCGTTGATAATGACGTTATAAGCGTCCGCCGCCATTGCGCCCCAGGTATGGGTCGGCTGCTGGTATTTGGCTTCCCAGGCTTTGATAAACACCTCGCCCGCCGGCGTTTGCTCTTTGGCGTTCGGCGAGTAGTAGTCGGTGGTCATATAGCCGTTGACCGCGTCTTTACCAACGTCAAAAAAGACCTGATCCGCCGCCAGTCCGTCGCCGCCGACCACCGGTTTGCTCAGCCCCAGCTGTTTAGCCTGTACGGCGATGAGCGCCCCTTCGGTGTAGTAAATCGGCATATAAATCATGTCGACGTTCTTCGCCTTCACGCTGGCCAACTGGGCCTTAAAGTCTTTGCTGCCGCCAGGGGCCTGAACTTCGATAGGTATGGTGCCGCCGTTTTTCAGGAACTGCGTGCGGAAGGCCTTCGCCAGGCCGACGGAGTAGTCGTTGCTGCTGTCGAAGACGATGGCGGCGGTTTTGGCCTTCAGATCGCGCGAGGCGAGGTTAGCGCCGACCACGCCCTGGAAGCTGTCGGAGAAGCAGACCCGGCTGACGTAAGGATGGTTGCGGGTGACGCGGTCGTTGGTGGCGGTTGAGGAGACCAGCGGCGTTTTGCTGTCGTCGGCGATTTTGGTCATCGCCAGGGTATTGGAGGAGGTGACTTCGCCGATCACCGCGTCGACTTTATCGCTGGAGACCAGGCGCTGCATGGCGTTAGCGGCTTCGACCTTGTCGCTCTTATCGTCAATCACGATAAGCTTCACGGTGTCGCCGTTTTTTAACGTCGGCGTAATGCTCTGGATAATATCCAGCCCTTTTTGCGAAGGCTGACCGTAGCCGCTCAGCGCGCCGCTCAGCGGCAATACCACGCCGATTTTAATTTCAGCCGCCTGCGCGCTGCTGGCACCGACCCACGCGGCAACCAGCGTGGCCATTAAAGACGCTTTCCCGGAAAACTTGTTCATTGCTACCTCACCGTCGGTCGATTATTTATCTTTAACCATCAATGACTGCATAACATTGAAAAATAATTCGCCAGCGTACCCGGCGAATTATTGGCTGTTATGTTGAATAGATAACGAGATATATTTAATGCGCAGAATTACCTTACAACGTCCGTTTCATTTTTACTCATGCAATATTCTTATTACCTGCAGGAAAGGGCATAAGGCTGATGACAACCCTGTTTTGGGTACGCTGAACGCATTTTGCCGGGTGGCGGCTGACGCCTTACCCGGCCTGGAAATCCGCAATTTCAGTGCGCGCCAGAATATAATATTCAGGTGCGCCCGATAATATTAAAAATCTATTCTGCTGCTCGCGTGACTTATTATTTTAATTGGCTCAAAGGTTTTATTTTTCCATGCAGCGCCGGATTATCGCTTTCATCTTTCAGGCGCACCCCGGTAAGCCGCCGCAAAAAGGCCTGCTCCAGCAGCCAGGCCAGCTTAAAAGCGGCGGCATCAAAGCTCAGCCCTTCCGGACGAATATTAGAAATACAGTTGCGCTCCGACTCCAGCCGCTGGCGATGCGGCTGCCAGGTTAAATACACCCCGAGGCTGTCCGGCGAGGAGAGCCCGGGCCTTTCGCCAATTAATATCGCCACCGCTCTGGCCTTCAGCGTTTCGCCTATATCATCGCCGAGCGCGACTCGCGACTGGTGCGCCAGCACCACCGGGGCGAGGCTCAGCCCGAGGGTTTTCAGGTACGGCAGCAGAGCGCGGATCAGCGGCACCGCCTGGCGCTGCACGGCGTACGACGATAGCCCGTCGCCAATCACCAGCAGCAGGTCGGCGGGGCGTGCGCCGCTGGCGGCGAGGTCGGCGCGGCTCTCCTCGTTCAGCTGTCGCCCGAGATCCGGGCGATTCAGATAAATATGGCGATCGCTGGCGGCGCTACGCACGGTCAGCGTCGACAGCCCCAGCTCCGCCAGCGGCTGGACTAACTGGTCGCTGGCGAAAGGCTGGTGGATAGCGTCGCGCGCCCGGGCGTGGGCGAGGCCGAAATTCAGCACTTCGCGGGTTGGCAGGCTGGCGCCGCTGCGGCCCAGCGCAATCCGCGCATCGGTAAATTCGCGCAGCGGGTTCCAGGCGTCGGGAGGGTTCATACCGGTTCTCCTTGCGGCAGGACGGAAAGCAGCGGATGGCGGGCATCGGTCAGACGCAGCGCGCCGTGGCGGTCAATAATCTGCATCTTCGTTAGCCAGTCGGCGAACTCAGGCGCATGTTGCAAACCCAGCAGACGGCGGGCGTAAAGGGCATCGTGGAACGAGGTGCTTTGGTAGTTGAGCATAATATCGTCAGCCCCCGGCACGCCGATCAAAAAGGTCAGTCCGGCGGCGCACAGCAGCGTCAGCAGGGTATCCATATCGTCCTGATCCGCTTCGGCGTGATTGGTGTAGCAAACGTCGCAGCCGATAGGCAGCCCCATCAGCTTGCCGCAGAAATGATCTTCCAGCCCGGCGCGGATAATCTGCTTACCATCGTACAGATACTCCGGGCCGATAAAGCCCACCACCGTATTGACCAGCAGCGGCTCGAAATGGCGGGCGACGGCGTAGGCGCGGGCTTCGCAGGTCTGCTGATCAACGCCGTGGTGGGCGTTGGCGGAAAGGCAGCTGCCCTGGCCGGTTTCAAAATACATCACGTTGTTGCCCAGCGTGCCGCGGTTCAGGCTAAGCGCCGCTTCTTTGGCCTCCTGCAGCAGCGCCAGATTAATGCCGAAACCGCTGTTGGCGGCTTCGGTACCGGCCACCGACTGAAACACCAGATCCACCGGCGCGCCGCGCTCAATCAGCTGCAGGGTGTTGGTGACGTGGGTCAAAATGCACGACTGGGTGGGGATGGCGAAGCGCTGAATAATATCGTCGAGCATATGGTTAAGCTGCGCCAGCACCGGCAGGCTGTCGCTGGCCGGGTTAATGCCGATCACCGCGTCCCCGGCGCCGTACAGCAGGCCGTCGAGCATGCTGGCGGCGATGCCTTTCATATCATCGGTCGGGTGATTGGGCTGCAGGCGCACGCTCAGGCGCCCCGGCAGGCCGATAGTGTTGCGAAAACGGGTCACCACCCGGCATTTGCTGGCGGCGAGGATCAGATCCTGATTGCGCATCAGCTTGCTGACCGCGGCGGCCATCTCCGGGGTTATCGCGCGGGCGACCTGGCGCAGCGCCGCTTCGTCGGTGGCGTCGTCGAGCAGCCAGTCGCGAAAATCGCCGACCGTCAGATGACGAATCGCCGCGAAGCCCCGGGCGTCGTGGGTATCGAGGATCAGCCGGGTCACCTCATCCTGCTCGTAGGGGATCAGCGGATTATCGAGAATCTCGGTGAGCGGAACCTCCGCCAGCGCCATTTTTGCCGCCATCCGCTCTTCGGCGGATCCGGCGATAACCCCCGCCAGCGCGTCGCCGGAACGCGCGGGAGAGGCTTTCGCCATCAGCGTTTTCAGACTATCAAAGCGCCATACCTGGCCCGATAGCGTAGTTTTATACATGTGTCGCCTCCTCAGGAGACCGTACGCAGCTGCGGATCCACCGCCGCGCGCTGGCGGGCCGCTGCGGTCTTGCGAAACCACAGATAGCCGCCGAGCATCATGGCGGCGAAAATCAGCGCCAGCAGCGGGTTGTACCAGACCATCGCCACCAGGCAGAGTACCGCCATCGCCAGGGCGAAGGCCGGCGCCCATGGATAGAGCGGCGCGCGGAACGGTCGAATCAGCTTCGGCTCGCTGCGGCGCAGTTTAAACAGCGCCGCCATCGAGGTGATATACATAACAATAGCGCCAAATACCGACATCGTGACGATACAGGCGGTCAGCGGCATCCCGCTAATAGTGATCAGCGAATCGGAGAAAATGGCGGCGATGCCGACCACGCCGCCGGCGAGGATCGCCAGATGCGGCGTGCGGGTGCGGCGGTTCAGCGTCGCCAGGCTGGCGGGGAGATAGCCCGCGCGCGCCAGCGAGTAAATCTGTCGCGAGTAGCCCATGATAATGCCGTGGAACGACGCCACCAGGCCGAACAGCCCCAGCCACACCAGCATATGCAGCCAGCCGCTGCTGTTGCCGACCACCATTTTCATCGCCTGCGGCAGCGGGTCGTTAATATTGGCCAGGGTTCGCCAGTCGCCCACGCCGCCGGCAAAGATCATCACGCCAATCGCCAGTACGGTCAGGGTCAGAATGCCGCCGCCCAGCGCCCGGGGAATGGTGCGCTGCGGATCTTTAGCCTCTTCGGCGGCCATCGATGCGCCTTCAATCGCCAGAAAAAACCAGATAGCAAACGGGATGGCGGCAAACATGCCCGGCAGCGCCAGGCCGCTGAAGCTCTCCGCGCCCGCCCAGCCGTTAGCGGTAAAGTGGCTCCACGAGAAGCCCGGCGCGACCACGCCCATAAATACCAGCAGCTCGAAGATCGCTAATAACGTCACCACCAGCTCAAAGGTGGCGGCAATGCCCACGCCGAGAATATTCAGCGTCATAAAGATAATATAGGCGCCGCAGGCTACCCATTTGGGGTCGAGCGCCGGAAACTGCACGTTAAGGTAGGCGCCGATGGCCATGGCGATGGCGGGCGGGGCGAAGACGAATTCAATCAGGGTCGCGAAGCCGGCGATAAACCCGCCGGTCGGGCCAAAGGCGCGGTAGGCGTAGGCAAATGGCCCGCCCGCATGCGGAATGGCGGTGGTCAGCTCGGTAAAGCTAAAAATAAAGGCGCAGTACATCGCGGCGATGGCCAGCGCGACGATCATAAAGCCCAGCGTCCCGGCCTGGGACCAGCCGTAGCTCCAGCCGAAATACTCCCCGGAAATAACCAGCCCAACGGCGATCCCCCATAAGCGGAAACTGCCGAGCGTTCTTTTTAGCGTTGTGGTTTGCTCTGTCATGTTCGTTGCCTCGCCAGATAAAGATATCGGGAGAGTTGCAAAGAGAATGCCAGGGCATACCGCTGATAAACGCGGCGGCTTAAGAACCTATCCCATTAGGGCTATCTTATTTGCCAGTTTGGCCCTGGGCAGTGCTCAGCGTCCTCACGTACTACGTGTACGTTCCGGTTCATGCGCGCTGTCCGTGTCCAAACTGTCTGCAACGATTACGCCTGTTGGGATAGGCTCTACGCCAACGAGGATCAAAAAAGGGGCAGACCGCGCCCGGCGGAAGAGTCGCCGTGGTGCAGCTGCCCGCAAATGTGGCGTTACTGGTGCACGATGGCGCCAGCGTCTTTTTGAATTACCGGGCCTGCTTTCACCTGCAGGTTAAGTCCTTTACTCTCCAGCTCGGCGTTGCGAATGCGCAGGCCGCGGTCGGCTTCAATATTGACGTTGCTAAAATGGAAACCGCTGAGCGGCGCTTCCGGGGTACCGATAATATAGGCCGCCGCTTTGCTGTCGCCGGTGGAGGTTAAATTCTCAACGATGATATTGCTGAAGTGCGGGGTCTTGTATTTGTCGAAGGGCTGTTTCGGGTCGCTGTCCGGCGGATAGATCTGCTCGCCGAGGGTAAAGCCGCCCGCCTGCAGCAGCTTATCGACCTCGGCCTGCACAATCGGCGCGGCTTTGTAATAGGCGGAGAACACCAGCGGCACCTCAACGTTATGCATTCTGATGTTGCGGTAGACGATATTTTTTACCTCGCCGCCTTTGCCGCGCGGGCTTTTAATCCGAATGCCGTACATCGAACCTTCGAAGGTATTGTTTTCCACCAGTACGTTATTCACGCCGCCTGCGCTCTCGCTGCCGATGGAGATCCCGCGCCCCTGCTTCAGAGTGTTGTTGGCGATATAGATGTTATCCACCACGCCGTCCGGGAAACGCGGGTCGGCTTTCTCCGCCTTGATGGCAATATGATCGTCGTTACAGTCGATATAGTTGTTGGTAATACGGATATTCTGGCTATCGATAGGGTCGATGGCGTCGGTGTTTGGCGCATGCCACGGTGAAAGAATACGCGTGCCGTTGATATCGACATCGTGCGCGTAGCGGGTGACGACGTGGAAGCTGGGTGAATGGGTGAGGGTCACGCCGTCAATAAGCACGTTGCTGGCGCGGGTGATATAAATCAGCCGCGGCCGGTCGGTACCGCCTTTCTTGCCGGTGGCGCGGATATTTTCCCGCCAGCGCTCCCACCATACCGCGCCCTGGCCGTCGATAGTGCCTTCACCGACGATGGCCACGTTTTGCGCGTCGGCGATGCTGATAAACGGCAGCCAGCCGTTCTCCGCTTCGGCGTATCGGGTTTTATCATCGCCGCGATAGGCGGCCTCTTCGGTTGAGGCCACCAGGGTGGCGTCTTTCTCCAGCTTAAGCTGAATATTGTTTTTCAGAAACAGCGGGTTGGTCAGGAAATTGCCTTTCGGCACCCGCACCGTTCCCCCTCCGGCGGCGGCGCAGTCATCAATCGCTTTTTGAATGGCATCGGTGTTGAGCGCGATTTGCAGCCGGTGGCCCTCTGCGCCGTAGTGGGTGATATCACAGACTTTATCGGGAAACTTCACGGAACTCGCGGCCTGAGCGGCGTGCAGCGGTAGAAGGCCGACGGCGGCAGCGGCGGCCCACAGAGGCAAAGCGCGGGGTATCATGGCATTATCCTTTTCTGGTTTATTGTTTTGTAAAATTATCACCAGTGTTTTGATTTATTGAGTGCGGCGATCACGGTTTCTCTTTTGTCGTTATTCTGCCCATAAGTGGCGATGATGATTTGGGCGAATGCATAGATGACAGGCCCGGCGGCTTTGCAATTTGGCGACAGGCGGGGTATAAGGAATCTCTTATCTGGATGTTTAGATGTCTATACGCCCATGGGGTCAAATGCAAACAACACAACAACAAGGTGGGCAGCTTAAGCGCACCATGAAGACCCGCCACCTGATCATGCTGTCGCTGGGTGGCGTTATTGGCACAGGGTTATTCTTTAATACCGGCTATATCATCTCCACCACCGGAGCGGCGGGCACGCTGCTGGCCTATCTGATCGGCGCGCTGGTGGTCTGGCTGGTGATGCAGTGTCTGGGCGAACTCTCGGTGGCGATGCCGGAAACCGGGGCGTTTCACGTCTACGCCGCACGCTATCTCGGCCCGGCGACCGGCTATACCGTGGCCTGGCTCTACTGGCTGACCTGGACCGTGGCGCTTGGCTCCAGCTTCACCGCCGCCGGATTCTGCATGCAGTACTGGTTCCCGCAGGTGCCGGTATGGGTCTGGTGCGTGGTGTTCTGCGCGGTGATTTTCGCCCTCAACGTTATCTCTACCCGCTTCTTTGCCGAAGGTGAATTCTGGTTCTCGCTGGTGAAAGTGATCACCATTATTGCCTTTATCATTCTCGGCGGGGCGGCGATCTTTGGCATTATTCCGATGCAGGATGGCTCGCCGGCGCCGGGGCTGCGCAATATCACCGCCGAAGGCTGGTTCCCGCACGGCGGTCTGCCGATCCTGATGACCATGGTGGCGGTCAACTTCGCTTTCTCCGGCACCGAGCTTATCGGCATTGCGGCCGGGGAAACGGAAAATCCGCATAAAGTCATTCCGGTGGCCATTCGCACCACCATCGCCCGGCTGATTATCTTTTTTATCGGCACCGTCTTCGTGCTGGCGGCGCTGATCCCAATGCAGCAGGCGGGGGTAGAGAAAAGCCCGTTTGTGCTGGTGTTCGAAAAGGTCGGCATTCCTTACGCGGCGGATATTTTTAACTTCGTGATCCTGACGGCGATTCTGTCGGCGGCCAACTCCGGCCTCTATGCCTCCGGGCGGATGCTGTGGTCGCTCTCCAATGAAAACACGCTGCCGGCCTGTTTTACCAAATTGACCAGGAACGGCGTGCCGCTGACGGCGATTTCGGTGAGCATGCTCGGCGGTGTGCTGGCGCTGTTCTCCAGCGTCGTGGCCCCGGATACGGTGTTTGTCGCGCTGTCGGCGATTTCCGGCTTTGCGGTGGTGGCGGTATGGCTGAGCATCTGCGCCTCGCACTTTATGTTCCGCCGCCGTCATCTGCAGCAGGGGAAGGCGCTAAGCGAACTGCACTACCGCGCGCCGTGGTATCCGCTGGTGCCAGCGCTGGGATTTGTCCTTTGCCTGGTGGCCTGCGTGGGTCTGGCGTTTGACCCGAGTCAGAGGATTGCGCTGTGGTGCGGGATCCCGTTCGTGGCCCTGTGTTATGGTGCGTATTATCTGACTCGTTCACGGAAACTCACCCAGGAGCCTCAACATGTCGCAGAATAATCCGTTAACCGCCCTCCTTGACGCAAGGCCCTTTATCCTGCTGGACGGCGCGATGGCGACGGAGCTGGAAGCGCGCGGCTGTAATCTTGCCGACAGCCTGTGGTCGGCGAAAGTGCTGGTCGACAACCCGGAGCTTATCCGCGAAGTTCACCTCGACTATTTCCGCGCCGGCGCGCAGGTGGCGATCACCGCCAGCTATCAGGCGACGCCGGCGGGCTTTGCCGCCCGCGGGCTGGATGAAGCGCAGTCGAAAGCGCTGATCGGCAAAAGCGTCGAGCTGGCCCGCAAGGCGCGGGAGGCGTACCTGGCGGAAAACCCGCAGGCGGGCGCGCTGCTGGTTGCCGGTTCGGTCGGGCCGTACGGCGCCTACCTGGCGGACGGCTCGGAGTATCGCGGCGATTATCTCCGCAGCCATGAAGAATTTCAGGCGTTTCATCGTCCGCGCGTGGAAGCGCTGCTCGACGCCGGGGCCGATCTGCTGGCCTGCGAAACCCTACCCAACTTCGCCGAGATTAAAGCGCTGGCGGAGCTGCTGACCGCGTATCCGCGCGCGCGGGCGTGGTTCTCGTTTACCCTGCGCGATGCGCAGCACCTCAGCGACGGCACGCCGCTGCGGGAAGTAATTGGTGTGCTGGCAAACTATCCGCAGGTGGTGGCGTTGGGAATTAACTGTATCGCGCTGGAGAACACCACCGCCGCGCTGGCGCATCTGCATAGCCTGACGGCGCTGCCGCTGGTGGTTTATCCTAATTCCGGCGAGCACTATGACCCGGTCTCCAAAACCTGGCATCACCACGGCGAAGCCTGTGCAACGCTGGCGGGATATTTACCCCAGTGGCTGGCGGCGGGGGCGAAGCTGATTGGCGGCTGCTGCCGCACGACGCCGAAGGATATTGCCGAATTGAACGCGCGGCGTTGAGTTTGCGCCGGGTGGCGGCTGATGCCTTACCCGGCCTACAACCTGCACGAACCGTAGGCCGGCTAAGCGTGAGCGCTACCCGGCCTCAATCACCCGGCATCCGCTAACACAAACATCCCGTACGGATGGATTTCGAGATAATAGTGCTCGCCGACGTCCGGCTGCAGACGGGTGGCGTTAACCTGCAATAAGATCTCCTGCCCGTGCCACTCTACCGTCACCTCATACTGCGGCCCCATATAGGCCACGTGGCGGATCGTGCAGCGCTGGCTCTCCTCGCCGCGATCGCTCAGGGTGATCGCCTCCGGGCGGACGCCGACGCTGCCCTCGCCGTGGGCGGCAAAATGCGGCGGCCTCGGCAGCCGATAGCCATAAATATCGACAAAATCCTCGCTGAAGGCGGCCGGGAACAGGTTGGCGTCGCCCATAAAGCTCGCCATAAAGCGCGACGCGGGCTGGCGGTAAAGCTCCTGCGGCGAGCCGATCTGCATGATATGCCCCTTGTTCATCACCAGCACGGTATCGGAAACCGCAAAGGCTTCGCTCTGATCGTGGGTCACGTACAGCGAGGTGATATCAAACTGCTTTTGCAGTTCGCGGATCTTATCGCGCATGCTGCGCCGCAGGTTGGCGTCGAGGTTACTCAACGGCTCGTCAAACAGCAGCACCTTCGGCTTGAGGATCAGGGCGCGCGCCAGCGCCACGCGCTGCTGCTGGCCGCCGGAGATCTGATCGACATAGCGGTCTTCGAATCCTTCCAGATCGACCATCGCCAGCGCCTCTTTCACTCGCGCTTTCACGTCGCCGCGCGGCACGCCAAGCATTTTCAGGCCGTAGCCGACGTTATCCCCCAGCGACATATGCGGGAACAGGGCGTACGACTGAAACACCATACAGATATCGCGCTGCTGAATGGAGCGATGGGTGACGTCTTCACCGTCGATGTAAATCTGCCCTTCGCTCGGTTTTTCCAGCCCGGCCACCAGGCGCAGGATGGTGGTCTTGCCGCAGCCGGAAGGGCCGAGCAGCGTCACCATTTGCCCCTGCGGGATGGTGAGGTTGATATTGTCGATAACCATGTTGCTGCCGAATCGCTTGGTGACGTTGCGCAGCTCAACAAAATTTTTCTGACTCATAGAGCGCTCCATTACGCCTGGTTTTTGGCTTTTGAACGGGAGATACGCGCTTCCCCGATCAGCCAGTCAAAGAGGAAAATAATCGCCAGCATCACAACGATCAGAATCGATCCGTAGGCGATCGCCACGCCGTATTCGCCGTCTTCCACCCGGTTGAGGATATAGGCGGTAGCGACGCGGGTGTCCGGCGTCACGAGGAACACAATGGCGCTGACGGTGGTAATGGCGCGCACAAAGCTGTAGATCAGCGCCGAGAGGATCGCCGGGCGCAGCAGCGGCAGCAGAATGTGCGTAATGGTGCGCAGGGAACCCGCGCGCAGGCTGAGCGAGGCTTCGTCGAGTGATTTGTCGATCTGGCCTAAACCGGCAATGCCCGCCCGAATGCCGACCGGCACGTTACGCATCACCATCGAGATAATCACAATCGCCGCCGTTCCGGTGAGGTACACCGGCGCGCTGTTAAAGGCGAGAATATAGGAGACTCCCGCCACGGTGCCCGGCACCGCGAAGCACAGCATGGTGGTGAACTCGATGGTCTTTTTGCCTTTAAACTGCTGACGCACCACGATCCAGGCGATCAGCAGGCCAAAGGCGGCGGTGATCGGCGCGGCGATCCCGGCATACAGCAGAGTATCGAGCAGCGAAGGCCAGGCGCCGTCGCTCATCCCCTGGCCGAACAGCTTGATAAAGTTATCCAGCGTCAGGGTGTAGTCCACGCCCCAGTTAACGGTAAAGCTGCCGTAGAAAATGCTGCCGTAGAGCAGGGCATTGAAGGCGATCCACACCGCCAGAATGGCGATCACGCTCCACACCAGGGTCACCGGCAGCGGCTGCACGTCGCCGCGATAGGACTTGCCGGAAACCGTGACGTACGAACGCTTGCCGATCCACATATATTGAATGCAGAACACCAGCAGCGAGAACAGCAGCAGGAACGCGCCGAGGGTACTGGCGGCCTGATAATCGAGCTGCGAACCGGTGATATAGAAGTAGATTTGCGTCGCCAGCACGTCGAAGTTGCCGCCGAGCACCAGCGGGTTGCTGAAGTCGGCCAGCGACTGGACGATGACGATTAAAAACGCGTTCGCCAGCGCTGGTTTCAGCAGCGGGACGAAGACGCCGTTGAAGGTCTGCCAGCGGCTGGCGCGCAGGGTGTACGACGCCTCCTCCAGCGATGGATGAATGGTCTTAATCGCGCCGTCGAGGATCATAAACGCCATCGGGGTGAACGCCAGCACCTGCGCCAGCCAGATGCCGGTAAATCCGTACAGCCAGTTGGTGTTGGTTAAGCCGAACCAGTCGACCATCAGTTCGGTAACGTAGCCGGAACGGCCCATCATCAGGGTGACGCCGAGGCCGACGACAAACGGCGGGGTGACGATCGGCAGAATCGAGAAAATGCGGCCGATAATCGCGCTGCGCTTCGCGATGCGGGTGGTGTAAATCGCCAGCACCAGGCCAAAGAAGGTGCAGCCGACGCCTACAGCAATTGACAGGCCGATCGAGTTAATAATGACCTGGACAATATGCGCCTGCGACAGCACGGCCATAAACGCCAGCGGAGCAAATTCGCCCGCGTCGTTGGTGAACATCGGGATAAAAATAGCGATGCTCGGCCAGACGATAAAGACGCCGATTAACGCCACGATGGCGACCAGCGAACCGATCACAAAGCGGTCGCCGCCCAGCCATTCCAGGCGGGTGAGCGCCAGGGTCATGATGGCCCCCAGCGCGACAAACAGCACGATGGTGGCGTAGCCTAACCCGCGGCCTTCCACGGTGGCGCTGACGACGATAAACGCCATACATAAAAACGCCCAGCCGGCATCAAGATAGTGGCGGCTGCGCTGCTCCCGCCTCGCCTCCTGCCATGGACGAATCAGCAGCAGGCTCGGCAGCAGATACCACAGCCAGCTGATATTCAGCTGTGACCAGCCGTAGGCCGCGAGAATTTCATCGCTCGTGGACTCCAGCAGACCGTAATCCAGGCTCCAGCTCGGCAGCAGGGCAAACGCCAGCCAGCCGAATAAAACCCAAAGGAATATCGCATCCCGCTTTTTCACGGGATGGAGTGTAAGTGTGTGTGACATAAGTTTTCCGGTGTCGTAGGCCGGGTAGGGCGTTGATGCCGCCACCCGGCAAATGAACGCAATGCGGGCTTATTTACCCATCTTCACTTCGCTAACCCATTTATTGATGAGCGCTTTACGCACGTCCGTTGAGCCGTATTTATCCATGTCATAGTTGATGAGCTTCAGGTCGTCGAGCTTCAGCGAGTTCGGCGAGGTTTCGGCGGTGGTGTTGGTCAGGATCTGATAAGACTTACCTTTCTTCCACGCCAGCTCCTGGGCCTCTTTCGACAGCACCCAGTCGACAAACAGTTTGGCGTTGTCGAGGTTGCGCGCGCCCTTCAGGATACTGACGCCGCCAATTTCATAGCCGGTGCCTTCGCACGGCGAGATCAGCTCCAGCGGCGCGCCCTGTTCTTTTTCCAGCGAATAGTCGTGCAGGAAGCCGATGCCGATGGCCGTTTCACCGCGGGCGGCGTTGCGCGCCGGGGCGATACCGGATTTCGTGTACTGGGAGACGTTAGCGTTGAGCTGTTTAAGATAATCGAAAGCCTGATCGTCCCCCCACAGCTGGGCGAAGGTCGCCAGCGCGGTGTAGGCGGTGCCGGAACTCTGCGGGTCGGCAATCTGGATTTCGCCTTTATATTCCGGTTTGGTCAGATCTTTCCAGCATTTCGGCACCGGCAGATTTTTCTCTTTCAGGCGCTGGGTGTTTACGCCGAAGCCGAGAATGCCAACGTACACCGCCGAGGAGTAGTTGCCTTTCAGCTTCGCCGGATCGCGGAACTGCTCCATGACCTGCGTAAGATTCGGCGATTTATAGGGCTGCAGCAGGCCCATTTCACCGGCCTGGGACTGCGGGTCGAGGGTGCCGCCGTACCAGACATCCGCCTGCGGGTTTTTCTTCTCGGCATCGACCTTCGCCAGCGTGCTGCCGGAACCGTTGCGAATAAATGAGGTTTTCACGTCATATTTTTCGCCGAAGGCTTTGGTTTCCGCCTCACACATTTCGTTGGTGGCGCTGCAATAGACCACCAGACGACCTTTGGCGTGCGCCGCGCCGCTTAACGTCGCCAGCGCAATGCCGGAAGCAATCAGGGTAGTGACCAGCGTTTTTTTCATTATTCTATCCTTTGAGCAGCAGAGGTAGTAATGCTCGCCATCAGCAGCGGCATCAGCAATAAACCCATCAGAACTGCGGCGACCGAGAGCAAACTGAACATCCCCGACCAGCCGTAGCGTTCAATGACCAGCGACAGAGGCCAGCCCGCCAGCGCTGCCCCCAAATAGGCGAACAGGCCGAGAAATCCGCTGATGGAACCCGCCGCCGCTTTGTGTCCGCACTCCACCGCCGCGAGGCCAATCAGCATTTGCGGGCCAAAAACGAAGAAGCCCACCGTAAAGAAACAGACTGCCAGCAGCGCGTAGTGGTGCACCGGCGCCAGCCAGAGCGCGGCGACGGAGACCATCAGCCCCAGCGTGAACAATAAAATCATCGGCGCCCGCTGGCCGCTGAACAGCAGATCCGAACCCCATCCGGCGAACAGCGCCCCGAGCAGGCCGCCCGCTTCAAACAGCATCACCGTGGCGTTGGCGCTGAGCAGATTGACGCCGTGGCTCTCCGTCAGCCAGATGTTGCCCCAGTCGTTGAGCGCGATGCGGATCAGGTAGACCAGCACGTAAGAGACGCCCAGCAGCCAGATCATCGGATTCTTCAGCATCGTGGTGCGCAGCATCTGCCATAGCCCCATCGGCGGGCTTTGCCGCTCCTGGCGCAGCTCCAGCGGGTCGTTACGCCAGCTGCCTACTGAAGGCAATCCCTCTTCGCGGGGCGTTCCTTTCAGCTGTAGCGTTAACCAGATGCCTGATGCCATGCTGATCATCCCCGGTGCCAGCATCGCCGCCTGCCAGCCCCACCAGTGGGCGGCAAAGGCGCTAATCAGCGGGATAATCGCCCCGCCGATATTGATCGACATATTCCAGCAGCCCCACCAGAAGCCGCGTTCGTTGCGCGAGTACCAGTGGGTCAGCAGGCGGGCGCAGGGAGGCCAGCCCCAGCCCTGAAAAAATCCGTTCAACGTCCAGACCGCCAGCAGCAGCGTCAGCGACTCGCCGAAGGCGAACACCACGTTCAGTAGACCGGTGGCGAACAGGCCCGCGCCCATAAACCAGCGCTGCCCGTGGCTGTCGTGCCACAGCCCGGCGGCAAACTTCGACAGGCCGTAGGTCAGATAAAACAGCGACCCCAGCAGGCCAATATCGCCTTTATCCAGCCCCAGATCCGTTTGCAGCGCCGGCAATACGTAGTTGACGCTTTTGCGCGTCAGGTAAAACGCCGCATATCCGATGACCATGTACATCAGCAACTGCGGACGCAGCGTCCGGTAATGGTGATTGATGTCGGTTGCTGAGCGTGCGTGCATAGCCGTCTCCGTTTTGCTGACTATATGAAAGTGAAATCGAAAGGGGATGAGAGAAAGTCCGCAGTGACTAAGACTTTTTCCTGGTTAGCCGGCTGTTTGTTGCAAATTTGTGGGCAAGTTAACAATTACGCGTGTGCCGCGCTGCGACTCCAGCGTCAGCTCTCCGCCGAGGGCGCTGACCCGTTCACGCATGCCCTGAATGCCGAAGCCGGCCATTTGGTCGGCGCGAAGTCCGATGCCGTTGTCTTTTACCTCCAGGCGCAGCAGCGCGCCCTGCTGAAACAGGGCAATGGCGACTTCGCTGGCGTCGGCGTGCTTACAGACGTTATTAAGCAGCTCCTGCAGCAGCCGATAGAGGGTGAAGCGTACCGTTTCGCTCTCCGGCGTGGCGGTGAGCCGGTAGTCAAAGCGGCAGCGGATACCGCGCTCGGCAAAGGCAAACTCATTGAGCAGATGGTGCAGCGCCTCTTTAAACGACAGCTCATCGAGGGCCGGAGGGCGCAGCTGGCGCAGCAGCTGGCGGGTGGAGTGGTGAATGCGTCGGGCGAGATCGTTAATCTGGCTGGCGGCGGCCTGAGTTTGCGCCGGATCGCGCGCCCGCTTTACCAGCTGCGACTGGATCTGAATGGCGGTAATATTCTGGCCGATTTCATCGTGCAGCTCGCGCGCCAGGCTTTTGCGCGTATCCTCTTCGGTATGGATCAGCTTTTCGGCCAGCGCCCGCCGCGCCGCCAGCTCCGCTTCCAGCCGCTGGCGATAGTGGTGCAGGTTTTGCACGAGGTGCTGCTGGCGGCTGATGGCAATCCCCAGCCCGATGCCGAGCAGCGCCTGGGTGGCCAGAAAAATCTCCAGCTCCACCAGATTGCTGAACCCAACGCCAACCTGGCGGGCGATGGTGATCATCATGCTGCCCAGCAGGCCGGAGAGGACGCCGCCCTGCCAGCCGAACTTCCACGCCATCACCACGTTAGGCAGAAATACCACAATCAGCAGCAGGCGCTCGATTTCCGGCGACAGCACCATTTGGGTGCCGATACCGATGATAAAGAACAGGCTGCACCAGATGATCAGCGAGGTGCGCAGCGGCGGATTGTTGGTATCCAGCCCCAGCAGGTGGTAGCGGTGCTGCTGGCGCAGGAATTCAAAGATCAGATAGACAAACGGCGTCAGCAGCACGCCGCCGGTAAACGAGGCCAGGCCGAGCATCATCGCCGGGCTTTTCACAAACGGCGACAGCAGGGCGGTGTTGAGTAATGCGCTGGCGGTAACCGTGGCCAGCAGCAGCGTCAGCCGCTGCCAGTAAAGGGGGAAGCGGTGCCAGAACTGCTGGGCAATGCCGGCGGGGAGCAGGCCGATCAAGGGCGCGGCCAGCAGAAGATAGCCGTTCAGCAGCTGTTCGCCGTGCAGCCAGAGCAGCATCAGCATGGGAGGCAGCGCCAGCGCGGGCCAGTAGCGGCGCGAAAGCAGGATCAGCAGCGCCAGATAGACGCCGTGCGGCAGGAACAGCGCCGCCTGCTGGCCGTTATGGGTCAGGTAAAACCCGAGCGTCCACAGCATTAGCCAGCCGCTTCCCCAGGCCAGCACGATGAACAGCGAAATCACCCCGTGGCGAAGGCTGCGCGACATTAATGACCCGCCAGCAACTGGTGGTCGAGGGCGAAATGGACCAGATCAATGGTGCTGTGACACTGCAGTTTGCCCAGCACGTTGGCGCGATGGACGTGCACCGTCTTATGGCTGAGCTCGAGCTTGAAGGCGATCTCCTTGACGCTGTCGCCTTTAACCAGCAAATCAAAGACTTCGCGTTCACGCGGGGTGAGCACCTCCAGCACCTGCGCCGGTTGCTCTCCGCCGCGCAGCGCCCGCAGCGCATCGGCGCACAGGTAGTGTCCGCCCATACCGACGGAACGCACCGCCTGCACGAGCTCCTCCGGGCCGCAGCGTTTGGTCAGATAGCCGCTGGCGCCGGCATCAAGCGCGCTCTGCACGAAGGTGGGGGTGTCGTAAATACTGAGAATGATGGCGCGGAACTGCGGCTTTTGCGCGCGCAGGCGCTTTAGCAGGCTCAGGCCGTTCTCATCCGGCATGGCGATATCCATGACCGCCACGTCGACATCGTCGCGCAGCAGCGCCGGCCAGGCTTGCGCCGAGCTGCTGAACTGGCCAACCACCTCGAGATCTTCTTCGAGGCTGAGTAACTGCGCAAAGCCTGAACGCACCACCACATGGTCATCGACCAGCACCACTCGAATCATGTTTCTTCTCTCTTAGCGCATCATGGTTCTATGATGCCTGCCGCCGCTGCGCTGGCAATCAATCAGGCGCAGTTATGCAATCCAAGTAACAGAATCGCAATAAAAGCCAGGTCGCGGTTTTTGTGAAAATTAACTAACCATTGCCATTTTTTTTCTAAAAACGCTTTGTTCTTAGCAAGAATTTTTAATTACTTCATCAAACGCATCGCGCCGGAAATACTGCACCCATAACAACTATGGGAAGCAGACACTATGGCACTATCATCGCGTATCACACTCATTGCCGCGCTGGCGCTGGCGGCATTTCAGGCCCAGGCGGTCAACGTCACCGTGGCGTACCAGACCTCCGCCGAGCCGGCGAAAGTCGCCCAGGCGGACAACACTTTCGCTAAAGCCAGCGGGGCGACCGTCGACTGGCGCAAGTTTGACAGCGGCGCGAGCATCGTGCGGGCGCTGGCTTCCGGCGACGTGCAGATCGGCAACCTCGGCTCCAGCCCGCTGGCGGTCGCCGCCACCCAGCAGGTGCCGATTGAAGTGTTTCTGCTGGCCTCAAAGCTCGGTAACTCCGAAGCGCTGGTGGTGAAGAAGAGCATCACCAAACCGCAGGACCTGATCGGCAAACGCATCGCCGTTCCTTTTATCTCCACCACCCACTACAGCCTGCTGTCGGCGCTGAAGCACTGGGGGATTAAACCGGGCCAGGTGCAGATCCTTAACCTGCAGCCGCCGGCGATTATCGCCGCCTGGCAGCGCGGCGACATTGACGGCGCCTACGTCTGGGCGCCAGCGGTTAACGCGCTGGAAAAAGAGGGCACGGTTCTCACCGACTCGTCGCAGGTGGGCGAGTGGGGCGCGCCGACGCTGGACGTGTGGGTAGTACGCAAAGACTTTGCCGAAAAGCATCCTGATATTGTCAAAGCCTTCGCCAAAAGCGCCATTGACGCGCAGCAGCCCTATATCGCCAACCCGGACGAATGGCTGAAGCAGCCGGAAAACATCAGCAAGCTGGCGCGCTTAAGCGGCGTACCGGAAGCCGACGTGCCGGGGCTGGTGAAAGGCAATACCTACCTGACCGCCGCCCAGCAGGCGCAGGAGCTGAACGGGCCGGTGAATAAAGCCATCATCGACACCGCGAAGTTCCTTAAAGAGCAGGGCAAAGTACCCGCCGCCGGCAGCGACTACAGCCAGTATGTTACCGACCGTTTTGTGAAGTAAAGGGGGTCATGATGCTGCAAATCTCGCATCTTTCCGCCGACTACGGCGGTAAACCAGCGCTGGCGGATATCAACCTGACGCTGGACAGCGGCGAACTGCTGGTGGTGCTGGGGCCCTCCGGCTGCGGTAAAACCACGCTGCTAAACCTGATTGCCGGATTCGTGCCTTATCAGCACGGCAGCATCACCCTCGAAGGCCAGCGGGTTGAAGGACCGGGAGCCGATCGCGGCGTGGTCTTTCAGCATGAAGGGCTGCTGCCGTGGCGCAACGTGCAGGATAACGTCGCGCTCGGGCTGCAGCTGGCCGGGGTCGACAAAACGCAGCGCCGGGCAACCGCCGCGCGGATGCTGAAAAAAGTGGGCCTTGAAGGGGCGGAAAAACGCTTTATCTGGCAGCTCTCCGGTGGCCAGCGTCAGCGGGTCGGCATTGCCCGCGCGCTGGCGGCAAATCCGCAGCTGCTGCTGCTCGACGAGCCCTTTGGCGCGCTGGATGCCTTTACCCGCGAGCAGATGCAAACCCTGTTGCTTAGCCTGTGGCATGAGACCGGTAAGAAGGTACTGCTGATCACCCACGATATCGAAGAGGCGGTGTTTATGGCCACCGAACTGGTACTGCTCTCGCCGGGGCCGGGGCGCGTGCTCGAACGGCTGCCGCTCGATTTTGGCCGCCGCTTCGTCGCCGGTGAATCCTGTCGCAGCATTAAATCGGACCCGCGGTTTATCGAACAGCGCGAATACGTCCTCAGCCGGGTATTTGAACAACGGGAGGCTTTCTCATGAGCGTGGTCATCAATGACAAACCGCGTCAGCGGGGACTGAAGTGGCGCTGGCCGCTCTCGCGTCAGCTCAGCCTGAGCTTGGCGACCCTGGCGGTACTGCTGGCTATCTGGTGGGCCGTTGCCGCTCTGCAGTTGATTAGTCCGCTGTTTCTGCCGCCGCCGGGACAGGTATGGCAGAAACTGATCGCTATTGCCGGTCCGCAGGGCTTTATGGACGCCACCCTCTGGCAGCACCTGGCGGCGAGCCTGACGCGTATCGTCATCGCGCTGCTGGCGGCGGTGCTGCTCGGCGTGCCGGTGGGGATCGCCATGGGGCTGAGCCCCACGGTGCGCGGGATCCTCGACCCGCTGATCGAGCTTTATCGCCCGGTGCCGCCGCTGGCCTATTTACCGCTGATGGTGATCTGGTTCGGCATCGGCGAGACCTCCAAGATCCTGCTGATCTACCTGGCGATATTCGCGCCGGTGGCGATGTCGGCGCTGGCGGGGGTTAAGAGCGCCCAGCAGGTGCGCATTCGCGCCGCGCAGGCTTTAGGCGCCAGCCGGGCGCAGGTGCTGTGGCTGGTGATCCTGCCCGGCGCGCTGCCGGAGATCCTCACCGGCCTGCGTATTGGGCTTGGCGTGGGCTGGTCGACGCTGGTGGCCGCGGAGCTGATTGCCGCCACCCGCGGGTTAGGTTTTATGGTGCAGTCCGCCGGTGAGTTCCTCGCCACCGATGTGGTGCTGGCCGGTATCGCGGTGATTGCCATCATCGCTTTTTTACTGGAACTGGGGCTGCGCGCGCTGCAGCGTCGCCTGACGCCCTGGCATGGAGAAGTACAATGAGCGAACGTTTAAGCATTACCCCGCTGGGGCCGTATATTGGCGCGCAGGTATCCGGCGTCGACATCACCCGTCCGCTGAGCGACAACCAGTTTGAGCAGCTGTATCACGCGGTGCTGCGCCATCAGGTGGTGTTCCTGCGCGAGCAGAACATCACTCCCGAGCAGCAGCGCGATCTCGCCCTGCGCTTTGGCGACCTGCATATTCATCCGGTCTATCCGCACGCGCCCGGCGTGGATGAGATTATCGTTCTCGATACCCACGACGATAATCCGCCGGATAACGATAACTGGCACACCGATGTCACCTTTATTGACACGCCGCCCGCCGGGGCGATCCTCGCGGCAAAAGAGCTGCCTTCGACCGGCGGCGATACCCTGTGGACCAGCGGCATTGCGGCGTATGAGGCGCTCTCCGCGCCTTTGCGCCAGCTGTTAAGCGGCCTGCGCGCGGAGCATGATTTCCGCAAATCGTTTCAGGAGTACAAATACCGCAAAAGCGAAGAGGAGCATCAGCGCTGGCTGGAGGCGGTGGCGAAAAATCCGCCGCTGCTGCATCCGGTGGTGCGCACCCATCCGGTGACCGGGAAGCAGGCGCTGTTTGTCAATGAGGGCTTTACTACCCGCATCGTCGACGTGACGGAGAAAGAGAGCGAGGCGCTGCTCGGCTTCCTGTTTGCTCACGTCACTAAACCGGACTTCCAGGTACGCTGGCGCTGGCAGCCGAACGACGTGGCGATTTGGGATAACCGCGTCACCCAGCACTACGCCAACGCCGATTACCTGCCGCAGCGGCGCATTATGCACCGGGCGACGATTCTCGGGGATAAACCCTATTACCGGGCGGGGTAATGGGTGTAGCCCGGCTAAGGCGCAATGCGCCGCAAGCCGGGATACAACCTACGATAAACGCGCCGCCTCCGGGAAAAGGCTTTTATGCCGATTTTTGCGCGTCCAAATGCGCGCCAATATAGCGCTGATAGCGGTTGGCCTTCAGATAGGTCAAATCCACCAGCACCAGCCCATCCACGCAGTTGTTGAAATCCGGATCGCTGCCGAAATCGATAAACTGCACGCCGCCCGGCTCGCAGACTTCTGAATACTGCTTATACAGCGGCGGGATCGCGCAGCCGAGGTTGCCGAGCAGGGACTTCAGCCGCGCCAGATCGTCGTTGTAATCTTCTCCGCCAAACTGCGCCAGCACATCGGGCAGCGAGGCTGGATAAGGGCGGCGCGACTCCGCCAGCGGATGCGTCGCCGGGAACCACAGTCGATAGAACGCGACCAGCAGATCGCGCGCCGACGGCGGCAGCCCGCCGGAAATCGACACCGGGCCGAACAGATAGCGATAGTGCGGATAGCGCGCCAGATACGCGCCGATGCCGGACCACAGGTAGTCCAGCCCGCGGCGGCCCCAGTAGCGCGGCTGGATAAAGCTGCGCCCCAGCTCGATACCGTGTTGCAGAATATCGTCCATCCGCGCGTCGTAATGGAACAGGCTGTAGCTGTAGATGCCGTTCAGGCCGCGCTTTGCCAGCTGCATCGCGGTCGGCATAAAGCGGTAGGCGCCGACGATTTCAAGGTCTGCTTCATCCCACAGAATCAGATGCAGATAGTCGTCGTCATAGCCGTCAACGTCGCGTCGTTTGCCGCTGCCTTCCCCCACCGCGCGAAAGGCGATTTCCCGCAGGCGGCCCAGTTCGCGCAGCACCGGCGCATCTTCCTGGCCGTGGCGCTGCCAGAGATAAATCACTTTGCCGTCCGCCGTGCGCCCCAGGGTTTCCGCCCGGCCCAGTTCGCGCTTGAGCAGGGCGCGGTCTTCGGGACGGGCGATAGCGCTTTCGCTTTTAAATACGCCGGGCTGCCCCTTTGAAAGCAGTTGCAGGTGGTGATAGCAGCGCTCGGTCAGCTCGCGCGTAGAGCGCTGGGGATCGAACCAGCTTGACCAGGCAATCTGTTGGCCGAAATTAACCGGCAGGCTGCCGTTGCGGCGACGAAACATTTGCTGCATCAGCAGCAGCAGCGGCAAGCTATCGGAAATCAACGTGCTGGCGTAAAACAGCGCGCTGTTGCGCGCGCGGATCCACGCCGGCAGCAGCGGGGCGCGATATTTCGCCGCCAGCTTAATAAATCCGGAGTGCCATTTTTTATCGCGAATGCCGCGTCGGGTGAGGCGTGAAACTTCGCCTGCCGGGAAGAAAATCAGCACGCCGCCGTTTTGCAGCTGCTGGTCCATCTGCTGCAGCGCCGCTTTGGCGGTTCGGCCGTTGATATTATCGACCGGAATAAACAGCGAGCTCAGCGGTTCAAGGTGGGTCAGCATGCGGTTGGTGACCACTTTAACGTCGCGGCGCACGCGGGAGACCGCATAGAGCAGGGCCAGGCCATCGAGGGTACCGGTAGGGTGGTTGGCGATAATGACCAGCGGGCCATATTCAGGGATTTGTTCGAGATCGTGCGCCGGGATAGCACAGCGAATATTGAGATGTTCGAGCACCTGTTCGACCGTATCCAGTCCTTTCAGGTGATGATGACGCGCGGCAAACTGCTGAAACTCTTCCTCATGCAGGAGCTTTTTCAGCACCTTTTTCTGCCAGGGGGCTGGCTTTGCCTGAGGCCACAGGTCATCGATAACATTGTCGAGACTAAACATAGCGGCACCTCCTCCGTCCTGCCCAGACAGTAGAAGGCGCAGATGTCGCTCAGATTACAGTTGGGTGAAGATTTGGGATTGGCGGGAACCGCGGAGGTTGGTAGCAGGTAGTCCGGACAGGCGCGCAGCGCCGCCTCCGGGAAGGCCGAAGCCGGAAAGTTGCGAACGCGTTTCCAGATTGCACTCCGGTTAAGCACGGGTGGGTAAGTCAGGTACGGGATTGGCCCTATTCAACCTTTCATCGCGATGTAAGCCGTAGTTTGTATCCGATTGATTGGGGGGAGAGGTGAAGGAGTTATTGCGCGGCGAGCGTCGTTAAAGTGACTTTCCCGGAGGCGGCGCGTTGCGCCTGTCCGGGCTACCAGCCCACAGATAGCTGTAAGCCCGTAGCCCGGGGAGCTAAACTAACGCAGGATTTTCTTTTCGGCCAGATCGAGAGCGAAGTAGCTGAAGATCAGATCCGCGCCGGCGCGTTTGATCGCGCCGAGGCTTTCCAGCACCACTTTCTCTTCATCGATAGCGCCGGCCTGGGCGGCGAACTTAATCATCGCGTATTCACCGCTCACCTGGTACGCGCCCAGCGGCAGGTTGGTGCGCTCGCGCAGATCGCGCAGGATATCGAGATACGGACCGGCCGGTTTGACCATCAGGCAGTCGGCGCCCTGGGCTTCGTCCAGCAGCGATTCGCGAATCGCTTCGCGGCGGTTCATCGGGCTCATCTGATAGGTTTTACGATCGCCTTTCAGCGCGGTGCCCGCGGCTTCGCGGAACGGACCATAGAACGATGAAGCGAACTTGGTGGAGTAGGACATAATCGCCGTATCGGTAAATCCGGCGGCGTCCAGCGCCTGGCGAATAGCCTGCACCTGGCCGTCCATCGCCGCGGAAGGAGCGATAAAATCGGCGCCTGCGGCAGCGGCGACCACCGCCTGCTTACCGAGGTTGGCAAGGGTTAAATCGTTATCGACGCCGTGGTCGCACAGCACGCCGCAGTGGCCGTGGGAGGTGTATTCGCAGAAGCAGGTGTCGGACATCACGATCATCTCCGGCACCGCCTCTTTACAGATACGGGACATGCGCGCCACCAGGCCGTTTTCGTTCCAGGTATCGCTGCCAACGGCATCGGTATGATGGGAAATCCCGAAGGTCATCACCGAACGGATACCGGCGTTGGCAATGCGCTCGATTTCGCGCGCCAGGTGTCTTTCCGGAATACGCATCACGCCGGGCATGGCTTCGATGGCTTTGTAATCATCGATTTCTTCTTCAACAAAGATCGGCAACACCAGGTCGTTCAAACTCAGTGTTGTCTCTTCAAACATGGCGCGTAGCGAAGCGGACTTGCGCAGGCGGCGTGGGCGAGTGATTAAATCTGTCATGGTTTGCCTGATTTTGTGAAATGAAAAAAGCGAGTTTACCTCAATTGGCGGCGGGATGTTTCGCCAAAACGATCCTTATCCATCGTCGGTAAAACATCCCACAAGGCTACTGGCTGGCGGTTTCCATCACCGGGCGGACGCCGCTTAATTCGCTGACCAGCTCGTTGATCCCGTCGCTCATGTTATTGAAACGCGTCAATGACGAGCGGGTTACCACCACGAAGGCGCCGACGTTAGCCTGCGGGTTCATCGCCATATAGGTGATAAAACCGCCGCCGCCGCCGGTTTTCTGAATGATGCCCGGCTGGCCGTTCTTCGGCTTCATGTAGACCCAGCCGAGGCCCAGCGCATCGGCTTTGCCCGGCACGTCCATCCCGATCACCCTCGTCAGCTGGCTGCGTTGATAGATCAGCGTCTGCATCCGGTCCGCCTGCTGCCCGCGGGTGAAGAAATCGGAAGAGAGGAACTGCTGCATCCAGCGCATCATATCGCCAGGCGTGGAGTAAACGCCGCCGCTGCCGATGGCCGCCAGGGTATTGTTGCACGGGCTGGCCCCTTTCTCCGGGATCATCAGGCGTCGGCACTGATCGGGAGACGGCGTAAAGGTCGTGTCTTTCATCCCCAGCGGGCGGGTGATCTGCTCTTCAAACAGCTGCGGATAAGGCTTGCCCGCGGCGGTAGAGAGCGCATCGGCCAGTAAATCGAATGCCAGATTGGAATAGGCGGCCTGCGAACCCGGCGCGGTTTTTAACGTCGCCGTGGTGAGCCAGTTCCAGCGCTGCTGGCGCGTCGGCCAGACGAACACCGGCCGGTGCGCCGCGCCGCCAGGCTGTTCGCGCGGCAGGGCGCTGGTATGGGTCGCCAGATTCACCAGCGTGATGGGCGCTCCCTGATATGTCGGCACCCGCGCGCCCGGCGGGGCGTATTTGCTCAGCGGATCGTTGAGCTTAACGACGCCCTGGTCGAGAAGTTTGACCAGCATTTCGCTGGTCATCAGCTTGCTCAGGGAGGCGATGCGGATCACCGAATCGAGCTGCGGGTGCTCATTGTTGCCCGGGCGCGTTTCGCCGAAGCTGCGAAATACGCGCTGGTTACCATCGATAACCACCAGCGCCATACCGGTCGCGCCGCTGCCGTAGTAGATATGGTTAGCGTAACGGTCGACAACATCGGCGGCGAATTCCGGGTCGACGCTCGGCTGCGCGGCCTGCGCCGATGTCAACGACGCCGCGCACAGCGCAGCAAAAATGAGCAGACTACGTTTCAACGGGGACATCCATCATGGTGAAGAAAAATATAGAGCGTATTTATACTACGAAGCGCCGCCGAGCAAAGCGCTAATAACGCCATTCTGTGCGGAAAAACGTAACCTGGCGTAAAAAAACCTTTTTTAAGCTTTCGGATAGCGGCTTTCGCCCGCGGGCGCGTATGATGATCGTTTTGGCTTAAGATGGGTGGCAAGAGACGATGGCGGCGAAACGGGTAGTGATGGTAGTGGATATGCAAAACGGCGTTTTCGCGACGCCGCGTATTGAGCGCGAGCGCTGCGCGGCGCAAATCAACCGCCTGATAGACGCCGCGGATACCGTTGTCTTCATCCAGCACTGCGAAGAGGGCGGTCTGGAGGAGGGGAGCGAAGGTTTTGCATTGCTGCCCGAACTGCACCAACCCGCTGGCGCGCTGTTTGTGACCAAGACCGCCTGCGACGCCTTTTACCGCACCCGACTGGAAGCGGTGCTGCGCGAGCATCACATCACGGAGTTTGTGATTTGCGGCTGCGCCACCGACTACTGCGTAGATACCACCATCAAAAACGGCGCCAGCCGGGGCTATGCGATTACCGTCGCTGAAGATGCCCATACTACCGCCAACCGCCCGGCGGCGCAGGCCGTCACGCTGATCGCCCACTACAACGAAGTGTGGCGTACGCTGACCGTTCCAGGCAATCCTTTACAGGTGAAATCGACAGAAACAATTCTGAACGGATGGTCGGCGAACTAAGCCGCTGATATCCGGTCTCATCATCCGCCCACTTTGCTTCGCTGCGACGGCTTTGCGGCGGGCGTTTTTGTGGTACACAGCACAGCAAAATGAAAAAGAAGTTAGCAGGAGAGCATGATGTTTAAATCCTTTTTCCCCAAACCGGGGCCGTTTTTTATTTCTGCCTTTATCTGGTCGCTGCTGGCGGTGATCTTTTGGCAGGCGGGCGGCGGCGACTGGCTGCTGCGGGCCACCGGCGCATCCCAGGATGTGGCGATTAGCGCGGCGCGCTTTTGGTCGCTTAACTACCTGGTGTTCTACGCCTTTTATGTGTTCTGCGTGGGCGTTTTCGCCCTCTTTTGGTTTATCTACAGCCCCCACCGCTGGCAGTACTGGTCGATCCTCGGTACCTCGCTGATTATTTTCGTCACCTGGTTTCTGGTGGAGGTCGGGGTGGCGATCAACGCCTGGTACGCCCCGTTCTACGATCTTATTCAGGCCGCGCTGGCGACGCCGCATAAGGTCAGCATTAACCAGTTTTATCATGAGATTGGCATCTTTCTCGGCATCGCGCTTATCGCGGTGATTATCGGGGTGATGAACAACTTCTTCGTCAGCCACTACGTTTTCCGCTGGCGTACCGCCATGAACGAACACTATATGGCGCACTGGCAGCATCTGCGCCATATCGAAGGCGCCGCGCAGCGTGTGCAGGAAGATACCATGCGCTTTGCTTCCACCCTGGAGAGCATGGGCGTCAGCTTCCTTAACGCGGTGATGACGCTTATCGCCTTCCTGCCGGTGCTGGTGACGCTCTCCGCGCACGTCCCGGATTTACCGATTGTCGGCCATCTGCCTTACGGCCTGGTGATTGCCGCGATCGTCTGGTCGTTAATGGGCACCGGCCTGCTGGCGGTGGTGGGAATCAAGCTGCCCGGGCTGGAATTTAAAAACCAGCGCGTCGAGGCCGCCTATCGTAAAGAGCTGGTGTACGGCGAGGATGACGCCAGCCGGGCGACGCCGCCGACGGTGCGTGAGCTCTTTGGCGCCGTGCGCCGCAACTATTTCCGCCTCTATTTCCACTACATGTATTTCAATATCGCCCGTATTCTTTATCTTCAGGTCGATAACGTTTTCGGTTTGTTCCTGCTGTTTCCGTCGATTGTTGCCGGTACGATTACGCTGGGCCTGATGACTCAGATAACCAACGTCTTTGGCCAGGTCCGCGGTTCGTTCCAGTATCTGATTAGCTCCTGGACTACGCTGGTTGAGCTGATGTCCATCTACAAACGTCTGCGCAGCTTTGAACGCGAGCTGGATGGCAAAGAGCTGCTGGAAGTGACCCAAACATTAAGTTAACCATTGCAAGGAAGAAATATGGCCGTAGCATCATCTCGTTTTGTTTCGCTCACCCTGACGCTAGTGGCAGGGTTGGTTCTCAGCGCCTGTTCCAGCAAGCCGGAGCCGGTGCTGAAGGAGGGCGAAAAGCCGATTGATGTTGCCGCGGTGGTGCGGCAGAAAATGCCCGCCAGCGTCAAAGATCGCGAGGCCTGGGCGCTGGCCATCGCCAAAACCTTCGCCAGCCAGAAGTTGGCGCCGACGGAAGAGAATGTCTGTTCGGTGCTGGCGGTGGCGCAGCAGGAGTCCAACTATCAGTCGGACCCGGCGGTGCCCGGGCTAAACAAAATCGCCTGGCAGGAGATAGACCGCCGGGCGGAGAAAATGCATATCCCGGTTTTTCTGGTGCATACCGCGCTGAAAATCAAGTCGCCCAACGGCAAAAGCTATAGCGAACGCCTGGACAGCGTGAAAACCGAAAAGCAGCTGAGCGCGATTTTCGATGATTTTATCGGTATGGTGCCGATGGGGCAGAAGCTGTTCGGCTCCCTGAACCCGGTGCATACCGGCGGCCCGATGCAGGTCAGCATCGCCTTCGCCGAGCAGCATACCGACGGCTATCCGTGGAAAATCGACGGTACCGTGCGCCAGGAGGTGTTCAGCCTGCGCGGCGGTCTGTGGTTTGGCACTTATCATCTGTTGAACTATCCGGCGAACTACAGCGTGCCGCTGTACCGTTTTGCCGATTTCAACGCCGGATGGTACGCCAGCCGCAACGCCGCGTTCCAGAATGCGGTCTCCAGGGCGACCGGCGTGAAGCTGGCGCTGGATGGCGACTTAATTCGTTACGATAGCGACGAGGCCGGAACCACCGAACTGGCGGTGCGCCGGTTATCCTCACAGCTGGCGATGAGCGATGACGATATCCATCGTCAGTTGAAAAAGGGCGATACCCTGGCGTTTGAAGAGAGCGAACTCTATAAAAAAGTGTTTCGCATTGCCGATAAAAAAGCCGGTAAAACGCTACCGCGGGAAGTGCTGCCGGGCATTCAGCTAGAGAGCCCGAAAATTACCCGTAATCTGACGACCGCCTGGTTTGCTAAACGCGTTGATGACCGGCGGGCCAGCTGTATGGCGCGCCGTTAGCGGCGGCTGCGCCAGCGGAAAATCAGCCCTGGTATACCAATTAATACGCAGCCTGCCAGGAAGGGAATCAGCCCGAAGAGAGTACCGACCGTCAGGCTAATCTCGACCCGCGGGCGGCTGCTGTCCTGCATTTGAATCAGATGCTCAAAAACCCCCGGCGCGTGGATTAGCATACTCAGCATTTGCGCACCGGCCCAGAAGCAAAACAGCACAAACAGAGCGTAAGCGATGTTGCTGCTGGTGATAGAGCCCCTCTTTTTGCCGCCGTTGACGGTCTTTGCAAAGGTGAACTCTGCCATATTGACCTCCATACTTCACCTGCCTGCCGTTTTTTCCACGGCTACATAGAGGTTTATTCTGGCAACGAAGGGGGGATTTCAGTATCGGATTGCTGGTAATTTCCGCCCAGGAATATTCCTGATTTCATCGGGTTGTGAGTTTGCTACAAATTTGTGAAATTTAGACCGATATCGCAATGTGCGACAATTCTCAACGTGGCTACAGACCCGCGGTGGCGGCTATGCGAAGATGCTTTTTTTGTTGTCGGAGTGATTATGAAGCTCACTGAAAAAATCCGCCGCGATTGGCACTACTACGCGGTTGCGCTGGGGTTAATTTTTATTATGAATGGCGTGGTCGGGCTGCTTGGCTATGAAACTGAAGGCTGGCGTTCTTACGCGGTTGGGCTAGTGACGTGGGTGATTAGCTTCTGGATCGCCGGGTTTATTATTCGCCGCCGCCCGGCAGAGGAAGCGTAAAGCGGAGGCGGTGAAGCCGTAGCCCGGCTAAGCGCAGCGCGAGCCGGGAAAAGGCCGGGCTGATACATCAATCCGGCACACTCCCCGGGTCGCGGCGTAAACGCCTTACCCGGGCTACCGCCGGCAGATGGCGGTGAACCCGTTACCGGGATTAATTCATCGATGTTTTCAGCGCGCGATCGGCAGCGTGACGCTCTAGCGCCAGCTCAATCAGGCGGCTAATCAGGCTGGTGTAGTCCAGACCGCTGGCCTGCCACAGCTTCGGATACATGCTGATGTTGGTGAAACCCGGTAGGGTGTTGATTTCGTTAATCACCACGTCGTTCTCGGCGGTCAGGAAGACGTCGACGCGCGCCATGCCGCTGCAGCCGAGGGTCTGATAGGCGCGAACGGCGATCTGGCGAATTTTATCGTTGACGTCGCTGTCGATGGCCGCCGGAACCACCACCTTCGCCCCCTGATCGTCAATGTACTTGGTGTCGTAGGCGTAGAATTCGCTGTTGAGGACGATTTCGCCGCAGGTGCTGGCCTGCGGATTATCATTGCCCAGCACCGCACACTCGATCTCACGCCCTTTAATCCCCTGTTCAACCACCACTTTATGGTCAAATTCGAAGGCAAGGGCGACCGCCTGCTGATACTGCTCTTCGCTGTTAACCTTGCTGACGCCCACCGAGGAGCCCTGGTTCGCCGGTTTGACGAACAGCGGCAGGCCCAGCTTCGCCTGCACCTCGGCAAAACTCATCTGATTCCGGTTGGCGCGGGTCAGGGTAATAAAAGGCGCAATCGACAGCCCGGCATCGCGCAGCAGACGTTTGGTGACGTCTTTGTCCATGCAGGCGGCGGAGCCGAGAACGTCGGAACCGACGAAGGGCAGGTTGGCCATCCGCAGCATGCCCTGCAGAGAACCATCTTCCCCAAGGGTGCCGTGAACAATCGGGAAGATCACGTCAATGGCCGCCAGCGGCTGGCCGCTATCGGCGTTAATCAACTGCTGCGCTTCGCGTCCGGGAATTTGCGCCAGCGTAATATCGGATGGGCGCAGGGCAATATGGGCGGGGTCCTGCGGATTGAGCAGATAGTTGCTGGCGTCGTTGATATGCCATTGCCCCTGCTTATCAATCCCCAGCAAAACTACGTCGAAGCGCGTTTTATCGATCGCTTCCACGATATTTTTCGCTGACTGTAGCGACACTTCATGTTCTGCCGACTTACCGCCGAAAACGATCCCAACCCTCATCTTAGCCATTTCAACTTCCATCATGATTACATCAAAGGGCATAACATAGCATGTGAAACAGCCGCCTGGCTGCCATAATATTCACCGGGTAAAGCATTGGGAGGCAGCGCGTGAAAGGAAAAGGGCTTATCGTTCTGTTGGCGCTGCTGGCGGCCGGATATTACGGCTATCGTTATCTTCCCGCGCACTATAACCCGCTGGCGCCGCTGCGCCTGGAGGATCCGCCGGGGTTCATCACTCACTATAAGCTGCGGCGATTGACCCCCGCGCAGTGCGCCGGCCTGCTGAAAAAAGCGAATCAGCGAAATCTCATCACCAGCCAGCCGGTGGCCGATAGCGGGGGAGAGTGCCCTCTGCAAAATGTGGTTCGGGTACGCGATTTTGGCGCGGTAAAGCTCAGCAGCAGCTTCCTCGCCAGCTGCCCGCTGGCGTTGAGCAGCGCGCTTTATCTGCAACAGCAGGCGAAACCGCTGACCCGCCGGATGCTGGGGCAGGAGCTCCGCCAGGTTGACCATTTTGGCAGCTATGCCTGCCGCAATATTTACCATCGCCAGAACGCGCGGCGCAGCGAACATGCTACCGCGGAGGCGCTGGATATCAGCGGCTTTCGTTTGGCCGATGGCCGCCGCATCAGCGTGCTGAAAGGGTGGCCCGATGCGCAGTATCACCCCTGGCTGCAGGCGTTACTGACCGGCGGCTGCGGCTATTACGGTAACGCTTTAGGGCCGGACTACAACGCGGCCCACGCCAACCATTTTCACCTCGGCATGCGCGGCCAGGGATTCTGTTTCTGAGCATATCTCGCTGTCTTGTACGCTTTTCACCACGAAATTGTTCGTCATAACGGAATCACATGTCATAAAACACCAAACTCTCTGCCAGCGCACCTCTGGTAGAACGTCGGATGAGGGAAATTGCTAAGCTAGATAATAATTGTCGAAAAACTAATGAATACGCGTAGTTATGGAATCCTGGAAGGTTAATCTTATCTCCGTCTGGTTTGGCTGTTTTTTTACCGGACTGGCTATCAGCCAAATTCTCCCCTTTTTGCCGCTGTACGTTTCCCAACTGGGCGTGACCTCGCATGAAGCGTTATCCATGTGGTCGGGGCTGACCTTTAGCGTCACTTTTCTGGTGTCGGCGATCGTCTCGCCGATGTGGGGGAGCCTCGCCGACCGCAAAGGGCGCAAGCTGATGCTGCTGCGCGCCTCGCTCGGCATGGCCATCGCCATTTTACTCCAGGCCTTCGCCACCAACGTCTGGCAGCTGTTTATCCTGCGCGCGGTGATGGGGCTGACTTCCGGCTATATTCCTAACGCCATGGCGCTGGTGGCGTCTCAGGTTCCGCGCGAGCGTAGCGGCTGGGCGCTGAGCACGCTGTCGACGGCGCAGATCAGCGGCGTGATTGGCGGGCCGCTGCTCGGCGGTTTCCTGGCTGACCATGTCGGTTTGCGCGCCGTATTTATCATCACCGCGATTTTGCTCACCGTAAGCTTCCTGGTAACGCTGTTTCTGATTAAAGAGGGCGCCCGCCCGCAGGTTAGCAAGGCGGAGCGGCTGAGCGGTAAGGCGGTGTTTGCCTCGCTGCCCTATCCGGGGCTGGTGATCAGCCTGTTTTTCACCACCCTGGTGATTCAGCTCTGCAACGGCTCAATCGGCCCGATTCTGGCCCTGTTTATCAAGTCGATGGCGCCGGATAGTAATAACATCGCCTTTCTCGCGGGGATGATCGCCGCCGTGCCGGGCGTGTCGGCGCTGATTTCGGCGCCCCGTCTGGGGAAATTGGGTGACAGAATCGGCACCTCGCGAATTCTGCTGGCGACGTTGTGCTGCGCGGTGGTGATGTTCTTTGCCATGTCGTTCGTTACGACCCCATTCCAGCTTGGCGTCCTGCGCTTTCTGCTCGGTTTTGCCGATGGGGCGATGCTGCCGGCGGTGCAAACGCTTCTGCTGAAGTACTGCAGCGACAGCGTCACCGGGCGTATTTTCGGTTATAACCAGTCGTTTATGTATCTCGGCAACGTGGCCGGGCCGCTGATCGGCGCGTCGGTCTCGGCCATGGCCGGTTTCCGCTGGGTGTTTATCGCCACGGCGATTATTGTGCTGATCAATATCTGGCAGCTGGCCATCATGCTGCGCCGCAGCCGCCGTACCGCGGCTTAATCCCTTCTTCTTCTGCCTGGCCGGTATTTGCGTCACAGCGTCAATGCCGGCCTTTGTATTCCTTAATCTTCAAATGTATCACCGATCACAAAACGATCATTTTCCCTTCTCACCCTCTTCTATTCGTAACTGTTACGCGTATACAGTTACGCGTAACAGTTATTGAAAAAGAGGTTTTATGCGAAATTTATTCGATTTGTCAGGGAAACGCGCGCTGATCACCGGCTCTGCTCAGGGGATAGGCCATCTGCTGGCCGGCGGCCTCGCCGAGTACGGCGCGGAGATAGTCATTAACGACCGGACGCAGGAAAGAGCGGACCAGGCGGCGCAGGCGCTGGTGGCGCAGGGCTTTCGCGCGGTAGGGTACGCCTTTGACGTCACCCAGGCGGCGCAGGTCGAGCAGACGATAGCCCGCATCGAAGAGGAGGTCGGCGCAATTGATATTTTAATTAATAACGCCGGGATCCAGCGGCGTTTCCCTTTTACCGAATTTCCGGAGGAGGAGTGGGACAACGTTATTGAGGTCAACCAGAAGGGCGTTTTTCTGGTATCGCAGCAGGTGGCGAAATATATGATGGGCCGCCGCGCGGGAAAAATAATTAATATTTGTTCGATGCAGAGCGAGCTGGGACGTAAAACAATTACGCCTTATGCGGCCTCAAAAGGGGCGGTTAAAATGCTTACCCGCGGCATGTGCGTTGAGCTGGCCGAATATAATATTCAGGTTAACGGTATCGCGCCGGGATATTTTGCCACCGAGATGACGACCGCCCTGGTCAACGATGAGGCGTTTTCCGCCTGGCTGTATCAGCGCACGCCGGCGGCGCGTTGGGGAAAACCGGAAGAGCTGATTGGCGCCGCGGTGTATCTGGCCTCGTCGGCGGCAAACTTTGTTAACGGTCATTTGCTGTTTGTGGACGGCGGAATGCTCGCCGCTGTCTGAATCACTTCGCGTCCTTCTGGCAGCAGCGTGCCCGCGCTGCCAGAAGGACGGCGTATTTAACTCGTGTGAAGATATTGATATCTGAGGATGGCTTATGCATATGCTCGCGAAATTACCCGCGCGTCGCTGGTGGTATTTAATGCCGATTATATTTATTACCTATAGTCTGGCCTACCTTGACCGCGCGAATTATGGTTTTGCCGCTGCGGCGGGAATTGAAAGCGATTTGGGTATTACCAAAGGAACGGCGTCGCTGATTGGCGCATTATTTTTTCTCGGTTATTTCTTTTTCCAGGTTCCCGGTGCGATATATGCGGTAAAACGCAGCGTGCGGAAAATGATTTTCTGCAGCCTTATTTTATGGGGATTCTGCGCGGCGGCCACCGGATTCGTCAGCAATATTCCGATGCTGATGGCGATTCGCTTTACGCTTGGCGTGGTGGAAGCGGCGGTGATGCCGGCGATGCTGATTTATATCAGCAACTGGTTTACTAAAACCGAGCGTTCACGCGCTAATACTTTTCTGATCCTCGGGAACCCGGTGACGGTGCTGTGGATGTCAATCGTTTCCGGCTATCTGATTCAGGCGTGGGGCTGGCGCGAAATGTTCATCATTGAAGGCATTCCGGCGGTGCTGTGGGCGGTATGCTGGTGGATACTGGTGCGCGATAAACCGTCCGAGGTTTCCTGGCTGAACGAGCAGGAAAAAGAGACCCTGCAGAAGGTGATGGACAGCGAGCAGAGCCATATCAAGCCGGTGCGCAACTACGGTGAAGCGCTGCGCTCGCGCAATGTGATTATGCTCTGCGCCGTACACGCGCTGTGGAGCATCGGCGTCTACGGTTTCATGATGTGGATGCCGTCGATTCTGAAAAACGCCGCGCAGATGGATATCGTGGCGGTGGGCTGGCTGGCGGCGGTGCCGTACCTGGCGGCGATTATCCTGATGCTGACGGTCTCCTGGCTGTCGGATAAGTTCCAGAATCGTAAGCTGTTTATCTGGCCGCTATTGCTGATTGCCGCTATCGCCTTCTTTGGCTCGTGGATGGTGGGCAACCAGGCGTTCTGGTTATCCTATGCGCTGCTGGTTATTGCCGCAGCCTGCATGTATGCGCCCTACGGGCCGTTCTTCGCGCTTATTCCTGAACTGCTGCCGCGCAACGTTTCCGGCGTATCGATGGGGTTAATCAACAGCTTCGGCGCGCTCGGCGCTTTCCTTGGCGCGTGGCTGGTGGGGTATCTGAACGGGATAACCGGCGGGCCGGGGGTATCCTATACCTTTATGGCCGTCGCGCTGTTATCGTCCGTCGTGCTGATGTTCAACGTGCGCGCTAACCCGCAATCTTCTTCCCCGGCGGTGGCAAAAAGGGTTGTCGGCTAACATAAACCGCCGCTGCTGTGGTAAGGTTCTCTGCGAGCACATAAGTCGTTTGTCGTAGAGAACCTGATGAAAAACAACCGGATGACATTGCAGGATATCGCTAATCTGGCGGGGTTGAATAAAATGACGGTCAGCCGTTATTTACGCGACCCCGGCCAGGTTTCTGAGCGCAGCCGCGAGCTGATTTCAAAGGTCATGGAAGAGAACAACTATATCCCCAACCGCGCCCCGGAAATCCTGCTTAACGCCCGCAGCAAAACGATTGGCGTGCTTATTCCCTCCTTCCGCAATCAGATTTTTGCCGATGTGCTGGCCGGCATCGAGTCGGTGACCTCCGCGCACCAGTACCAGACCCTGATTGCCAACTATGAATATGACCCGCAGCGCGAAGAGCGCGAAGTGCTCAACCTGCTCTCTTACAACATCGACGGGCTGATTTTGACCGGCAAGCAGCACAGCGATCGCATGGTGCAGTACGTGCGCGCCAGCGGTATTCCCGTCGCTGAACTGATGGACTTTGGCGGTCAGCAGCTGGATATCCAGGTGGGCTTCGATAACGAGAAGGCGGCGTGGGACATGACCCACGCTTTCCTTGAGAGCGGCAAACGGGCGATCGCCTTTTTTGGCTCCATGGACGATCCCCGCGATTTAAGCCGTTTTCACGGCACTGAACTGGCGCTGGCGGAGCACGGTCTGAAGGCGTATCACATGGCGCCGAAGACGATCTCCTCGGTTGCGCTGGGTCGGCAGATGTTCCTGCAGATGCAGCAGTCGCGCCCGGATATTGACGCCATTTTTTGTACCAACGACGACCTGGCGGTGGGCGTGCTGCTCGAGTGCCAGGCGCAGGGGAAAGCCGTCCCCCAGGAGATGGCCATTGCCGGTTTTCACGGCCTCGAAATTGGCCGGGCGCGGCTACAAAAAATAGCCAGCGTCATTACCCCACGTTATGACATCGGTAAAACCGCGAGCGAAATACTTATTGCGCGCCTGGCCGGTAAAGACGCGCCGGACAGCGTTAATCTGGCCTACCAGATATATTATGGCGATACGTTATAGTTATCGATAGAATAGCGATATTCCGTTTTATTCTTATTTGTTAATTTTGGTTATGACGCTTATTAATCCCTCGTTGAGTAAACTCCTGGAGGGATTGACAATGAGCAAAACGTTTCGCTTGTTATTCATTGACGTGTCGATCCTTTTTAAAAAATAATGGTGGAAACCGACGGCTAATCTATGACATAAATAGCAGACTACGGACCTCGCATAAGGATAAAGCGCTGTGAAGAATCTCATTGCTGAGCTACTGGTTAAACTCGCCCAAAAGGAAGAAGAATCGAAGGAACTGACGGCGCAGGTGGAGGCACTGGAAGTGGTGGTGACCGCTCTGCTACGCCACATGGAGCAGGGCGCCCAGCAGGCGCTGATCAGCGATATTGAGCAGGCCATCGACGAGGCCAGCCCCGGCCCGCTGGTCGACGACCGCGATACCCAGCTATTGCAGCAATATATAAAGAAGCTGTTACGGCATCCTCGTAGTTAGTTTTGTGACAAGGTATGGATGCTGTCATTTTACTGTCACATCGCTTTTATACAGTCTCCCTCGTTTTGTTTTTTAAAGTATTTTTTACATGGAGACGATAAAAGTGAAATTAAGCGCCTTGTTTATTGCCCTGATACCTCTGTTGGGCTCCCCGATTATTCACGCTGAAACAACAACCGCACCGGTTCTGGAAAATCGTGCCGCGCAGGGCGATATCACCACGCCGGGCGGAGCGCGTCGTTTAAGCGGCGACCAGACCGAGGCGCTGCGCGCTTCGTTAATCAATAAACCGGCTAAAAATATTATTTTGCTGATTGGCGACGGAATGGGCGATTCTGAAATTACCGCCGCGCGAAATTATGCAGAAGGGGCGGGCGGATTCTTTAAAGGGATTGACGCGCTGCCGCTGACCGGCCAGTACACCCACTATTCGCTGGATAAGAAAACCGGCAAGCCGGATTATGTGACTGACTCCGCCGCTTCCGCTACGGCCTGGACCACCGGCGTGAAAAGCTACAACGGCGCGCTGGGCGTGGATATCCATGAAAAAGATCATCAGACCATCCTTGAGCTGGCGAAAGCGGCGGGTTTAGCTACCGGTAACGTCTCGACGGCGGAACTGCAGGACGCCACGCCGGCTGCGCTGGTGGCGCACGTCACTTCGCGTAAATGCTACGGTCCGAGCGTAACCAGTGAAAAATGCGCCAGCAACGCGCTGGAAAAAGGCGGTAAGGGTTCCATTACCGAACAGCTGCTGAACGCGCGTCCGGACGTGACGCTGGGCGGCGGAGCGAAAACCTTCGCTGAAACCGCGACGGCCGGCGAATGGCAGGGCAAAACGCTGCACGATCAGGCGGTGGCCCGCGGCTACCAGATCGTCACTGACGTCAGCTCGCTGGCCGCCATTAGCCAGGCCAATCAGGACAAACCGCTGCTCGGTCTCTTCGCGGAAGGCAATATGCCGGTGCGTTGGGAAGGCCCAAAAGCGTCTTATCACGGCAATATCGATAAGCCGGCGGTAACCTGTACGCCGAACCCGAAACGTGACGCATCGGTGCCGACGCTGGCGCAGATGACCGAAAAAGCCATCGATCTGCTGAGCAGCAGTGAGAAGGGCTTCTTCCTGCAGGTGGAAGGCGCTTCTATCGATAAACAGGATCACGCGGCGAATCCGTGCGGTCAGATTGGCGAAACCGTCGATCTGGATGAAGCGGTACAGAAGGCGCTGGAGTTTGCCAAAAAAGAGGGCAATACCCTGGTTATCGTCACCGCTGACCACGCTCACGCCAGCCAGATTATCCCGGCGGATACCAAAGCCCCAGGCCTGACGCAGGCGCTGAATACCAAAGACGGCGCGGTGATGGTCATGAGCTATGGCAACTCTGAAGAAACCTCGATGGAGCATACCGGCACCCAGCTGCGCATTGCCGCCTACGGCCCGCACGCGGCCAACGTGGTGGGGCTAACCGATCAGACCGACCTGTTCTATACCATGAAGGCCGCACTTAATCTGAAATAACCTGACGCCGGTGACGAATTTTCGTTACCGGCTGGTTTTTTCTCCATCAGCGACCAGACTTACAGAGATCCACTCATAGAGGATGGTGCGATGAAAATAACATTACTTGTGACCCTACTTTTTGGCCTGGTATTTATGACAGCGGTGAGTGCCGCGGAAAAAGAGTTAACCCCCCAGCAGCAAAAGATGAGCGTGTGTAATAAAGAAGCGTCGTCGAAGTCGCTGAAAGGGGATGAGCGTAAAACGTTTATGAGTAGCTGCCTGAAGAAAGATGGCACCGCGCAGGACGGTAAGGGGCTAACGCCTCAGCAGCAGAAGATGCGCGAGTGCAACGCTCAGGCGACCCAGCAGTCTCTGAAAGGAGACGATCGCAGCAAATTTATGAGCGCCTGCCTGAAAAAACAGGTGTAAGAAATAAGCGGGTGAGGGAAACCTCACCCGCTATTCGCTATTTCAATCAGGAACGGCTGAGCTTCTCTGATTTTTCCATGCATTTCACCATCGCTTCGATGACGGCCGAGCGGAAGCCTTTCTCTTCCAGCACGCGCACGGCTTCGATCGTGGTGCCGCCCGGCGAGCACACCATATCCTTCAGCGCGCCCGGATGCTCTCCGCTCTCGAGCACCATTTTAGCTGAACCCATCACCGCCTGGGCCGCGAATTTATAGGCCTGAGCGCGCGGCATTCCGCCAAGCACGGCGGCGTCCGCCATCGCTTCGATAAACATAAAAACGTAGGCCGGCGCGGAGCCGCTGACGCCAACCACCGGGTGAATCATTGGCTCGGCAATGATTTCTGCCTGGCCAAAGCAGCGGAAAATGGTCAGGATTTCTGCGGTTTCTTCGGCGCTCACCAGCGCGTTCGGCGTGACCGACGTCATCCCCGCGTTGACCAGCGAAGGCGTGTTGGGCATCGCGCGGACTATTTTGCGATCGTGACCCAGGGCGCGCGCCAGCTGATCGAGCGTCACGCCTGCGGCGATAGAAACCACCAGCGAGTCTTTATTCAGGCTGGAGGCGATGTCGCTGAGGACTTTCACCATCACGCCCGGCTTCACGGCGCCAAAAACGATATCCGCCACCTGGGCCACTTCCTGCGCGCTTTGCGCCGCATTAATGCCGTACTGGTCGTGCAGGGCCGCCACTTTATCCGGCGACGGGGTGTAGACCCAGATTTGACCCGGCTGAACCTGTCCGCTGGCGATCAGGCCGCCCAGAATGGCCTTGCCCATATTGCCGCAGCCGATAAAGCCGATTTTCTTCTCCATCACCAATCCCCTTTGCTTGTTTTATCGTTAGCTACATAGCTTATCATCTTGTTGCTTTCGCGGAAGGCAAAAGCAGGTGACAATACGGCCTCTCTTTTTGGTCGACAGGAGCCGCAATGGCTATTTGGGTTGATGCGGACGCGTGTCCGAACGTCATTAAAGATATTTTGTTCCGCGCCGCCGAGCGCACGCAAATCTCGCTGACGCTGGTCGCTAACCAGCCGCTGCGCGTCCCGCCGTCGCGCTTTATCCGCACGCTGCGCGTGGCGCAGGGGTTTGACGTGGCGGATAACGAAATCGTTCGTTTATGCGAGCCGGGAGATTTGGTGATTACCGCCGATATTCCGCTGGCGGCGGAAGTGCTGGAGAAAGGCGGGGCGGCGCTGAATCCGCGTGGAGAACGCTACAGCGAGGCGACTATTCGCGAGCGGCTGACGATGCGTGATTTTATGGAAACGATGCGGGCCAGCGGCGTGCAGACCGGCGGCCCGGATAGCTTATCCCAGCGCGATCGCCAGCAGTTTGCCGCCGCGCTGGAGAAATGGCTGTTAGAGGTCAAACGCCCGCAGGCTTAAACCCAGCTGTCGTCGTCGCTGCCAAAATCATCGTTGCCGAAACCGGCGTCAAAGTCGGAGTCATAGTCGTTGTTGTCGGCAAGGAACTGCCCGTCATCCTGGCGGAAGGTATCGTCAGCGACGCTGCTGTCCTGCGCCTGGCTGAGATCCGGCTGCGGTTTATCTTCGATAATATTGACGATCTCCTGCGGATGCGAGCCGCTAAACATATTGGTCAACATATTGCCCAACACTACGCCGCCCGCGACGCCTGCCGCCGTTTGCAGCGCGCCGGCCATAAAGCCGCCGCCGCTGCGCGAGGCCTGAGGCGCGTAGTTCTGCTGTTGCGCCTGCGGGGCGTACTGAGGCTGGGCGCTGGCCTGTGGTCGGCCATACTGCTCTGCGCCAGGAATCGGATCGGAGCCGCGAGACTGCCCGCCGCCAAACAGGCCGGAGAGAAATCCGCCGCTGCTCGGCTTCGCGGCCTGAAGCTGAGTGACCTGGCTTTCCAGCGCCTGAATACGGTCGTTAAGCTGTTTGATCGCCGCTTCCTGAATCAAAATCGTCTGCGCCATATAGTAAGGGGCGAACGGCTGCTCTTTGATGTGCCCGGCAATCCGCTCCTCAGCGCTGGCATCGCGCGATGCGCTGCGGCTCTCGGCCTCTTTTAACCGGGAAAACAGTCCATCGATAAGGCGTTGCTCTTCAGATTGCATACTACATACCTCTGTCATACTGATTGATTAGCCTCAGATTCGCTCCGAAGCACTCGTCTTGTAAATATGCGGCAGCGTAAAGCTGTGCAGAAATGTGTTACTGTTTACGCCAGACTGCGAACAAAAAATAACTTTTGTACAAAAGTAAATCTGGCATAACACCAAATGCAATGATAAGTTTACATGTAAAGTCCTTTCTAATACTAAGGTAAAAGGGTTTGCAGATGGTGTGTAACGTTTATTTTACGGTTAACGTCAGGTAAGTTTGCGGTACCATTGTTTCTCTTTTCGCTTTCATTTATCCGCGGTACGCGGAACCAAGGGGTCTTCGGTAATGACACAGCTAATATTTCTTGTCGGGCCTCGCGGCTGCGGTAAAACGACCGTCGGTCACGCGCTGGCGAAAGTTCGCAGCTTTAAGTTCGCCGACACGGACCATGAGCTGCAGGAGCATGAGCAGCGCACGGTAGCGGCGATCGTCCAGCAGGAGGGCTGGGAACGCTTTCGTGCTCTGGAAACGCAGGCGTTAGAAAGAGTTGCGCAACCCGCAACCATCATCGCCACCGGCGGCGGCATTATACTCAGCGAATATAACCGTCAGTTTATGCGGGAAAATGGTGTCGTGATCTATCTTGAGGCTTCGGTTTCCGCGCTGATTGACCGTCTTGAAGCCTATCCGAAGGCTGAACAGCGCCCGACGCTGACCGGCAAGCCCATCCGCGAGGAAGTGGGGGAGGTGCTGGCGCAGAGGGAAGCGCTATATCGCGCGGCCGCGCATCATATTATTAACGCCACCGCGTCGCCGGATGAGGTCGTGGAACAGATTATGACGACCGTCTGCGGTGTGAGCTATACCAGTTAAGACTTTGCCTGGGGAAAACGGATCGGCAGCGCCTATACTTTAAAGCTCTTAAGGTAAAAAAAGGAAACGCTATGCCGACCAGACCTCCATATCCAAGGGAAGCGCGTGTTGTCGCCGTTGAAAAAGGCCCGCAGGGCCAAACGGTCACCTGGTATGAACTGCGCGCTGACCATCCGACGCCAAACTCCCTCATCAGTGAACACCCTACTGAACAGGAAGCGTTGGACGCCAAACGGCGCTACGAAGATCCTGACAAGTCTTAATTCCCCCATTCATGTCCGGGATTGGCTCTGAAAAGATCGCTACCGGACATGCATCACATTTTTAATTTATTAACCGTACTAATGATTACCTAAGGTACGGATTTTCTGGTGCGTTTTTGACGCTTCTGGAATCTTTACATTCCACAATAGCCGTAACCTGCTACGCTTCTCGACGGTTGCTTTTGGTCACCAGGGGGCAGAAGTCGTCAATAGAAGCCTGTTTTGAAACAGCGGTTGTGAAAAGGTACATGATATGAGTAGTGCATCGATGGCAATTTTGACCATTGGGGTGGTACCGGTGGCGGAGATGTTACCGCTTTTAACTGAACATATCAGGGAAGAACAGATCGACCACATTAGCCTGTTAGGTAAAATGGCGCGCGAAGAGGTGATGCGGGACTACGGCATTGAGCCCGGCGATGAGATGCTATTGACCTTACTTAACGACAATGAAATCGCGCAGGTCTCGCGGCAGAAGGTTGAACGTGTTTTACGTAGCGTCATTGCGATGCTCGATAAACAAGATTACGACCTGATATTACTCATGAGTACCCATCCCTTTCGTGGATTTACGGCGAATAATGCGATCCTGCTTGAGCCGCAAAGGATTATCCCGCCGCTGGTTGCCTCGATTGTCGACGGTCATCAGGTGGGGGTCATTGTGCCGGTTGAAGAGATTTTGCCGATGCAGCGGGATAAATGGCAGGTGTTAGAAAACACACCGCTGTATGCCATCTCCAACCCGGTTAGCGGTAGTAAAGAGAATTTACTGTCTGCGGGCAGGGAGCTGATTGAGCAAGGCGCGGATGTACTGATGTTGGATTGTCTTTGCTACCACCAGCAGCATCGCGACATATTACAAAAGGCGCTGGATATCCCGGTTCTGTTGTCAAATGTGCTAGTTTCGCGACTGGCGGCAGAACTATTAGTTTAACCTGATGTAACACGTTAATTTTACGTGACAGGGGCAAGGAGCGCCCCCTATATTGTGCCTTCAACACAAGATCATAAGGGCGAGTTTATGCTTCAAAGCAATGAATACTTTGACGGAAAAGTAAAATCTATCGGCTTCACCAGCAGCAGCACCGGCCGTGCGAGCGTGGGCGTGATGGCGGAAGGGGAATATACCTTTGGCACCGCGCAGCCAGAAGAGATGACCGTAGTCAGCGGCGCGCTGAACGTACTTCTGCCGGGGGAAACCGAGTGGAAAGTCTACGCCGCCGGGGAAGTATTCAACGTACCGGGGAATAGCGAGTTTCATTTGCAGGTGGCTGAGCCGACGTCTTATCTTTGCCGCTACCTGTAACGTCAGCTTCCTTCCTGCGCTGGCAGGAAGGAATTCACCACCCGATTAGCGCTGCGCTTCGCCGCCTAACCCTTCCACCAGATTCTGAATCAGCGCGGCCAGTTCGCCGGTCATCAGAATAAAGTCCGCGTCAAAACGCTGAGCAAAATCTTCCCGGTCGATATCTTCATTCTGGTCCCGCAGTTCGTCGCAGAACTTCAGGCGTTTAATCGAACCATCATCGCACATCAGGAACTGAATGCGCTGCTGCCAGTCGAGCGCCAGCTTGGTCACGACCTTACCGGCTTCAATGTGTACGGCGATCTCGTCGCTGACCAGATCCTGTTTTTTCGCGCGGATCACGCCGCCGTCTTCCAGCATCGCTTTTAGCTCAGCTTCGTCCAGCAGCTGGAAGCCCTGAGCAACGGTACCGGAGCGCACCCACTCGGTGAGCGTCAGTTCGATCGGGGTTTCCAGCGCTAGCGGGACTACCGGCAGCGAGCCGAGGGTTTTACGCAGCAGCGCCAGGGTATCTTCCGCTTTTTTGGCGCTCGCGCAGTCCACCATGATCAATCCGTTGACGGTATCGATCCACATCATGGTCTGGCTGAAGCGGCTGAAGGCGCGCGGCAGCAAAGAGTGCAGGACTTCATCTTTCAGCGAGTCTTTTTCGGTCTTTTTCAGCTTGCGGCCCTGCTCGGCTTCCAGCTTGAAGATCTTTGCTTCCAGCGCCTGTTTGATCACCGGAGACGGCAGGATCTTCTCTTCTTTACGCGCGCAGATAACGATCTGGCCGTTTGACGTATGCGTCAACGCGTCGCTGTGCGATCCCATCGGCGGTACCCAACCGGTTTTGGCCATATCCTGGCTGCCGCAAGGGGTAAAGGTCAGCTCGGCCAGCTGTTTTTCCATCTCCTCGGCGCGCAGGGAAATGTCGCGGCTGAGACGATAAACCATTAAATTTTTGAACCACAGCATGATAATTTCCACGGCTTAGTCGTTAAATCCAGCGGGCATGATAGCGAATTGTCGCTATGCTTGCATTGTTAATCGGGGGAGGAATTCACAGTGCGCATTGGCATTGATTTAGGCGGAACCAAAACGGAAGTCATCGCGCTGAGCGACCAGGGAGAGCAGCTATTTCGTCATCGCCTGCCTACGCCGGGGGGCGATTATCGCCAGACGATAGAGACGATTGCCTCGCTGGTAGAGATGGCCGAGCAGGCCACCGGGCAGAGCGGCACGGTCGGCATCGGCATCCCCGGGTCGATTTCGCCCTATACCGGCGTGGTCAAAAACGCTAACTCAACCTGGCTTAACGGTCAGCCGTTTGATAAAGATCTGAGCCAGCGTCTGCAACGGGAAGTGCGTCTGGCCAACGATGCCAACTGCCTCGCGGTGTCGGAAGCGGTAGACGGCGCGGCGGCCGGGGCGCAAACGGTATTTGCAGTGATTATCGGCACCGGCTGCGGTTCAGGGGTGGCGCTCAACGGTCGCGCCCATATTGGCGGCAACGGTACGGCGGGCGAGTGGGGGCATAATCCGCTGCCGTGGATGGATGAAGACGAACTACGCTATCGCGCTGAAGTGCCGTGCTACTGCGGCAAGCAGGGCTGCATTGAAACCTTTATCTCCGGCACCGGCTTTGCGACCGATTACCGTCGGTTGAGCGGGCATCCGCTGAAAGGCAGCGAGATTATGCAGCGCGTCGGCGAGCGGGATCCTGTGGCGGAACTGGCGCTGAGCCGCTATGAGACGCGGCTGGCGAAGTCGTTGGCGCACGTGATTAACATCCTCGACCCGGACGTTATTGTGCTTGGCGGGGGAATGAGCAACGTTGACCGACTGTATCAGACGGTGCCGAATCTGCTGAAACCGTGGGTCTTTGGCGGCGAATGCGAGACGCCGATTCGCAAAGCGGCGCATGGCGATTCCAGCGGCGTACGCGGCGCCGCCTGGTTATGGCCGCTGTAATCATCAACCCGCTGCGCGGCCTCAACGGCGCAGCGGGTTACCGCTCCGGGATCTCCTCAAGAGCAGAGTAAATCGCCAGCCCTCGTTTTTTGCCTTCCTCAATATCCAGGTCCGCTCCCCGGGATTCGCCCGGCATGCGCAAAATAGCGTCGCAGCGGCTAATTAAACGGTGAGCGACGGGGTAGAGATACTCTTCGCTAATCGCATCGCCAATTGCTTTGGAGCCCGCCGCTTTAGCGACGGGTAACGCCAGCCATTCGCCGACCACGGGAATATGCCCTTTCTGGTAAACGCGTAGCGCAACCTGGGCCATATTGTGCAGATTAGCCTCGATAAGTTCCGCGCGATTGTTGGTGCCGCTGCGTACCGGGCCGGCGATCAAAATAAGTAAACTTTGCATATTTATGACCTTCTTGATGCGTGAATGGGAATGCTATTGAAGGCTTCCTTCCCGTTGTCCGTTCCGTCATAGACTATTTTTATGCATGAATTTGCACGAAAGCAAATGAAAACGACCTTTGATAAGCTGATAGATAAAATATCATGCATATTCGTGCATAATCAAGATCAATCGTGAATGGGATGGCAATGAGTACTACGCCGGGCCGTTGGAAGCGCGTCATTTCTCAGGGTGCGGCGATCTCTCCCCGCGGGGAGAGATCTTCAGGGAAGGAGTGGAGGGGGAGAATTACTCAACGGCGAAAGCTTTATCGAGGCGGCTATAGCCCAGCCCGTTGATTTTTTTAACTTTAATTTGCACAGGGATGCGCTCTTTCATCGCTTCGACGTGGCTGATGACACCGATAATTTTGCCGCTGGCGTTAAGCGCGTCCAGCGCGTCCAGCGCGGTATCCAGGGTTTCGCTGTCCAGCGTGCCGAAACCCTCGTCGAGAAACAGCGAGTCTATCCGCGTTTTATGGCTGACCAGGTCGGAGAGCGCCAGCGCCAGGGCCAGGCTGACGAGGAAGCTCTCGCCGCCGGAAAGGGTCCGTGTATCGCGCACCGCGTCCGCCTGCCAGGTATCGACCACCTCCAGCTCCAGCGCATCGCTGGCTTTGCGTTGCAGCAGATAGCGGCCGTGCAGGCGGTTAAGCTGGTGGTTGGCCAGCCATACCAGGTTATCCAGCGTCAGGCCTTGCGCAAACTTACGGAATTTGTCGCCCTCTCGGGAGCCGATAAGCGAGTTCAGCCACCCCCAGTCTTCCACTTCCTGGGCCGCGCGTTCCATCTGCAGGCGTAACAACTGCTGGCGCTGCTGGTTTTCGGCATTCTGCTTCAGCTGCTGGCGAATCTCTCCCTGGCGGGCGCTGTTTTCCCGCAGCAGCGAGGTCAGCTGCTGAAGCTTTTCTTGTAGCTCTTCAGGTGGCTGGGCGATGTCCGCGTCCGCCGGCGGCTGCTGGCTATGGTTCACCAGCGCCTCGCGGGCCCGCAGCGCCAGCGCCTGATTCTGCTGGAGCGCGCTTTCCAGCGTCTGCTTCAGGCGTTCAAGGCGCTGGCGCGTTTCTTCATCAAGCAGCGCGGCGAGAAACGCCTGCCGATCGGCGAACGGGCTGGCGGCCAGCGCCGCGCTGAACTGCACTTCGCTCTCTTTCAACTGTGCCTGCTGCTGGCTCTCCTGCTGCCCCAGAGTTTGCCACTGGCTCTGGAGCGAGAGGCAGTCGTCATGCACCTGGCGCCAGCTGTCCAGCGGCGCGGGTTCCGCCGCTAAGTCCGTTTCCGGCAAAGCCTCCAGTAGCGGAGCCAGCTGTTGGATCTGTTCCTGCAGGGCGAGCCGTTCATTCTGTTTGGCCTGCCAGCCGCGGGTCTCTTCTTCCCGCTGCGCCAGCCAGCCGGCGGCCTGCCCGACAGCCGGTAAGTCCAGCGCAAATGCGCTCAGCTCCGCCGCCAGCGCAGCGCTGCGCTGCTCTTGTTCCCGCTGTAGCTGCTGGAGCTGCTGCTGGCACTCCTGCTGCTGAGCCTGCCAGGCCAGACGCTGCTGATGCTGATACAGCCGCTGTTCATGCTCCTGCTGCGCGTTTAGCCAGCCCGGAATATCATCCTTTGGCGTCAGGTCAATATTTAATCCGGCGATGGTCTCCTGCCAGCGTGATGTAAGCGCTTGCTCCTGCTGCAGAAGCGATGCTTTCTCGGCGGCCTCTTTTTGCTGCTGCTTGATCAGAGCGTCAAGCTCGCCGCGCGCCAGCGCTCCGGCCTCCGCCAGCTGCTTAACTTCGCGCTCCAGCGCATCGCGCCGCGCCTGGTTTACGCCGGGAACCAGCGCCTGATATTCGGCGACGGCCGGATGCTGCGCGGAACCGCAAAGCGGGCAGGGGGAGCCGGGCTGCAGGCGAGCACGTTCGGTCTCAAGACCGGCAATACGGGCTTCCATTTCGCAGAGGGCTTTCACATCGCTGAACTGCTGATGCTTTTCTTTATAGGCCTGACGGCGCTGAGCCAGCGTGGCTTCCAGCCGCTCCTGCTCCTGCTTACTGGCCTGCCCGGCGGCATCAAGCTGCAATAGCCGCTGGGCCAGCGGCTGCAGCTGACCATGCAGCGCAGCGAGCTGCTGACGCAGAGCGCGGGCCGCAGCGTGCTGCGCGAGCCCGGCGCTAACCTGTTCGGCATCCAGCGTCAGCCCGGCGGGCGGCAGTTCGCCCAGCCTGCGGTGGGTTTCCGCCAGGCGCAGTTGTACCGCGGATTGCTGCTGCGTATCGCGAGCCTGCTGCTGGAAAGCGGCACGCCAGCCGGCCAGCGCGTTGCCCCACAGCTGAAAGCGGTCATGCTCTTTAAGCCATACGGACAGCGTTTGCTGACGGCTGTGAAGTTGCTCATACTGCTGCCGGGCGGCGAGGCGAATACCCGCCCGCAGCCGCAATCGGTCATGTAAGCGAGTATTTACTTCTTCTCTCTGGCGGCGGGTTTGCGCCAGCGCGGCGGTTTGCTCCAGCTGACGCGTCCACTGCGGGCGCAAGCGCTCCGCGGGCTGCGCATTCAGCAGCGCGCTAAGCTGCGGCTGGGCCTGCTCCAGCGCAGATTGCGCTTCGCGTAGCGCGGTTTGAGCCCGCAGATCTTCTGCCGTCAGCTCTTCACGGCGTATCTGCCACTGACGGGCGTTTTGCAACCGGGTTTGTTCGCTAACCTGCTGTTTTTCTTCGGAAGTAAGCGCTTGCAAACTTTGCTGGAGCGCCTGCTGTTGCTCCTCGCTCAGCAGCAGGACGCCGGAGGCCTGCGCCTGGATTTTTTCCAGCTCGACGCGGGCCTGCTTATGTTTTTCAAAGACCTGGGCGGAAATCTGGCCGTAAATTTCGGTCCCGGTGAGCTCTTCCAGCAGCTCGGCGCGCTCCTTCGGTTTGGCGTTGAGGAAGGCGGCGAACTGCCCCTGCGACAGCAGCATTGAGCGGGTGAAGCGGCCATAGTCCAGGCCGGTGAGCGAGGCGGTCAGTTCCAGCTTATCTTTGACCTTATCGGCGAGGATTTTGCCGTCCTCGCAGCGCGCCAGCTCGACGCGCGGAACCTGTAAATTGCCGTCCGGCTGGTTCCGCGCCCGGTTCTGGCTCCAGAAGGCGCGGTAGGCGATGCCTTTGACTTCGAACTCCACTTCCGCCAGACATTCGGCGGTGTCGCGGGTCATCAGATCGTTTTGCGATTGCGACACGCTGCTCAGGCGCGGCGTTTCGTGATAAAGCGCGAGGCAGATAGCGTCCAGCAGGGTGGTCTTGCCGGCGCCGGTTGGCCCGGTAATCGCGAACAGTCCGTTGCTGGCAAAGGGCTCAGCGGAGAAATCGATTTTCCATTCGCCTTTGAGTGAGTTGAGGTTTTTCAGGCGTAAGCTGAGAATTTTCACAGGCGATCCTCACCGTTGAGACTATGCAGCGTTTCATTAAAGAGCTGTTCCAGGCGCTGCTGCTGCGCCTCTTCCAGGGTTTCCAGCGCCAGACGGCGGGCGAAAACGTCCTCCACCTGCAGTTCGCTGAGGGTGACTCGCTGAACGCCCGCCAGAATGCGATCGCGCTGGCTGCGGCTGCGGCGCACCAGCAGCACTTCTACCGGCAGCGTTTCGGTCTGGGCCTGGATTTTCCGTTGGATATCATGCATATATTCATCGCTGGTGATTTCGATATCTAGCCATGCCGCGGGCTGCTGGTCGTTATTCTGCCATTGGTTCAACTGGGCGCTAACGCTGGCGAAATCGCCCTTTAAGACCGCCAGAGGTTGGGTGATGGGCACGATCAGCGGCGTGACGTCCGTCAGGCGGCCAGCGCTAAAGGTCACCAGATTGACGCTTTTGCTTTTCCCTGTTTCGTCAAAGCTCAGCGCAATCGGGGAGCCACTGTAGCGAATATGCTCGCAGCCGCCGACCACCTGCGCCCGGTGAATATGGCCGAGCGCGATATAGTCGGCGGGCGGAAAGCGGTTCGCCGGGAAGGCGTCGAGGGTACCGATATAAATTTCGCGAACTGCGTCGCTTTTGCTGGCGCCGACGGTGGTTAAATGGCCGCTGGCGATAATCGGCAGCGCCCGGTCGCCGCGCAGTTCGCAGGCCTGCTGGTACTGCTGCTGGTAGTAGTCGCTGATGGCGTTGAGCAACTGCTGCTGCTTCTCGCCGCTGGAGTGCCCGGCCTGGCTGGTCACCAGTTCACGCGGACGCAGGAACGGTACCGGGCAAAAAACCGCCCCCGGCGTACCGTCGCGCAGCGGCAGAATAAAGGGCGCGTGGCCGGCATTGGCCACCACCGTGGTTTTCAGGAACGCAAGAATGTCGCGCGACTCGTTGAGGGTGGCGACCGAATCGTGGTTTCCCGCCAGCACCACCAGCCGACAGCCGGTCTGCTGCAGCAGAACGACAAAGCGGTTATACAGCTCGCGCGCGTAGCTCGGCGGCGAGCCGGTATCAAAAATATCGCCCGCGACAATAATGGCGTCAACATCATGCTCCTGCGCGCTGGCCAGCAGCCAGTCGAGAAACGCCTGATGTTCGGCGGCGCGACTTTTGCTGTAAAAATTTTGCCCAAGATGCCAGTCAGAGGTGTGAAGGATGCGCATAGTTGTTCCATAGCGAAAAAGCGTAAGCGGCATTATATACCCGTCATACTTCAAGTTGCTTATGTGTTGGCTACGCGCGCTCACCTCAACCATCTGGTTACCTGTGCTTGTGGGGCTGACGCTAAGCCACGTGAATTATTGAGGGGATAACGCCGCTCTTCGGTGAGTTAAGTCCGTGTCACAATGCGAAATCCGCGTTCATCTGGCGGTCATTTTTTTCATAAATCTGTCATAAATCTGACGCATAATGGCCGCGCACTTCTATACTGATGGCTAAAAAATACAGGGTAAATAATGGCGAGAAGAATTCTGGTCGTTGAAGATGAAGCTCCAATCCGCGAAATGGTTTGCTTTGTTCTGGAGCAAAACGGCTTTCAGCCCGTCGAGGCGGAAGATTTTGACAGCGCGGTCAATCAGCTCAATGAACCCTGGCCTGATTTAATCCTCCTTGACTGGATGCTGCCGGGTGGATCGGGTCTGCAGTTTATTAAACAGCTCAAGCGAGAAGCGATGACCCGTGACATTCCGGTGGTGATGCTGACCGCCCGCGGCGAAGAGGAAGATCGCGTCCGCGGCCTGGAGACCGGTGCGGATGATTACATCACCAAGCCGTTTTCCCCGAAAGAGCTGGTGGCGCGGATTAAAGCCGTGATGCGGCGCATTTCGCCGATGGCGGTGGAAGAGGTGATTGAAATGCAGGGGCTGAGCCTCGACCCTTCTTCGCATCGCGTGATGACCGGCGAAAATCCGCTGGATATGGGGCCGACGGAATTTAAATTATTACACTTCTTCATGACGCACCCTGAGCGGGTCTATAGCCGCGAACAGCTGCTGAATCACGTCTGGGGCACCAACGTATATGTAGAAGACAGAACGGTAGACGTGCATATTCGCCGTCTGCGCAAAGCGCTGGAACATAGCGGCCATGACCGGATGGTACAAACGGTTCGCGGTACGGGATATCGTTTCTCCGCCCGTTTCTGAATGCTGACAGGAGTGTGAACCGTGCTGGAACGGCTGTCATGGAAAAGGCTGGCGCTTGAGCTTTTCTTATGTTGTATCCCGGCCCTGATCCTCGGGGCGTTTTTAGGTCATCTGCCGTGGTTTTTATTGGCGGCAGTGACCTGTCTTCTTATCTGGCATTTCTGGAATCTGATGCGCCTGTCGTGGTGGCTGTGGGTCGACCGCAGCATGACGCCGCCGCCGGGTAGCGGCAGCTGGGAACCCCTGCTGTACGGTCTGCACCAGATGCAGATGCGTAATAAAAAGCGCCGCCGTGAGCTGGGAAGCCTGATTAAGCGCTTTCGCAGCGGGGCGGAGTCCCTGCCGGACGCGGTGGTGCTGACCACCGAAGAAGGCGCGATGTTCTGGTGTAACGGCCTGGCCCAGCAGATCCTTAATCTGCGCTGGCCCGACGATAACGGGCAGAACATCCTCAACCTCCTGCGCTATCCTGAATTTGCTAATTACATGAAATACCGCGACTTTTCCAGGCCGCTCAATCTGGTGCTGAATAATGGCCGCCATCTGGAAATTCGCATGATGCCCTATAGCGACAAACAGCTGCTGATGGTGGCGCGCGATGTCACGCAGATGCACCAGTTGGAAGGGGCGCGGCGTAACTTTTTCGCCAACGTCAGCCATGAACTTCGCACGCCGTTGACGGTGCTGCAGGGGTATCTGGAGATGATGCAGGAGCAGGTGCTGGAAGGGGGAACGCGCGAAAAAGCGTTACACACCATGCGCGAACAAACCCAGCGTATGGAAGGCCTGGTGAAGCAACTGCTGACGCTGTCGCGCATTGAAGCCGCGCCGGTACTGGCGATGAACGATAAAATCGACGTGCCGATGATGCTGCGGGTCGTCGAGCGCGAGGCGCAAACGCTAAGCCAGCAGAAGCACGAGCTGCATTTTTCGGTCGATGACTCGCTAAAAGTGCTGGGTAATGAGGAACAGCTGCGCAGCGCGATTTCCAACCTGGTGTATAACGCGGTCAACCATACGCCGGCGGGAACGGTGATTACCGTAACCTGGCAGCGGGCGCCGCACGGCGCGTTGTTCAGCGTCGAGGATAACGGGCCAGGCATCGCGCCGGAGCATATTCCGCGCCTGACCGAACGTTTCTACCGGGTGGATAAAGCGCGTTCGCGGCAAACCGGCGGCAGCGGGCTGGGGCTGGCGATTGTCAAACATGCCGTCAGCCATCACGATAGCCGCCTTGAGATCGAGAGCGCGGTCGGCAAAGGCACCCGCTTTAGCTTCTTATTACCGGAACGTTTAATTGCCAAAAATTAAACCCGGACGGGTGAGTGTCAGCATTCCTTGCCAATGACCAGCTTCGGCTGGTCATTTTCGTTTGCAGCGCCATCACAGCTGCGTAATTAACGAACGTTAGCTGCTTTTTTGTTCGCATGATAAGCCAGATGTTTTCTATCCTTCTGGCTAATGATGCTAATCATTAAAATAGAGTTAGCATAATCATCTGCTTTTGCGATCCCTCCTTGCTTTAAAACGTTATAAGCGTTTAAATTGCCCCCCTACGGTCGCAGACAGACTGTTTTTGCGTGGTAATTCAAAAAACTATTCTTTTCCACGCCGCTTTGGGAGCATATCCCGCTGAGTTTACTGACAATGGCCGCTGTATCATCCCCAGGGGAAAGGCGCGGTATAAATCCGTTTTTACAACACCACATCCACAGGCTGTAATGAATTTATGACCCATCAGTTAAAATCTCGCGACATCATTGCGTTGGGCTTTATGACCTTCGCGCTGTTCGTCGGCGCAGGCAATATTATCTTTCCTCCGATGGTTGGCTTACAGGCCGGCGAACACGTCTGGACCGCGGCTATTGGCTTTCTGATTACCGCCGTGGGTCTGCCGGTGCTAACGGTCGTGGCGCTGGCGAAGGTCGGCGGCGGCGTAGAGAGCCTGAGCACGCCGATTGGTAAAGTCGCCGGTATCCTGCTGGCGGTGGTCTGCTATCTTGCCGTTGGGCCGCTGTTCGCGACTCCGCGCACCGCCACCGTCTCTTTTGAAGTGGGGATTGCGCCGCTGACCGGTGACGGTCCGCTGCCGCTGCTGATTTACAGCGTTATCTATTTTGCGCTGGTGATCCTCGTTTCGCTCTACCCGGGCAAACTGCTGGATACCGTGGGGAATTTCCTCGCGCCGCTGAAGATTATCGCCCTGATTATTCTCGCCGTTGCGGCGATCGTCTGGCCCGCCGGTCCGCTGAGCCACGCGATGGAAGCCTACCGTACCGCGCCGTTCTCGAACGGTTTCGTCAACGGCTATCTGACTATGGATACCCTGGGCGCGATGGTCTTTGGTATCGTGATTGTCAACGCCGCGCGTTCCCGCGGGGTGACCGAAGCCCGCCTGCTGACCCGCTACACCGTGTGGGCTGGCCTGATGGCCGGCGTGGGCCTGACGCTGCTGTACCTGGCGCTGTTCCGTTTAGGTTCAGATAGCGGCACGCTGGTTGAGCAATCCGCTAACGGCGCGGCGATTCTCCATGCTTACGTCCAGCACACCTTCGGCGGCGCGGGAAGCTTTATGCTGGCGGCGCTGATCTTTATCGCCTGTCTGGTGACGGCGGTGGGCCTGACCTGCGCCTGCGCGGAGTTCTTCGCCCAGTACCTGCCGTTCTCCTATCGTACGCTGGTGTTTATCCTCGGCCTGTTTTCGATGGCGGTTTCCAACCTCGGTCTGAGCCACCTGATTCAGATTTCGATTCCGGTGCTGACGGCTATCTATCCGCCGTGTATCGCACTGGTTGTATTAAGCTTTACCCGCGGTTGGTGGCATAATTCGTCCCGCGTTATCGCCCCGGCAATGTTTATCAGTCTGATGTTTGGTATCATTGACGGCATTAAAGCGTCGGCGTTTGCAGATATTATGCCGTCCTGGACCGCGCGTCTGCCGCTGGCGGAGCAGGGTCTGGCCTGGCTGATGCCAACCGCCGTGATGGTGATTCTGGCCGTTATCTGGGATCGCGCAGCAGGACGTCAGGTGACTTCCAGCGCGCACTAACCGACGCTTTACACAGGTGTTTAACCACGGGACTTCAGGTCCCGTGGTTTTTTGTTTTTTTGGTCACCCTCCTTTGTCCTTTGCCCCCGCGAAGTCCAGAGGAGAAAAACGGCATGGAACACGATGGAAAGTAGTAACAAGCTTAAGCGCGGGCTAAGTACCCGGCATATTCGCTTTATGGCGCTGGGGTCGGCAATCGGTACCGGCCTTTTCTATGGTTCGGCTGACGCGATTAAAATGGCGGGTCCGAGCGTTCTGTTGGCTTATATTATCGGCGGCGTCGCGGCCTACATTATTATGCGCGCGCTGGGCGAGATGTCGGTGCATAACCCGGCCGCCAGCTCGTTCTCGCGCTACGCGCAGGATTACCTTGGCCCGCTGGCGGGCTATATCACCGGCTGGACCTACTGTTTTGAAATTCTGATTGTCGCCATCGCCGACGTCACGGCCTTCGGCATCTATATGGGCGTCTGGTTTCCGGCGGTACCGCACTGGGTTTGGGTGCTCAGCGTGGTCCTGATTATCTGCGCCGTCAACCTGATGAGCGTGAAGGTCTTCGGCGAGCTGGAGTTCTGGTTCTCCTTCTTCAAAGTCGCCACCATTATCATCATGATCCTCGCCGGTTTCGGCATCATTATCTGGGGTATTGGCAACGGCGGGCAGCCGACCGGCATCCACAACCTGTGGAGCAACGGCGGCTTCTTCAGCAACGGCTGGCTGGGGATGGTGATGTCGCTGCAGATGGTGATGTTCGCTTACGGCGGCATTGAGATTATCGGTATCACCGCCGGCGAAGCGAAAGATCCGGAGAAATCCATTCCGCGCGCCATTAACTCGGTGCCGATGCGTATCCTGGTGTTTTACGTGGGTACGCTGTTTGTGATTATGTCTATCTATCCGTGGAACCAGGTCGGGACCAACGGCAGCCCGTTCGTCTTAACCTTCCAGCATCTCGGCATCACTTTTGCCGCCAGCATCCTGAACTTTGTGGTGCTGACCGCTTCGCTGTCGGCGATTAACTCCGACGTCTTTGGCGTGGGGCGTATGCTGCATGGCATGGCGGAGCAGGGCAGCGCGCCGAAAATGTTCGCGAAAACTTCACGTCGCGGGGTGCCGTGGGTGACGGTGATGGTGATGACCATCGCGCTGCTGTTCGCGGTCTATCTTAACTATATTATGCCGGAGAACGTTTTCCTGGTGATCGCCTCGCTGGCCACTTTCGCCACCGTCTGGGTGTGGATTATGATCCTGCTGTCGCAGATCGCCTTCCGCCGCCGTCTGCCGCCGGAAGAGGCGAAGGCGCTTAAATTCAAGGTACCCGGAGGGGTAACGACCACGGTGATTGGCCTGCTGTTCCTGGTCTTTATTATCGGTCTGATTGGCTACCACCCCGATACCCGCATCTCGCTGTACGTCGGCTTTGCGTGGATTATCCTGCTGCTGATTGGCTGGCAGTTTAAAACCCGCCGCGAGCGAAAGCTGGCGAAAGCGTAGTCATTTGCTTCTCTTTTTGCCGGATACGCTCAGGCTATCCGGCAAGCGATCCCTCCACCCCCGCCATCCTCCCCCAATAATTCTGCCGATGATGAGTCATACGCCAGTACGCTGTGGCAAGGTGTGCCCATTCTGCAAAGAGAGGAATAACAATGTTGAAGGCATGGCACCTCCCGGTTGCTCCGTTTATCAAGGAACAGCAGGAACGACTGATGATTACGCTATGGTTGAGCGGCGACGATCTGCCGCCGCGGGTGACCCTACGCGCGGAAGAGGATAACGAAGAGCTGTCTCTGCCGATGCACCGCCTGCGGCAGGCGCCGCATCCGGGCGTGGTAGCGTGGCGCGGGGAAATCAACCTCGTCAACGGACAGCCGCGTCGACGCTACAGCTTCAAGCTGCTGTGGGCCGATCGCCAGCTGTGGTTCACGCCGCAGGGATTCAACCGCTTTCCGCCGGCGAGGCTGGAGCAGTTTGCGGTCGATCTGCCGGACAGCGGACCGCAGTGGGTGGCCGATCAGGTGTTTTATCAAATTTTCCCTGACCGTTTTGCCCGCAGCCAGTCCCGCGAAGCGGAACAGGATGCGACTTACTACCATCACGCCGCCGGTCACGACATCGTGCGTAAAGCGTGGGATGAACCGTTAACCGCCGAGGCGGGCGGCTCCACCTTTTATGGCGGCGATCTTGATGGTATCAGCGAGAAGCTGCCGTATCTGAAGCAGCTTGGCGTCACGGCGCTGTACCTGAACCCGGTGTTTGTCGCCCCCAGCGTGCATAAATACGATACCGAAGATTACCGCCGCGTTGATCCGCAGTTTGGCGGCGATGCGGCGCTGCTGCGCCTGCGTCACAACACGCAAAAAGAGGGGATGCGTCTGATCCTCGATGGCGTGTTCAACCATAGCGGCGATTCGCATGCCTGGTTCGACCGCCACCAGCGCGGCAGCGGCGGCGCCTGCCATAACGCCGATTCGCCGTGGCGCGACTGGTATAATTTTTCCCCTGAGGGCGTTGCCCACGACTGGCTGGGATACGCCAGCCTGCCGAAGCTGGACTACCGTTCGTCGACGCTGATTGATGAAATCTACGGTGGGGAAGATAGCGTGGTGCGCCACTGGCTGAAAGCGCCGTGGAGCATGGACGGCTGGCGCCTGGACGTGGTGCACATGCTGGGCGAAGGGGGCGGGGCGCGCAATAACCTGCGTCATATCGCCGGCATTACCCAGGCGGCGAAGCTGGAGCGGCCGGACGCTTTCGTGTTCGGCGAGCATTTCGGCGACGCGCGCCAGTGGCTACAGGCCGACGTTGAAGACTCGGCGATGAACTACCGCGGCTTCACCTTCCCGCTGTGGGGGTTCCTCGCGAACACCGATATCTCCTACGATCCGCAGAAAATTGATGCGCAGACCTGCATGGCGTGGATGGACAACTATCGCGCCGGATTGTCGCACCAGCAGCAGCTGCGGATGTTTAACCAGCTTGATAGCCACGATACCGCCCGCTTTAAGTCTCTGCTGGGTAAAGATGTCGCGCGCCTGCCGCTGGCGGTGGTGTGGCTATTTAGCTGGCCGGGCGTACCGTGCATTTACTACGGCGACGAAGTGGGCGTGGATGGCAATAACGATCCGTTCTGCCGCAAACCGTTCCCATGGGATCCGGCGTTGCAGGATGGCGATCTGCTCGACCTGTACAAGCGGATGAGCAAGCTGCGTAAGGCTCATCAGGCGCTGCGCTACGGCGGCTGCCAGGTGATTTATGCCGAAGATAATGTGGTGGTGTTCGTGCGCGTCTATAAGCAGCAGCGCGTGCTGGTGGCGATCAACCGCGGCGAAGCCTGCGAGGTGGTGATAGAGGATTCGCCGCTGCTCGACGTCAACGGCTGGCAGCTGAAAGAGGGCGCCGGCGCGCTGCACGACGGCGTGCTGACGCTACCGGCAATCTCCGCCAGCGTCTGGTTTAGCCGCTAAGCATAGAGCTGGTTCAGACTTTCGCTCCGCAGAATGGCCTCGCGCCACCAGCGCTGGGCCAGCCCGTCATTGCCGCTGCGCCAGGCCATGTAGGTGATATCTTTCACGCGACAGGAGATGACGGGTTTTTCGACCAGCTCGCCCTTTTCCAGCCACGGCCGGGCAATATGGCGCGGTAAAAAGCCACAGCCCAGCCCGGCGCGCAAGAGTTCGACTTTACTGGCGAAATCATCCACGCGAATTTGCGGCTGCTCGTCGAGCAGGTTGCTGTTGAGCGGATGACAGTAGCGGGCGCTGTCGCTGATGACTACCGCGCGATGCAGGCTGAGCTGCTTGTTAGTCAGCGGTTGGGTGGTTTCCGCCAGCGGGTGCCCCGGCGCGATGACGAAAATATTGTCCATGGCGCCGAGCATTTTCCACGACCATTCGGCGGACGTAGGCGGTTCATTGATCGCCCCGAGAATAATATCCGCGCCGTTGTGGGTCAGTTCTTCCCACGAGCCCGCAAGGGTATGGTGGGTAAAGTTAAGCCGGGTTTGCGGATGCTGGGCGTAGAACGCGTCGATCAGCGGCAGCAGCGCGCTGAACGGGAAAGAGTCATCCAGGGCGATAGCCAGATCCCGCTCCCAACCCGCGCTGAGCTGTACCGCCTGTTTTTCCAGATCTTTGGCGGCGTTCAGCAGCAACCGGCCCTTCTCCAGCATCATTCTGCCGGTATCGGTAAATTTTGCCCGGTGCCCGGAGCGATCCAGCAGGGTGATATTCAGATCGTTTTCCAGCTTTTGAATCATGTAGCTCAGCGCGGCAGGGGTTTTAAATAGCGATTCTGCGGCGCTGGCAAAAGATCCATGTTTGTCCAGCGCGTCGAGAATCAACAGGACCTCAAGGTTCAGGCGCATGCGTCAACTTCCGATAAAAAAGAGTGCTCCCGTTTTACCGGAGCGCCCTGTTCAATTCCAGTGAATAATTTAGAACGGTTAACCGTAAAAATTTGATAAACATAATTTCTCTGATCTTGTAATGGTTAATCGAATAGCCATAACTTTTCGCTTTGGAAATAAATAATAAAAAAATCTTTAATAACTCGTTAGAAATTACTGACTATACTCACCATACTTTATCAGTCAGGATCCAGACAGCACAACGGCAACAATAGTGTCTTTTTAACTCATTGATTAACAGGATAAGTTATGTCTATTCGTGAACTGATTGATCCCGCTAACTCGGCGCTTATTTTTATTGACCACCAGCCGCAAATGTCTTTTGGCGTGGCGAATATTGATCGTCAGACCCTCAAAAATAATACGGTGGCTTTAGCCAAAGCGGGCAAGATTTTTAATGTTCCGGTGATTTATACCTCCGTAGAAACTAAAAGCTTCAGCGGTTATATCTGGCCGGAACTGCTGGCCGTGCATCCTGATGTGAAACCCATTGAACGTACCTCGATGAACTCCTGGGAAGATGCGGCTTTTGTTGCCGCGGTAAAAGCCACCGGGCGTAAAAAATTGATTATTTCCGCGCTGTGGACGGAAGTCTGTCTGACCTTCCCGGCGCTGATGGCGCTAGATGCGGGCTATGAAGTTTATGTGGTGACAGATACCTCCGGCGGCACCTCGGTTGATGCCCACGAGCGCTCTATTGACCGTATGGTGCAGGCCGGCGCGGTGCCGGTGACCTGGCAGCAGGTGCTGCTTGAGTACCAGCGCGACTGGTCGCGTAAAGAGTCCTATGACGCGGTAATGGATCTGGTGCGGGAGCACAGCGGCGCCTACGGGATGGGCGTGGATTACGCTTATACCATGGTGCACGGCGCGCCAGAGCGTAAAGCTTAAATACACTTCATCCTTCACGCTGCCTCTTTGTTGGCTTGGTTTGTCCGCCCCGACGCAGCATGAATGATTTTGTGTATGGTCATGTATAGCGAATGGCGGCGGACAACCCGCCATTCCCTGAAGCAAGGAACTGTTAATGGCGCAGCAGAAATCGGTGACCCTGGTGATCAGCCATGTGCTTGACCCCGAGCATGGCCAACGTTATGAGGCGTGGCTGGGCAAAATTATGCCGATTGCGGCAGAGTTTCCCGGCCATCTTGGCGCAAACGTCATCCGTCCAGCCCCCGGACAGAATTTATGGAGCGTGATTATTCGCTTCGACACCATTGAGCATCTTTACGCCTGGACCCAGTCGGAGACCCGCCGCCAGCTGGTGGCGGAAATCGCGCCGCTGCTGAGCGAAGGCGACCGAACCGAAGTCCGTACCGAACCGGCCTTCTGGTTTACGCCGCCGGCGGTGAACGTGCGCCAGCCGCGACGCTGGAAGCAATTTTTAATCACCCTGCTGGTGATTTTCCCCAGCACCAACCTGGTGCCGTCGATAACCGGAATACTGTTGCCCTCGCTGAAGGGAAGCCTGTTGCTGCATCTGATCAATGATGCCTGTGTGGTCGCGCTGGTGGTCTGGTTCTGGATGCCCATCGTGACCCGTCTGTTTGCTGGCTGGTTAAAGAAAAACTGAGCCAGCCTCCTGAAGGAGTGCGTTATGTCGCAAACTGCCACACTGATCCTGACCCACGGTCGGGTTCATACTCTCGATCGTCAAAATCCCCTGGCCGATGCGGTGGCGATCGCTGACGGTAAAATTCTCGCCGCCGGTAGCCACGATCGGATCATGAGCTTTGCCGCGGACGGGACGCAAATTATCGATCTTAAAGGCCATACGGTCATCCCGGGCCTGAACGACTCCCATCTGCACCTGATCCGCGGCGGTCTGAACTACAATCTGGAGCTGCGCTGGGAGGGGGTTCCCTCGCTGGCGGACGCGCTGCGGATGCTAAAAGATCAGGCCGATCGCACGCCGTCGCCGCAGTGGGTACGGGTGGTCGGCGGCTGGAGCGAATTCCAGTTCGCCGAACGGCGGATGCCGACGCTGGAGGAGCTTAACGATGCGGCGCCGGATACGCCGGTATTTGTCCTGCATCTGTACGATCGCGCATTGCTAAACCGCGCGGCGCTGAAGGCGGTGGGCTACACCAAAGAGACGCCGGATCCGGCGGGCGGCGAGATCGTTCGCGACGGCAACGGTAATCCGACCGGGATGCTGATCGCCAAACCCAACGCCATGATCCTCTACTCGACGCTGGCCAAAGGGCCGAAGCTGCCGCTGGAACTTCAGGTCAACTCAACGCGGCAGTTTATGCGCGAGCTGAATCGTCTGGGGCTGACCAGCGCCATTGATGCCGGGGGTGGTTTCCAGAACTACCCGGAAGATTATGAAATTATTGAACAGCTGCACGCCAAAGAGCAGATGACCGTACGTATCGCCTATAACCTGTTCACCCAGCGTCCTAAGCAGGAGCTGGAAGATTTTGAGCGCTGGACCGATATGCTCAAGCCGGGACAGGGCACCGATTTTTACCGCGCCAACGGCGCCGGGGAGATGCTGGTGTTCTCGGCGGCGGATTTCGAAGACTTCCTCCAGCCGCGTCCGGATCTGCCGGAAGGGATGGAAGATGAGCTGGAGCGGGTGGTGCGCCATCTGGTTGAACACCGCTGGCCGTTCCGCCTGCACGCGACCTATGATCAATCCATCAGCCGGATGCTCGACGTCTTCGAGAAGGTGAATCGCGATATCCCGTTCAACGGGCTGCACTGGTTCTTCGATCATGCGGAAACCATCACCGAGCGTAATATCGAACGCGTTAAGGCGCTGGGCGGCGGCATAGCGGTGCAGCATCGTATGGCTTTCCAGGGCGAATATTTTGTCGATCGCTACGGGAAAGATGCGGTCAAACATACGCCGCCGGTCGCCAAAATGCTCGAGCTGGAGGTTCCGGTGGGGCTGGGGACGGATGCCACCCGCGTGGCGAGCTACAACCCGTGGACCGCGCTCTACTGGCTGGTTTCCGGGCGTACCGTCGGCGGGATGGCGATGTACGACGACAGCAACCGCCTGCCGCGCGACGTGGCGCTGGAGCTGTGGACCGCGGGAAGCGCGTGGTTTTCCAGCGAGCAGGGTAAGAAAGGGCGCATTGAACAAGGCCAGCTTGCCGACCTGGTGGTGCTCTCTAAAGACTATTTCAGCGTCGCGGAAGAGGAAATTAAGGGGATCGAGTCGGTGCTGACGGTGGTTGACGGCAAAGTGGTGTACGCCGCCGGACACTTCTCGCCGCTGGCGCCGCCGCCTATTCCGGTGCTGCCCGAGTGGTCGCCGGTGGTGAAGGTTCCGGGTCATTACCGTTCCGCGCCGCCGACGGCCGCGAAAATCGGCGCGATCGTGCAAATGCACCAGTGCTGCGGCAGCTGCGGCGTACACGGGCATCAGCATGATATTGCGCGCAAATCGTCGATTCCGGTTGCCGATGAGCAGGCGTTCTGGGGCGTGCTTGGCTGCTCCTGCTTTGCGTTTTAAAACGCCAGGCGCTTACCCGGTGAGGGCGTGACGCCCTCATTTGCGTTTTTCATCTGTCGCGGATAGCGCTGATAAGACAATTTATGTCATTCTGCTCCCTCTTCAACGAGTGAAGGTGGGAACATGGACGATCTGCTGATCTTTGGCGGTGTTATTTTATTCTGCGGGCTGGTGGTTGCGCCGATCGTCGCGATTGTCGCCCTCAGGCGCAGCGCGGCGGTCCGTTTTGAGCTGGCGGCTTTGCGACGTCGGGTTGAGGAGCTTGAGCGACGCGGCGTCGAACAGGCGCCTGCGGCAGAGGCCACCGCCGTCGCGCCGACGACGCCTGCGGCCGCTATCGCGGCTGACGCGATGATGGCGGAGCCCAGTGAGCCTCGGCCGGAGCCGGTGGCTGAAGCCATCGATCCGTGGCGCGCGCAGCCAACGCCGCTGCCAGAGCCAACGGCAAAATCTGCCCCTGAAAGCGAACCGCCTTCCGCGTTTGGCGGAATAATATCGTCACTGGTAGCCTGGTTTATGCAGGGCAACCCGCTGGCGAAGCTCGGGATCCTGCTGCTGTTTCTTGGCCTCTCCTTTCTGCTGCGCTATACCGTGGAACACGCTCTGTTCCCCCTCGAATTACGTCTGGTCGCGGCGGCGCTGTTCGCGGTCGTCCTGCTGGCTGTCGGATGGCGATTGCGGCATAAGCAACCGGTGTACGCCCTGATCTTGCAGGGTGGGGCAACGGGCGCGCTCTATCTCACGGTTTTTGGCGCCTTTCGCCTGTGGCAGATGCTGCCGATGACCCTGGCGTTTGCGCTGCTGGTGGCGATCTGCGCGGCGAGCGTAGGACTGGCGATTGTGCAAAAAGCGCTCAGCCTGGCCATGCTGGCGAGCCTCGGCGGTTATCTTGCGCCGCTGCTGCTCTCTACCGGCGGCGGCAGCCATGTGGCGCTGTTCTCCTTCTATCTTCTGCTGTCGATCGGCATTCTTGCCATCAGCATCCGCCAGCACTGGCGCGAGCTTAATCTGCTTGGTCTGCTGTTTACCTTTGGCATCGGCGGCCTGTGGGGGCTGAATGAGTATCGGCCAGCGTTTTACCTGAGCTGCCAGCTGTTTTTAATCGCCAATACGCTTATTTTTGGCGTATTGAGCGTGGCGCTGTCGCTGCGGGCGCAGGAAAAAGGTCGTCAGATTATTGACGGCGTGCTGCTGTTTGCGCCACCGCTGGTCGGCTTTGGTATGCAGTACGCCATTACCCGGCACATGGCATACGGGCCGGCGCTCAGCGCGCTGGGCTACGGCGGTTTCTATCTGGCCCTGGCCTGGCTGGCGCTGCGTCGCTACCCCTCTTTAGGGAAGCCGCTGGTGCTGGCGGCGCTGGCGCTCGGCGGTGCCTTTACCACGCTGGCCATCCCGCTGGCGCTGTCGGCTCGCTGGACCGCGATGGCCTGGTCGCTGGAAGGTCTTGGCATCCTCTGGCTGGGGGTGCAACAGCAGCAGCGACGCATGAGCTACAGCGGTACGGCGTTACTGGTACTGGCGGTTGGCAGCGCGCTATGGGCGCAGGCGAATGGCGCCACGCCGCTCTCTTTGCTGCTGATTTTCGCCGTACTCAGCCTGAGCTGGCTGACGGCCGCATGGCTGTGGCGAACCGTCCAGGTGCAGGGCAGTTGGGGGCTGCTTATCGGCGGCCTGTTGTTCTGGATGGTGGCGCTTGTCGGCGCATCGCAGCTGGCGTTGAGTAAAGACGCGCAGATTGTCTTTGGCGTGCTGGCGGCGCTGGCGGCATCGGTGTGGTGCTGGCGCGCGGCCGCCGCGCGTTTGGCCTGGCAAGAGCTGGATGCGAGCAAATGGCTGCTGTGGCCAATGATGCTGATGGTGCTGTTTTACCAGCTCTCCCAGCAGCAGATTTTCGCTGCTGGCTGGCAAAATCTGGCCTGGTGCGCGGCGCTACCCGCGGCGGCGGCCCTGCTCTGGCGTGATGGGCATTCACTGCCGCCACGCCTGAGTAAGCTGGCCCACCTGTCGCTGTTGTGGATGATTTTTCTGGCGCTGGCAATGGAACTGTTTTGGTTTACCCAGGATTTGCCGTGGGGCATGTCGGCCTGGGCGAGCGGATTAATGATGGCGGCGGGCGGGATGCTGATTTTCCTCGTCTCGGAAGCCGTTCATCGGCAAGTATGGCCATTCCGGGTATGGCCTGCGCTGTATGCTTCTCAGGCGATGATACCGGTGGCGGTGGCGCTGGGATGCCTGTTAATGCTGACGAATGTGCAGGATGGCACGGTCTACGGTCAGACCTATTTGCCGCTGATTAACCCGCTGGAAGAGGGCGCCGCTTTCGCGCTGCTTGGGCTGACGATATTTTATCGCGTTTCGCGGCGTTATTTTCCGCTGCAGCTATCGGTATGCCGTCCCTGGCCCATCGTTGCTCTGCTGGCGCTCAGCTTCTGGTGGCTGAATGGCCTGCTGCTGCGCGCCCTGGCCTGGTACGGCGAGGTGGCCTGGAGTATCACGCCGCTGTGGCATTCGCGTTTAATTCAGACCACTTTCGCTCTGGTCTGGACGCTGGTGGCGCTGACGGTCATGCTGCGCGCGACGCGGCGACTTTCCCGCCGCGAATGGCTATGCGGCGCGGCGTTGTTAGGCATTGTTATTGTGAAACTCATGCTGGTGGATAGCGCAGGCGGCGGCGGGCTGGCGCGGGCTGTTGCGTTTATCGGCGTGGCGATTTTGGTGTTGATCGTCGGGTATTTTTCCCCGTTGCCGCCCAAAGCAGGAGAAAAGAAATGAAATGGATGAAAGCGGTGTTATGCGGCGTGCTGTTGGGCGCGGCGGGGACGGCAGCCAGTAGCGATGAGGCGCGAGAACAGCCTCTGGACTACAGGCAGGGCCTGATGCTGGAAACCAGCGGCGCGTCGCCCTGGTACCGCGTTGAGCTGCCGCCGACGATATATCAGGGGACGGCCTGGCCTGATTTGCGCGATGTGCGGGTATTCAACCATCAGGGAGAGACCGTACCGTTCGCTCTTCAGGCGCAGAAGGTCCAGCCAGCGATGCCTGAGACGATGGCGCTACGTCTATTCCCTCTGCAGATGTCGCTGGTTCCGCCGCGGGAGGAGAGTCGTCGCGGCGTAGAGTCGCTGCTTCTGCGCTCAACCACGGGGATCGAAATTCGCCTGGAAACAGAGGATGTAAAGGCGCTCGGGCAGAGCTATTTACTGACGCTGCCGGTGGATAAGACGGACGCTTTCGCGCTGGCTCAACTGCGGCTGAACTGGGAATCGTTGGCGGCTAACTGGCAGGGGAAAGCGTCGCTGTATTCCAGCCGCGATTTGAAGTACTGGCATCCGGTTCAGGAGGATGCGCCCCTCATGGATCTGGCGCGCGATAACGATCGTTTGAAAATGGACACCATTAGCGCCAGCCTGACCCTCTCGGCGCAAGGTAATCGTTACCTGCTGCTGATCCTCGATGCGCAAAGCAAGGCGCCGGCGTTAAATAGCGTGACGGCCCTGGCGGAACGCAGAGAACCGGAGTCTACGCGCATTGAGCTTAATGCTCAGGCGCACAGGGTTTCAGATGAGGAGGCCGTTTGGCGCTGGGCCCGGCCTCAGCCGCTGACTTCGCTCAGAATATCGTTGGCAGGCGAAGGGGTTCTACCGGTCGAGCTCGCCTGGCGCAGCGGCGAAAATGAGCCCTGGCAGCCGCTGACGAAAACCGTGCTGTATCAGCTGGACGGCAAGCGTTCGGACGATATTCCTCTGTCAGGTCAACCGGTTGAAGCGGTTCGCATCAAGACGATTAATGCCCGCTTATCGGCGTCGCTGCCGGCGATAAGCGGGGCGCGCGATAAATACCAACTGGTCTTTAATACCCAGGGAAAAGGGCCCTATATGCTGGCCTGGGGAAACCGGGCGGCGCAAAAGGCGGATGTCGCCCTGGACATGCTGATCCCGCCGTCGCTGCGTAAGACGCAGGCGGTGCACGATCTCCCTCTGGCGGTCGCGCAAGAAGACGTCACGCTGGGCGGCGAAGCGCGGTTGACGGCGACGACGGCTACCGAGCAGCAGAGCAGCTGGAAAACGCTGCTGGTATGGGGAGCGCTGATATTTGGCGTCGTTGTGCTGGCGCTGATGGCGTGGCGCATCTGGCGTGAAGTGAAAAAAAGCGGCGGCGTATAAAACAAAAAAGGCTCGCGTCTGCGAGCCTTTTGCCGAACGTATGCCGATTACAGGCTGGAAACGTTCTCGGTCAGGTATTTAGCCACGCCTTCCGGAGAAGCGGCCATCCCTTCTTTTCCTTTTTCCCACTGCGCCGGGCAAACTTCGCCGTGCTCTTCGTGGAACTGCAGCGCGTCAACCATACGCAGCATTTCGTCGATGTTACGGCCCAGCGGCAGATCGTTAACCACCTGGTGGCGAACAACGCCGTTGGCGTCGATCAGGAAGGAACCGCGCAGGGCAACGCCTTCGTCCGGGTGCTCAATACCGTACGCTTTCTGAATTTCGCGTTTGATGTCAGCAACCATCGCGTATTTAACCGGGCCGATGCCGCCCTGGTCTACCGGGGTGTTACGCCATGCGTTGTGGACGAACTCGGAGTCAAAAGAAACGCCAACCACTTCTACGCCGCGTTTCTGGAATTCTTCGTAGCGCTTGTCAAAAGCGATCAGTTCAGATGGGCAAACGAAGGTGAAGTCCATCGGCCAGAAGAACAGAACGGTGGCTTTACCGCTGGTGTGCTGTTTGAAGTTGAATTTCTCAACGATTTCGCCGTTACCTAAAACAGCTGCCGCGGTGAAGTCCGGAGCCTGACGAGTAACCAGAACCATATGATTCTCCTGTTAATACTAAGGTTAATTGGAACGCAACGCGGGCAAGTATAGGGAGCGGCGCGGAGGAACTCAACGTGACGCTGACAATCGATGAGATAGGTTTTGTCTATCAATCGTTATTTAAAAGCGCTTTTCAGAATAGCGTTTTCTGAAAAAAGCGCAATCTTTTACAGTTCGCGTTTTTTCGCCTGCGCCATCATCTGCGGGTAGAAGCGCCAGAACTGCTCCTGTAGCCGATCGTAGTGGGTATCCAGATCCTGCCAGGAGTCGCGCAGGGCATCCAGCCGCGGGCGGCGGCTGGCCATCCCGTTCAGCACGCGCTGAATAAACTCCATGTCCCGGTAGCGTTCGAGCCAGCGCTCTGACCACAGGTATTCGTTGAGATTGACAAAACGCGGCGGAGAAGCGGGCAAAATAAATGTGACTTGGGTGTGGGCATAGCGGACAAACTCCGGCAGCGGCAGTTCAGGCGACAGCTGCGCCCAGTGGCGTGACAAGAAATGGTCCCACATCACGTCCAGGGTAATGGGCGCGACCCGGCGCGTTTCGGGGCGAAACCACCCTTTGGCTTCGGCGACTTCGGGCAAGTTATCCGTCAGGACATCGATCCGGCGGTGCATAAAGATGCCCTCCACAACGTCAGCCGGCCAGTCGCCGGCGGGGTCGCCGCGAACGAAATCGGCCAGCAAATTACCGGGCAGCGAACTGTCGGCGAGATGAGCAAGGTGCAGGTGTGCAAGAAAATTCATCGTTTAATCTTTGTCCTGAGGTGGTAACGGTTGCAGGGAGAACCTCCCGGCACTAGACTACCCGCCTCTTTATTAAGTCTGAGTTACCGTCATGCGCGTTGCCGATTTTTCCTTTGAATTACCCGAATCCCTGATTGCCCACTATCCCATGCCCGAGCGCAGCAGCTGCCGCTTGCTGTCATTAGACGGGCCGACGGGCGCGCTGACGCACGGTACTTTCACCGATTTACTCGACAAGCTCAACCCTGGCGATCTGCTGGTTTTTAATAATACCCGCGTGATCCCGGCCCGCCTGTTTGGCCGTAAAGCCAGCGGCGGCAAGATTGAGGTGCTGGTCGAGCGCATGCTGGATGATAAACGTATTCTGGCACATATTCGCGCCTCTAAAGCGCCGAAACCCGGCGCCGAGCTGCTGCTTGGCGACGATGAAAGCATTAAAGCGACCATGGTGGCACGCCACGACGCGCTGTTTGAAGTGGCGTTCGACGACGCGCGCAGCGTACTGGATATTCTCAACGCTATCGGCCATATGCCGCTGCCGCCGTACATTGAGCGTCCGGACGAAGAGGCCGACCGCGAGCTGTACCAGACCGTGTATAGCGAAAAACCGGGCGCCGTGGCTGCGCCCACCGCTGGCCTGCACTTTGACGAGCCGCTGCTGGCGAAGCTGCGCGAAAAAGGCGTTGAGATGGCGTTTGTTACGCTGCACGTCGGAGCAGGGACCTTCCAGCCGGTGCGCGTAGACAGCATTGAAGACCACATTATGCACTCTGAATATGCGGAAGTGCCGCAGGAGGTGGTCGATGCGGTGCTGGCGGCAAAAGCGCGCGGTAGTCGGGTGATTGCGGTCGGTACGACCTCGGTGCGTTCGCTGGAAAGCGCGGCGCAGGCGGCGAAAAATGACCTGATTGAGCCTTTCTTCGGCGATACGCAGATTTTTATCTATCCAGGCTATCAGTACAAAGTCATTGATGCGCTGGTGACCAACTTCCATCTGCCTGAATCCACGCTGATTATGCTGGTTTCCGCGTTTGCCGGCTATCAGCACACCATGAACGCCTATAAGGCTGCGGTAGAACAAAAATATCGCTTTTTTAGCTACGGGGACGCGATGTTTATCACGTACAATCCGCAGGCTATTTTTGAACGTGTCGGGGAATAAGTCCGCGATGCGCGTGTTTAACGTCAGACTGTTTTTCTGACGCAGGAGTGATAATGAAATTTGAGTTAGATACCACCGATGGTCGCGCGCGTCGCGGCCGTCTTGTGTTTGAGCGCGGCGTCGTTGAAACGCCAGCGTTTATGCCGGTCGGCACCTACGGTACCGTAAAAGGAATGACGCCGGAGGAAGTTGAAGCGACCGGCGCGCAAATCATTCTCGGCAACACCTTCCACCTGTGGCTGCGTCCGGGCCAGGAGATCATGAAGCTGCACGGCGACCTGCACGACTTTATGCAGTGGAAAGGGCCGATCCTCACCGACTCCGGCGGCTTCCAGGTCTTCAGCCTCGGCGATATTCGCAAGATCACCGAGCAGGGCGTGCACTTCCGCAACCCGATCAACGGCGATCCGATTTTCCTCGATCCGGAAAAATCGATGGAGATTCAGTACGATCTCGGTTCCGATATCGTGATGATCTTCGACGAATGCACGCCATACCCGGCGGACTGGGATTACGCTAAGCGCTCGATGGAAATGTCCCTGCGCTGGGCGAAGCGCAGCCGCGACCGTTTTGACGGTCTGGGCAATAAAAATGCGCTGTTTGGCATTATTCAGGGCAGCGTTTACGAAGATTTACGTGATATCTCTGTTAAAGGTCTGGTAGAGATTGGCTTTGATGGCTACGCTGTCGGCGGTTTGGCTGTCGGCGAGCCGAAAGAAGATATGCATCGTATTCTGGAGCACGTCTGCCCGCAGATCCCGGCCGACAAGCCGCGATATCTGATGGGCGTCGGTAAGCCGGAAGATCTGGTCGAAGGGGTGCGCCGCGGGATCGATATGTTCGACTGCGTCATGCCGACGCGCAATGCGCGCAACGGCCACCTGTTCGTCACCGACGGCGTGGTGAAAATCCGCAACGCGAAGCACAAGAGCGATACTTCGCCGCTGGATGCAGAATGTGATTGCTACACCTGTCGCAACTATTCACGCGCTTACTTGCATCATCTGGACCGTTGCAACGAAATATTGGGCGCGCGCCTCAATACCATTCATAACCTGCGTTACTATCAGCGCTTAATGGCTGGTTTACGCAAGGCTATCGAAGAGGGTAAATTAGAGAGCTTCGTGACCGATTTTTACCAACGTCAGGGTCGAACCGTTCCACCTTTGAACGTTGACTAATTTTAATAATGAGGGAATTTCAATGAGCTTTTTTATTTCTGATGCGGTAGCAGCAACCGGTGGCGCGGCGCAGGGCAGCCCGATGTCTCTGATCCTGATGCTGGTGGTGTTTGGTCTGATTTTTTACTTCATGATCCTGCGTCCACAGCAGAAACGCACCAAGGAACATAAAAACCTGATGAGCTCCATTGCCAAAGGCGATGAAGTTCTGACCAACGGCGGCCTGGTAGGGCGCGTCACTAAAGTTGCGGAAAGCGGATATATCGCTATCGCGCTGAACGATACCACTGAAGTGGTTATCAAACGTGACTTCGTAGCTGCCGTTCTGCCGAAAGGCACCATGAAGGCGCTGTAATTACCCATTTTCCCTAAGGGAACTGCCGTGTTAAACCGTTATCCTTTGTGGAAGTACGTCATGCTGGTCGTCGTTATTGTCGTCGGCTTAGTGTATGCGCTTCCCAACCTGTATGGTGAGGATCCGGCCGTTCAAATCACTGGCGCGCGCGGCGTCGCCGCCAGTGAGCAAACGCTGATCCAGGTCCAGAAAACACTACAAGAAGAAAAAATTACCGCGAAGTCTGTGGCACTGGAAGAGGGCGCAATTCTTGCGCGCTTCGACACCACCGATATCCAGCTGCGCGCGCGCGAAGCGCTGATGGGCGTGCTGGGTGACAAATACGTCGTGGCGCTTAACCTTGCTCCGGCAACCCCGCGCTGGCTGGCGGCCCTTTATGCCGAGCCGATGAAGCTGGGTCTTGACCTGCGCGGCGGCGTGCACTTCCTGATGGAAGTCGACATGGACACCGCGCTGGGCAAACTGCAGGAACAAAATATCGACAGCCTGCGCAGCGAACTGCGTGATAAAGGCATTCCTTACACCACCGTGCGTAAAGAAGACAACTACGGTCTGAGCATCGCCTTCCGCGATAGCGCCGCGCGCGACCAGGCTATCTCCTACCTTAGCCCTCGCCACCGCGATCTGGTTATCTCCACTCAGGGCAGCACTGGCCTGAAAGCCGTGATGACCGACGACCGTCTGAAAGAAGCCCGCGAATATGCCGTTCAGCAGAACATTACTATCCTGCGTAACCGTGTAAACCAGCTGGGCGTTGCCGAACCTCTGGTTCAGCGCCAGGGCGCCGACCGTATTGTGGTCGAACTGCCGGGTATTCAGGATACGGCGCGTGCGAAAGAGATTCTCGGCGCGACCGCGACGCTGGAGTTCCGTCTGGTTAACACCAACGTTGATAGCTCCGCAGCCGCTTCCGGCCGCGTACCGGGCGACTCTGAAGTGAAATTTACCCGCGAAGGCCAGCCGGTTGTGCTGTACAAGCGCGTTATCCTCACCGGCGATCACATCACCGACTCGACGTCGAGCATGGATGAGTACAACCAGGCGCAGGTTAACATCTCCCTTGATAGCGCTGGCGGCAACATCATGTCTAACTTCACCAAGGACAACATCGGCAAACCGATGGCGACCCTGTTCGTGGAGTACAAAGACAGCGGTAAGAAAGATGCCAACGGTCGTGCGATTCTGGCGAAAGAGGAAGAGGTGATTAACATCGCCAATATTCAGTCTCGTCTGGGTAACAGCTTCCGCATTACCGGTATCAGCAACGCAACCGAAGCGCGTCAGCTCTCTCTGCTGCTGCGCGCAGGCGCGCTGATTGCGCCGATTCAGATTGTTGAAGAACGGACTATCGGTCCAACCCTCGGGATGCAGAACATTAAGCAGGGCCTGGAAGCGTGTCTGGCCGGACTGGTGGTCTCAATTCTGTTTATGATCTTCTTCTACAAGAAGTTCGGCCTGATTGCGACCTCGGCGCTGGTGGCGAACCTGGTGCTGATCGTCGGCATTATGTCCCTGATTCCGGGGGCGACGCTGACTATGCCGGGGATTGCGGGGATCGTCTTAACCCTTGCGGTGGCGGTCGATGCGAACGTTCTGATTAACGAACGTATTAAAGAAGAGCTGAGCAACGGGCGTTCCGTGCAGCAGGCGATTGACGAAGGTTATCGCGGCGCGTTCAGCTCCATCTTTGATGCCAACATTACGACGCTTATCAAAGTCATTATCCTGTACGCGGTCGGTACCGGTGCCATTAAAGGGTTTGCGATTACCACCGGTATTGGTATTGCGACCTCAATGTTTACCGCTATCGTCGGCACCCGTGCCATCGTGAACCTGCTGTACGGCGGCAAGCGCGTTAAAAAGCTGTCTATCTGAGGAGTGCGTTGTGGCACAGGAATATACTGTTGAACAATTGAACCACGGCCGTAAAGTCTGGGACTTTATGCGCTGGGACTACTGGGCCTTCGGCATTTCAGGTTTTTTGCTGATTCTGTCCATTATTATAATTGGCGTGCGCGGGTTTAACTGGGGTCTGGATTTCACCGGCGGTACGGTGATTGAGATTACCCTCGAAAAACCTGTCGATATGGACCAGGTGCGCCAGTCGCTGCAGAAGGCGGGCTTTGAAGAGCCGCAGCTGCAAAACTTCGGCAGCAGCCGCGACATCATGGTGCGTATGCCGCCGGTGCATGACGCCAACGGCAGCCAGGAGCTGGGCAGTAAAGTCGTTAGCGTCATTAACGAATCGACCAGCCAGAACGCCACGGTCAAGCGTATTGAGTTTGTCGGGCCGAGCGTCGGCGCCGATCTTGCGCAAACCGGCGCGCTGGCGCTGATCGCCGCGCTGGTATGTATCCTGATCTACGTCGGTTTCCGCTTTGAGTGGCGCCTGGCGGCTGGGGTGGTTATCGCGCTGGCGCACGACGTGGTGATCACCATGGGCGTGCTGTCGTTACTGCATATCGAGATTGACCTGACCATCGTGGCCTCGTTGATGTCGGTTATCGGCTACTCGCTGAACGACAGTATCGTGGTATCTGACCGTATTCGTGAAAACTTCCGTAAGATTCGCCGCGGTACGCCGTACGAAATCTTTAACGTGTCGTTGACGCAGACGCTGCACCGTACCTTGATCACCTCCGGGACAACCTTGATGGTTATCCTGATGCTGTATCTCTTCGGCGGTCCGATTCTGGCTGGCTTCTCGCTGACTATGCTGATTGGCGTCTCCATCGGTACGGCTTCTTCTATCTACGTCGCGTCCGCGCTGGCGCTGAAGCTGGGCATGAAGCGCGAGCACATGCTGCAGCAGAAAGTCGAGAAAGAAGGGGCGGATCAGCCGTCAATTCTGCCGTAAGGCAATGGCGTGTTGATAAACGAATCCCGGTCGCAAGGCCGGGATTTTTTTATTACAGCCGTTCGGATTTTGGTTACTCTCCGGTATTAGCACTCAATGACATGGAGAAATGCCGATGGCTGTCGTAACGCTTTCCACCGTTCCTCACCCCCCACTCTGGCGTGATGTGCCCTCCGTCACCCTTGACGACGAGACGCTGCGGTTGCGCAAGGCCAAAGTGCTGGCGAATATGCTTCAGCGCGGCTTAGACACGCTTATCGTCTATGCCGATAAAGAGCATGGCGGCAATTTTGAGTATCTCACCGGCTTTATTCCCCGCTTCGAAGAGGCGCTGCTGGTGCTGCATCGGGACGGCGAGGCGGCGCTGGTGCTGGGCAACGAGAATCTCAAACTCGCAGGCTATGCCCGGCTGGAAAATCGGGTCATTCACGCTCCGTGGTTTTCACTGCCTAATCAGCCGATGGATACCCGCAAAACCCTGGCTCAGCTGCTCCAGGAGGCCGGCGTTGCGGCGGAAAAAAGTATCGGCCTGGCGGGCTGGAAGCTCTTTACCGGCGCGGCGGATAACCGCTCGCAGATGTTCGATCTGCCGGCATTTATCGTTGACGCTCTTCGCCAGGCCGCCGGGCCGCAGGCGAAATTAAGCAATGCCACCGGTATTTTTATCGACCCGGCAGAGGGGGCGCGAATCACTAATAATGCCAATGAGCTGGCGCACTATGAGTACGGCGCTAATCTGGCTTCCACCGCGATTTTGACCGCGCTTAACGCCATTGCGCCGGGTAAAACGGAAAAGCAAATCGGCGCGCTGCTGGCGGCGGAAGGGCAGCCTAATAGCGTGGTGATGATTGCCGCCACCGGCGATCGCTTTGCCAATGCAGGGCTTTATCCGGGCGATAAGGTCATTCAGCGCGGAGATAAATTCTCGCTGACCACCAGCTTTAAAGGCGGCCTGAGCAGCCGCGCCGCTTACGTGGTGGCCGATGAGCGCGAGCTGGCGCCGGAAGTCACCGATTATCTTGAGGTGGTGGCGAAGCCCTATTTTAAGGCGGTGGTTAACTGGCTGGAAAATCTGCGCATCGGCATGCGCGGTGGCGATATGTATGCGCTGATAGAACAGGTGTTGCCGAAGGCGGAATATCACTGGCACCTCAATCCCGGGCATCTGGTCGCGGATGAGGAGTGGCTCTGCTCGCCCATCGGCCCCCATTCCGCCGCCTGCCTGCAAAGCGGGATGATACTGCAGATCGACATCATTCCTTCCCGCTCCGGCTACGGCGGCGCAAGCATTGAAGATACCGTGGCGCTTGCCGATGGCCCTCTGCGCCAGGCGCTGGCGCAGCGCTACCCTCAGCTCTGGCAGCGTATCGTCGCCCGACGCTTGTACATCGGCGAGCAGCTTGGCATTGTGCTTCCTGAAGAGGTGCTGCCGTTTTCCAGTACCGTAGGGTATCTGCGCCCGTGGCTGCTGAGTCCCGAGCGCGCGCTGGTGTGCGCACCCTACTGACACAATGCTGTCAGTAGGCCTGTCATACACTCCTCCTGAACCCAAACAATGGACAGGAGAATGTATGAACAATGTCATTAACTGGTTTGAGATCCCGGTTGTGGAGATGGATCGTGCCGTGGCGTTTTACGAGCTGGTGATGCAGGTGACGCTGCGTCGGGAAAAAATGGATTGCATCGAGATGGCCGTTTTCCCGTATGAGGACCCGGCTCCCGGCGGCGCGCTGGCAAAGCTCGACGGGGTTAAGCCTTCCGATCAGGGATGTATTATCTATCTGCATACTGACAATCTGGCGGCCGCGCTCGAACGCGTGAACTCGGCGGGCGGAAGCTGCGTTTTTGGCCCGCTTGAGCTGACGGACGATATCGGCACGATTGCCCTGTTTATCGATAGCGAGGGTAACCGGATTGGTCTGCATCAACCTAAGAACCTGACCCATTAATGCTATTTTGCTTGCCATTTTGAACCCGGGCAGCGCTCGCAATCCTCACGTACTACGTGTACGCTCCGGTTGCTGTGCGTTATCCGGGTCCAGACTGACTCCGCCAATGACGCATACTGGGACAGGCCCTGACAAATGAGATAACCGAAATGAGCCGACGCGCCGACCGCCTTTTTCAAATCGTTCAGATCCTGCGCGGAAGGCGATTAACTACCGCCGGACTGCTGGCCGAGCGGCTCGGCGTATCGGAGCGCACGATTTACCGCGATATTCGCGACCTTTCGCTCTCCGGCGTCCCGGTTGAGGGGGAGGCCGGAAGCGGCTACCGGCTGCTGGCGGGCTATGACCTACCGCCGCTGATGCTGACAACCCAGGAATCGGAAGCGCTGGTGGCCGCTATTCGGCTCCTGCAAACCTGGGGCGGCGCGTCGCTATCCCTGGCGCTGGAATCGGCGCAGGAAAAAGTGCTGGCTATTTTGCCTGCCGAGAGCCGGCGCAAGGCGGAGCAGTCGCGGCTGTTTGCTCCCGACTTTGGCGCTCAGGGCTATAGCAAAGATCAGTTTGATTTAGTGCATCGGGCAGTCTCCGCCCAGCAGGCGCTGGCGCTGCACTATCGCGATGAAGCGGGGAAGGTGTCGCAGCGTGAAGTGCTGCCGCTGGGGCTTTTTTTCTGGGGCGAGCGCTGGCTGCTGGTGACCTGGTGCGAGCTGCGGGAAGATTATCGCTGTTTTCGCCTCGACCGCTGCCTGGAAATATCCGCCACCGGGCGTCATTTTAGCGAACGAGCGGATCGCTCATTGAGTGATTTTTTACGTAAGGTGAGATGCGAGGAGCGTTAGCTTTTTTACTTTCCCCGGCTGTTCGCCGGGGAAAATCGATGCCGATTAGAAGTTGTAACCGACCACGAAGTAACCACCCCAGCCGGTCGCGCGAACGTTAAAGTCGCCGTCGCCGAAGTTCAGCTTCGCATCGTCAGCCCACTGGCCGCCGTTGTGGAAATAACGCGCCACGACGGAGTAGTGCCAGTGATCGTAGTTCAGCGCCAGGATATGGCTGGAAGCAATGGAGTTGCTGGTGCGTGAATGCTTACCGTTCAAATCATAAGAGTTGTCATCGCCCAGATCGGAGCCCCAGTCAAAGTTGGTGAAGCCGATATAGCTCAGTGAACCGCCCCACAGGTCGGTCAGCGGCACAAAGTATTTTACTTTGAAGCGGTAGCCGTCCCACTCGTTCTCGTTAGACGCGCCATAGTTTTGCCACTGGTATTTCGCATAGACGTTCAGCGACAGGCTCATTGGCAGCCCGGTATCGATATCGGTACCCAGACCCATATACCAGGTGCTCTGACGACCGGACTTGTTGCGGCCCATGTCGTAGATGTAGTTGTTGGCGAAATACCACTCTTTGAACGGGCCGAAGCTGAGGTCGGTACCGGTCAGTTTGTCGATAGAGAAGCGCGGCTCAATTTCCATAAACAGCGGCGAACCGTGGTTCCAGATACCTTTCGCGTTGGTGTTACCGCCGAAGAAGACCGGCGCATCCATATAGCCATAGAAATCAAACCAGTCTTTCTTGGCGAACGCTTCATATTCCAGATAAGTATCGTTACGGATCTGCGGCCCAAAACGAGTGTGGTAGCTACCCACCACGTTCACACTCTGGTGCCACCAATCAGACAGATATTGCGGTTTGTCGTTTTCTGCCGCGCTGGCAGAGAAAGATGCGGACAGCGCCAGAGCTGCGCCGGCTGCCAGTAATGTTTTTTTCATAATGATGCCACTGTTTAAATTAAGCCTGAAGGCGTTAAAAGAAGCGCCGAAGCGTTTCTAAATATTTCGTATTTCTGTGGCGTCTATTATAGGAATCATTGCTCACAAAAATATGTGTTGTTTCACATAACGAACATTAACGTAATCGATTGCGTTCACGATTTTATGCATTTCTTGACGGAATGCCACCGAAATTCATAAATCCTGTCAATTTTTAGTGAACTGAATGGAAAATCTGTAAGTGGATTGGCGCGAGGGGGGAAGCCGGATGTCCGCGACACCCGGCTGAGGGGAGTTACGGCAGGTTTGCGGGCTGGATATCGTGGATGCGGACAAAGCCAACCTGCTCGGGCGTTACGCCATTCAGGCGCAGCGGAATATCGACGTCGCTCGGCGCCAGAACGCTTGCCGGGGCGCTAATTAGCTGATTTTGGACGTTAACTTCCTGATAGCTCTCGGTGGTGCCGCTGATTTGCCCCGAGGCCACCGTCGCGCTAAAGGCCGGCAGCGGATCGTTTGATTCACCCTGGATGCGCAGCGTCAGGCGGGTACCGTCGCCATCCGCAGTGATATTGAGCAGAGACATGCGCAGGGTACCGATCTGGCTTTTCAGGCGGGCCGGCGTTTTCGCCGCCGGCAGCAGGTAAACCCCGCTGCTCGATTTTGCATTCAGCACGTTTTGCTGGGTGATTTTGACCGTCTGCTGATTGAGCTGGGTCATCTCTTTGCTCAGCGTGCTCACGCTCTGGTTCATCTGGCGGATTTCGCTTTGCTGCGCGCAGGCGCTGAGGGTGAAAATGCTACCCACAATGGCCAGTTTTAAATAACGTCTTGTCATAGTTGGGATTCCGTTAACAGAGGATGCTTAATGGTAGATCGTTCGGATAATCGCACTATAGATCCTTTGTCTCAAAAGCTCTTTCTTTGTTGTCGGGTCACTTCGCGGTAAACTACCCGTTAGTTTAACTACATGTCAGGACGCGCTATGCATTGCCCTTTCTGTTTCGCCGTAGATACCAAAGTTATCGACTCTCGTCTGGTGGGCGAGGGCTCTTCCGTGCGTCGTCGTCGTCAGTGTCTGGTTTGTAATGAACGTTTTACGACGTTTGAAGTGGCGGAACTGGTGATGCCGCGGGTCGTAAAAAGCAACGACGTGCGCGAGCCTTTTAATGAGGACAAACTGCGCAGCGGAATGCTGAAAGCGCTGGAGAAGCGTCCGGTTAGCTCGGACGACGTCGAGATGGCGCTTAACCACATAAAAACCCATCTGCGTGGGACCGGCGAGCGCGAAGTGCCGAGCAAAATGATCGGCAACCTGGTGATGGAGCAGCTGAAAAAGCTCGATAAAGTCGCCTACATCCGCTTTGCTTCCGTTTACCGCAGCTTCGAAGATATCAAAGAGTTTGGCGAAGAGATCGCCCGCTTACAGGACTGAGCCCATGCAGGACGAATTGTACATGGCGCGAGCGCTGAAGCTGGCGGCGCGCGGACGCTTCACCACTCACCCCAATCCGAATGTCGGCTGCGTGATCGTTAAAGATGGTGAGATCGTCGGCGAAGGTTTTCACTATCGCGCCGGTGAACCGCATGCGGAAGTGCACGCGCTGCGCATGGCGGGCGAACAAGCGCAAGGCGCGACGGCGTACGTCACGCTGGAACCCTGTAGCCATCACGGTCGCACGCCGCCGTGCTGCGAAGCGCTGATTGCCGCGGGGGTGAGCCGCGTGGTCGCGGCGATGCAGGACCCGAACCCGCAGGTCGCGGGGCGCGGTTTGTACCGTTTGCAGCAGGAAGGGGTCGACGTCAGCCATGGGCTGATGATGAACGAAGCCGAAGCGCTGAATAAAGGCTTTCTTAAGCGGATGCGCACCGGCTTTCCCTGGATCCAGTTAAAAATGGGCGCATCGCTGGATGGGCGTACGGCGGTGGCCAGCGGGGAAAGCCAGTGGATCACCTCGCCGCAGGCGCGGCGCGATGTGCAGCGCCTGCGCGCGCAAAGCCACGCCATCCTGACCAGCAGCGCGACGGTGCTGGCGGATGACCCGGCGCTAACCGTACGCTGGGACGAGCTCAACGCCGACACCCAGGCGCTGTACCCGCAGGAAAACCTGCGTCAGCCTTTGCGCATCGTTATCGATAGTCAGAATCGCGTCACGCCGCAGCATCGTATCGTGGAGCAGGCGGGTGAAACGCTATTTGCCCGTACCCGTGAAGATGAACGCCAGTGGCCGGAGAACGTACGCACGCTGCTGGTGCCGGAGCATAATGGTCGCCTGGATCTGGTGGTACTGATGATGCTGCTGGGCAAACAGCAAATTAATTCGATTTGGGTGGAAGCAGGCTCCACCCTTGCCGGCGCGCTGCTGGAGGCCGGGCTGGTGGACGAGCTTATCGTCTATATTGCGCCTAAACTGTTAGGCAGCGATGCGCGCGGATTATGTGTACTGCCGGGTCTTGAGAAACTTGAGCAAGCCCCCCATTTCAAATTCAATGAGATACGTCATGTAGGCCCGGATATTTGCCTGCATTTAGTGAACGCTTGATTTCCCCGGACAAAAGGGAAAGCAGTGCGCCGATTATTATGATAGAATCCGCCCCCCTTGCGGGGCCAAATGAACTGAACCCGAAGGAAGAGTATGAACATTATTGAAGCTAACGTTGCTACCCCGGACGCTCGCGTCGCCATCACCATTGCGCGTTTCAACAACTTTATCAACGACAGCCTGCTGGATGGCGCGATTGACGCCCTGAAGCGTATTGGCCAGGTCAAAGATGAAAACATTACCGTTGTTTGGGTTCCCGGCGCGTATGAGCTGCCGCTGGCGGCTGACGCACTGGCGAAAACCGGTAAGTATGACGCGGTGATCGCGCTGGGTACCGTTATCCGTGGCGGCACTGCGCACTTTGAATATGTGGCTGGCGGTGCAAGCAATGGCCTGGCGCACGTCGCTCAGGACAGCGGAATCCCGGTAGCCTTCGGTGTTCTGACCACAGAAAGTATTGAACAAGCCATCGAACGCGCTGGCACCAAAGCCGGTAACAAAGGCGCTGAAGCAGCGCTGACCGCGCTGGAAATGATTAACGTATTGAAAGCCATCAAGGCCTGATTTTTGTAAGGGGAATTCCGTGAAACCTGCTGCTCGTCGCCGCGCCCGTGAGTGTGCTGTCCAGGCGCTTTACTCCTGGCAGTTGTCCAAAAACGACATCGCTGATGTCGAATACCAGTTCCTGGCGGAACAGGATGTGAAAGATGTAGACGTTCTGTATTTCCGCGAACTGCTGTCCGGAGTGGCGACTAACAGCGCGTATCTCGACGGCCTGATGAAGCCGTATCTTTCTCGTCTGCTGGACGAGCTGGGTCAGGTGGAAAAAGCGGTGCTGCGTATCGCACTGTTTGAGCTGTCAAAGCGTAGCGATGTCCCGTACAAAGTTGCGATTAACGAAGCCATCGAACTGGCGAAAACCTTTGGCGCTGAAGATAGCCATAAGTTTGTCAACGGCGTGCTGGACAAAGCTGCCCCGGTAATTCGTCCTAACAAAAAGTAAACTCCAGGGCCGGTTTTTGTAGAGTCTCACTCTTGCAAACCGGCCTTATTCTTTTCTTTTTCTGAGGCATAACGTATGGCATGCGGCGAATTTTCCCTGATTGCCCGTTATTTTGATCGCGTAAAAAGCGCTCGTCTTGATGTTGAAACCGGCATTGGCGACGACTGCGCGCTCCTGAACATCCCCGAGAAAAAAACGCTGGCAATCAGCACCGACACCCTGGTGGCGGGAAACCATTTTTTACCCGATATCGACCCTGCAGACCTCGCCTATAAAGCGCTGGCGGTCAACCTGAGCGACCTGGCGGCAATGGGCGCTGAACCGGCGTGGTTAACCCTGGCCCTGACCCTGCCGGAAGCAGACGAAGCCTGGCTTGAAGCCTTTAGCGACAGCCTGTTCGTGCAGCTCAACTATTATGATATGCAACTCATTGGCGGCGATACCACGCGCGGACCGCTGTCGATGACGCTGGGTATCCATGGCTTTGTGCCGACGGGACGCGGTCTGAAGCGTTCCGGGGCGAAGCCGGGAGACTGGATTTACGTCACCGGCACGCCCGGAGACAGCGCCGCGGGTCTGGCGATTTTGCAGGATCGGCTGCACGTTCAAGATAACGCCGACGCGGATTATTTCCTGGCGCGCCATCTGCGTCCGCTGCCGCGGGTTCTACAGGGGCAGGCGCTGCGCGATTTGGCGAACTCCGCCATCGATCTCTCCGACGGCCTGATTTCCGACCTCGGGCATATTCTTAACGCCAGCGGCTGCGGCGCGCGCGTCGATCTCGATGCGATGCCGTTCTCGGATGCGATGCTGCGCCAGGTTGAGACGGAACAGGCGCTGCGCTGGGCGCTCTCCGGCGGTGAGGATTATGAGCTGTGCTTTACCGTGCCTGAACTCAATCGCGGGGCGCTGGACGTGGCCCTTGCCAATCTCGGCGCGCGCTTTACCTGTATTGGACAGATACTTCCGCAATCGGAAGGTCTGCAGTTCATGCGCGAAGGTAAGCCCGTTACGTTCGATTTTAAGGGATACGATCATTTTGGCGCGGAGTAGAGATGTGGCGAAAAGCCGCCTGAAGATGAGCAACCCCTGGCATCTGCTGGCAACGGGATTCGGCAGCGGTCTTAGCCCGGTGGTTCCCGGCACCATGGGATCGCTGGCGTCGATCCCCTTCTGGTATCTGCTCACCTTACTCCCCTGGCAGCTCTATTCGCTGGCGGTGATGATGAGCATCTGCATTGGCGTCTATATTTGCCACCGTACGGCGAAAGATATGGGCACCCACGATCACGGCAGCATCGTCTGGGATGAGTTCGTTGGGATGTGGATTACCCTGATGGCTTTACCGACGATGGACTGGCAGTGGGTCGCCGCCGGCTTTGTGATTTTCCGTCTCTTTGATATGTGGAAGCCGTGGCCTATCCGCTGGTTCGACCGCAATATTCACGGCGGGATGGGGATCATGGTCGACGATATTGTCGCCGGGGTGATTTCCGCCGGGGCGCTGTATGTGATTGGCCACCACTGGCCGATTGGACTTTTCTAAATAAAATCCGGCCCGCCCCTGGGAAATCGAGCAGGCAGGCGTTTCCCGGAGGCGGTGCTGGCGCACCTTTCCAGGCTACCGGCCCGCAGGCGTGGGTGAACCCGTCGTCCGCAGAGGTTGGTGTACCTGTAGCCCGGCTAAGCGCAGCGCGAGCCGGGAATCTGGTAGGGAACCGCGCGTTACTTGAACCCGACGATCGGGTGCGGTTTATACGGCGTCTCCAGCTTTTCAATCTGCTCCGGCGTCAGCGTTAAATCGACCGCATGCAGCAGCTCATCCAGCTGCTCCTGCCGTGAGGCGCCGATAATCGGCGCGGCCACGCCGGGTTTGCTCAATAACCAGGCCAGCGCCACCTGGGCGCGGTTGGCATCAAGCTCTTCCGCGACTTCGGCCAGGTTTGTCGCAATCTGTTCATCATTCTCATCCATGGCGTTGTAGAGCGATTTACCGACTTCATCTGATACCAGACGGGCGGTAGTTTCCCCCCACGGGCGAGTCAGGCGGCCACGCGCCAGCGGGCTCCACGGCATCACCGCGACGCCTTCCCGGCTGCACAGCGGCAGCATCTCATTTTCTTCTTCGCGATAAATCAGATTGTAATGATCCTGCATGGTGACGAAGCGGGCCCAGTTATTCTGCGTCTGCAGCGCTAACGCCTGGGCAAACTGGCGGGCGTGCATCGACGATGCGCCGATATAGCGGGCTTTACCCGCCTTGACGACATCGTTGAGCGCTTCGAGGGTTTCTTCAATGGGCGTGGCGTAATCCCAACGATGGATCTGCAGCAGATCGACATACTCCATGCCGAGGCGACGCAGGCTGTCGTCGATGGAACGCAGGATCTGCGCGCGCGACAGCCCCTGCGGCAGATCGCCCACCTGATGGTAAACCTTGGTGGCGACGATCACGGAATCGCGGCGGGCGTACTCGCGCAGCGCGCGCCCGAGGATCTCTTCGCTGCTGCCGTCAGAGTAGTTATTCGAGGTGTCGAAGAAGTTAATGCCGCCTTCGAGAGCGTATTTTATCAGCGGGCGGCTGCTCTCTTCCGGTAAGGTCCAGGCATGGTTACCGCGGTCCGGTTCGCCAAAGGTCATGCAGCCCAGACAGAGACGGGAAACGCGGAGATCGGTATCGCCAAGAGGGATGTAGTGCATAGTGCGCTCCTGCTACGAATAAAGGGTATCCTTTAAGCATAGCAGGAGCGGTGGCGGCAATTATGCCAGCCAGGCGTGGATTTTGGCTTCGATGCCGGCGGCGTCCAGGCCGAGGTCGGCATGCGCTTCTTCCTGGGTTCCCTGCGGGATGAAGAAATCAGGCAGGCCGAGATTCAGTACCGGAACCGCGCGGCGGCGCGACATCAGCAGCTCGTTTACGCCGCTGCCGGCACCGCCCATGATGGCGTTCTCTTCCAGGGTGACCAGCACCTCGTGTTCTGCGGCCAGCTGTAGTACCAGCGCCTCATCCAGCGGTTTGGCAAAGCGCATATCCACCAGGGTGGCGTTAAGCTTTTCCGCGACTTTTGCGGCCTGCGGCAGCAGCGAACCGAAATTCAGAATCGCGATTTTTTCACCTTCGCGCTTCACCACGCCTTTACCGATAGGCAGCGAAGCCAGCGGTTCAAACGGCGCGCCGGTACCGGAGCCGCGCGGATAGCGCACCGCGCACGGGCCGTCGTTATAGTGATAACCGGTATACAGCATCTGGCGGCATTCGTTCTCGTCGCTCGGGGTCATGATAACCATATCCGGGATGCAGCGCAGGAAGGAGATATCAAACGCGCCCTGGTGAGTTTGCCCATCGGCGCCGACGATACCCGCGCGGTCGATAGCGAACAGCACCGGCAGCTTCTGGATGGCGACATCGTGAATCACCTGGTCATAGGCGCGCTGCAGGAAGGTGGAGTAAATCGCCACCACCGGCTTATAGCCGCCAATCGCCAGCCCGGCGGCAAAGGTTACCGCGTGCTGCTCGGCAATGGCCACGTCGAAATACTGGTCGGGATATTTTTTTGAGAACTCGACCATCCCCGAGCCTTCGCGCATCGCTGGCGTAACGGCCATCAGCTTGTCATCTTTCGCGGCGGTTTCGCACAGCCAGTCGCCGAAGATTTTCGAGTAAGAGGGCAGGCCACCGCTGCTTTTCGGCAGCACGCCGCTGGTATGATCGAATTTCGGCACCGCGTGGAAGGTGATCGGGTCTTTTTCGGCGGGCTCATAGCCGCGGCCTTTTTTAGTCATAATATGCAGGAACTGCGGCCCTTTGAGGTCGCGCATGTTCTTCAGCGTATTAACCAGACCGATAACGTCGTGGCCGTCCACCGGCCCAATGTAGTTAAAGCCCAGCTCTTCAAACAGCGTCCCCGGAACCACCATCCCTTTGATATGTTCCTCGGTGCGTTTGAGCAGCTCTTTAATCGGCGGCACGCCGGAGAAGACCTTTTTGCCGCCTTCGCGCAGCGTGGAGTAGAGTTTTCCGGAAAGCAGCTGTGCCAGGTGATTGTTTAGCGCGCCGACGTTCTCGGAGATCGACATTTCGTTGTCGTTGAGCACTACCAGCAGATCGGGTTTGATATCGCCAGCGTGGTTCATCGCTTCAAACGCCATTCCCGCGGTTATCGCCCCGTCGCCGATCACGCAGACCGCGCGGCGCTGCTTATCTTCTTTGGCAGCGGCGATGGCTATCCCGATGCCGGCGGAGATGGAGGTAGACGAGTGGCCGACGCTCAGGACGTCATACTCGCTTTCTCCGCGCCACGGGAAGGGGTGCAGACCGCCTTTCTGGCGGATAGTGCCGATCCGATCGCGGCGTCCGGTCAGAATTTTATGTGGGTAAGCCTGGTGGCCGACGTCCCAGATTAGGCGATCGAAAGGCGTGTTATAGACGTAGTGCAGCGCCACGGTCAGTTCTACCGTGCCGAGGCCGGAGGCAAAGTGCCCGCTGGAACGGCTGACGCTGTCCAGCAGGTAACGCCGCAGTTCGTCGCACAGTTTCGGCAGGCTATCTTTCGGCAACAAACGCAACTCCTGGGTGGAATCCACCAGCGCCAGGGTCGGGTATTTGGCAATATCAAAACTCATCAGAGACTCATTTATTGTTTATTTATCACGCTGAATTATGTAATTCGCGAGCGCTTCCAGTGCCGTGGTATCCAGAGATTGCGCGGCCAGCTCAGTTAACGACCGGCGGGCGTCGGTAATCAGGTCATGGGCCTTTTTCCGGGCTTGCTCAAGTCCCAGAAGGGCGGGGTAGGTACTTTTGCCCAGCTGCTGGTCGGCTCCCTGACGTTTGCCAAGGGTGGCAGTATCCCCTACCACGTCGAGAATGTCATCCTGGACCTGGAAGGCGAGACCGATATTCTCAGCGTATCGATCGAGAGCGGGTAGCGCCCTGCGCCCGGCGTCACCTGCGCTCAGCGCGCCCATCCGTACCGCGGCGCGAATCAACGCGCCGGTTTTATGGCGATGAATACGCTCCAGCGACGCCAGGTCAACCTGATGGCCTTCCGCTTCCAGATCCAGCGCCTGACCGCCGCACATGCCAGCGATGCCGCTGGCTTGCGCCAGTTCGGAAATCATCGCCAGGCGATCGCGATCCGGCACTTCAGCCATGGGCGCATCGCTTAGTATAGAAAACGCCAGCGTTTGTAGAGCGTCTCCGGCAAGAATTGCGTTCGCTTCGCCGAATTTTATATGGCAGGTCGGCTGGCCGCGGCGTAAATCGTCATCGTCCATCGCCGGGAGGTCGTCGTGCATCAGCGAATAAGCATGAATGCATTCAACGGCGGCGGCAGGGGCGTCCAGCGTAGCGCGGCTGACGCCAAACATGTCGCCGGTGGCGTAAACCAGGAACGGGCGCAGGCGTTTGCCGCCTAATAATGCGCCATACTGCATGGCTTCAACCAGCGGAGTGTTCTGAAAAGGCTGCGGGGCGATAAAACGGCGCAGCGCTGCGTTAGCCTGCTCAACGCACGCCTGTAGCTGTTGCGGGAAGTCCATTTATTCAGCGTCCGGCGTGAAAGGCGTAAGCGGCGCGTCTTCGCTATCCGCCAGCAGAATTTGTACGCGCTGCTCGGCCTGCTGCAGCTTTGCCTGCCCCTGGCGCGCCAGCTGGATCCCGCGCTCAAATTCGCCGAGCGCTTCTTCTAACGGCAGCGCGCCGCTTTCCAGACGATTAACAATTTGCTCCAGCTCGCCCAGGGCGGTTTCGAAGCTGGCCGGGGCCTCATTTTTCTTTGGCATAGTGAATATAGACTCTTTTAATGTCTCGATGGCTATCAATATGGTAACGAAGTCGCGCGGTTAATCAAATAACGCGCAATGCCAGGTGAAAAGCGCCCAATAGTGGTATACTCCGCGCCCTGGATGCAGACGCCGGTTGCGCCTGTACAACTTTTTATGCTTAAAGCCCCGTCGGGCTTGCCAACGAATAGTGTCGCCATGAAGTTTATCATTAAATTGTTCCCGGAAATCACCATCAAAAGCCAATCTGTGCGATTGCGCTTCATTAAAATTTTAACCGGGAACATTCGTAACGTTCTCAAAAACTATGATGAGACGCTTGCCGTCGTTCGTCACTGGGATCATATCGAGGTCCGGGCGAAGGATGAAAATCAGCGCCCGGCCATTCGTGACGCCCTGACCCGTATCCCGGGTATCCACCATATTCTGGAAGTCGAAGACGTTCCTTATACCTCCCTGCACGATATTTTCGAGCAGACGCTGCCGCTGTGGCGTGAAGCGCTGGAAGGTAAAACTTTCTGCGTGCGCGTTAAGCGTCGCGGTAAGCATGAGTTTACCTCAATCGAAGTGGAGCGCTACGTCGGCGGCGGCTTGAACCAGCATATTGAAACGGCGCGCGTAAAGCTGACCGACCCCGATGTGACGGTTAACCTCGAGATTGAAAACGATCGTCTGCTGCTGGTGAAAGGGCGCTACGAAGGTATCGGTGGTTTCCCGATCGGTACCCAGGAAGACGTGCTGTCGCTGATTTCCGGCGGGTTCGACTCCGGCGTCTCCAGCTATATGCTGATGCGCCGCGGCTGCCGCGTGCATTACTGCTTCTTTAACCTTGGCGGCGCGGCCCATGAAATCGGCGTGCGTCAGGTTGCTCACTATCTGTGGAACCGCTTCGGCAGCTCGCACCGCGTGCGCTTCGTGGCGATCAACTTCGAGCCGGTGGTGGGCGAGATTCTTGAGAAAGTCGACGACGGCCAGATGGGCGTGGTGCTCAAGCGCATGATGGTACGCGCGGCGTCAAAAGTCGCCGAGCGCTACGGCGTTCAGGCGCTGGTCACCGGCGAAGCGTTAGGCCAGGTGTCCAGCCAGACGCTGACCAACCTGCGCCTGATTGACAACGTCTCTGATACCCTGATTCTGCGTCCGCTGATTTCGCACGATAAAGAGCACATTATTGACCTCGCGCGTGAAATCGGCACCGAAGATTTTGCCCGCACCATGCCGGAATACTGCGGCGTTATCTCGAAGAGCCCGACCGTGAAAGCGGTGAAGGCGAAGATCGAGGCGGAAGAAGAGCACTTCGATTTTAGCATCCTTGAGAAAGTGGTAGCGGAAGCGAGCAATATTGATATCCGCGATATCGCTCAGCAGACCGAGCAGGACGTGGTGGAAGTGGAAACCGTCAGCGGTTTTGGCCCTAACGACGTTATCCTCGATATCCGCTCTATCGACGAGCAGGACGATAAGCCGCTGAAGGTGGAGGGCGTGGACGTGGTTTCGCTACCTTTCTATAAGCTGAGCACCAAATTTGGCGATCTCGACCAGAATAAAACCTGGCTGCTGTGGTGTGAACGCGGGGTGATGAGCCGCCTGCAGGCGCTGTATCTGCGCGAGCAGGGCTTTGAAAACGTGAAGGTTTATCGCCCCTAGTTCCTCAGGAGCAAGGCGCAATCATTAAAAACGGCAACCCTGGGTTGCCGTTTTGCGTTTATTCGTAGTAGTTATAAATTCCTGCCGCCATCACCAGTTGGGAAGCGACTTCGTGCGCTTTTTCGCGTCCAACCAGCAGATCGATCATCTTCAAGGCGAAATCAATAGAGGTTCCCGGCCCCTGACTGGTGAGCAGCTTGACGCGAGCATCCCAGACGACGCGCTTATCCTGCCACTGCTCGGCGGGGATCTGCTCTTTCAGCGCCGGAAATCCGGTCATATTGCCGATGGGGAAAAGGTTGTGCGGTACCAGCACGGTCGCCGCCGCGGCGCAAATCGCCGCAACGATGCGCCCGGAAAGATGAAACTGGCGTACCGTTTCAACCAGCAGCGGGCTGTCGCGAAAGTACTCCGCGCCTTTAATGCCGCCGGGCAGAACAAGGATATCGAAATCTCCGTCGGCCACTTCCACCAGCGGCGCATCGGCCAGCAGCTTAACGCCGCGCGAGCAGACGATGGTCAGGCTGCCATCGCCGGCGACGCTGGCGGTGGTGACCTTTATGCCGCCGCGAACGAGTAAATCAATGGTGGTGACCGCTTCGGTCTCTTCGCTACCAGGGGCGAGGCAAATCAGTGCCGACGCGCTCATATTCATTCTCCTTACGCTTTACCAGTTCAAACAGGCGGGTATTCTCGGGTACGGCGATACCGTGGGCTCGGGCGCGTTTTAACAGAAAACCGGTGATATAGTCGATTTCCGTATGGCGCTGGGCGAGAATGTCCTGCAGCATTGAGGAGGTATTTTCTGCCGTACTTTCAATAACCTGATGCACATAGAATAACAGGTTTTCCGGCGAGGTATGCATCCCCTCGCGATCCATCACCGCCGCAACTTCATAACAAATAGCGGCAACCTCCTGCGGGTATTCGCGCAAGTCGCCGTTCTGACAGTTTTTCAGCGCCGTCAGCGGGTTAATCACACAGTTGACCGCCAGCTTGCTCCAGATCGCGGGGTAGATATTGTTATGCCAGGCGACGTCGGGCAGCACGCCCTGCAGCACATCGGCAAGATAGCTATAATCCTGTGGGTAATCCTTCGCCGGGCCAATATGACTGGTGCCGTTGGCGACGTGGACGATAACGTTGCCGTCGCGGCGGGCCGCCTGCGTTGTCGAAGCCAGCAGCAGCGGCTGTTTGAGGGTCTTCAGCTCGTCAATGGTACCCATGCCGTTGTGCATGAGCAGAATAGGTACTGACGAGGGCAGGATGGCGCTCAGGTTTTTCACCGCGTTCGAGACTTGCCAGGCTTTTAGGGTGACCAGCAGCAGGTCGCTGCTGGCAAGAAAGTCAGGATCGTTAGCGGTAAATGATTCATTAAACACGCTGCCGTCGGTATCAATGACATTGACGCTACAGAACGGCTGGGGGACGCGTAACCAGCCCTGGACTTCATGTCCCTGTTTGTACAGCGCAGTTAGCCATAACTGTCCCAGCGCACCGCATCCGAGTACGGTTACTTTCATTATTCCTCCTCACCTGTGAGTGCTGCATCAGGTGCTCATGGCTAAAGTATAGCGTTATCAGTTATCCTTTCGGGATAACAAGTTGAGTTATGTCGCGTTGCGGGTATTATGCAACGCAAAAGAAACGGAAGGAGAGGAAAAGATGCCATCTTTCGATATTGTCTCTGAAGTCGATCTTCAGGAAGTTCGAAACGCCGTAGAGAACGCGACCCGTGAAGTTGAATCGCGTTTTGATTTTCGTAACGTCGAAGCGAGCTTTGAGCTGAACGAAAAAAACGAGACCATCAAGGTCCTCAGCGAGTCTGATTTCCAGATTAACCAGTTGCTGGATATTCTGCGCGCGAAGCTGCTGAAACGCGGAATCGAAGGCAGTTCTATCGAGGTGCCGGATGAGTTCGTGCACAGTGGTAAGACCTGGTTCGTCGATGCGAAGCTGAAGCAGGGCATTGAGAGCGCGACGCAGAAAAAAATCGTCAAGCTTATTAAGGACAGCAAGCTGAAGGTACAGGCGCAGATTCAGGGCGAAGAGATTCGCGTCACCGGTAAGTCTCGCGACGACCTGCAGGCGGTTATGGCGCTGGTGCGCGGCGGTGATTTAGGTCAGCCGTTCCAGTTCAAAAACTTCCGCGATTAAAATAGCGCTATCGCTGTTTTTGTCTGCCGGGTAAGGCGTTAACCGCCGCCCGGCAGAAGACAAACTCATCGCTTAAAACGTTTTTTGGCCTGCGTAAAGCAGGTTATTTCGCGTTTAGATTCCTTTGATCGCCTGCTCAATCTCGAAGCGGTTGGTGATCTTGCTGTCGATTTTGATATACACCGAACGCTCTTCGGCGATCACCAGAGCTTCTTTTACGCCCTCTTTAGCCTGTAAACGTTCCTCTAGCATTTTATCCGCCGCGATATCCTCCGGGATCTCGACCCGCAGGCTGCTGACGTACGGCGGTTCGCTCATGGTGCTGGCCACCAGTAGCCACAGCATCGCCAGCAGGGCGCCGAGCAGGAAGACGGTTTGCGAGTCAAAAAAGCCGTCCACCCAGCCGCCGAGCGCTCCGCCGATGGCCACGCCGAGGAACTGGCTGGTGGAATAAATTCCCATCGCGGTGCCTTTATAGCCGGCCGGTGATTCTTTGCTGATTAACGACGGAAGTAGAGCTTCCAGCAGGTTAAACGCGAGGAAAAATAGCTGAACGCCGGCAACCAGTTCCCAGAAATAGCCCCCGGCGCCCCAAAGTACGATCTCAGCGATCAGCAGGATGGCGACGCACAGCAGGAAGACGCGTTTCATTTTGCGCTTCACTTCGGCGTAGATAATAAATGGTACCACCGCAACAAATGAGACCAGCATGGTGACCAGATAGATTTTCCAGTGCTCGGCGGCGGGGAAACCGGCGGCTTCCAGCTGGCCCGGCAGGGCGACAAAAGTCGACATCAGCATGATATGCAGGCACATAATACCGAAATTGAGCTTCAGTAGTTTTGGCTCAGCAAGGACTTTGCTGAAGCAGCCCTTCACCATACCGGACTCACGGTTCAGCACGTGATTCTGGCTGTTTGGCACTACCCACAGCGTCAGCAGAATCCCGAGCGTCGCCAGGAAGGCGATCATCCAGAACAGGGCGTGCAGGCCTAACTGATGGGTAACGATAGGCCCGAGAACCATTGCAATAGCAAAGGTGACGCCAAAGCTTACGCCGATAAACGCCATGGCTTTAGTGCGGTTCTGCTCGCGGGTTAAATCGGAAAGCAGTGCCATCACCGCAGCGGCAATCGCCCCGGAACCCTGCAGCGCGCGGCCAAGAATAATCCCCCAGATCGAGTCGGAAAGCGCCGCGATAACGCTGCCAACGACGAAGATTAACAGGCCGCCGACGATCAGCGGTTTACGCCCAATGCGGTCGGAAAGCAGTCCGAAAGGAATCTGGAATATCGCCTGGGCCAGCCCGTAAATGCCGATTGCCAGGCCGATAAGGGCCTCGCTTGCGCCCTGTAACACCATGCCGTAAGTGGTCAGAACCGGCAGGACCATAAACATGCCGAGCATGCGCAAAGAGAATACGGTCCCCAAACCCCAGGTCGCGCGCAGTTCGCCTGGCGTCATTTTATTATCGTTCATTACCACCTCAATATAAAAACTGCGCCTAGTGTAGTGGGGGGAAACAGAAGCGTAAATAAATGTTTGTTTAACAGATATTACGACTGTGTTGCATGATGAGGTGAGTACGGTAGGCAAAAAAAACCAGTGGAGGAGCCTCCACTGGAGTGCAGAGATTAATGGCAGTTAAAGTCAACCCACTGGCCGCCCGCGTCGGCGGATTTAACGCACTGCTCAACCCAGTAAACGCCGTGCAGCCCGGCTTCCACGTCCGGATACCAGAAGGTCTCGAGGAATGCCCGGTCACCGCGATCCATGGCGTCGATGGCGATGGCGTAGCGGCGATAGAGGTTGGCCCACGCTTCGAACAGCCCTTCAGGGTGACCGCCGCCAATGCGGTCATCCGCCAGCGCCTGCTGGCTGAGATAGGGCATCCCGCGCTCCAGTACGCGCGCCGGTTCGCCCTGCACCTCGTAGCTCAGCTGATTTGGGCGTTCATCCCACCATTCGATGCTGGCTTTTTCGCCAATGACGCGGACTTTTTGTGAATGCATCGCGCCGCTGTTGACCGCGCTGGTCCACAGTGAACCGACGGCGCCGTTGTTATATTCCATCAGCACAAAGGCGTTATCTTCCAGCGGCGCGCGGGATTTGACGAAGCTTTGACGTGCGCACATCAGGCGGGTGATGTTCAGATTCGGCACCATCGTCTCGGCAATAAATAGCGGGTGGGTCGCCAGATCCCCCAGCACATAGCTAGGGCCAGCATATTTGGGTGTGACCCGCCAGCGGGTGGATTCCGCTTGCAGCTCAACGGCTTCATTATGAAAACCGTGGGCAAACTGCATATTGATAATGCGGATCTCGCCGAGCATCCCCTCGGCTATCATCTGCCGTGCCTGCTGGATCATCTGGTGCCCGGCATAACCGTAGGTGACGCCGATAATTTTATTCTGCTTTTTACTCAGCGCGAGCAGTTCGCGCGCTTCGTCGGCGGTAAAGCACAGCGGTTTTTCGCAGATAACGTGCAGCCCGGCTTCCAGCGCCGCTTTAGTGATAGCGAAGTGAGTATTATTCGGCGTCGTCACCGATACGGCTTCAATCCCGTCGGGGCGTTTGGCCTCCTCCGCGAACAGCGTTTTATAATCGGCGTAGCAGCGCTCAGGAGCGATGCCGAGCTGCTCGCCGAATTGACGGCCGCGCTCGGCATCGATATCAAGCGCGCCGGCCAGCAAAGTAAAGACGTTATCACGCAGCGCCGCGCAACGGTGGCTGTAGCCAATCTGGCTGGTACCGCCGCCGCCGACCATGCCCCAGCGCAGGGAGCGGGATAAGGGTTTCATGCCGTTTAACATGATGGTGCTCTCCTCAATGATAGAGATACTACGGATTTCAGATGTTGTTCTGTATACCCGCGCTCGCCGAGCGCGGATGTGGCAGCCGGGTTTTACATCTCTCCACGCGCTTCGCGTTCTTTCAGTTCATGCATAATCTGCGGGTATTGCTTATCCAGCCGGTAAAACAGCAGGGTGATAATGACAACGATCCACAGGAAGAAAGAGCCGTAGAGATAAACGTGGTTAATCATGTCGATAGCGCTTTGCGGCTGAACGCCGGATCCGCTGCTGGAGCTGACGTAACCCGCCATGCTCAGCAGGCCGGAGATAACTGCGGCGGCAATACCTGCGCCGAGTTTCGTCCCAACGGAACCGGCGGAGAAGATCATCCCTTCCTGCCTGACGCGCGTTTTCCACTGGCCGAATTCGACGGCATCACCGCAGAAGCCAAACAGCACGGCGTTCAGCGGGGCGAAGCCAATACCGCGAATAATCGCGTTTGCCAGCGCCCAGTGATAATCATCAGAGTTAAACATAAACAGCACCTGGCCGATGGTCGCCAGCACGATGCCGCAGAGGGCAACGTTGCGTTTACCGTATTTTCGAATGGGCACCGAGCTCAGGAAGGTGAAAATAATAATGCAGGCGGTTTCGGCAACGAAAATGGAGCTATAGAAGGTATCGTCGCCGAGCACGTAGCGGCAGTAGTAAGGCAGCGCGATCCCCACCACGGTGTAGTACACGCTTTGCGCGGCCCACAGGATTGCGCTGGCCCAGAAGTACTGGTTACGAAAAAGCGCGGAAAGCTGGGTCTTTACCGGTACGTTTCCCTGTTTCTCTCGCGCTTTGATGACGACCTTCTCTTCGCATTTATAAAAGCAAAACAGCAGCAACAGCAGCGCCAGAAAAGCCCAAATCGACATGGTTTTAATCCACGCCGCCTGATCGTCGCCAAAGTACTTCACCAGCGGCAGCGTGCAGGCAACGGCGAGGATACGACCAAAAGGCGACATCGACATGCGGGTGATGCTGAGCATATCCCTTTCCCAGGAGGCGCGGGTCATCATCGCAGAAAGGCTGCCGTAGGGGAGGTTGATGGCGGTATAGCACACGGTGGTGCAGAAGTTATAGGCCACCAGCAGATAGAGAAACTGCAGCGTGCCGGTGGTCTGCGGGACGGTGAACAGTAAAATCGCCGATACGGCGTAGGGCACGCTCATCCATAGCAGCCAGGGGCGTGATTTCCCCCAGCGAGAGTTCGTGCGTTCCACCATCAGGCCCATGATGACATCGGAAACGCCGTCAAACAGACGGGAGATCAGCATTACCAGGCCAACGGTGGCGATGCTGATGCCGACATAGTCGGTATAAAACAGGGTTAAAACCGTGCCGATCATGCCGAAAACGACGTTACAGGCGGTATCGCCGCCGCCGTAAGCGATTCGGGTGGCCCAGCTTAGCTTATCGCCGCGTGCCGCAGCCGGAGAGAGAAGAATCTGCTGTTCACTCATGGTCAATTCCTTTGTCTGGGAGGACAAGTCAGGACCTCTGCGCCAGTTCCACCGGCACGACCTTATCCTGAATATCAGCCAGAACATAAGGAAATGTTTATTTCGTTTCAATGGTTGTTTGGAATTTAATTTCTGTATATGCGAGGTGGATCGAAAAATCGTAAAAATTGAGCCGTAATTTCCTGGCTACAGCTATCAAGACATTCTGATTGATAAGGTTATTAATTGTTTTTATGAACGATATTTCATTTGTTTTTTGTATGAATTTGATGATTTTTCGCTGTGACTTTTGAGGTGAATCGATACTTCACGGCATTTTTTATTTTTCATTATTCATTTAAATGAAATTAATTTTTCTTTTTTTTGGGCGGGCGTTTTTTTGAAGCACGCCCGCCTTAACGTCAACGTTTTAAAATGTACTTCTGACGGGCGCGGTTGAAGCGGTGGGTTTTGGCTCCGGGTCAGCCGCAAAAACACCTTTGGCCGCCAGCCCGGCGACGGTAATCGCCGCCGGAATGCCAAGGATCAGGAATACGCTTTCGAAGCTGATATTCAGCGCCAGCATTTCCGCCCCGGCGAAGGCGCTGAGGATGGCGCCCAGGCGGCCAACGCCGTGCATCCAGCTGGAGCCGGTGGCCCGCGCCTCGGTAGGATAGTAGCGGGCGGAGAGCGCGTTCATGCCGGTATTGGCGCCGTTTAAGCAGGCTCCGCTGATAAACGCCAGCAGGCAGATGAGCGCAAAGCTTGCCGCGGCATAGCCCATCGCCATCGTAAACAGGCCGCCAACCGCGTATATCAGCCCGAGCGCCCGATGGGGGTTGATCCGGTCCATTAGCCAGCCCGCAAACAGCGAGCCGAGGGTTCCTCCCGCCTGGTACATGGCGGTCATCACCGCCGCCTGGCTGACCGTTAAGCCCACCTCTTTTACCAGCGTCGGTAGCCAGCTGCCGAGGAGGTAGACCAAAAAAAGCCCCATAAAGTAGACCAGCCAGAGCATCATTGAGCCGAAGCGATACTGGCGGGAGAGGACGATGCGCATGGCATTTGCCTGGACGGGCTGCGTCGGCAGGCTGAACTCGGCCTCATCGGGGATTTGTCCCGGATAAAGGCGCTGCAAAATTCGCCGAATACGTTCGGCTGGCGCGCGCTTAACCACCAGAAAACGCACTGATTCCGGTAACAGCCAGATCAGGACCGGCGCGAACAGCAGCGGGAGGATCCCGCCAAGCAGCATCAGCGAATGCCAGCCAAACTGCGGGATCAGCCAGGAGGCGGAGAAACCGCCCGCTGCCGCGCCAAAGGTGAAGCCGCAAAAAATAATCGTAATCAGAAACGAGCGCTGGCGCTCCGGCGCGTACTCGGACATCAGGGTGCCGATATTCGGCATCGCGGCGCCTAACCCCAGTCCGGTCAGAAAACGAAAGACCATCATCTGCTCAATGTTTTGTGACAGGGCGGTGGCGATGGTCCAGAAGCCGAAGAAGAAGACGCTATTGATAATAATTTTCTTCCGTCCCAGCCAGTCGGCGAGGGGGCCGGAGAAAATAGCGCCCAGCGCCAGGCCTATCAGCGCGGCGCTAATGACGAAACCGAGCTCGTGGTTGCTTACTCCCCATTCCTGCTTCAGCGTTGGGGCGATAAATCCCATGATGGCGATATCAAAACCGTCGAGCGCGATAACGCAGAAGCCCAATAATACCACCAGCTTCTGAAAGCGGCTGAGCGGATTGGCGTTGATTAACTCCCTGACGTCCAGGCGTTGAGTCTGAGTCATGGGGCTCTCCTTATGCGCAAGGGCGCAGGTAGGACTGCGCGGCGTTAAACAGCAGCTGAGCGCGAGCGAGCGCAGGCAGAGCGCCCCGGGCGCCGCTGAGCGGAACCTCGACAGAGACCGGCAGCGTGGCCGGAAGCGCCGCCATCAGGCCGTGCAGGTCGAGTCCGCCTTCGCCGGGCACCTGGCGCGCGGCGCGGGCCTGGTAAATCAGCTCCTGCTCGTCAGCGGGGGCTTGCGGCGAAGCGTCGCAAAGCTGCATATAGTTGAGGTAATTTTGCGGGAGCGTGGCGAGGGTCGAAAGGGATTCGCCTGCCCGCCAGAAGTGAATGGCATCAATTAAAATACCGATATCGCTGCGGCCGCTGGCGGCGATCAGCGCCTGGGCTTCGGCGATGGTGCGCAGGTGGGTCCATGGCATAGGCTCCAGGTTCATGGTTAAACCATACTCCTGGCCGGCTTCGGCCAGCCGAGCGAGATTTTCCGCGCTGCGGGCCCGGTTATCATCGTTGCCGGCGACTAAAACCTGCTTCGCACCAAGGCGCGCGGCGGTATCAAGGAACAGCCGCAATCGGGCGTTCAGTGCAAAATCCGGCGTCAGGCGGACAATCTCAACGTCCGAGACGCGAACGCCGGTTGCCATCAGCGCCGCCAGGGTATCGCGAACGGCGGGGGTATCGCCGAGCATAGCGTAATCCGGATCCGACGGGGTTGCGGGAAGCAGGCGCAGGCCTACGTGAGTGAAGCCGGCCTGGGCCGCAATGCGTACCTGTTCCGGTGGTGGGACATCAAGTAGGGTAAGCGCGGCGAGTGACAGGGTTCGCATGTTCATAAAGGACTCCAGTACAGTTGCAGGTTGTTGTTGTTATGCGTATTGCCGTCCCTGGTGAAATGCTTTTACTGCGTTGTTTTATTTATATTTGCTGCCAGGTTTTTTCCGACCAGATAACCAAAGGTCATCGCCGGACCCAGCGTGATACCGCCGCTGGGATAGAATCCCCGCATCACGCTCGACATGTCGTTGCCGATGGCGAAAAGCCCCTGAATCGGCTGCTGCTGCGCGTTGAGAACCCGCGCATTTTCATCGGTGATTAATCCGCTGAAGGAGCCCAGCGAGCCGGGCAAAATGCGTACCGCATAAAAAGGCGCATGGCTGAGTTTCCCAAGCGTTGGGTGCGGAGAGCGGCTGGCATCGCCCTGCGCGCGGTTGTATGCCGACGCGCCGCGCTGAAAATCCTTATCCTCGCCCTGGTCTACAAAGTCGTTAAACCGGGTGATTGTTTCCGTTAGCTGCTGCGGATTAATGGCGCAGGCTTTTGCCAGCGCTTCCGGCGTTTCGCCCGTCTGCAGATATCCGGTCCTGCGCCAGGCCTCTGGGGTAAACGGGAAGGGGCGAGCATGGCCCAATCCGTAGCGCCGCAGCGCCCGGCTGTCGGCAATCAGCCACGCCTGCGGCGTTTCGCCCGGCGGCGTCGAGTCCAGCAGCGCGGCAATAAAATCATGATAAGAGTCGGCCTCATTGGTGAAGCGTTTGCCGTTGGGCAAAACGGCAATAAAGCCAGGCTTCGCGCGTTCAACCAGATGCGGAAAGGGGAGCTGCACTCCGCTGGCGAGGGTAACGCGCGACACCGGCGCCCAGGCCATCGGGTGCCTGAGCGAATGATCAAACTGACCGCCGACCGTTTCGCCGAGCCGAATGCCATCACCCTGGTTCCCCGGAGGCGCGGCGGAAAAGTGGCCGTAGCCGCTGGCGGCGTGCGGAACCTGTTCGGCCAGACGCTGTCTGTCGTGGGGAAAGCCTCCGCAGGCGAGGATCACCGCGCCGGCGCGAACCTCCAGCGCGCCGCTGTCGCTACGTAATATCGCGCCCGTCACGCCGTTGTTGTCGGCGAGCAGACGTTCTACCGGCGCGTTAAGCTGAAAATTCACCCCCGCATCCAGCGCCGAACGCAGGAGGCGGGCGACCAGCGCGTTGCCGTTAACCAGATGCTGTCCGCGACCGGCGCGCAGCCGCTGCCAGCCGTGGCGCAGCAGGCGACAGGTGGCGTACAGCGCCGAGCGCGGTGAGCGGGTGGCGTTAAAAAAGTGCGCCATATCCGTGCCGCCGGCAATGCCCATCCCCGCGAGGCTGATGGTCTCCAGCGGAGGCCGCAGGCGATGCAGCCAGTCGCCCAACAGCCGTCCGTCAAAAGGCTGCGCCGTGACCGAGCGGCCGCCCAGCGCAGCGCCCGGTGAAGCGTGAAAATCGGGCATTTTGCTGCCGGAAAGAAACTGCACGGCGGTGCGGCGGCGGAAAAAGTCGATCATCTCCGGTCCGTACTGTAAGTAGGCGAGCAGACGCGCATCGGCAGGCTCGCCGTCCATTTCATGGCGTAAATAAGTGAGCGGTGAACCGGGTTCTTCTTCAATACCCTCCTCTCGCGCCAGCGGATTACGCGGGATCCATAGCCAGCCGCCGGACCAGGCGCTGGTGCCGCCAATAACCGACTCCTTCTCCGCAACCAGCACGCTGGCGCCGCCGAGCGCGGCGGTGACGGCGGCAGAGAGCCCCGCCGCGCCGGAGCCGACCACCAGAACATCCACGTTTATCTGCCCGCCCATGACCGACTCCTTATTGCAGAGGTGAAAAATCAGTGGGGCGCAGAAGAACCGACTCCAGGCGCTCGACGGCAGCCAGCTCGCGGTTTTTGCGCGAGAACGTCAGCCAGCGTTCGTCCTGCGCCATACGCGCCCGACGCGCCAGGCGATCGTCGAGGCTCTCGTAGGCCCAGATGTGCACCACCTGATTGACCACGCCAATTTCGGTAAAGAAGAAGCCGATGAGCTTACCGAGATGCTCGGTTTGCACGGCGTAAGCATCGCTTTTGTACAGCGCCAGCCAGTCGGCCATTTTCAGCGGATTGATGGTGTAGGTGCGTTTTTCATAGATCATGATTTTCTCCTGTTTACAGTGCGTGTTGTTGCGCCATATGGCTGGCTGAGAGATAGCCGAAGGTCAGCGCCGGGCCGAGCGTAATGCCGGGGCCGGGATAGGTTCCGGCCATCATCGAATTCATATCGTTACCCACGGCGTAGAGGCCTTTAATCGGTTCACCCTGCTGGTTAATCACCTGAGCATCGGCGGTAGTCACCAGACCGCGCGAGGTACCGAGATCGCCGGTATAGAGGGTGACGGCATAAAACGGCGCGCGGGTCAGCGGGGCGTTACAGGCGTTTGGCCGGTGGCCGGGGTCGCCCATCGCGCGGTTATAGCTGTTGCCGCCTTTAGCGAATTCCGTATCCTGGCCCTGAGCGGCGTCGCGGTTATAGCGCGCCACCGTTTCCCCGAGGGTTTGCGGATCGAGTCCGAGGCGCTGCGCCAGCTCTGACAGCGTATCGGCCTTGTGCAGATAGGCCGCTTTCACCAGCGCGTCATTATTTACCGGTGCAGGGCGCGCCAGGCCGAGGCCGTAGCGCTTCATGGCAAGGGCGTCGCAAATCAGAAAGCAGGGGGCGTTTTCTGCCCGGCTTTGCATGGCGCTGGCGAAGTGGTGATAAGAGTTGGATTCATTTACGAAGCGCACCGCGCGCTGGTTGACGGCAATCACGCCGGGTTTGGCGCGATCGGTGACCAGGTGAGGGAAGCGCTCCTGCGTGCCATCGGCATGGTGTAAAACGGAGACCGGCGCCCAGAAAAAGTTAGACGGCAGGTCAGCGCCTTCGCGGGCATTGAGCGCGGCGGCAAGGCGCAGCGCGGCGCCGTCGTTGGCAGCGGGGGACATGGTATAGTGCTCGCGGGTCTGGGGGCGATAGCGTTCAGCCAGCTTGCCTGCGGCAAAACCTCCGGCTGCCAGCACCACGCCGCAGCGGGCTTCAAGAGCCTGCTTTTGACCCTCGTGCTCAATTTCTACGCCGGTCACCTCGCCATTGCGTTCGCTCAGTGAAAGCACGTTGACGTTGAGTCTGAGCTGCATGCCTTTGCGGAAAGCGAGCGTCGCCATGCGGGCGATCAGCGCGTTGCCCATCGCCAGGCGAGTGCCCCGATGGTGCCGGAGACGATCGCGACCATAGCGCAGCAGCAGTCTGCCGCAGTGCGCGAACGAGCTAAGGGAGCGGCGCATATCAAGAAAGTGTTGGATATCGATGCGATTGACCATCATCCCGCCAAACAGCAGCATCCCCGGTGGAGGAGAGCGGAGGTCGCGAAAATGCTCACCCAGTTCTCGCCCGTCAAACTCCACCACCTCCAGCGCCCGCCCGATGTCGACGGCACCGGGTTCATCCGGGTAATAATCCGGAGAAAGCGGACGCAGGCTATATTTCACCGCCTCCTCTTTTTCCAGAAACGCCAGCGCCTCGCGTCCCGAAGCGATAAAGGCTTCGATCAGATCCTGACGATAGTTGGGCTTACCGATGATGGTCCGCAGATAGGTTTCGATTTCCTGCGGGCTGCCGCCTGCGGCCATTTTCCGCGCCTGATCGCTATCGTGGATCCACACCGCGCCGCCGGAAATGGCGGAGGTGCCGCCGAACTGCGGGGCTTTTTCCAGCATCAGCACCGACAGCCCCTTACAGCAGGCGGTCACCGCCGCGGCAAAGCCTGCGGCGCCGCTGCCGATAACGATGACGTCCCAGCTTTTCATGCCGCCGCTCCCTGTTCCTGCGCAATGGCGCCAATGAACTGCCCCATTAATTTCATCTGCGCCAGCGCCATTTCCGGCCCGGTCTGAATCGCGCAGCCGCGATCCCGGGCGAAGGCCAGAAGCGGGGTGATAACCGGGGCGGTTACCACGTCCGCGACATGCGCTGATACCGGCAGCGTTTCCAGCAGCGTTTGCGGCAGCGGTAATGGATCGAAACCGGCCATTCCCGCCGGAGAACCGTTCACCAGCACATCCAGACCGTTGAGCGTCGCGGGCAGATCGGTTAGGTGAACGTGCGGAAAATGGGTGGCCAGCCGGTTATGCAGCAGCTGAAGCGTGGCGGGATTCGGGTCATAAAGCGCCAGTTGACGGAGGCCCGCTTCGCAAAGCCCCCACGCGATGGCGCTGCCGACGCCGCCGCAGCCTGAGAGCAGCGCTTTTTTACCTGCGGCGTTAAAGCCGTGCGCCTCTGCGGCAAGCTGGAAGCCGACGCCGTCGAGCATGTCGCCCTGTAAACGGCCATCGGCCAGCTTACGGATGACGTTGACGGCATTGAGATGCTGCGCTCGCGGGGTTAACTCATCGACCAGGGCGGCGGCGCGCTGTTTGTGCGGAACGGTGACCAGCACGCCGCTCATGTTATGCCAGCCGCGTAGCGCCTGCAGATAGTCAGCAACGGCTTGCGGGGCGATATCCACCGGGATCATGACGCTGTCCATCTGCTGGTCGGCAAAGTAGCGGTTGAAATTCTCCGGCGATTTAACCTGGGTAATCGGGTGACCGATGACGGCGACGACCTGAGTGAATCCACTGACCATTTCAAACCTCATTTTGTTAAATGAATGTTGTGAAAGTATTTCAGCGGAAGCTGAGAGCGACAACGCAGAATTCGGCCATACTGGTTGTTAATCGCACCACCACTGCGATAATCGCGCTAAACCGATCTTATTGTTGCGAAAGTGTGAACAAGTATGCAAAACCAGATTCATCCCCGCGATCTGATCGTCGGCCTGCAAAAGGGGCTGGCGCTGATCCAGCTATTTTCAAAAGAGCACCCGCGACTCACCGTGCCGCAGGCGGCGAAAATGAGCGGCCTGACGCAAAGCGCCGCGCGGCGGTTTTTCCTTACTCTGCTGCACGAGCGCTACCTGCAAACCGACGGACGCTACTACTGGCTGACGCCCAAAGCGTTAAGGCTGGGGCAGGCGTATGTTGACTCGGCGCAGTTCCCGCGCATGGTACGGCCGATCGTTGAGTACATCGCCAGCCGGACGGAAGAGCACGCTTCGGTGGGGGTGATAGATGATGATGAGCTGGTGTATATCGCGCGCAGTAAGCACACGCCGTTTAATTCGACCTCAGTGCGTCTGGGTGAGAGGGTGCCGATTTACTGTACCGCCGGCGGGCGGCTCTGGCTGGCGTCATTAGCGGAAGCCGAGTGCGAAACCGTTTTGCAACGGATCAAACGCGAACAGCGCACGCCCTATACGGTAACCGACGTTACGGCCCTGATGGAGAAGATCGCCCAGGTGCGCCGCCAGGGATATGCCGCAATTGAGCAAGAGTTTGAAATTGGCATGCTGGTACTGGCCGTACCGCTGTCAGACCGGGAAGGGATCTACTGGGGAGCGCTGAGCTTAACCAGCCATCAGTCAAGAACCTCGATTGAAGCCCTGTGCCGCGAGCATCTGGATTTGCTCTATAGCGCCCAGGCGATGTTGGTTGGATAGCCGCGGAAGAGGCAGGCAGGTTCTGAACGGAACCTGCCCGATATATCAGGCTTTCGCGCCGTCGATAAAGCTATTCCAGTCCGCTCCAGCGTTGTTCACGAAGGTTGACCAGCTATTGGCGGCAGTGTTCACAAAGCCATTCCAGTTATCCAACCCCGCAGACACAAAGGTGTTCCAGTTCGACTGACCGATAACGAACTTGCCAAATTCTACGGCGCTATCAATCACAAAATTCGCGAAAGAGGCTCCTGAGGTGGCGACAAAAGATCCGAAGCCAAGCCCGGAGTTGACGACAAAGCTGGTAAAGCCAGTAGCCGCATTCAGCAGATTAAAACCACCGGAAATATATTCCATTTCATTAAAAGTTAACTCTTTCATTTTTATTCCTTTATTCAACGGATTGTCATCAGTGAGCACCGTACTCACCGCGAAAGGCTAACACCGCTAAATAGAGGTAAACCAGATGGCAACCTCCCCCGGATGCTGATTTCTTTATCATTTTTATATGAACATCATCATTGAATGATTGATAACGCTGGACTGGAGATGAACCGACGAAGATGATTTTTATCTGAAGAGAACCTGGGGGAGGGGAGGGACAATAGGTTGCGTGATAAAAAAACAGCCCCCGGTCTTGCGAGCGGAGGCTGCTGAGCGTTTGCAGAAGGTGGTCTTATCTGACCATCGTCAGCAGGTTATGTGAATCCGGCACCATAAAGTCGACGGACATCATCACCGACAGCGCGGTAATGGCGACGATGGAAAAGACGAACAGCTTACGCGCCCAAACTTTATCATCCGCCACTTTGTATCCGCGCAGCGCCATCCCCAGCCACCAGACGCTCACTGCCGCAGCGACAACCAGATATTTATATCCGGCGTAGCCGCCCAGAGAGAGCATCAGCGTCGCAACGGTAAAGGCGATGATGTAGACGGTAATATGGTTTTTAGCCACTGAAATACCTTTCACTACCGGCAGTACCGGAATGTTCGCCGCCTGATAATCCTTGAAGCGGAAAATCGCGATAGCGTAAGAGTGAGGCATCTGCCACAGGCTAAAAATAGCCAGCAGAATAGCGGCGCCGCTGTCAAAATCACCGGTCACCGCACAGTAGCCAATCACCGGCGGCGCAGCGCCGGAGAGAGAACCAATCAGCGTGCCGTAGACGGAGTGGCGCTTCATGTACAGGCTGTAAACGCCGACATAAACCACAAACCCCATCACCCCCAGCCAGCAGGCGAGGGGATTAGCGCCAAACCACAGCAGCATGAAGCCAGCAATACCCAGCAGGGTGGCGTATACCAGCGAAGCTTCTGGCGAGATCAGCCCTTTGACCAGCACCCGGTTTTTCGTCCGTTCCATCTTACGATCGATATCACGGTCGATATAGTTGTTGAAAACACAACCCGAGGCGACCACCAGGGATACTCCGAGGAGCGTCCAGATGAAAAGCGGATAGTCTATGTGGCCCTTTGAGGCCAGCAGGAAACCGCCAATCACGGAGATCAGGTTGCCAAAAATAATGCCTGGTTTCGTTACTTGCAGGTATTGCTTAAACATACTCGCCGCTCTTAGTACATCATCATGTTGTAGTTCAGGTTCCACATAATCCAGATGGAACCGACAACTACGATAGCAATGATGATTACGGTGAAGATAAATGCGGTCAGGTTCCAACCTTCGTCCGATTTACTGTTCATGTGCAGGAAGTACACGAGGTGTACGACAATCTGCACAACTGCAGTGACCAGGATGGTTCCCAGAATAGCCGCATGCGATGCGGAGCCACTCATCACCATTGCAAACGGGATAACCGTCAGAATGATCGACAGGATGAAACCTGTCATGTAGCTCTTCACGCTGCCGTGAGAAGCGCCGCTATGATCGGTAGAATGACTCATTACATCGCCCCCATCAGATAAACAACAGAGAACACGCAGATCCACACGACGTCCAGGAAGTGCCAGAACAGACTCAGGCACATGATACGGGTGCGGTTAGTGTTGGTCAGGCCGCGACGAGAAACCTGTACCATCAGCACCGCCATCCAGATCAGACCAGAGGTCACGTGCAGACCGTGGGTACCGACCAGCGCGAAGAACGCTGACAGGAAGCCGCTGCGATCCGGACCCATACCTTCAACAATCAGGTGATGGAATTCATAGAGTTCCATCGCGATGAACCCTGCCCCGAAGAGGAAGGTCAGCGCAAGCCAGGAAACCACCTGGCTCTTGTTGTTTTTGTACATGGCGATAGCCGCCATGCCGTAGGTGATGGAGCTGAACAGCAGCAGCGCGGTTTCAACCAGAACGAACGGCAGTTCAAAGATATCTTTACCGGTCGGTCCGCCCGCCGTGCCGTTCACCAGAACGGCATAGGTCGCGAACAGAGTGGCGAAGATAATGCAGTCGCTCATCAGGTAGATCCAGAAACCGAATACCTTCATCGGTCCTGTATCATGGTGCCCGTGTTCGTGCGCGTGGGCGTTATGCGCAAGAGTATCAGTTGCCATTTTTCAGCCCTGCTTTGTTAATCTCATCGAAATGCTGATTTTCCAGTTTTTCGACTACTGCAACCGGCACGTAGTAATCCACGTCCTCGTCAAAGCTCTTAATAATCCAGGTCGCCAGGATACCGACGAAGCTTGCAATTGCCAGCCACCAGATGTGCCAGATCATTGCGAAACCAAACACCGTTGCGAAAGCAGCAATAACGATGCCCGCGCCGCTGTTTTTCGGCATATGAATCTCTTCATAGCCAGCCGGTTTCTTGTACGCGTCGCCTTTCTCTTTCATTTCCCAGAACGCGTCACGCTCGTGAACCACAGGAACGATAGCGAAGTTGTAGAACGGTGGAGGAGAAGAGGTTGCCCACTCCAGCGTACGGCCGCCCCACGGGTCGCCGGTCAGGTCACGGTTCTGCTCGCGATCGCGGATAGACACGTAGAACTGAATCAGCTGGCAGAGGATACCGCAGGCGATCAGCGCCGCGCCGCAGGCTGCAACAACCAGCATCGGGTGGAACTGCGGGTCAATCTGCTGGCTCAGGCGACGGGTCATACCCATGAAGCCCAGCACGTACAGCGGCATAAACGCGACGAAGAAGCCGATGATCCAGAACCAGAAAGCGCGTTTGCCCCAGGTTTCGTTCAGGGTGAAGCCAAAGGCTTTCGGCCACCAGTAGGTCAGACCTGCGAAGCAACCGAACACCACGCCGCCGATGATGACGTTATGGAAGTGCGCGATCAGGAACAGGCTGTTGTGCAGCACGAAGTCTGCGCCCGGTACCGCCAGCAGAACGCCGGTCATACCACCTACGGAGAAGGTCACGATAAAGCCAATCGTCCACAGCATTGCTGAGTTGAAGACGATGCGGCCCTGGTACATGGTAAACAGCCAGTTGAAGATCTTAACCCCGGTCGGGATAGCGATGATCATGGTCGTAATACCGAAGAAGGCGTTTACGTTCGCGCCCGCACCCATAGTAAAGAAGTGGTGCAGCCAAACGATGAACGACAGAACGGTAATACACACTGTTGCCCATACCAGCGAGGTGTAGCCAAACAGACGCTTACGCGAGAAGGTCGCGGCGATTTCGGAGAAGACGCCGAATACCGGCAGAACCAGAATGTACACTTCCGGGTGACCCCAGGCCCAAATCAGGTTGATGTACATCATCATGTTGCCACCCATATCGTTGGTAAAGAAATGGGTGCCCAGGTAGCGGTCCAGGGTCAGCAGCGCGACGGTGACGGTCAGAATTGGGAAGGAGGCGATAATCAGGATGTTGGCGCACAGAGATGCCCAGCTAAACACCGGCATCTTGAACATGGTCATGCCAGGGGCACGCATCTTGATAATCGTTACGAAGAAGTTAATACCGGTAAGCGTTGTACCAATACCGGATAGCTGGAGAGCCCAGATCCAGTAATCGACCCCGACGCCCGGACTGTACTCGATTCCCGACAGCGGCGGATAGGCCAGCCAACCGGTCTGCGCGAATTCACCGACGCCCAGAGAGAGGTTAACCAGAATCACGCCCACAACGGTGAACCAGAAGCTCAGGTTGTTAAGGAAGGGGAAAGCAACGTCGCGTGCGCCGATCTGCAGCGGAACCACCAGGTTCATCAGACCGATAACAAACGGCATCGCTACGAAGAAGATCATGATAACGCCGTGGGCGGTAAAGATCTGATCGTAGTGGTGAGGCGGCAGGAAACCTGCTTCCCCGGCCGAGGCCAGCACCTGCTGGCTACGCATCATAACGGCGTCAGCAAAGCCACGCAGCAACATAACGATTGCTACGATAACGTACATGATACCGAGACGTTTGTGGTCAACCGAAGTCAGCCACTCGTTCCAAAGGTAGGACCACTTACCGAAGTAAGTGATGGCTGCCAGAAGCGCCAGTCCCCCAATGATAATTGCAGCCACCGTAACCACAATAATGGGTTCATGGTAGGGCACTGCATCCAGTGTAAGTTTTCCGAACATCGTTTTCTTCCTCGGCCCCTTAGTGAGCGGTTTCCGCGTGGCTCATGTCCATGCCTTCCATTCCTTCGTGCGCTGCGTGCTCGCCCTCGGGTTGGGTCATATCCATGCTCTTACCGTGAGACATAAATTTGTTAACAACATCTTTAAACAAATCCGGTTTCACGTTAGAGAAGTATTCCACTTTGTTGTATTCGCTAGGCGCAGCCAGTTTGTCGAATGTTTCCATGGAATCCATGGTATTCGCAGACTGTTTGGCTTTCGCTACCCACTGATCGAAGGTTGCACGATCCGGCGTGGCGATAGCTTTGAACTTCATTCCAGAGAAGCCCGGGCCGCTATAGCTGGCGGAGATACCGTCGTAAGTACCAGCTTCATTCGCGATGAGGTGCAGCTGAGTCTGCATCCCGGCCATTGCGTAAATCTGGCTACCTAAACGTGGGATAAAGAACGAGTTCATCACGGAATTGGAGGTCACTTTGAAGTGTACCGGTACGTTCGCCGGGAAGGCGATTTCGTTGACGGTAGCAATACCTTGTTCCGGATAGATGAAGAACCATTTCCAGTCCATCGAAACGACTTCGATAGTGATAGGTTTTTCATCGTGAGCAAGCGGTTTGCTCGGCTCTAATGCGTGAGTTGTTTTCCAGGTCAGAACGGCCAGGAACAGGATGATCAGGATAGGAACCGTCCAGACCACAGCTTCAACTTTGTTGGAGTGTGACCAGTTCGGGCTATACTTCGCATCTTTATTGCTCGCACGATACTTCCAGGCAAATCCTACTGCCATCAAGACGGCTGGAATAACGACGATCATCATCAGGCCGAAGGCCGTCAGAATCAGAGAGCGTTGCTCCAGTCCAATCTGTCCTTTTGGGTCGAGGAGTGCAGAATCACAACCACTGAGTAATACAGTGCCTGCGATTAATGACATCCATCCCAAACTTTTATTGTATTTCCTAAGTCTCATTGAACGACCTCAATTCCACGGAATCTGGTGGCGCTTAAAGTGTACGGGCATTTTACGGGAAGGTTGCATTACTGTAAACATAGTTGGAGCTGTGTCTGTTCTATGTTAGTGGCTTCTGCTTGCCTTGTCACATATGTTACGGAGTGTGACATTATCCCTTGCAAAGCTTGATTTACGCGGGATTGATAACGAAAGGGATAAGAACCAAGGGGTTTATAAGAGAATGAGCATAACCACCTGCAAAACAAAACAAATAATTAACAATTAATTATCAAATAAAAGACATCATAAAAGCGGAAAATAAAAACAGTAAAGCTGAATCGTTTAAATTATTTAAAGATTCGCATAAAAATTGTCAATAATTTCCAGAAATCTAAAACGCACAAAACAACAAACTCAGCGCCATGAATATAAAATCGTTAATAAGACGTTATAATTACGCTTGGTAATTACAACGTCCACTAACGTTTCTGTAACGATTAAATCAGCTCGGTTTTGCGTAATGCCAGGTAGTCAAGGAAAGCGCCGAGTAAAATACCCGCAACGGCGGTGAGTACGGCGATCTCCAGCAGGCCCGCGAGGAAGGAGAAATTGGTGTAATCCAGCGCGTTGAACACCAGCAGCACCAGCCATACCGCCAGCATCAGGCAGCCAACCGCCAGAATCATTAAAGCCAGCCCGTAGATCTGAGGAAAGAACGTACGCGGCATAAAACTCGCTGACCGCTGGGTGTGTTCCAGGGTACGCCGACAAATTAACAGCAGCAAAATACCCGGCACAGCGGCAACGACGGAAAAAAGATAGAAGGCAGGCCAGCCGTGAGCCTCGACGAACCAGCCGGCGATAGGGCCGACGTAAACGCGCCCGACGGCGGAAAGCGCCGAGAGCAGGGCAAACTGGGTGGCTGAAAAGGATTTGTTGCACAGCGTCATCAGCAGCGCGACGAACGCCGCGGTGCCCATCCCGCCGCACAGGTTTTCGAAAAATACCGCCGTCGCCATGGAGAAAAGGTGTTTATCGGTAATAGATAGCAGCCAATATCCGGCGTTGGATACTCCTTGCAGCACGCCGAAAATCAGTAGCGCGCGGAATAAGGTCAGGCGCTGCATAAGCACGCCGCCGTACAGGGCGCCGACAATCGTGGCGAACAGGCCGAGCGTTTTATTGACCATCCCCACTTCGCCAGCATCGAAACCGACGCCGCGAATCAGGAATGTGGTGGTCAGGCTCATGGCAAACGCATCGCCAAGCTTATAAAGGACGATAAGCAGCAGGATTAGCCAGGCGTTATTGCGACCGAAGAAGTCGCGAAGCGGTGCGGCAACCGCCTGTTCCAGCGTTTTCGGCACAGGAATGACGTCGCTGGGATCCGGGGCCAGCAGCGTGGCGATAATGCAGGGGATCAGCAGCGCGGCCATCAGCCAGTACATTCCCTGCCATCCTAGCCAGCGGTCGGCCAGCCATAGCGCCAGTCCGCCGGAGACCAGCATCCCCAGACGATAGCCCAGCACGCTGATTGCCGCGCCGGTGCCTCGCTCTTCCGCGGCCAGCACGTCAGTTTTCCACGCGTCAAACACGATATCCTGAGACGCGGAGCAAAAGGCGATGACGACCGCCAGCGCCGCCATCCAGCGCAGCTGCGTGGAGGGTTCAAGGAATCCCATCGCCGCAATGGCAATCAGTAACAGAAATTGGGTAGCCAGCAGCCAGCCGCGACGACGGCCAAGAAACGGCGGCGTGTAGCGGTCCATCAGCGGCGACCAGAGGAACTTAAAGACGTAGGCCTGGCCGACGAGAGAGAAAAAACCGATGGTTTTCAGATCGATATTTTCAACGGTCATCCACGCCTGCAGCGTGCCTGAGGTCAGGGCGAGCGGTAATCCAGACGCAAAACCAAGAATCAGCAGGATCGCTGATTTTGGCTGCGTAAAAATGCGTAAGTAATGATTGGACATGTCTTGTCGTGCAGACCCGACGCGGGGCCGGGTCTGCCGCTTAAATTAACGAGCGTTTTGCTTGATGAAATCGTGAATGCTGGTGTCCTGCGCCATATCGCTAATGGTATCGGTCATCACGCTATTAACCGCATCGGCGATATTCTTGTTCGAGGCCTGAAATGCGCCTTCAACAGAGTAGCTGGCACGATAGTTTTTGGTCATCTTGTTGCCGTTGGCGGCGGTGGCGATAATGGCGATATCGGCTTTGGTGGCGATGTTGTAACGCACGTTACCCTGAGAAACGTCGGCGTACAGTTTATTGACGATGATTTGCAGGTCAACGGCGCCGTTCGGACCAATCATATAGCCACGCGAGGTCATCTGTTTTTCAAGGACTTCCTGCAGTAAGAAACGCAGGTCGCGGGAAGCGGTCAGCGTAACCTGTTGGTTATCGCGAGTGACTTTCGCCAGCGCCTGATCCGGGCGCTGATCGGCGCCGTTAATGCTGACGGTCACGCCCATCAGGCTGGGATCCTGCTGCGGCAGGGTGATTTTCGGTGATACATCAATAGTGGTCGGCGGAGTGGCGCATCCGGCCAGCATAAACAGCGCGACCAAAGGCAAAAGAATTTTCTTAAACATGTTCAGGGTCTCAACGCATGGGAGTAGTAATGAGGACAATTCCCGCCATCATAACATCGCCAACGGCAAGGGGAAGTGGCAACGCATGTAAATTCATCGTCTTGTGCGTTTTCTGTCCTTGCGGCATCGCATATCGCAACTCAGGCGGGGCTTTCAGGATACCGAACCAGTAAAGCCGATACTTTTGCGTGAAAATATCAGAGGAATGCCAATTTTTTGTTGTTTTCGCCCAATGGAAGCGGTAAAAGCGGCTAACATTTAAAGGGAATGGCGGCAATACAGCGTTGTCGGAGGAGAAAATTCATGATGATACGTGAACAGATCGAAGCAAAACTTAGGGCAGCGTTCGACCCGGTGTATCTTGAAGTCGTGGATGAAAGTTATCGCCACAACGTTCCTGCGGGCTCTGAAAGTCATTTTAAAGTGGTGTTGGTGAGCGATCGCTTCCTTGGCGAGCGTTTTCTTAATCGTCACCGTATGATTTACGGAACGTTGACTGAGGAACTATCAAGCACCGTGCACGCTCTGGCGTTGCATACCTACACAATCAAAGAGTGGGAAGGGCTACAGGATACCGTCTTTGCTTCTCCTCCGTGTCGCGGGGCTGGAAGTATCGCGTAGAAATCGCATTTGCAACCGCTGGAGCTTTTCCAGTATGTTGCGTGAAGATTTATGAGAAAACGGCCTGCGGGCCGTTTTGTTTTGCCTGGAAAATGTGCAGTTTGCGCCTTTTTACAGGCAAATTTGCTCGGGAAATGTGAAAAAAGCCGCAGCAGTGGGCGACAACCGTTCTCGACTCACAAAAGTGATGCCGCTATAATGCCGCGTCTTTTATTATGAATGTCTTCGGGATGATTCTGACGACAGGGAATGTGTTTCTGATTTGAAGAGGGCATCCCGGTTCTGCGAAGCAACCTGTTCGCGCTTCCAGAGTTGACCGAGCACTGTGATTTTTTTGAGGTAACAAGATGCAAGTTTCAGTTGAAACCACTCAGGGCCTTGGGCGCCGTGTAACGATTACTATCGCCGCTGACAGCATCGAGAATGCTGTCAAAAGCGAGCTGGTCAACGTAGCGAAAAAAGTTCGCATTGACGGCTTCCGTAAAGGCAAAGTGCCGATGAATGTTGTTGCTCAGCGTTATGGCGCATCTGTTCGCCAGGACGTGCTGGGTGACCTGATGAGCCGTAACTTCGTTGACGCGATCATCAAAGAAAAAATTAATCCGGCCGGCGCGCCGAACTATGTTCCGGGCGAATACAAGCTGGGTGAAGATTTCACCTACGCGGTCGAGTTCGAAGTTTATCCGGAAGTTGAACTGCAGGGTCTGGAAGCGATCGAAGTTGAAAAACCGGTTGTTGAAGTGACCGACGCTGACGTTGACACCATGCTGGATACTCTGCGCAAGCAGCAGGCTAACTGGAAAGATAAAGACGGCGCTGTTGATGCCGAAGATCGCGTTACCGTTGATTTCACCGGTTCCGTTGACGGCGAAGAGTTCGAAGGCGGCAAAGCTTCTGACTTCGTACTGGCGATGGGCCAGGGTCGTATGATCCCGGGCTTTGAAGACGGTATCAAAGGTCACAAAGCTGGCGAAGAGTTCACCATCGACGTAACCTTCCCGGAAGAGTACCACGCTGAAAACCTGAAAGGTAAAGCGGCTAAGTTCGTTATCAACCTGAAGAAAGTTGAAGAACGTGAACTGCCGGAGCTGACTGAAGAATTCATCAAGCGTTTCGGCGTTGAAGATGGTTCCGTCGCCGGTCTGCGCGCTGAAGTGCGTAAAAACATGGAGCGCGAGCTGAAAGGCGCCGTGCGTAACCGCGTGAAATCTCAGGCTATCGAAGGTCTGGTTAAAGCGAACGATATCGACGTTCCAGCCGCGCTGATTGACAGCGAAATCGACGTTCTGCGCCGCCAGGCTGCTCAGCGTTTCGGCGGTAACGAACAACAGGCTCTGGAACTGCCGCGTGAGCTGTTCGAAGAGCAGGCTAAACGCCGCGTTGTTGTTGGCCTGCTGCTGGGCGAAGTGATTCGCACCAACGAGCTGAAAGCTGACGAAGATCGCGTGAAAGGCCTGATCGAAGAGATGGCTTCTGCTTACGAAGATCCGAAAGAAGTGGTTGAGTTCTACAGCAAAAACAAAGAGCTGATGGACAACATGCGCAACGTCGCGCTGGAAGAGCAGGCTGTTGAAGCCGTGCTGGCGAAAGCTAAAGTGTCTGAAAAAGCCACTTCCTTCAGCGAGCTGATGAACCAGCAGGCGTAATCTCGCCTCAAGGTTTAAGGTTTGAGTAAAAACCCGTTGCCGAAAGGCTGCGGGTTTTTTTATTGCAATGATAGCCTCAGGATGGATGCGAAAAGGCGATTTCAGTGATAGCGTTACGACAAAAGATTGTTATGCTTGAATTATGGCAACGTCATCCCCATAACCGGGAGACGTAACTGCATTGGCATAATCATGCGCCGTAACGAAGCGTGCATCTATGCACTTCTGCCCGACAGCAGAAATTCTGGCTGATAATCCGTCCGTAAGGTTACAATCAGTGCAGCGGTTTTTTTCAAATTAATCCAGGAGACGGAAATGTCATACAGTGGCGAACGAGACAACTTTGCACCCCATATGGCCCTGGTGCCGATGGTCATCGAACAGACCTCACGCGGCGAACGTTCATTTGATATTTACTCCCGTCTGCTCAAGGAGCGCGTCATTTTTCTGACCGGCCAGGTAGAAGATCACATGGCTAACCTGATCGTGGCGCAGATGCTGTTTCTGGAAGCGGAAAACCCGGAAAAAGATATCTATCTGTACATTAACTCTCCGGGCGGCGTGATTACCGCCGGGATGTCGATTTACGACACGATGCAGTTCATCAAACCGGACGTCAGCACCATTTGTATGGGGCAGGCGGCTTCGATGGGCGCCTTCCTGCTGACCGCAGGGGCTAAAGGTAAGCGTTTCTGCCTGCCGAACTCCCGCGTGATGATTCACCAGCCGCTGGGCGGCTATCAGGGCCAGGCGACGGATATCGAAATCCACGCCCGCGAAATCCTGAAAGTGAAAGGCCGCATGAATGAACTGATGGCACATCATACGGGTCAATCCCTTGAGCAGATCGAGCGTGATACCGAGCGCGATCGTTTCCTGTCTGCCTCAGAAGCAGTGGAATACGGCCTCGTCGACTCCATTTTGACTCATCGTAATTGATGCCCCGGGCGCAAGGGGGCCGCTATACTTGTTTGTAAGAGGGCGGCACAACGCTTACCAGCGGTTTGCGCCTGAGAATGGCATTTGCGTCGTCGTGTGCGGCACAAAGAACTTAATAAGAGGTTTGGACTCATGACAGATAAACGCAAAGATGGTTCGGGCAAACTGTTGTACTGCTCTTTTTGCGGCAAAAGCCAGCATGAAGTGCGTAAGCTAATCGCCGGGCCATCCGTGTATATCTGCGACGAATGCGTTGATTTATGTAACGACATCATTCGCGAAGAAATTAAAGAAGTCGCGCCGCATCGCGAGCGCAGCGCGCTGCCGACTCCGCACGAAATTCGCCACCATCTGGACGATTACGTTATCGGCCAGGAGCCGGCGAAAAAAGTGCTGGCGGTGGCGGTATACAATCACTACAAACGTCTGCGCAATGGCGACACCAGCAACGGCGTAGAGTTGGGTAAAAGCAACATTCTGCTGATCGGACCGACCGGTTCCGGTAAAACGCTGCTGGCGGAAACGCTGGCGCGCCTGCTGGATGTGCCTTTCACCATGGCGGATGCCACCACTCTGACCGAAGCCGGTTACGTGGGTGAAGACGTTGAAAACATCATCCAGAAGCTGCTGCAGAAGTGCGACTACGACGTACAGAAAGCCCAGCGCGGTATCGTCTACATTGATGAGATTGACAAAATTTCCCGTAAATCGGATAACCCGTCGATCACCCGCGATGTTTCCGGCGAAGGCGTGCAGCAGGCGCTGCTGAAGCTTATTGAAGGTACCGTGGCCGCGGTTCCGCCGCAGGGCGGGCGTAAGCATCCGCAGCAGGAGTTCCTGCAGGTTGATACCTCTAAAATCCTGTTTATCTGCGGCGGCGCGTTTGCCGGTCTGGATAAGGTCATTTCCCACCGTGTAGAAACCGGCTCCGGCATTGGTTTCGGCGCGACGGTGAAGGCGAAGTCCGATAAAGCCAGCGAAGGTGAACTGCTGTCTCAGGTTGAACCGGAAGATCTGATCAAGTTTGGTCTGATTCCTGAGTTCATTGGCCGTCTGCCGGTCGTGGCGACCCTGAGCGAGCTGAGCGAAGAAGCACTGATTCAGATCCTCAAAGAGCCGAAAAACGCCCTGACTAAGCAGTATCAGGCGTTGTTCAGCCTTGAAGGCGCTGAGCTGGAGTTCCGCGACGAAGCGCTGGACGCTATCGCGAAGAAAGCGATGGCGCGTAAAACCGGCGCTCGTGGCCTGCGTTCTATCGTTGAAGCCGCGCTGCTCGATACCATGTACGATCTTCCGTCAATGGAAGACGTGGAAAAAGTGGTCATCGACGCTTCGGTTATCGATGGTCAGAGCAAGCCGCTGCTGATTTACGGCAAACCGGAAGCGCAGCAGGCGTCTGGTGAATAATTAACCAGTTTGCTCAAGCAGTTAACAAAAAGGGGGGATTTTATCTCCCCTTTTATTTTTCCTGCATTCCCGCCGTTGAATGTATGGAATACATCCCCATATACTGGTTTACATATTAACGGCGACGCGTCGTTGAGTTGCGTCGTCGGCTACCTGGCGGACTTTAAACTAAGAGAGAGCTCTATGAATCCTGAGCGTTCTGAACGCATTGAAATCCCCGTATTGCCGTTGCGCGATGTGGTGGTTTATCCGCACATGGTCATACCCCTGTTTGTAGGGCGGGAAAAATCTATCCGTTGTCTCGAAGCAGCCATGGACCATGATAAAAAAATCATGCTGGTTGCGCAGAAAGAAGCCTCGACGGATGAGCCGGGTGTAAACGATCTTTTCACCGTCGGGACCGTGGCGTCTATTTTGCAAATGCTGAAGCTACCGGACGGTACTGTTAAAGTGCTGGTCGAAGGTTTGCAGCGCGCGCGCATCTCTGCGCTGTCTGATAATGGCGAACATTTTTCGGCGAAGGCGGAATACCTTGAATCGCCGGCGATTGACGAACGCGAGCAGGAAGTGCTGGTTCGTACCGCTATCAGCCAGTTTGAAGGCTACATCAAGCTGAACAAAAAAATCCCTCCGGAAGTGCTGACGTCGCTGAATAGCATCGACGATCCGGCGCGTCTGGCGGATACCATCGCTGCGCATATGCCGCTGAAGCTGGCGGACAAACAGTCCGTGCTGGAGATGTCCGACGTTAACGAGCGTCTGGAATATCTGATGGCGATGATGGAGTCGGAAATCGATCTGCTGCAGGTGGAGAAGCGTATTCGCAACCGCGTGAAAAAGCAGATGGAGAAATCTCAGCGCGAGTACTATCTGAATGAGCAAATGAAAGCCATTCAAAAAGAGCTCGGCGAGATGGACGACGCCCCGGACGAGAACGAAGCGCTGAAGCGTAAGATCGACGCGGCGAAAATGCCGAAAGAGGCAAAAGAGAAAACCGAAGCGGAACTGCAAAAACTGAAAATGATGTCCCCGATGTCGGCGGAAGCGACCGTCGTTCGCGGCTACATCGACTGGATGGTGCAGGTACCGTGGAACGCTCGCAGCAAGGTTAAAAAAGACCTGCGTCAGGCTCAGGAGATCCTCGATACCGATCACTACGGCCTTGAGCGCGTGAAGGATCGCATTCTTGAGTACCTCGCGGTGCAGAGCCGTGTTAACAAGCTCAAAGGGCCGATCCTGTGCCTGGTTGGGCCTCCGGGGGTAGGTAAAACCTCTCTCGGCCAATCCATCGCCAAAGCAACTGGACGCAAATATGTGCGTATGGCGCTGGGCGGCGTGCGTGATGAAGCGGAAATCCGCGGTCACCGCCGTACCTATATTGGCTCAATGCCGGGCAAACTGATCCAGAAAATGGCTAAAGTGGGCGTTAAAAACCCGCTGTTCTTGCTGGATGAGATCGACAAGATGTCTTCTGACATGCGCGGCGATCCGGCCTCGGCGCTGCTGGAGGTGTTGGATCCGGAACAGAACGTGGCCTTTAACGACCACTATCTGGAAGTGGATTACGATCTCAGCGACGTGATGTTCGTTGCGACCTCTAACTCCATGAACATCCCGGCGCCGCTGCTGGATCGTATGGAAGTGATCCGCCTCTCCGGCTATACCGAAGATGAGAAGCTAAACATCGCCAAACGCCATCTGCTGTCAAAACAGATTGAGCGTAACGCGCTCAAGAAAGGCGAGCTGACGGTGGATGACAGCGCGATTATCGGCATCATTCGCTACTACACCCGTGAAGCGGGCGTGCGTGGTCTGGAGCGTGAAATCTCGAAACTGTGCCGCAAAGCGGTGAAACAGCTGCTGCTGGATAAGTCGCTGAAACACATCGAGATTAACGGCGACAACCTGCACGATTTCCTTGGCGTGCAGCGCTACGACTATGGTCGTGCGGATAGCGAAAACCGCGTAGGTCAGGTGACCGGACTGGCGTGGACGGAAGTGGGCGGCGATCTGCTGACCATTGAAACCGCCTGCGTTCCGGGTAAAGGCAAACTGACCTACACCGGTTCACTGGGTGAAGTCATGCAGGAATCCATCCAGGCGGCGCTGACGGTGGTTCGTTCACGTGCGGATAAGCTGGGTATTAACTCAGACTTTTACGAAAAACGTGATATTCACGTTCACGTGCCGGAAGGCGCTACGCCGAAGGATGGTCCAAGCGCCGGTATCGCGATGTGCACCGCGCTGGTTTCCTGCCTGACGGGTAATCCGGTACGCGCCGACGTGGCGATGACCGGTGAGATTACCCTCCGTGGCCAGGTATTGCCGATTGGTGGTCTGAAGGAAAAACTGTTGGCCGCGCATCGCGGCGGCATTAAGACTGTTCTGATTCCTGATGAAAATAAACGCGACCTTGAAGAAATTCCGGATAACGTTATCGCCGATTTAGATATCCATCCGGTGAAACGAATCGAGGAAGTTCTGGCACTTGCGCTACAGAACGAACCGTTTGGAATGGAAGTCGTCACGGCAAAATAGTGATTTCGCGCAAATAGCGCTAAGAAAAATAGGGCTGGTAAGTAAATTCGTACTTGCCAGCCTTTTTTTGTGTAGCTAACTTAGATCGCTGGCAGGGGGGTCAATTACAACTCTGTTGTAAGGGCATGACAGTCCTGATATAACTGCTGCGCGGTCGCGCCACGAAGGATTCTGGTGCGATATAAATTATAAAGAGAGGAAGAGAACAGTGAATAAATCTCAACTGATTGACAAAATTGCTGCCGGTGCGGACATTTCTAAAGCCGCAGCTGGACGTGCGTTAGATGCTTTAATCGCTTCTGTTACTGAATCTCTGCAGGCTGGAGATGACGTTGCGCTGGTAGGGTTTGGTACTTTTGCTGTTAAAGAGCGCGCTGCCCGTACTGGTCGCAATCCGCAAACAGGCAAAGAAATCACCATTGCTGCTGCTAAAGTTCCGGGTTTCCGCGCAGGTAAAGCGCTGAAAGACGCGGTAAACTGATCGACTTCCCCACTGGGGTCTGTGACGAAGTACAAGGGCGCATCGCAAGATGTGCCTTTTTTATTTGCCAGAATGCGACTTAATGTGAGTTTATACGCACTTGTGGGCTGACAATCACCCCGTTTTCTTGTCAAAATACGTCCTCACGCGCGGCGGCCATCACATGCTATGCTGCGCGAGCTAAAGTCATCTACAGCGGAGCGTTGTTACACCATGATGGACAACCTACGCACGGCCGCCAACAGCGTCGTGCTCAAGATTATTTTCGGTATCATTATCGTCTCGTTCATTTTGACCGGGGTGAGTGGTTACCTGATTGGCGGTGGCAACAACTATGCCGCAAAAGTTAATGACCAGGAGATTGGTCGCACACAGTTTGAGAATGCCGTTGCCAGCGAGCGTAATCGCATGCAGCAGCAGCTTGGCGACCAGTTCTCAGAGCTGGCGGCTAATGAAAATTACATGAAGACCATGCGTCAGCAGGTGCTGAACCGTCTGATTGACGAAGCGCTGCTCGATCAGTACGCCCGTGAGCTCGGTCTCAATATCAGCGATGACCAGGTCAAGCAGGCGATCTTCCAGACCCAGGCTTTCCAGGCGGATGGCAAATTTGATAACGAGCGCTTCAGCCGTATCGTTAATCAGATGGGGATGACGACGGATCAGTACGCGCAGGCGCTTCGTAATCAGCTGACGACTCAGCAGTTGATCAACGCCGTAGCCGGTACCGACTTTATGCTGCCGGGCGAATCCGACCAGCTGGCGGCGCTGGTTTCTCAACAGCGCGTCGTCCGTGAAGCGACTATCGACGTGAACGCGCTGGCGGCGAAGCAAACCGCTACCGACGATGAAATCAACGCCTTCTACCAGCAGAATCAGGCGCGTTTTATGGCCCCGGAGCAGTTCCGCGTAAGCTATATCAAGATGGACGCTGCGAGCATGCAGGAAAACGCCTCTGACGAAGAAATTCAGTCATGGTACGACCAGCATCAGGATCAGTTCACTCAGCCGCAGCGTAACCGCTACAGCATCATCCAGACCAAAACCGAAGCGGATGCTCAGGCGGTGCTTGATGAGCTGAAAAAAGGCGCTGATTTCGCCGCGCTGGCCAAAGAAAAATCAACCGATATCATCTCTGCCCGCAACGGTGGTGATATGGGCTGGCTGGAAGATGCGGCTACCGTGCCGGAGCTGAAAGAGGCCGGTCTGAAAGAAAAAGGCCAGCTATCAGGCGTAATTAAATCTTCCGTCGGTTTCCTGGTGGCGCGTCTGGATGACGTTCAGCCCGCGCAGGTTAAACCGCTGGCTGAGGTTCGCGATGATATCGCGGCGAAAGTGAAGCAGGAAAAAGCGCTGGATGCGTACTACGCGCTGCAGCAGAAAGTGAGCGACGCGGCGAGCAACGATAATGAGTCGCTGGCGGGCGCCGCCCAGGTTGCCGGTCTGAAAGTGGTTGAAACCGGCTGGTTTGGCCGCGACAGCCTGCCGCAAGAGCTGAACTTCAAGCCGGTCTCTGAAGCCATCTTCAACGGCGGTCTGGTTGGCGACAACGGCACGCCGGGCAGCAACTCCGATATCATCACCGTTGACGGCGATCGCGCGTTTGTTCTGCGCATCAGCGAGCATAAAGCGGAGGCGGTTAAGCCACTGGCGGATGTGAAAGCGCAGGTGAGCGATATCGTTAAGCGCAACAAAGCGGAACAGCAGGCGAAGCTGGACGCCGATAAGCTGCTGACGGCCCTGAAAGAGGATAAAGGCGATGAAGCGATGAAAGCCGCGGGCCTGAGCTTTGGCGCGCCGCAGACGCTGTCACGCACCGGTCAGGAAGCGCTGAGCCAGTCAGTCTTTGCGCTACCGCTGCCGCAGTCGGGTAAGCCAAGCTACGGCGTGGGCTCCGATCTGCAGGGCAACGTGGTGCTGCTGGCGCTGGAGGAAGTGAAAGCGGGTACGATGCCGGAAGAGCAGAAAAAAGCGATGATTCAGGGGATCACCCAGAATAACGCCCAGATCGCTTTCGAAGCGCTGATGAGCAACCTGCGTAAAGCGGCCAAAATTAAGGTCGGCGACATCATCGACCAGCAACAATAATTTCGCGCTGCTTCGCAAAAGCAAGTAACGTAATGTAATCCTCAAAGGCCGCTTTCGCGGCCTTTTCCATTTCTGCATTTTGCCTTTTGTACTCTTTTTCCCTCGTCGTTATCGTGCTCTTGCTGTCAACAAACAAGGAGATAACAGCATGAAACGAGGAATGAAATCGCTTATTGCCGCGGTACTGGTTTGCGCGGCGGGGAGTCAGATAGCGCAGGCGGCGCCCTCTGCGGGTAAAGCGTCGGCGACGGTAAAGGAGAGCGTGCAGTCGCCGCAGGCAAAAGCGCCGGATGGGTTAAACGCGGCCGATAGTGAAGGCACCAGGGTGAGTATTAATCACGCCAGCGCGGAGGAGTTGGCTAAGGCGTTGAATGGCGTCGGTCTGAAGAAAGCGCAGGCTATCGTGAGCTATCGCGAAGAGTACGGGCCGTTTAAAACCGTTGACGACCTTAAGCAGGTCCCCGGTATGGGCAACTCGCTGGTAGAGAGAAACCTGTCACATCTGAAGCTGTAAATTTTCAGCGGAAGTTTGCACAGTCGTTATTATTTGCCAGAATGAAGAGGTCACACAAGTGGTGTGACCTCTGACCTCAAAACAACAATTAAAGATAAGGCATTCGCGCTATGCAGACTCAAATCAAAGTTCGCGGCTATCATCTGGATGTATATCAGCACGTCAACAATGCGCGTTATCTGGAGTTTCTCGAAGAGGCGCGCTGGGATGGTCTGGAAAGCAGCCCGGCTTTCCAGTGGATGACCGCGCGCAACATCGCCTTTGTGGTGGTGAATATCAATATCAACTATCGCCGACCGGCGGTTCTGGGCGATGTGTTAACCGTCACCAGCAAGCTCGAAAAGCTCAATGGAAAAAGCGGGACGTTAAGCCAGGTGGTCACCCTCAATCCTAACGGCGAAGTGGTCGCCGATGCGCTTATCACGTTTGTCTGTATCGATCTAAAAACGCAGAAAGCGCTGCCGCTGGAGGGCGAACTGCGGGAGAAGCTGGAGCAGCTTGAGCCTCGTTAACCGGCGGATGTCCCGGAGGCGGTGCTGCGCACCTGTCCGGGCTACACGTCCCCAGTAGCCTGCGCTCCGGTAGCCCGGGCAGGCGCATCGCGCCGCCCCCGGGGCGAGGGCGCAGAAAGTTGCACAATTTCCCCGAAGGCGCTGCTGCGTATCTGACCGGGCTAAGCGCCTTCTGCCGGCTGCGATGCCGGGAAATAACCGCTTACTGGAGCCCGGTTTTCTGCTTCATCACCGTCATCACGCCAACCTTATCGCCAAGATAGTGGTGCAGGCCGTTGGCGCGTAGATTACAGGCGGCGCACTGCCCGCAGCCGTCGCCTTTAATGCCGTTATAGCAGGTCAGGGTTTCATGGCGCACCAGCGCTAACTGGCCCCAGTAATCGGCTAAGGCCCAGGTCTCGGCTTTGTTAAGCCACATCAGCGGCGTCTCGAAGCGAATATCTTTCGCCATTCCGAGGCTGACGGCATGGTGCAGCGCTTGCACGAACTCGTCGCGGCAGTCCGGGTAGCCCGAAAAATCGGTCTCGCAAACGCCGGTGATAATCGCTTCCGCCTTAACCTGATACGCGTAAATCGCCGTCAGGGTTAAAAACAGAATGTTGCGGCCGGGGACAAAAGTATTGGGGATACCGCTGGCGTCCGGCTCGTAATCCGGAACCGGAATGCTATCGCGGGTCAGGCTGCTGACCGCCAGTTCGTTAAGCAGCGTGACATCAAGGATCTTATGGGCGACGGCCCCCAGCTTCAGCGCCAGTTCGCGAGCAACGTCAATCTCCGCGCGGTGGCGTTGGCCATAATCAAAAGTGACGCAATGCACTTCATCATACTGTTGCAGAGCCTGCACCAGGCAGGTCGTCGAATCTTGTCCTCCGCTGAAGACAACTACGGCGCGTTTCATGATAATTCCTGACAATCGAAGTGAAGCGCATATGGTAGCGCCTGATGGGCGCGACCACCAGCTCTGTCACGGCGCTGAGGCCGGTAGCCAGGCGCTGGCGAAGTCAAACCAGCCTCGAGCGTTGAGGCGTAGCCCGTTAACCCCCGGCGGCGCGCTGATGCGATAATTATAATTGAACAGCGGCGTCATGATGGCATCATCCATCAGTCTGTTAAAGACGTTGCGCAAAGCTTCGCTGCGGCTGCGTTCGTCCGGTAGGGCCTGAACGGCATCCAGCGTCGCCTGAAGATGCGCATATTGCGCCCCGGTCAACAAATTAGGCCACAGTGCGTCGCAGCGTAGCCACTGCTCCAGAGCATAGACCGGCGCTTCGCCGATCAGGCGGTCACCCATCATCAGGTCTGCCTTCGCAAAGTGCCCGCAGCCATCCCAGTTTTTTGCATCATGAAAAATAATCGTCAGCTCGCAGCCCAGCTCTGCCAGTCGTTGCCGAAGCTGCTCCGCCATGGCGTGTAGCTCTACGGGAAGGTGATAGAGCAGGGTAAGCCGTTCAGGCAGAGGGGTATCATAATTTTCAGGCCCCTGCGGAATAGACCAGCCCGGCAATATTTCATTGCTTGGCGCGATCAGATCCTCATCCAGCGGCAGGGTTTCTAACAGGGTGGAGCGATGAATCAGCGAGACCAGCCTTTGCGCCTGCGCTTTGTTAAGACGAGGGCTCTGGCGCAGCGTCAGATAGCAAAAACCGAGGCTAATACTGTTGCTGACCTGACGTAGCCTGGTCAGCTCGTCAGGATCGCCAATGGTTATCTGTACCGGATGACGACAGCTGGTGCCCAGATCCTGCTCGAACAGCTGCGGCGTTATCCAGTATTCCACGGCCTGCAGCAGCGGGTGAGTGAGATGATAGCGCTGATGGTTTTCCAGCCGCACCAGTTCCGGGGTAAATAACTTTAGCCGAAAGGGTCCGCTACCGATCGCCGGATCGTCCGGATGCGCCAGCACGCTGCAGTAGCTGGCAAGGCGGAACGGTAGCCAGTAATCCGCGCGGTGCAGGGTGATGGTCAGACATTGCGAGTGGGTGACGTTAATCTCGCTAATACTGGCGAACAGCGTACGCAGCGCGGGTAGCTGCAGCAGCATCAAAAGCCGCTGCTGCAGCTGTGAGGTCTTAATTGGATCGCCGTTATGCCAGAACAGGGTTGAACGAATATAAAAATGCCAGCGCAGACCGTCCGGCGATACTTCCCAGTGATGGGCTAAATCGCCTATCGGACAGGTACTGTGCGCATCGAATCGGGTCAGGCCGGAAAATATCTCCCCGGCCAGGTGCTGCTCCGCGCGTCCCGGCATAAAACCCGGGCGCAGCGGCTCCAGCGGACGGTAGTAAGGAATACGCAGGGTAGGCGTATCGTTCTGCCATTGGCCGCCGAGAAAGGGGGAAAGCAGCGCTTTAAGCTCTACAGGCGCCAGCTGCGCCAGTTCGAGGGCGTTCTGCTGCTGTCCTTTACTTAGCGCCTGCTCCATCATTTCATTGCGCAGCGTTTCCGGCGCTTTGTAAAACTGGAGTAGCCCACGCTTTCCGCGACCAGAGCTGGCCTGCCAGCGTAGCCAGCCGGATTCTTGCGCCTGGCGCAGCAGGGTACGGATATGGCGTTCGCTGCAAAAGCAGCGCTCCGCCAGCTCGCCGACGGTAACCTGCTGCGGCTCGCCCGAGGAGGGTTCCCAGAGCCGCTGGTACTGATGGAGACGGTTTAATAGCCTCATATCTGTTTAATCCTGCACTATATCCGTAAACCCGGAACAATAAAATTCATCTATTCACTATTACTTCCGTATATCTCAGGCAATACTGCAACACAAGCAAAATCCACCACCACTGGGGAGCAGGAGATGGCAAGACTGGCTGCATTTGATATGGACGGTACGCTACTGATGCCGGACCATCGTCTGGGAGAAAAAACGCTGTCGACGCTAAAACGTCTGCGCGATCGCGATATCACCCTGACTTTCGCCACCGGTCGCCATGCTCTGGAGATGCGCCACGTTATTGGCGAGTTTTCTCTGGACGCGTTTTTAATTACCGGTAACGGGACGCGCATTCACTCTCTGGAAGGCGAAGAGCTGTATCGCCGCGATCTGGCCCCCGATGTGGCGGAAGAGGTGCTGCACAGCGCATGGGAAACCTCAGCCAGTATGCATTTTTTCAACGACAGCGGCTGGTACACCGGGCAGGAGATTCCCGAAATATTGAAAGCGCACGTTTTTAGCGGTTTTCGCTACCAGTTGTACGATCCTAAGCGGATGCCGGCGCATCAGGTTACGAAAATCTGCTTCTGCGGCGATCATGACGATCTGCGGCGGCTGCGGATCCAGCTGAATGAAGCGCTCGGCGGCCGGGCGGATCTCTGTTTTTCAGCGATGGATTGTCTCGAAGTTTTGCCCGGCGGCTGTAACAAAGGCGCGGCGCTGGCGGTACTAAGCCAGCATCTTGGCCTGACGTTACAGGATTGCATGGCGTTCGGTGACGCCATGAACGACCGGGAAATGCTCGGCAGCGTTGGCCGTGGGGTGATTATGGGCAATGCGATGCCTCAGCTGAAAATTGAACTTCCGCATCTACCGGTTATTGGCGACTGCCGTCATCAGGCCGTTTCCCACTTTTTGACTCATTGGCTGGATAATCCTGATCTTCCTTATTCCCCCGAATAAAGAGACCCTGCCAGCAAGCCAGATATCCCGTGATATTCTGGCTTTTTTTATTTTGCGCGCAGCATTTCGGCGATCTGCGCCTGCCACGGGGAAATATCGCCGATATTGGCCGCAACCCACTGCGGGTTGTAGTAGGTCTCCAGATAACGTTCACCGCTGTCGCACAGCAGCGTGACAATAGAGCCGGAGCGCCCCTCTTCGCGCATCCGCACGGCCAGCTGCAGTACGCCCCACATATTGGTGCCGGTTGATGCGCCGACCTTACGCCCGAGCAGCGTTTCCAGCCATAGGGCGGTGGCGACGCTGGCGGCATCCGGTACCCGCAGCATCTCATCGACCACATCGGGAATAAATGAAGGTTCGACGCGCGGGCGGCCAATGCCCTCAATTTTGCTACCGACCGGGCTGCGCAGGCTGGCGTCGCGGCTTTGCCAGTAGTCCAAAAATACTGAGTTTTGTGGGTCAACCACCAGCAGCTGCGTATCGTAACCCTGACTGCGAATGTAGCGGCCGATGGTTGCTGAGGTACCGCCGGTGCCCGCGCTCATCACGATATGCGACGGCTGTGGGTGCGGCTCATGGCTCATCTGGCGGAAGATACTGTCGGCGATATTATTGTTTCCCCGCCAGTCGGTCGCCCGTTCGGCAAAGGTAAACTGATCCATATAATGCCCGTTCAGCTCGCGCGCCAGGGTTTCGGAGGCGGCATAGATTTCGCAGGCGCTATCGACAAAATGACAGCGGCCGCCGTAGAACTCAATTTGTTCAATTTTACGTTTTGCCGTACAGGAAGGCATCACGGCGATAAACGGCAGGCCTAACAGACGGGCGAAGTAGGCTTCAGAGACGGCGGTTGAACCCGAAGAAGATTCAATAATCGTCGTCCCTTCTTTAATCCAGCCGTTGCACAGACCATAGAGGAACAGCGAGCGGGCCAGGCGATGCTTCAGGCTACCGGTTGGATGGGTGCTTTCATCTTTCAGATAGAGCTGGATCCCAGGGAACTCCGGGAGCGCCAGACGAATCAGGTGCGTATCGGCGGAACGCTGATAATCGGCATTAATTTCACTAATCGCGTGTTTTATCCAGGCGCTGTTCATCTCTGTTTCCTGTTTGTCATTTTGTGCCCAGCTTAGCGGAATTCGAAGGAAAAATTGTTGCCATTTAGCCTTTCAATTACAATGAATGGAGTAAATTTTTCTCCTGAGGTGAGTAATGTTAGATAAAATTGACCGTAAGCTGCTTTCTTTACTGCAAACCGACTGTACCCTCTCTTTGCAGGCGCTGGCTGATGCCGTTAATCTGACCACCACGCCCTGCTGGAAGCGCCTGAAGCGTCTGGAAGACGAAGGTATCCTGCGCGGGCGAGTCGCTCTGCTGGATGCGGAAAAGGTCGGACTTGGGCTGACGGCGTTTGTGCTGATTAAGACTCAGCACCACAGTAGCGACTGGTATTGCCGCTTCGTCAGCGAGGTCACCCAGATGGCGGAGGTTCTCGGTTTCTGGCGTATGGCTGGGGAGTATGACTACCTGCTGCGGGTCCAGGTTGCGGATATGAAAAACTACGATGATTTTTATAAACGCCTGGTAAACAGCGTACCGGGGCTCTCGGATGTCACTTCGAGTTTTGCCATGGAACAGATAAAATACACGACAGCCTTGCCGATTGATTAACGGCATCAGCCGCTACGAATTACACACTCAGGATTTAACTGCTTGCGATTATTTGCTCAACTTAGCTGGTATTTCCGCCGGGAGTGGCGCCGTTACCTCGGCGCTATTGCTCTGCTGATTGTCATTGCCATCCTGCAACTGGTGCCGCCAAAGGTGGTGGGCATCGTGGTTGATGGCGTCACAAAACAACATTACACCGCGGAAAAGGTGTGGATGTGGATTGGCCTGCTGGTCGTTATTGCGGTGATGGTCTATCTGCTGCGCTATGTCTGGCGCGTGCTGCTTTTCGGCGCCTCTTATCAGCTAGCCGTCGAACTGCGTGAGGATTTCTATCGCCAGCTCAGCCGCCAGCATCCGGCCTTTTACCTGCGCCACCGTACCGGCGATCTGATCGCGCGGGCGACCAACGACGTGGATCGGGTGGTGTTCGCCGCTGGCGAAGGGGTGTTAACGCTGGTGGACTCCCTGGTGATGGGCTGCGCGGTGCTGATTGTTATGTCGACGCAAATCAGCTGGCAGTTAACCCTGCTGGCGCTGCTGCCGATGCCGCTGATGGCGCTGGCGATCAAGCGTAACGGCGATGCATTACATGAGCGTTTTCGCGTCGCTCAGGCGGCGTTCTCCAGCCTCAACGACCGCACCCAGGAGAGCCTCACCAGCATCCGCATGATCAAAGCCTTTGGTCTCGAAAATCGACAGTCGGCGCTTTTTGCCGCCGATGCCGCGGATACCGGCGCAAAAAATATGCGCGTGGCGCGCATCGACGCGCGCTTCGACCCGACGATTTATATCGCCATCGGTACTGCTAACCTGCTGGCCATCGGCGGCGGCAGCTGGATGGTGATCCAGGGCAGCCTGACCCTGGGGCAGCTCACCAGCTTTGTGATGTACCTCGGCCTGATGATTTGGCCGATGCTGGCGCTGGCGTGGATGTTTAACATCGTTGAGCGCGGTAGCGCGGCCTATGCGCGCATTCGCACCATGCTGGAAGAGGCGCCGGTGGTGAACGACGGCAGCGAGCCGACGCCGGAAGGCCGCGGTACGCTCAGCGTCGCCGTGCGCGAGTTTATCTATCCGCAGGCGAATAAGGCTTCGCTGGAAAAGGTCAATTTTACGCTACAGCCCGGGCAGATGCTGGGGATTTGCGGGCCGACCGGCTCCGGCAAGAGCACCATTCTGGCGCTGATTCAGCGCCACTTTGACGTGACTGAAGGCGATATCCGCTTCCATGACGTTCCCCTGACCCGGCTACAGCTCGATAGCTGGCGCGCCCGTCTGGCGGTGGTTAATCAGACACCGTTCCTGTTCTCCGATACCGTCGCCAGCAACATCGCCCTTGGTAAACCGGATGCTACGCAGGAGCAAATCGAACACGTTGCGCGGCTTGCCAGCGTTCATGAGGATATCCTGCGCCTGCCGCAGGGATATAACACCGAAGTCGGCGAGCGCGGCGTGATGCTTTCCGGCGGGCAAAAGCAGCGAATTTCCATCGCCCGCGCGCTGCTGCTGGAGGCGGAGATTCTGATCCTCGATGATGCCCTGTCGGCGGTAGATGGCAGAACGGAGCACCAGATTTTGCATAACCTGCGGCAGTGGGGAGAAGGGCGGACGGTGATCATTAGCGCCCATCGCCTGTCGGCGTTGACCGAGGCCAGCGAAATTCTGGTGATGCAGCACGGGCACATTGCCCAGCGCGGTCGCCATGAGGCTCTGGCGGCGCAGCCGGGATGGTATCGGGACATGTACCGTTATCAGCAGCTGGAAGCGGCGCTGGATGATGTCCCGCAGGAAGATGAGGAGGTCGCCGGTGCGTAGTTTCACTGAACTCTGGCCGACGTTAAAGCGCCTGCTGGCCTACGGCTCCCCGTGGCGTAAACCGCTGATGATTGCCGTTGCCATCATGTGGGTTGCGGCGGTGGCTGAAGTCAGCGGCCCGCTGCTGATCAGCTATTTCATCGACAATATGGTGGCGAAGAACTCGCTGCCGTTGAAACTGGTCTGCGGCCTCGCCGTGGCCTATATCGGCCTGCAACTCCTTGCCGCTGGCCTGCATTACTGCCAGGCGCTGCTGTTTAATCGCGCGGCGGTCGGCGTGGTGCAGCAGCTGCGCAGCGATGTAATGGATGCCGCGCTGCGCCAGCCGCTCAGCGAGTTTGATACGCAGCCGGTCGGGCAGCTCATCTCACGGGTGACCAACGATACCGAAGTCATTCGTGACCTGTACGTGACCGTGGTGGCCACCGTACTGCGTAGCGCCGCTTTGATTGGCGCGATGCTGGTGGCGATGTTCAGCCTTGACTGGCGGATGGCGCTGGTGGCTATCGCTATTTTCCCGGCGGTGCTGATCGTGATGATGATTTATCAGCGCTACAGCACGCCCATCGTCAGACGGGTCCGCGCCTGGCTGGCGGATATCAACGATGGTTTTAATGAAGTGATTAACGGCATGGGCGTTATCCAGCAGTTCCGCCAGCAGGCGCGGTTCGGCGAGCGGATGCGCGAGGCCAGCTATGCCCACTATCTGGCGCGTATGCAAACTCTGCGTCTTGATGGCTTCCTGCTGCGTCCGCTGCTGAGCCTGTTCTCTTCATTAATTCTCTGCGGCCTGCTGATGCTGTTTGGTTTCAGCAGCAGCGGAACGATCGAAGTCGGGGTGCTCTACGCCTTTATTAGCTACCTTGGGCGACTGAACGAGCCGCTGATCGAGCTGACCACCCAGCAGTCAATGCTGCAGCAGGCGGTCGTCGCGGGCGAGCGCGTCTTCGAGCTGATGGATAAACCGCGTCAGGCGTGGGGTGAAGATAGCGAGCCGCTGCGCAGCGGAGCAATTAGCATCGATCATCTCTCTTTTGCCTACCGCGACGATAGCCTGGTGTTGCAGGATATAAATCTCGATATCCCGTCCCGCAGCTTTGTGGCGCTGGTTGGCCATACCGGGAGCGGTAAAAGCACCCTGGCCAGCCTGATGATGGGCTACTACCCGTTAACTCAGGGAGAGATTCGCATCGATGGTCGTCCGCTTTCTTCCTTAAGCCACAGCGCGCTGCGTCAGGGGATTGCGATGGTGCAGCAGGATCCGGTGGTGCTGGCTGATACCTTCTATGCCAACGTTACTCTCGGTCGCGACATCAGCGAAGAGCAGGTCTGGGAGGCGCTGGAAGCGGTCCAGCTGGCAGATCTGGCCCGTGAAATGGAAAACGGGATTTATACGCAACTGGGCGAGCAGGGGAATAACCTCTCCGTTGGCCAGAAACAGCTGCTGGCGCTGGCGCGGGTACTGGTCGATACGCCGCAGGTGCTGATTCTTGATGAGGCGACGGCCAATATTGATTCCGGTACCGAGCAGGCGATTCAGCAGGCTCTGGCCCGGGTGCGCGAGCACACGACGCTGGTGGTGATTGCGCATCGCCTATCGACCATCGTCGAGGCCGATACGATCCTGGTGCTGCACCGCGGTCAGGCCGTAGAGCGCGGAAACCATCAGCAGCTGCTGGCGGCCAAAGGCCGCTACTGGCAGATGTATCAGCTGCAGCTGGTTGGCGAAGAGCTGGCGGCCAGCACGCAGGAAGAGTCGCTGATCGCCTGATGCACCATAATCAGGCAGTCGCGATCCCGCGGCCTGAGGTGGTGCAAAAAAGTCACATATCGCGCACTGAAATGGTGCGGTTTTAGCCGAAAGAGCCAGTTTGCCGCTTCGTTTCCGGCGAATTCTTCACCTTCTCCCTCAAAAAGGGCCGCCTGGCGGTCCTTTTTCATTTCTGGCATAGCCCTTGCTTTAGTAGATACGTGTTAGCTGCGGCCATTACCGAATTCTGACTGGAGGGGACTTATGAAGCTGGTTACCGTGGTAATCAAACCATTCAAACTGGAAGATGTGCGTGAAGCATTATCTTCAATGGGTATTCAGGGCCTGACGGTCACTGAAGTTAAAGGGTTCGGCCGTCAGAAAGGCCACGCGGAGCTCTATCGCGGCGCCGAATACAGCGTCAATTTTCTACCGAAAGTGAAGATTGATGTCGCGATTGCCGACGATCAGCTGGACGAAGTCGTCGATGTCATCAGTAAAGCGGCGTACACCGGAAAGATTGGCGACGGCAAAATCTTTGTCGCCGAGCTGCAGCGCGTGATTCGCATCCGTACCGGCGAATCTGACGAAGCGGCACTGTAACTTTCAGACCACACAGTGATGGGGAACGAAACAATGAAGATAGCAACAATGAAAACAGGTCTGGGGGCGTTGGCTCTTCTTCCGGGACTGGCGATGGCCGCACCGGCGGTAGCGGATAAAGCCGACAACGCTTTTATGATGATTTGCACCGCGCTGGTGCTGTTTATGTCGATTCCTGGCATCGCGCTGTTCTACGGCGGGCTGATCCGCGGTAAAAACGTTCTCTCCATGCTGACTCAGGTGATCGTGACTTTTGCGCTGGTCTGCGTGCTGTGGGTGGTTTATGGCTACACGCTGGCCTTCGGCGCTGGCGGCAGCTTCTTCGGCAACTTCGACTGGGTACTGCTGAAAAACATTGAACTGAAAGCGCTGATGGGAAGCTTCTATCAGTACATCCACGTTGCCTTCCAGGGCTCCTTCGCCTGTATTACCGTTGGTCTGATCGTCGGTGCGCTGGCGGAACGCATTCGCTTCTCGGCGGTACTGATTTTCGTCGTGGTATGGATGACGCTCTCTTATGTGCCGATTGCGCACATGGTATGGGGCGGCGGTCTGTTGGCCACGCACGGCGCGCTTGATTTCGCCGGCGGTACGGTGGTTCACATCAACGCCGCGGTAGCGGGGCTGGTGGGTGCCTATATGATGGGCAAACGCGTTGGCTTTGGTAAAGAAGCGTTCAAACCGCATAACCTGCCGATGGTATTCACCGGCACCGCGATCCTCTACGTTGGCTGGTTCGGCTTTAACGCCGGTTCAGCCAGCGCGGCGAACGAAATTGCCGGTCTGGCGTTCGTTAATACCGTGGTGGCAACGGCGGCAGCTATCCTGGCGTGGACCTTCGGCGAGTGGGCAACCCGCGGTAAACCATCTCTGCTGGGCGCCTGTTCAGGTGCGATTGCCGGGCTGGTCGGCATCACTCCGGCATGCGGCTACATCGGCGTCGGCGGCTCTCTGATTGTCGGTATCGCTGCGGGCCTGGCGGGACTGTGGGGCGTCACCGTACTGAAACGCTGGCTGCGCGTTGATGACCCATGCGATGTGTTTGGCGTCCACGGCGTCTGCGGTATCGTAGGCTGCATCCTGACCGGTATCTTCGCCGCGACGTCTCTGGGCGGCGTCGGTTACGCGGAAGGCGTCACCATGGGCCATCAGGTTCTGGTACAGCTGGAAAGCATCGGTATCACCATCGTCTGGTCCGGCGTCGTCGCCTTCATTGGTTACAAAGTTGCCGATATGACCGTTGGCCTGCGCGTACCGGAAGATCAAGAGCGTGAAGGGCTGGACGTAAACAGCCACGGCGAAAACGCCTACAACGCCTGATTAATCGTTATCTTTAATCGACAAAAAGCGGAGCCTGGCTCCGCTTTTCCATGGTTAGCTAATCGACTGGATCCACGGCAATAGCGTTGAGACCCACAGCCATGAGAGAGGCATGACGATGATCAGTCCCGGAAGTAGATTCGCTACCGGGAAGGATTTAATACCGCAGATCCGCAATCCCGTCACAAACATAATAAAACCGCCAAGCCCGGAGAAATCAGCAACCATTTCTGGCGTTAGCATTGGCATGATTGATTGCCCGATGAACAGCAGAATCATCTGGACGATAAATTGCGGGATCGCGATAGTCGCGACCGAAAGGCCAAGCAGGGTGGCAAAAATACCGGCGGTCAGGATATCGAGGAATGATTTAGTTAACAGGATGGATATGTCTCCGGTTATCCCTTCCTGCATGGCGCCAAATATGCCCGTTCCCGAGGCCACGAACAGCACCAGAATCCCCACGAATTTATCGAGATACTCCTCTTGTGATAATGTGCTGCCGCTTTTTTGCGGGGCAATTTTATCGATAATAAAACGTAATTTAGATGCGCCGCGGCCAATATTTTTCTCGATAGAAAATATTTCACCGATAATAGCGCCGAAGAGTAATGACGCGACGACTACGGGCAGCGCGTGTAATTTAATGATGACCGTTATTCCCATTCCCATGGAGGCCGCACCAAAAGTCAGAGGTAGCGCAGTACGGAATTTTTCACTTAAGCGATCGCCAATTAAGCCGCCGACGATCCCGCCGATAAGCGTTGAAGTGGAGTTAATGATTGGCCCAATCATTGTTTTACCTTATTGATATTTTCAAAGTATCTATTTTTGTTATGAGTCCACGAACGGACCCGCTATTCGGCGGGCTCTGCGGATAATGAGCCACACCGATAGTGAACGGCTATTTTTTGAAGCCCGGAATGAAACGATTAACATCCACCTCAAGGAATTTACTGCGCTGAAAATTCGCTTTCAGGTTCCATGGAACGGTGCAGTCAAAAATCGTTTTACAGGCAATCCCGTGGCCGAGTATTGATGGGCTGAATGCGGGATCGGATGACGGATCGAGCGGATGGCAGCGTACACCCGGTATAAAGATAGTACTGACATCCCCCTGGTAGCGCGTTGTCATCGCCCACATCACATCGTTAATATCAAAAACATCAACATCCTCATCAATCAACATGACATGTTTCAATTCTGAGAAAGCCGAAAACGCGAGAAGCGCGGCCTGGCGCTGCCTGCCCTCATCCGCTGGCGTGCGTTTTTTAACCTGTAGCACGGCCAGATATTTGCCTGTGCCCGGCGATGGGCAATGCACGTTCTGAACGAAACCAGGCAATGCCTTTTCAACCATTTGCAAGATACTGGCTTCTGTTGGGATCCCGGCCAGATTGGTGTGCTCATCGCTTGCTCCAATACAGGTTTGCAGGATTGGATGGCGGCGGTGAGTAATAGCTTTAACTTTGATTACCGGAACCTGAGCCTGAGCGCTGCCGGTGTAGCCTGGAAACTCCGGCATAGCCTTACCGGTATCGGTGTTCTGATCTTCACGCACTCTCACGTTCGGTAAGAGCTCGCCTTCGATAACGACTTCAGCGTTAGCGATAGCAAGCGCATTAACGCTCACGCACTCGGTAAGCTCTACAGGCTGGTTGCGCAAACTACCGGCAATTGACAGTTCGTCAAAACCTAAAGGCGTTGTCGGGGGCTCGAAGCAGGCGCCGATCTCAATTGCCGGATCGACGCCAATACTGATAGAGATAGGCAGCGCTTTTCCGGCGGCTTCGGCTTTCTGGCGGAAAGTATCAAGGTGGCGGCCTGGAACAAAATACATTGATATTTCATCTTTACTCTGGACGCATAAACGATGAATGGTGACGTCACGTTCACCGGTTTGCGGGTCGGCGGCGTAGCACATACCGAGAGTAAAGTAGGGGCCGGCATCTTCCGGAGTATTGGTGGGCGCAGGCAATATTTTCAGGATATCGAAATCAGGATCGGTCGCCAGGTGAACGACTTCCTGACACGCGGCCTTGTCGCGTGGGATGACTATCGGCGCAATAGGGTTGGCAACGGAGTCTTTTAGCATAAACGCCAGGTTTTCAGGCGTGGTGCCAAACAGGTGGGCGACGCGCTTGCGTGAGCAAAGTAGACCGATGAGCACCTTTACGTCGTCGTACCCTTTGATTTTGTTAAAAATCATGGCCGGGCCCACGCGAGTAGGGCGCTGGACGGTGCCGTGCGCCCCGACGTAGCGGTATACGCCAGATAATTCGGCAATAGGATCAACAGGTTCATCGGTATAGATCAATTCATCATCGTAATGGCTTAATACAGCCAATGCGGAGCGCAGATCCGTCACTTTTGGTTGTTCCATGGGCATTGAACTCTCCTTTTTATTTCATTAAACGATGACCCGATGGGCATATAGCGCCGACCCTGATTTTTAATCATCGCGATGGGGTTAATTTTCGATAAATACAAATAAGAGTCCAATAACATTGCCCCGGATTTTAATAAGGATTTATTATTAGCGTCTTCCTGGAGGTCGTTATGGATTATCGGCAATTACATGCTTTTGTGGTACTGGCGCAAGAGCTGCATTTCGGACGGGCGGCGCAGAGGCTTAACGTTACCCAGCCTGCGCTCACGCAGCAGATTAAAAACCTTGAGAATACGTTGGGCCTGATGCTGTTTGTTCGCGATCGGCGCAATGTTTCATTGACCACAGAGGGGCTATTTTTGATTGACGAGGCGCGAGTTATTCTTGGTCACTGCGATAAGTTCCTCGAAAATGTAAACAGCCTGCGTCTGGGGCATAAAGGACAGTTAAAAGTCGGCTATGTTGGGTCATCTATTCTCGATCCGGCATTGACATTGTTAATAAAAAACTATCGGCATAAGAAATCAGAGACCGATTTGATAATAGAAGAACATAACGCTCATAATTTATTAACATTGTTACTGGATAAACGGATCGATCTGGCTTTTGTTCGTTCGCCAATACCGCAATATGAACAGCTGGAATATATGAATATTGCCACGCGTTCGCTTATTGCCGTCCTGCCGCGTAACCATGAACTGGGTAACCGGCGGAAAATCTCCCTGGCGCTACTGGCGAAAGAACAATTTTTTATGCAAAAGGACCCTTACGGCGTGGGTCTCGGCTGGTCGGCAATTAACGCCTGCCAGCAGGCCGGGTTTACCCCGCAGAAAATTCAATATACCCGTGATGTATCGGTGGCTATTGGCCTGGTTTCAATGGGAATGGGTGTTGCTCTGGTGCCAGAAACGCAGAGTTCGATGCTGATGTCCGATGTAAGCTACTGCCTGCTGGAGGAAACATTTGCCGCTACCACGCTCACTCTGTGCTGGCGGCGGCATACTAAAAATAACATCCTGCGCGATTTTATAAACTACACCCGGGAGCTCACCGACCGTCAGCACCACAGGGCGACTCAAAGCGTGGCAGCCCAACGGTCTGACGATCTTTGAACGAACGGAAGCGTCTATTTGCCCGGGAAGAGGTTCCGGTTGCGCATGACGCCTTCCTGCACCGTGGAAGCTACCAGCGTGCCGTCCTGAGTATAGAACTCGCCGCGCACAAAACCGCGCGCGCTGGAGGCGGAGGTGCTCTCAACGCTGTACAGCAGCCAGTCGTTGATGTTGAACGGACGGTGGAACCACATTGAGTGATCGATGGTGGCGACCTGCATTCCGGGCTCCAGAAAACCGACGCCGTGCGGCTGCAGGGCGACGGGCAGGAAGTTAAAATCCGAAGCGTAGCCTAACAGATACTGATGGATGCGGAGATCTTCCGGAACGGCGCCGTTGGCGCGGATCCACACCTGACGCGTCGGTTCTGCAACGTGGCCTTTCAGGGGGTTATGAAATTCGACCGGGCGAATCTCCAGCGGTTTATCGCAGAGAAATTTTTCTTTAACCTGCGGCGGCAGCAGATGGGCCAGCTTGCGGGCGATATCCGTTTCGGAGGGGAGGGCGTCCGGGGCGGGCGCCGCGGGCATGGTTTTTTGATGTTCATAGCCGGGTTCTGGCGCCTGGAAAGAGGCGGTCATATAGAAAATCGGCTTCCCGTTTTGAACCGCCGCCACCCTGCGGGCGCTGAAGCTATTGCCGTCGCGCAGGACTTCAACGTCATAGATGATGGGTTTCTGGCTGTCGCCGGGACGCAGGAAGTAGCTGTGAAACGAGTGAATCAGGCGTTCTGCGGGGACCGTCTCTTTTGCTGCGTATAGCGCCTGGCCAACCACTTGACCACCAAAAACCTGACGCAAGCCCAGATCCTCGCTCTGACCGCGGAACAATCCCTCTTCAATTTTTTCCAGATTTAACAATGCCAGCAGATTGGTTAATGCCTGACTCATAGTAACCCTCAATCAATGATGACTGCTTTGCGCAGCGCGTTATTGAGGCAAAGTATAACCTGGAATCGCAAGTGGTCCGATGGGTGCAATAATCTGAATATGGGCTCTTTTCCAGGAAGAGAACTGAGATCTGTGCCACACTTATTTACGATACTAATGTCCTGTCCCCGATTGTGGCTGGATGTACTCCTGTTAAAGAAGGGATGAAAAGGAGAAAAGAATGAAATTTGCCTATATGTTAAGTGCCTTAGCCGTCGCGGCTACGTTGTCTGCCTGTGCGAACAACCACAGCAGTAATGCAGCGAACCAGGCTGCGCCCGATCCTTACGGCATTGCCTCACTAAGCTCCTCGCAGCAGCAGCCTAACGTTTCCGGGACCATCAATATTCGACAGCGCGTGGCGTTACCGCCGGATGCGGTATTAACCGTAACCCTGTCGGATGCGTCCCTGGCCGATGCGCCAGCGCACGTGCTGTCGCAAAAAGCGGTAAGGACCGAAGGGAAGCAGGCGCCGTTTAACTTTGTTCTGCCCTACAACCAGGCGGACATTAAGCCTAATGCACGCATCCTGTTAAGTTCGGCGATTACCGTTAACGGTCAGCTGATGTTTATTACCGATACCGTGCAGACGGTGATTAATCAGGGCGGCAATCGCGCCGATCTGCTGCTGGTACCGGTCCAGCAAACGGCGGTGCCGGTGGCAAATACGAACGTTCCCGCCGCGCAATAACCCCGACAATGCCCCTTTCAGGGGCATTTTTTTGCCTTTAATAAATCCAGCGGTAATGCTGCAGGTCAATATGACCGCTGCCTGAGACCTGAACTCCCTCCGCCAGGAGCGCCTGGCGTTGGCGCTGTAGATCTGGCCCGGTAAGCGAGATATCGCCGTGGCGGTTGACGACCCGATGCCAGGGAAGCTGGGACCCCTCAGGCAGACGCTTTAAAACCCCGCCGACCTGACGCGCCGCACGCGGTGAACCGGCCAACTGAGCAACGTCGCCGTAGGTAGCAACGTACCCCTCTGGGATCGAGGCGACTATCTGCCAGACTCGCTGCGGAAAAGTATCGTGAGAATCCATGGTACGTCCTGCTGCCGGGAAAGGCTCAGGATAATCGTTGTACGACGGGCTGTACAGATAGCGGCTTAAGCCGTTTTAACAACGGTAAATTCCAGCGCCAGGCCAAGTACCTGCATGCCATGGACATTCTCATTCGGTATATTGGTCAGCAGGGTTTCAAGAAACTTCAGGCGTTTTGACTGAGCGTTAATCACCAGTTTTGCGCGCATGGCCGGAAGCTTAAGCGTTGATATTGGATAGACCACGCGACCGCTGACTTCGATAGGGAGTTTACGTAATTCAATGTGCTGAAGGACGCCGACGCTAGAGTAGAGCAGCGCGACCGGGGTGACGGCGAGTAGCGGATTGTGGCTAATGGTCACAAAATCAAGAAGCAGCTCCGGGCGCAGAAAGTTTAAACCGCGGAAGGGAACGGTGACTTCATCGATTGGCGGCATCGCCAGGGTAGTGATTAAACGCGGTGATTCACTCATTCAGATACCATGATAAAAAACATACAATTCATAGTGAACATTATGGATGTTGAGGGGCGTTTGTGCTGAGAGTGCGCTCGCAATCTCCTGCCAGGGACGGAAATTTTACGCTACAAAGCCGCGATATCGCTCTGATTACGCGACTTTGCGCAATAAACCAGCACCCAATCGGCGGCGGCTTGCAATTCAGGGGTTCAGCAGGGATAATGCGCCAGCGCGTTAGGTAACTAGCGCTCTCAATGGGGGCTCTGTTGGTTCTCCCGCAACGCTACTCTGTTTACCAGGTCAGGTCCGGAAGGAAGCAGCCAGAGCAGACGACGTGTGTGCCGGGATGTAGCTGGCAGGGCCCCCACCCATTTCAGCGTGCCCCAGCGCTCTGTGCATCTAATAAGCGGCTTCGCTCATCCCCTCATTTTTAATATCCACAAATAGAGTGTGTATTTTTTCCGTTTCTAAAACATATCTTTTTTATGCCAAAAATTCGCTACGTCATAAAATTGAAATTTAACTGAAATATTAATGTCATCTTTATGTCATATATAACGTGCAGATTATTCATGGGAAAATGTTGTTAGATATAAGCTAAAAATATATCTCTGGATCAGCATGTTAACTTCGTGTATTAATTATATGATGATTTTATTTCACGGGAAGCGTGACTATGACCACGGTAGTTCTGAACGTAAAAATTGATGGCGAGTTAAAAGAAAAGCTGCGTCAGTATGCGGAAGAAAATAACGAAAATTTAGGAACAGCTACGGAGAAACTGCTACTCCTGGCCTTTCAGGCAGTGGAATCAGCAGACGAGGCGGGGGTTTCGGAAGAAGATATCGATAGCCAGCATACCGAAGAGGAAGCGTCTCCATTAACCCCTAAAGAAATCAAAGCATTACGTAAAATTCTGAAGAAGAGAAAATGAAACAACAACTCTCTACAGCCAGCAACTATAGCGAAGCCTGCGACATGCTGCGTTCCGGCTACGTCAAGCACGTACGCCTGAACTGGAATATCGGTAGCGATGAGTTTTTTCGCATTGCCTCCGATTGGTGTGACACCGGTGCAAAAATTAAAAAAGATGAAGACGGCTTTATTATTTCGCTGAAAGGGTTTCCGATCCCGCGTCAGCATTAATGAAACTATTTTAATTTTGTCATCGGGCTGACACGTCAGAAAGACAAAATTGAACGGCAATTTTATAAAAACATCTCATATGCATCACGGATGATGGTTTTTGACGGGCTGGCTCCAGCCCGTCGATATTTTATTAGATGATTTTCCTTAGACGAAAGCTCTCCTTCTGCTCCGTAAGACTATGCCATAGCGGCTGCAATGTAGTAAACGCGCTGCGTAGTTCCTCATCCGAAAGGGTAAAGGGCAAACGCAAATAGCGATCAAACGCGCCGGCCAGACCAAAGCGTGTGCCCGTCCCGATGTGAATTCCGCGGCTTTCAGCGCGAACGGAAAAGAGCGTCGCCAGCATGCCGGGTAATTCAACCCAAAAAGAGAGCCCCCCTTCCGGCGGAGTGAAGCGCCAGTGGGGAAAATATTCCGCCATCAGCGCCCCGCACATATCCCGGCGGGTCGCCAGCATGGCGCGGCGTGACGGCAGCAGCCCTTTCTCATTCTCAAGCAACCAGCAGCAGGCCAGCTGTTCCAGCAGCGGGGAACCGAGATCGAGAGAGTCGCGCGCCTGAACCAGCGAGGCAATGGTTCGTGAAGAGGCGCGGATCCAGCCTATGCGCAGGCCTCCCCAAAAGCTTTTTCCTGCCGAGCCGATGGTTATTACCGGGGCATCGGGATTAAACGCCGCTAAAGGCGGCGGCGGCGGGGCGTCGTACCATAAATCCACCATCGTTTCGTCTACCACCAGCGTGGTGCGGGTTTGCGCGGCGATATCTGCTACCCGCTGGCGCGTGGCGCTATCCATACAGCGGCCGGTAGGATTATGAAAATCCGGCATCAGCCACGCCAGGCGCGGCGCCGTTTGGGCGATCGTTGCCGCCAAACCGTCGCAATCCCATCCCTGCTGCGGTAACGCAACGCTAACCGGACGGCATGATGCGCCCTGAATCGCGCTAAGCGCCATGGGGTAAGTTGGCGCATCCACCACCACCCGATCGCCGGGCCCGGTGAATAAACGCAGAACCAGCGCAAAGCCGCTAAGCGCCCCGTTGACGATCATCACCTCATCGCTGCGGGTTGGCAGCCCGCGTTCGCTATAGCGGCGGGCGATAGCTTCGCGCAGCAGCGCTAGCCCTTGTTGATCGTAACCGGTATTGGATAAATGCTCAGGCATGATCTTCAGAGCCTGGCTGTAGGCCTGATGGATCTCAGGTCCGGCGCTCAGGGCGGCAACGGCCAAATTCACCGAGAGCGGGTCCGGTTTTTGGGCTGACGCTTCCACCGGACGCTCCGGCAGGGCGATCCGCGAACCGCTTCCCTGGCGGCTATAGAGATAGCCCTCCTCCCGCAGCTGCCCGAGCGCGCTGGCAACCGTGGTGCGGCTGATATTCAGGGCTGCCGCCAGTTCACGCTCGCCCGGCAGGCGAGTTTCCAGCGCGAGGCGGCCATCGAGGATAAGCAGGCGCAGCGCTTCCGCCAGCTGACGCCAGATAGGCGTACGAGAGGTGGACTCCTGCCAGTTGCCGAGCAGCCGTACCAGCGATTGTGAACCAAAGCGACGAGATGACATAGCAATCCACTTTTTAAAAACTGGCCATTAATTATCAATCCATTTTTGCTGATGATGAGGGAAATCGCAATTGTCCTGAGGTGAAAAATGGTACGTCGCTTGCTGCAACTTTACATTGGTCTGGTCCTGTACGGCGTGTCGACCGCGTTATTTGTTCACGCCAATCTGGGGGCAGACCCGTGGGATGTTTTTCATTTAGGGATCGGCAAACAGTTTAATCTGGATTTCGGTACGGTCATGATCCTGACGGGAGCGGCAGTACTGCTGCTGTGGATCCCGCTACGGCAAATGCCGGGGCTGGGGACGGTAAGTAACGTCATTGTGCTGGGGCTGGCGGCAAACGCGACTCTGGCCGTGCTGCCGCCGTTAGATTCGCTGGTGGCGCGTAGCCTGCTGTTGGGTGGGGCTATCGTACTGAATGCGCTGGCGACGGGGATGTATATTGGCGCGGGTTTCGGTCCCGGGCCGCGCGATGGGTTGATGACCGGCCTGCATGCCCGTACGGGATGGTCGCTGCGCGGTATTCGCACCGCGATTGAAGTTTCGGTTCTGCTGATTGGCTGGATGATGGGCGGCAAGTTTGGCGTGGGGACCGTACTCTACGCGTTAACTATCGGCCCGCTGATCCAGCTGTGCCTGCCGTGGTTCCATCAGCCGGCCGCGCGTAAGGCTCTGGCGAAACCCGGTGAGGCTATTTCCTGATTTTACGCTGCCATCAGGCCTGGCGACTAAACTTATCAATTCAGATACGGCCGGATTCTCCGGTCGTACTGTTCACTTCGGAGAGCAGACTCATGAAGTATGTTGATGGTTTTGTCGTTGCCGTACCGGCGGAAAATAAGGAGGCATACCGCGAGATGGCAGCAAAGGCCGCGCCATTATTTAAAGAGTTTGGCGCATTACGCGTGGTCGAGTGCTGGGCGGATGATGTCCCGGATGGCAAGCTGACCGATTTTCGCATGGCGGTGAAAGCTGAGGAGGGTGAAGAGGTGGTATTCAGCTGGATTGAGTATCCCTCTAAAGAGGCTCGCGATGCCGCCAATGCCAAAATGATGGCCGACCCGCGAATGAAAGAGTTTGGCGATAATATGCCCTTTGATGGAAAACGAATGATATACGGCGGCTTTGCTCCGCTCCTGGATGAGTAATTCATCTTTGCCATCCCCATCGTTTGTGGGGATGGCGATAGACGCGTTACAGATGACTCCAGCCATGCAGCAGCATATACAAGCCCACCACCATAATCAGGGTGCCGGAAATCCACGGCGCTTTGCGCGAGAGATCGTTCAGCCCAGGCCAGCGGTTGGCTACGTGCTTCAGGCTCAGCGCGGCAATTGCGCCGGAAGCCACCAGAGTGAGCGCCAGCCCAACGCTAAACCCCAGCACCAGGGTTGCGCCCAGCGAGAACTTTTTCAACTGCAGGCAAATAAGCAGCACGGTTATTGACGCCGGACAGGGAATGAGCCCCCCCGTCAGTCCAAACAAGACGATCTGCCCGGTCGTGACCCGTTGCCCGTTAAAGCGGCGATTGATCTCTTGCGCATGCGCGCGCTGATGGGCGTCCTGCCAGTCATCGGCGACAACCAGCGGAGGTTGATGAACGTGGGGATGATGTTCATGCGGGTGGTGGTGATGCTCATGATTATGCTCATGCTCATGCTCATGCTCATGGTGATGTGAACGAGATTCGTGCCAGGTACGCCACAGCATCCAGCAGGCAATCAGTACGATAAGGATCCCTGAGAACAGTTGAAACCAGGGTTCCGACGTTTGCGCATTCCAGCCGCGGCCAAACCACAGGCCTACCATGGCCACCAGCCAGACCACCGCCGTATGCGACACCGTCGCCGCCAGCCCCAGCAGCACCGCCTGCTTCAGGGTTCCGCGGACTGCTACGATAAACGCCGCCATCATGGTTTTTGAATGCCCGGGCTCAAGGCCGTGCAGGGCACCCAGCAAAATAGCGCTGGGAATAAATAGCCAGGCATTGCCCTGCTGCAGGAGTGAAGCGAAATCGGTCATAACGTGATCTCTAACCTAAAGTATTGGTATGCTACTCCCCCCCAGTACATAAATACTACCCCCCAGTAGAAAAATACTCCGGGGGAGTAGAGCATGTTATGCTGTTCTCATTGTGTATCGTGGTCGTTAGTCAAACGATCGATTAATCAAATAGTGGATCGCGTAATGTCACATACCGTTCGTCACAAGAAGATGTTATTAACCCGATTGAAGAAAATTCAGGGACAAAGCGCCGCGCTGGAAAAAATGCTAAACCGCGAACATGAATGCGCCGAGGTTTTACAGCAGCTGGCTGCGATTCGCGGTGCGGTAAACGGCATGATGATGCAGGTTATCCAGGGGCATTTAACGGATCACGTCGTTAAAGAGCCGGAGGAGGGCCAGCGCGAAGCTGACCTTGATGTAGTAATGCAGGTAATAAAATCCTATCTTAAATAGGCTCAAAGGTGAGCGACCACGGAGGGCGCCGAATCCGCCTTCAGGTTATTCTCCGCCCACAGGATAAATTTCTCTTTTGGCAGCGCCTTACTATAAAGCCAGCCCTGGGCATACTGCACGCCATGCATACGTAGCCAGTCGCGCTGGCTTTCGGTTTCGACGCCTTCTGCGACGGTCGTCAGATTGAGCGCTTTCGCCATTTCAATAATGTGCGGCGTCAGCAGTTCATACTCCAGCGTATCGACAAACGATTTATCGATTTTCAGGGTGTCTACGTCCAGTTTTTGTAAATAGCTCAGGCTGGAGTAGCCGGTGCCGAAGTCATCGATGGAAATACGGTGTCCGGCCTGACGATAGCCGGCGAGCACTGGCAAAGTGGTTTGCGGGTCGACAAAACCGCGCTCGGTGATTTCCAGAATGATCTGCTGAGCGCTGATGCCCCAAAGCTGAAGCTGCTCTTGCAACAGGAGCGGCAGCTTTGGCGAGCGCAAATCATCGACCGATAGGTTTATCGAGATGTGTATCTCCGGACGCCGGCGCAGCCAGGTACCGAGATCGGCAAAAATTTTCCTTACAATATCTTCGGTTAAGCGGGTAATCAGCCCGGTTTGTTCGGCAAGCGGAATAAAAATATCCGGCGATAAGAAACTCCCATCGGGCTGCCTCCAGCGAGCAAGCGCCTCCGCACCGACGATCTTTCCACTCTGCAACGAAATAATAGGCTGGTAATAGACCTGGATGGCATGGGAATTCAGCGCATCCAGCATCCCATTACGCGGCGAGCGCAGCCTTCGCAGCAGGCGAAGCAGCAGAAATGAGGCCAGAAGGCTGGTGAACAAACCAATCGGCAGCCACAGCATCAGCTGCTGATGTAGCTTATTCTGCAGCGGCACCGTCGAGGACCAGGTGGCGATAGCCAACCCCAGTTCCGGGATACGATGGAGACGATAAACGGTGCTATCGAGGGTTAAGGTTTCGGCATCCAGATGCTTAATTTTCTCCCAGACGGCAGCGCTGAGCGGTTTACTGCTGATAATGATTTGATCGCGCTTCGTGCCAAACAAAAGCGTGTGAATTTCTTCATGACCTAACGGAATGACATCGATAAACGACACCGGATCGATCATCACCACGTGATGTTCGCTGCCCATGGCCGTCATTTTATGTTTCAGTCCCAGGTCGCTAACCGACGTGAGCCAGGTACGGTAGCCATCGGCAGTGAGATGGTCGGGAGCGGGAAAGGTGACCGACACCTGGTGCTCTTCAAGAGAGGAGCACTGCGGAATACCCTCGCGTAGCCACAGCACTTCCTGAATGTAGCGGTGGGTATAGGCGATCCGTCGCATAGTGAGCAGATGCTCCGGGCTGCAGGTCGTGGCCGTATGCGCATCTGCTTCTTTCAGCGCCTCTCTTGCCTGATCGGCGACCTGCTGAACGCGCGCCAGCACGCGGACGGAAAAGTTGTCCAGCTCACTATAAAACTGCTCTTTGGCCTGCTGCGTCGCCAGCCAGATGCTCAGTATGACCGGCAAGATAATGGCGAGTATCAATACCCCTGTAACCAGACTCACCTGATGCCGGGTCGTCATGAGTATTTCCTTATTTTATGGAGGGGTTCGATGAGTATACGCGAAAGATAAAAGAGGATTCACCACGGGGTAGAAAAAGGCCCGAACCGCAAGATAGCAACGAATTCGGGCTAACAGTGGATGAACCACGACGCTCAAGGCATGAAGCGTCGCGGAGAAAAACGAGGGCAGGTATGCTGGCAATAAGCGTTGTCAGCACAGATTCATATTCTAAAGCGCAATCATGACAATCAGATGTTGCGTTTAATGAGCGTCCGGCGCGGCGATGTCGGCGCTAATCCGCAGGTCATTTTCGTCGAAGACCATGCAGTAGCGATCGTCGAACGCGACGCTGATTTTCTGCCAGGGACGGAAATGAACGTCGCCGGGCAGCAGAATTTTGACGTTATCGTGGCCGTAGCACTGGCCGAACAGATAGGTGTTGTTACCCAGTCTCTCGACGACTTCACATTGAAACTCAACCACGGTACCGATATTCACATCGGTTGAGAGATGTTCAGGACGAATACCGAGGGTAACGGCAGCGCCGGGCTGCAGTGGCGATGTGGTGATATTGAGCGTCAGATTGTGATCTTGCGCCATCTTGACGCTAAGCTGGCCCGGCTGCCATGCGGTGACCGTCGCGGGCAGGAAGTTCATTTTCGGCGAACCGATAAATCCCGCAACGAACTTATTGACCGGGTTGTAATACAGCGACATCGGCGAACCCATCTGCTCAACTTTGCCGTAGTTCATCACCACGATTTTATCGGCCAGCGTCATCGCTTCAACCTGATCGTGGGTAACATAAACCATGGTGGTTTTGAGTTCATGATGCAGTTTAGCAATATGCAGGCGCATCTCAACGCGCAGCTCGGCATCAAGGTTGGAGAGGGGTTCATCAAACATAAACACCCGTGGATTACGCACGATGGCGCGACCGATCGCCACGCGCTGGCGCTGGCCGCCGGAGAGCTGCTTAGGTTTGCGATCCAGCAGATGAGAGAGCTGCAGCGTTTTTGCCACCATTTCAACCTGGCGGCGAATTTCATCTTTTGGCACTTTATTCACCTTCAGGCCATAGCCCATATTTTCCGCTACCGTCATATGCGGATAGAGCGCATAGGACTGGAATACCATGGCGACGCCGCGATGGGCGGGAACGACGTCGTTCATGACCTCATCGCCTATCAGTACTTCACCTTCGCTCACCTCTTCGAGACCGGCAATCATTCGCAGCAGCGTTGATTTGCCGCAGCCTGACGGACCGACGAAAACCGCAAATTCGCCATCTTCAATATCAAGGTTTACCTGATGCAGCGTCACTGTACTGCCGAACCGTTTGGTGACATTCCTCAGTCGTATATTGGACATCAACATTCCCCGGGTTAGTAGCCGTTTTTGCCGTTGGGATTTGGGCTATGACGCGCTATTTGTATAACGTGTAACAAATCAGCCGAGCGATGCTCAACGACACTAAAATCATGTAGTGACTATAACTTCCAGAGTTTTAGCACCCTATATCGATGTTTCATTTCTGCAATCATGATCACACAACTGGCAGCTTTCAGTAGTTTTGTCAGCATTCAAAGCGTACCGTATAACAAATCAGGAATAACGGCATATTTGTTTATGAATCACCGTTTATCAGTTAACTGAAAGATTTTCGGAAGTCACATCGCCCAATAAAAGCCATTAAATTGTTATACCTTCACATGAGGTTGATAATGAAAAAGAACACTCTTGCTGCACTGATCCTTACTACTCTGGCTGCCGGGCAGTTGGTGAGCCTGCAGGCGCACGCGGCCGGACAGCTCAACGTCTGGGAAGACATCAAAAAATCCGACGGCATTAAGGCCGCGGTAAATGATTTTGAAAAGCAGTTCAACGTTAAGGTGAACGTGCAGGAAATGCCGTATGCCCAGCAGTTGGAAAAGCTGCGCCTTGATGGCCCGGCGGGCATTGGCCCGGACGTGCTGGTGATCCCTAATGACCAGCTAGGCGGTGCGGTCGTCCAGGGGCTGCTGTCTCCCCTGACGCTGGACCAGGCGAAGCAGGAGGCCTTTACGCCGGCATCAATCAACGCTTTCCATATGGATAACGTGCTTTACGGCGTACCGAAAGCGGTGGAAACCCTGGTGCTGATTTACAACAAAGACCTGATCGACAAGCCGCTGGATAGCCTGCAGGCGTGGTTCGACTATTCGAAGAAGCAGCGCGAAGAGGGTAAGTACGGCCTGCTGGCGAAGTTTGACCAAATTTATTACAGCTGGGGCGCCATCGGTCCGATGGGCGGCTATATCTTTGGCAAAAATGATAAGGGCGGCTTCAACCCGCAGGATGTTGGCCTGAATAAGCCAGGCGCGGTCGAAGCGGTGACTTTCCTGAAAAAATTCTACACCGACAAGGTCTTCCCGGCGGGGATCCTCGGCGATAACGGGCTGAACGCCATCGACTCGCTGTTCACCGAGAAGAAAGCGGCAGCGGTGATTAACGGCCCGTGGGCTTTCCAGCCGTATGAAGCGGCAGGCATTCATTATGGCGTCGCGCCTCTGCCGACGCTGCCGGACGGCAAACCGATGAGCTCCTTCCTCGGTGTGAAAGGCTATGTGGTCTCGACGTGGAGTAAAGATAAAGCGCTGGCGCAGCAGTTTATCGAGTTCATCAACCAGCCGCAGTACGTAAAAGCGCGCTATGTCGCCACCGGGGAAATCCCGCCGCTGAAGGCCATGATTGACGATCCGCTGATTAAGAATGACGAAAAGGCCAGCGCGGTGGCGGTGCAGTCAGCGCGGGCGACGGCGATGCCGGGGATCCCGGAGATGGGCGAAGTATGGGGCCCGGCGAACGCCGCGCTGGAGCTTAGCCTGACCGGTAAACAGGAACCGAAGGCGGCGCTCGATAACGCAGAGAAGCAGATCAAGATGCAGATCGAAGCCATGCAGGCCAGCAATCAATAATCCGGTGATGTAACAGAACGGGAGGGGCATCCTCCCGTTTTCAGAAGGAGTCGTGTGTGATTATCAATCCCAGCGAAAATATTGCCGAAGCGCGCGGCGCAGGACGCCATGCGTGGTGCGGCCTGTTGCTGGCTATCGTGCCGGGTTTTGGGCAGTTTTATCACCGCCAGTGGCTGAAGGGGATCGTCTTCCTGGTGCTGCTGAGCAGTTTTATGAGTATTTTCTATGACTTTCTCAGCGAAGGCCTGTGGGGGTTATATACCTTAGGCGAGGAAGTCCCGCGGGATAACTCTATTTTCCTGCTGGCGGAAGGGATAATCAGCGTACTGATTATCGCATTCGGTGTGTTGGTCTATTTCCTCTCGCTGCGCGACGCCTGGGTTAACGGCAAAAAGCGCGATGAAGGCGTGGCGCTGAATAGCGTACGCAAGCAGTATCAGATGCTGCTCAGCGAGGGTTTCCCGTATCTGATGATCACGCCCGGCTTCATACTGCTGGTGTTTGTGGTCATCTTCCCGATCCTGTTTGGTTTTGCTATCGCCTTTACTAACTACAATCTTTACCACACGCCGCCGGCGAAGCTGGTGGATTGGGTGGGATTCAAAAACTTCATCAACATCTTCACATTATCCATCTGGCGTTCGACCTTCTTTGATGTGCTGCAGTGGACGGTGGTGTGGACGCTGCTGGCGACGACCCTGCAATGTACCGTCGGCGTGCTGCTGGCGATTCTGGTCAACCAGAAAGATCTGCGCTTTAAGCCGATGATCCGTACGATTTTCATTCTGCCGTGGGCGGTACCGGGATTCGTGACGATTCTGGTTTTTGCCGGCATGTTCAATGATTCATTCGGGGTGATTAACAACGCCATTTTGTCCTTCTTTGGCATCAGTCCGAAGGCGTGGCTGACCGACCCGTTCTGGACCAAGACGGCGCTGATCATGATGCAGACCTGGCTGGGTTTCCCGTTTGTTTTCGCCATGACCACCGGCGTCCTGCAGGCGATCCCGGACGATCTGTATGAAGCGGCCACCATGGATGGCGCCAGCGCGTTTACCCGCCTGCGGACCATTACTCTGCCGCTGGTGCTCTACTCTATTGCGCCGATCATCATCACTCAGTACACCTTCAACTTTAACAACTTCAACATCATCTACCTGTTCAACAACGGCGGGCCGGCGGTAGCGGGGTCGAATGCCGGCGGTACGGATATTCTGGTGTCGTGGATCTACAAATTGACCATGTCGTCTTCGCAATACGCTATCGCGGCGACCATCACGATCCTGCTGTCGATTTTTGTCGTCGGCCTGGCGTTGTGGCAGTTCCGCGCCACGAAATCCTTCAAAAACGACGACATGGCGTAAGGGAAGCAACATGGCTAAATCACCGAGTATTAAACGCGAAAAGTGGATTCGCTTGTCACTCACCTGGCTAGTGGTCATCTTTGTGTCGACGATGATTATTTACCCGCTGGTCTGGACGGTAGGGGCGTCGCTGAACGCCGGGAACAGTCTGCTGAGTACGTCGATTATTCCTGAAAACCTGTCGTTCCAGCATTACGCGGATCTGTTTAACGGCAATGTGAATTATCTCACCTGGTACTGGAACTCGATGAAAATCAGCTTCATGACCATGGTGTTGACCTTAATCAGCGTGAGCTTCACCGCCTACGCGTTTTCGCGCTTTCGTTTCAAAGGGCGGCAGAACGGGCTGATGTTATTTCTGCTGTTGCAGATGATCCCGCAGTTCTCGGCGCTGATTGCGATCTTTGTTCTCTCTCAGCTGCTGGGGCTGATCAACAGCCATCTGGCGCTGGTGCTGATCTACGTGGGCGGCATGATCCCGATGAATACCTGGCTCATGAAGGGCTACCTGGACGCGATCCCTAAAGATCTGGATGAGTCCGCGCGGATGGATGGCGCCAGCAGCTTCCGCATCTTCTTCGAAATCATTATGCCGCTGTCGAAGCCGATTCTGGCGGTGGTGGCGCTGTTCTCGTTTACCGGCCCGCTGGGGGATTTCATCCTTTCCAGCACCATTCTGCGTACCCCGGATAAGTACACGCTGCCGATCGGCCTGTATAACCTGGTGGCGCAGAAAATGGGCGCCAGCTACACCACCTACGCGGCGGGCGCGGTGCTGATTGCCGTGCCGGTAGCGATTCTCTATCTGGCGCTACAAAAATACTTTGTTTCCGGCCTCACCTCTGGCAGTACAAAAGGATAACCCCATGAAAAGATTAACACCCGCGTGGCTTGCTGTTTCTCTGGCATGCTGTTTCTCCGCCAGTACGCTGGCAGCGGACGCGCTACAAACCAAAGCGTTTAGCAACATGCCCGCTGATTTCATTAAAGGCGCGGATATCTCCACGCTGCTGGACGCGGAAAAGCATGGCGCAAAGTTTTTTAACCACAATAATCAGCAGCAGGATCCGATCGCGATTCTGAAGGCCGACGGCGTGAACTATGTTCGCCTGCGCCTGTGGGTCGATCCAAAAGACGCCCAGGGTCAGCGCTACGGCGGCGGCGATAACGATCTGGCGGCGACGCTGGCGCTGGCGAAGCGGGCAAAAGCACAGGGGATGAAGCTGCTGCTTGATTTTCACTACAGCGATTTCTGGACCGATCCCGGCAAGCAGTTCAAGCCGAAGGCCTGGGAGAAAATGGATTATCCGCAGCTGAAAACCACCATTCATGACTACACCCGCGATACGATTGCCCGCTTTAAGCAGGAGGGCGTACTGCCGGATATGGTGCAGATCGGCAACGAGATCAACGGCGGTATGCTGTGGCCGGAAGGCAAAAGCTGGGGGCAGGGCGGCGGCGAGTTCGATCGCCTGGCGGGGCTGCTTAATGCCGCCATCGATGGCCTGAAGGAAAACCTCACCGGCGGTGAGCAGGTTAAAATTATGCTTCACCTGGCCGAAGGCACGAAAAACGACACCTTCCGCTGGTGGTTTGATGAAATCAGCAAGCGCAACGTGCCTTACGACATTATTGGTCTGTCGATGTACACCTACTGGAATGGCCCGATTAGCGCGCTGAAGGCTAATATGGATGATATCAGCAAGCGCTATAACAAAGACGTGATTGTGGTAGAGGCCGCTTATGCCTATACCCTGGAAAACTGCGACAACGCCGAAAATAGTTTCCAGGCAAAAGAGGAAAAGGATGGCGGTTATCCTGCCACCATACAGGGGCAATATAATTATATTCACGACTTAATGCAGGCCGTTGCGGACGTACCGGGCCACCGCGGTAAAGGTATTTTTTATTGGGAGCCGACGTGGATTGCCGTGCCGGGAAATACCTGGGCGACGCCTGCCGGAATGAAATATATCCACGATGAGTGGAAAGAGGGGAATGCCCGGGAAAATCAGGCGCTGTTTGATTGCCAGGGGAAAGCGTTGCCGTCGATGAAGGTATTTAATTAATTATTCAGCTTTAAACTTCAGGATGTTTATTATGAAAAAATTTGCGCCTTTGAGTCCGAAGGTCAATGCGCTATTGCATGGCGCCGACTATAACCCGGAGCAGTGGGAGAACTATCCCGATATTATCGATAAAGATATTGCCATGATGCAGCAGGCAAAATGTAATGTCATGTCGGTAGGAATATTTAGCTGGGCGAAACTTGAACCTCAGGAAGGCGTATTTGAGTTTGGCTGGTTGGACAGTATCCTGGATAAACTGTATGCCGCCGGAATTCACGTCTTTCTCGCGACCCCAAGCGGCGCGCGCCCGGCGTGGATGTCGCAAAAGTACCCTCAGGTCCTGCGCGTCGGTCGCGATCGCGTGCCTGCGCTGCACGGTGGGCGTCACAACCACTGTATGTCGTCGCCGGTCTATCGTGAGAAAACCCTGAAAATTAACACCCTGCTGGCGGAGCGCTACGCGCAGCATCCGGCGGTGCTGGGCTGGCATATCTCCAATGAGTATGGCGGCGAGTGCCACTGTAGCCTGTGCCAGGAGCGTTTCCGCGACTGGCTGAAAGCGCGCTATGAAACGCTGGATAATCTTAATCACGCCTGGTGGAGCACCTTCTGGAGCCACACCTATAGCGACTGGTCGCAGATCGAATCCCCGGCTCCGCAGGGGGAAGTCTCCATTCATGGTCTGAACCTTGACTGGCATCGCTTCAATACCGCTCAGGTGACGGATTTCTGCCGCCACGAAATTGCGCCGCTGAAAGCGGCGAATGCTGAGCTGCCAGTGACAACCAACTTTATGGAGTATTTCTACGATTACGACTACTGGCAGCTGGCGCCGGCGCTGGACTTCATCTCGTGGGACAGCTACCCCATGTGGCATCGCGATAAAGATGAAACCATGCTGGCCTGCTACACCGCCATGTATCACGATATGATGCGCAGCCTGAAGGGCGGAAAACCGTTTGTCCTGATGGAGTCCACGCCGAGCGCGACTAACTGGCAGCCGACCAGCAAGCTGAAAAAACCGGGAATGCATATTCTCTCTTCTCTGCAGGCGGTAGCGCACGGGGCTGACTCGGTACAGTATTTCCAGTGGCGTAAGAGTCGCGGTTCGGTAGAGAAATTCCATGGCGCAATTATCGATCACGTCGGTCACCTGGATACGCGCGTGGGCCGTGAAGTGACTAAGCTTGGCGAGATGTTAAGCCAGCTGCCGGGCGTGGCGGGCTGCCGGACGGATGCGCAAGTGGCGATTATCTTTGACCAGCAAAACCGCTGGGCGCTGGATGATGCTCAGGGGCCGCGTAATCTCGGGATGGAGTATGAAAATACCGTCAACGAGCACTATCGTCCGTTCTGGGAACAGGGGATTGCGGTAGATATTATTGATGCCGACGTTGACCTGAGCGCTTATCGGCTGGTCATTGCCCCGATGCTGTATATGGTTCGCGACGGCTTTGCCGAACGCGCGGAAGCGTTTGTGGCCAACGGCGGCCACTTAGTTACAACATACTGGACGGGAATTGTTAACGAATCGGACCTGTGCTATCTCGGCGGCTTCCCGGGTCCGCTGCGCAAGCTGCTGGGCATCTGGGCGGAAGAGATTGACTGCCTGAACGATGGCGAACGTAATCTGGTACAGGGGCTGGCGGGCAATGAAGGGGGGCTGCAGGGGCCGTATCAGGTACGCCATCTGTGTGAACTGATCCACGCCGAAACGGCGCAGCCGCTGGCGACCTACCGCGATGATTTTTACGCGGGAAGACCGGCGGTCACCGTCAATCACGTAGGTAAAGGCAAGGCCTGGCACGTCGCTTCGCGCAACGATCTGGCTTTCCAGCGGGACTTCTTCAGCGCCATAAGTAAAGAGCTGGCGCTGCCGCGCGCGGTGGAGGCCGATTTCCCGCCGGGCGTGGTGGCGACCGCGCGCACGGACGGTGAGACTACTTACGTGTTCCTGCAAAACTACAGCGCGCAGCAGCAGCAGGTGACCTTACCGCAGGGCTATCAGGATACCCTCACCGGCACGGCCCTGAACGCGCCGTTGATCTTAAAAGCATGGGATTGCCGCATCCTCAGTCGTCACGCGTAATTTCTCTCTATCCGCGCCTGCTCCTGCGAGCAGGCGTTTTTTTATCTGCTTATCAGGAGTCTATTATGGTGAGTTTAAAATCCTTTCTGAATTACTTCTCCCAGTCTCGTCCGGCGGTAACGTTAAGCCCTGCGGAACAACAACAGATTGAACGGTTAATTCAGGCTTTCGGCGGTGAGGAAAATATCATCAACGTTGACGCCTGTATTACCCGCTTGCGCGTCACGGTGAACAATCTGTCGATTGTTGACTCTCAGGGACTACAGCAGCAGGGCGCGCTTGGCGTGATTATTCTTGGGCAGCAGGTGCATGCTATTTTCGGTAAGCAGTCGGATGCTTTGCGACAATTACTTGACGAACACTTTGCCAGCCGTAAATAAAATAAAACGGGATAACGCAATAATGGGTTATCCCGAAAATAAAACAAAGCATTCAATGGCAATAATCATTACCGGAGGGTAATTAACGACCTTACAGTTGGAGATAAAACAGTTTAGCTACTCTTACCACCAGGCTTCGACCTGGACACCAAAGTTCCACGTATTATTGGCAGTTTGATCTTCGAACGGTTTACCATTTTCTGAGTCATTCAGATAAGAAGCGAAAATACGCAGTTCCGGGCGAGACATAAAGTCAGGGCCATCGGCCAGGCCCAGCGCGATGGTGTATTTCTCACCGGCCTGCTTATAGTCCGTATTGTTCTTGTAGCTATCTTTTTGGTAAAAACCGCCTACTTCGCCAATCAGGCGTACATATTCGGTGAACTGATACTGTCCGCGAGCTACCAGCGACAGCATGCGCGTTTTATCCGTGTAATCGGTGATGTTGTCCGCGGAGCCCCAGGTCAGAACGTGGTTAATAGAGAATTTTTCGGTGATCGGAATTAAACCGGTATTGATCACCCGATAGCCGGTGGCGTCATTGACGTAGTTCCACATGTCATACCAGCCGCCGCCCTGGGAAACCATGTTCTGCGCCAGCCCTTTGTTTGCGTACTGCAGCACCGTTTTGTTGTAACCGCCCAGCATATCCTGGCTGATTTCACCGGTTAGCATGACGCCGTTTTCTGCATCATACAGGCCGCCGTAGGAGTCCTGCTTTTTGGTGGTGTTAGGCATCGCGTAGTCGATACCAAATTCGGTCCACGACCCGGCCCATGGCTTCCAGCCTGCGTAGCGCAGGTCAAGGTAGTTAATATTCACGTTGCTGTCGCCGTCGACGCGGTAGTCAACGTCATTCGCGTCGCCGCGGATCCAGGCAAATGAGACGGCGCCAGGGCCGAGGGTATAGTTTTCGATCCCGGCGCCGGATCCGGAAATGTTCCAGTATTTGGTATCAATGATGTGCAGATCGTGGCGCTGGTAGTAGCGTTTACCGCCCCAAATGACCGCGTTCGGATCGCCGGGGACCAGCCCTTTAATTTGCAGGTTGAGCTGGCGCAGGCCGAACTGCGCATCATCATCGAGCGTGGTTTCGTTATCGTTCGAACCGTCTGAAACCATGCTGACCATGCTATCGAGATAGAAGCTCACGTCATTTTTCTTGTAGACCTCCGAGCCCAACTCCAGCTCGCCGTAGGTATCGGACTCGTTACCCAGACGGCCAATTTTGTTTTTTTGCCATTCGGCCTGACTACCGTCGCCGGAGACCCCAACCCCGGCGCGCATATAGCCATGAAAATCGATACCCGGAAGCGTGGCGGAAGCAGCAAACACGGATGGTGAAATCAGCGCAGCGGCCAACGCAGCGGAGAGTGTGCGCAGCGTAGTGTTCATGTCTATCCTCTTATTGTTTTGTATTACGTTCACATAACCGATGTTATAAAATGCCTAAACCAAAATTCAGGCAATTGAATGATCGCTATAGTGTGATTAACTGCAAATAAATTAGCGGGTTTTGTTACGAGTGGTGAGTCCATTCACAATTTGTTGTATTGTGAGCGTAATACTTTTAATGCTGATTGTTGTTCGGGGGAGGCGGCAATGAGCGTTTTTTTACATTGCCCCTGTTACAATTCAGGGATAACAACATAAGGAACCGGACCATGAAGTCTAAAAGCGCGACCTTAGAAGACGTTGCTCGCCATGCGGGCGTCTCCTATCAGACCGTGTCCAGGGTACTCAACAAATCTGCTAATGTATCCAAAGCCACGCGCAGCAAGGTGGAGAAATCCATTGAGGAGCTACGCTATGTCCCAAACCGCCTGGCGCAACAGCTGGTAGGCAAGCAAAGCCGTACCGTGGGCCTGGTTACGATCTCCCTCGCATTGCATGCGCCTTCCCAGGTGGCCGCGGCGGTAAAACGCTATGCGAATGTGGAAGGTTATCAGGTGCTCATTTCAATGATTGATGAGAGCGTCAACCAAAGCATTCAAGATTCCATTAATGAACTTAAGTCTCAACTGGTGGATAAGGTCATCATCAACGTGCCGCTGGAGACTGATCAGGCTCAGAAAATTGCCGCTGATAACGATGATATCGTTTGTCTGTTTTTAGATGTCGATCCCTATAGCTCTGTGTTTAACGTTTCGTTTAACCCGGCGGACGGCACCCGAGCCAGCGTCAAATATCTCTATGAAATGGGGCATCGGGAGATAGCGCTGTTGGCCGGTCCGGAAAGCTCGGTATCGGCCAAACTGCGTTTGAAAAGCTGGCTAGAAACCCTCGAAGGTTATGGCCTACAGCCGGTCACGGTGATTCGCGGTAACTGGGATGCGCAGAGCGGCTATGCCGGCGCGCTGCAAATGTTGCGGGAGACGCCAAACTTTACCGCCGTTTTGGTGGGGAACGATCAGATGGCGCTGGGCGTGCTTAGCGCGTTTCACCAGCATCAGGTACCGATCCCGGGGGAAAAGTCGGTTATTGGTTATGATGATACCTATGAAAGTTCGTTCTTTTACCCGGCGCTAACCACCGTTTCGCTGGATCTTGACTTACAGGGAAAAGAGGCCGTTCGGCGCCTTCTCGATAGCGGCGATAACGAAACCTCCCATACTTCTTCTATTCTTCCGGCCCGTCTGGTCGTGCGCCACTCTACCGGGCCGAAAACGGAGCCCGGCAAAGACCTGCAGTCTATTGCCGAACAGCTCAGGGCCCTGGCGCATCGGCTGAGCCCTTAATCCGTAACGGGCGGCCTGTGCCGCCCATAATCCTTCTCATTCTCAGGGTTGATCTTTAGACTCGCACGGCGTACGATATTGTTATGTTATAACATAATGATTGAGGTCGCTATGAAACCCAATATTCATCCGCATTATCGTACGGTGGTTTTTCACGACACCAGCGCTAACGAATTCTTTAAAGTCGGTTCAACGATCCGCACCGAGCGTGAGATTGAGCTGGATGGCGAGACGTATCCCTACGTGACGCTCGACGTCTCCTCCAAATCGCATCCGTATTACACCGGTAAACAGAAGGCCTTCAACAACGAAGGCAGCACCGCACGTTTCCGCCAGCGCTTCGGTGGCTTTATTGATGCGAAGAGGAGCAAATAATGCAGGTACTCAACTCACTACGTAGCGCGAAACAGCGCCACCCGGATTGCCAGATCGTTAAACGAAAGGGGCGGCTGTACGTTATCTGCAAAAGCAATCCCCGCTTTAAGGCCGTACAGGGCCGCAAGAAAAGACGTTAACGGAAGCTCTCCAGCGTTCGTAACTGCTGGCCGTCGGCGCTAAAGTTGTCGGCGGCCAGCCATTGCCGCATTGCTCTGTCAATCTGTGGCCACTCGGAATCGATAATCGAAAACCAGTCGGTATCGCGGTTGTGGCCCTTTATCACCAGCGCCTGACGAAAGCGTCCCTCATACTGAAACCCCAGCCGCAGTGCCGCCCGGCGTGAAGGCTCGTTCAGGCTGTTGCATTTCCACTCGTAGCGACGATAGCCGAGCGTAGCAAATACGTAGTGCATCAGCAGCCAGTGGGCCTCGGTTGCCATCGCCGTCCGGCTCAACAGAGGCGAGAAGTGAACGTGGCCGACTTCAACAACGCCATTTTTGGCATCGATTCTCATCAGCGCCAGTGAGCCGATGGGCTGGTCTGTCTGCTGATCTATCACCGCAAAGTGAATGGGGTCGGCCTGCATGGCCACGCTCTCTATCCACGCGCGATATTCCTCGACGCTGTTATCCGGCTCACGCAGCAGCCATGTCCAGCTTCGCGTATCCGGGGCCAGTCGATGGGCGTCAAACAGCGCACCGGCGTGCGTGGAGCGCAATGGCTCAAGCCGGCAAAGGCGACCCTGCAGGTTCAACCTCTCGGGATGCTGACGGGGCTGCCAGTCGGGCAGGGCAGCGCCAACGGGCTGATCGAATTGATTAAGATGGCTCATGGGGGTTTCCTTTGTGGGCGAATGCCATGAGATTAAGCACTTGTTGGTTCCATAAAAAGTGCCATAAGAGTATGTTTTTATGGTGCCACGAGGAGCGGTGATGAATATTCCGGATGATGCTTTTTTTACTTTACTCGAGCAGGCCCTGCGCGGTAAAGGAAGTGAAACCCTACAGCGTACCCTCTATCAGCAACTGCGCGAGGCTATTTTGCAGGGCACGCTGGCGGGCGATAGTCGTCTACCCGGTTCGCGCGCCATGGCGCAGCATCTGGGGCTGTCGCGCAATACCATCAACAGCGCGCTGGAGCAGTTGGCGATAGAAGGATATCTATTGCGTAGTCGCCAGGGGACGTACGTCGCGCCCTTGAGGTCTCAGGGAGAAGGGGACATTGAGGCGCGCGTTATTGTGCTCCCTGAATATTTACAGGGACTGCCGGCAGCAATTCACCGTGATTCGCCCACGCTGCTCTTTACGCCGGGAATGCCTGCGGTTAATTACTTTCCACTTTCCATCTGGCGTCGACTGCTCGATCGGGTACTGCGCGAAGAGGCCAGCGCATTACTGGGCTACGGCGATGCGCAGGGAGAGCTCGTACTGCGAAAAGCCATTGCCCGGCACCTCGCGCTCTCCCGGGGGATCCGCTGCGAAGCCAGCCAGATTGTGATTACTGAAGGGGCGCTGGAAGGCGTCGATTTATGCACGCACCTGCTGAGCGTAGCCGGCGATAGGGCATGGGTGGAAGAGCCCGGTTATCCGGGAGCAAAAAGCATCTTTCTCAAATCAGGGCTTCATATAAAGGGCGTACCGGTTGATCGTGAAGGAATGCGTTTTGATACCTCTGATGATGGCGAAGCGCCGCGATTGATCTTTACTTCACCTTCACATCAATACCCCTGCGGAGCCGTCATGAGCGCCGGGCGACGACTGGCGTTACTGGAATATGCCCGCCGGTATGATTCGTGGATTATTGAGGATGATTATGACAGCGAATTTCGCTATAGCGGTGAGCCCATTCCGGCCATGCTGGGGATGGCGAAGCACGGGCCGGTGGTTTATCTGGGGACGTTCAGCAAAACGCTGTTTCCAGCGCTGCGCATCGGTTTTATGGTGATGCCTCCCGCGCTGGCGGACGCTGCACAAGGCGCCATTGGGGCGCTATTACGCGGCGGGCACCGGGCTGAACAGAAGGCGCTGGCGTTGTTCATTGAAGAGGGGCACTACGCACGTCATTTGGCCGCCATGCGCCGTTTGTACCGCAAACGCCAGCAGCAGCTGCGGGACGTCCTTGCTCAAGAACTTAACCATCCTTATGAACTCTTGGGCGGCGAGGGGGGCTTGCACCTGACCGTCGCTATCGACAACGTGGATGACCAGGCGATTGCGCAGCAGGCCCGGCGGTTTCAGCTGGCGCCCGGGGCATTAAGCCGTTTTTATCTCGATGCAAAAACGGCGCGAAGCGGGTTGGTTCTGGGCTACGGAAATACGTCCGCCTCACATTTTATTGCTGCGGTACGGACGCTCAATCGTCTTATTGCGCAGAACCGACGCGAGTAAGGGAAAACACATCGTAAAATGAGAGTTCGCCTTTGGTGGCGATCATTTTTTGTAGCTGCGCCTTCTGATCGCGACCGACGCGTGGCGATTGCAGAATGCGTTCGAGCAGTTGTTCAGGGACAAACCGGGTGTTATACCATTCGCCGTTGTAGCAAACGCGAAAATCAAGAACGTCGATATCTTCATAACGATAGCGCGGATAGACGTCAAAGAAGAAGAAACCGTTTAGCAGAACAAATAACACGATTAACAGCCAGACAGAATCCACCAGCGTTTCGGAACGAAGCATCACAATAAGCGTGGCCAGGAAAGCCGCGTACATGGCGACAAAAAGCCATGGGTGATTGCGAATAAAGCTAATGCTAAAGCGCGGACGATTGTCGCGCTTCTCTTTCACATTAAGTTCATCAATGGTGCTTTTTAGCAGCAGCTGTATTTCTGTCATCTTATTCCCCAAATTCTGCCATGAGCCCGTATGCAGGCGTGACAAACCGGGCTCAGCCTGGGGGGTATTTTATGTTGCGTAAATCCAGGGGGAAAGTAACAGATTGGTTGCAGAAAAGCATAACAGTTACCGTTTTTCGCTCTCCAGCATTTTGATAATCCGTGCCGGGTTTCCGCCGACGACGGCGTTGGCGGGCACATTTTTTACTACCACGGAACCTGAAGCCACCACGGCATTATCGCCGATAGTCACGCCAGGATTAATGACTGCCCGGCCGCCAATCCACACATTATGCCCGATGGTGACGGGTTTTCCGTACTCCTGACCACTATTGCGATCGACGGCGTCAAGGGGATGCGTGGCGGTATAAATATGTACGCCCGGCGCCAGCATGCAGTTATCCCCAATTTGAATCGGACAGACGTCCAGCATGACGCAATCAAAGTTCGCGTAGAAATTTTTACCGAGGGAGATATTGTAGCCGTAGTCGCAGCGAAAAGTGGGTTCGATATACGCATCGCTCGCGTGCCCAAGCAGTTCAGACAATAATGCTTTTCTTAATTCATGTTCTTCAGGCGCCGAATGATTGTAGCGGTGCAACAGTTGCCTGGCCCGCAGGCGATCGGCTTTCAACGTGGCGTCACCTGCCAGATACAGTTCGCCGGCAATCATTTTTTGTTTCTCTTCACTCATGGACGCTTCCCCTATTTCCTTATCGTCAGGCCGCCATAGTATAAAAAGAAACCGGTTTCATCTGTGCATTAAGCCAACATCTGTGAGCACTATCACACTTATTATCATCACCAAAGCGGGGCGTTTTCGACACGAGATGTATGACTTTCATTTGAAATAAACTAGCGGATAAATTTCCAGACTGAAGGCGGGATCTTGTCATACAGTTTATTCATCGTCAGTTCGGCAAGACGATGGTCGGCCGCTGAGTAAAATACCGCCAGTTCATTATCGGAAAGTTCATATTTATTTTTTTCAATTACGCGCTCCAGCGTATCAATTGTCTGACAGCGTCGTAAGCGCATCAAATAGTCTATTTTGGTTAATGTTTTATCAGACATAAATTCACCTTTTGATTGTAATAATACTAACAAGAAAGACTGGCCGGGTTTTCCCGACTGGCGTTGACAAAGCAGCGGAATAACCGATTGCCAGATTTGCGCCATTTCTGCAGATCCGCACTGTTAATGCCGTAGTTGCTGAACAAGACGAAAGTGTCATCCAGATATTCGTCAATCTGAGTAATCAGCTTATTATCCTCAGCATACTTAATTTTATAATTAAGCGCGAACGCGGCAATGTGCTCGATCAATTCATTAAGTTGAAGATTGACAGCCGAGGTCGGGTCATTAACCCAGCCGTGGTTGCTCTCTTCCAGGTTTGCAAGACAGTCATGATACAGGGTTTCGCAGAGAAATTTAAGCTGCGCAATATCATGTCTTTTTGGCGAGTATTCGTCCATAACGCATCCCCTTTTGAGTGGTTTAAACGACCGTTGTGGGATGAACACGACTAACAGACCTGACACATACATTGTAATCTTGCTGTTTAACTATAATCCACTCTTAAAAAGATTTCATCGTGCTATTACGAAAAATTACAATTATCAGCGTCCATTTATCTTCAATGCCTCGGTCTTTATTATATCGTGCCGTTACCCCGATCGGTAAAAACGAACACTGACCTTATATTTCATCAAGTTAGCCGCTGCGTTTTGCCGTTATACGAAGACAACCATACATAAAGTCAGTGATTGAGAATATTCTGAGTTAGGGTAAACGGGAAGGAAAGTCGCAGAGAAAAAACGGAGATAAGCACCACGACTCATCATTAAATATTATATCTCAGGTTATAAAATAAACAATAACAATCCGTGCGCTTTAAATCAGGGAAAAGAAAAGGGCCGCGTGTGCGGCCCTGTGAAGAGAGATTAATGATGCTCAACCGGATGGCTGTGCTCAATATCCTCATTTTTCTTACTAAAGCGGCGACGCACGACCACGAAGAACACCGGCACGAAGAAAATCGCCAGAACCGTCGCGGTCACCATCCCGCCCATTACGCCAGTACCGACGGCGTTCTGCGCGCCGGAGCCTGCGCCGGAGCTGATAACCAGCGGCATTACCCCAAGGATGAACGCCAGCGAGGTCATCAGAATCGGACGCAGACGCATACGAACGGCTTCCAGCGTTGCTTCAATCAGGCCTTTGCCTTCTTTATCCATCAGATCCTTGGCGAATTCAACGATAAGTATCGCGTTCTTCGCCGACAGGCCGATGGTGGTCAGCAGGCCAACCTGGAAGTAAACGTCGTTGGTCAATCCGCGGAAAGTGGCAGCCAGCAGTGCACCCACAACCCCCAGCGGAACGACCAGCATTACCGAGAATGGGATCGACCAGCTTTCATACAGCGCAGCCAGACACAGGAAGACGACAATCAGCGAGATGGCGTACAGCGCAGGTGCCTGGTTGCCTGACAACCGTTCCTGGTAAGACATGCCGGTCCAGTCATAGCCAATGCCCGCAGGCAGTTTACCCGCCAGCTCTTCCATCAGGTTCATCGCTTCACCGGTACTCTTACCCGGTGTCGCCTGGCCGAGGATTTCCATCGATGGCAGACCGTTGTAACGCTCCAGACGCGGTGAGCCGTATTCCCAGCGTGAAGTTGAGAAGGCGGAGAAGGGCACCATCTGTCCATCGCTACCGCGTACGTACCAGTTACCGATATCTTCCGGCAACATACGGTATTTCGCTTCAGACATGATATACACTTTCTTCACGCGACCGCGGTCAATGAAGTCGTTGACGTAGCTCCCACCCCATGCTGCGCCAAGCGTCGTGTTAATGTCGCTGATAGACACGCCGAGAGCCTGCGCTTTTTCCTGATCGATATCCACTTTGAACTGCGGAGTATCTTCCAGGCCGTTTGGACGAACGCCGCTTAAGACGTCAGGATGCTGCGCGACCATACCAAAGAGCTGGTTACGGGCCTGAGTCAGTTTTTCGTGGCCCAATCCTGCCTGGTCGATCAGCTGGAAGTCGAAGCCCGTTGCGGTACCCAGTTCAACAATTGCCGGCAGGTTAAAGGCGAAGACCATTGCGTCTTTAATCTGCGAGAAATAGCCCATTGCGCGCCCGGTAATCGCTTCAACTTTGTTCTCTTCGCCTGGACGCTGGCTCCAGTCCTTCAGAGAGACGAACGCGATGCCGGTGTTCTGCCCACGACCCGCGAAACCAAAGCCGTTAACGGCGAATACCGATTCAACGTTGTTTTTCTCTTTGGTGAGATAGTAATCAGTCATCTCATCCAGAACTTTCTGGGTACGCTCCTGAGTTGCGCCCGCTGGCAGCTGCGCCATGCTCAGGAATACGCCCTGGTCTTCGTCCGGCAGGAACGAACTCGGCAGACGAACGAACAGCCAGGCCATGCCGACAACGATGATCAGATACAGCACCAGATAACGACCGGTACTGCGCAGGATGTTGCCTACGCTATCGGTGTAGTGATGCGTGCTCTTATCAAACATGCGGTTAAACCAACCGAAGAAGCCGGTGGTTGCGCCATGGCTGCCTTTTTGGATGGGCTTCAGCATCGTGGCGCAGAGCGCCGGGGTCAGAATGAGTGCCACCAGTACCGACAGCGCCATCGCGGAAACGATAGTGATCGAGAACTGACGGTAAATCGCACCGGTAGAACCGCCGAAGAAGGCCATCGGGATAAACACCGCGGAAAGCACCATCGCGATACCCACCAGCGCGCCCTGAATCTGGCCCATTGATTTCCGCGTGGCTTCCTTCGGCGGTAGCCCTTCTTCGGCCATCACACGCTCGACGTTTTCCACCACCACGATGGCGTCATCCACCAGCAGGCCTATGGCGAGCACCATACCAAACATGGTGAGCGTGTTTATCGAGAAGCCGAACAGCGCGAGGATAGCGAACGTCCCCAGCAATACGACCGGCACGGCGATAGTCGGAATCAGCGTTGCGCGGAAGTTCTGCAGGAACAGATACATGACCAGGAACACCAGAATGATTGCTTCAACCAGCGTTTTCACCACTTCGTGAATGGAGATCTGCACGAATGGCGTGGTGTCATACGGATAAACAATCTTCAGGCCTGAAGGGAAGAAAGGCTCCATTTTCTTCAGTTCGGCACGAATGGCGTTGGCGGTATCCAGCGCGTTCGCGCCGGTCGCTAATTTAATACCCAGACCAGAGGCGGGCTGACCGTTAAACTTCGCGATAACGTCATAGTTTTCACCACCCAGCTCAATCTTCGCGACATCGCGCAGACGCACCTGGGAACCGTCCTGGTTAACCTTCAGCAGAATGTTGCCGAACTCTTCAGTATTGGTCAAACGAGTCTGCGCCACGATGGAGGCGTTCAGCTGCTGGCCTTTCACCGGCGGCGTACCGCCTAACTGTCCTGCTGCAACCTGGGCGTTCTGCGCTTTCAGGGCGCTGATAACGTCAACCGGCGTCAGCTGGAAGTTATTCAGCTTGTTCGGATCCATCCAGATGCGCATGGCGTACTGGGAACCAAACAGCTGCACGTCACCGACGCCGCTGGTACGGCTAATCGCATCCTTCATGTTGGCGGCGACATAGTCAGAAATGTCATCCTGATTCATGGTGCCGTTGGTATTGATAACGCCGACAACCATCAGGAAGCTGCTGGATGCCTTTTCAACGCTGATACCCTGCTGCTGAACTTCTTGCGGCAGCAGCGGTGTCGCCAGCGCCAGCTTGTTCTGCACCTGTACCTGGGCAATATCCGGATCGGTACCGGATTCAAAGGTTAGCGTAATGGTTGCTGTACCGGTGGAGTCGCCATTAGAAGACATGTACATCAGGTGATCGATACCGTTCATGTTCTGTTCGATAACCTGGGTCACGGTGTTCTGCACGGTTTCAGCATCGGCACCGGGGTACATGGCTGTAATGGAAATTGCCGGCGGCGCAATCGTCGGATATTGCGCTATCGGCAACTTGAGGATCGACAACCCCCCAGCCAGCATGATGATAATGGCGATCACCCACGCAAATATGGGGCGATCGATAAAGAAATTAGGCATGTCTTAACGGCTCCTGTTTAAGTTAAGACTTGGGTTGTTCTGACTGAGCGTTGCCTGCGGCTTGCTGTTTATCGTCAGAAACGACTTCCTGCGCTTTAACCTGCACACCAGGTCTGACTTTTTGCAGACCGGTTATGATGACGCGATCGCCCGTTTTCAGCCCTTCGGTGACCAGCCATTTATCACCGATAGCCTGAGTGGCGGTAATCTGGCGAACTTCGACTTTATCACCTTCGCCGACAACCATAGCGCTGGCATCGCCACGCGGAGTGCGGGTTACGCCCTGCTGAGGAACCAGCAACGCATCAGGGTTTACCCCTTCTTCCAGACGTGCGCGGACGAACATGCCGGGCAGCAGAGTGTGATCCGGGTTCGGGAAAATAGCGCGCAGCGTGATAGAACCGGTGGTCTGGTCAACGGTGACGTCAGAGAACTCCAGCGTACCGTTCTGCGGGTATTTCAGACCGTCGTTAGTGACCAGTTCAACCTTCGCTTTACCGTTTTCCTGCTGCAGCTTGCCGTTGGCCAGCTCTTGTTTCAGACGCAGGAAATCGTTACTCGATTGCGTCACGTCAACGTAGATAGGATCCAGTTGTTGCACGGTCGCCAGCGCGGTGGTTTGCCCGTTTTGCACCAGAGCGCCTTCCGTGACGGCGGATTTACCAATGCGGCCGGAGATTGGCGAGGTGACTTTGGTGTAGGCCAGATTAATGCGCGCGGTTTCAACCGCAGCTTTGGCGGCGACTACGGCAGCGTTGCTCTGCTGAGCCGTCGCCACGGCAGTATCGTAATCCTGTTGGCTAATGTACTTAGTGCCCAACAGTTTCTGATAACGTTTAACCGTTAACTGATCCATATTTGCCGCTGCCTGCGCTTTGGCTAAATCGCCTTTCGCGCTTTCATACGTGGCCTGATAGGTCGCCGGATCGATTTGATAAAGAGACACGCCCGCCTGGATATCGCTCCCTTCGGTGAAGTTACGTTTAAGAATAATGCCACTGACCTGAGGACGAACTTCCGCAACGCGATAGGCGCTGGTACGGCCTGGCAGTTCGGTAGTAATTTGTAGAGGAGCGGATTTGAGCGTCACAATACCGACTTCCGGCATTTGCTGGGCCCCTTGCTGAGCCGGTTTGTCGTCACATCCTGTTAGCGCTAAGCTGCCTGAGAGCATCAGAACGACCGCCAGAGGCGTTAACCCTCTGTTTTTGTTCATATGTAAACCTCGAGTGTCCAATTTCAAATTGTTCAGTGGCTCAATCGACCACAAACCCACTGCTGTGTTTCTATTATGGTCATGCTATGGTACATACATTCATAAATGTATGTAAACGTAACCTCTGTAAACTCATCGACCTATGGCACGAAAAACCAAACAACAGGCGCTTGAGACCCGGCAACATATTTTGGATGTTGCTCTGCGTTTGTTTTCGCAGCAAGGGGTATCATCCACCTCGCTGGCCGCAATTGCAAAAGAGGCCGGTGTGACGAGGGGCGCTATCTATTGGCATTTCAAAAATAAATCAGATTTATTTAATGAAATATGGGTACTTTCTGAAGCCAACATCAACGATCTCGAAGTTGAGTATCGGGCAAAATTCCCCAACGATCCACTGTCAGTTATCAGAGAGATCTTAGTGTATATCCTTGAAGCAACGGTGACAGAGGAACGCCGACGCCTGATGATGGAAATCATCTTCCATAAATGTGAATTCGTCGGTGAGATGGTCACGCTGCAGGAAGCGCAGCGAAGTTTATGCCTTGATAGCTACGATCGTATTGAACAAACATTAAAAGAGTGCATTGCGGCGAAGATGCTGCCCGCGAATTTATTGACCCGCCGGGCGGCGATTTTAATGCGCAGCTACCTTTCTGGCCTAATGGAAAATTGGCTGCTGGCGCCGAACGCCTTCGATCTGCGCAAAGAGGCGCGGGCTTATGTCGAAACGCTGCTTGAAATGTATCAATTTTGCCCCTCCTTACGCGGTTCCGAAGAACGGGAAGCTTAAGTCTCCTTGCGGACATCAGGGACATTTTTCCTGCTGTCCGCCGCTATTCGCGCGATAACAGAAGTGCTATTCTTCGCGCTGCGACGATCCCCGGTATTCTCCGGCTTTTGCAATCACTCATGTTAACACTATGCTGCATACTATCCGTTGGCGAAACGCCATATCCGCTGTTGTTCTTACCCTGATGTTTTTTATCGGCTGTATTAGCGTTAACCCGGCGCTGGCGGCTGATTTACCTGAACGTTCTGAGGTCCAAAGCCAGCTCGCGACGCTGAATAAGCAAAAGGATCTGACCCCGCAGGACAAGCTGGTTCAGCAGGACCTGACCCAGACCCTGGAAACCCTCGATAAAATTGAACGCATTAAGTCGGAAACGACGCAGCTGCGTCAGCAGGTGACTCAGGCGCCAGCGAAAATGAATCAGGCTATCGATAGCCTGAACGCGCTAAGCGATGTTCCCGATGATGAGGCGACGCGTAAAACGCTCAGCACGTTATCGCTACGTCAACTGGAATCGCGTGTCTCCCAGACCCTGGACGATTTGCAAAACGCGCAGAACGACCTGGCAACCTACAACAGCCAGCTCGTTTCTCTACAGACGCAGCCGGAACGCGTGCAGAATGCGATGTATTCCGCTTCGCAGCAGCTGCAGCAGATCCGTAATCGTCTGAACGGCACCTCGACGGGCGAGGAGACGCTGCGTCCTACCCAGCAGAATTTGCTGCTGGCGCAGCAGGCTCTGCTGAATGCGCAGATAGACCAACAGCGCAAAAGCCTGGAAGGCAACACGGTGCTGCAGGATACCCTGCAAAAGCAGCGTGATTACGTCACCGCCTACAGCAATCGCCTGGAACACCAGCTGCAGTTATTGCAGGAAGCGGTGAATAGCAAGCGCCTGACGCTGACGGAAAAGACGGCTCAGGAAGCCGTGTCCCCGGACGAAACGGCGCGTATTCAGGCCAATCCGCTGGTGAAGCAGGAGCTGGATATTAACCACCAGCTTAGCGAAAGGCTTATTTCAGCGACGGAAAATGGTAATCAGCTGGTTCAGCGCAATATCAAAGTGAAGACCTGGCTCGATCGCGCTTTGCAATCCGAGCGTGATATAAAAGAGCAGATCTCCGTGCTGAAAGGTAGCCTTCTGCTGTCGCGTATCCTTTATCAGCAGCAGCAAACGCTGCCCTCTGCGGAGGAGCTGAGCGACATGACAAACCGCATCGCTGACCTGCGCCTCGAGCAGTTTGAGGTTAACCAGCAGCGCGATGCGTTGTTCCAGAGCGATGCGTACGTCGCGAAGCTGGAGGAGGGGCATAGCAGCGAGGTGAATCCCGAGGTGCATGACGCGCTTCTCGAAATCGTTGATATGCGCCGTGAGCTGCTCGATCAGTTTAACAAACAGCTGGGTAACCAGCTGATGATGGCCATTAACCTGCAGATCAATCAGCAGCAGTTAATGAGCGTGTCGACCAACCTGAAAGCCATTCTGACGCAGCAGATTTTTTGGGTAAACAGCAACCGTCCTATGGACTGGGAGTGGGTTAAATCCTTCCCGGAAGCGCTGAAAGGGCAGTTTAAGGCGATGAAAATCACCGTAAACTGGGAAAAAGCCTGGCCTGCGGTATTTATCGCTTTCCTTGCCGGCCTGCCGTTGCTGCTGATTGCCGGTCTGATTCGCTGGCGCCTTAACTGGCTGAAAGCGTATCAGGCGAAGCTGGCTTCACAGGTGGGGCAGCTGCGCAATGATACTCAACTCCACACGCCGAAAGCGATTCTGATCGATCTGATCCGCGCGCTGCCTGTGGTACTGGTGATTCTGGCCATTGGTCTGATTCTGCTGACGATGCAGCTGAATATCAGCGATTTGCTGTGGGCCTATAGCAAGAAGCTGGCGCTGTTCTGGCTGGTGTTTGGCCTGTGCTGGAAGGTGCTGGAAAAAGACGGTGTGGCGGTGAGCCACTTTAATATGCCGTCGCAGTTGACCAGCCACTGGCGGCGGCAGATTGTCCGCGTTAGCCTTGCCCTGTTGCCGCTGAACTTCTGGTCCGTGATGTCGGAACTGTCGCCGCTGCATCTGATGGATGACGTGCTCGGGCAGTTCGTGATTTTCCTCAACCTGCTGCTGATCGCGGTGCTTGTCCTGCCGATGTGCCGCGAAAGCTGGCGCGATAAAGAATCCCACAGCCTGCGCCTTATCACCGTCACCGTGCTATCGATAGTGCCCATCGCCCTGATGGTGCTGACGGCAACCGGCTACTTCTACACCACGCTGCGTCTGGCAGGCCGCTGGATTGAAACCGTTTATCTGGTGATGCTGTGGAACCTGCTTTACCAGACCGTTCTGCGCGGCCTGAGCGTGGCCGCCCGGCGTATTGCCTGGCGCCGGGCGCTGGCGCGTCGTCAGCATCTGGTTAAAGAGGGGGCTGAAGGAGCCGAACCCCAGGAAGAACCGACCATTGCCCTGGAGCAGGTTAACCAACAAACGCTACGTATTACGATGCTGGTGATGATCGCGCTATTTGCCGTGCTGTTCTGGGCGATTTGGTCCGATCTGATCACCGTCTTCGCCTATCTCGACAGTATTACGCTGTGGCATTACAACGGTACGGAAGCCGGCGTCAGCGCCGTGAAAAGCGTCACCATGGGCAGCCTGCTGTTCGCGATTGTCGCGTCGATGGTCGCCTGGGCGTTGATTCGCAACCTGCCGGGCCTGCTGGAAGTGCTGGTGCTATCGAGGCTCAATATGCGCCAGGGGGCGTCGTATGCGATTACGACCATTCTTAATTACGCCATTATTGTTATTGGCGCGATGACGGTATTTGGCTCGTTGGGCGTTTCGTGGGACAAACTTCAGTGGCTGGCGGCCGCCCTGTCGGTTGGTTTAGGGTTTGGCTTACAGGAGATCTTCGGTAACTTTGTTTCCGGTCTGATTATTCTCTTTGAGCGCCCGGTGCGCATTGGCGATACGGTGACCATTGGTACCTTCTCCGGTACCGTCAGCAAAATCCGCATTCGCGCCACGACCATTACGGATTTTGACCGTAAAGAGGTCATTATTCCGAATAAGGCCTTCGTGACGGAACGCTTAATTAACTGGTCGCTTTCCGACACCGTCACCCGCGTGGTCATCCGCCTTGGCGTGGCCTATGGTTCTGACCTGGATAAGGTCAAAGAAGTGCTGCTCCAGGCCGCGCATGAGCATCCGAAAGTCATGCAAGAGCCCGCGCCAGCGGTCTTCTTTACCACCTTCGGCGCCAGTACGCTCGATCATGAACTGCGCCTGTACGTGCGTGAACTTCGCGATCGCAGCTACGCGGTGGATGAGCTTAACCGCGCTATCGATCGCTTGTGTCGCGAGAACAATATTGATATCGCCTTTAACCAGCTTGAGGTTCATCTGCGCAATGAGAAAGGCGATGAAGTCACAGAGGTGAAGCGGGATAAAGGCGGCGATGCCTCGCCGACGATGGGCTAAGCATTATGGGGCGGTGGGTATGCCGCCCCGCAGGTTTTAAGGGCTGAGCGAGGAGAGTTCTTCCTGGCTCAGGCCGGTCAGCTCCATCACCATCTTTGGATCCAGCCCGCTGGCGAGCATTTTCAGGGCAATGCTGCGCGAGTTTTCTTTACGCCCCTCCAGCCATTCGGCAATCGTCATCATTAGCTCCTTGTGCCTGGGCGACTGCTTCGCCAGTTCGCGAATGAGTGGCCCGGGTTTTTCCGTGGATCCCGCCTGCAGCATATAGCGCATCAGGCGAAAAGCCATTAGCTTATCCGGCGAGCTTTGATGTTCAATCAGCGCGTAGATATACCCAGCGCCGTGCCGCGTTTGCAGGGAGTAGAGAATGTCGGAGTCGCTGGATCGCAGGTCCTCTTCGATAAAGCTGCCGGACGCCAGCTGCAGCGTATTGAGATCGCAGATACTTAAAAACGGCGCGGGAAGGTAAAGCTGTAAAAAATCGCGAGCGACCTCTTTCTGGGTCAGCATTTGACGAAAAATGGCATCGTGCGGCGTACGTGAGAATCTTTCCATGAGCATCTATCCGTGGTGGTAAGGGGCAGGCGATGACTCTGCCACCCCCACCGATTCGGCAACAGACTACTCTGGCGCGTTTTGCGAGGCCCCTTCCGCACTTTTTACTTTGTTTTCATAGTCACGACGGATAATTTCCAGCGCGGCTAGCACGGTTTGCGCAGGGACTTTATTTTCCTCAAGCAGCATAATTAAATCGACCGCCAGCTTGATCTCGTCAGGCGCATTTTCCAGCGACATACTTCTCCCTCCAGTTAGCGTGTTAAGCGGGCCAGCCTGTTTTCAATTTTTTCCAGCGCATCGCGACAGCGGGCGAGGCGTCCGGCATAAGCCTCAACTTCCTTTGCCAGCCGCTGCTGGTCATCAAGGCTGATGGCTTGCGCCAGCTGTCTCTGGCGATCGTTGCGCATGGCCAGCAGGCGCCGTTCATACTCCTGATGCTGTATCCGACGCCGCTGCCAGCGGGTAAGCGTCGGCGACGCGCTATCCCAGGCGCGTAATGACCAGGTCGCCGTTTCCCGGCTAATCGCGGCGATTTGAGCCACAAGACGTTCCGCCAGCCAGGCAACCTGCGCCAGCTGCTGGCGCTCGACCGCCTGTTTTAATTCCGTAAAGCGATCTCTGGCTTCATCAAGATAAGCCTGCATCTGCGTGCTGCGGGTTCGGAACAGCTGGCGATCGAAACGCGGGCTGAGGGTCGCGTGATTCGCCATCGGCGCTACCTGAGCGGCCAGTTCCGCAAGCTGATTTTCCAGCGAATGTAAAAGCCGGGTGGTTTTCAAATAACTCCTCCATCCCCTGATAAGCAACTGTGCTACATTAGCGTTATCTTCTTGATAACGATTCGCATTATGCCACGTATTATTTTGATCATCATTGGCTGGCTGTCGGTAGCGCTGGGAACGCTGGGCGTTTTTTTACCGCTACTGCCGACGACGCCGTTTATCCTGCTTGCCGCCTGGTGTTTCGCCCGCTCGTCGCCGCGCTTTCACCAGTGGCTATTGTACCGCTCATGGTTTGGCGGCTACCTGCGCCACTGGCAGCAATACCGTGCTATGCCGCCGGGCGCTAAGCCGCGGGCGGTGATGATGATTTTACTGACCTTTGCTATTTCCCTGTGGCTGGTTAATCTTACCTGGGTGCGCATCTTGCTGCTGATCGTTCTGGCCTGTCTGCTGATATTTATGTGGCGCATTCCGGTGGTTGATGCAAAGCAACAAAAGCACTGATGCGCAATAATGATGGTTGCAATTGTCGCTGACAGCCAGTAAATTCTGGCGTTTTCGAGCGCGGGTGAGCCTGGTCAAAGGTTAAACAAAAGTTTCCTTGGCCCATTTTGCATGTCCGCGAGTAACACCGTTTTAATCAGGCATAAACTTATGACCGCAACAGCACAGCAGCTTGAATATCTGAAGAACAGCATCCAAAGCATCCAGGACTATCCGAAACCTGGCATCCTTTTCCGTGATGTCACCAGCTTGCTGGAAGACCCGAAGGCCTATGCGCTCAGCATTGAGCTGCTGGCCGAGCGTTATAAAGACGCGGGTATTACCAAAGTGGTGGGCACCGAGGCGCGCGGCTTTTTGTTTGGCGCACCGGTTGCGCTGGCGCTGGGGGTAGGCTTTGTTCCGGTACGTAAGCCGCGTAAGTTGCCGCGTGAAACCATCGCGGAAAGCTACGAGCTGGAGTACGGCACCGATCAGCTGGAAATCCATGTTGATGCCATTAAAGCAGGCGATAAGGTGCTGGTGGTTGACGATCTGCTGGCGACCGGCGGCACCATCGACGCTACCGTGAAGCTCATCCGTCGTCTGGGCGGTGAAGTGCATGACGCGGCCTTTATTATCAATCTGTTCGATCTGGGCGGCGAGCAGCGCCTGGAAAAACTGGGAATCAACTGCTACAGCCTGGTCCCTTTCCCGGGCCACTAAGCAAATCCCGCCACATAGCCTCGCTGATTGAGCGGGGCTGTGATAGCATGACCCCTCGTGATTTCACCTTCCAGCGTTTCAGAGCCAGCCCATGAGTTATCAGGTCTTAGCCCGTAAATGGCGCCCACAAACCTTTGCTGACGTCGTCGGCCAGGAACATGTGCTGACCGCACTGGCGAACGGCTTGTCGTTAGGGCGCATTCATCACGCATATCTTTTTTCCGGCACCCGCGGCGTGGGTAAAACCTCTATCGCGCGCCTGTTGGCAAAAGGATTAAACTGCGAAACCGGCATCACCGCCACGCCTTGCGGCGTCTGCGATAACTGCCGTGAAATAGAACAGGGGCGCTTTGTCGATCTGATAGAGATCGATGCCGCCTCGCGTACCAAAGTCGAAGATACCCGCGATCTGCTGGATAACGTCCAGTACGCGCCGGCCCGCGGCCGCTTCAAGGTCTATTTGATCGATGAAGTTCATATGCTCTCGCGCCACAGCTTCAACGCGTTGTTAAAAACGCTGGAGGAGCCGCCGGCGCACGTTAAATTTCTGCTGGCGACGACCGATCCGCAGAAGCTGCCGGTAACGATTCTTTCCCGCTGCCTGCAGTTCCATCTCAAGGCGCTGGACGTCGAACAGATTCGCCATCAGCTGGAGCATATTCTCGGCGCCGAGCAGATTGCTTTTGAACCGCGCGCGCTGCAGCTGCTGTCGCGCGCGGCGGACGGTAGCCTGCGCGATGCGTTAAGTCTGACCGATCAGGCCATTGCCAGCGGCGACGGTCGTCTGACGGCAGAGTCCGTTAGCGCCATGCTCGGCACCCTTGACGACGATCAGGCGCTATCGCTGATTGAAGCGCTGGTGGTTGCCGATGGCGAGCGGGTCATGGCAGGCGTGAATGAGGCTGCCGCCCGCGGCGTGGAGTGGGAGGCCTTGCTGGTGGAGATGCAGAGCCTGCTGCACCGTATTGCGATGGTTCAGCTCTCGCCGTCGGCGCTGGGCGCGGATATGGCCGCGATTGAGCTGCGTATGCGCGAGCTGGCGCGGACGGTGCCGCCAACCGATGTTCAGCTGTACTATCAAACGCTACTGATTGGCCGTAAAGAGCTCCCGTACGCCCCGGACAGACGAATGGGGGTCGAAATGACGCTTCTGCGTGCGCTGGCTTTCCATCCGCGTATGCCATTACCGGAACCGGAGGCGCCGCCGATGCCGGCCATTCAGGCCGCACCTGTCCAGCAGGCCGTTCCGGAATCCGCACCGCCGCCGCCGAATTTGCCGCAGACCACCAGCCAGGTGCTGGCGGCGCGCAGCCAGCTGCAGCGTAGCCAGGGAGCGCCCACCCCAAAAAAGAGTGAACCGGCAGCCGCTTCCCGCGCGCGGCCGGTGAATAACGCTGCGCTGGAACGACTGAGTTCGATTACCGAGCGCGTACAGGCGCGTCCGGCTGCGGCTGCGCTGGAAAAAGCCCCGGCGAAAAAAGAAGCCTATCGCTGGAAATCGACGACGGTTGTTGAAACCGTAAAAGAAGAAGTGGCGACGCCGAAGGCGCTGAAAAAAGCGCTGGAGCATGAAAAAACGCCGGAACTGGCGGCGAAACTGGCAGTCGAAGCGGTCGAACGCGATAGTTGGGCGGCGGAAGTCAGCCAGCTCGCGGTGCCAAAACTGGTGGAGCAGGTGGCCCTTAACGCCTGGAAAGAGCAGGAGGGCAATCGCGTCTGTCTGCATCTGCGTCCGAGCCAGCGTCACCTGAATTCGGCGGGCGCGCAGCAAAAGCTGGCGGAAGCGCTCGGCATTTTGTACGGTACGTCGGTTGAATTGACCATCGTGGAAGATGATAATCCCGCGATGCGCACGCCGCTTGAGTGGCGGCAGGCAATTTATGAAGAAAAGCTCGCGCAGGCGCGTGAAGCGATTATTGCGGATAATAACATTCAGACCCTGCGTCGATTCTTCGATGCGGACCTGGATGAAGAGAGTATTCGCCCCATTTGATTGCAAGTCTGACTTGCGGTCAGCATCCTTAACGATGACTTACTGAGAGAGAAGCCTATGTTTGGTGGAAAAGGCGGTCTGGGTAACCTGATGAAGCAGGCCCAGCAGATGCAAGAAAAAATGCAGCAGATGCAGGAAGAAGTGGCCCGTCTGGAAGTGACCGGTGAGTCCGGCGCTGGGCTGGTAAAAGTCACCATCAACGGCGCGCACAACTGCCGTCGCGTTGAGATCGACCCGAGCCTGCTGGAAGACGACAAAGACATGCTGGAAGATCTGGTGGCCGCCGCGTTTAACGACGCCGCCCGCCGCATCGAAGAAACGCAGAAAGAAAAAATGGCGTCCGTGTCCGCCGGTATGCAGCTGCCGCCAGGCTTTAAGATGCCGTTCTGATGCAGACCAGTCCGCTGTTAACGCAGCTTATGGAAGCACTGCGCTGCCTGCCGGGCGTTGGCCCGAAGTCGGCGCAGCGCATGGCGTTTACCCTGCTGCAGCGTGACCGCAGCGGCGGGATGCGCCTGGCGCAGGCGCTCACGCGCGCGATGTCGGAAATCGGCCACTGCGCCGATTGCCGCACCTTCACCGAGCAGGAGGTATGCAATATTTGCAGCAACCCTCGGCGCAAGGAAAACGGCCAGATTTGCGTGGTAGAGAGCCCAGCGGATATCTACGCTATCGAGCAGACCGGGCAGTTTTCCGGTCGCTATTTTGTGCTGATGGGCCACCTGTCGCCGCTTGACGGGATTGGGCCGGATGACATCGGGCTCGATCGTCTGGAGCAGCGTCTGCGTGACGAATCAATGCAGGAAGTGATCCTTGCGACCAACCCAACGGTGGAAGGAGAGGCGACGGCGAATTATATCGCCGAGCTCTGCGCGCAGTATGGCGTAGACGCGAGCCGTATCGCCCATGGCGTTCCGGTTGGCGGCGAGCTGGAAATGGTTGACGGCACAACGCTGTCCCACTCTCTCGCCGGGCGGCATAAGATTCGTTTTTAATCAAACGGAGGCGCTTTTCGGGGCCTCCGCTTGAAAACCTCTCCCTCTGTCCCCATCTCACCCTCAACGGTTTTTTTACCATTAACAATGGCATTGTTGAGGTTGATTTAGATGAAAGGACAAGAAACTCGTGGTTTTCAGTCAGAGGTCAAACAGCTTCTGCACCTGATGATCCATTCTCTTTACTCCAATAAAGAAATTTTCCTGCGTGAGCTGATTTCCAACGCCTCCGATGCGGCCGACAAGCTGCGCTTCCGCGCGCTGTCCCAGCCGGATCTGTACGAAGGCGACGGCGAACTGCGCGTGCGTGTTTCATTTGATAAAGACAACCGCACCCTGACCATCGCCGATAACGGCATCGGTATGAACCGCGATGAAGTCATCGACCATCTTGGCACCATCGCCAAGTCCGGCACCAAGGCGTTCCTTGAGTCCATGGGCTCTGACCAGGCGAAAGACAGCCAGCTGATTGGCCAGTTCGGCGTAGGTTTCTACTCGGCGTTTATTGTTGCCGATAAAGTCACCGTCCGTACCCGCGCGGCGGGCGACAGCGCCGAAAACGGCGTATTCTGGGAATCCGCTGGCGAAGGCGAATATACCGTTGCCGACATTAACAAAGCCGATCGCGGTACCGAGATCACGCTGCACCTGCGCGAAGGCGAGGATGATTTCCTCAACGACTGGCGCGTGCGTTCGATCATCAGCAAATACTCCGATCACATCGCGCTGCCGGTGGAAATTGAAAAAAGCGAAGAAGTGGACGGCGAAACCGTGATCTCCTGGGAGAAAATCAACAAAGCCCAGGCGCTGTGGACGCGCAATAAGTCGGAAATCAAAGACGACGAGTACAACGAGTTCTACAAGCATATTGCCCACGATTACAGCGATCCGCTGACCTGGAGCCACAACCGCGTTGAAGGTAAGCAGGAGTACACCAGCCTGCTGTATATCCCGTCGCAGGCGCCGTGGGATATGTGGAATCGCGATCATAAACACGGCCTGAAGCTGTACGTGCAGCGCGTCTTCATCATGGATGACGCCGAGCAGTTTATGCCCAACTATCTACGCTTCGTCCGCGGGCTGGTCGACTCCAACGATCTGCCGCTGAACGTGTCGCGTGAAATTCTCCAGGACAGCAGCGTCACCCGCAATCTGCGCACCGCGCTGAGCAAGCGCGCCCTGCAGATGCTGGAAAAACTGGCGAAAGACGACGCGGAAAAATATCAGACCTTCTGGCAGCAGTTTGGCCTCGTGCTGAAAGAAGGTCCGGCGGAAGATCAGGCCAACCAGCAGGCCATCGCCAAACTGCTGCGCTTCGCCAGTACCCATACCGACTCCGCCGCGCAGACCGTGTCGCTGGAAGAGTACGTCTCCCGCATGAAAGAAGGGCAGGAGAAGATTTACTATATTACCGCCGACAGCTACGCCGCCGCGAAGAGCAGCCCGCATCTGGAACTGCTGCGTAAGAAAGGCATCGAAGTGCTGCTGCTTTCCGATCGCATCGACGAGTGGATGATGAGCTATCTGACCGAGTTCGACGGCAAGCCGTTCCAGTCGGTGGCGAAAGCCGATGAGTCGCTGGATAAGCTGACGGACGAAGTGGATGAAACCACCAAAGAAGCCGAGAAGGCGCTGGAGCCGTTCGTTGAGCGTGCCAAAACCCTGCTCGGCGACCGGGTGAAAGAGGTTCGTCTGACCCATCGTCTGACCGATACGCCGGCCATCGTCACCACCGACGCGGACGAGATGAGCACTCAGATGGCGAAACTGTTTGCCGCTGCGGGCCAGGCCGCGCCGGAAGTGAAGTACATCTTTGAGCTGAACCCGCTGCATCCGCTGGTAAAACGCGCGGCGGATACCCAGGATGATGCGCAGTTCGGCGAGTGGGTTGAGCTGCTGCTCGATCAGGCGCTGCTGGCCGAGCGCGGTACGCTGGAAGATCCAAACCAGTTTATCCGCCGTATGAACCAGCTGCTGGCGTCGTAATCTTTACCCTCACCCTAACCCTCTCCCGCTGGGAGAGGGTATCAAACCGCACGATACGTAAAATATCTCACCATTAACCGTTTCAGCCGCCCCGCCTTCCTTGAGCCATCCGCGTTCTGGTGGTATGGTTTAGCGTTTTTTGAAAAATTGAATCAACTTTTGAGGGGATTTTCGTAATGCGTATTATTCTGCTTGGCGCTCCGGGCGCGGGTAAAGGAACTCAGGCTCAGTTCATCATGGAGAAATACGGTATTCCGCAAATCTCCACCGGCGACATGCTGCGTGCCGCGGTGAAGTCAGGCTCCGAGCTGGGCAAACAGGCGAAAGATATTATGGACGCCGGTAAGCTGGTCACCGACGAACTGGTTATCGCCCTGGTTAAAGAGCGTATTACTCAGGAAGATTGCCGCAACGGTTTCCTGCTGGACGGCTTCCCGCGCACCATTCCGCAGGCTGACGCCATGAAAGAAGCGGGCATCGCCGTGGATTACGTGCTGGAATTCGACGTTCCTGACGAACTGATCGTTGACCGCATTATCGGCCGTCGCGTTCACGCAGCTTCCGGCCGCGTTTACCACATTAAATTTAATCCGCCGAAAGTTGAAGGCAAAGACGACGTGACCGGCGAAGAGCTGACCACCCGTAAAGACGATCAGGAAGAGACCGTGCGTAAGCGTCTGGTTGAATACCATCAGATGACGGCTCCGCTGATCGGCTACTATCAGAAAGAAGCGGAAGCGGGCAACACCCAATACGCGAAAGTCGATGGCACCAAAGCGGTGGCCGACGTTCGCGCTGAACTGGAAAAAATCCTCGGTTAATTCCGTTAGTTCTCATCCCGCAGCGGCGGGGTGAGAACTCCTCTCATTTTACCTTTTTCTATGATTGGTTCCGTTTAGCGCCATTTCAGCTACAATTGTCAGCGATTCAAATGGTTAAGAGGCGGTAATGCATCAGACGAAAACAGGTATCTTATTAGCCAATTTAGGCACTCCCGATGCGCCCACGCCCGACGCGGTAAAGCGCTATCTGCGACAGTTTCTCAGCGACAAGCGCGTGGTGGATACCTCCCGTCTACTGTGGTGGCCGCTGCTGCGCGGCGTGATACTGCCCCTGCGCGCCCCCAGGGTCGCTAAGCTCTATCAGTCCATCTGGATGGAAGAAGGCTCGCCGCTGATGGTCTACAGCCAGCAGCAGCGGCAGGCGCTGGCCGCGCGGCTTGCGGATACGCCGGTGGCGCTGGGGATGAGCTATGGTTCGCCGTCGCTGGAGAGCGCGGTCGATGAACTGCTGGCGCAGGGCGTGGATCACATCGTGGTGCTACCGCTCTATCCGCAATACTCCTGCTCCACCGTGGCGGCGGTGTGGGATGAGCTGGGGCGTATTCTTGCCAAAAAGCGCGCGATCCCCGGAATCTCTTTTATTCGCGACTACGCCGATGACGTGGACTATATTCACGCGCTGGCCGCCAGCGTGCGCGCGTCCTTTGCGGTGCACGGCGAGCCGGATTTACTGCTGCTCTCCTATCATGGGATCCCGCAGCGTTACGCGCAGCAGGGGGATACCTATCCTCAGCGCTGTCGCGATACCACCCGTGAGCTGGTTTCCGCCCTGGGTCTGCCGCATGACCGGGTGATGATGACGTTCCAGTCGCGCTTTGGTCGTGAGCCCTGGCTGACGCCCTATACCGACGAAACGCTGAAAATGCTCGGTGAGAAAGGGGTGAAGCATATCCAGGTTATCTGTCCCGGCTTTGCCGCCGATTGCCTGGAGACGCTGGAGGAGATTGCCGTGCAAAATCGGGAAATCTTCCTCGAGGCTGGCGGCCAGCAATATGAGTACATTCCGGCGCTTAATGCGGACACCGCGCATATTGAAATGATGGTCAACCTGACGGCGAAATATCGCTGATCGCGCGTGCGGCGGGGAGTATGCTACTATTCCCCGCTTGTTCACTGCCAATAAATCGCCACTATGAAATTTCCCGGTAAACGCAAATCCAAACACTACTTTCCCGTCAATGCTCGCGATCCGCTGCTGCAGCAAATTCAGCCGGATAATGAATCTAACGTCGCCTGGGTCGTCGGCATCGATCAAACCCTCGTTGATATCGAAGCGAAAGTGGATGAGGCGTTTATCGTACGCTACGGCCTGAGCGCCGGGCATTCGCTGGTGATTGAAGATGACGTCGCCGAGGCGCTGTACCAGGAACTGGTCCGCAACGACCTGATTACCCATCAGTTTGCCGGCGGTACCATCGGAAACACCATGCACAACTACTCGGTGCTGGCGGATGACCGCTCGGTTCTGCTTGGCGTGATGTGCAGCAATATTGAAATCGGCGGCTACGCCTATCGCTACCTGTGCAACACCTCCAGCCGTACCGATCTGAACTATCTGCAAGGGGTGGATGGCGCGATTGGTCGCTGCTTTACCCTTATTAGCGACTCCGGCGAGCGCACCTTTGCGATCAGCCCCGGCCATATGAATAAGCTCCGCCCGGAAAGCATTCCGGAAAGCGTAATCGCCGGTGCTTCCGCGCTGGTGCTGACCTCCTATCTCGTACGCTGCAAGCCGGGCGAGCCGATGCCGGACGCGACGATGCAGGCCATCGCATATGCGAAAAAGCACGATGTACCGGTGGTCCTGACCCTGGGCACCAAATACGTCATCGCCGATAATCCGGCGTGGTGGCAGGCGTTCCTCAAAGAGCACGTTTCCATTCTGGCGATGAATGAAGAGGAGGCGGAAGCGCTGACCGGGCTGTCCGATCCGCTGCTGGCTTCCGACAAGGCGCTGGAATGGGTTGACCTGGTGCTGTGCACCGCCGGGCCTGCCGGGCTGTATATGGCCAGCTTTACCGAGGATGAGGCTAAGCGCAAAACGCAGCATCCGCTGCTGCCGGGCGCGATTGCCGAGTTTAACCAGTATGAATTCAGCCGCGCGATGCGTCATCAGGATTGCGAAAATCCGCTGCGTATTTATTCGCATATCGCACCCTATATGGGCGGGCCGGAGAAGATCATGAATACCAACGGCGCGGGCGACGGCGCGCTGGCGGCGCTGCTGCACGACATCACCGCTAATAATTATCATCGCAATAACGTGCCGAACTCCAGCAAGCACAAATGCAAATGGCTGACCTATTCCTCGCTGGCGCAGGTGTGTAAATACGCTAACCGCGTGAGCTATCAGGTGCTGAACCAGCATTCACCGCGTCTGACCCGCGGCCTGCCGGAGCGTGAAGACAGCCTGGAAGAAGCTTACTGGGATCGTTAAGCGGCCGGATAAAGCTGGCCCCGGTCATCCGGGGCCGAAGCATTAACCGGTAATAAGCTCGCCGGCTGGCGGCGTTTCAAGCAGCTTAAGCATGGCGCGGGCGATTTCTCGTTCACCCATCACCACCTGGTTGGCGCCGCGTTCAACAATATATTCCACCTCATCGTCGTAATGCGCGCGCGCGATGATCTCGATATTCGGGCATTTTTCTCGCGCGGAAGCGACGATTTCCCCGGCCTCGTAGCCGTTAGGAATGGTCAGCAGCAGCCAGCGGGCGCAGTCCAGATGCGCCAGATTCATAATCTCTTCATTGGCGGCGTTGCCTAATACCGCGCGAATACCCCGCGCGCGCAGTTCGTCAACGCGGGTGCGCGACGTTTCGATAACCACCAGCGGTATCCCCTGAGCCATCAGTTTTTCACCAAGCAGGCTCCCGACGCGACCAAAACCGACCAGCAGCGCATGGTTACAGATATCAACGGGGATCTGTTTCTCATCTTCCAGCACTTCTTCCAGCGTCTGTTCGTCCAGCGTCTCCGTTTTATCGAGGTATTTTTCCAGCAGGGTAAACAGGACCGGGTTGAGCATGATGGAGATAATGGCGCCGGCAAGCACCAGGTTCTGCCCGGCCTGCGGCAGCAGATCCAGCGCCATTCCCAGACCGGCAAGAATAAAGGCGAATTCACCGATTTGCGCCAGACTGGCGGCAATGGTCAGGGCAGTGCGCGGCGAGTGGCCAAACATCCGCACCAGGAAGAAAGCGGCGGCCGATTTACCGAAAATAATGATGGCCAGCGTCGCGAGCACCGCCAGCGGCTGCTCAAGCAGGATCATCGGATCAAACAGCATTCCCACGGAGACAAAGAACAGCACGGCGAACGCGTCGCGCAGCGGCAGCGTATCGTGGGCGGCGCGATGGCTGAGTTCGGATTCATTGAGCACCATTCCGGCGAAGAAGGCGCCGAGGGCGAAGGAGACGTCAAACAGCTCAACGGCGCCGAAGGCGATGCCGAGCGCTAACGCCAGTACCGACAGGGTAAACAGCTCGCGCGAACCGGTTGCCGCGCTGCGTGACAAAATCCACGGCACCAGGCGGCGGCCCACCAGCATCATAATCGCGATAAAGGCGACGACTTTACCAATGGTAATGCCCATATCGAGGGCCAGGGAAGCCAGACCCACGTCGCCTTTCTCCGTCATGCCTGCGACCGCTGGCAGCAGCACCAGCGTCAGCACCATCACCAGATCTTCAACAATCAGCCAGCCGATGGCGATTTGCCCCCGCTGGCTATCAATAAGCTGTCGTTCTTCCAGCGCGCGCAGCAGCACCACGGTACTGGCGGTAGAAAGACACAAACCAAAGACGATGCCGGTCATTAACGACCAGCCCAGCATGGCAGAGAGCGCCATGCCCAACAGCGTCGCCACGGCTATCTGGGCGATAGCGCCCGGGATGGCGATGGCCTTGACCGCCATCAAATCTTTTAAGGAGAAATGCAGACCCACGCCGAACATCAGCAGGATCACGCCAAGCTCGGCCAGCTCCGGCGCCAGCTTGGTATCAGCAACAAAACCCGGGGTAAAAGGTCCGGCCAGCACGCCCGCTAATAAATATCCCACCAGAGGAGAAATACGTAGCTTATTGGCAATCATGCCGAGAATAAAGGCGAGCACAAGGCCGCCGACAATGGTGGTGATTAGCGGTGTTGCGTGGTGCATTCCGTCTCCTTGCAGTGGTGAGCTGATCCATTTTCGGCACAAAAACCAAAAAACCGAATAATAGTTTATGACAATTTCAGTGGTTTTGTTTATGAATAATTATTGAATTTTGCAGAAAAATGGAATTGACGCCTAAAAAGGCACGGACAGCCAAATGGCAGCAGGTTATGCGGGGTAATGCCGATGGAGTAAGGGATTGCGGCAGCCAAAGTTGCACTTTGGCTGCCGGATAATCACGACTTTTGGCGGTTATCAGGAAGAAATATCGTCAGAATGCCGAGAAGCGGCAGGAAAGCACAGATTTTATAGACCAGTTCGATACTGGTATGGTCAGCTAAAAGCCCCAGCACCGCGGCTCCAAGGCCGCCCATGCCAAAGGCGAAACCGAAAAACAAACCAGAAACCATGCCGATCCGCCCCGGGAGCAGCTCCTGGGCATAGACCAGAATAGCGGAAAAGGCCGAAGCGAGAATAAAACCAATAATCACCGTCAAAATACCGGTCCACTCCAGCGATGCATAGGGTAAAACGAGGGTAAACGGCGCTACGCCAAGGATAGAGCCCCAAATTACATATTTACGCCCAATCTTGTCACCAACAGGCCCGCCAATCACCGTTCCTGCCGCGACGGCAAAAAGAAAGGCAAATAGGTGGAACTGGGCATTTTGTACCGACAATCCGAACTTTTGCATCAGATAAAAGGTGTAATAGCTACTGATGCTCGCCATATAGAAATATTTCGAGAAAATGAGCATTAACAGGATGCTAACCGCCAGAATGACTTTATTTTTCGGCAGCGGATTAACCACCACCGCTTTCGGTTTACCTTTGTTCAGACGGTGCTGAGCGGCATACCAGCGGCTGATCTGCGCCAGCACGACGATCGCCAGCAGCGCCGCCAGGACAAACCAGCCGACGTTCCCTTTGCCGTAAGGCGCGATAATCAGGGCCGCAAGCAGCGGACCTAACGAGCTGCCGAAGTTGCCGCCGACCTGGAATATCGACTGCGCCAGGCCATGACGTCCGCCGGAGGCCATGCGCGCCACGCGAGAAGACTCCGGATGAAAGACCGACGATCCGGTCCCGACCAGCGCGGCAGCGAGCAGAACCATCCCGAAGCTGCCGGATATCGCCAGCAGCACCAGACCGCTCAGGGTAAAGCACATGCCAATTGGCAGCGACCACGGCATCGGGTGTTTGTCGGTCAGGTAGCCGACAACCGGCTGCAGTAGCGATGAGGCCAGCTGGAAGGTGAGGGTGATCATCCCAATCTGCACAAAGGTCAGCGAGAACTCGGCCTGAAGCAGCGGGTAGATAGCCAGAATAAGCGATTGGATCATATCGTTCAGCAAATGCGAGAGGCTGATGGCCCCGAGAATGCGAAACGAAGTGCGTGCTTTTTGCGGCGCAGCAGCAGGGCCGGATAAGGGTTGTGCGGTCTGATTCATTGCCATAGGTTCGCTTAAGTGTTTTTTATAGAGGATGCAGGTGGAATTATTATCTGCCTAACATACCTGCCGCTAAGGTTTGAAGGAAGTCGCAATTCTGAAAACATATTTGTCTAATTCGCTATCTCGCTATACTTTCGGCACTTGTTACTTTGTCAGGGAGAGAAATATGCACCTTATTAAACGAGGCGTCGCGCTGGCGCTATTTACCGCGTTATCGCTGGGGAGCCTGTCAGCGCAGGCTTATGAGCAGGATAAAACCTATAAAATTACCATCCTGCATACGAACGATCATCATGGTCACTTCTGGCGCAGCGACTACGGCGAATACGGGCTGTCGGCACAAAAAACGCTGGTGGACGGTATCCGCAAAGAGGTGGCGGACGAGGGCGGCAGCGTGCTGTTGTTATCCGGCGGCGATATCAATACCGGCGTGCCGGAATCCGACTTACAGGATGCGGAACCCGATTTTCGCGGGATGAACCTGATTGGCTACGATGCGATGGCGGTAGGCAATCACGAGTTTGATAATCCCCTTAGCGTACTGCGTCAGCAGGAAAAATGGGCGAAGTTCCCCTTCCTCTCCGCCAATATTTACCAGAAAAGCACCGGCGAGCGTCTGTTTAAGCCGTGGGCGCTGTTCAAGCGCGGCGGACTGAATATTGCGGTTATCGGCCTGACGACCGACGATACGGCTAAAATCGGCAATCCCGAGTTCTTTACCGATATCGAGTTCCGAAAGCCGGCGGAAGAGGCCAAACTGGTTATCCAGGAACTGCAGCAGAACGAAAAACCGGATGTGATTCTGGCCACCACCCATATGGGTCATTATGACAACGGCGCCCACGGCTCTAATGCGCCTGGCGACGTTGAGATGGCGCGCAGCCTGCCTGCGGGATCGCTGGCGATGATCGTCGGCGGCCACTCGCAGGACCCGGTATGCATGGCATCGGAGAATAAAAAGCAGGTGGATTATGTCCCGGGCAGCCCGTGCGCGCCGGACAAGCAGAACGGTATCTGGATCGTGCAGGCCCACGAGTGGGGCAAATACGTGGGCCGCGCCGACTTCGAATTCCGCAACGGCGAAATGAAGCTGGTGCACTATCAGCTGATCCCGGTCAACCTGAAGAAAAAGGTCACTTACGACAACGGCGAGAGCGAGCGCGTGCTCTATACGCCGCAAATCCCTGAAAGCCCGCAGATGCTCTCTCTGCTGACGCCGTACCAGAATAAAGGCAAAGCGCAGCTGCAGGTGAAAATTGGTAGCGTGAACGCGCATCTGGAGGGCGATCGCAGCAAAGTGCGTTTTGTGCAAACCAATATGGGACGTCTGCTGCTGGCGGCGCAGATGGCGCGTAGCAATGCCGATTTCGCGGTGATGAGCGGCGGCGGAGTACGTGACTCGATTGAAGCGGGCGATATCACCTATAAAGACGTGATGAAGGTACAACCCTTCGGCAACGTGCTGGTGTATGTCGATATGAGCGGTAAGGAAGTGACGGAGTATCTGACCGCGGTGGCGCAGATGAAACCCGACTCCGGCGCCTATCCGCAGTTTGCCAACGTCGGTTTTGTGGCCAAAGACGGCAAGCTTAACAATTTGACCATCAAAGGTGAACCGGTCGATCCGGCGAAGACCTACCGTATGGCGACCCTGAGCTTTAACGCCACCGGCGGCGACGGCTACCCGCATATCGATACTAAGCCCGGCTATGTGAATACCGGCTTTATCGACGCCGAAGTGTTGAAAGAGTATATCCAGAAAAACTCACCGCTCGACGCGGCAGCCTATGAGCCGAAAGGCGAGGTGAGCTGGCAGTAACGTCAGAGTAGCCCCCGGTGGCGGGGGCTACAGGTCTGAGCGGTTGTGGATTTTATAGCCGGACAAGGCGCGTCAGCGCCGCCTCCGGGATTGTCCTCTGACGAAAATCCGTAAATTAATCGCGCCGCGCGATATCGGCGAATTTCGCCGCAAGGATCTTCGCCAGATCGCTGGCCGCCAGCTCAATATCCAGGCCGCGTTTGCCGCCGGAAATATAGATGGTGGCGAACTCCTGGGCCGGCGCGTCTATCACCGTCGGCAGACGTTTTTTCTGCCCGAGCGGGCTGATACCGCCCACCAGATAACCGGTGACCCGCTGCGCGACCATCGGGTCTGCCATATCCACTTTCTTCGCGCCTAAGGCTTTCGCCACCTTTTTCAAATCCAGCTGACCCGCTACCGGCGTCACCGCGACGGCCAGATGCTTCATGTCGCCGTTAACGGCGACCAGCAGCGTTTTATAGACCTGGTCGGCGTTGAGCCCCAGCTTGCGCACCACCTCATCGCCAAAATTGGTTTCGTGCGGATCGTGATCGTAGCTGTGGATTTGAAAACTAATTTTGTTTTTTTCGAGTAATTTTACGGCGGGAGTCATCGTTATCCTTCTTACCAACCGATTAAATGTGACATAAGCATACGCCCGACGGCTGTCTAAAAAATAGTATCATCTTGCGCAATAGTGTTGGCAGTGATGGTCACTTTGAGCGACAATCAGACGATCCGGGGCGCGAACCCCGGAATAATAATAATGATGAAATTCCTCTTTGACGGGCCAATAGAAATATTGGCCATTTTTTTACGTCAGCATATCCGGCAGATTCCCTTCCCCGTATAAATGTAGCGCCCCGACGGCAACCACGTAGCGCCCCGGCGGCAGCGCCAGCAGCGTTTCGCGCCAGGCGAGGTTGCGCTGGTGCATCAGCACGTCATACAGCGACTGGCTAAAGGTGGTCGGTAGCGAGGTTGTTCCTTGTGACGGCGGCTGTTCCAGCCACCAGCCGATCATCACCTGCAGCAGACGCGCATTCGTGCGCCAGTGGGTGAGGGTATCTTCCAGCAGCGCCAGCCCGCCGTCGGGCAGATCCCGCAGCAGCGCAATCTGACTATCGGCGCCCTCCAGCTCCATCACGCGGATATGGCTCTCGCGCGCTGCCATCAGCAGCTGATAATCAATGCCGTAGTCTGCTCTTAGCCCTAATTTTTGCGCCTGAGTCGCCTGCAATACCATCGCCACCTGCCACAGCGGCTGGTTGTCGAACAACGCGATAGACAGACCCATTTCTCCCGCACGATCTTGCAGTTCTGCAAGCTGGGATGGGCTCAGGCGTTCCGCTAGCGGCGGACAGGAGGGGAGGTTGCTGAACGGCGTTTCGCTGCCGCTAATATCCGCTTCCACAATCAGCGCATCGGCCTGGCGGATCTTTTTTAATAACCTGGCGGGCGGCGGCGACATGTCGCGGGTGCCCATATGAATACTGCCGACCAGATGTAGATAGCGCTCGCCGGGCAGGGTGATGTCCAGCGCGGGCCAGGAATAAGACGAGCCGACGGCGGCTTGCCACAGCATTTTTATTCGGTTTAACAGGCCCATACGTGCTCCGTAGTGTGAGGAAGCCATGCTAGCGCGCGGGGGGCTGGGGCGCAAGGGGACTCAACGTGCGCGACGGAAGAGGCGTTTTGCAATGTCACGAAAATAACAAAAAAATTTGATGTTCTCTTTTTTGTCATTTCTGTAATGGCGTTTTGAAATTAATTATCACTTAAAAAACAATGGTATGACTATTTATAACGTGAATTGATATGGTGTTTTTTTCTCAAATATTCCTCGATTGTGATAATAAAATAAAAAATCTGTAACAAAAAATAAACAAAACGCTTCTATATTGGCCCCTTCAATTTTTGGGGGGAGTGACATGCGTAACTGGAGTGAGCCTAAAAAGAATAAAGCCCATATCGAGCTGATCCCGATGATCGATGTGATGATGTTTCTACTGGTTTTCTTTGTCCTGATTAGCCTGAATGTGATCCCGGCTCTGGGCTTGAAAACGCAGCTGCCGTCGGCTGGCAGCGCCCAACAGCTTAAACCGCAAAAAAAAGCCATTATCACCCTCGGCGCCGACGACCAGCTGCAGCTTGATGGCCAGCCGCTGCCCCTGAATGCGCTGGTCAATACCCTGAAGCAGCAGCAGCAGGAAAACCAAACCACCACCATTATCGTGAACAGCGATAAAGAGGTTGCGGTGGAACGCCTGATCGCCGTGATGGATACCCTGCGTCAGGGTGGTTTCTTCTCCATTTCCATTGCCACACGGAAGCAGTGATATGTACCTGCTTTATCGCTCACGTCACGTTGTTAGCTGGCTACCCGCCCTTGTCGTCGCCGGATGTTTACTGTTTGTCAGCCAGCAGGCAGTGCTGCAGGTCAAACCGCATTACGACGATACGGTCATGGAACTGTCGCTGGCTGAACCCGAACCGCCGCAGCCGGAGCCTGTCCCGGAACCGCAGCCGGAAATACCGCCGCAAATTCAACCTGAGCCGGAACCGGAGGCGGTCGCTGAACCCGTCGTTTCTGCGCCAGAACCCATTATCCAGGCCAAACCGGTTGTTAAACCGAAAGCCAAACCCAGGCCCAAACCGGTTGTGAAGGAAAAAGCGCCGAAACCGCAGGCGATCGCGGCTCCGCAGCCCGCCGCCGTTCGTCGCCCGGCGAGTAAACCGGCCCCGCCGCCTTCTCCCCCGGCGCCGAAGGCGAACGCGCAGGCGGTGGAAAACGGCTATCTGCAGGCGCTGCGCCGGGAGCTGGAGCAGCGCAAGCGCTACCCGAGCGGCCGTCAGGCTTCGCTGGAGCGCCCGCAGGGCAACGTGGAGGTCTGGCTGGAGGTTGACCGCAGCGGCAGAGTGCTGGCTTCCGGTATTGCCAGCAGGGCGCCGAACATGCTGCTCAATCGCGCTGCGCTTAGTTCCCTGCAAAGCATCAGCCAGCTGAAGCCCTTCCCTGAAGAGGCTTTTGCCGGACAAAGCAGCAAAAAATTTACCGCGACGTTTAATTATCAGGCGCCATAAGCCTAATTAATCATTTGTTTTTACAGGAAAAGAAATGAAAAACTTTAATTATTCTGGGATTGCGTTAGCCGTGGTGTCGGCCCTGTTATCGGGGGCCTCGCTGGCGGCGGAAAGCAGCGACGTGGGGGAGATTAACGTTAAGGGGCAATCGCTCGGCGGCGGTCTGATGGTGCAGGAAGACAGCGGCAAAGCGCGTTCCACCCTGACCAAAGAGGCGATGGAAAAAGCCCCCGGCGCCAGCAACGCTATCGACATGCTGAAATATACGCCGGGAATGAACGTCAACAGCAATGACGCCAGCGGCCTGAGCGGTATCGACTACACCATGCGCGGGATGAACTCGGATCAGATCGGCCTGTCGATGGACGGCATCCCGATTAACGACTCGGGCAACTATGCTGTCTACCCCAACCTGCTGGGCGACGCGGAAAACCTTGAGCAGATCTTTGTCACCCAAGGCTCTTCCGAGGCTGACGGCCCGCATATTGGTTCCAGCGGCGGTAATATTGGCCTTGTGACAAAGCGTCCCTCAAAGGAGTTTGGCGGCTTCGTCAAACAAACGCTCGGCAGCCATAACCTCAGCAAAACTTTCGCTCGTCTGGAGACCGGGGAGTACAACGGTTTTAGCAACTGGCTCTCGTACTCGCATACTGAAGCCAAAAAATGGCGCGGGGAGGGGCGTAATTATTCCGATAAGTTCGAAATGAACTCGCTGTACGAGGATGGCAACGGCAACAGCAGCAACCTGATCATGAAGTATAACCGTCAGGATAACAGCAACTATAACACCCTGAGTAAAGCGCAGTTCGAAGAAGACCCGCGTCAGGACTACTCGACCACCCCGGTCTACAACAGCAAAGGTCAACTGAGCAAATATTACAAGCTGAACCGTAATCCGTTTGAAACCTTCACCCTCTCTTTTACCCAGCGCTTACAGCTGCGCGATAACCTCGCGTTGACCGTTCAGCCCTATTACTACTGGGGTAACGGCGGCAGCTTTACCGGACAAACGGCCTCGGTGCTGTCCAATACGTCTGATACCGCCGGACAGTACGATCTCAGCAACCTGACTTCCAATACCTACTACCGGCCTTCGTGGACCCAGACCTGGCGGCCGGGCGTTACCACGAAATTGAAGTGGGATATTAACGACGAACACAGCCTGGATATTGGCTACTGGTACGAGCGCGCGCGTCAGTCGCAGACCCAGCCGTTTATTAGCATTCAGGACGATGGCAACCCGGCGAACGTTTCCGGCAAACCGGGTGGTTCCGATCAGGTTAAAGATGCGAACGGCAATACGGTACAGGGGCGTAACCAGTACACGGTGACTCCTGCGCACAAAGTATGGCTTCAGGACAGCTGGTTCGTGACGCCAGACTGGACGCTGGTGGGCGGGCTGGCTTATCAGTATGTAGAACGTAAAGGCGATAATAAAGGCAGCCTGTATAGCGCTGCGGAAAAACGCCAGGCGACCTACCATGAATTCCTGCCGAACTTTAGCATCAGCTATAAGCCGGATAGCGAAAATCAGCTGTTCTATAACCTGACGCGCAACATGCGTACGCCACCCAACTACGTGCTCTACAACGTCGGCGATTCGATCAGCACCAAACCTGAGCTGAGCTGGAACCACGAGCTGGGCTGGCGTTTTCAGCGCGAAGATATGCTGCTGAGCGCGACGCTCTTCTATATGCGCTATACCGACCGGCAGATTTCGACCACCAATGCGGATGGTGACTACGAAATGATGAACATCGGCAGCGTGGAGAGTAAAGGTCTGGAGCTGGAGTGGAGCGGTAAGCTGCCGTACAACTTCAACTACTACACCTCTTATACCTACACCCATTCCGAACAAAAAGACGACATTGTGAGCAACGGCGGACATCCGCTGCCAACAGCGGGCAAAACGGTGCCAAACGTACCGAAAAACATGCTTAACGCGTCGCTGGGCTATGACGATGGTCTCTACTACGGCAGCTTCGGCGGCAAATACGTCAGTTCGTTCTACGGCGATTTGACCAACGACGAAAAAATCGGCGGGCGCACGGTCTTTGATGTCGCCGCGGGCGTGCATCTGCCGGTGGATAAAAAGATTGTCAAAAGCGCCACCCTGCGCTTTGGCATCGATAACCTGTTCGATAAACAGTACCTGACCTCCGTCCGCTCGACGACTTTTAACGCGGCGGCTTACGACGGCGTGAAGGCCAGTACCCCGTACTACAACGTTGGCGAAGAGCGCACCTTTAGCGTCTCGCTGGAAGCAACCTTTTAATTAACCGGAGGGCACTCTGATGGATGCCAATCTGATTCACGATATTATTTTCTACGTTATGTACGCCGCGCTGGCGATCGCCGTGGTGATACTGGTTGAACGCGGCCTCTATTTTTCGTGGGCCCAGCGTCAGGCTTTGCGCTTTGAAAAGGCACTGACGCCGGACGTTCGTCGCGCGTCGGATCTGCCAGAATCGCTGACCGGCCGCAGTAGCCTCCCGCTGACCCTCATTCTGCCGGTGCTGGAGAAAAAGCAGACGGCGGAAGACCGTGAGGCGATGAGCGATCTGATCGACGCTCAGTATCTGCTCAGCAAACCGCAGATGTCGCGTGGGCTGTGGATGCTTGAAACCGTTGTCACCGCCGCGCCGCTGCTGGGCCTGCTGGGGACGATCCTCGGTATTATGGATACCTTTAAGGCCCTTTCCGCCTCCGGCGTCTCCGATGCCAGCATGGTTTCTGCGGGTATGGGGACCGCCCTGTATGCCACCGGCCTGGGCATTGCGATTGCGCTGCTGTGCCTGGTGGGCAATAACTATTTGCAAAGCCGCATGGAGCGAATCAACGAACTGCTGAAGGTGCTGCTGATCCGCGCCGGCAGCCCGGTCAGCCGTCCGGAGCAGGGCGGCAAACGCTGGGAAGGCCACGAGGCGCAGCGCTATGCCTGAACATGGTCAATGCGGGTGGCCGGCAGGCTGCCTGATGAGCGCGCTGGCGGGGAGCTGGATGCTGTTAAGCCAGCCGGTATGGGCGGCGTTCTCTATACCCGGCTACGAGCTGGTGTATAACGCGCCGCAGGAAACCACCTTACAGGATAATGATTTACGTCATGCCGCCGAACTCTGGCAGCAGATGTTCGATGCGGCGCGCAGCCATATCGATCTGGCGCAGTTTTATGTGGCGAATGAAAAAGGCTCTCTGCTGGATGGGGTTCTGGCACGTCTGCGGGCCGCCGGGGAGCGTGGAGTAAAAATTCGTTTTCTGATGGAGGAGAAGGGCGTGGGCCTTTCAACGCCGGAAACGCTGACGGCCCTGAAAGCGATCCCGAACCTGGAATTGCGGGTGATTCCGTTCCATCGGCTGACCGGCGGTATTGTTCACGCCAAGTATCTGCTGGTGGATGGCAAAGAGGCTTTTGTCGGTAGCCAGAATTTTGACTGGCGCGCGCTGGAACAGATCCAGGAGACCGGTCTGCGCATCAGCGATCCGCAAACGGTGCAGCAGATTCAGGCTATTTTCGATCAGGACTGGCAGGCGCAAGCTCTGCTGGCGGAGAGTAAGCCGGTACCGAAGCCGGCGCGGCAGGCGGTAGCGTCGGCCCCGCAGGGCAATTATCTGGTTGCCAGCCCGCGCGATTATAACCCGAGCGGGGTGATTGATTCGCAGGTGGCGCTGCCGCAGCTGCTGGCGAGCGCCAAATCGCGGATCCGGGTGCAGGTGATGGACTATGCGCCGCTGGCGTGGGGAGAAAAGGGGAGCCGGCCCTTTTATGCGCCCATTGATAACGCCCTGCGCAGCGCGGCGGCCCGCGGCGTACAGGTGGAGCTGATGGTGGCGAACTGGAACCTGAAAAAGCCGGAGGTATTCTGGCTGAAGAGTCTCTCTCTGGTGCCAAACGTTCAGCTAAAAGTGGTGACCATACCTCCCGCCAGCCGAGGGTTTATCCCCTTTGCCAGGGTGGTACACAGTAAGCTGATGACCATCGACGGTACGACGGCGTGGGTCGGAACCAGCAACTGGAGCGGAGGCTATTTCGATAACTCACGTAACCTTGAGCTGGTGCTGAATAATGCGTCGATGGCCGCGCGCGTGGACGCGCTTTACAGCCAGCTGTGGAATAGCCGCTATGCGGCACCGATCAAGGTCGATTTTGATTATCCGGTTCCGCATCCTGGCCGTGAGTTCGAATAGATAAATCGGCTGAGGCTTCCCCTCTCCCGAAGGGGGAGAGGGGAAACCTGTTTTCGCCCTCGTCAGAGGCTGCCTTATGCTTTGGGCTTAAAGCGCAGCAGACGGTTGGCGTTGCTCACGACGGTAATCGAAGAGAGCGCCATGGCCGCGCCTGCTACCACCGGGTTGAGCAGCGTTCCGGTCAGCGGCCACAGGATCCCGGCGGCAATCGGAATGCCCAGCGAGTTATAAACAAACGCCCCCAGCAGGTTCTGCTTCATATTACGCAGCGTGGCCTTAGCGATTTCCAGCGCATCGGCGACGCCGTTCAGGCTATGGCGCATCAGGGTGATAGCCGCCGTTTCAATGGCGACATCGCTGCCGCCGCCCATGGCGATGCCCACATCGGCCTGCGCCAGCGCGGGCGCATCGTTGATACCGTCGCCGATCATCGCCACCTGGTGCCCCTGGCTTTGCAGGCGTTTAATCACATCGGCTTTACCGTCCGGCAGCACTCCGGCAATCACCTCATCAATGCCCGCCTCTTTGGCGATAGCGTTGGCGGTGGTGGGGTTATCTCCGGTCAGCATCACCAGCCGATAGCCCTGGCGGTGCAGCCTGGCTAATGCCGCCACGCTATCTTCGCGCAGCGGATCGCGGATGGCGAACAGCGCCGCCGCCTGACCATCCACCGCCAGCAGTACCGGCGTCGCGCCCTGTGACGCCTGGGCGGTCATTTCGTCTTCTATTTCAGCCGTTGCAATCTTGTGCTCATTCAGCAGCGCCTGGTTACCGAGCAGCAGACGGTGGCCTTCGGCTTCGCCGCTGACGCCCAGCCCGCGCAGCGTGCGGAAATTATCTACCGCAGGCAGGCGTTGGTCTGCGGCTTTGTCGAGGATGGCGCGCGCCAGCGGGTGACTGGAGCCTTGCTCCAGAGACGCCGCCAGGCGCAGAGCGGCGGATTCATCCATAGCGGTAAAGGTTTTTATCGCCACCACCTGCGGTTTACCCTCGGTGAGGGTACCGGTTTTATCAAAGACCAGCGTATCGAGGGTGCTGGCGCGCTGCAGCGCATCGGCGTCGCGCACCAGTACCCCGAACTCCGCTGCGCGGCCCACGCCTGAGATAATCGACATCGGCGTCGCCAGCCCCAGGGCGCACGGACAGGCGATAATCAGCACCGTGGTGGCGATCACCAGGGTGTAGACAATTTGCGGCGCCGGGCCAAAAAAGTACCAGATTGCGGCGCTGAACAGGGCTATCGCCACGACCGCCGGGACGAACACGGCGGAGATTTTGTCCGCCAGCTGGCCGATTTCAGGTTTACTGCTCTGCGCCTGGCGCACCATACGGATAATGCGCGCCAGCGTGGTTTGGCTGCCGACGGCGCTGGCGGTAAACAGCACGCTGCCGTCCTGCACCACGGTCCCGGCATGAACGGCGTCGCCGTCGCCTTTTTGCTGCGGCACCGGTTCGCCGGTGAGCATCGCTTCATCGAACCAGGCTTCGCCCTGGCTAATGACCCCGTCGACCGGTACGCGATCGCCGGTGGTCAGACGCAGGGTCATTCCCGCCTGAACCTCCGCCAGCGGCAGATCTTTTTCGCCTTCGTCGGTGACCACCCGCGCTGACGGCGGGGTTAAATCGAGTAGTTTTTCCAGCGCTTTCGAAGAGCGCTGGCGCGCGCGGGCTTCCAGCATATGGCCGAGGTTAATCAGACCGATAATCATCGCGCTGGCTTCATAATAGAGGTGGCGTGCTTCCATCGGAAACCACTGCGGCCACAGATTGACGCTCATCGAGTAGAGCCAGGCGACGCCGGTACCCAGCGCCACCAGCGTATCCATTGTCGCGGTGCCGTTCTTCAGGCTTTTCCACGCGCTGCGGTAGAAATGGCCACCGGCAAACACCATCACCGCCAGCGTGACAACACCGATAGCCAGCCACAGGGAGCGGTTATCATCGCTGACCATCATGTTGTCGCCGATCATCCCCCAGCCCATGACCGGGATACCGACCAGCAGGGCGACGATCGCCTGCCAGCGGAAGCGCTTCATGGTGGCGACAGCGGTTTCCTGCTGACGCTCGCGGCGTTCGAGGTCGTCTTCGATGGCTTCCGCGCCGTAGCCCGCTTTCTCTACGGCCTGGACTAATTCTGCGGCGGACGCGCTGCCCATCACCAGCGCAGTGCGTTCCGCCAGGTTAACCCGCGCCTGTGAGACCCCCGGTACCGCCGCAAGCGCGTTTTGTACCCGAGAAACACAGCTGGCGCAGCTCATGCCGTTGATCAACAGCTGCTGGCTGTCATCTTCGTCACGGGCTGCCGGAAGCTCAGTGGTGGCCGCTGTCAGCGCTTCCGGCGGGATTGATGATTCTGCCAGCGGTTTAGCCTTTGGGTGGCTGAGCTCCGCGCCGTATCCGGCCTGTTTAATGGTCTCAATCAGCGCTTCCGCGCTGGCGCTGCCCGTCACGTGAGCTTCGGTAACGGTCACTTCCGCCTGCTCAACGTCGGGACGCTGTTCCAGGCTCTCTTTTACCCGTTTAACGCAGTGGCCGCAGGAGAGGCCATCAAGCGCAAGGTCGATAGTGTTAGACATAAATAACTCCTGAATAATTTCCGGTTAATGATTGACCGAACACACTCTTTCATCGAGTATTAGCAAGGTTAAACCTTCCAGCAAGGGGAAGGTCAAGGGGGAAAGATGAATATTAGCGATGTGGCGAAAAAAACCGGTTTAACCAGTAAAGCGATCCGTTTTTACGAAGAGAAGGGGCTGGTGACGCCGCCGCTGCGTAGCGAAAATGGCTACCGCAGCTACAGCCAGCAGCATCTGGATGAACTGACCCTGCTGCGCCAGGCGCGCCAGGTGGGGTTTAATCTGGAAGAGTGCCGTGAGCTGATATTTCTGTTTAACGATCCGTCGCGGCACAGTGCTGACGTGAAACGCCGGACGCTGGAGAAAGTGGCGGACATTGAGCGCCATATCAGCGAGCTGCAGGGGATGCGCGCGCATCTGCTGGCGCTGGCGGACTCCTGCCCCGGCGATGACAGCGCGGATTGCCCGATCATCGATAATCTTTCGGGCTGCTGTCACCGCAAAGCGCAGGCTTAACGCCCGGCGGGGAGCTCCCTGACCCGCAGGGTAATCCCCTCAACGGCGACCACTTCAATCTTGCTGCCCGCCGCGAGGTCTTCATCGGCAATGACCGGCCATGAACTATCGCCCACGCGGACGTGTCCGCGACCGTTAACCAGCGCCGTTTCCAGCGTAAAGCGGCGGCCAAGCAGCTGCTGCCCGCGCTGATTAAGCTGAGCGTCCGCCGGCTTCTGGCGCTTAACGCGGTTACGCAGCCAGCGCGACCATAGCCAGGCCGCCAGCAGAGTCAGGACGGCAAACAGCGTACCCTGCCACTCCCAGCTCAGCGGCAGCATCCAGACCAGCAGCCCGGTTACGACGCCGGCAATGCCGCTCCACAGCAGATAACCGTTGCCGCCGAGCATTTCCGCCGCCAGCAGCAGCCCGCCGAGGCTGAGCCAGAAAATATGCGGGTGGGCGAGAATCAGCGCGATCATGATTTTTTCTGCGCGCCGGCGCCTTCTTTAAGCAGCTCGCCGATCCCGGCGATGGAGCCCATCAGGCTGCTGGCGTCGAGCGGCATCAGCACCACTTTACTGTTGCTGGCCGCGCCAATTTGCTGCAGCGCATCGGTATATTTCTGCGCGACAAAGTAGTTGATGGCCTGAATGTCGCCGGAGGCGATAGCGGATGAGACCATCTGCGTGGCGCGCGCTTCCGCTTCCGCGGAACGTTCGCGCGCCTCTGCCTGTAAAAACGCCGACTGACGCTCGCCTTCGGCTTTGAGGATCTGCGACTGCTTCTCGCCCTCGGCTTTTAAAATTTCCGCCTGACGTATCCCTTCGGCCTCAAGAATATAGGCGCGCTTGGTTCGCTCGGCTTTCATCTGGGCGTTCATTGAGGCGATAAGCTCCGCTGGCGGACGCACATCGCGGATCTCAACGCGGGTAATTTTGATCCCCCACGGGTTGGTCGCTTCATCGACGATATGCAGCAGGCGGGTGTTGATGCTGTCGCGCTGGGAGAGCATTTCGTCCAGCTCCATGGAGCCCAGCACGGTACGAATATTAGTCATGGTCAGGTTGATGATCGCCAGCTCGAGGTTGCTGACTTCATAGGCGGCCTTCGGCGCGTCGATGACCTGAATAAAGCACACCGCATCAATGGTGACGTTGGCGTTATCGCGCGAAATCACCTCCTGCGAAGGGATATCGAGCACCTGCTCCATCATATTAATTTTGCGCCCGATACGATCCATAAAGGGCACCACCAGGCTCATACCCGGCTGCAGCGTTTGCGTATAGCGGCCAAAGCGCTCTACCGTCCACTGGTAGCCCTGAGGAACAATTTTTACCGCCGCTCCGACGATAACCAGCGCGACGAAAATAAGAATGGGGATAAAAATCAGCATCAAAAACCTCCTGTCTTGTTGCCTGTTGATGCGCCGGAAGAGCGGCGCGCGTTTAACCAGAGTATATCTTTCCGCGCATCCGGGTGAAAGAAAAGTGGAGTAAACTAGAGGCGTTGTCGAAAAACTGGGAATAATAATGACCGAAAGTAACGCTATTTTGCGCCTGGAGAACGTGGGTTTTCAGGCCGATGGGGTGACCATCCTTAATGAGATTAATTTTCAGCTCAGAGCAGGGGAATTTAAGCTGATTACCGGCCCTTCCGGCTGCGGAAAAAGCACGTTATTAAAAATAATCGCTTCGCTGCAAAGCCCCACCTCGGGGAGCATTTTCTTCGCCGGTAAAGATATTAATGACTTAACGCCGGAAACCTATCGCCAGCAGGTTTCCTACTGCGCGCAAACCCCGGCGCTGTTCGGCGATTCGGTGTATGACAACCTGATCTTCCCGTGGCAGATCCGTCAAAAACAGCCGGATCCTAAGGCGCTGGTGGCCGATCTTGCCCGCTTCGGTCTGGCGAAAAATACGCTGGAAAAATCCATTAACGAGCTGTCTGGCGGGGAAAAGCAGCGCGTTTCATTGATTCGCAATCTGCAGTTTTTACCGCAGGTGCTGCTGCTCGATGAAATAACCAGCGCGCTGGACGAGAGCAATAAAAAAAATGTGAATGAGATTATTCACCGCTATGCGAGCGAAAAAAATATCGCCGTTCTGTGGGTCACTCACGATAGCAATGAAATTGCCCATGCGGATGAAGTGATTACGCTCCAGCCTGCCGGCGGCAAAGCGCAGGAGGAGCAAAAAAATGAACGGGCATAATATTACCAACGAGTCGCTGGCGTTATCCATGGTTCTGGTGCTGGTGGCGATTGTGGTCAGCTACCGGGAAAAGCTGGCGCTGGAAAAAGATATTATCTGGAGTATCTGCCGGGCGATTGTGCAGCTGATCATCGTCGGCTACGTGCTGAAATATATCTTTAACGTTAATCACGCCGTGCTGACGCTGCTGATGGTGCTGTTTATCTGCTTTAACGCGGCGTGGAATGCGAAAAAACGCAGCAAATATATCGATAAAGCCTTTGTTTCTTCATTTATCGCGATAACCACCGGCGCCGGGTTAACCCTGGCGGTGCTGGTTTTTTCCGGGTCGATTGCTTTTGTGCCGATGCAGGTCATTCCAATCGCCGGGATGGTGGCCGGCAACGCGATGGTGGCGGTCGGGCTGTGCTACAACAATATGGGGCAGCGGTTTAGCAGCGAGCAGCAGCAGATTCAGGAGAAGCTGAGCCTGGGCGCAACGCCGAAGATGGCTTCCGCGAGGCTGATCCGCGATAGCATTCGCGCCGCGCTGATCCCGACGGTGGATTCGGCGAAAACGGTAGGGTTGGTGAGCCTGCCGGGGATGATGTCGGGGCTGATTTTCACCGGGATTGATCCGGTAAAAGCGATTAAGTATCAGATTATGGTGACGTTCATGCTGCTCTCTACCGCCAGTCTGTCAACGATTATCGCCGGGTATCTGACCTACCTGAAGTTCTTTAACGCTCGCCATCAGCTGGTGGTGACGCAGCTGAAAAAACGGGCGTAAGCGTTTCCCGGGTTGCGGCGTAAACGCCTTACCCGGGCTACAAGATCATCCAGTCTGTAGTCCGGCTACGCGCAGCGCGAGCCGGGTTTTTTGCGATTAATAAAGCAGAGAGTAGAGCTGGCGGCGGTACTTCGCGGCCAGCGCGTCGCCGGTGCCCAACGCGGAGAGGATCTCCTGGAGCATCTTGCGCACTTCGCCGTTTCCGGCGCCTAAATCTTTTTGTAGATGGCTGAACAGCAGCGCCAGCGCCTCTTCGTTACGCCCTACCTGATGCAGCTGTAATGCCAGCTGGGAGGCCAGCGCCGCGTCTTGCGGGTTCTGCTCTACCTGCTGCTGCAGCTGCTGAATTTCCGGCGTGTCGGCGGCTTTTTTCAGCAGCTCGATCTGCGCCACCAGCCCCTGATAGCGGGTATCCTGATCCTGCAGCGGCACGGCTTTCAGCACGGTTTCCGCTTCATCGGAACGGTGCAGGGCAATCAGCGTTTCCGCCAGCAGCAGGCCAATCTGGCTCTCCTGGTTCGACAGCTGCCAGGCGTCTTTCAGCAGCGGCAGGGCTTCGGCGTAGTTCTCTTCCTCCATCAGCGCCAGCGCCTGCTGCGCCTTGAGTTCCTCTTCGCGCGGCAGGAACTTATCCAGCAGCGCGCGCACCGCTTCTTCCGGCTGCGGGCCTTCGAAGCCGTCGACCGGCTGACCGTTCTGGAACAGGTAAACCGTAGGGATAGCGCGCAAGCCAAACTGCGAAGCCAGCATTTGTTCGGCATCGCAGTCAACCTTAGCAAGGGTAAACAGACCGTTGTACTGGGCGGCCAGGCTCTCCAGCACCGGCGTCAGCTGCTCGCAATGTTGGCTGCGCGCGGACCAGAAATAGAACAGCACCGGCGTCGCTGCGGACTGCTGCAGCGTCTGGTGTAGGTTAGCTTCGGTAATATTGACAATATTCTGTGCGGACATGAGCGAGTCTCTTTAGTCGATACTTGTATAGATATATGGGGGCGACGGCAGGCGCTTCAACTTAGCCCTGGATAATTTTGTCCATCGCGCGGGTCGGCAGCAGGCGTTTCAGCAGGGCGACCGCGTGCGTCACCAGGGTTACCGGGTAGCGCAGCTTCGGTTTATCGCTGACAAAAGCATGGCGCACTTTTTCCACCACGGCTTCCGGTCCGAGAGTAAAGCGGGCGGCAATGCCGGGGTTTTCCACCGGCTTATCGGCCTGGGTCTGGTTAACGTTGTTGGTGAAACGGGTGCGGATGGGGCCCGGCTCAATCAGGCTGACCTTAATGCCGCTGTGGCGCAGCTCCATGCGCAGCGCGTCGGACCAGGCCTCCAGCGCGTATTTACTCGCGGCATAGGCGCCACGGCCGGGGCTGGAGATGATCCCCATCACCGATGAGGTCATCACGATACGCCCCTCGCCGTGCGGCTCCATGGCCGGAAGCAGCAGCATCGTTAGCTGATGGGCGCCGAAAAAGTTGGCGGAAAACTGCTGCTCCATCTGCTGGCGGCTGATGGTCGGCAGCGGGCCGTAGACGCCGTAGCCCGCGTTGTTAAACAGGCCATACAGGCGGTTATCGGTCAGGGCAATCACCTCGGCGGCGGCGCGTTCAACGCTCTGCGGATCGTCAAGATCCAACAGAACACCGCTCAGCCCCAGTTCGTGCATCCGCGCGACATCTTCTGCTTTGCGGCAGGCTGCCAGCACGTTAAAGCCCTGGCGCTTTAAATCAAGGGCGCTTTCAAGACCAATTCCGCTGGAACATCCTGTAACTAAAACCGATTTTTGCATAACTTTACCTGCGAATGACTCGCTGTTATCAGGAGTCATGATTAACTAAGGGAGCCAAACGCGTCGCCATCCAGTCGGCGATAAACGGCTGGGCGTCTCGATTGGGGTGAATTCCATCGTCCTGCATCCACTGCGGTTTCAGATAAACCTCTTCCATAAAAAAGGGCAGCAGAGGAATATCAAACTCTTTGGCCAGTGCCGGATAGATTGCGCTAAAGGCTTCATTATAACGGCGGCCATAGTTGGCGGGCAGGCGAATTTGCATCAGCAGCGGCTGGGCATTCGCCGCTTTGATATGCTCAAGAATGGTACGCAGCGTCTGCTCCGTCTGCTGCGGGGGGAAACCGCGCAGTCCATCGTTACCGCCGAGCTCCACCAGCACCCAGCGCGGCTGGTGCTGCTTAAGCAGCGCCGGAAGCCTTGCCAGCCCCTGCTGCGAGGTATCGCCGCTGATGCTGGCGTTCACCACCGGCGTTTTGGTCTGCCACTTATCGTTAAGCAGCGCAGGCCAGGCGGTATTGCCCGCCATACGATAACCGGCGCTCAGACTGTCGCCGAGAACCAACAGCGTGTCGGCCGCCATCGCGCGGCAGGTAAACAGGACCAGAAACAGGAAAGGCAAATGCCAGCGGAAAACATACTTGAAGTTCATCATCTTAAGAAATCCGTCGGTCAGGGTGAGCATCAGCTGTCCATCCTTACCGGAGTTGAGCTGGTTGTCAAACAAGGGCAAACCATCGCCCTGATTGGCGAGTCGGGGTCCGGTAAATCGACGCTGCTGGCGATCCTGGCCGGGCTGGACGACGGCAGCAGCGGAGAAGTCTCGCTGCTTGGCAAGCCGCTGCATCAGATGGACGAAGAGGCGCGGGCGAAGCTGCGCGCAAAGCATGTCGGCTTTGTGTTTCAATCCTTTATGCTGATACCCACCCTCAATGCGCTGGAAAACGTCGAGCTTCCGGCGCTGCTGCGCGGCGAAAGTGACAGCCAGAGCCGCGGCAGCGCCCGGGCCCTGCTGGAGCAGCTGGGGCTGGGTAAACGCCTGCATCACCTGCCGGTGCAGCTTTCCGGCGGCGAGCAGCAGCGGGTCGCGCTGGCGCGCGCGTTTAACGGCCGCCCGGAGCTGCTGTTCGCCGATGAACCCACCGGCAACCTCGACCGTCATACCGGAGATAAAATTGCCGATCTGCTGTTTTCGCTTAACCGCGAGCACGGCACCACGCTGATCCTCGTCACCCACGATCCGCTGCTGGCGGCGCGCTGCGACCGGCGGCTGCGGCTGGTAGATGGCCAGCTGCGGGAGGAAGCATGATTGCCCGCTGGTTCTGGCGCGAATGGCGCTCGCCGTCGCTGCTGATTGTCTGGCTGGCGCTAAGCCTGGCGGTGGCCTGCGTGCTGGCGCTGGGCTCGATAAGCGACCGCATGGAGAAAGGACTCAGCCAGCAGAGCCGGGAATTTATGGCTGGCGACCGCACGCTGCGCAGCTCACGCGAAGTCCCTGGCGCATGGATTGACGAAGCGCGTCGCCTTGGCTTAACCGTCGGCGAACAGCTGGGCTTCGCCACCATGACCTTTTCCGGCGATACGCCGCAGCTGGCGGACGTCAAAGCGGTTGACGAGCGTTATCCGCTGTATGGTCAGCTGCAGACCCAGCCGCCGGGGCTGAAGCCGCACGCCGGGACCGTGCTGCTGGCGCCGCGATTAATGGCGCTGCTGAATCTGAAAACCGGCGACACTATTGATGTCGGCGACGCTACGCTGCGCATTGCCGGCGAGGTGATTCAGGAGCCGGATGCCGGCTTTAACCCCTTCCAGATGGCGCCGCGGCTGATGATGAACACCGCCGACGTGGCGAAAACCGGCGCGGTACAGCCAGGCAGCCGCGTTTCCTGGCGCTATAAGTTCGCCGGAACCCCGCAGCAGCTGGCGGATTATGAAAAATGGCTGCTGCCGAAGCTGGGGCCGGAACATCGCTGGATCGGCCTGGAGCAGGACGACAGCGCGCTGGGCAAATCGCTGGAACGCTCGCAGCAGTTTTTACTGCTGTCGGCGTTGTTAACGCTGCTGCTGGCGGTCGCCGCGGTGGCGGTGGCGATGAGCCATTACTGCCGCAGCCGTTACGATCTGGTGGCGATCCTCAAAACCCTCGGCGCCGGGCGGGCTCAGCTGCGCAAGCTGATTGTCGGCCAGTGGCTGATGCTGTTGGCGATGGCGGTGGTTGCCGGCGGGGCGATGGGCGTCGGGCTGGAAAATATTCTGCTGGTGATGCTTAAACCGGTGCTCCCGGCGGTGTTGCCGGCGGCGAGCGGCTGGCCGTGGCTGTGGGCGATCGGCGCGATGGTGGTGATTTCCCTGCTGGTCGGGCTGCGACCCTATCGACTGCTGCTGGCGACCCTGCCGCTGCGAGTGCTGCGCCAGGATGTTGTCGCTAATGTCTGGCCGCTTAAGTTCTATATTCCCGTGGTGTGCTTGGTCGTGGTGGTGCTGCTGGCGCTGCTGATGGGCGGTAGCCCTCTGCTATGGGCGGTGCTGGCGGGCGCCGTGGTGCTGGCGCTGGTGTGCGGCCTGGCGGGATGGGGCGTTCTGTGGCTGCTGAAGCGTTTGACGTTAAAAGCGCTGCCGCTGCGCCTGGCGGTGAATCGTCTGCTGCGTCAGCCGTGGTCGACCCTGAGCCAGCTGGCGGCCTTTTCGCTGTCGTTTATGCTGCTGGCCCTGCTGCTGGTGCTGCGCGGCGATCTGCTCGATCGCTGGCAGCAGCAGCTGCCGCCGGAAAGTCCTAACTACTTTCTGATCAACATCGCCCCGGAGCAGGTGGTGCCGGTGAAAACCTTCCTTGCCGAACATCAGACCCGCGCCACCGAGTTCTATCCCATCGTGCGCGCCCGCCTGACGCAAATCAACGGCCAGGCGACGGAAGGCAATAAAGATGAAGCCCTGAACCGCGAGCTTAACCTCACCTGGAGCCGCGAGCGGCCTGATCATAATCCGCTGGTGGCCGGAACCTGGCCGCCGAAAGCGGGCGAGGTCTCGATTGAAGAGGGGCTGGCGCAGCGGCTGGGCGTCAAGCTCGGCGATAGCGTGACGTTTACCGGGGATACCCAGGACTTTAGCGCGAAAGTGTCCAGCGTGCGCAAAGTTGACTGGGAGAGCCTGCGGCCAAACTTCTTCTTTATCTTCCCTCAGGGGGCGCTCGACGGGCAGCCGCAAAGCTGGCTCACCAGCTTCCGCTGGGATAACGGCAACGGGATGCTAACGCAGCTCAACCGCGAATTCCCCACCGTCAGCCTGCTGGATATCGGCGCGATTTTGCAGCAGATTGGCCAGGTGCTGACACAGGTAAGCCGCGCCCTTGAGGTGATGGTGATTCTGGTCACCGCCTGCGGCGTGTTGCTGCTGTTGGCGCAGGTGCAGGTCGGGATGCGCCAGCGTTATCAGGAACTGGTGGTCTGGCGCACGCTGGGGGCCGGTAAGTCTCTGCTGCGCACCACGCTGTGGGCGGAGTTCGCCCTGCTGGGCGTGGTGTCAGGCGTGGTGGCGGCGATTGGCGCAGAGGTAGCGCTGGCGCTGCTGCAAAGCAAAATCTTTGACTTCCCGTGGTCTCCGGACTGGCGGCTATGGGTGATGCTGCCGCTGTGCGGGGCGATACTGCTGTCGCTGTGCGGCGGCTGGCTGGGGCTGCGTTTGCTGAAAGGGAAGGCGCTGTTCCGCCAGTTTAGTCAGGGATAGCGTGAATGATGTTGCCCGGGCAAGGCGTCAGCCGCGACCCGGGGTTTTCACCCGGCTCGCGCTGCGCTTAGCCGGGCTACCGTTTCACAGCTGTCTACGGGAAAATAGCCCGGGTAAGGCGTTAGCCGCAACCCGGGGGGGGGCCGGTACGGATGAGAGTGGCTATTACAGATGACCGTGGTTCAAGACGGTGAGCGGCTCGTTGACGTCGAAGATTTTGCAGATAACGTCATCCACGCCGAGAGATTTCAGGCGTGCGGTATGCTTGTTGAGATAAGCGAGCGCGGTTTCTTCATTCTCAAAAAGATAGATCCCGCCCGCTTCCTGATCCTTTTCGCTTTCCGTCCAGACCTTCCAGATAAACCCCGGTTCCTGATTGATAGACTCGGCCAGTTCCACGAGCTGACGGGACATCTCGCTGCCGAAGGGGCCATTAAAAGCAAAGTGCAGCTGCAGTAGTTTTTTCGACATAGTTCCTCCATGGATGAAGTTTGCGCGGTAATAGACCATTTTAATGACATGGCGATGAAAAGATAACCACTGTTTTTTTAACGGCACAAAATGGTAAGTCACTGATTTTTAACCGCACGAAACATTAAAAACTCAACAACACGTCATACTCAATCGCAGTTAATATTCAACTGGCAAATATAAGGTTGCTTATTAATCAAGGAAAAAGTATGGCACATAAAATAAAAGCGCTGGCGATAACGATCGGCGCAGCCCTGGCGTTAACCTCTTTTGCATCCCAGGCGGAAATTACGCTTTTAAAACAAGATCCGCAGGCGGGCGATCCGTTAAGCCGGCTTAACTTCACCGTCGGCGGGAGCATCCGTCCCCAGTTCAATATGATGTCCGGCGACGGAGACAAAGGCTCTTATAAACGTAACGGTTTCGATGGCGGCACCCGTTTCCGCTTCGCCGCCGACTACTATCTGTTCGATGATATTAGCTGGATCAGCTACTACGAGCTGGGCGTCAATATTCCGGCGCTTTTCGACTGGGATAACCACTATGCCGAAGGCGCGAATAACACCAGCCGCCGTATGCTCTATACCGGCCTGAAAAGCGATACCTGGGGGACGTTAACCTACGGTCAGCAGAACAGCGTTTATTACGACGTGGTCGGGGTAAAAACCGATATCTGGGATTACGACATGATAGGCCAGGCGCCGGGTAACGGCATCAACGGTGACTACGATGGTTCCTATCGCTCACGCAATATGCTGAAATACAAGAAAACCGTTGGCGATGTCGATCTCTACGCTTCTTACTTATTCGAAGACAGCGAATATCTGCCGGGCAACGGCCTGCGCTACAAGCGTAAAGGCGGTGGCTCCATCGGCGCCGATTACCACATTATGAAGGATTTGACCTGGGGTGCCGCGTGGAACTATACCCGCGCCGATATGCGTAACCCCTCGAGTTCAGACAGCAAATCATACGACCAGAATATCGTCGGTACCGCCCTAAGCTGGACGCCGGATAACTGGACCTTCTCCTTCGGCGGCGGCTGGTATCAGAACTTCCTGACCACCAAAAAAACCGATGTTCATAACTACTTCGCGGGCGATGCCTGGGGTATTGAGTACTTTGCCGGTTATAAATTCCCGATTGGTCAGTATGCGGTGAAATCTATTCAGCCGTACTTTATGGGCGACCGCCTGCAGTACGTGAACGGCCGCAACTATCAGCGGATTGATAACGGCGTCGGCGTGAGCTTCCAGCTGGATTACGGTTTCCGCGTTGACTACGAACACGTCTTCACGTCAAGCACCGACAACCTGGGCGATATGAACCTGGTGCGTCTGCGCTACGACTTCTAAGCTGAAACACTTCCCCGGCGGCGCTGCGCTTCCGGGGCTCGCCGTTTGCGGACCCGTAGCCCGGCTAAGGCGTTTACGCCGCTAGCCGGGACAAGGGAGGATGTGACTACTGCGCCTGCGCCAGCCAGGCGGCGACGTCCTGCCAGCTGCCGCGAAAAATAATCTTCTCCGCTTTTTTGCCGAGCTGGTAGCGGTACATTGGGTCGTAATACTCGTTCAGCAGGGGAACCAGCCAGCTGAAGTGGGCTTCGGTGCTGGCGCTGCGCTGCTGCTCCAGCAGGGCTTCATCAAGCCTGGCAGTGAGCTGGGCAAAACGCTGTAACCCGAGGCGGCGGCGGATAGCGAACAGGCCGTGGTGCAGATATTCGCTATATGCCCGCCAGCCTTGCTCTTCGCCGTAGGCCGCCAGGAAATCGCGATGCATCCGGGTAAAATACTCCTCGCGCAGCCGTTCAAGACGGATCTCAAACGGATCTTCCACTACCGCCAGCGGCGACTGCGCCATGCGCAGACGCATACATTCCGGCAGGTGATTGGCGCCGATCATATGCCCCTCATCTTCCAGCACCCAGCGCGTCTGCCGCTCTGACTTTTTGAGCATCGCCACGGCAAGATGATTTTCAAAGGTTGCCTGCTGATACTGCTCCTGCAGGGTACGGCCAAATGAAGAGCCGCGATGGTGGGCGAGGCCCTCGAGATCGATGCCGTCGGGCTGGGCGCAGACCAGCAGGGTTTTACCGTTACCGGTACAGCCGCCAATCAGCACGATAGGGCGCTGCACCAGCTCTTCGGTCAGCTGGATAGCCGCATGGCGCAGCGCTTTATAGCCGCCGGTAATCAGCGGGTAATCCACGCCTGCGTCCTTCAGCCACTGCTGCACGATATGCGAACGCTGGCCGCCGCGGGCGCAGCACAGGTAGCCCTCGGGATAACGCGCGCAGGCTTCTTTCCAGGCGGCGAGGCGGCTGGCGCGAATCTCGCCGCTGACCAACTGATGACCCAGCGCGAGAGCGGCTTCCGGCCCCTGACGTTTATAGCAGGTGCCGACTGCGGCGCGTTCGTCGTCGTTCATCAGCGGCAGGTTGACCGCCGCGGGCATGGCGCTTTGCCTGAATTCAATCGGGGCGCGTACGTCAATCAGCGGCGTATCGCTGGCGAGGATCTGCCGAATATTCTGTGGGACTAATTGCATCATTTAAACCGTTAAGCCATCCAGACGCGTCGTTCGACGCGATAATCCTCCTATTGTACGCGGTGAGCGGTAGGCTGAATTGATTTTTCACGGTGTATCGCTGAATAGTGTCAGGAATCCCTGGATTTCCGGGGCCGAATGGACGAACAGCGAGGCGATATCCTGCACCGCTTTACCATGATGATCTTTGCGCCAGGCGAGGCTCAGAGGAGAGGGGGGACGCATCGCCGGGATCTGTCGGGCGATCAGCTCACCGCGAGCGATAAGCGGCTGGCACAGCGGCTCGGGTAAAAAGCCGATACCGACGCCGGCGATATGCGCCGCGATTTTAGTTTCGATATCGGGAACCACAATCTCTTTTTGCCCCGGCAGACGCCAGGCGACGCGCTTGGTCAATCTCCGGGCGCTGTCCTCAATATTGACCGCAGGATAGCGACGTAGCTGGGCCTCCGATAGCGGATCGCTTTGCTGGCCGAGCGGGTGATGCGGCGACATCACGAACAGCCAGGACACTTCGCCCAGCGGGGTGACCGCAATATTTTCGCCTAACGGTTCGGTGCCGGTAACGCCAATCGCCAGCGAAAAGTCATCGTGCAGAAGCGTATCCCAGACGCCCATATAAATTTGTCGCGAAAAATGAAACTGCGTAAAGGGGTAACGTTGGCTGAGCCAGGCCAGCAGCCGGGCGATGGCCTGCGGGTCATACATCAGGTTATTTACTACAATATTGACCTGGCGCTCCACGCCGTCGTTTATCTGCTGTAGCTCTCCGGGCATACTGTCAATCCAGCCAAGCCATTCTCTGGCCTGCGCCAGCAGGTGCATCCCGGCCGGGGTCAGCAGTACGCTGCGCGTGGTGCGGGAAAAGAGCGCGACGCCGGTGTTATCTTCCAGTAATTTGATGCGATAGCTAATAGTGGCGGTTGTTTTATAGAGTTTTTCCGCCGCTCTGGAGAAGCTGCCGCTCTCCGCTACGCTGACAAAGGTACGTAGTGTTTCGGGGTCTAGCATCGCCTTATTCCTCGTAATTTAATAATTCCCCCATGATTTTTAAGTATTTTTTCATAATAACCATTTCAATTATGTGGCTTAAATCAGGTTTTGGAAAATTATTCCAACTTATAGTTGATACCACTTTGAGATGGCCATGAATTGACCGGTACATCTCTTACCCTCAAGGTATGAGGAGGGGAACGGTTTTTAATGACTAAGGAATATGCAATGAAGCTAGAAGTATTGCCGCTGACGCGCGAAGCCTTCCGCCCCTATGGGGACGTTATCGAAACGGAAGGACAGGATTTTTTCCACATCAACGATGGCAAAGTCCAGCGTTTTCACGATCTGGCGATGGTGGAAACCCTGCAGCAGGAGCGCACGCTGATTAGCATTAACCGCGCCCAGCCGGCGGCGCTACCGATTGTGGTCACCGAGCTGGAACGTCATCCGCTGGGCACCCAGGCGTTTGTGCCGATGAACGGTGAAGCCTTTGTCGTGGTGGTCGCGGCAGGAGGCGATCAACCGGACATGACCACCCTGCGGGCGTTTATCTCCAATGGCCGTCAGGGGGTCAATTACCATCGTAACGTCTGGCATCACCCGCTGTTTGCCTGGCAGAGTGAAACCGATTTTTTAACCGTCGATCGCGGCGGAAAAGATAACTGCGATGTGGTAGAGATCCCGACCGTGGAGTTGAGCTTTGCGTGAGGTTGCACGTGACGCTATCGATTATCTTGCATAACATGTGGGCGCTTACACACTATTTATGCTCAGGTTTTGAGCCGGAGATAATCGAGGTATGACAGAAGTGAGAAGGCGGGGAAGGCCGGGCCAGCAGGAGCCTTCCGCGCAAAAAGGCGCCCAGGCGCTGGAGAGAGGGATCGCGATACTGCAATACCTTGAAAAGAGCGGCGGCAGCTCGTCGGTCAGCGATATTTCCCTGAATCTGGACTTACCGTTGTCGACCACCTTTCGTCTGCTTAAGGTGCTGGAAGGCGCGGATTTTGTGTATCAGGACGCGCAGTTAGGCTGGTGGCACATCGGACTTGGCGCATTCAATATCGGTTCGGCGTACATCCACAACCGGGATGTTTTATCCGTCGGCGGACCCTTTATGCGCCGGCTGATGCTGATGTCGGGCGAGACCGTCAACGTGGCGATTCGCAACGGCAACGAAGCGGTGCTGATTGGCCAGCAGGAGTGCAAGTCGATGGTGAGGATGTGCGCGCCGCTCGGCAGCCGACTACCGCTGCATGCTTCAGGCGCCGGGAAAGCGCTGCTGTATCCGCTGTCGGCGGAAGAGCTGGTGGATGTCATTGTGAAGACCGGACTACAGCGGTTTACGCCGGCGACGATCGTCGATTTGCCGGTCCTGCAGCGGAATCTGGATGAAGCGCGAGCCTGCGGCTACAGCATTGACCAGGAGGAGCACGTGACAGGATTAAACTGTATTGCTTCAGCGGTTTACGATGATGTGGGGTCCGTGGTCGCGGCGATTTCGATTTCCGGGCCGGCGTCCCGCTTAACCCCGGATCGTTTTATCAGCCAGGGAGAGCTGGTAAGGGAGACGGCAAGGAATATCAGCACCGCGCTGGGACTCAAACCCCAGGCTGATTGATAGCCGAACCGACCCGCTCTGCGGAGCGGGACTTTTTTGGCTTTTTTCAAATTTGGAAAATTTTTCCAATATAGCGAGGTAGTAAAAAATGGCAAAAATGAGAGCCGTCGACGCGGCAATGTATGTACTGGAAAAAGAAGGGATTACCACCGCATTTGGCGTGCCCGGCGCGGCGATTAACCCGTTCTATTCGGCGATGCGCAAGCACGGCGGGATCCGTCATATTCTGGCGCGTCACGTGGAAGGCGCGTCGCATATGGCGGAAGGTTATACGCGGGCCACGGCCGGCAATATCGGCGTATGCCTGGGAACATCGGGCCCGGCGGGAACGGATATGATCACCGCGCTGTACTCCGCCTCCGCTGACTCCATTCCTATTTTGTGCATCACCGGCCAGGCGCCGCGCGCGCGTCTGCATAAAGAAGATTTCCAGGCGGTCGATATAGAGTCCATTGCTAAGCCCGTCACTAAGATGGCGGTGACCGTGCGCGAAGCGGCGCTGGTGCCGGGCGTGCTGCAACAGGCTTTCCATCTGATGCGCTCCGGCAGACCGGGACCGGTTCTAATCGACCTGCCTTATGATGTCCAGGTCGCGGAAATCGAATTTGATCCTGAGCTGTATGCGCCGCTCCCGGCGTATAAACCTGTTGCCACGCGCCCGCAGATTGAACGCGCGCTGGCGATGTTGCTGATGGCCGAACGCCCGGTGATAGTCGCCGGCGGCGGGGTAATTAACGCCGATGCCGCGGCGCTGTTGCAGCAATTTGCCGAAATCACCCATGTGCCGGTGATCCCGACGCTGATGGGCTGGGGCTGTATCCCGGACGACCACGAGCTGATGGCCGGTATGGTCGGCTTACAAACCGCGCACCGCTACGGCAACGCCACGCTGCTGGCCTCCGACCTTGTGTTCGGTATTGGCAACCGCTTTGCCAACCGTCATACCGGTTCGGTCGAGAAGTACACCGCAGGCCGCAAAATCATCCATATCGATATCGAACCGACGCAGATTGGCCGCGTGCTGTGCCCGGATTTAGGGATTGTCTCCGATGCGAAAGCGGCGTTGACCCAACTGGTGGATATCGCGCAGCAGATGCAAAAAGAGGGCCGCCTGCCTCGCCGCGAGCGCTGGGTTGCCGAGTGTCAGGAGCGCAAACGCACGCTGCTGCGTAAAACCCACTTCGATAACGTGCCGGTCAAACCGCAGCGCGTTTATGAAGAGATGAACAAAGCCTTTGGCCGCGACGTGTGCTACGTCACCACCATCGGTCTGTCGCAAATCGCCGCCGCGCAGATGCTGCACGTATTTAAAGACCGCCACTGGATCAACTGCGGCCAGGCGGGGCCGCTGGGCTGGACGCTGCCCGCCGCGCTGGGCGTTTGCGCCGCCGACCCCGAGCGTAACGTGGTGGCGATCTCCGGCGACTTCGACTTCCAGTTCCTGATTGAAGAGCTGGCGGTAGGCGCGCAGTTCAATATTCCTTACGTTCACGTGCTGGTGAACAACGCCTATCTGGGCTTAATCCGCCAGTCGCAGCGCGCGTTTGATATGGACTACTGCGTCCAACTGGCGTTCGAAAACATTAACTCCAGCGAAGTGAACGGCTACGGCGTCGATCACGTGAAGGTCGCCGAAGGTCTCGGCTGTAAAGCGATTCGCGTCTTTAAACCTGAAGATATCGCGCCCGCATTTGAACAGGCGAAAGCGTGGATGAAAGAGTATCGCGTGCCGGTGGTGGTGGAAGTGATCCTTGAGCGCGTGACCAATATCTCGATGGGCAGCGAGCTGGATAACGTCATGGAGTTCGAAGACGTTGCCGACAACGCCATCGATGCGCCAACCGAAACCTGCTTTATGAAATATGAATAAATGAGGTGAACCTATGTTGCGCTTTTCTGCCAATCTTTCGATGTTATTTCAGGAATATGATTTTCTCGAGCGCTTTGATAAAGCGGCGGCCTGCGGTTTTCGCGCCGTTGAATTTATGTTCCCGTATGACTATGCGCCCGAGGTATTAAAGCAAAAGCTGAGCGACAACCGGCTGGAGCATACCTTACATAATTTACCCGCTGGCGACTGGGCGGCAGGGGAGCGCGGCATCGCCTGTATTCCCGGTCGCGAAGCGGAGTTCCGCGAGGGCGTTGACGCCGCAGTCCGCTACGCCAAAGCGCTGGGCAATCGTAAAATCAACTGCCTGGTCGGTAAAACCCCGGTGGGCTATCGCGAAGATCATATTCGCGCCACGCTGGTGGCGAATTTACGTTTTGCCGCCGCCGCGCTGGCCCAGGAGGGGATTCTGCTGCTGATTGAGCCGATTAATTATTTCGATATGCCGGGGTTCTATCTGAATACCACGCATCAGGCGCTAGCGCTCATTGATGAGGTCGGCAGCGATAATCTGAAAATCCAGTACGATATTTATCATATGCAGCGCATGGAGGGTGAATTAACCCATACGATGCAAACTTATGCCAACCGAATTGGTCATTTACAGATTGCCGACAACCCGGAGCGCGGAGAGCCGGGAACCGGAGAAATTAATTACGATTATCTTTTTAAATTTATCGACAAGTCAAATTATGACGGCTGGGTCGGCTGCGAATATAAACCGCTGACTACCACCGAAGCGGGCCTGACATGGTTTAATCGCTACCGCTAATTTTTAATTTATCGTTGGGCACTATTTATTATTCCATTTCGGGGAAGGGATAACTATTGCCCAAATAAATCGAAACAGAAATTTTGAGAGGAAACGTATGAAACTGGGATTTATTGGTTTAGGTATTATGGGCACCCCGATGGCGCTCCGACTTGCCAAAGCGGGCCACGCGCTGCACGTGACCACCATCGGTCCGGTTGCTGAAGAACTGCTCAAGCAGGGCGCGCAGCATCTGGCTACCGCCGAGCAGGTCGCGGAGCAGTCCGAGATTATTTTTATCATGGTCCCGGATACCCCGCAGGTCGCCGACGTGTTGTTTGGCGAACACGGCTGCGCCAAAGCGGCCCTGAAGGGCAAAACCATCGTTGATATGAGTTCTATATCGCCGATTGAAACCAAGCGTTTTGCACAGCAGGTGCGGGATTTGGGCGCGGATTATCTCGATGCACCGGTATCCGGCGGCGAAATTGGCGCGCGTGAAGGCACGCTCTCGATTATGGTCGGCGGCGACGAAAACGTGTTTGCTCGCGTGAAGCCGCTGTTTGATATCCTGGGTAAAAACATCACCCTCGTCGGCGGTAACGGCGACGGGCAGACCTGTAAAGTCGCCAATCAGATTATCGTCGCGCTGAATATTGAAGCGGTCTCCGAAGCGCTGGTTTTCGCGTCTAAAGCCGGAGCCGATCCCGCTCGCGTTCGTCAGGCGCTGATGGGCGGCTTCGCCTCCTCGCGTATTCTGGAAGTACATGGCGAAAGAATGTTGAACCGGACTTTTAATCCCGGCTTTAAAATTTCCCTGCACCAGAAGGATCTTAATCTGGCATTGCAGAGCGCGAAAGCGCTGGCGCTTAATTTACCAAATACGGCAACCTGTCAGGAGCTATTTAATACCTGCGTCGCCAACGGCGGTAGCGAATTAGATCACTCGTCTTTAGTTCAGGCGCTGGAATTAATGGCGAATCATAAAATATCGTAATGAGAAAATGCTGCCGATTCCGGCAGCGTTTTTTAAACCTCACGGGTGAATTTATGGATACTATCAATAAAACGGGTATCGACTATTGGAAGAAAATAGTCGTGGTAATGAGTCTGGGCTGGGTGGCAATATGGATTTATCGTACCGTATTAACGCCGATTTACCCGGAAATTCAGGCGTCCTTAGGCAACGTCAGTAACGCTGAAATTGGCGCGATAGCCAGCTTCTATTTTCTTGCCTACTGCGGAATGCAGATCCCCTGCGGTATTCTGGTTGATAAACTGGGGCAGAAAATTATGCTGATGTGTGGTTTCTCGCTGTTTATTATCGGCACGCTAAGCATCGCTAATGCGGGAAACCTGACGCTGATTTATATCGGCTCGCTGCTGGCCGGCGCCGGCTGCGCGTCCTTCTTCAGCTCCGCCTATTCGCTCTCCTCGGCCAACGTGCCGCAGGAGCGTCGGGCGCTGGCGAACGCCATTATTAACAGCGGCTCGGCTATCGGGATGGGGATTGGCCTGATTGGCTCAAGCATTCTGGTCAAAAGCATGCATATGGCCTGGCAAAACGTGTTGTTTATTGTCGCCGCGATCCTGGTGGTGATGCTCTGCGTGTTTACCCTGGTGATTCGTCGCAAGCTTAAAGAGCCAGCCGCAGCGGTCAATAAAAATAGCGCCACGGCGTCAGCACCGGTCGAAGAGAAGTCAGCGCCGCTGTTTTCGCCGCTGCTGTGCAGCGTTTACTTCCTCTATTTCTGCACCTGCTACGGCTACTACCTGATCGTCACCTGGCTGCCTTCCTATCTCCAGACCGAACGCGGCTTTGACGGCGGGGCCATTGGTTTTGCTTCGGCGCTGGTGGCGGTTGTCGGGGTGCCGGGGGCGCTGTTCTTTAGCCATCTGTCGGATAAATTCCGCGACAGTAAAGTCAAAGTTATTCTCGGGCTGGAGATTGTCGCCGCGGCCATGCTGATGTTTACCGTCCTGTCGCCGAATACCACCATGCTGATGATTAGCCTCGTGCTGTACGGACTGCTGGGCAAAATGGCCGTTGACCCGATTCTTATTTCGTTTGTCTCCGAGCAGGCATCAGCGAAAACATTAGGCCGCGCTTTCAGCTTATTTAATTTCTTTGGTATGAGTTCAGCGGTCGTTGCCCCGACGCTCACCGGTTTTATTTCCGATCTGACTGGGTCAAAAGAAATTAGTTTTGTGATGTCTGCCGGGCTAGTTATTACCGGAACGATACTGTTTGCATTGATTACCTTGCGTAAGAACAAAATACAGTCAAAGACAATCCCCGTATAATAAAAATAAATAATTATAATAATTTGTTGTTCCACATAGCTAAACCTGTAAGCGTAATCCGATGCGTATTAAGAGGGAATTATGGAACAAGCTCAAGACCTGTACAAATCCAGAGGTTATAGCGACGATCTATTACCAAAAATAGAATCGCAGCGTAACTGGAAGACATTTAACTATTTTACCTTATGGATGGGATCCGTACACAACGTACCTAATTATGTCATGGTTGGTGGTTTTTTTATTCTTGGACTATCAACGTTCAGTATAATGATGGCAATAATATTGAGTGCTTTTATTATTGCCGCGGTTATGGTGTTTAATGGCGCTGCCGGAAGTAAATACGGCGTACCCTTCGCTATGATTTTAAGAGCCTCGTATGGGGTGCGCGGGGCATTATTACCTGGCCTGCTCAGAGGCGGTATTGCGGCGATTATGTGGTTTGGTTTGCAATGCTATGCCGGTTCGCTGGCATTCCTGATCTTATTAGGCAAACTGTGGCCAGCGTTTTTGACCCTTGGCGGCGATTTTAAGCTGCTGGGACTGTCGTTGCCGGGGCTGATCGCCTTTCTGGTTTTCTGGCTGATTAATGTGGGGATTGGTTTCGGCGGCGGAAAAGTTCTCAATAAATTCACCGCGATCCTCAACCCCTGTATCTATGTTGTGTTCGGCGGCATGGCCATCTGGGCTATCTCGCTGGTGGGGCTCGGCCCGATCCTCGACTACCTACCGACCGGAGTGGAGAAAGCGGAACATAGCGGTTTCCTGTTCCTGGTGGTGATTAACGCGGTGGTCGCCGTGTGGGCGGCGCCGGCTGTCAGCGCCTCGGACTTTACCCAGAACGCGCGCTCGTTTCGCGATCAGGCGCTTGGGCAAACCCTTGGTTTAGTCGTGGCTTATATTCTTTTCGCGGTGGCCGGGGTGTGCATTATCGCCGGGGCCAGTATCCATTACGAAATGGATACCTGGAACGTGCTGGATATCGTGCAGAAATGGGATAGCCTGTTTGCTTCTTTCTTTGCGGTGCTGGTGATATTAATGACCACGATCTCCACCAACGCCACCGGTAATATTATTCCGGCAGGCTATCAAATCGCGGCAATTGCACCGACTAAATTGACCTATAAAAACGGCGTACTGATCGCCAGTATTATTAGCCTGCTGATCTGCCCATGGAAATTAATGGAGAATCAGGACAGTATTTATCTTTTTCTCGATATTATCGGCGGCATGCTGGGCCCGGTTATTGGGGTAATGATGGCGCACTACTTTGTCGTCATGCGCGGGCAAATTAATCTTGATGAGCTGTATACCGCGCCGGGTGATTATAAGTATTTTGATAATGGTTTTAACGTTACCGCATTCCTGGTCACCATCGTGGCGGTGATTTTATCGCTCGGCGGAAAATTTATTCCGCTGCTCGAACCATTCTCCCGGGTGTCGTGGTTTGTCGGCGTCATCGTCGCTTTTGCCGCATACGCTTTACTAAAAAAACGGGCGCTGCCGAATAATATTTCGCACCCGGATGTTGTTAGCTGATTTTCTTATCAAGAGGAAGATTTATTTCAGGGATGAAGCATCAATACCCAAAGCCACAAGCAGAAGTATGGCGGGTTAATCGTCTGTACACATACAAGGAGTTTTATATGTCTTTTGATTTAATTATTAAAAACGGCACCGTTATTCTGGAAAACGAATCGCGGGTGGTGGATATCGCGGTTGCTAACGGCAAAATCGCCGCGATCGGTGAAAACCTGGGCGAAGCGAAGCAGGTGATGGATGCTTCGGGCCTGATCGTGTCGCCGGGGATGGTCGATGCGCATACCCATATCTCTGAGCCGGGGCGTACCCACTGGGAAGGATACGAAACCGGCACTCGCGCAGCGGCAAAAGGCGGCATCACCACGATGATCGAAATGCCGCTGAACCAGCTCCCGGCGACCACCGACCGCGAAACCATCGAGCTGAAATTCGATGCCGCGAAGGGCAAGCTAACCATCGACGCCGCGCAGCTTGGCGGCCTGGTTTCCTATAATCTGGACCGCCTGCATGAGCTGGATGAAGTGGGCGTGGTGGGCTTCAAATGCTTTGTCGCCACCTGCGGCGATCGCGGGATCGACAACGACTTCCGCGACGTTAACGACTGGCAGTTTTTCAAAGGCGCGCAAAAGCTGGCCGAAATGAAGCAGACCGTGTTGGTGCACTGTGAAAATGCGCTGATCTGCGATGAGCTCGGCGAAGAAGCAAAAAGAGAGGGCCGCGTGACGGCACATGATTATGTCGCGTCGCGTCCGGTCTTCACCGAAGTCGAGGCGATCCGCCGCGTTCTCTATCTGGCGAAAGTCGCCGGTTGCCGCCTGCACGTATGCCACGTCAGCAGCCCGGAAGGGGTCGCCGAAGTGACCCGCGCGCGTCAGGAGGGTCAGGACGTCACCTGCGAATCCTGTCCGCACTACTTTGTGCTGGATACCGAGCAGTTCGAAGCGATTGGCACCCTGGCGAAGTGCTCTCCGCCGATCCGCGACGCGGAGAACCAGAAGGGAATGTGGGAGAAGCTGTTCAACGGCGAAATAGACTGCCTGGTCTCCGACCACTCTCCGTGTCCGCCGGAAATGAAGGCGGGCAATATCATGCAGGCCTGGGGCGGGATTGCCGGTCTGCAAAGCTGCATGGACGTGATGTTCGACGAAGCGGTGCAGAAGCGCGGTATGTCTCTGCCGCAGTTCGCCCGCCTGATGGCGACCAACGCCGCCGATATTTTCGGCCTCAAGCACAAGGGGCGCATCGCGCCGGGCAAAGACGCCGACCTGGTGTTTATTCAGCCGAACAGCAGCTACGTTTTGCAGGCGGAAGACCTCGAATACCGGCATAAAGTCAGCCCGTACGTTGGCCGGAAGATTGGCGCGCGTATCACTAAAACCATCCTGCGCGGCGAGGTGATTTATGACATCGAGCAGGGTTTCCCGCAGGCGCCGAAGGGGAAATTTATCCTTAAGCATCAGCAGTAACGGGTAACCGTTGCATTCCCGGATTGCGGCGTAAACCCCTTATCCGGGCTACGAACCTGACGTCGTGCGCGGGTTTTGTAGCCCGGGTAAGGCGCAAGCCGCGATCCGGGGCATAACCCACACCGTTCAATGTTTAGCGCCAGTTCAACGTCAGGCGCTTTGTCAGGATTTTATCATGGTGGTATTGCCGCTAAATCAACGAAACACCCTGGCGGGATTTCAATGGTTCTTTTTTATCTTCTGCAACACCGTGGTGGTGCCGCCGACATTACAATCTGCTTTTCAGCTTCCCGCCAGCGCGCTGATTACGCTTACGCAATACGGTTTTATTACCACCGGGCTGGCGTGTCTGGCGCAGGCGCTGCTGGGCCACCGTCGCGCGATTATGGAGGGGCCGACGGGGCTATGGTGGAGCACCATTCTGACCGTCACCGTCGGCGAAGCCGCGCGCGGCACCGCGTTCGACAGCATTGCGGCCAGCCTGGCGGTGGGTATCTTTCTCTCAGCCGTTCTGACCATCATTATTGGCGTCAGCGGCATCGGCCATCGCCTGGCGAAGCTCTTTAGCCCGACGGTGATGGTCTTTTTTATGCTGCTGCTCGGCGCGCAGCTGACGACCATATTTTTTAAAGGCATGCTCGGGCTGCCCTTTAGTTCGACCCAGGCCAACGCCGCCATTCAACTGGCGCCCTTTGGCCTCGCGCTGGCGGTGATGATCCTGGTGCTGGGGATGATTATTTTTCTCCCGGACGGCATCGCCCGCTACGCTCTGCTGACAGGAACCCTGGCGGGATGGGCGAGCTGGTACCTGCTGTTTCGCACGCCGCCCGCCACGGCGGCATCCGGGCCGATTCACTGGCAATGGTTTCCGCTCGGCTACGGCGAAGAACTACGCCCAGGCATTATCCTGACGGCGCTGCTGGCCGGGCTGGTGAATATCACCAATACCTACGGCGCCATTCGCGGCACCGACGTTTTTTATCCCCAACAGGGCGCCAGTAATAGCCGCTACCGACGCAGCTTTATTATCTCCGGCCTGATGACCTTAATAACAGTTCCTCTTAGCGTGGTGCCGTTTTCACCGTTTGTTTCGTCGATAGGCTTATTAACCCAAACCGGAGAAACCTCGCGCCAGCCGTTTATTATCGGCTGCCTGTGTTGTCTTTTAGTTGGCCTGTTTACGCCGCTGACCCACTTTTTTACCACGTTGCCGCTGCCGATTAGCAGCGCGGTCATGCTGGTCTCTTATCTGCCGTTGTTATATTCCAGCTTATCGTTCAGTAAACAAATTACCTTCACCGCGCGAAATATCTACCGGCTGGCGCTGCCGCTCTTTATCGGTATTTTTTTAATGGGTCTGCCGCCAGTTTATCTCCAGACGCTACCCCTGATAATTCGACCGCTATTAGGCAACGGCTTATTAATCGGCGTGCTGCTGGCGGTAGTGATGGAAAATCTCATTCCCTGGGATCGTATTAAGTCATGACAGCAAAAAGGATCAACAATGAAAATTATTATTGCACCGGACTCTTTCAAAGAGAGCGTTAGCGCCAGCCGCTGCGCCCAGGCGATAAAAGCGGGCTTTGTCTCAATTTTCCCGCAGGCGGAGTGCGTCTGTCTGCCGATCGCCGATGGCGGCGAAGGAACGGTTGAGGCGATGGTCGAGGCCACTGACGGCAAAATGGTGATGCTGCCGGTCATGGGGCCGATGGGCGATTTTGTCGGCGCCTTCTACGGCCTGAGCGGCGACGGGCAAACCGCATTTATTGAGATGGCGGCGGCCAGCGGGCTGATGCTGGTTCCCGCCGGGGAGCGTAACCCCCTGCGGGCTACCAGCTACGGCACCGGCGAGCTGATTCGCCATGCGCTGGACGCCGGGGTTCGCCATATTATTCTCGGTATTGGCGGTAGCGCCACGGTAGACGGCGGGATGGGTATGGCCCAGGCGCTGGGGGCGCGCTTTCTGGATGAGCGCGGCGAGAGCGTCGGCCTTGGCGGCGGGGCGTTACAGCGGTTGGTAAAAATAGACCTAAGCGACCTCGATCCGCGCCTTCACGATTGCCGGATTGAGGTGGCCTGCGACGTCGATAACCCGCTGCTCGGCGAACGCGGCGCGGCGGCGGTTTTTGGTCCGCAAAAAGGGGCTTGCATAGAAATGGTTGCCGTTCTGGAGCGCGGGTTACAAAACTACGCTCGGGTTATGCTGGCGGCTACCGGTCAGGATGTCGCGCCGATGGTCGGCGGCGGCGCGGCCGGCGGAATGGGCGCGGCGGCCCGGGTTTTCCTTAACGCTACGCTGAAATCAGGTATCGATATTGTGCTGGAAGCGGTTCATCTGGAGGAGGCGCTGCGCGATGCGGACCTGGTGATCACCGGCGAAGGACGAATGGATTCGCAAACCGTTGGCGGCAAAGCGCCGATCGGCGTGGCGCGGATCGCCAAAAAGTACGACATCCCGGTTATCGGTATCGCGGGCGTGCTGGGCGACGGCGTTGAAGCGGTGCATCAGCACGGTATTGATGCGGTATTCAGTATTTTACCCGCGCTGGCGCCGCTGGCCGAGGTGCTGGATCGCGGCGAGCAGAATCTCTATGCCTGCGCGCGTAATATTGCCTGCGCAATAAAATTAGGTCAGCAAATCCCCGTCTGAATAAAAAATGCCACGGTTTTCACCGTGGCAAAATCCAACATAGCTAAACAAAAAAGGTGAACTTAATCAGTGACAATCAGATCTCAACGTCGCGATGGCAATCTTTCGAGTAAATGTAGCTAAACGCCTCGCGCCCGACGCCGTATCCGGCCTGTAGTGAATAAGCGCCCATAAAGATATAGTCGCCTTTCTTCACCGGCACCCAGTTGTTGTCGAGGTTATAAACGCCCTGGCCGGAAAGAATATAGGCACCGTGTTCCTGGACGTGGGTTTCGATATAACCGTGGCTGGCTCCCGGCTCGAAGGAGAGAATATGCATGTTCATATCGAAGCCCAGCTCTTTCGGCAGGAAATCGATCAGGATAACGTCTTCCATTCCTTCATAATGAATTCGCTCCAGCTGGCTGACGTTGCCGGTAACCAGATAAGGGGCGTGATTCTCAACCGCAATATAGCGGCGCTTGTAGAGGAACAGCTGGCTGTTGCCTGAGCGGTTATTGATGAAGGTAAGTTTCTCGCCCGGCGGGCAGTAAATATAGCCGCCTTTGGTTAGCGGGAAGCTTTTGCCTTGCGCCCCGGCGGTGATTTCCCCCTCAATCACATACAGGAAGGTCTCAATCCCTTCGCCGCCGAAACCGCCCGGATTACCGCCATTTTCATGCAGCGTCACCAGATAATCCACAAAGGTCGCGCCTAATTTCGGCGTTGACAGAATGGTCACATCGCAATTAGTAAAACCCGGAATAATATTTTTGACCAGACCGTCCGGCGTCAGCAGCGCATAATTGCCGTGGCGCACGATGGAACGGCTGGCCAGTAAATCGTCGCGATAACCAACCACATTATTTAAATAACCCATTATCTTTTCCTTATTCAGTCCAGGCCAGTTGATGCAACATTAAGGCCAGCGTTTTTACGCCTTCCGCCAGATCGTCGATATGCGTGCTTTCCGCCGGGTTATGGCTGATGCCCTTAATGCTCGGCATAAAGATCATGCAGGTCGGGAAGCAGGGGGCGAAAATTTGTGCGTCGTGGCCCGCGCCGCTGTGCATCACGCGGAAATTCACCCTCTCTTTCTCACAAAGCGCGGTGAGCCGGGCCACCAGCGTTTTATCCATCGGAACCGGGGCTTCATCCATCCACAAGTCGATTTCAATGCCAATCTCCATTTCCCGGCAGATCCGCCGCATATCGGCTTCAATCACTTCCGTAAAGGCCGTTAACTCACGGGCATCGGTATGGCGGCAGTCCATGGTGAAAACCGTTTTACCCGGCACCACGTTAACGGTATTCGGCTGCGGATCGACCTTGCCGAAGGTGAGCACCAGCGGGTCGCCGTGGGCCTTCGCTTTGGCGATAGACTCGCAGCAGATGCGGCTAAACGCATGAACGGTATCGCGGCGGTAGCCCATTGGTGTGGTACCGGCATGGTTGGACTCGCCGGTGAGGGTGATGGTGTAGCGGCGCTGTCCAACGATGGCATTGACCACGCCGATGGACTGCTTATTGGTTTCCAGTACCCGGCCCTGTTCGATATGCAGCTCGACGAAGGCTTTAATATCCCGGCGCGGCGCCAGCGGGGCGGCGGGCAGCGTGAATCCGCACTGCTTCATGGCATCGACAAACGCCACGCCTTTGGCGTCCTTAATCTCGCGCACGTCCGCCGGGTTGGCGATGCCGACGATATTTTTGCTGCCCCAGAAGACATAAGGGAAGCGGCTGCCTTCTTCCTCGGCCAGCGCCAGCACTTCGACGGTACGCAGCGGTGCGCCGTAGGTCTCTTTTAGCCAGCGTACCGCCAGCCAGGCCGCCAGCGCGCCGAACTGACCGTCAAGATTACCGCCGTTGACCACGCTATCAATATGCGAACCGCTAAGGATAACTTCGTCGGGAAAGCGCGTACCGGGCAGGCGGCCATAAAGGTTGCCGACTTCATCAAAGCGCGTTTCCAGCCCGCTTTCGCTCATCCGTTGTTTAAACGCCTGCTGCGCCTGTAACCATTCCGGCGAATAGAGCAGGCGGGTAATTCCCCCGGTCGGGTCGGCGCCGAAAGAGGAAAGCCAGGGCAAGGTCTCTTCTATTGCCTGTCGAAAATAATGAGCCATACGCAACTCCTGTATTTTAATTTATTGAGCAAAAGGGGAATGGGTTTCATAAGAGCGGTTATATAAAGCGTCAGAAACCAGATAGTCATAAATCTCATCAACGATTTCGATACCGTCCACCGCGCTGTTTTTTTCATTGATATCCAGGTTCTGCCCCGGGTAATAAACCTGGTTAAATCCGGGCGCTGGCGTAATGGCGTTTAATTCGCGCATGGTGTCGCTGATATGCTGGCGAAATAGCGTGCTGGAGGAGAAAAATTGCGGGTTGATAACGATATGTAGCTGGCCCAGCTCGCGTCCCTGGCTGAGGTTGTCGTACATCGAGCTGACCTGGCGACCAAAGGGCAGGTTGAGCAAAATGCCGGAGAGCACGTCGATCATCATCATCAGGCCGTAGCCTTTCGGACCGGCTGCCGGAAGCAGGGCGTGGACGGCAAAGGGGTCGCTGGTCGGCGCGCCGTTTTTATCCACCGCCCAGCTGTCGGGGATGGTTTCATGGCGCGAGCGGGCGTCGAGAATTTTCCCCCAGGCCTGCACGGTAGTCGCCATATCGAAGGTAATGATATCGTCGCCCTCGCCGGGGGCGGCGAAGGCCAGCGGGTTAGTGCCGTAATAGATTTCCGCGCCGCCGAAAGGCACGACCATCGGATCCGACTGACACAGCGAAAGCCCGATAAATCCGGCGCGGGCCGCCTGCCGGGCGAAGTAAGAGATCGCGCCGCTGTGTCCCATGCGCCGAATGCCAACCACGGCGACGCCGTTTTCCCGGGCAATCTCTATCGCGTGCTCCATGCCCATTTTGGCAGCGACCTGACCAGCGGCATTATCGGCATGCAAAATGCCGCTGCAGGGACCTGTTTTTTCAAAGGTAAAGTTGGGTTGACGGTTAGTTCCGCCTTTTGCAATACGTTCCGCATAATATTCAACGCGGACCGCGCCGTGCGAATGAATGCCTCTTGCATCGGCATAAACCAGCACATCGGCAATAATATCCGCGTGATTATGAGTAAGCCCTGCTTTGTTCAGCTTATTGGCAATAAGCTGATGAAGTGTTTCCCGACTGACTTTCATCTGTCTTCCTTTTAACGACGGTGTAGAGCCTGACTGACGATTAAAATACGGGGAAAATAAACTTAAATTGTGATCTGCATTGGTAAAAATAGTTAGTTAGATTTTATTTAATAATCACCGCGGGTTTATCAGAAGGGACCCGGTTAATCTATTCATTGAAAATTCCGGGCTAATGCCTTCGGCTTTATTTGAAAGCGTCTTGTAATAATTTCCATGTGATATGGCTCACGCCGCCGATAATTTTATCTCGTTAGCCTGATTGCAGATTATTCATGCTCATTCAATTGCAATGGGTGCAATTATTGGGGAGTTATTATGATCCATGCCTTTATAAAAAAGGGCTGTTTTCAGGATTCAGTCAGCTTAATGATTATTTCGCGTAAGCTGAGCGAGTCAGAAAATGTCGACGATGTTTCGGTGATGATGGGCACACCGGCAAATAAATCGCTGCTGGAAACCACCGGCTTCTGGCACGACGATTTTACCGCCGCGACGCCGAATGATATTTGCGTGGCGATTCGCGCCGATGGCGCGGATGCGTCGGTGGCGGAAATGATTATCGCCCGTCTTGATGAGGCCCTCGCCGCCCTGGCGCAGGGGAGCGGGCAGAGTCAGAGCCTTAGCGTGGTTCGCCGCTGGCAGAGCGCGACGCAAAAGCTGCCGCAGGCCAATATGGCCTTAATTTCGGTTGCCGGAGAGTACGCTGCGGAGCTGGCCCATCAGGCGCTCAGCAGCGAGAAAAACGTGATGATCTTCTCCGATAACGTCACGCTGGAAGATGAAATCGCCCTGAAAACCCGCGCCCGCGACAAAGGGCTGCTGGTGATGGGGCCGGACTGCGGCACCGCTATGATTGCCGGAACCCCGCTGGCTTTCGCCAACGTCACGCCGGACGGCAACATTGGCGTGATTGGCGCATCCGGCACCGGTATTCAGGAACTGGTCTCGCAAATCGTCCTTGGCGGGGAAGGGATCAGCCATGCGATTGGCCTCGGCGGGCGCGACCTGAGCGCCGAGGTGGGCGGCATCAGCGCGCAAACGGCGCTGGAAATGCTGACCCAGGACGGGCAGAGCCAGGTGCTGGCCTTTGTCTCGAAGCCGCCCGCCGAGGCGGTGCGCCAGAAGGTGATTAGCGCCATGAAGCGCAGCGCTAAGCCGGTGGTGGCGCTGTTTCTCGGCTATGCGCCGCCCGCCGCCCGCGATGAAAACGTCTGGTTCGCCCGCACCCTGGATGAGGCCGGGCGCCTGGCCTGCCTGCTGGCGCGCGTCGCGCGTTACCAGCAAACCCTGAGCGCAGTCGCGGGCAAGCAAATTCGCGGTTTATACACCGGCGGCACGCTGGCTGCGGAATCCGCCGGGCTGCTCGCCGAGCGGCTGGGCATCACCCCTGACGCTCATCATCCGCAGGGCATGATGCTCAATGCGCAGGGCCATCAGGTTGTCGATCTCGGCGATGATTTTTACACCGTTGGCCGCCCGCATCCGATGATCGACCCCTCCCTGCGCAACCAACTGATTGCCGAACTGGGCGAGGAAAATCAGGTCGGCGTGCTGCTGCTGGACGTGGTGATTGGCTACGGCGCGACCGCCGATCCCGCCGAATCGCTGGTGGAAGCCTGCCTGCGGGCGTGGGCGGTGAGAGATGAGCGCCATCCGCTGCATATCATCGCCACGGTGACCGGCACCGAAAGCGACCCGCAGTGCCGTTCCCGGCAGATCGCTTCCCTCGAAGATGCGGGGATCGTGGTGGTCGATAGCCTTCCTGAAGCCACGCTGCTCGCCAGCGCGCTGATTAGCCCGCAGCGGATGGCGGAACTGGCCCCGCGCGCCAGCCTGCTGGACGGCGTGGCGGTGATTAACGCTGGTCTGCGCAGCTTCGCGCTCGATTTACAGTCCGCCGGAACGCCGGTTGTCCACTATCAGTGGGCGCCGATCGCCGGGGGGAATAAGAAACTGGCTCGTTTATTAGAACGTTTGCAATAAGAGGTCTCTATGTTTACATCAGTGGCGCAGGCCAATGACGCAGTAATAGAACGAATTCGTAATGCACGTCCGCACTGGCTGGATGTGCAGCCAGCGGGTTCTTTAATCGGGGCGCTGAATCAGAACAAAACCCTGCTCCACGCCGGGCCGCCGATGCGCTGGCAGGAGATGACCGGCCCGATGAAAGGGGCCTGTATCGGCGCATGCTTATTCGAAGGCTGGGCGCAGGATGAAAAAACCGCCCACGCGATGCTGGAAGGCGGCGAGATTACCTTTATTCCCTGCCACCACGTTAACGCCGTTGGCCCGATGGGCGGGATAACCTCGCCGAATATGCCGATGCTGGTGGTGGAGAACATCGCCGAAGGCAACCGCGCCTATTGCAACCTGAATGAAGGGATTGGCAAGGTGATGCGTTTCGGCGCCTACGGTGAAGACGTGCAGCAGCGCCTGCGCTGGATGCGCGATGTGCTGATGCCGGTCCTCAGCGCGGCGCTGAAACAGATGGAACGCGGCATCGACCTGACCGCGATGATGGCCCAGGGCATCACCATGGGCGATGAGTTCCACCAGCGCAATATCGCCACCTCCGCGCTGCTAATGCGCACGCTGGCCCCTTATCTGGCGCGACTTAATCACGATAAGCAGCAGATTGCCGAGGTGATGGATTTCCTCGCCATTACCGATCAGTTCTTCCTCAACCTGGCGATGGCCTACTGTAAAGCGGCGATGGATTCCGGGGCGCAAATTCGCGCGGGCAGCATCGTCACCGCGATGACCCGCAACGGCAATATGTTCGGTATCCGCGTCAGCGGGCTGGGCGAGCGCTGGTTTACCGCGCCGGTCAACACCCCGCAGGGACTGTTCTTTACCGGCTTCACCCAGGATCAGGCCAACCCGGATATGGGCGACAGCGCCATTACCGAAACCTTCGGCATCGGCGGCGCAGCGATGATCGCCGCTCCCGGCGTCACGCGCTTTGTCGGCGCGGGCGGGATGGAGGCGGCGAAATCCGTTTCCGAGGAGATGGCGGAAATCTTCCTGGAACGCAATATGCAGCTGCAAATTCCGGGTTGGGATTTCCAGGGCGCCTGTCTGGGGCTGGATATTCGCCGGGTGGTGGAAACCGGGATTACGCCGCTGATCAACACCGGCATCGCTCACAAAGAGGCGGGGATCGGCCAGATTGGCGCCGGGACCGTCAGAGCGCCGCTGGCCTGCTTTGAGCTGGCGCTGGAAGCGCTGGCGGACGAGCTGGGCGTAAGCTAAGGAGCGCGCGATGCAGATTATCCGTCCGCTGACAGGCAGTGTTGATGCGCCGGACCATCGCCAGCCGTGGCGAACCGGCGGCCTCTGGCAGCGCACTATCAACCTCTATGTTGAAGGCGGCGCATTGCTGACGCTGCATCGTCATGGGCAGGGCATCAGTCCCGGCGGATGGGTATTACGTCATCGCGATTTTATCCGCCTGCATGGGGCGCTGCGGGCGGGCGCTCTGCCTGCGGCGGGCGAAAATGGCATTCAGGTTGATGACCTTTTGCTGTCGCCGCCGCGCAGACGCTGCTCCCTGCGGCCTTGCTATCAGCCCGCTGGCGCTCGCTTACCGAAAGCGCTGGTGGATCGCCCGGAAGAGACCGGGCTGTTCGGGCCGCTGTCGCAGGCGGTTCATCCACCACTGCATCCTGAATTGCGGCAATTACGCCACTGTTTTGCCTCAGCGCTGCGCGGGAACGCCGTTGACTGGCGGCTGTGGCTGGGAAAGGGGCCGGGCCTGACGCCGAGCCTGGACGATATGCTGATCGGCATGATGCTGGCGGCCTGGCGCGCGGGGCGGATGTCGCGCCACGGCGGGCAGGCTTTCTTTCGCGCATCCGGGGATCTGCACGCGGCGACGACCCAGGTGAGCGTCAACTATTTACGCTATGCCAGCGTGGGGCGCTTCGCCTCGCCGCTGCTGCATTTTTCTCACGCGCTTCAGCGCGGACGACGTATTGAACCCGCCGTCGAAGCCCTGCTGGCGATGGGCCACACCTCCGGCGCGGATACCCTGCTGGGATTCTGGCTGGCGCAACACATTATCTAAGGAAAAATCATGAAAACGCTGGTGGTTGCCCTCGGCGGCAACGCTTTATTGCAGCGCGGGGAAGCGCTGACCGTGGAAAATCAGTACCGCAATATTGATAGCGCGGTTCCGGCGCTGGCGCGCCTGGCGCAGAAGTACCGGCTGGCGATTGTCCACGGCAACGGGCCGCAGGTGGGCCTGCTGTCGCTGCAAAACCTCGCTTATGGCGATGTCGAACCTTACCCGCTGGACGTGCTGGTGGCGGAGAGCCAGGGGATGATTGGCTATATGCTGGCCCAGCGTCTGGCGCAGGAATCACAAATGCCGCCGGTATCGACGGTGATGACGCGCATCGCGGTAGCCTCGAACGATCCGGCATTTTCGGCCCCGGAGAAGTTTATTGGTCCGGTTTACGAACCTGAGCTACAGGCGCAGCTTGAAGCCGAATACGGCTGGACGATGAAGCGTGACGGCAAATATCTGCGCCGGGTGGTTCCCTCGCCGACTCCGGTGAGGATTGAGGAGAGCGAGTCGATTGAACGCCTGCTGGGCGAAGGTCATGCGGTGATCTGCTGCGGCGGCGGGGGGATCCCGGTGCTGGAGTGCGGGCGCGGCGCGGAAGCGGTGATCGATAAAGACCTGGCCGCCGCGCTGCTGGCGGAGCAGATTAACGCCGATGGCCTGGTGATCCTCACCGACGCCGATGCGGTATATGAACACTGGGGGACGCCCATGCAGCGACCGATCCGCGAAGCGACGCCGGAAGAGCTCGAGCCTTTTGCCCGCAACGATGGCGCGATGGGGCCGAAAATCGCGGCGGTCAGCGGCTACGTGCGCCGTCGGGGCAAGCGGGCGTGGATTGGCGCGCTGTCGCGCATTGATGACACTCTGGCTGGACTTGCGGGAACGTGTATCAAGCCCTGATGCGTTGGTGAAACTTACCAGCGGCGCACACTGTGAAATATCGTGCGCTTTTCCCCCGGAGGGCGGCGCCTTGTGCGGGCTACGGGGGAGTGCTCTCTGGTAGCCCGGACAGATGCGCAGCGCCGCCTCCGGGAAAGTTCCAGAAGGAGACGGGCATCTGGCGGTTTTTGTAGCCCGGCTAAGGCGCAGCGCGCCGCGAGCCGGGATAATGGGGGGCTGGATTACGCCAGCTGCGCCTGCGCCCAGACGATGCCGCTGGCGTATTCCGGCGGCAGCAGCGGCTTCAACGCTTCCAGCGTCGCGCTCAGGCGGTCGGTATCGCTGTCGGTCAGGTTCAGGTGCCCGACTTTACGACCCGGACGCACCTCTTTGTCATACCAGTGCAGATGCACCAGCGGCAGTTTCAGCCAGTCATAGTTCAGATCGGTACCGATCAGGTTGATCATTACCGACGGGCTGTTTACCACCGGCGGCGGCAGGGGGAGATCGGTGATCGCCCGCAGATGCAGTTCGAACTGGCTAATCGACGCGCCGTTCTGCGTCCAGTGGCCGCTGTTGTGCACGCGCGGCGCCAGTTCGTTAATCAGCAGGCCATCGGCGGTGACGAAACACTCCATCGCCATTACGCCAACGTAGCCCAGCTCATTCATGATCGCCGTCAGCATCTGTTCCGCCTGCGCCTGCTGGCGGGCGTTGGCCTGCGGGAAAGCGACGCTGGCGCGTAAAATACCGTCCTGATGCAGGTTGCGGGTCAGCGGATAGAAGACCGTGCTGCCGTCCCGGGCGCGGGCGCCAACCAGCGACACTTCGCCGGAGAAGTTAATCCCCTGCTCGACGATACACTCGCCGTAGTTATCATCCGGTAGCTGCGCGGTTTCGTTTTCCCGCAAACGCCACTGGCCGCGGCCATCGTAGCCGCCGACGCGGCGCTTAACGATAGCCAGCTCGCCGAGACGGGCGAACACCGCGGGCCATTCGCTTTTATCCGCCAGAAGCTGCCACGGCGCGGTGGCGAGCGCCAGCTTATCGAACAGCTGCTTTTGCGTCAGACGGTCGGCGATAATCGGGAAGACATCGCGGTTGACGAAGGCGGAATGACGCGCCAGTTCGCGGGTCAGCGCGGTTTCCGGCCAGCGTTCAATCTCTGCGGTAATCACGCTCTGCTGAACCGGCACAGCTTCCGGGTCGGCTTCCAGACCAACCGGCCAGACCGCAATACCCAGCGGCTCACCGGCCTGACGCAGCATTCGGCCCAGTTGACCGTTGCCGAGGACGCACACCTGCTTCATGCCGCACCCCGCGGGTCCGGATTATCCAGCACTTCATCGGTTTGCGCCTGACGCCAGGCGCTGAGGCGCTGGAGGAGTTCAGCATCATGTTGGGCGAGGATCTGCGCCGCCAGCAGGGCGGCGTTGGCGGCTCCGGCTTTACCGATCGCCAGCGTGCCAACCGGGATACCGCGCGGCATCTGGACGATGGAGTAGAGACTGTCAACGCCGCTTAACGCTGCGCTCTGAACCGGCACGCCTAACACCGGCACCAGGGTTTTTGCCGCAATCATACCCGGCAGATGCGCCGCGCCGCCCGCACCGGCGATAATCACCTGATAACCGTTCTCTTGCGCGCCTTCGGCGAAGCTGAACAGTTTATCGGGCGTGCGGTGGGCGGAGACCACTTCGACATGGTACGGAACGTTCAGGGCATCAAGGATTTCTGCGGTAAACTGCATGGTAGCCCAGTCGCTTTTGGACCCCATCACGATGGCGATACGCGCCGAATTATTGCGGGAAGACATGCGTCTTAAAACTCCTGTGGGTGTGTTTCACACTGCTTTAGAGGCCACAGAGAATAGCATGAACTGACGGCAAGGAAAACGGTTGCGTACGCATGGCTAGCCGACTTTTGTCTCGTCGGTATTCGATGAAACGCGGCGGTTATGGGCGGCGGTCGCGCTGGCGAAAAAGGTAAAAATCAGCACCAGCCCCCAGGGCAGCATAAGAATACTCATAATCAGCATGTATACCTGCACAAAGCGCTCATCGTGCGGCCGTGTGCAGAGCAGATAAATCGCGTAAAAATAGAGAATCCATAATAAAATGGCGAACCAGACTACGCTCAGCGTTCCAAGATAGGTAAACGCCAGACCAAAAAAGCTGGCCATAATCGGGCCGATGACGGCGATGACCATTCCCCAAATCAGGGGCTGACTCCATTTTTGCATGCTCGTTCCTTGAGAGAGGTTTGCTGGAAAATTAACCTGGCGGGAGCAAGGAAAGACAGCAATTCAGTTGCCTGAGGGGATTTTTCGGAATAGTGCCTGCAGGCTATCAGAAAGGGAAATGAATCAGCTCGACGTCTTCTGGCGTGACTTTGACCATGGAACCTTCGCTGTGCCAGGCGCCGAGCACTACGCGATACGCGGTTTTGCCGTTGGCTTCCAGGGAATGGACGGCAGGGCGGTGCGTATGCCCGTGAATCAGCCACTGGACGTGATGTTTCTCCATGACGTCAACCACCGCCTGCGGATTGACATCCATAATCTCCATCGACTTGCTGCTGTTGGCCGCTTTGCTGTCGGCGCGCATTCTGGCGGCGATACGGCGGCGAATAAACAGCGGCAGGGCCAGAAACAGGCGCTGGATCCAGGGATTGTGGACTTTCGCGCGAAACGCCAGATAGCCCGCGTCGTCGGTGCAGAGGGTATCGCCGTGCATAATCAGCACTTTGCGCCCGTAGAGGTCGAGAAGCTTTTCTTCCGGCAGCAGGATCATGCCGCTTTCGCGGGCAAAGCGCTGACCGACGAGAAAATCGCGGTTGCCGTGGAGGAAGTAGCAGGGGACGCCAGACTCGGCTAACGCGTTGAGCGCAGCGGCAATTTGCCGATGCAGCGGGTTCGGATCGTCATCGCCGATCCAGGCTTCAAACAGGTCGCCGAGGATATACAGGGCGTCCGCCTGGCGGGCTTCCCCGTGTAAAAAACGCAGAAAACCGGCGGTAATCGCCGGTTCTTCCGTTTGCAGATGCAAATCCGCAATAAAAAGCGTCGCCACGAATTATTCGCTGACGGTAACGCTTTTGATCACAACATCTTCTTTCGGCACATCCTGGTGCATGCCGCTGCGGCCGGTGGATACCGCTTTGATTTTGTCGACTACGTCCATACCTTCAACCACTTCTGCGAATACGCAGTAGCCCCAACCCTGCAGGCTTTCGCCGGAGAAGTTCAGGAAGTCGTTATCGGCGACGTTGATGAAGAACTGCGCGGTCGCGGAGTGAGGCGCCTGAGTACGGGCCATCGCCAGCGTACCGCGGGTGTTTTTCAGACCGTTGTTCGCTTCGTTCTGAATGGGGGATTTGGTGGTTTTCTGATTCATGCCCGGCTCAAAACCGCCGCCCTGAATCATGAAGCCGTTGATAACGCGGTGGAAAATAGTGTTGTCGTAAAAACCTTCACGACAGTAGTCCAGGAAGTTTTTAACTGTTTCCGGCGCTTTGTCGTCAAACGTCTTGATTACGATATCGCCATGATTGGTGTGGAAAGTAACCATTTTTGCATCCTGTTCCGATGATTGTGGTGCCTGCACCCGGAGTCGGGTGAGATATAGGGGGCTGTTATAGCATAACCGCAGGATGCGATCACCTTGCATTGTGTGCTGATTCGGGTTTGAATTACGGGTAGAATACCCGGTTTTCAACCACACACGTGTTTACATGGAATCTTCGATGTTAAAAATCTTTAATACAATGACGCGCCAGAAAGAGGAATTTAAACCTATCCATGCCGGGGAAGTCGGCATGTACGTGTGTGGTATTACGGTTTACGATCTCTGTCACATTGGCCATGCTCGTACCTTTGTTGCCTTCGATGTGGTTTCGCGCTACCTGCGTTTCCTGGGGTACAAACTGAAATACGTGAGTAATATTACCGACATCGACGATAAAATCATCAAGCGCGCTAATGAGAACGGCGAGAGCTTTGTGGCGCTGGTCGATCGTATGATCGTCGAGATGCACAAAGATTTCGACGCCTTAAATATTCAGCGCCCGGATATGGAGCCGCGCGCTACCCACCATATTGCGGAAATCATTGAGATTACCGAGCAGCTGATCGCCAAAGGCCACGCATATGTCGCCGATAACGGCGATGTGATGTTCGACGTACCGACCGATCCGAACTACGGTCAGCTGTCGCGTCAGGATCTCGACCAGCTGCAGGCCGGCGCGCGCGTTGATGTTGTCGACGTCAAGCATAACCCGATGGACTTTGTGCTGTGGAAAATGTCGAAAGAGGGCGAGCCGAGCTGGCCGTCGCCGTGGGGCGCGGGCCGTCCGGGCTGGCACATTGAGTGCTCCGCGATGAACTGCAAGCAGCTGGGCAACCATTTTGATATTCACGGCGGCGGGTCGGATCTGATGTTCCCGCACCATGAAAACGAAATCGCTCAGTCCACCTGCGCCCACGACGGCGAGTACGTGAATTACTGGATGCACTCCGGGATGGTAATGGTTGACCGCGAGAAAATGTCAAAATCGCTGGGCAACTTCTTCACCGTGCGCGACGTGCTGAAGTTCTATGACGCGGAGACCATCCGCTACTTCCTGATGTCCGGCCACTATCGCAGCCAGCTGAACTACAGCGAAGAGAACTTAAAGCAGGCGCGCTCCGCGCTGGAGCGTCTGTATACGGCGCTGCGCGGAACCGATAAAACCGCAGAGCCGTCCGGCGGCGAGGCGTTTGAAGCGCGCTTTATCGAAGCGATGGATGACGATTTCAACACCCCGGAAGCTTATTCGGTGCTGTTCGATATGGCCCGTGAGGTTAACCGCCTGAAAACCGAAGATGCCGCCGCGGCCAACGCGATGGCGGCGCATATGCGTAAGCTCTCTTCGGTGCTGGGTCTGCTGGAGCAGGAGCCAGACGCCTTCCTGCAGAGCGGCGCGCAGGCGGACGACGGCGAAGTGGCGGAAATCGAGTCTTTGATCCAGCAGCGTCTGGACGCGCGTAAAGCGAAAGACTGGGCGGCGGCGGATGCCGCGCGTGACCGTCTCAACGAGATGGGCATTGTGCTGGAAGATGGCCCGCAGGGTACCACCTGGCGCCGGAAGTAGTCTCATTCTCTCTTTTTGCCGGGGCTATCCCCGGCATTTTTTTGCCCATACTCAGGCCAGTGCATCAGGCGCTGACCATAGGGTCTAATTCCCGGATGGGGATAAATTTAAGGCGCCGGTTGCGGCGCCTTAACTTTTTACTCGGTAACGGTAACGCTCTGCCCTTCAAAGCTGACCGTTTGACCGGCGACGATTTTGCAACGCTTGCGGGTTTCGACCGCGCCGTCGACTTTGACCAGACCGTCGGCAATGGCGATTTTCGCCTGCGCGCCGCTTTCGCTCCAGCCTTCCAGCTTCAGCAGGTCGCAAAGCTCAACGTGCGGGTGTTTGCCTAAAGAAAAATTCGCCATCTCAGGCCTCCTGAATATCGTGATACTCTTCGCACGCCTGCAGCGTGTTCTGAATAAGGGTGGCTACGGTCATCGGGCCGACGCCGCCGGGAACCGGGGTGATGTACGACGCGCGCGCGGCGGCATCTTCATAGACCACATCGCCAACCACTTTGCCGTTTTCCAGGCGGTTAATCCCAACATCGATCACGATCGCGCCTTCTTTAATCCATTCGCCCGGAATAAAGCCCGGTTTACCGACAGCCACGATCAGCAGGTCGGCGTTTTCGACGTGATGACGCAGGTTTTTGGTAAAACGGTGAGTGACGGTGGTGGTGCAGCCAGCCAGCAGCAGCTCCATGCTCATCGGGCGCCCAACGATGTTAGAAGCGCCAATGACTACCGCGTTCAGGCCGTAGGTATCGATATTGTAACGCTCAAGCAGCGTGACAATCCCGCGCGGGGTGCACGGACGCAGGCGCGGCGCGCGCTGGCACAGACGACCCACGTTATACGGGTGGAAGCCGTCAACGTCTTTGTCCGGCGAAATGCGCTCGAGGACTTTGACATTATCAATGCCGGCGGGCAGCGGCAGCTGAACCAGGATGCCATCAATAGCCTCATCGGCATTCAGCGTGTCGATAAGTTCCAGCAGCTCCGCTTCGCTGGTGGTTTCCGGGAGATCGTACGAGCGGGAGACGAAGCCTACCTCTTCACACGCTTTGCGCTTGCTGCCGACATAAATCTGCGATGCCGGGTTGCTGCCGACCAGCACGACGGCTAACCCTGGAGCACGAAATCCGGCCGCAACGCGGGCCTTCACTTTTTCCGCAACCTCAGAGCGTACCTGCTGCGCAATCGTTTTACCGTCAATAATTTTTGCTGCCATCAGAGAGAGGATTCCATCTGTATCTTTACGAAAGGGGGATGGCGATATTTTGTCAGAAGCCAGCCCCGCTGTCAGTCTTCGTTTAAGATTTTATCTTGCTTTGACGCTGCGGTGGCCTAAAAATGGGCCTGACCGCGCCGCGAATAGCGCAAAAAGGAGCTCGAGAGCCGAAGAAAAGTTAATGTGCAGAAACATAAGGTTGGATAAACTTTATACTGCTTTTGCGGCATAAGCCGCCAGCCTGCACGGGCAAGCGCAGTTTCGCGGCAAAATACATTGACTCATCAGGCGTGGACCGTATAATTCCGGCGATTGCACATCATGAAGCTCGCTTCTCAATGCGCCCTTAGCTCAGCTGGATAGAGCAACGGCCTTCTAAGCCGTAGGTCACAGGTTCGAACCCTGTAGGGCGTACCATTTAAACTCAAAAAGTTATCAACTTCCTCCTCTCGCAGATTTTTTCTCATGTGACACATTTGGGACATCTTCTGCAAAGACTGAGTCAATTTGCCTTGCGTGTTCAGTCAAATGGTTCGGTGCCAGCTGGGCATACCGGTGTACCATTTCGATGCTTTCCCATCCGCCCATTCCCTTAAGCACGGGAAGTGGAACTCCGGACTGGTCCCATCGAGCGAAAATTTACAGGTTGCTTTTGCTTTGCTGATGCTTTTCATGTTTTGGTCCTTTAATTTTCAATTAACTTTGCTACCGGGTAGTAGATCAAAAAAAACACAACAGTCTGGCAAGAGATCCATATTAGATGAGACGAACACAGAATGTGTATGTTTATGTAAGGTTCTTATATTCAATTAGTTAAAAAGGAGTTGATAATTAATGCCATTAAAAACACATAATAACATTATACAATTCTAACCAGAGCGATAAAAACAACAAAAAATATTACTTACCAGTGCAATAAGGGGAAACGAAGTGGATGACGCTCTCTGGCGCTAACGCTTTGATACACTAAATCATTGCTTAATAAAAAGGGGTCGTTATCTTTTTCAAAGAAACTACCTGGCGGGTCAACATGATGAGGTAAAAAATGTACACACCTGATGCAATGAAGCTATCAGATAAAAAACATATTTTTGATTTTATTGACGCTTATAGCTTTGGATTAGTCGTTTCGCCTTCCCTCAATGCCAGCCATCTTCCTTTTATCCTCGATCGTAGCTCTTCATCGCAGGGAATTCTTCTTTCCCATATGGCCCGTGCGAATCCACTCTGGAAAGAATTTGAAGGGAAGAGGGTGCTCGCCATATTTCAAGGACCCCATAGTTATGTTTCCCCTACCTGGTATCAAACCGCTCCCGCGGTTCCTACGTGGAACTATACTTCCGTTCACTGCTATGGCAACGTAAGCCTTTTATCTGTCGATGAATTACGCACGATGATGGACGCTTTAGTTCATAAACATGAACCAACCCTTCAGGCGCAGAAAGAAATTATGCCCAGGGCGTTTATTGAAGAGAAATTGAAAGGTATTATTGGATTCAAAATTGAAATTGAGGAATTTCAGGCCAAAGAAAAGCTTGGGCAGCATCGTTCTCAGGCCGATCAGCGAGGAACGCTGCAGGGGTTAATCAACAGCCAATCTTCAGAGTCCGTTGCGCTGGCTGACTATATGCTTAAGGTGAAGAAAGGCATTGGCGCTTGAAATTGAGCTCTCCGATATAATATTTATGTCGGAGGGGAGCGCCTATATGTATGTCATGTATTAAATAGTATTATCCTGGCATGTCTGAAGACGTGCTGTACGCCTGAAGCAAAGGAAATGATATTGCGTCATCAATGAGCCCTAAAATAACATAAGCAACACCGTCAGCTTTAACAGTAGCAAAATAATCAAATAAAATAATCCTTAGAGATTGATAAAGATCGCTTTTAAATTTATAAACAATGGTGTTGATGGAACGGTGCCCCTTTATCGGGGCGTTTTAACCAATTCCTTAACGGAGAGAAAATCGATAGCCCTGAGTGATGCCCTTTGTGGGGAAGATTTTGTTTTTACAGGCCACCGGATCAAGTGGGTTAAGGATGTATTAGGGTGAAAAGTATGTCTCTTCGTTCATTGCAGGCGCTATGCCTGACCAGCTTTTTTATTGCCGACGTTCGCGATGGGCTCGGGCCTTTTCTGGGGATTTTCCTGACGCAACATCACTGGCGACCGGATGACATCGGTCTGTTGATGACCGCGGGCGGCATTGCCGGATTGCTGGCGACGCTTCCCGCAGGGTTCATCACCGATGCTTCGCGGAACAAGCGTCTTATGCTCGCGATACTGTGCATCATGATTACCGGGACGACGCTGCTGCTCTGGTTCAGCCAGGGCAGCAGCGTCGTCGCCATCTCGCAAATCGTCAGCGGCATATGTGCGGCATTTATTGGCCCGCTTATTACCGGGATCACCCTGGGGCTAACGGGGCAAGACGGCTTTAGTACCCAGATGGGTAAAAATGAGGCTTTCAACCATGCGGGTAATTTTACGACCGCATTGATTGCGGGCGGGATCGCCTGGCGCTGGGGTATTGGCGGTATTTTCATCCTGATGGCCTCGACAATGCTGCTCACGCTCTTTGCCCTGACGGCAATTCGTCGTGATGATATCGACAACGCTCGGGCGCGCGGGCTTGAAACGACGGACTCCCCCCAGATACCTGACTTCTCGGTGCTGACCAAAAACAGGGCGCTTTTAATTACTGGGTTGACGCTGCTGCTTTTTCATTTAGCGAATGCAGCGTTGCTGCCCATGCTCAGTATGCGGATCGCTGCGGCACCAGGCGCGATCAATCCCGGCCTGTATGCCGCAGCGACGGTGATTATTTCCCAGTTGGTGATGATCCCGGTGGCCATCTGGACCGTAGGTCGAATCGATAAATATGGGTACTGGCGACTGATTATGCTGGCTCTGCTGATCATGCCAATCAGGGCTGCGCTGGCGGCAAGCACGGCGGCACCGTGGATGATGGTGCCGGTGCAAATACTGGACGGCTGCGCCGCAGGGGTACTGGGCGTAGTGGTGCCGAGCTTTATTGTGGCGCTGCTGCGCGGCAGCGGGCACGTCAATGCTGGCCAAAGCGTGGTAATGCTGATGCAGGGTGCCGGCGCGGCGATGAGTCCGGCATTGACGGGAATGATTGCCGGTTATTACTCGTTCGCGACGGCGTTCAGCGTGCTGAGCGTTATCGCTCTGGCGGCGCTGCTTATCTGGTGGCGCAGCGCGTCGACGCTCTCTGCGCCGGCTTTTATGGCGACGAAATAATCGACTAAAGTAAGGCTTAAAGAGGGCTTTAATCTTAATCGATATCAGCCGATTTTAAGCCTGTGATAAACCCCGCCGCCGGAAACGGCATTACTTCGTTGCGCCCTCAAGGATAACCTTGTCGTTCTCCCCACGGGTGATGCTCTGCTGATGAAGGCTGTCGGCGAGCATTACGTCATTGACGGCGAAAAATTCCCAGGCCTGCGGCGTGTTGGCGAAGGTTACCTCATCGAACTGACTGTCGTGCAGGAAAGAGATATTGGTTGCTTTGGTGTTACGGAAGCTGACGTTGGAAAAACGCAGATTCTGATGATAGGCATCGCGAGAATAGTGAATACCAAACGACTCCGCCATTTCGGCTACCGTCATGCCGTCAATCAGGATGCTGTGCTTAGCCGAAGTTCCATCGACGGTCACATCCTGCACCTGAACGTCGCGGAACTGAGCGGGCTCGTCGGCAGGGGTTGTATCATTTACGTCGGCGCTGTATTTGATAGTAAAAACAAACGGCTCTTTGGCGATATCTTTCATCGCGTTATGACGGAACAGCACCTCCCGCACGCCACCGCCATAGTAGGGGCGGCTCTTCATGCGCAGGCCAACGTCGGTCATATACATGACGTTATCCTCGGCGCGAACGTTTTCGATCCACGCGCCGGTATGGCTACCCGTCACCACGGCGCCGTGGCCTTTACGGAAATAGTTATTAAAAATCCACGCCGCGCTTTGCGGCTGCTGATGAAACGTTTTCGCGCCTTTACCAAACCCGGCGGCAAAATTAACGCAATCATCTCCGGTATCAAAGAAGTTATTGAAGACCAAGGCGTTTTTGCTATTGCCGAACTCGACGCCGTCGGCGTTATTGCCGTCAAAGGTCTGATGCACAAGCCCATTCAGGGTAATATTTTCTGACTCCAGCACCATCACCCCGTGGAAAGCGGGATTACGAATAGTCAGTCCGGCAAGGTAGAGATTTTGCACGCCGCGCAAGGTCATCAGGCTGGAGCGGCGGTTTTTATAGGCGCTATTGTTTTCAATCCCTTCCGCGATAGCCGCTTCGGTCTGATGCTTTGCCAGAATACCGTCCGCGCCGACTTTTTTGGCATTGCTGGCCCGGTACTGCGGCAGCGCGTTGCCCAATTCGTCGCTAATTGTCGCATCGCCGCCGCTTTTGACGCCGCGGGTCCAGCCGTTGCCGTCAATCGTGCCTTTCCCAACGATGCGAATATTACGAAACGTTCCGGCCGGAGACTCGCCCTTATCGTCCGCGCCCAGCACGTTAATTAATGACGGCGGGCGGCGAGGCTGCGGATGATCGCTATAGGGATAGAGGTAATAGCCTTTATCAAGCGGATACTGGGCCGGATCGTCCGAACCCAGCAGGGTGGCGCCAGCCGCAATCTCCAGGGTCATATCGCTGTGCAGGAACAACGCGCCAGTTTTGAATTCGCCGCCGGAAATCAGCACCTTGCAGCCCTGAGGATAGTGCGTGACGGTACAGCTATCAATGGCCCGCTGCAGCGCCTGGGTATTCAGCGTGGTGCCGTCACCCTTCGCGCCGAATGTGCTGGCTTCGATGACGTGCGGCGTTTTGCGGGTTTGCGCTTTAACCACCGCGCTGTCCGGAGATTCCTGGCCATTGGCGTAGACCGCGCGCACCGTAAAGGCATACTCCGTATCCGGCTGCAGGTTGGTGGCCGTGAAGCTGCGCAGATCGATTTTCTGCTGCCAGCCGTCGCTGGCGATCCGCTGATAGAAGTTATCAATATAGGGCTTTGCCGGGGAAAAATGGTTTTGATTTTCACGCGCCAGGCCCAGCCGCTCGCCTTGACGATAGATGGCGTAGTCCACCACCTGCTCGGTCTCAGACTCCGGTTTTTCCCAGACCAGCACCAGGCTGTTTACATCGGCAGACAGTATCGGAACCATGACATTTTGTGGCGCGGAGGCGGGCGCATCGTGCTGGTTATCGACGGTTCCGCCGCTGTCATTACAGCCGCCTGCGAGCCCGGCTAGTGCGATTGCCAACGCCAGCATGCCGCGTGCAGGTCTGAAGGTATTGCGCATAGATTTTCCTTAATGTCATATTTTATGGGAAAATAAAATTCAAATTCATTTAAAATAAAACATCATTTTATATTTATGTGGGAAAATAAACGCGAGTCGGTTCAATCTTTCATCAGGCGAAAAAAAACTTAATCGGATAAGCAAAGGCGGACCTCACCGCCCAGCTTCCCTTCTACTGCTGAGAATCATCGATACGATAGCCGCACGAAGTCGGTACGATATGGGCAAACCCCGACCCGCCAAGATGCATACCGGCAATCAGCAGGTTTTCGCTGGCGGCCTGGGCGAGAATCGCTTCCCGCGTCGCTCTGGCCTGTACGGGATCGCAATCAAAAGCGATAGCGGCGGCGGGTCGCGCGGCCTGAATATGCGGAAAGTGGACGATATCGCCCCAAATCAGCAGGCTTTGCCCGGCGGCGTCAATGCGAAACCCGCTATGGCCCGGCGTATGTCCGGGTAGCCAGACCGGATGGATACCCGCGACGACTTCGCGATCCTCCAGAAACCCGAGGTGCCGGGACCACGCGTCCAGGGTGCGGCGGGCGAGAGCGAAGTTTCGCTGCCCGCGCTCATTAGCCCGTCTTAACATGACGTCATCCTGCCAGTACTCCGCTTCCAGAGGATGCAGATGAAGACGAGCGTTGGGATAGCGCGGCGCGCCGTTGGCATCCAGCAGGCCGCCGATATGATCCGGATGAGCGTGGGTCAGCAGGACGGTATCAACGTCGTCTGGCGCACTTCCCGCCGCCCGCAGACTGGTTTCCAGCACGCCGCCTCCCGTCCCCGCGTCGACCAGAATCGTTCTTCCCCGGCCGCGGATAAGATAGCCATTAATGTCAATTGTGCCGGGGTCGATGACGCCCGCATCGCGCTGGATTTGTGCGGCATCGCCGCTATCGATGCCGGACAGCAGCGCCAGGCCGGCGGCCATGCTGCCGTCGCTAAGGGCAGTCACCTGAAAATCGCCAATCTGGCGGGTGACAAAAGATGAATTGCGCATAAAAACCTCTTAGCGTGATGCTGGCTGTTTTTCAGCCGGGCTTTGCAGCTGACCGGCCATGGGTTCATAGATCCAGGCTTTTTCCCGTCCCGCAAGTAGCATCGCCTCCCGGCGCGGCAGAACGTATACCACGCGCAGCGACGGGTTATTATCCAGCCCGGCGGCCGGAAGTCTTGTCGGCTGATACCCCAGCTCCGAGTCCACAAAGTCCAGCGGCTCCGGGCTCAGCAGCAAAACATCCTTCTCAGAGACGGCAGGGAACACCCCGCTGTACCGATACAGGTTTCGCCGCCAGTCGCGAATATGCGCCTGCCAGCGCGCAAAGTCGCCGCCGCCTTTATGGCGATACGCTTCACTGGCGATGGTGTCAGCATCATGGATAGTATGGATGGCAAGATAGACCGGGCAGCCGGAGGAGAGCGCCCGGAAGCGCTGCGAAGCGCGGAACCCGCTGACGGATACCAGCGCCGGCAGCTTGTGCTGGCTGTAAAATCGATTCCAGCCGGCTTCGCTTTCCGGGTCGGCGTAGCTGCACTCAACGATATATAACATGGGCTGACCTCTGCATGATGGCGTGATGATATTGACGTTTGATCATGCTACGTTGTGTATTGAGCGCTCTGAAACGATATTATTTCATCCCTCAATGACATTTTGTCATTAATGCAAAATCCAGCAGAGGTGGTCATCGTGCGAAAAAAACTCCCCAGCAGCGCCTCTTTGCAGGCTTTTGAGGCTGCCGCCAGGCACGGTAACTTTGCCCGCGCGGCGGAAGAACTGTCGCTTACCGAAGGGGCGATCAGTCGGCAAATCGCCCGTCTGGAATCGCTGTTGAACTGCAGGCTGTTTGAGCGGACGGGGAGCCGGGTACGGCTGAATCCTAACGGCGCGCGCTATGCGCACCATGTGCGCGAAACGCTGGAGCGCCTTGAACGGGACACTCAATATCTGATGGGGGGCGCGGACGGCAGCCGAAGCCTGGAAATCGCCGCGCCGCCGACCTTCGCCAGCCGCTGGCTCATTCCCCGGCTGGGGGATTTTCAGCACCGGCATCCGGATATCACGCTGAATATCGCGGTCAGAACCGACCCGTTTATCCTCACCGGCAGCGGTTTTGACGCGGCGCTTCACTTTGAACACCCCGCCTGGGCCGGAATGCGTATGCAGTTTCTGTTTGAAGAGAGGCTGGTACCGGTATGCCACGCCGGGCTACTCACGGAAGAAGATCTCGTCAGCCAACTGAACGCGCTGCCGCGAATTCATCGACGGCAGAATCCCGACGCCTGGCAGCGCTATGCTGAAGAGTGCGGGATCGCGCTGGATAATCCGGCGCAGGGGGGGCGCTACGATCTGCATGAGATGGCGATAGCCGCCGCGCTGGCCGGGCAGGGCGTTGCGCTGGTGCCCCATGTGTACGTCGAAAACGCGATCGAAAACGGGCTACTGGCTGCGCCCTGGCCGCAGGCCCGCAGCCTGAGCAAGCGCTTTTGCCTGGTGAAGCCGCTGGAAAACGGCGTCAACGAGTCGGCGCTACGGGCGTTCGAGCAGTGGCTGTTGACGCAATAAGGCCCGGGCAGGGCCTTATTGGCATTAAGCGCAGCCTCAGGCGTGGGATAAAAGCGGGAACATCAGCTTATTCTCTTTGAAAATATTTTCTTTTTGCTCGTAGATAAACAGAATATCTTCGCCTTCGATTTTCTCATACTCGCCGGTCCGATTCTCTTTGGGGGTAAAGCCGAGGATAGCCTGGTACGTATTGTCATCGGCGAGCTGGTTGATAATGGCCGACAGGGAGCGGCCACTGTCGCAGAAAATATCAAAACAGATCAGCGCCGGACCGTTTTGCATCGCAATCGCGATCGCCTGGTTTTTCTCGGAATAATAGACGAAGTGCTGCATAAAGGCGGAGCAGTAGAACATCAATAAACCGAAGTTATTCTGCACCCGCAGCTGCGAAAACGGATTCGATTTTTGATAATACCGCTGCAATAGCGCAACGTCTTCCGGCCGATCCATATCGAGCTTGCGGAAATCGCCCGCAGCCGGTACTACCGGCATAATATACTGATGCTCGTCGGTGCGCTCGAAGCCGAATTTCGGGTAAAAATCAACGGTTGTCGGGTTAGCGAACAGGAAGAAGGCGTCGGCTTTATCCTGCCAGTCCGCCAAAATCTCATTCACAAGCTGCCCGGCGAGGCCCCGATTGCGATGATCGATATCGGTCATTACGGTGCCGATTTGGATATAGCGGCGGGGTTCGCCCTGCCAGATCAGGTCGATAATATTGGCGGAGGCGTTAGCAATCACTTTATTGTTGCTGACTAGGGCGTAGGGAATATAGGCGTCGGTCCAGTAGCCTTTGCGGTACCACTCTTTAAAGGAGAGATCGAAGGTTTTAATCGCCAGGTCAATGAAGCTCTTTCTTAACGCGTCATCGTGCACAATTTGCTTAACTAATTTCCAGGTCATCGTCGACATTCCTTACGCTGCGGGTGAGGCACTGTTTTCGGCCATCTGTTCGGCGGTCCGATCTCTGTCGGGCGACCTAAAAATAGCATATCCCCGCGGATGGGCGACGATTGTCGCGCCTAAGCCTTGCTCAGGTCACACAATCCGGGAAAATCGCGCGAAAAAGGGTAAGCTTTCGCACGCTTAAGAAACGTCGCTGTGAGGCAAAAAAACGCCTTTAGCAAATGAAAATTTGCCAGTCATCAAAAACGAAGATGAATATATTGCGTTCATGCTCATGACCCCTATCATTAATAGGTAGGGTAAATGTGATATCATCGCGCCTTTCCCGTTTCGTCCTGGGGCTCTTTTTTATGCAACAACCTGTTGTTCGCGTTGGAGAATGGCTGGTTACTCCCTCTGTTAACCAAATTAGCCGCAAGGGGCGTCAGCTAACTCTCGAACCGCGCTTAATCGATCTTCTGGTTTTCTTTGCCCGTCATCCTGGGGAAGTACTCAGCCGGGATGAGCTCATCGATAATGTCTGGACCCGCAACGTTGTCACCAGCCATGTCGTCACGCAAAGCGTCTCCGAGCTACGTAAGTCGCTGAAAGATGGCGACGACGGCAGCCTTGAATATATCGCGACCGTACCCAAGCGAGGCTATAAGCTAACGGTGCCGGTGATCTGGTGTACGGAAGAGGGGGAAGAACTGACGCCGGTTATCCCGGCAGAAACGCCGACGGTCGCCGTGGACGCGCCATCGGTTTCCTCGCAGCCTGAGGCGGCTGCGCCAGAGATGGCGCCGGTGGTAAAGCCGGAAAAACGCAAGCGGCTGAGTACGTTTATCGTCTGGGGCCTGTTTCTGCTGGCCCTCGCGAGCTGCGTGGCGCTGGTGGCGTTATCGACCCTCGAGTCGCGCCCGCCGGTCACGAAAACGCGGCTGCTGCTCAACCCGCGCGATGTTGATATTCACCTGCTCAGCGGCAGCGCCTGCAACAACTGGTCATCGCAGCACTCCTATGCCATTGGTCTCGGGAGCCTGATTACCACCTCGCTGAACACCTTCTCCACCTTTATGGTGCACGATAAAACCAACTACAACATCAATGAGCCGAGCAGCTCCGGTAAAACCCTGACCATTGAGTTCGTCAACCAGCGGCACTACCGCGCGCAGCAGTGCTTTATGTCGGTGAAGGTGGTGGATAACGCCGACGGTTCGACCATGATGGATAAGCGTTACTTTGTCACCAGCGACAACCAGCTGTCGATTCAGAACGACCTGCTGAGCAGCCTGTCTGAGGCGCTGAAGCAGCCGTGGCCGGCGCGGATGCAGGAGATGTTAAAGCAATATCAGCCGTCGCAAAGTATCGCGCTTACCCATTTCTATCAGGCGCATCAGCTATTAATGAATGGAGACGTCGATTCACTCGGAAAAGCCAGTAGCCTGCTTGCCGACGTGAATAAACAGTCGCCGGACTTTACCTATGCCTGGGCGGAAAAAGCGCTGGTGGACGTATTACGCCATTCTCAGCAGCCGCTGGATGATAAACAGCTTGCCGATCTTTACAGCGAAATAACCCGGGTGGGTAATATGCCGGGGATTAAAGACATGGCAATATTTTATCAGATTAAAACGGTAGATATGCTGGGCAAAGGGAAAGTCGATGAAGCCTACAGCGCGATTAATACCGGCATTGACCTGGAAATGTCGTGGATGAATTATGTGCTGCTGGGTAAGGTCTACGAAATGAAAGGGCAGAACCGGGAAGCTGCCGATGCTTACCTGACGGCGTTTAATTTACGTCCAGGTGAGAATACATTTTACTGGATTGAAAACGCGGTATTTCAGACCTCGGTGACCCGCGTGGTTCCGTATCTCGATAACTTCCTCGCTTCAGAATAAGTAAACCCTCATCATGGTCATGGTTTTGGCCGTGGTGAGGTTAAACTTATGTTTCTCATGAGCGCCTCTGTTGTTATATTTTATATCCTTTTCTTGCTTGTTTTTAACACATCTTCAACACAAGATTGTGTTCGTAAATGCATGTAATTTATTAATATTTATCTTTTCCTGACCTCAATATGTCATCCTGATATGTTGCGCGAAAAAGGTCAAAATATCATTTGTCTGATGTTTGCAGTTATTTCACTTTATCTTTAGGACTTATCTCGTACTAATCCGTAATCTGATTGGCAGTTGGTCGGGTCAATAAAAGGTTCATCATCATGATCTGTACCTCCCAAATAAACTTAGGAGAAAAGCAAACATGAGTTCTGCCAAGAAGATCGGGCTATTTGCCTGTACCGGCGTGGTAGCCGGTAATATGATGGGGAGCGGTATTGCATTATTACCTGCGAACCTAGCGAGTATCGGTTCTATCGCCATTTGGGGTTGGGTGATATCTATTATTGGCGCGATGTCGCTGGCTTATGTATATGCCCGTCTGGCGACCAAAAACCCGCAGCAGGGTGGCCCCATCGCCTACGCCGGCGAAATATCTCCGGCGTTCGGTTTCCAGACCGGTGTGCTTTATTATCACGCGAACTGGATCGGCAATCTGGCAATCGGCATTACCGCCGTCTCTTATTTATCAACATTCTTCCCTATTTTAAATAACCCGGTACCGGCAGGTATTGCCTGTATTGCCATCGTGTGGATATTCACCTTCGTGAATATGCTCGGCGGTACCTGGGTAAGCCGCCTGACGACTATTGGTCTGGTGCTGGTGCTTATTCCGGTCGTGATGACCGCGGTGGTCGGCTGGCACTGGTTTGACGTTGCCACCTATCAGGCAAACTGGAACACCTCAGCCACGACGGATAGCCATGCGGTGGTGAAAAGTATCCTTCTCTGTCTGTGGGCCTTTGTTGGGGTAGAATCTGCCGCCGTCAGTACCGGGATGGTGAAAAACCCGAAACGTACCGTACCGCTGGCCACCATGCTGGGGACCGCGCTGGCGGGTATCGTGTATATCGCCGCGACCCAGGTCATCGCCGGTATGTACCCTGCGTCTGAGATGGCCGCGTCCGGCGCGCCGTTTGCTATCAGCGCATCGACTATCCTTGGCGGCTGGGCTGCGCCGATGGTGTCGGCCTTTACCGCCTTTGCCTGCCTGACTTCTCTCGGTTCGTGGATGATGCTGGTCGGCCAGGCCGGCGTGCGCGCCGCTAACGACGGCAACTTCCCGAAAATCTACGGTGAACTGGATAAAAACGGCAACCCGAAAAAAGGCCTGCTGCTGGCCGCGGTGAAAATGACCGTCCTGATGGTGCTGATCACCCTGATGAACTCCACCGGCGGGAAAGCCTCCGACCTGTTCGGCGAGCTGACCGGTATCGCGGTTCTGCTGACCATGCTGCCTTACTTCTACTCCTGCGTTGACCTGATTCGCTTCGAAGGCATTAACGTCCGCAACTTCGTCAGCCTGATTTGCTCCGTCCTCGGCTGCGGGTTCTGTTTCATCGCCCTGATGGGGGCAAGCTCCTTCGAACTGGCCGGCACCTTTATCGTCAGCCTGATCATCCTGATGTTCTACGGCCGCAAAATGCACCAGCGCCAGAGTAACGACGGCTCCGCTGATAGCAGCACCGCCAGCGCGCATTAATCCGTAACCCTATTCCTGAGGCTCCTTCCATCACCTGTCACGACGTGGCGGGAGGGGCTTTCTTTATCTGGAGATTTGACTATGAACGTTATCGCAATCATGAATCACATGGGTGTTTACTTCAAAGAAGAGCCCATCCGTGAGCTGCATCGCGCCCTCGAACGCCTGGACTTCCGTATTGTCTACCCGAACGACCGTGACGACTTATTAAAACTGATCGAAAACAATGCGCGTCTGTGCGGCGTGATCTTCGACTGGGATAAATACAATCTCGAACTGTGCGAAGACATCAGCAAAATGAACGAATATATGCCGCTGTACGCCTTTGCGAATACTTACTCAACGCTGGACGTGAGCCTCAACGATCTGCGCATGCAGGTTCGCTTCTTCGAATATGCGCTGGGCGCGGCGGAAGATATTGCGAACAAAATCAAACAGAATACCGACGAGTATATCGACACCATTCTGCCGCCGCTGACCAAAGCGCTGTTTAAATACGTGCGTGAAGGCAAATATACCTTCTGTACCCCAGGCCACATGGGCGGTACCGCGTTCCAGAAAAGCCCGGTCGGCAGCATCTTCTACGATTTCTTTGGTTCCAATACCATGAAATCCGATATCTCGATTTCAGTTTCTGAACTCGGTTCCCTGCTGGATCACAGCGGCCCGCATAAAGAAGCGGAAGAGTACATCGCCCGCGTCTTCAACGCAGAACGCAGCTACATGGTGACCAACGGCACCTCTACCGCCAACAAAATCGTCGGTATGTATTCCGCCCCGGCCGGTAGCACCGTGCTGATTGACCGTAACTGCCATAAATCGCTGACCCATCTGATGATGATGAGCGACATTACGCCAATCTACTTCCGCCCGACCCGTAACGCTTACGGCATCCTCGGCGGTATCCCGCAGAGCGAATTCCAGCACGCGACCATCGCGAAGCGCGTGAAAGAAACCCCGAACGCGACCTGGCCGGTGCACGCGGTGATCACCAACTCCACCTATGATGGCCTGCTGTACAACACGGACTACATCAAGAAAACCCTGGATGTGAAATCCATCCACTTTGACTCCGCGTGGGTGCCTTACACCAACTTCTCGCCGATTTATGAAGGCAAATGCGGGATGAGCGGCGGCCGCGTCGAAGGGAAAGTGATTTACGAAACCCAGTCCACGCACAAACTGCTGGCGGCGTTTTCTCAGGCATCAATGATTCATGTTAAAGGCGACGTAAACGAAGAAACCTTTAACGAAGCCTACATGATGCACACCACCACTTCTCCGCACTACGGCGTGGTGGCCTCGACGGAAACCGCGGCGGCGATGATGAAAGGCAACGCCGGTAAGCGCCTGATTGACGGCTCTATCGAACGTTCAATTAAGTTCCGTAAAGAGATTAAACGCCTGAAAGGCGAATCCGACGGCTGGTTCTTCGACGTCTGGCAGCCGGAACATATCGATGGCGCGGAATGCTGGCCGCTGCGCTCCGACAGCGCGTGGCACGGTTTCAAAAACATCGATAACGAACATATGTATCTCGACCCGATTAAAGTCACGCTGCTGACCCCGGGGATGAAGAAAGACGGCACCATGGATGATTTCGGTATTCCGGCAAGCATCGTGGCGAAGTATCTCGATGAGCACGGCATCGTGGTCGAAAAAACCGGTCCGTACAACCTGCTGTTCCTGTTCAGCATCGGTATCGACAAAACCAAAGCGCTGAGCCTGCTGCGCGCGCTGACCGATTTCAAACGCGCGTTCGACCTGAACCTGCGGGTGAAAAATATGCTGCCGTCGCTGTACCGTGAAGATCCTGAATTCTACGAAAACATGCGCGTTCAGGAACTGGCGCAGAACATTCACAAACTGATTGAGCACCACAACCTGCCGGACCTGATGTTCCGCGCGTTCGAAGTGCTGCCAACCATGATGATCACGCCGTACGCCGCGTTCCAGAAAGAGCTGCACGGTCAGACCGAAGAGGTGTATCTCGAAGAGATGGTGGGCCGCGTCAACGCCAACATGATCCTGCCGTATCCTCCGGGAGTGCCGCTGGTGATGCCGGGTGAAATGATCACCGAAGAGAGCCGTCCGGTGCTGGAATTCCTGCAGATGCTGTGCGAAATCGGCGCCCACTATCCGGGCTTCGAAACCGATATCCACGGCGCCTATCGTCAGGCGGATGGTCGTTACACCGTTAAAGTGCTGAGAGAAGAAAACAACAAATAATCGATGCACAACAGGGAAGTGGCTTGCCGCTTCCCTTTTTCACGCTGCAAGGAGAACACATGAAAACACCCTCACAGCCGCGCGCGATCTATTACATCGTTGCGATCCAAATCTGGGAATATTTCAGCTTTTACGGCATGCGTGCCTTACTCATCCTCTATCTCACCCATCAGCTCGGCTTTGATGACAGCCACGCCATCAGTCTGTTCAGCGCCTACGCCTCCCTGGTGTACGTCACTCCTATTCTCGGCGGCTGGCTTGCCGACCGCCTGCTCGGCAACCGCACGGCGGTCATTGCCGGCGCGCTATTAATGACGCTTGGCCACGTAGTGCTGGGCGTCGAATCCGATTCCACCTGGAGCCTGTACCTCGCGCTGGCGATCATTATCTGCGGCTACGGTCTGTTCAAATCCAACATCAGCTGTCTGCTGGGCGAGCTCTACGCCGTTGACGACCCTCGCCGCGACGGCGGTTTCTCGCTGCTGTACGCCGCCGGGAACGTCGGCTCCATCGCCGCGCCTATCGCCTGCGGGCTGGCGGCGCAGTGGTACGGCTGGCATATCGGCTTTGCGCTGGCGGGTATCGGCATGTTTGTCGGCCTGATGATTTTCTTAAGCGGCAGCCGCTACTTCCGCCACGCGCGCGGCGTCGATAAACAGGCGCTGCGGGCGGTGAAATTTGTGCTGCCGACCTGGGGCTGGCTGGTGGTGATGCTCTGCGTTGCGCCGGTGTTTTTCACGCTGCTGCTGGAGAATAACTGGTCCGGCTACCTGCTGGCGATCGTCTGCGTATTCGCCGCCCAGATGGTGGCGCGCATTATGGTCAAATCCCCGGAGCATCGCCGCGCGCTGTGGCAAATCGTTCTGCTGATGCTGACCGGGACCCTGTTCTGGGTACTGGCGCAGCAGGGCGGCAGTTCGATCAGCCTGTTCATCGACCACTTTGTTAACCGCCGCCTGCTGAATATTGAGGTGCCGACCGCGCTGTTCCAGTCGGTTAACGCCGTGGCGGTGATGGCGGCGGGCGTCGTGCTGGCGTGGCTGATGCGGCCGGAGGGCGCGACCCGCTCGGCGCTGCGCGTATGGCTGAAGTTCGCCTTTGGCCTGGTGCTGATGGGCTGCGGCTTTATGCTGCTGGCGCTTAACGCGCGCCACGGCGCGGCACAGGGACAGGCATCGATGGGCATGATGGTGGCCGGCCTGGCGCTGATGGGTTTCGCCGAGCTGTTTATCGACCCGGTGGCGATGGCGCAGATCACCCGCCTCAATATGCCCGGCGTCACCGGGGTACTGACCGGGATTTATATGCTGGCGACCGGCGCGGTAGCCAACTGGCTGGCGGGCGTGGTGGCGCAGCAGACTACCGAGTCGCAAATCAGCGATACGGCGATTGCCGCGTATCAGCACTTCTTTGCCCAGATGGGCGAATGGACGCTGGGCTGCGTAGCGGTCATTGTCGTTGTCGCCTTCGCCGCCGCGTTCAGCGTCGGCAAACGCCGCGCGGCCGCCGGTGAACTTCCCGGCGTCAATGCCCAGGATCTGTAGCCCGGACAGGTGCGCAGCACCGCCTCCGGGATTATCGCATCCCTAAACGGAGCAAAAAGCCGCTCCTTGCACCCCTTACTGAACAGGAGGAGGATATTCTGGCGGGCGCGAAAGCCGAAGATAAAAAGAGGTTACAAAAGACAGGGCTGAGTGAAATCAGCCGCAATTGAAGCCAGGCTCCTTAAGATTGTTCTCCGGCGCCGACGCCGGAACAGGCCTGGTTCAATTATCGAAGCAAGTTTGCAAGCAGGGTTATGAGGAACCAACATGTCTGAACAACAAGCACAAGGTGCCGATGAGGCAATTGACCTTAATAATGAACTGAAAACCCGTCGTGAAAAACTGGCCGCGCTGCGCGAGCAGGGCGTGGCGTTCCCGAACGACTTTCGCCGTGACCATACTTCCGACCAGCTCCATGCTGAATACGATAGTAGGGAAAACGACGAGCTCACCTCTCTGAACGTCGAGGTCTCCGTGGCTGGCCGCATGATGACCCGCCGTATTATGGGTAAAGCCTCCTTCGTCACCTTACAGGACGTGGGCGGACGCATTCAGCTGTACGTCGCCCGCGACGATCTGGCGGAAGGCGTCTACAACGAGCAGTTTAAGAAATGGGATCTCGGCGACATCATCGCCGCCCGCGGTAAGCTGTTCAAAACCCAGACCGGCGAACTCTCCATTCACTGCACCGAGCTGCGTCTGCTGACCAAAGCGTTGCGCCCGCTGCCGGACAAGTTTCACGGCCTGCAGGATCAGGAAGCGCGCTATCGCCAGCGCTATCTGGATCTGATCTCCAACGAAGAGTCGCGCCACACCTTCAAGGTGCGTTCGCAGATCCTGGCGACCATGCGTCAGTTCATGGTCGCGCGCGGCTTTATGGAAGTCGAAACGCCGATGATGCAGGTGATCCCCGGCGGCGCCTCCGCGCGTCCGTTTATCACCCATCACAACGCGCTCGATCTGGATATGTATCTGCGCATCGCGCCGGAGCTGTACCTGAAACGGCTGGTGGTCGGCGGCTTCGAACGAGTGTTCGAAATCAACCGTAACTTCCGTAACGAAGGTATCTCCGTGCGCCATAACCCAGAGTTCACCATGATGGAACTCTATATGGCGTATGCGGATTACAAAGATCTGATCGAACTGACCGAATCCCTGTTCCGCACGCTGGCGCAGACCGTACTGGGTAAAACCGAAGTGCCGTATGGCGACCAGGTGTTCGATTTCGGTAAGCCGTTTGAAAAACTGACCATGCGCGAAGCGATCAAGAAATACCGTCCTGAAACCGAGATGGCGGAGCTGGATAACTTCGATGCGGCGAAAGCGCTGGCGGAATCCATCGGCATTCACGTTGAGAAGAGCTGGGGTCTGGGGCGTATCGTCACCGAAATTTTCGACGAAGTGGCGGAAGCGCATCTGATCCAGCCGACCTTTATCACCGAGTATCCGGCGGAAGTATCGCCGCTGGCGCGCCGTAACGACGTGAACCCGGAAATTACCGACCGCTTCGAATTCTTCATCGGCGGACGTGAAATCGGTAATGGCTTTAGCGAGCTGAACGACGCGGAAGACCAGGCCCAGCGTTTTCAGGATCAGGTCAACGCCAAAGCGGCGGGGGATGATGAAGCGATGTTCTACGACGAAGACTACGTCACCGCGCTGGAGTACGGTCTGCCGCCGACCGCCGGTCTGGGCATCGGTATCGACCGTATGGTGATGCTGTTCACTAACAGCCACACCATCCGCGATGTTATCCTGTTCCCGGCAATGCGTCCGCAGAAATAAATCATGCTGAAACCAGGCCCCTCGTTTATTTGAGCGGGGGGCCTTAATTTCGACGCGTTTATCCCGGCGAGTGATATGGCGAATAAGCTTACTCCGGGCACCTTATGTGCTATAACAGCGCGCATAAAAAACATAAGGTGTTAATTAAATGAAAAAAATAAAATTAATTGTTGGCGGCGTGATCTGTGCAAGTTATTTATTAACGTCAGTATTATCAATGGCAAGTGATAATATAAACAGCAATACCATTCATTTTGATAAAGGCAGCAACGGCACGATAATAAAAAGTACCGTGACCGGCGACGATGTTAATGACTATACGCTGGAAGCGAAAGCCGGCCAGATGATGCATATCGGTATGAACAGCCAGTGGCCGCATCCCTTTTTTAATGTGATTACCCCGGATAATCACGCGATTTTTAACGGTTCGATGAGCGGCGATATTTTTGAACAGCGTCTGGGTGTCAGCGGGAAATATACTGTGCGGGTATATCAGATGGGCGGCGCGCGTGATGAAGGGAAAACCAGCGCGTACGCGCTGACGTTTAAAATTACCGACTAATATGTGGCGGCTGTCTATTCAGGCTGTCCCGGAGGCGGCGCGTTGCGCCGGTCCGCAGACGGCGGTGAACCCGTAGCCCGGGCAAGGCGCGTTGAGCGCCGCCCCCGGGAGCAGAGCGCAGAGGGTTGCAGTTCGGGCCTGTTCCCGGACTACAGCCCTTCGGTCACGATTTTCGCCGCCGCGGCTAACACCTCTTTGCGGCTTTTCGCATCCTGCTGCGGCTGGGTAAAATAGGTCACTAACACCAGCGGGGCATGATTTTCCGGCCAGATCACCGCGATATCGTTGGTGGTGCCGTAATCTCCGGCGCCGGTTTTATCCCCGACCGCCCAGCTTGCGGGCAGGCCTGCGCGAATGCTTTGCCCGCCGGTGGTATTACCTTTTAGCCACGTCACTAACTGGGCGCGCTGCTGTTCGCCCAGCGCATTGCCCAGCGTCAGCTTGCGCAGGCTTTCGGCCATCGCCAACGGGGTGGTGGTATCGCGCTTATCGCCGGGTATCGCGCTGTTCAGCGCCGGCTCCGTACGATCGAGACGAAAAGTAACGTCCCCGATGCTCTGGGCGAATGCGGTCACCTTTTCCGGTCCGCCAAGGTAGCTAATCATCTTATTCATCGCGGTATTGTCGCTGTACTGCAGCGCCGCCGCGCTGAGTTCCGCCAGGGTCATTCCGCTTTGCAGATGTTTTTCGGTAATCGGGCTCCAGACCACTAAATCCGATTTTTTAATCTCCAGCCTTTTATTCACCACATCGGGATGGCTTTCGCTCTGCTTTAACACCGCGGCGGCGGCCATCACTTTACCGGTGCTGCACATGGCAAAACGTTCGTCGCCGCGATAAAGGGTTTGCGAATCATCCGCCGTGTTAATCAGCGCCACGCCCAGCCGGCCACCGGACCGTTTTTCTAAATCAGCCAGCTTTTGCTGGATAGCATCGGCACTGGCCCATAATGAACCGCTCGCCAGCAGCAGCGGAACGGCGGCGGCCATCAGGGCGCTTTTACGCCACGAACTTTTCAACATCTCTGACTCCTTGATAGTGATGAGCTGCCCGGACTATCCGCGACTCCCGCGCTTTTGACAAGCACTATGTCGATGATGGAATTCCATCATAAATTCGTTATTCGTCCTCCTCCGCGCCTGCTTATAGTGTCCCTCCCCGGCAGAATAAAATCAGGAGCCGCTATGTTCCCGTCACAGTTACCAAAACCGCGCCACCACGCCGCCTCGGCGATCCCCACGCTGCGTTGGGGGATTATTGGCCCCGGCTGGATTGCCGAGCGCTTTGTGAAATCGTTAAAAGAGCTCAGCCGCCAGCAGGTGGTTGCCGTCTCCTCGCGCACGCAGCAAAAAGCCGACGCCTTTGCCGCCCGCTGGGGGATCCCGCAGGCTTACGCTCAGGTGGATGAGATGCTGGCGCGACCGGATATTGACGCGGTATATATTGCCACGCCGCATAACCACCACTTTCCCGACGGGCTGCGTGCGCTGCAGGCGGGCAAGCATGTGCTGATTGAAAAGCCGTTTGCGCTGAACCGGCGGGAAGGCGCGGCGCTGAAAGCGGAAGCCGTGAAGCAGGGGACGCTGGCGATGGAGGCGATGTGGTGCGACTACGCGCCGAAGTATGACGTGATTCGCCAACTGCTGGAGGACGGCGTACTGGGCGACCTGCACACGCTGCTCGCCGATCACGGCGAGTTCTTTACCCCGGATCATCGCATTTTTAATGCCGATCTCGCCGGCGGGCCGATGATGGATCTCGGCAGCTATCTGACCTCATTCAGCGTGATGGTCGGCGGCGTACCGCAGGATATTATCGCCCGCGGACGCCCCGCCCAAAGAGGCGTCAACGGGCAGATTTCGATGCTGTTTAACTGGGAAAAGGGCCTCCAGGGATTATTGAACACCACCCTGTTCAGCAACACGCCGGGCGGCGCGGTGGTGGCCGGACGCGATGCGACTCTTACCCTTGACGGGCAGTTCTACGCGCCGGGGAATTTTACCCTCGCCGCCAGTCAGGGGGGGCAGGTGCTGCATTGGGAGGAGCCGCGCAACCGCTACGACCAGCTGTTTTATCAGGCCGAGCATTTTGCCTGGTGCGTCGGTCAGGGGCTGACGGACTCGCCGATCCGCCCGCTGACCAGGGTGCTGGAAAACCTGAGCGTGATGGATGAAGTGCGGCGGCAGATTGGCGTGGTATTTAACGAAGAGCGCTAAGCGAAGCGGCCCCGTATGCCGACCGCATACGGGGCTTTTTTACGCCAGCGGTTCGACGCTGACAAATTGCCCCTGCTGCAGCGAGAGCACGGCGGCTTCGGCGATGGCCTGCGCCCGCAGGCCGTCCAGCAGCCCCGGCAGGTCCGCCACCTCTTCTCCGCCTAGCGAGCGGACAAACGCGTCCAGATGCGCGTAGTACGATCCCTCGACGCGGCTGAACCAGTCCGGGTAGAGGCCCGGCTGAATGCGGCGCTCTCCCTGCCACAGCGTGACGCCGCGCGTTGTCTGGCTGCCGGACTCCAGCACGCCATCCGAGCCAAGCAGACTAATGCGCTCATCGTAGCCGTGGCCGGTACGTCGGGTGTTGTCCAGCTGCGCCATTGCGCCGCCGCGCATCCGCAGCATCAGAATGGAAGTATCGACATCGTCGAATTCAGCAATTTCCGCCAGCGCCAGCGCATCCCCCATGGCGGCGACGGTTGTCACTTCATCACCGGTAAGAAAGCGCAGCAGGTCAAAGAAGTGAATCGCCTGGTCGCGCATCTGGCCGCCGGAGCTGCGCAGATATTCCAGCGGCGGCATAATCGATGCCCGACACACCATCTGCACCAGTTCTATTTTGCCAATCACCCCGGCCTCGATCTCCCGGCGCAGCTGCTGGTGGCTGGCGTCGAAGCGGCGGTTAAAGCCAACGGTCACCGGTACCCCGAGCGGCAGCACTTTCTCGACGACCTGGCGGGCGCGGGCCAGCGAAAGATCGATCGGTTTTTCGCAGTAGACCGCTTTCCCGGCGCGGGCGGCAGCCTCCAGCAGCGCCGCGTGTGAAGGCGTCGAGCTGGCGATCAGTACCGCGTCAATGGCGTCGCTATTGATGGCCTCGACGACGGTTACCGCCCGCGCGCCGTAGCGGGACGCCAGCGCTTTCGCCCGTTCGGGGTCGGCGTCAGCCACCATGGACAGAACGGTTCGCTCATGGCGAGCGAGGCTGGCGGCGTGAACCTGGCCGATAAAACCGCTGCCCAACAAGGCAAAACGAATGCAGGTCATTTTTTTCTCCAGAAAGAGGGATTCAGCGTTGCCAAAGTAATCCGTTTGCTACACTGACCGACACAGGCGTTTTGATGGATTTCCATCATGGGGGAAACGATGAAAAGCATGTCGCTGGAGGCGCTGGCTAAACGGATTGGCGTGGGCGTAGCAACCGTTGACCGGGTGCTTAACGAACGCGGCGGCGTGTCGCCGGAAACCACGCGTAAGGTGCTGCAGGCCGCGCGGGAAGCCGGGCTGAAGCGCATTCTGCCGGAAGAGCGCCGTCTCCCGTGGCAAATAGAAGTGTTTCTCAGCGGTAACGATTCGCGCTTTTTCACCCGCCTGACGCAGGATTTCGCCGACGTGGCGGATAGCCTTGGCTATCGCCGACTGACGCTGCACCGTACGCTGGTGGCGGAGTCCGCGCCGGAAAAGCTGGCGAAAAGCATTATCCGCAGCAGCAAAAAGCGCCATGCGCTGATTGTCTTTGGCAACGAACATCCGCTGGTCTACGAGGCTTTGCGCCAGTGCCGCGAGGCGAACGTGCCGGTGATTACGCTGGTTACCGATCTGCCCGGCGCGCAAAGGCTTTGCCACGTCGGCATCGATCAGCAGCAGGCTGGCCGCACCGCGGGCAGGATGATGGGATTAATGGCGCATCGGCCTGGAGAAGTGCTGATGCTCAGCGGACGCCAGGACTTCAGCGCCCATCGTTTGCGTATTCAGGGATTCCGCGAGGTGATAACCCAGCGCTTTCCGCATCTGCAGCTCGGCGAGGTGCTGGCGGGGGGGGACAACCGGCAGCGGATCGACCGCCTGCTGGAAGAGGCTCTGCGCCGCAACCGCGACGTGGTGGGCATCTACAATACCGGGCTGGGCAACACGCAGGTGGCGCAGGCGCTGGCTCGCCACCGCCGCTACGGCGAGTGCTGTTGGATCACCCATGAACGTTACCGAACCACCCGTGAACAGCTGGCGCAGGGCGGAATGGCGTTGACGATCGATCAGCATGCCCATCAGCATGCCCTCCTGGCGGTGGAGCTGGCTCTGCGTCACCTGGAAACCGGCTATCAGCCGCATCTCTTTAGCGACGGCAAGGTCGAATTTATCCTTTACAGCGCTGAAAACGTCGACTGAACGCTCGCGGTCCGCGGGACAATATCCCCTTTTAACCCCGTATCTGATACCCCGTTTCATACCGCTGCCGCTATCGGCGCGCCGCGCGGCAAACCGTCGGCTGCCTCTCATTTTTTGCGCGTTTATGCGTCAATGTTAGATGTGTGTCAAAGTTCTGTTAACGTGTAGTTTTAAAATTTTCATTTCAGTTATTTACTTATAAAAGTTTCATATGTGTTGTTAATGAAATAAATGGTCTGTAATTTTTCTTTCGCGACAAATGGACTGATGTTTCAAAAAACCATTTTAAAACAACTGAATTTTGTGATTTCGATCACCCGTGAAAAAGGCGCCAGCGCGCAGGCCGTTTTTTCGAAAAGCTGAAAAAGCAGGCGCTTAGCGCACGATTAATGAAACTATTTTTTCATTTTACCTTACCTAACCGATGCACCTGAAAATAAAGGATCAACTATGAACATCAAGAAAACGGTTGTTGCCTCTTTGATAGCCTGCATGCTGCCAGCGGTCGTGATGGCGAAAGATATTTCGGTCGGTGTTTCGATGGCGCTTTTCGATGACAACTTCCTGACGATTCTGCGCACCGCCATGCAAAAAGAGATGCAAAAAGACGGCGTTAAGGCGCAGGTGGAAGATGCCAAAGGCGACGTCTCCCAGCAGCTACAGCAGGTACAGAACTTTATTGGCCAGGGCGTCGACGCGATTATCGTCAACCCGGTGGATACCAACGCGGTCAAACCGATTATGGACCAGGCGACCAAAGCGGGCATTCCGCTGATCTTTGTTAACCGCCGCCCGCAGGCGCAGCTGACCGACAAAATGGCCTACGTCGGCTCCGACTCGGTGCTGGCGGGGCGCTTACAGATGGAAGCGTTAGCCAAAGCGATGAACGGCAAAGGTAACGTCGCCATTCTGCTCGGCGACCTGGCGAATGAATCGACCCGTGACCGCACCAAAGGCGTCGAAGAGGTGGTGGCGAAGTACCCGGATATCAAAATCGTGCAGAAGCAGACCGCTAAATTTACCCGTAACGACGCCGTTGACGTGGTCAGCAACTGGATGACCAGCGGCGAAGACATTCAGGCCATCGCCTCCAACAACGATGAAATGGCGATCGGCGCGCTGCAGGCGCTGGGTAAAAACCCGAACCATATCCTGATTGCCGGCGTGGACGGGACGCCCGATGCCCTGCAAATGCTCAAAAACGGCAAAATGATCGCCACGATTTTCCAGGATGCCAAAGGGCAGGGCGAAGGCGCGGTGGATGCCGCCATTAAGCTGGCCAACGGCGAGAAAGTGGAAAAGATCATTGACGTCCCTTACCAGCTGATCACCAAAGACAACATGGCTGAGTTCGTCAATCGCAACCAGAAATAGTCGCTCAGGGTACGGAGGTGAAGTATGAACGCTTTTGCACTTGAAGCCGAAGGGATCAGCAAATTCTTCCCCGGCGTGAAGGCGCTCGACAACGTCTCATTACGCGTGCGCCCGGGGACGGTGCACGCGCTGATGGGCGAAAACGGCGCCGGAAAATCCACGCTGATGAAATGCCTTATCGGGATCTACCGTCCCGATAAGGGCGCGATCCGCGTTAAAGGGGAGCCGGTCCAGTTTCAGGATACGATGGACGCGCTGCGCTCCGGGATCTCGATGATCCACCAGGAGCTGAACCTGGTGCCGCACATGACGGTGGCGGAAAATATCTGGCTCGGCCGCGAGCCGATGAAATATGGTTTTGTCGATCATCGCCAGCTTGCCCGTCAGACGCAGGATCTGCTGGATAAATTGAATATCCGATTATCCGCCGACCGGCTGGTGGGGGAGTTAAGTATCGCCTCCCAGCAGATGGTGGAAATTGCCAAAGCGGTTTCGTGGAACGCGGATATTGTGATTATGGATGAGCCGACCTCGGCGTTAACCGAGAGCGAAGTGGCGCATCTGTTTACCATTATTCGCGATTTACGCCAGCAGGGAAAAGCCATTATCTATATCAGCCATAAAATGGATGAGATTTTCGCGATTACCGATGAGATCAGCGTATTTCGCGACGGCACCTGGGTCGGCAGTAAACAGACCACCGAGTTTACCCGCCAGTCGCTGATTACCCAGATGGTCGGCCGGGAGCTCACCCAGCTCTTTCCCAAGTTCAATAACGCTATTGGCGAAGAGGTGCTGACCGTCCGCAATCTATCGCGCAAGGGGGCGTTTCACGATATCAACTTTAGCGTCCGCCGCGGCGAAATCCTCGGCGTGGCGGGGCTGGTGGGAGCCGGGCGCAGCGAAGTGATGGAGAGCCTGTTCGGCATGGAGAAAGCCGATAGCGGCGAAGTGCTGATTGATGGGATGCCGGTCAATATTGATTCGCCTTCGACGGCGATTGAGAAAGGGATGGCGTTGCTGACGGAAGACCGGAAAAAGTCCGGGCTGTTTCTCGTGCTGTCGGTGCTGGAGAATATGAGCATCGTCAAAATGCCAGAATATATCGGTAAAACCGGCTTTGTTCAGCACCTCAAAATGGCCGAAGACTGCATGGAGCAGATCCGCCGCCTGAATATTAAAACCCCCACCATGGATCAGATTATTAATAACCTCAGCGGCGGTAATCAGCAGAAGGTACTGATTGCCCGCTGGCTGCTGGCGCAGCCGAAAATACTGATCCTCGATGAGCCGACGCGCGGAATCGACGTCGGGGCAAAAGCGGAAATTTACCATCTGATCAGCGAGCTGGCCAACCGCGGCGTGGCGGTGATTATGGTCTCTTCAGAATTACCTGAGATTCTCGGGATGAGCGATCGGGTGATGGTTATGCATGAAGGGCGTATTACCGGCATCCTCGATAAAGAGGACGCCGACCAGGAAACCATTTTGTCGTTGGCATCCCACTGAGGCACAGAGAATGAGCAATATGAAAATAACGGCAACCCCGATCACTGAGAAACCCTCTTTCTTTGGGCAATTACGCCACCGGCTGCCGAAAGATACCGGGATATTTATCGTCATGCTGGTGATTGCCCTGACTTTTGAAATTGCCGGCTGGTACGTCCGCGACCAGTCCTTTTTATTAAACACCAATCGCCTGATATTAATTGTTTTACAGGTAGCGATTATCGGTATTATCGCGGTCGGGGTCACCCAGGTCATTATTACCACCGGCATTGATCTCTCCTCCGGGTCGGTGATCGCGCTCGCCGCCGTGGTGGCGGCAAGCCTTGCGCAAACCTCCGATAGCCTGTCGCCGATGTTCCCGTCGCTGGTCAATATGCCGGCGATTATCCCGATTGGCGCCGGTATCGGCGTCGGCCTGCTGTGCGGCTTAACCAACGGCTTTCTGGTGACCCGCACCGGCATCCCGCCGTTTATCGCGACGCTTGGGATGATGGTGTCGGCGCGCGGTCTGGCGCAGTATTACACTCAGGGCAACCCCATCAGCTTCTTATCCGACAGCTTTACCGCCATCGGCCAGGGGGCGATGCCGGTGATTATTTTCTTCGTCGTCGCCGCGGTGTTCCATATTGCCCTGAAGCATACTCGCTACGGTAAATACGTTTACGCTATCGGCGGTAACATGACGTCGGCCAAGGTCTCCGGTATCAACGTGAATAAATACCTGGTGATCGTCTATGCCATCGCCGGGGCGCTCTCCGGCCTCGCGGGCGTGGTGCTGGCGGCGCGCGTCAGCAGCGGGCAGTCGAGCATGGGCATGTCCTACGAGCTGGATGCTATCGCCGCGGCGGTTATCGGCGGCAGCAGCCTGATGGGCGGGGTGGGGCGCATCACCGGGACCTTAATCGGCGCGATGATCCTCGGCCTGATTAAAAGCGGTTTTACCTTTGTCGGCGTCGACGCCTACGTGCAGGATATTATCAAAGGCATCATTATCGTCGCGGCGGTGACTATCGATATGCGCCGCAACCGCAAAAAGCATTAATCGGCAATAGCCCACGGCCTGTACTGCCGTGGGCCATGTCGCGTTTATGCCGCGCCGCAAGCGGACTCATCCGCGGCAAGACGTAAACTGTTGAGCAGCACGTTCGCCCCTTTCTCCGCCCATTCCGGCAGAATGTTCTCCGCTTCGTTATGGCTAATGCCCTTCTCGCAGGGAATGAAAATCATGCTGGCGGGCGCGACCTTGCTGATATAGCAGGTATCATGCCCGGCGCCGGAAACTATGGTTCGCGCGCTGTAGCCCAACGTTTCCGCCGCCCGCTGGCTGCGCGCCAGGCATCCGGCATCAAAGGTAATGGGCGCGTAATCAAAAATACGCTCGACGTTTGCCGTCACGCCGCGCGCCGCCAGCGCTTCAGCAGCGCGATGCAGTTCCCGTTCCATGGCTTCCAGCGCCGGGGATTGCGGATGACGAAACTCGACGCTGCACGCCACGCGTCCCGGCACCACGTTGCGCGAGCCCGGTATCACCTGCGCCATCCCAATAGTCGCGCGCCCGTCGGGATTATGGGCGATACCGATATGCTCCACCGCCAGCGCCAGCTCGGCGAAAGCGGTCAGCGCGTCGCGGCGGCTGCCCATCGGCGTGGTGCCTGCGTGGGCGGAAAAGCCCTCCAGGGTGACGTTGAACCAGCGCTGGCCCATTGCCGCGTGAACGAGGCCGATATCAACGCCTTCTTCTTCCAGAATCGGCCCCTGTTCGATATGCACTTCGTAGCAGGCGTGGAGCGGGAAGGCGGCGGCCGGACATTCCCCGCGATAGCCGATAGCCTCCAGCGCCGCGCTAACGCTGATGCCGTCGCGGTCTATACGGGCGAGGGCGAAATCTTCGCTAAACTGCCCGGCCCACACGCCGGATGCCAGCATCGCCGGGGCAAAGCGCGCACCCTCTTCGTTGGTCCAGTTCACCAGCACGATATCGCGTTCGGTCTCAATGCCGCGATCGTTCAGCGTGCGCAGCGCCTCCAGCCCGGCGAGGACGCCGTAAATGCCGTCATAGCGGCCGCCGAGCGGCTGGGAGTCGACGTGGGAACCGGTCAGCACCGGGGCTAACTGCGAATTTTTACCGGCGCGGCGAATAAACATATTGCCCATGCTGTCGACTTCGCAGGGAAAGCCGGCTTCCCGCGCCCACTGGCGCAGCAGGTCGCGCGCCTGACGATCCTCTTCGCTGAGCGCCAGCCGGGTCACGCCGCCTGCCGGCGTGGCGCCGAGCAGCGCCATCTCGTTGAGCGTCGACCACAGACGTGCGCCGTTGACGGTTATCATGACTTGTCCTTTTGCACGCGATAGCGGAAGTCACAGCACTTACCGCCCTCCATGATGGTGGTGGTGCGGGTCAGCTCCACGTCCGGGGCGTAGCCGACGATAAATTTATCGTCGCGGGCGCAAGAGAGCAGGTGGCCAATCTCGCCGAGGCCCATTTCGTGATACATCTCAGCGTAGCGGCAGCGGTTTACGTTGTAGTTATACTGCTGGTCGTCGGCGTCCAGCACCGTGACCTCCAGGGCATTATCTTTCTCCCACAGATACTGCAGCGCGACAAAGCTGCGAATATCCGCGCCGTCAGGCTCCTGGCGGGCAAACGCTTTTCCCGCCTCAATGGCGGCGTTTTCAATCGCTTCGCCGATGACCGCCTGGGCGCGAGCCTTACCTATCTCGCGTACCAGGATGTCGTAAATCGGCTTGATTATTTCTGCTTCAATTTTGCGGCGGGCGAGAATGCCCAGCTCATTATGATCACTCATCACATTGCCTCACTGCGTTACTTCGTTGTTGCGCCGCCGAGTACGGTTTGCGGCTGCCATTTGCCCTCGACGACTTTATAAACGGTAAAGGTTGGCGATTTCAGGTTGCCCTCTTTATCAAAGGCGATTTGTCCGGTCACGCCGGCGTAGTTAATGGCGCGCAGGGCGGGCAGATAGTCGGCGGGATCGACGGAGTCGGCTTTTTCCATCGCCGCGACCAGCACGCGGGTAGCGTCATAGGCGAACGGCGCGTGCAGTTCGATATGGGTGTGATAGCGCGACTGGTAGGCCTGCTCGAAGGCTTTACCGCCCGGCATCCGCTCGACCGGCAGTCCCGGCTCCAGCGCCACCACGCCGTCGCCCTCTTTCTGCGCCAGCTGGAGGAAGGTCTGGCTAACGAAGCCACCTGCGCCCATCAGGGTAGCGTTCATGCCCAGCTGTTTGATGCGGCGCGCCAGCGGGGCGGCCTGACTATCGACGCCGCCAAAGAAAATCAGGTCGGCGTTTTTGCTGCGGATCGCGGTCAGCACGGCGCTGAAGTCGACGGTTTTGTCATCGACGTACTGGCGATCGACGATATTGATTCCCTGTGCTTCCAGCGACTTAATAAACTCATCCGCCAGCCCCTGGCCGAAGGCGGTACGGTCATCGATGACCGCGATGCGTTTGGCCTTCAGGGTTTGTACCGCGTACTGTCCGGCAAACTGGCCGCCGTCATCGTCGTGGCCCATCACGCGGAAGCTGGTGTCGAAGCCCTGTTTGGTGTAGGCGTGCCCGGTGGCGACCGGCGCGACCTGGGCGATGCCCGCATCGTGGTAAACCCGCGCAGCGGGAATGCTGGTGCCGGTATTCCAGTGGCCGACGACGCCCGCGACGCCGCTGTCCACCAGACGCTGGGCGACGGCAACGGCGGTGCGTGGGTCGGACTGATCGTCTTCCGACTGCAGCTTGAAGGTTACCGCCTTGCCGCCGATGGTCGGGTGCTGCTTGTTGATATCGTCAATCGCCAGCTGCGCGCCGTTTTCCAGATCCTTGCCGATACGCGCGGAAGGGCCGGTGAGCGGGCCAGCCAGGCCGATAATCACGGTTTCGCTGGCTGCGGACCACGCGGCGGATGAGGCAAAACCACTGAGCAGGATAGCGGCGCTGAGCGCGCTGATTTTTACGGTTTTCATTGTTTTTCCCTGATGCTGGTTGGTGTGTTAAACGGGCATTTCGCCCAAATAGATCTGTGCAATACGATCGTCGGCCAGCAGCGTCTGCGATGGACCGCGCTCGACGATGCTGCCGCTGTCCATCACCCAGGCGCTGTCGGTGGCCTCCAGCGCCAGGCGCGCGTTCTGTTCGATCAGCAGCAGCGCGACGCCGCGCTGGCGCAGGGTGGCGATAACGCGAAAAATGTTCTCGACCATCAGCGGCGCCAGGCCCATCGACGGTTCGTCGAGGATCAGCAGGCGTGGCTGGCTGAGCAGGGCGCGGTTGAGCGCCAGCAGCTGCTGTTCACCGCCGGAGAGCAGCCCCGCCAACTGATGCTGGCGTTCGGCGAGGCGCGGGAAATTAGCGAAGATGGCGCCCATCTCCTGCTTTACCGCCGCCGCGTCGCGTCGTAGCCAGGCGCCCATTTGCAGGTTTTCCAGCACCGTCATGCGGGCAAAGATGCCGCGTCCTTCCGGCACCATCACCAGTCCTTCGCGCAGCAGGGATTCGGCCCGATGTTTGCGGATCGGCTTGCCGTTAAACAAAATTTCACCGCTAAAGGGTTCCAGCCCGGTAATGGCGCGCACGGTGGAGCTTTTGCCCGCGCCGTTGGCGCCGATAAGCGTGGTCTGCTCGCCCTCTTTAACGCTGAATGAGACGTCGCGCACCGCCTGGATGCCGCCGTAGTGGACGCTAAGCTGGTTGACGGTTAATAAATCAGACATGGATATTGCCTCCCAGCCAGGCGGCGATCACCGCCGGATCGCGGCGTACGGTATCCGGCGTGCCGCTGGTTAACGTTTTGCCGTAATCCAGCACCATCAGGCGATCGCAGATCCCCATTACCAGCTTGACGTCATGCTCAATCATCAGCAGCGTTTTGCCGTCGTCACGAATGCGCAGCAGCAGTTCGCCAAGGGCCATCTTCTCGGCGGCGTTCATTCCGGCCGCCGGTTCATCCAGCGCCAGCAGGCGCGGTTCGGTGGCCAGCGCGCGGGCAATCTCCAGCCGCCGTTGGTGACCGTAGGCGAGGTCGCAGGCGCGATAGTGGGCGAACTGCGAGATGCCGGTATAGTCCAGCAGGTGCCAGGCCAGCTCGCGGGTTTGCGTCTCCTCGGCGCGGGCGCGTTTATGACGGGAGATCGCGGCCCACAGGCCGTTGCGGGTGCGGACGTGGCGGCCCACCATAACGTTCTCCAGTACCGACATGTTGTTAAACAGCCGCACGTTCTGGAAGGTGCGGGCGATGCCCGCGGCGGTCACTTTCTCAATATTGCTCGGAAAATAGGCTTCGCCACCGATAGCGAACTCGCCACTGTCCGCCGGGTAGAGGCCGGTAATCAGGTTAAAGCAGGTGGTTTTCCCCGCGCCGTTGGGGCCGATCAGGCCGTAGATTTCACCCTGATTAATACTCAGCGATACGTTGTCGACCGCCGTCAGACCGCCGAAACGCTTAGTCATATGGCATACGCTTAACAGGCTCATGCTTTCGCTCCTTGATGTCGCGCGGGCCAGATGCCCTGCGGGCGCAGAAGCATGACCAGCACCAGCGCCAGGCCGTAGAACAGCTGGCGCAGCACTTCCGGGTCAATCAGCACTTCGCCAAACAGCGCCTGCTGTACCGGCGCCGCCTGGCTGCGCAGCAGCTCCGGCAGCGCGGTCAGCAGCACCGCGCCGAGGATCACGCCGGGGATATGCCCCATCCCGCCCAGCACCACCATCGCCAGCACCGCAATCGACTCCTGCAGGGTAAAGGATTCCGGCGAAACGAAGCCCTGAAATGCGCCGAACAGCGCGCCCGCCACGCCGCCGAATGAGGCGCCGATAGCGAAAGCCAGCAGTTTGTAGTTACGCAGGTTGATGCCCATCGCCCGGGCGACGTCTTCATCCTCGCGGATGGCGTGCCAGGCGCGGCCAATGCGCGAATGCTGCAGCCGCAGGCAGACGAAAATAATCGCCACAATCACCAGCATCAGAAGGTAGTACCACAGCCACAGCGCCGGGACTTTAAAGCCGAACCAGTGATAAACGCCGCTAAACTTGAGGCCGAACAGATTCAGCGAATCGACCCCGGAGATGCCTTTTGCGCCGTTGGTGATGTTGACCGGACGGTCGAGGTTGCGCATCAGGATGCGGATAATTTCGCCGAACCCGAGGGTGACAATCGCCAGATAGTCGCCGCGCAGCTTCAGCGTCGGCGCGCCCAGCACGATACCGCAGCCTGCCGCCACCAGCGCGGCGAGCGGAATAATCACCAGCCAGGAGGTGTGCAGGCCGTCCGGAAACCAACTATTTAAAATCGGGAAGACGTCCAGCAGATGCGGAGAAGCCAGCAGCGCCGCCAAATACGCGCCGACGGCGTAAAAGGCGATAAAGCCCATATCCAGCAGGCCGGTATAGCCGACCACAATATTCAGCCCCAGCGCCAGCATAACGTAGAGCAGGGCGAAGTCGATGACCCGCACCCAGTAGTTGCCGCCGAGCTGGCTGGCGACCATCGGCGCCACCAGCAGCGCGCAGACCAACAGGGTCATCCCGGACCAGAAGCGGCGGGAGACGGCAGGCGTATCGAGTTGTAGCGTTGTCATGATTTTTCTCCTAAGCCCGGTGCGCGACGCGTTCGCCGAGCAAACCGGCCGGGCGGAAGACCAGCACCAGGATCAGCACCATAAAGGCGAAGATATCCTGGTAGTTGCTGCCGAAGACGCCGTGGGTCAGGTCGCCGAGATAGCCCGCTCCGAGGGATTCGATAAGCCCCAGCAGCAGGCCGCCGATCATCGCGCCGCGAATATTGCCGATGCCGCCGAGCACCGCGGCGGTAAAGGCTTTAATGCCGGGCAGAAAGCCCATGGAGAAACCAGCGCTGCCGTAGTTGCTGGCCATCATCACGCCAGCCAGCGCGGCGAATACGCCGCCGATGGCGAAAGTGAGGGCGATAATCGCGTTAGGGTTAACGCCCATTAGCGTAGCGATGCGTGGATTTTCCGCTACCGCGCGCATACCGCGGCCTAAGCGGGTGTATTCCACCAGCAGCCACAGGCCAAGCATCACCGTGAGGGCCAGCGCGACGGTGACGATACCGGTGACGGTAATGAGAGCCGGAGGATGCGCTGCGCTGCCGTGGGTCACGGCGATCGGATCCATTGGCAGGATCTGCGGGAACATCAGCGGATTGCGCGACCAGACGATCATCGCCACGGTTTGCAGCAGCACCGAGACGCCGATCCCGGAGATCAGCGGCGCCAGGCGCGGGGCGTTGCGCAGGCGGCGGTAGGCAAAGCGTTCGACCGCCATCGCCAGCAGGGCGCAGACCGTCATGGCCAGCAGCAGCGCCAGCCCGAGCTGCGCCAGCGGCGGCAGAGTGGGGAAATGCGCGTTCAGGGCGTGCATCCCGGAAAGGGTGGTCAACGCGCCGACCATCAGAATGTCGCCGTGGGCAAAGTTAATAATGCGCAGGATGCCGTACACCATGGTATAGCCGAGCGCGATCAGGGCGTAGATGCTGCCGAGCATGACCCCGTTGATGATTTGTTGTATGAGTGTGTCCAACTGATTGTTCCGACAAGATGCTCAAATAATAGCTACCATCCAACAAATGAATTAAATTGTAAAATACGCATATATTCTTTCTTATTATAAATGTGTGGTTAACTAACGTTATGATTTTAAATATAATTTAATAAATCGCTGGATAGCGTAATGCGCTAAGAAAATCAATATATGAAAAAAACAGAACAATCGGAGGCGCCGGGTAGCTGGTCGCAGAGTACTTTGGTAAACGATCCGCCGCTGCGGGCGGTGCGCGCCTTCGAGGCGATCGCGCGCCTCGGCAGCGTAACCCTGGCGGCGCAGGAGCTGGCGATATCGCCCTCGGCGGTTAGCCATCAGCTCAAAGTGCTGGAAGGCTATTTGCAGATCCCGCTCACCGAACGTCAGGGGCGACGGCTGACCCTCAGCCAGCAGGGGCGGGAGTATTATCGCTCGATCCGCGCGGCGTTTAACGTGCTGCGCCAGGCCACCGAGCATCTGGTCGAGCAGGTGCAAACCCAGCAGGTGACGATCAGCCTGATCCCGCTGTTTGGCATGGGTTGGTTTATTCCCCGCCTGCCGTCATTCGTGCACGCCAATCCGCATACCGAAATCAACGTGGTCTACGCCAACCATCGCAACTATCTTAGCGACGCTTCCGATATGTCGATCCGCTTTGGCAACGGTCACTGGGTGGGCTATCAAAGCGAAAAGCTGATTTCCGGCAAAATGGTGCCGGTATGCAGCCAGGCCTTTTTACGCCTGCACGGGCATATTGATACCCCGGAACAGCTGTTGCAGATGCCGCTGCTGCACGACGAGGAGCGCACGACCTGGAATCAGTGGTTTGTGCAGCAGGGAGTGAAGCGCCCGCCGCGCTCGACCGGGCCATTATTTGAGGATGGCCTGTTGACCCTCGCGGGCGTGCAGGCCGGGCTGGGCTGCGCGCTCATGCGCGAGCCGCTGATCGCTCCCTATCTGAAGAGCGGCGAGTTGGTGAAAATCTTCGATGCGGCAATTGATGATGGCCGGGATTATTATCTTTGCGTACGTCAGGATAGTGATATGACCCCCAACGGTAAGCTATTGCAGAGCTGGCTACGCCAGCAGGCCCTCGGTTGATATTTAGTTAAGAATTTACTTAATCCAGCTCACATTTTTGTTCGGTTGCCATTGTCATTACGCAGGGGCGCTTAGATAATCCGCCGAAATAACCCATTTTTATGATGGCGTGCTACTGCGAAAGCAGGCAAGACCAAAATAGAAATGCTCTCCCGCCAAGGGGAGCGTCTCTGTTTTGGTCTTTTTTTTTGCCCCAACACCAGGGAACACTATGAACTATAACGAAACAGCAGACAAAATCCTCCACGCGGTGGGCGGTGCGGAGAATATCCGCATGCTCACCCATTGCGCCACCCGGCTGCGCATGGAGTTCAACGACCGCGCAAAGGTAAACGATGCGCAGATTGGCACCCTCCCCGGCGTGATCAGCGTGGTGGAGAAGGGCGGCCAGTTCCAGATTGTGATCGGTAACGAGGTGCAGCAGGTTTACCGGCGGCTCAATAAGGCGCTGCCGGAGAAAAAAGGCCCGGCAGGCGGCGATAAAAATGCGAAGCCGGCCGGCATCGTCGCCCGGATTATCAGCGTTATTTCGACCACCTTTACCCCGGTGATCCCGGCGATTACCGGCGCGGGGATGATTAAAGCGCTGTTGGCTATTCTCAAGCTCACCGGGGTGATTAGCGAGACCAGTTCGACGTATCAGCTGCTGAATATTATTGCCGACGCCGCCTTCTTCTTCCTACCGGTGCTGCTGGCCTACGGCGCATCGCTGAAGTTTGAATGCAACCCGATTCTGGCGATGACCCTCGCGGGCGTGCTGCTGCATCCGGGCATCGGCCAGATGCTGGCGGCCGGTAAAGCGGTCGATTTTGTCGGCATCAACGTCCTGCTTTCCGATTACGCCGGTTCGGTGCTGCCGATCATTCTGACGGTGTGGCTGATGTCGTGGGTGGAGCGCTTTGCCGAAAAAGTCTCGCCGTCGATTATTAAATTCTTTGTTAAGCCGATGCTGATCCTGCTGATTACCGCGCCGCTGGCGCTGGTGGTGGTCGGCCCGGCGGGCATTTTGCTTAACGATCTGGTGGCCGCGGGGGCGGGCGCTATCGACCGCCACGCCAGCTGGTTGATCCCGATGCTGATGGGCACCCTGCAGCCCTTCCTGATCATTACCGGCACCGCCTGGGCGATGACGCCGATCGCCACCGGACAGCTGAGTAAAAGCGGTTACGAGATGATTAACGGACCGGGGATGCTGGCGTCCAACGTGGCGATGGGGGCGGCGACGCTGTGCGTGGCGCTGAAAACCAAAAATAGCAACCTGCGCCAGCTGGCCTCTTCGTCGGGCTTTACCGCGCTGCTGGGGATCACCGAACCGGCGCTGTACGGGGTGCTGCTCAAGTTTCGCCGCGTGCTGATTGCCGCGATGATCGGCGGCGGCTGCGCCGGGGTCTACGCCGGGGTGAGCGGGCTGGTGCGCTACGCGTTTGTCTCACCAGGCCTCGCGGCGCTGCCGGCGTTTATCGGCGAAAACCCGATGAACATCGTCCATGCGCTGGTAACCTGCGCGATCTCCATCGTGGTGACCTTTACCCTGACCTGGTTTATCGCTTTTAAAGACGTTCCTGAGGAACAAGAGGAAGTGGGCGAGGCGCCGCAGCCTGCGGTGAGCCCGAAAAACGAGGGGGAGACGGAAGTATTCAGCCCGCTGCGCGGCCAGGTGGTGGCGCTCAGCGAAGTGAACGATGATGTCTTTTCCGGCGGCCTGCTGGGCGAGGGCCTGGCGATTCGTCCCGAGGAAGGGGTACTGCGCGCGCCGTTTAGCGGCACGGTGATGATGTTTTTGCCGTCGTGCCACGCCGTTGGCCTGCAGAGCGACAGCGGTCTTGAGCTGCTGATCCATATCGGTATCGACACCGTTAATCTTAACGGCCAGCACTTTAGCTCTACGCTGAAGGTGGGCGATAGGGTGGAAGCGGGACAGGAGCTAATCCGCTTTGATATACCCGCCATCGAGCAGGCCGGGTATGACCTGATTACCCCGGTGATTGTGGTCAACGGCGATGAGCAGCACTCACTGCGCCTGACTGCCGCCGCGCAGGTCGATTACGGGGAGCAACTGATGGTGCAATCCGCTAAGGAGGCGCAGGCATGATTTATCAAAAGAAAGCGCAGTTCCCGGACGGTTTTCTGTGGGGCGCGTCCACCTCAGCCTATCAGGTCGAGGGCGCGTGGAATGAAGATGGTAAAGGCCCTTCGGTGGTCGATATGCTCAGCCATCCGCCGGGAACGGCGGACTTCCGCATCGCCAGCGACCACTATCATCGCGTGGAGGAGGACGTCGCGCTGATGGCGCAGATGGGGCTGAAGGCCTACCGTTTTTCGGTGGCCTGGTCGCGGGTGATACCTGACGGCGATGGCCCGGTGAATCCGACCGGGCTGGCGTTTTATCACCGCCTGATCGACGCCCTGACCCGCCATGGCATCACCCCCATCGTCACGCTGTACCACTTCGACCTGCCGTGGGCGCTGGAGCTTAAAGGCGGCTGGCTGAACCGCAAAACCGGGGAAGCATTCGTGCGCTATGCCAGGCTGCTGTTCAGCGAATTTGCCGCCAAAGTTCCGCTCTGGCTGACCATCAATGAACAGAACACCATGATCCTCCATCCCGGCGCGATTGGCGTGCCAGCGGATCGCGAACTGCCGGACAAGAAGGCGCTGTACCAGCAGAATCATCATATGATGCTGGCCCAGGCGCAGATCTTCGCCCTGTGCCACCGCGAGTTCCCCGGGCTGCGCATTGGCCCGGCGATAAACACCACGTCGATGTACGCCGAAAGCTGTAAGCCTGAGGACGCCATCGCCGCGCATAACTGGGAGACGCTGCGCTGCTGGAGCTTTTTGGATGTTGCGGCGCATGGCCGCTACAACGCCCTGGCGTGGGCCTATATGCAGGATCGCGGCCTCGCGCCGGAGCTGCAGCCGGAAGATGCGCTGATTTTGCAGCAGGGGAGGCCGGACTTTATCGCCATTAACTACTACTCGACCGCTACCATTGCCGCCAGCCGGGGCGACGGCGGCGACGTTGCGCCCCGCGCCGGGGACCAGCAAATTATGCTGGGCGAAGAGGGGGTTTATCGTCCGGCGGAAAACCCGTGGGTTGGCAAAACCCCCTACGGCTGGGTGGTCGATCCGGTGGGGCTGCGCCTGACGCTGCGTAAAGTGTGCGAACGCTACGGCCTGCCGATTCTGATTAGCGAAAACGGCATGGGCGCGCCGGATAAGCTGGCGCCTGATGGGACGGTAAATGACGACTATCGCATCGCCTTCTTACAGGCGCATATTGAGCAAATGCGCCTGGCGATAGCCGACGGCGTCGAGCTGATGGGCTACTGTCCGTGGGCGGCGATTGACGTGGTCAGCACCCATCAGGGATACGCCAAGCGCTACGGTTTTATTTATGTCGATCGCGGCGAGGATGACCTGAAAAGCCTGCAAAGGATCCGCAAACGCAGCTTCTGGTGGTATAAGGATGTCATCGCGCAAAACGGCAACCACGACGAGTCGCAGAGATGATTGTTCAGAAGGTGCTCAATAATAGCCTGGTGCTCTCTATGGATGACGATAGCAGGGAGGTTATCGTCATGGGGAAAGGCATTGGCTTCAACAGCAGACCCGGGGATGAGATCGCCCCGGATAAGATTGAGAAGCTGTTCGTGACCCAGGCGCTCGGCGCGCGCAGCGGCTATCTTGAGGCGCTCTCCGCCATTCCGGATGAGGTCATTGAAATGGCGGCGATGATTATTTCCCGCGCCAATATGCAGCTCGCCAGCAAAGTCCGCGAGCAGATTTTCTTTACCCTCGCCGACCACCTGACCTTTGCCATCGAGCGCAGCCGCAAAGGGATCGCCATTCAAAATCGCCTGCTGCCGGAAGTCAGGCGTTTTTATCCGCAGCAGTTCCGCGTCGCCAGCGAGGCGGTAACGATTATTCGCCAGCAGTACGGGATTGAACTGCCGGAGGAGGAAGCCGGGAATATCGCCTTTCATCTGGTAAACGGCCAGAGCGAGGGCGACGACGTGGCGCAAACCATGCAGTCGGTGAAGATGCTGAAGGATATTTTTAATCTCGTGCAGTATCACTTTAAACAGCCGATAGACACCGACTCGATTAACTACTCGCGTTTTCTGGTCCATATGCAGTTTTTCCTCCAGCGTCTACAAGAGGGAGAGCTGGACGGCGCGCGGGACAGTTTTCTGCTGGTGCAGGTGATTAAGGAGTATCCGGAGGCGTACCGCTGCGCGCTGCTGATCCGCGATTACGTCAAAGCCCAGCTCGATATCACCCTCGGCGGCAACGAGCTGTTATGGCTCACCGTTCATCTGGTGCGGATCGCGGGCCTGGATGCGTGAGCGTATTCTATTCTGAGGATAAAAGCGCGCGTTTCCCCCATTCGCCTGAGAATATTAAGGGTTTTGTAGGCCGGGTAAGGCGCCAGCCGCCACCCGGCAAAAATGCGGGCAGGGCGTCTAAAACGGGTAGCCGATGCCGCGTTATTTCACCGATGCCGAAACTGCAGCGTCGCCGGCAGGTAGCGCTGTAGCGGCTCGGGCGTGTTGCCGTCAATCAGCTGGCTTATCAAATCGTAGCAGTGCCAGGCCAGCTGGCGGTTGTCCTGCTGGACGGTATCGATACGCAGCGACAGCGAATCGTAGAGATAGTGATCGTCAAAGCTCGCCAGGTGGATGTCTGAATCGAGCAAATGGTGCTGGCTCATATAGCGCAGCACCCCTTCCAGCAGCCCGCAGGCGGCGGTAAACAGCGCCTTTGGCGGCCGACCCAGACGCGCGCAGAGGGCGGCGAACATCTCATAGCCGGAGCTGGGATGGTAGTTGCCGTTGATCACCCACTCCGGGCGCAATTCAATACCCGCCTGGGCCAGACCCTGCGTAAACCCGGCCAGACGATCGCGGGAGGGCGACAGGCGCGGCTGGCCGCCTAAAAACCAGAACTCATCGCGATGCTGAGGCGCGATGCGGGCAATCAGCTCCGCCGTCGGGGTAATTGAATCGGTCATCACCAGCGGCAGGGCGCTTTCATTCGGGTAGCGGTCAAACAGCACCACCGGCAGCTGTTCGCTGAGCTTGAGATAGTCGGCATCGGCGTGCATACAGGAGGCGACGATCAACCCGTCGACCTGACGGGCAATCATGTTATTGACCACCATGCTCTCCTGACCGGGGTTTTCGTCGGTACAGGAGATCAGCAGCTGGACGCCCGCCTCGCGGCACAGCATCTCCAGCTCATGGGAAAAGACCGCAAAGCCGTAGTTGGTGATCTCCGGCACCACCAGGCCGATGGTGTGGCTGCGGTTATCGCGCAGGGAGCGGGCGTGAATGCTCGGCTGATAGTGCTGCTCGCGGGCAATCGCCAGCACGCGCTCGCGCGTTTCCTGCGCCACGCGCAGCTCTTTGCCACGCCCGTTCAGCACCAGGCTGGCGGTCGCTTTGGAAACGCCCGCCAGTTCGGCGATATCTTTAATGGTTACGCGTTTGGTTTTCATTACGACGCCATGAGCCTGAAAGCAAAACGCTTATTCTACCATGCATGTGCGCAGCGGCCAGTAGCAGAATGCATCCGGCGCGCTACCGGAGAAAATCAGCTGCGCCGGATAAGCCGGGAAGCAGCGGCTGCTCATTACGCCTTCGCCGTCGTTAATGAAAATCTCCACGCTCGACCGATCGAAGAAAATCCGCAGCGTGCGGACCTCGCCGCGCCAGTAGCGATAGTGCATCTCGTCGCTGACGAGACTGCGTCGCGCCAGTCGGATCCCGCTGGCGTCGCGCTCGAGGGTTAACGCGCCGCCGAAATCAAGGCTTAGCGCGTCGTCGGCGGCAGTTTGCAGCGCGATTTCCATCGGCGCCAGCGGCAGGGCGTTCCCCTGCCAGCCGTGCGCTTCCCCGCGCAGGGCGGTCAGCTCGCGCAGCGGACGCTGGTAGAGCTGACCGTCGATAAATTCCAGCTCGCGCAGGCAGGTCATCTGATGGATCCAGCCATGAGCGAGCGTCGGCTGGCGCATCTCTTCGCCGTCCGGGACGCCCATCCAGCCGACCAGCAGGCGGCGGCCATCGCGGGTGTGCGTGGTCTGCGGGGCGTAAAACTCGAATCCGGCGTCCAGCTCGCGCAGTTCGCCGTGGCTGAACGCGGCGCGGTCGTAGTCGAAACCACCGGCCATCCACACCGCCGGATAGGTATTGAGGAAGCGCTCTTCTTCACGGGCAATCCCCTGCGGGCAGCAGATCAGAATATGCTGGTCGCCGAGCGCAAACAGATCCGGGCACTCCCACATATAGCCTGCGTCGCTCAGGCCGTTAATGCCGTCACCGGCGATTTCGCCCTCGCTGCGCCACTGATGAAGGTCCGGGGAGCTGAACAGCAGCACCTTACCGCGCTTTTGCCGATCTTGCGCCCCCAGCACCATGTACCAGCGGTCTTGATGCCGCCAGACTTTCGGGTCGCGGACGTGGCCGGTATAGCCCTCCGGCAGCGGCAGGACCGGGCCGAGCTTAGTGAAAGTGCCGTCGGCGTTTTCCGTCGCCAGGCACTGCCACGCGGTTCGGCCGCCATCGTCGAACTTCACGTTGCCGGTATAGCACAGGGTGAGCGTACCGTTGTTATCCACCGCGCTGCCGGAGTAGCAGCCGTTGCGGTCGTACTCTTCATCCGGCATCAGCGCAATAGGCTCATGCCGCCAGCGCAGCAGATCGTCTGAACTCCAGTGCGCCCAGCACTTGAACTTATGATCGCAGGCGAGCGGATTCCACTGGTAGAACAGGTGATAGCGCCCGGCAAATTCGACAAAACCGTTGGGGTCGTTCATCAGCCCGGTGACCGGCGCATGGTGCCAGCGGGGATAATGGCTATCGGCCAGCGCGCGCGGCTGGCCCTGCATAACGGCCTGCAAAATCGCAGGCAGACGTGATGGAAGTGACATTATTCAGCGTCCGTTTTGTATTTCAGCAGCAGAGAGACGACGAAAGCGACGCCAAAGGCGATGACCATACCGATAATGTAGTTCAGCAGCGAGCTGGCCTGCACGATGGCCATGCCGGGAATCGCCGTCAGGCCGACTGCGCTCATATAGACGTGCACTGACACGACCCACGCGCCGCCCGCCGCGCCGCCGATCAGCGCCGCGATAAACGGCTTCATGAAGCGTAAGTTGATACCAAAAATCGCCGCCTCGGTGATGCCCAGCATAGCGGAAAACGCCGAGGGCAGCGCAATGGCTTTGATTTTGACGTCTTTGGTTTTAAACCATACCGCCAGGCAGGCGCCACCCTGAGCGACGTTGGCCATGGACCAAATCGGCAGCAGGAAGTTAACCCCAATGGACGGGTTACCCAGCAGCCCGGCTTCGATGGCGTGGAAGCTGTGGTGAATACCGGTAATGACGATAACCGAATAGAGACCGCCAAACAGCAGTCCAGCCAGCCAGCCGGCGTGGCTAATCAGGGTACTCAGGACAAACGAGATGCCGTCGCCGAGCGCGCGACCGGCCGGGCCGATAATCAGCAGGGCGATAAAACCGGAAATAATCACCGTCAGGAACGGCGTCAGGATCAGGTCCAGCGCATCGGGGATCGCGCGACGCAGCTGCTTCTCAACGAGGCTCATAAACCATACCGCCAGCAGCACCGGGAACACTGTCCCCTGATAGCCGATCATGGCGATCTCGAGGCCGAAGAAGTTCATGGTATGGAAACCGGCGGCCACGCCCCAGGCGTTAGTCAGCGCCGGGTGGGTCAGAATGCCGCCGAGCGTCGCGCCGAGGTAGGGGTTACCGCCGAATTCGCGGGCCGCGGTAAAGCCAATCAGGATCGGCAGAATGATAAACGCCGCCGAGCTGCACATATCCAGCATGATGTAGAGGGCGTTGCTCGGGTCAACCCAGCCGTAGGTTTTGACCATCCCCAGCAGGCCCATCAGCAGGCCGGAGGCGACGATTGCCGGGATAATCGGCACGAAGATGTTCGACAGCAGGCGCGCGATACGCTGGAAAGGATTAAGCTTTTTCGCCGCAATGTCGGCGGCTTCCGACTTGCTCGATTCGCTAATGCCCGCCGCCTGGATAAAGGCGGCGTAGACCTTGTTCACCACCCCGGTGCCGAAAATAATCTGCATCTGCCCGGCGTTGCGGAAACAGCCCTTAACCCCTTCAATTTTGCCGATGGCCTGCTGGTCGGCCAGCGAATCATCGACCAGCACCAGCCGCAGACGCGTGGCGCAGTGCGCGGCGCTGGCGATATTTTCCTTGCCTCCCAAAAGCGGAAGCAGCGAGCGGGAAATCTGTTCAAAATCCATAGTACCCTCTGAATGCGTAAAATTTTCGTGTTGTCGTCCCGTGTTCACGGGGGCGCAGTTTCTGCGTCATTATCGTGTCCGGGGCGACAACGCGCGCGTAATCGCCCCGGATGTTCCTGCCGTCAGACGTTACCCGTCAGAACCAGGTTTCCATCTGCATACCGAACGACCATTCGCCGCCCGATTTAAAACCACTGCTGCCCAGCGCGTCGTCGCTGGCGTAATTATTCAGTTTTTTGCTCCAGTCCATCCATGAGGTGTAAAGGCGGATTTCAGGACGGCTGAAGAAATCACCGATGCTGCCGACCTTAAAGGTCGGAGCGAAGGTGAGCTTGTAGAAGCTACCGTTCACCGCATGGCGATCGTTATAACCTTCAGGTTTAAGATCCATATACTGGTAGCTGCCTTCGTAAGCGAGGGCGAAGTTCTGGTTGATCTCCTGGATCAGACGCATGTTGAGTGTTGCCCACTGATAGCTGTCGCCCTCGGCATAACGGTCTTTACTGCTTTGCGCCAGGATAGCCGGGGCGATAAACCAGTTTTTGCTGAGCGGCGTGGTGCCGTAGCTGGCGAAGCGCCAGGTGTTGGCGCCCGAGCGTAGCGCGCCGTCAGAGCCGATGCCTTTAACTTCAGCGCCCAGGCCGTGACCGTAGAGCAGGGCGGTTTTGCTGGTGCCTTCACGCAGGCCGTAAAAAGTGTCGTTATGCAACCCGAGCAGCGCATGCGTCCCGGTATTTGCCGCATCGCCTTTGACCGGATTGCCGTTGGTATCCTGACGTTCATCGTTGTCTTTTGCCCGCATCCCGCTGACCATCACCTGCACCGGACCGATGAAGTTGTTCATGCTGACGATATAGTTCTGCACGCTATTGCTCGAGTCAGCAATATCGCCGAAGTTGCGTCCGTAAAGAGAGAAGTTACTGCGAATGCTATCGTTCCACCTGACGTCGTAAATACCGCCGCCGGTACCGGCGAGGAACACAACGTCAGAGTCAATCCAGTGAATATCAAAGTTGTCGCGGTCGAAACGTTTCCCTGCCCACAGGGTGGAGCCTTTAAACGGCCCTTCAAAGGCAGGCAGGTTGCCCAGTTCGACGAAAGCCTGGCGAACGTTCAAATCACTGGTGCTCGCCGTCCAGTCGTTATAATTGGTTTGGCCGTCGGCGACCATCACTTTGAAGCGGGTCGTCGCGCCATTATCCAGGGTCTGCTTATGTTCAAGGTTCATTTCAACATAGGTATCGGCCTGGTTTCCCAGACGGCCGATAGCCCCGCCGGTTTCCCCCGCTGGCGTCATATAGGCGCCGGATTTGGTGCTGGCGGCGGAATCATTCATTATCACGCCGGAGCGGGCGTAGCCGTGAAACTCAAAGCCGCTTTTCTCATCGGCTTTTTTCTCAAGCTTGGCGGTACGTTGAACCACTTCCTGCGTCGTGTCCTGATTTTTTTGCTGCTGGGTGGTCAGCTGCTGGACTTTTTTCTCCGCTGACTCGGCGCGGTTTTCCGCGGTTTGCGCTCTGTTTTCCGCCTCCTGCAGGCGTTTTTCCAGCGCGACCAGGCGGGCTTCGATGGTGCTGAGGTCCGTTTGCGCGTGGGCTGAGGCGGCACCGGTTAGCAAAGCGATAAGGACCGCGAGTGTGCTTTTTTTATACATGCTGGTTGCATCCCGAAAGTAAAATTTGGAAATGTTGTTTTTTGCTAAACCGGTTTAGGTGCTATGTTAAGCATGACCCTTAACATTTGGAAATGGATTTTGCTAAACCGGTTTAATAAATGTGATGGATGCAACAAAGTGGGCCGCGCACGACGGCCTGAAGAATCAAAACTGGCGATTAAGATCGCGCTGGTATGGCAGAGCGGTCATCGCGCCTTTCGCCGTTGTCGCCAGAGCGCCGCAGGTTTGCGCTAGCGTCAGGGTGGGTTCCAGCCCTTCGATATCCGTCGGCATCCCTTTGGCGGCAAGGCTTGCGAGCAGTCCGGCGACAAAAGCGTCACCCGCGCCGGTGGTGTCCACGCTGACCACAGGCTTGGCGCTGAAATGGGTAAACTGCTGCTGGAAGGCGGCAAGCACGCCCGCTTTGCCCTGGGTGACCAGCAGCAATTCAGGCTGGTAGCGCGCGGTGATGCTGGCGATGCCTTGCGCTAAATCATCACTTCCGCTGATGAATACCAGTTCCTCTTCCGACAGCTTCACCACGTTGGCCATGCGCAGGGCGCGATCGAGGCAGGCGTGCAGCAGCTCCTGATCCTGCCAGAGGTCCGGGCGGATATTGGGGTCAAAGCTGACCCGGCCGCCGGCCAGCTTGATTTTCTCCATAGCCGCGAAGGTGGTGCTGCGGCTGGGTTCGGCGCTGAGCGCGATAGAGCAGACGTGCAGCCACTGGTTGGCGGCAAACTGCGGCAGGTCTTCTTTCGCCAGGAACAGATCCGCGCTTGGGCGCACCATAAAGGTAAAGGTGCGTTCGCCCTGATCGTCAAGGTCGACCACGACGGTGGAGGTTCGGTGCTCGCCGTCGAGGCGCATATGGCTGACGTCGACCAGCTCCTGCTGCAGGGTGTGGCGCATAAAGCGGCCAAACGGATCGTCGCCGACGCGCCCGATAAACCCGCTGATGCCGCCAAGACGGGCGATACCTACCGCCACGTTGGCCGGCGCGCCGCCGGGGCAGCGCAACAGACGGCCTTCGCTCTCCGGCAGCAGGTCAACTACCGCATCTCCCAGAACCCAAACTTTTGCAATCATGCTGAAAAATCTCCATAGCTAAACTTAGTTAAACCGGTTTAGCTTATTAAAGCATAGCGACAGGATCAGGGGAACGTCAGCGGCGGAAAAGTGCGAACCAGGGTATAAAAACGTGAGCCGGTTGGCAAAAGAGCGGCCGTTCGGCTGAGCGGGAGAGACTTCTGATGGCTGCGGACTCTATAGCGGTAAAAATCGGCAGCCCGGACAGGTGCAAAGGGGGGAGCGGCAGACCAAAAGTCGATAGAAAAGTCTGAAATCAGTTTTAAGAACAATCCCTAAAGCCAGACGACAAAATCTTGTGCCATGCTAAATGCGACTCATAACATTAAGTTCGTTAGCGAGAGAGGATATTATGAAAAAAGCAATGATTGCGTTATCTGCGATTCTGGTAGCAGCTCCTGTTTTTGCTGCAACAACGACACACGCAACCGACGATACCGTCGCGGCGGCCCATGAAGGGGCGAACACCGCGAAGGAAAAACTGCACGAGGCCCAGCACCAGGGTGAAGAGCAGCAGCTCAAAGCTAAACACGCGGCGGAAGGCAAAAGCGACAGCGTAGGCAGCGAAGTCAGCGAAGGCGCGCAGAAAACCTGGAATAAGACCAAAGAAGGGACTGAGAAGGGCTGGAACGCAACTAAAGAAGGCACCGAAAAAGGCTGGAATAAGACCAAAGAGGTCAGCAAAGAAGGCTGGGATAAAACCAAGCAGGGTGCCGAAGAGCTAAAAACTAAAGTCACTGAGTAATTACTGACTCTTTGCTAAAAAAGGTCGCGAAAGCGGCCTTTTTTGTTATTTAGCGTCCATGGTTCAGCCTCGGGATAATTATCCGCAATGGATATCGAGCCGGCTTGCGGTATACCCGGGGGCATAGTAAACCCTGTGGCTGGGTTAAATGAGCGCAGGCAATAAAAATGCGCCCTGGAAGACTAAGCGGATATGCCAGGAATTGTCCTGGTTATATTGTTACTCACTATTCCTCCACATTCTCCTGGTACAAAGGAAATATATCAGGAGGTGTATTATGAAAAAGATTCTTTCACTGGCGATTATTTTATCTTGTGCTTTAACTTCTGTCTCCTGGGCGGATGGCCCTGGCGGCAACAACCACGGTCAGCAGCAGGTCTGGCAGCAAGACGCCGGGCGCGGCGGCCCGAACGGTAACCGTCAGCAGGGGCCGCAGGCTAACAACCATCAGGGCAACGGCGATAACCGTGGCCCGGCGCATGGTGACAAGGGGCCGCAGGGTAACCCTCATCAGGCGCGTCATGAGCAGGACCACTTTGCGTGGAACGGGCATGATTTCCGCAAAGGTCATCCGGCGCCGGAACGTTTTCGCGGCAATGATTACCGGATAAACGACTGGAACGATCGCGGATTACCGGCACCGCCGCGCGGGCAGCACTGGTCCTATATTGATGGCAACTATGTGCTGATTGCCGCCGCGACCGGGATTATTACGTCGATCCTGATTAACGGCGCGCTGAGTCACTAACCTTTTTCTGCCTTAACCTCGCTACCGCTTCCCCCGGAGGCGGTGCTGCGCGCCTGTCCGGGCTACCGATTTCCCCGCGTCTGAGGGACGGTAGTCCGGTCAGCGTAGCGCTATCGGGCAATGCCCACCCGCCCTTGTTCTCACTTAAAAAGCGCAAAGTTGAAAATATCATCCTTGCGCCTCTTCTTTGATGTTTTATCTGCGTATTTAGACTTTATAAATTGTTATTGTGCTTCATGGTTAATAAAAAGCAGAGAATGTAAGAAGCGCCCTGGTTCAGGCGAGAGTAAAAGACGTCCGCTTCGCCGTTAAATCACTATGAATAAATCAGATGAAAACTGCCTGCGGAATAAGAAATCCTGCTTGCAATAAACCCTTAGCACGTTAAGTTATTAAAGCTTTGCATCTGATTCTATTCCCGGAGACCGGCATGACCGACTGTGTAATTCCTGAAATTAAAGCCACCGAAGATGAAATGATTGCGATCCGTCATTATTTACATGCCCATCCGGAATTAAGCCTGGAAGAGTTTAATACCAGCGAGCTGGTGGCCGGAAAACTGACCGAGTGGGGCTATACGGTGACCCGCGGGCTGGCGAAAACCGGGGTGGTCGGAACTTTAAGCAAAGGCGATTCTCCGCGCACAATCGGCCTGCGCGCCGACATGGACGCGCTGCCGATTTTCGAAGCGACCGATCTCCCGTGGGCCAGCACCGTTGCCGGGAAAATGCACGCCTGCGGCCACGATGGCCATACCACCATTCTGCTGGCGGCGGCGAAATATATCGCCTCGCCGGCCTGCCAGTTCAACGGCACGGTACACCTGATATTCCAGCCCGCGGAAGAAGCTATCGGCGGCGCGGATTTAATGATTAAAGACGGCCTGTTTGAACGTTTCCCCTGCGAGCGCATCTTCGGCCTGCACAATATGCCGGGCCTGCCGGTGGGGAAACTCGGCTTTTACGCCGGTAATTTTATGGCCTCGGCGGATACGGTCAAAATCACCATTACCGGTTACGGCGGCCACGGCGCGCACCCCGAGCGCACCGTCGACCCCATTGTGACCGGCGCGGCGCTGGTGATGAATCTGCAAAGTATCGTTGCCCGTAACGTACCGCCGGGCGAAACCGCGGTGGTGAGCGTCGGCACTTTCCAGGCGGGTATCGCCTCCAACGTCATCCCCGAGAACGTGGTGATGGAGCTGAGCGTGCGGGCGATGAAGCCGGAAATTCGCGACCTGCTAATTAAGCGGATCAAGGAGCTCGCTGATTTTACCGCCAAAAGCTACGGCGCCAGCAGCGAGGTTGAGGTTTTTGACTCCTATCCGGTGCTGACCAACAGCGACGAGGAGACCGAGTTCGCCAAAGCGCTGGCGCTGGAGGTATTTGGCGAGGAGGGCGTGCTGGAATCCATTTCGCCGATGAACGCCAGCGAAGATTTCGCTTTTATGCTCCAGAAACGCCCCGGCTGCTACTTCCTGCTGGGTAATGGGGAGAAAGGCGGGAAGGGCGGCTGTATGGTGCACAACCCCGGCTATGACTTTAATGATGACATTATTTCTACCGGCGCGACGCTGTTCGTCCGGTTAGTTGAAACACACTGCCGTTGATCTCTGGAGTCCGTAAATAATGAAAAAATCTCTTCTGCTGTGGGTCGCGATGATGGCCTCAACTTCAGCCCTGGCCGCAGAAAATAAGGAAATTCGCTTTGGCGTCGATCCCACCTTTGCGCCGTTTGAATGGAAAGATCCGCAGGGTAAGCTGGCGGGTTTTGATATTGATCTCGGCAACGCGATTTGCGCCCAGCTTCAGGCCAAGTGCGTGTGGGTGGAAAGCAACTTCGACGGCATTATCCCGGCGCTGAAGGCGCGTAAGTTCGACGCGATCCTCTCCGGCATGTATATGACCGAGAAGCGCAAAGAGCAGATCGGCTTTAGCGACAAGCTCTACAACGGTCCGGTGTTCCTCGTGGCGCGTAAAAATACCCTGGCCGGGAATACCGTCGAACAGCTGAAGGGCAAAACCATCGGCGTGGAACAGGGCTCGGCGCAGGAGACTTACGTCAACCAGCACTGGCGCACGGCGGGGATCAATATCGTCGCCTATCAGGGGGCGGATCGCGTGGTTCAGGATCTGGAGTCCGGGCGTATTGATGGCGCGGTGCTGTCCGGGATGATGGCCGACTACAGCTTCCTGCAGCAGCCGCAGGGTAAAGATTTTGCCTTCGTTGGCGGCCATCTGAAGGACGACAAGCTGTTCGGCGCCGGCGCGGCGATTGGCCTGCGCAAAGAGGACGATGCCCTGCGCCAGGAGATTAACGGCGCGATTGCCCGCATTCTCGCCGACGGCACTTATAAAAAGTTAGCCGGGAAATATTTTAGCTTTGACGTCTATTCCGGGACATAATGTTGTTATGCATTCAGCGGGCACGGCTAGCCCGCTTCAAGCTTCCTTTTCTTACTATCCCGTAATTGTCCTTTCCTGGCCCTCACGGCGTTCCGAAGGATACTGAATATAAGCGATAAGGAGTGAACGGCATGATCACACGTCCCTTGGGCAAAACCGGATTTTCCATCGCCCCGCTGGTGTTTGGCGGCAACGTTTTTGGCTGGACCATCGATGAAAAAACCAGTTTTGCCATTCTTGATGCGTTTATAGACCACGGCTTTGATGCTATCGACACGGCGGATGTTTACTCCCGCTGGGCGGAGGGTAATCAGGGCGGCGAGTCTGAAACGATTATCGGCCGCTGGCTACAGGCGCGGCCCGGCATGCGCGATAAGGTGAAGATCTTCACCAAAGTGGGGGCCGATTTAGGCCTTCCCGGGCATAAAGGGTTGAAAAAAGCGTGGATCCAGCAGGCGGTTGAGGATTCACTCCGGCGCCTGAACACCGATTATATCGACCTCTATTTTGCCCACTGGCCGGACCCGGAAACGCCGGTTGCGGAAACCCTCGAGGCGTTTCACGCCCTGCAGCAGGCGGGGAAAATCCGCGCTATGGGCGCCTCCAACCTTGACGCCGGCCAGCTTTCGAGCGCGCTGGAAGTGTCGCGCAAAAGCGGTCTGCCGGCCTGGCAGGTGCTGCAGCCGGAATACAATCTTTATCATCGCTCGGCTTTTGAGGGCGCGCTCGGCGACCTGTGCATCAGCCGCGATATCGGCGTGGTGACCTACTACAGCCTGGCGTCCGGCTTCCTGACCGGCAAATACCGCCAGCAGTCCGATCTGGCGCAAAGCCAGCGCGGGGGCGGCATTGGCAAATATCTCAATCCGCGCGGGCTGCGCATCGTCGATACGCTGGTTGAGGTGGCGGAGCAAAACGACGCCAAACCCGCCGAAGTCGCGCTGGCCTGGCTGATGAGCCGCGAAGGCGTAACGGCGCCTATCGCCAGCGCCACCAGCATCGCTCAGGTGGAGAGCTTCGCCCGCGCCGCCGCGCTGACCCTGAGCGCCGACCAACTGGCGCGTCTGGACAGCGCCAGCGCGTAATACTGTATGCCGGAGCCTGTCAGGTTCCGGCGCTTTTCCATCAGCGTTTTGTATTCCTTTTCTTTTCTCTTTTAGTCACTTCCCCGGCTCTGAATACTTTTCAGCGAAAAATGAAACGTTTTTTCATGCGCTAAAAGCCCTTCTTGATTACGTTAAGATAATGCGTATAGTTCTCATTCTTATTTTGTTTTTATGTTTTCGGTGATTGCCTGCCTCAGCGGATGCTCACGGGGAAACTGCGAAAGCGGGATAGGGCTCGCTCGCGCAAGATCGAAAAGAGAACATCGGCGGCGAAGTAAATATTAATTTATTGATTTTATTCATAATTAATCTTTTGTTTTATTTTTTCTTACCTATGGGACTCATTATGCGTACCTCTCACTCTTCTGTTTTCCCGCTACGCAAAACGCTGCTGGCGTTAACCATCGGCGCAATCACCCATTCAGCCGCGGCGGCGGAAAGCAAGAAAAACGAAGAAACCATGGTCGTCCAGGCAACGCCCGCCAGCGATTTTAAAGCCGGCGGCGATCTGGTGGTGCCTGCCTATCTCGACGGACAGGTGGCGAACGGCGGGCGTCTCGGGATGCTCGGCGAGCAAAACGCCATGGACGTTCCGTTTAGCATCATCGGTTATACCTCGAAGCTGATTCAGGACCAGCAGGCGAAAACCATCAACGACGTGGTGAGCAACGATGCCGGGGTTCAGCCGGTGCAGGGCTACGGTAACTATGCCGAGACCTACCGCATTCGCGGCCTCAAGTTTGACGGCGACGATATGACCCTGAGCGGGCTGGCCGGGGTGGTGCCGCGTCAGGTGGTGGATACCGCCATGCTTGAGCGGGTCGAAATTTTTAAAGGCGCCAACGCCCTGCTCAACGGCGCCGCCAGCTCCGGCGTCGGCGGGATGATTAACCTCGAACCTAAGCGCGCGGAGGATATCCCTACCGCCAACGTTGGCGTCGACTATACCTCGGATTCGCAGGTCGGCGGCTCGCTGGATTTAGGCCGTCGCTTTGGCGACGATAACCAGTTCGGCGCGCGGGTGAACCTGGTGCATCGCGAAGGCGAGGCGGCGGTCGACAATGACAAGCGCAGAACCACTCTGGCTTCGATTGGCCTCGATTATCGTGGTGAGCGCTTACGCAGCTCTTTTGACTTTGGCTATCAGAAGAAAACCTTCCACGGCGGCCCGATGGGGATCAATATTTCGGCCGTGGATTTTATCCCGCGCCTGCCGGATAACACCCATAACTACACGCAAAAATGGGCTTACAGCGATATCGAAAATGAGTTCGGTATGCTGAGAATGGAATACGACATTATTGATAAATGGACCGCCTACGCCTCGTTAGGGGCGCAGCATGCCCATGAGATTGGCCTGTATAGCGCCTCGAAGCTGATTGACCGGGCGGGCAACGCCACGGCGGGGCGCCTCGATACCAACCGCTATATTGATACCGCCAGCGGCATGGCGGGCCTTCGCGGCGAGTTCGCCACCGGTTTTGTATCGCACAGGGTCAACGTCGGCTATTCGGCGAAAACTCAAAACGACAAAACCGCATGGCGGATGTCGAAGGCGGCGGATAATCCGCTGGTGAACATCTACGATACCCGGCAGGTCGCGCCTCCGGCCAACGCTTCATTCGGCGGCGACTATGACGATCCGCTGACCAGCGGCCGCACCCGTTCCCAGGGCTGGCTGCTAAGCGACACCCTTGGCGTGCTCGACGATACGCTGCTGTTTACCGCTGGCGCGCGCCATCAAAAGGTAGTGGTGCGCAATTACAACAAAACCACCGGCCTGCAAACCGATGACGCATTTGATGACAGCCGCTGGATGCCCACTTACGGCGTGGTTTATAAGCCGTGGAAAGTGATTTCTTTATACGCCAACCATACCGAAGCGCTACAGCCGGGCAGCAATGCGCCAACCTCCGCTAAAAACTATGGTGAAAGCGTTGGGATCATTCACTCAAAACAGAACGAAGTCGGGGTGAAGGCCGATTTCGGCACAATTGGCGGCTCGCTGTCGCTGTTTGAAATTAAAATGCCGTCAGCGGTCCTCGACAGCAACGGCTATTACGGGCTTAACGGCGAGCAGCGTAACCGCGGCGTCGAATTTAATATCTTCGGCGAACCGCTGTATGGCCTGCGCCTTAACGCCAGCGCTACCTGGCTGGATGCCGAACTGTCGAAAACCGCGAAGGGTTTGAACGATGGTAAGAAAGCGATCGGCGTGCCGGGGTTCTACACGGTGCTTGGCGCAGAGTATGACATCAAGCCCATCGACGGTCTGACCGCCACCGCGCGCCTCAACCACTCGGGTTCGCAGTATGCCGATCAGGCGAACAGCAAGAAGATTGATAGCTATACCACCCTCGATCTCGGCGTGCGCTATCGCCTGGCGCTTAACGAGAATCAAAACCAGATGACGGTACGCGCGGGTGTCGATAACGTAACGGATGAGAACTACTGGTCCGGCGCGGATGACAGCGGAACCTATCTGTTCCGCGGCGAACCGCGGACGTTCAAGGTATCGGTAGGTTACGCGTTCTGAGCCAAAATGCAGAGGCGGGCAGGGCCGATCGTCCCTTGTGATAAATCAATGAACGTATGAAGCCTGCGCATCTGCCGCTTGAAGTATGGCGAGTATAAGTGTTAAAAGGTGCCCCTTCATATAAATACACAGGGGATCGACGTGAAAGACGCGTCAACGTCGTCGGAGACCGTAGAGGAAAGCGGCCCGACGCTGCACCGCGGTTTACAGAACCGACATATCCAACTTATCGCCCTTGGCGGCGCCATCGGTACCGGCCTGTTTCTCGGCATCGGGCCAGCGATTCAAATGGCGGGACCGGCGGTCCTGCTCGGCTATGCCGTCGCCGGCATCGTCGCCTTTTTGATCATGCGCCAGCTTGGCGAAATGGTCGTTGAAGAGCCGGTTTCTGGCTCCTTTGCCCACTTTGCCTATAAATACTGGGGCCCGTTTGCCGGTTTTCTTTCCGGCTGGAACTACTGGGTAATGTTCGTGCTGGTGGGGATGGCGGAGCTTACCGCCGCCGGCATCTATATGCAGTACTGGCTGCCGGACGTGCCGACGTGGATCTGGGCCGCCGCTTTCTTCCTCATTATCAACGCCGTGAACCTCGTAAACGTTCGTCTTTACGGCGAAGCGGAGTTCTGGTTCGCGCTGATTAAGGTGCTGGCGATTATCGGCATGATTGGCTTTGGCCTGTGGATGCTGTTCGGCGGCCACGGCGGCAGTAAAGCGGGAATCGATAACCTGTGGAAACACGGCGGTTTCTTCGCCACCGGCTGGCACGGCCTGATTATGTCGCTGGCGGTCATTATGTTCTCCTTCGGCGGACTGGAGCTTATTGGCATTACTGCCGCAGAAGCGCAGAACCCGGAAAAGAGCATCCCGAAAGCGGTTAACCAGGTGGTATACCGTATTCTGTTGTTTTATATCGGTTCGCTGGTGGTTCTGCTGGCGCTCTATCCGTGGGTGGAAATCCAATCCGACAGCAGCCCGTTCGTAATGATCTTCCATAATCTTGACAGCAACGTGGTGGCTTCTGCGCTGAACTTTGTGATTCTGGTGGCTTCATTGTCGGTTTATAACAGCGGCGTGTACTCCAACAGCCGGATGCTGTTTGGACTGTCGGTGCAGGGCAACGCGCCGAAGTTTCTCGCCCGCGTCAGCAAGCGCGGCGTGCCGGTCAACTCCCTGCTGCTTTCCGGGATTATTACCTCCCTGGTGGTGGTGCTTAACTATCTGCTGCCGCAGAAAGCCCTCGGCCTGCTGATGGCGCTGGTGGTGGCGACGCTGCTGTTGAACTGGATCATGATCTGCCTGGCGCACCTGAAATTCCGCGCCGCCCAACGGCGCAAGGGGCGCGAGCCGAAGTTTAAAGCTCTGCTGTCGCCCGCCAGTAACTATATCTGTATCGCCTTTCTGGCGCTGATCCTGGTGCTGATGTGCACCATCGACGGGATGCGTCTGTCGGCGATTCTGCTGCCGGTGTGGATCCTGTTCCTGTTTGCGGCCTTTAAAACCCTGCGCCGGACGGCGTAGCGCGCGATCGCCCCGCCGTCCGGCGGGGTATCTTCCACTTTTATTGTGATCTTCTTCGCGCTTAGCGTATTTTGCTCGCGATCTTCTTTTTGTAATCGATTACTTTTTATTTGAGCGTATTTGTAATCGATTACTTTTTTGAGGGCGGTCGAAATGGTCACAACAACCGAAGGTCGTGAAAGTCCCCGCGTAGCCCACCGTTTTCTGGTGCCGCGGCTGTCGTTAATGATGTTTATGCAGTTCTTTATCTGGGGTAGCTGGTCGGTGACGCTGGGGCTGGTGATGACCCGCTATGAGATGTCGCTGCTGATCGGCGATGCTTTCTCCGCCGGGCCGATTGCGTCTATTCTCTCGCCGTTTGTGCTGGGCATGCTGGTCGATCGTTTTTTCGCTTCGCAGAAGGTGATGGCGGTGATGCATCTGGCCGGCGCGGTGATTCTATGGTTTGTCCCGCAGGCGCTGGTGGCGCAAAACGGCGCGCTGCTGATTGGCCTGCTGTTCGGCTATACCCTGTGCTATATGCCGACGCTAGCGCTGACCAACAATATCGCTTTCCATAGCCTGGCGAACGTCGATAAAACCTTCCCGGTGGTGCGCGTCTTCGGCACCATCGGCTGGATCATCGCCGGTATCTTTATCGGCGTGACGGGGATTTCCGATACCACAGGAATTTTCTCTGTTGCGGCGCTCTGTTCGGTGGCGCTGGCCGTTTATAGCCTGACGCTGCCGCACACGCCGGCCCCGGCGAAAGGGACCCCGGTCCAGTTTCGCGACCTGCTGTGCGCCGACGCCTTCGCGCTGCTGAAAACGCGCCACTTCCTGATTTTCTCCCTCTGCGCGACGCTGATTTCGATTCCGCTGGGGACCTACTACGCCTACACCGCGTCTTATCTTGCGGATGCCGGTATCGCGGACGTCAGCACCGCAATGTCTTTCGGTCAGATGTCAGAAATCTTCTTTATGCTGGTGATCCCGCTGCTGTTCCGCCGTCTCGGAGTGAAATACATGCTGCTGATCGGCATGGCGGCGTGGTTTGTACGCTATGCCTTCTTTGCGCTGGGCGTCAGCGAAGAGGGACGGTTCCTGCTTTATCTCGGCATCCTGCTGCACGGCGTCTGCTACGACTTTTTCTTTGTTGTCGGCTTTATCTATACCGATCGCGTGGCCGGTGAAAAGGTGAAGGGCCAGGCGCAGAGCATGATTGTGATGTTCACCTACGGTATTGGCATGCTGCTGGGATCGCAGATTTCCGGCGCGCTGTATAACCACCTGGTGGCAGGCCAGAGCGTACCGCAGGCGTGGGTCGCCTTCTGGTGGATCCCGGCGGTGACCGCAGCGGTCATCGCCCTGATTTTCCTTTTCTCTTTCCAGTACAACGAGAAAGAGCCGCGTTAATTTTTCAGGAGGTGGTATGAAAACAATCAAGGGGCCGGGCATTTTTCTGGCGCAGTTTATCGGTTCGCAGGCGCCGTTTAATACCCTGGAGGGCCTGGCGCTGTGGGCTGCCGGTTTGGGCTATCAGGCATTACAGATCCCCTGCAACCATCCGGCGATTTTCGATGTTGAACGCGCCGCCGCCAGCCAGACCTACTGCGATGAGGTGAGCGGCAAGCTGGCGGAGCATGGCCTGGCGATCGGCGAGCTGTCCACCCATCTTGAGGGTCAACTGGTGGCCGTTCACCCGGCTTATGATACGGCCTTTGACGCCTTTGCGCCCGCCGCGCTGCGCGGTAACCCGCAGGCGCGCCAGCAGTGGGCGGTAGAGAAAGTGCGCCAGGCGGCGGTGGCCTCTGCGCGTCTGGGGCTGAAAGCGCATGCCACCTTTTCCGGGGCGCTGGCGTGGCCTTATTTTTATCCGTGGCCGCCGCATAATCAGCCGCTTCTCGATGAGGCCTTTGATGAGCTGGCCCGGCGCTGGCGACCGCTGCTGGACGTTTTCGACGAACAGGGCGTGGATCTCTGCTACGAAATCCATCCCGGCGAAGATCTGCATGATGGCGTCACCTTTGAGCGTTTTCTGCAGCGCCTCGATAACCACCCGCGCTGCAACATACTCTATGATCCCAGCCACCTTCATCTTCAGCAGATGGATTACCTGGCCTTTATCGATATCTACCACGCGCGAATCAAAGCGTTTCATGTCAAAGACGCCGAATTCCGCCGCGACGGGCGCAGCGGGGTCTACGGCGGCTATCAGAACTGGCCGCAGCGGGCGGGGCGCTTTCGTTCGCTGGGCGACGGGCAGATCGATTTCAAAACGATTTTCAGCAAGCTCACCGAGTATGATTTTGACGGCTGGGCGGTGCTGGAGTGGGAGTGCTGCCTGAAGGACGCGGAGGTTGGCGCGCGCGAAGGCAGCGAGTTTATCCGCCGCCATATCATCCCGGTCTCCGGGCGGGCGTTTGATGATTTCGCCGCGGGCAAGGAGGGGAGAGAATGATCCAGGTCGGCATTATTGGTTCCGGGTTTATCGGGCCGGCGCACCTGGAGGCGCTGCGCCGGGTGGGGGATATCGAGGTGGTGGCGCTGTGCGACGGTAGCCTCGAGATGGCGCAGCAGAAGGCGCGTCAGCTCAACGTGGCGCACGCCTACGGCAGCGTCGAGGCGCTGCTGGCCCACCCCGGATTGCAGGTGGTGCATAACTGTACGCCGAACCACCTGCACGCGCGGATTAACCGCCAGATCCTCTCCGCCGGTCTGCACGTTTTTTCAGAAAAACCGCTCTGCATGACCGCGGAAGAAGCGCGTGAGCTGGTGGCGCTGGCGGAGGATGCCGGCGTGGTCCACGGGGTTAGCTTTGTCTATCGCCAGTTCGCCATGGTGCAGCAGGCGGCGGCGATGGTGCGCAACGGCGACGTCGGGAGGCTGTTTGCGGCGCATGGCAGCTATTTGCAGGACTGGATGCTGCTGGAAACCGACTATAACTGGCGGGTTGATTCAGCGCAGGGCGGCGCCTCGCGGGCGGTGGCCGACATTGGCTCCCACTGGTGCGATACGGTGCAGTTTATGACCGGTCGCCGCATTGTCGAGGTGATGGCGGATCTCTCTATCGTCTGGCCGACGCGTAAGGCGCCCGTCGCCGGGGATGCGACCTTTAGCCAGCATCGCGATAATGGCGCGTATGAGGCGCGGCCCGTCGACACCGAAGATTTGGGGTCGGTACTGTTCCGTTTTGATGACGGCAGTAAGGGCTGTTTTACCGTTTCGCAGGTCAGCGCCGGGAGAAAAAATGGCCTGACGGTAGAGATCAACGGCAGTAACTGTTCGCTGGCATGGGAGCAGGAGGTGCCGCAGCGGCTGTGGGTAGGTCATCGCCAGCAGCCAAACCAGCTGCTGAGCGACGATCCGAGCCTGATGCTCGGCGAGGCCGCCGCCAGCGCCCATTTCCCCGGCGGGCATAACGAAGGCTGGCCCGATGCGTTTAAAAATATGATGCTCAGCTTTTATCAGGCGGTGCGCGCCGGTGAGATGCCGCCGGCGTCGTCGCGGCGTTTCGCCTCGTTCTATGAGGGGGCGGACGTGATGTACATCGTTGATGCGATAGTGAAAAGCCATCAGCAGCAGCGCTGGGTGCAGGTGGAAAGATAAGCAGAAGGCGCGGTGCGCATTTCGCGCACCCGCTGTGTTATTTCACGCCAAAATAGCCGTCGAGATAGGTCCCGGCCAGTTCATTACCAAACAGCACGGCGTCTTTATTTTCCATCTCGTTGTCCCATTTATCGCTGGCGTTACCGTTGAACGCGTGCTGGTGATGTCTTTAGTTGCGCTAGCATCCCAGCTGGCAGTGGCGGAAGTGGTCACGTTAGCCATTGCGTTGGAAGAGATAAGAGCCGCAGCCACAACACCCGCTAATACGATTTTTTTCATTTTAAATTTCCTGAGAATAATTAAGTTAGTTCCATTTATGGAGTTATTGCTACAAATACTGATAATGACTTTATCCAGATAGAATAATGTTTAACTTCCCTCTGCCTCCCATCTTATTCTGCAAGCTGAGCTTGATTGCGTAAATTCTCTTTTCTGCCATCTGCAATTCTTTTGCTATCTCTTTAACCGACTTCTCTGCGAGTAAATGATCGAGTACCAATACCTCTTGATCGCTAAGTTTTTGACGGTAACCTCGAGCATCTCTTTGACCGAGAAACGAAAGCTGTATTTTCTTTTCAATCTCATCTCGAGTATCGCCGGTATTGATAATCGAAATTATCTGCTGACAGCGGTGTTTCCAGTACAGCGCCAGCGGCTGCGCTAATCTGTCGGCAATCAAAATTACCCGCAAGCCTGTTTTGAGCAGATATTCAATCCATTTATTATTGGTGAATAATCTGATGTTGTAGCGAGAAAAATCAACAAAAATATATCCAGAATTAGAGAAGTTGTAGTGCTTGTTAATTAAAAAACAATGCACACCATTTTTTAAATAGATATTTTTATCAGGCCATACGCAATAGTGAGTTTCAGTGCAGTTAATCGATTTTATCGTAGGTCGTGGATAGATTTCGCACTGATACTGACAGCTTATGCAGTATACCTTCTCATATTTCTGCGGAAGCATATGTCGATTTATTTCCCTATATTGCCTTACCCTATCGTTCAATGATGTGGCTATATTATGGCTAGTTAATAAATGTGAAAACTTTAATTTCTGGAGAGTTATATAGATGAAAAATGTGTAAATTCTTAAGTCCAAAAATTGTCTGGATTTATACTAACCTACTATTATGAATAAGAAAAATCTTAAGATACAGAATTTTATGTCGATCTCTCTTTAAGAATAATCCATAGTTACCAGGAATTTTCTCGCTGAATCGGGGAGAATTGGTTAAAAAAAAACAGCACAATAAGTCAAAAAAAACGCTATCTCATCGCTGTTTGTTAATTTTGTGTTTTTATTTTGTTTTATTTCGTGGAGGTTATTCTGTAATGACCTTATTTTTGTAAGGGAAAGTTGCGATATTTTGGATTGTGGGGGAAAGGATTGTCTGGCGAAATATGATCTGGCGTACAAAATGGGGCGTTTTTAAGAGCTAAAACGCGTCGCAGTTTGAAGGGAGGTGAATCAGCAGGATGTGCTAAATCTTAACCGGAAGATGCGGACAAATTTTTCTTGTGGAAGTGGGGCCCTTCAGCCTGAACTGGCTCTGCCTGCAGGCCGCCGCAACGCCACCGGAACGACGGCACCATGGATTTTGGCTTGCAGACAAATGAACCAAGACTTTCGATGCGCCCCGGGCGCTTACGCCTTTTTCAGCAGAGGAAGCAGGTGATTCTCGGTAAGAGGAGCAAGCTTAATATGCCGATCCTGTCCCGGCGTATACCAGATAACTTCTTCTATTTCTGCCGTCGGTGTAAAGCTCGCTCTGTTGGTTGCTATTTGAAAGATATCCGCAGAGAGCGTATGGCCCGGCTCGTTTGCCGCCGTATCGGTGAAGCGGCCTACCGGAACCAGTTCTTCAGGTGAGACGAGGAAGTTGAGCTCCTCTTCGAGCTCGCGGATCAGCGCCGCCTCCGAGGCTTCCCCGATTTCAGGCTTTCCCCCAGGCTGCATAAAGTATTCCGTCCCTCGTTTGCGTACTAAGAGACAGCGTCCTTGACCGTCGGTGATCATTGCCGCCGCGATGTGAATATTTTTTATGGTGTTCAAGAGATACCCCAGTTATATGCCGATGACGTTCAACGGCCAGCGTACGTTTCGCCTCTCGCGAAACAACGCCGACGCTATCATGATAGCGACCTTAGCGTGCTAATCAATCCCGTCGATTCTTGCAAAACCTGCTGACGGCGCGGACGGCGCTCATTTATGATAGCCTGCGAAATATAACGTCTATGCGGGAAGTGCAGCCTCTATGTCAATTCAGAAAATCGCTCGTCTGGCGGGCGTCTCGGTGGCGACGGTATCGCGGGTATTGAATAACAGCGATACCGTGAAAGCGAAGAATCGCGAACGTGTGCTGCAGGCGATCAAAGAGAGTAACTACCAGCCGAATTTGCTGGCCCGCCAGCTGCGAACGGCCCGCAGCAATATGATTCTGGTGATGGTCTCGAATATCGCCAACCCCTTTTGCGCCGAAGTGGTCAAGGGTATTGAAGAAGAGGCGGAAAAGAACGGCTACCGGATCCTGCTGTGTAATTCCGGTTCGGATTTAGCCCGTTCCACCTCGGGCCTGCAGCTGCTTTCCGGCAAAATGGTCGACGGCATCATCACCATGAACGCGCTCTCCAGCCTGCCGGAACTGACCACCATGATCGGCGACGCGCCCTGGGTTCAGTGCGCGGAATACGCCGATAACGGCAGTATCTCCTGCGTCGGCATCAACGACGTCGACGCGGCGCAGGGCGCCGTTTCCCGGCTGGTCGACGGCGGGCGCAGACGCATTGCTTTAATCAACCACGATCTCAGCTACCGCTATTCCCGTCTGCGCGAGCGCGGCTATAAAAGCGTGCTGCACGTTCGCGAGCTGGACTATCAGCAGGTGATCTACGCCAGCGACTTAAGCGCCGCAGCCGGTACAAAGGCGATGGAGACGCTGCTGGCTCAGGAAGAGAAGCCGGATGCGGTGTTTGCGGTTTCCGATTCGCTGGCGGCGGGCGCGCTGCGGGCCATTGCGCAGGCCGGGCTGCGGGTACCGGAAGATATCGCGGTGGTCGGCTTTGATGGCACCGAACTGGCCGAAGTGGTATCGCCGCAGTTGACCACCGTGGAACAGCCTTCACGCGAAATTGGCCGTACCGCCGTGACGTTATTAATGAAAAGGATCGATAATCCCGACGCTGCGGTTGAGCGGGTGATGATGGACTGGCGCGTCATTTCCCGCGCCAGTGCCTGAGGATATTACTGAGTAAACGCGCCCGCCAGCGAACGAATATCGTTGCCGGTGGGGGACTGATGGATCCGCAAGCCGAATTCGTCAACCACCGCAAATACGTGGTCGAAAATATCCGCCTGGATGCTCTCATACTCTGCCCACACTACCGTGTTGGTGAAGCAATAGATCTCAATCGGCAAACCGTTGGCGTCCGGTGCCAGCTGGCGAACCATTAGCGTCATATCTTTGCGGATGCGCGGATGATTACGCAAATATTCCTGCAAATACGCGCGGAAGGTGCCGATATTGGTCATCTTGCGCTGATTCAATATCGATTGATCGGCGGCGTTCTGCTGGTTCCACAGGCTGATTTCCTGATGACGCGAATCCATATACGGCTTCAGCAGCCGGGCCTGAATTAAGCGCTGCTGCTCCTGTTCATCGAGAAAATGAATGCTGGTGGTATCGATATTCAGGCTGCGCTTAATGCGGCGACCGCCGGAGGCCGACATACCGCTCCAGTTTTTAAACGAGTCGGAAACCAACGACCAGGTGGGAATAGTGGTGATGGTGTTATCCCAGTTGCGCACCTTCACCGTGGTCAGCCCGATGTCGATCACCGCGCCGTCGGCGCCATATTTCGGCATCTCCAGCCAGTCGCCGAGTTTGAGCATATCGTTGGCGGAGAGCTGGATCCCAGCGACCAGGCCGAGAATCGGGTCTTTGAACACCAGCATCAGTACCGCGGCCATCGCGCCGAGGCCGCTAATCAGAATCGCCGGCGACTGGCCAATCAGTAAGGAGATGACCAGAATGCCGACAACAATCGCGCAGACCAGCTTAATTCCCTGAAATATGCCTTTAAGCGGCAGCTGAGAGGCGGTGGCGAATTTCTGCGATAAATTGAACACCACGTCCAGCAGCGAGAAGAAGGACAGCATCGCGTAGATCATTACCCACAGCTGGGCGCAGGTGGTGAGGATTTCCGCCGCCTCGCTGCCTTTTTGCAGCCACAACACCGCCTGCACGTTGACGATAATCCCCTGTAGGGTGAAGGCCAGACGATGAAACAGTTTGTTCTGGGTAATAATTTGCAACCACAGGTGGCTGCTGGCCTGCGCCCGCTTTTCGAAGGTACGCAGCACCACTTTGTGCAGAATAAGGTGAACGACAATCGCCGTCAGAAAAATAATGCCGAAGATAATAATGAGTGAGGTCGTGGCGGTAATTTTGATGCCTAATGCGGCGATTTGCGATATTAATTCCTGCATAACGTCTCCTTTACATCCAGCGGTTATGATGACCGCTGGATGTCTATTATGCAAATTGCAGGTTACGCGGATGTGATTATGAGGTCGCGACCGCCGGGCGGACGTTAAGGTGGTGGCGTAGCCATAGCGCGATGGCGCCCAGTACCAGCATCATCACCACTTCCACCGCGAGGAAATCGATCAGCGCCCGCGGATAGTCGCCGCCGCTGCGCTGGGCAAGAGCTAAGAATAGCGAGCCGAGAATCGCCGGACCCAGACCCAGCGTCGCCTGTTGCAGAGTGCTGAGAATCGCGCTCCCGGCTCCGGCGTCGCAGGCGCTGATATCGCGCATCCCGATACGGTAAAAACTATTGACGATCAGGGCCTGCCCGTAGCCGATAAGCGCCGTGGACGGGACCAGCGCCAGGGTGGTGGTGTGGATACCGAGGCGATAAAAGGTCGCGCTCAGCAGCAGCAGGCCGACAATCTGCACCGCCAGACCAGTCAGCAAAATGCGTCCCATGCTATAGCGGGCTATCAGTTTCGGCGCGTACAGCGCGGAGATGAAGTAGGCCACGCCGAGGGCGATAAAGCTGTTGCCGGACTGCCACGGCGCCATCCCCAGACCGGCCTGCATGGTCAGCGCCATGCAGAACATGAACGCGGACCAGGCGCTGAAAAAGAGCAGGGCGATGGCCATGCCAAAGCGAATGCTGGTGAGCTTCAACAGGCGAGGCGGCAAAAGCGGCTGCTCGCCGCGCTGCTGTTTGCCCAGCGCGCTGGCCCGCATCCAGATCAGCAGCGGCAGCACCGCAGCCAGCATCAGCTGCAGCGTCCACGGCCAGTGCAGTTCCGGCCCCAGCGCCATCGGAAACAGCAGGCAGCAGAGGATCAGCGCAAGGCTAAAGGTGCCCTGCCAGTCGATGCGCGAATGCGCTTCGCGCCGCGTCTCCGGGACGTATCGCGGACTGAAGGCCAGCACCAGCAGGCAGATCGGCACGTTAATAAAGAAGGCGTTGCGCCAGCCTAAACCGGCGATATCCGCCGACACCAGCCAGCCGCCGCCCATCTGGCCGACGATAAAGGCGATACCGCCAATGCCGCCGTACAGGCTGATGGCCCGGGCGTGGGCGGTGCCTTTCAGGGTGACATGCAAGGTGGCGAGGATTTGCGGCACGATCAGCGCCGCACCGGCCCCTTGCACCACGCGCGCCGCCAGCAGCGTATTGATGGAGTTCGCCATCCCGCACAGCAGGGAGGCGACGCCAAACATCGCCACGCCCCACATAAACAGGCGACGGCGGCCATAGTTGTCGCCAAGCTTGCTGCCCATCGCCAGGCAGACGGCAAAGGCGACGCCGTACAGCGCGACGATCAGCTCCAGCTGAGTGGCGCTGGCGTTAAGCGATTGGGTAATGGAGTCCAGCGCGACGTTGGCGATCGAGGTATCGATCAGCGGCAGCATCTGGCCGGTCAACAGAAGGAATAAACCGGCGCGGCCGGGTGAAACAGCAGACGAATTCATCGGATCTCTCCATTGCGTCATTCAGCGGATAGCCGTAGCATCACCGATAAATTAAACGGGTACCAGTTCCTGCTTATACTGGTATTGGTACTACCATGCTGGAGGTTTTATGACGACCATGCCGCAACGTGAAATGACCCTCGCCGCGCCCGATGACGGCCGCAAACAGCTGGGGGCGTTTCTGCGCGCCCGCCGCGAGAGCCTCGACCCGCAGCGCCTGGGGTTGCCCCGCGTTGGCCGGCGGCGCACGCCGGGCCTGCGGCGGGAAGAGGTGGCGATGCTGGCGGACGTCGGCGTCACCTGGTACACCTGGCTGGAGCAGGGGCGGGAGGTCAATCCGTCGGCGGCGGTGCTGGTAGGGGTGGCGAATGCGCTGCAGTGCAGCCCGCTTGAGACCCGGCATCTGTTTGTGCTGGCCGGGCTGACTCCGCCTGAGGCCACTCAGGTGACGGTATGCGAAGGCATCAGCCCCGGCACCCGGCGGATGCTCGATAGCCTGATGCCGCAGCCCGCCAGTATTCAGAATCCCGGCTTTGATATTGTGGCCTGGAACGACAGCTTCTGCCGCCTGATGGGTATCGATTTCGCCACCATCCCGGAGGAAGATCGCAACTGCATTTATCTGTACCTGACTAATGAAACCTGGCGCAGCCGCATCGAGAATCGCGACGTGCTGGCGACGTTTGTCTCCTATTTCCGCGCGGCGATGGCGGAGCACCGCGGCGATCCGCTGTGGGAAAATAAGCTGGCGCGCTTTTTCGCCGCGTCGGCGGAGTTCGAGTCCCTCTGGCATCAGCGCTATGAGGTGCGCGGGGTGGAAAATCAGGTGAAACACTTTAACCATCCGCAGCTCGGCCGCTTCAGCCTGCAGCAGATGTACTGGTACTCGGCCCCGCGCAACGGTTCGCGCCTGCTGGTCTATTTGCCGATGGATGAAACGGGCGAGCAGGCGCTGGCGTGGCTGGATAAACATTAACGACAGGGAATGCCTATGAACGTGGTCCGAAAAGAGCAGCGCATTATTCAGCGTACGCTCAACGCCTGGCGGCCATTGGTCGCTATGCGGAGCGCATCTGGCACGTGGGGGTATCCTCGCTGCAAAATACTGCGGGCTATTCCCGGGGGCGGCGCTTGATGCGCCTTGCCCGGGCTACGGGTTCCCACAGTGTGTAATTTTGTAGCCCGGATAAGGCGACAGCGGCAATCCGGGGATTATCCTGACGTAAAAGAAAAGCAGAGAATTAAATCTCGGTAATCGTCGTCGCCTGCGGCAGGCGTGACTTCGGCAGGGCGGCGTTGAAGTCTTCGACGCTATGATGGCCGACCGGCACCACCACCAGGCTGGTGTAGCCCTGGGCTTTCAGGTCGAATTCGGCATCGAGAATCGCGAAATCGACGCCTTCAATCGGCACGGCGTCCAGACCCATGGCCGCGACGCCAAGCAGGAAGTTGCCGACGTTGAGATAAACCTGCTTCGCCATCCACTGGTCGTCGTCGTGCAGCTCTTTGCGGTGCATATCGGCAAAGAAGGTACGGCCTTTGTGGTTCGCGGCTTTGGCTTCGGCGTTCGCAAAGCGGCCGTCGGCCTCTTCCTGATCGACCACGCGCTCAAGCCAGGCGTCATCCATTGCGGTTTTGGCGCAGAAAACCACTACGTGGGAGGCATCGAGAATTTTACGTTCGTTAAACACGTAGGTGCCGCTTGCCGCTTTGGCGACGCGCGCTTTACCTGCATCGCTGCTGGCAACGATAAAGTGCCACGGCTGGGAGTTGGTGCTTGACGGGCTGTACTGCAGCAGCGTTTTCAGGTTTTCCGCCTGCTCGGCAGTCAGCTTTTTAGTGGCGTCAAATGCCTTTGTGGAGTAGCGCTTTAAGGCAACCGATACGATATCCATACTCTTCCTCACTGTTTACAACCCCTTGCGGGTGCGTTTCGTGAAGGAAGAGTACAGCGATGACGGAAAAAAGATAAGGGGCAAAAATGCGATAACACTTATCGCGCAGCGCTGAAAATCACCGCGGGCGCAGCCGCTGCTGCTCTTTTTTACTGAGTTTATCGACGATCAGGTTCCACGAATCATCGATCAGCTCCGCCAGCAGATCTACGCTGATATCTTCGCCGGGAACCACGGTGATCCAGTGCTTTTTGTTCATGTGATAGCCGGGCTCGATGCTGCGGTAAATCGCCTGATGAAGCAGCGATTTCTGCGGATCGCACTTCAGGTTGACCAGCGCGCGGCCGCGAACCGTCGCGGTCAGCATAAAAATCCGCCCGCCGACTTTAAACACATCGTACTCCGGGCCAAACGGCCAGCAGTGCTCGGTAAAGGGGAGCTCCAGCGCGATACGATGCGCGTGGTCATGCAGCGAGCGGTGGTCCATCAGCGATTGTCCTCGGCAAGCGCCTGCCACATCGCTTCAAAGCCCAGCTCGACAAAACGTACGGCGCGCTCCGGCTCGTGGCAGGCGTATTCAATGGTAGTTTCGGCCAGCGAAAGAAACAGCGCATCGCCAAAGGTGCGGTATTCTTCGGATTGAAAAACGGGCTTGATTGAACGCTGGCAGAGTTCATTGAGCTCGGGAAACATCTCTTTGACGCGGTTGCGGGTTTCGTCGGTGATCCTTTCACTCAGCGCCATCCGGCGAATCGCTTTATGCTCCATGGGATTACGCACGCCCCAGCCGATATAGCTGTTCCAGATATTGCGCGTGTTCTCTTTCGACTCGGTCTCGTTCGGGTTGAGACCGGCGATCATTGTCTTAACCAGATCCGCTTTTATGGTCAGATAAAGCTCGTTGAGCAGATCGTCCTTGGTGGCAAAGTAGCGAAACAGCGTACCCTCGGCAACCCCGGCGCTGCGGGCGATGGCGGAGGTTGAGGCGGCGATTCCCGATTGGGCAAAGGCGGCGGTTGCGGCCTCCAGTAACGCTTGCTTTTTATCTTCACTCTTAGGACGAGCCACTACACTTTACCTCACACATGATAAAACCACGATCTAAGCATGCCTGACATAGGCACTGCAACGCTGTCTGTCAAAATTTGAAAATCGTCTTGACGACTTTCAGCTTCTTCCTAATAATGAGTGCTTACTCACTCATAATCAAGCCTTATAACTAAAACCTCCAGGAAGGAGGATTTCGCCAGGTCAGGATATGAACCGTGTCACTTTCAGCGTGGTCGCCATCATGTTATTAGCGTCAGCAACAACTTTGCCGTTTGTGTTAAATGCCGGATTTGGTCAGGCGCCGCAGGGCGCGCAGCTCAGCCTGGTGGAGCAGTCTCCGCACTATCGCGACGGCCAGTTTCACAATCAGCTTCCGACGCCTGGGTTTACCGGGAAAAAAAATATGCTGGCCGCGTGGTGGGAATTTCTGGTCGCCAAACGGGAAAACGCCAGACCTGCCCAGCCGCTGCCGCTGGTGAACACCGATCTGGCCAGCCTGCCGTTAGGGCAGGACGCGATGGTCTGGCTGGGGCACTCCTCGTGGTATCTGCAGCTGGCGGGCCAGCGCATCCTGATTGACCCGGTGTTTAGTCGCTATGCGGCGCCGTTCTCGTTTATTAATAAGGCCTTTGCCGGCGATTACCCGTGGCACGCTGAGGGCATGCCGGAGATCGACCTGCTGATTATCTCGCACGATCATTACGACCACCTCGATTACGCCACCATTAAAGCGCTGATGCCGAAGGTCAAGCGGGTGGTGACGCCGCTGGGCGTCGGGTCGCATCTGCGCTACTGGGGAATGGAGAGCGCGATAATCAGCGAGGCGGACTGGAATCAAGCGGTGCCGGTGAGCGATGAACTGACGGTACACGTCCTGCCGGCGCGCCACTTTTCCGGCCGCGGCCTCAAGCGCAACCAGACCCTGTGGGCCAGCTTCATGTTCGTCACCCCGCAGCAGAAAATTTACTACAGCGGCGACAGCGGCTACGGCCCGCACTTTAAAGCCATCGGCGAACAGTTTGGCGCGGTGGATTTGGCGATCATGGAAAACGGTCAGTATGACCAGGACTGGAAGTACATCCACATGATGCCGGAAGAGACGGCGCAAGCCGCTGACGATGTTCGTGCACGCGCGGTGTTGCCGGGCCATGCCGGGCGCTTCGTGCTGGCAAAACACACATGGGACGATCCGTACATAAGGCTGGCGGAGGCCAGCACAGGGCGACCGTGGCGACTGCTGACGCCAATGTTGGGTGAGCCGGTTTGGGTCGCTGATAAAACGCAATCATTTAACGCCTGGTGGCGCTAACGATGAGAGTGGTTCAGGAGGAGAGAGGACATATGACTATTTCCGCTCAGGTCATTGATACTATCGTCGAGTGGATTGATGATAATTTGCATCAACCGCTACGTATCGACGATATTGCGCGCCACGCCGGTTACTCGAAGTGGCATTTGCAACGGCTGTTTTTACAGTACAAAGGGGAGAGTCTGGGGCGCTATATCCGCGAGCGTAAGCTGCTGCTGGCGGCGCGCGATCTGCGCGATACCGATCAGCGGGTCTACGATATTTGCCTGAAATACGGTTTTGACTCGCAGCAAACCTTTACCCGTATCTTCACCCGCACGTTTAACCTGCCGCCGGGCGCCTACCGTAAAGAAAACCACAGCCGCGCGCACTGAAAGCGTCCGCCGGGGGAAGACCGGCGGACGTTTTTCTTACCAGGCGTAGTTCACCGTCGCCGTCACCGTCCGACCAATGCCGTAGAAGCAGGCGCTATCGCTGGCGCAGGAGGCCACGTATTTGGTATTGGCGAGGTTGTTGACGTTGAACTGCACTTTCGCCCCTTTCAGGCTCGAATTCAGCTCGCCTAACTCATAGCTGACCATGGCGTCGTACAGATCCACTGCCGGTACCTTAAACGTGTTTTTCGCATCGCCGTAGCTGGTGCCGATATAGCGTACGCCAACGCCCGCGGTCAGGCTTTTTAACGCGCCGTCCGGCAGGGTATAGCTGGTGAACGCCGAAGCCATATGGGTCGGAATGCGTGCCGGCGTTTTCCCTTCGGTACCGACGACGGTGGTATTGACGGTTTCCGCGTCGGTGTAGGTGTAAGACGCGATCAGATTGAGGTTATCGAAAACCGTCGCGTGCGCTTCGGCTTCAACGCCTTTCGAGCGCACTTTACCGCTGTTTTCAAACCACCCAGCCGCGCTGTTGTAGGTCGCGACGTTGCTCTGCGTCAGATCGTACAGCGCGAGGGTCATCAACGCGTTTGGGTCAGGCTGGTATTTCAGACCCACCTCAACCTGTTTGCCTTCGCTGGGATCGAACGGTCCGACGCCCGGCGCGCGGTTGGTTTGCAGGTTAGGTTCGAAGGAGGTGCTGTAGCTGATATAGGGGGAAAGACCGGAATCAAAGGCGTACAGCAGGCCGGTACGCCAGGTGAACTTATTATCATTCTGCTGGGTGCCGCTGGCGTCGGTAAAATCGGTGGTGCGCACTTCCGCCCAGTCGTAGCGCCCGGAAACTAACAGTTCCCAGTTCCGCCAGCTCAGCTGATCCTGAACATACACCCCGGCCTGGTCGAGATTTTGCTGTTCATTAGTGGCGGGACTGAAGGCGCTTTCATCGACGTTAACCCCGTAGCTCGGGCTGCGCCAGTCGATATCGTACTGCGAGCCGCCTGCCCGACCAAGATACTGCTTATCCTTACTGGTTTTGTAATCCACACCGCCAATCACCGTATGCGCCACCTGACCGCTGGCGAACTGCGCTTCAAGCTGGTTATCGATGCCAAACTCATCGGTCTGGCGCTGTTCATGCTGGGCGCGGCGGGAGAGTACCGAGCTGTTGGCGGCGCTGGTGGAGTAAACCAGGTAGCGATACTTCTGTTTGATGGTGGCGTAGCGGGCATTCTGGCGCAGAGTCAAGGTATCGTTGAGCTGGTGCTCAAATTCATAGCCAATCATCGTTTGTTCACGCCACGACTGGTTGTAGCTGGGATCGCTGACGTTAAAATCGCGCGGAATATAGCTGCCGTCGACGCTTTCCACGGTACCGTAACGCGGCAGGAAGTTACGGTAGCCGGCGTCCGGGTCTTTCTGATAGCTGGTTAACAGGGTAAAGCGCGTGGCGTCATTAGGATACCAGGTGAGGGCGGGAGCGATAGCCATCCGCGTCTCTTTATAGTCATCGATCTGGTTATTCTGGGTGCGGGCGATCCCGTTCAGGCGATAGAGCAGGTGGCCGTCATCGCTCAGCGTACCGCCAACGTCGAAAGCGCCTTCGGCGAGGTGGTTATTACCGGTACGGAACTGCACCTCATGAATCGGCTGGCTGGTCGGGCGTTTGCTGGTCATGCTAATCAGCCCGCCGGGGTTGACCTGACCAAACAGCACCGAGGCCGGGCCGCGCACCAGCTCGACGCGCTCCAGCAGCCACGGGTCGAACGTGCCGGTTTGCGACGAGGCGGTGGCGCCGTAGCTCAGGCCATCAAGGAATTTGGGCACGTAGCTGAAGCCGCGTACGAATACCTCGTCGTTGCGGTTAGATGAACCGCGGTATTCGGTAAAAACGCCCGCGCTATAGCGCAGCGCCTGGGAAACCGAGGTGACGTCCAGCGCCCGCATTTGATCGCGGGTGACCACCGATACCGACTGCGGCGTTTTGACGATCTCCGCGGCGGTCTTTGTTGCCGACAGCGTTTTTGTCGCCACGATTCCCTTCAGCGGCGCGGTGGGATCCTCGCCGCTGCCGGCGGTGACGACGATCGTTTCCTCCGCCGCCAGCGCCAGCCCGCCAAACAGAGATGCCGCCACGCCCGCGGCCCAGAAAGCTGTTATCTTATTATATTTAAACATGTTTATTTTTTATCCTTGGTTGAATCGCCATCAAAAAACGCCCACGTCGAGGGGAATCGACCGACGCCTATCATTAACGGCGTTAATGTTATTGCAAATAGTTATTATTTGCATTAGCGTTATTAACAAATTCTTACAAGGAAATTTCGGCTAATGAAGACGGCGTGGAGCGGCCTGCTGATTGGCATGAGTACCCTACCGGCGGCGGCAATGAACTGCGAATCTCCCTCGTTACAGGGTGAACTACAGGGGAAATTCGACGCCAGCGGCGAGGTCTGTTTTGACCTGCCGACATTGGGCGAGAACTACGTCGCGGCGACCCTCTCCGGCGTCACCGATGCCCGACTGCTGGATGACAATAACCGCCGTCTGCGCACGCTGCTGGCGGGCGGTCCGGCGGACGGCGAGCAAACCCTGCTGTTTTCTCTGCCGGTACACCGCGCCTCATCGCTGGTGCTGCACGGCGAAGAAGGTGCGCGCTGGCGCTTTCAGTGGCAGATGCGGGAAACCACCGCGCTGGCCAAAATTCAGCCGCTGGATCCGGTCAGCCCGCGCCTGCAGCGGCTGAAGCGTGAACTGGCGGCGGGAGGTTCAACGGCGCATTTCTGGCAGGAGCGCGAGCGGGAAGGGACGCCAATGGTGGAACCGGTGGACGCCGACCATAAGCGGGTAACTTTCCTGTGGCGCGGGGCGAGCCGCAACGTGTTTATTCTGGGTTCGCCGGCGGGGGATCACGATCCGCTGTTTCGCCTCGGCGATTCTGACGTCTGGTTTCGCAGCTACGTGGTGCCCGCCGATACCCTCATGCAGTATAAGCTGGCCCCGGACGTGCCGCAGGTAACCGGCAGCGCGCGGGAGCAGCGGCGGGCGATTCTGGTCAGCGCCCAGGCTGACCCGCTCAACCCGAACAGCGTCAATGCCGCCCACGACCGCTGGAATCGCTACTCTCTGCTGGCCCTCAACGCCGCGCGTTTTTGCACCGCCCAGCGGATGGCGCAGCCGCTCCGCTACGGAACCTTAACCCGCCATCAGCTGCGCAGCGACTTTCTGCAAAATACGCGGGAAGTGCTGATTTATCGCCCGCGGTTGCCGCAGCCCGCGCGCTGGACCCTACTGCTCTTTGACGGCAAAACTTACCAGCACGAGTACCGCCTCGCCAACGTGCTGGATGCCCTGATCGCCAGCCATCGGCTGCCGCCGATCAACGTGGTGTTTATTGATAGTCTCGATCATCCGCGACGGGCGAAGGAGCTGCCGCCAAATCCGCACTTCGCCGATTTTATGGCCCATGAGCTGCTGCCGTGGCTGCGCCGCCAGGGACTCAGCCTGAGTCGGCAAAAAACCGTGGTCGCCGGCTCCAGCTACGGCGGGCTGGCCGCGTCCTGGGTAGCGCTGCGCTATCCGCGACAGTTTGGCAACGTATTGAGCCTGTCCGGGTCATACTGGTGGGCGCCGCAAGGGGAGGAGGCCAGCTGGCTGACCCGCCAGTACCAGCAGTCGCCGCGCTATCCGGTGCGATTCTGGCTGCAGGCGGGGAAATTCGAAACCAACGGGCCGGACGGCGGCATTTATGCCAATACGCTTGAATTTGAGCAGGTGCTCAAAGAGAAGGGCTATACGGTGAGCTTCCATCCCTCCTCCAGCGGCCACGATTACGCCGCCTGGTGCGAAGCGCTGATCAGCGGTATGCGTGACCTGACCGGCCTAGCGCTCAACGGAAAACCAGCGACGCCAGACCCAGCGCAGCAGCAGATATTCAACCGCGCCCAGCGCTAAAAACCACAGGCAAAAGATCAGGGTATAAAGCTGGTTGAGATCCATCAGATGGAATGTCGCCACCAGCTTTTGCGCCAGCGTCAGGCCCAGCGAGGGCGCCGGCAGCAGCAGGCAGGAGAGCAAAGCCAGCAGCAAAATGCCGGCGGCGCTGAGGAGCGTTTCTAGCGGATGTTTCATTATTTGTTAATCATCAGTTAAAAACATATTGTCCGGTAAAAAGAGAATCAATGCAATATCGTTTCGTACGCAATCATATTACGCCTTAAGTATTATATTTAAACGTCCTCGCTTATTCCCATGTTAATTATTTTGGCACTATTTGTGATTAAGTTAATTACACCGTAATGTAAATTAACGTCATTATTAAGCCAGCGCTTTTACAAAAGTATAGGTGCTATATCCCACCAGAGTCGCGATAATAATGGCCAGCAGGATGTACAGTACCAGACGGCGTCCGCGGTAGATTCCAAACATAGTAGACCTCGTTTAGTTTTGGTTTATTAATATTCTGCAATAGTTGTTTTATAGAATTAACTTACCATAAATTTTGTATTTGCGAGAGATTAAATATTGCGCAAGCTTAAATTATCTCCGCTGTTTAAAATTTTTCTCATTGGCCCGGAATGATTCCAGGCTTTCCGCCTCACGGAATTTTAAGGGAGATATATTTTGACCAAAACGATCAAAACTAATAATACCACCCCCTCAGGGGATGTCGCGCCACGCCGCGCATATCAGCAGACGGTTGATGCGGTGCTGGCGCAGACTAAAAGCCATGCCAGCGGCCTCAGCGCCGCCGAGGCCGCAGAGCGTTTGAAAACCTTCGGCCCCAACGCCTTGCCGGAGAAAAAAGGCAAGCCGGCCTGGCTGCGCTTCCTTGCCCACTTTAATGACGTACTGATTTTTGTCCTGCTGGCCGCCGCCGCGCTCACCGCGGTCATGGGCCACTGGGTCGATACGCTCGTCATCCTTGGCGTCACGGTGATCAACGCCCTGATCGGCCATATCCAGGAGAGCAACGCCGAAAAATCGCTGCAGGGCATCCGCAATATGCTCTCCAGCGACGCGCGCGTGCAGCGCGGCGGCAAGCATGAAACCATTCCCACCCGCGACCTGGTGCCGGGCGATATCGTGATTCTGCGCGCGGGCGACCGCGTCCCTGCCGATATGCGCCTGATTGAGAGCCATAATCTGCGGGTTGAAGAAGCGATTCTCACCGGCGAGTCGACGGTGGTGGATAAAACCACCGACGCGCTGGAAGGCGAACTGCCGCTGGGCGACCGTACCAATATGCTCTTCTCCGGCACCACCATCAGCGCCGGCGGCGGCGTTGGCGTGGTGACCGCAACCGGTCAGGAGACCGAGCTCGGCCACATCAACCAGATGATGGCGGGGATTGAGAAGCACCGTACGCCGCTGCTGGTGCAGATGGATAAGCTCGGCAAAGCGATTTTCGTCATTATCCTCGCGATGATGGCCGCACTGTTCGTCTTCAGCCTCGCGCTGCGCGACATTCCTCTCGGCGAGCTGCTGCTCTCCCTGATTAGCCTGGCGGTGGCCGCCGTGCCGGAAGGTTTACCGGCGATTATCTCGATTATTCTCTCCCTGGGCGTACAGGCGATGGCGCGTCAGCGGGCGATTATCCGCAAGCTGCCGACGGTGGAAACCCTGGGCGCCATGACCGTGGTGTGCTCGGATAAAACCGGCACCCTGACGATGAACGAAATGACCGTCAAAGCGATCATCACCGCCGACTGCTGCTACCGCGTCGAGGGCGACAGCTACGAGCCTCAGGGTAACATCTGCCTGGAAGGCAGCAACGAGCCGGTGCAGATTAAAGCGGGCAGCGTGCTGGAAACCTATTTGCGCACCATCGACCTGTGTAACGACAGCCAGATGATTCAGGACGAGCGCGGCCTGTGGGGCATTACCGGCGGGCCAACGGAAGGGGCGCTGAAGGTGCTGGCGGCGAAAGCGCGGCTTGCGCCCGTCGACGCGCGGCTGGTCGCGAAGATACCGTTCGACTCGCAGTATAAGTACATGGCGACCCACCAGAAAATGGGCGACGTCGAGCAGGTGCTGATTACCGGCGCGCCGGACGTGATTTTTGCCCTGTGCCGCCAGCAGTTGAGCAAGCAGGGGGCGGTGCCGTTTGAGCCTCAGTACTGGGAAGAGGAGATGGCGCGCTTTGCCCGCCAGGGCCTGCGTATGGTCGCCGCCGCCTACAAACCGGCCAACGTCGGCAGCACCACGCTGACCCACGACGATCTGCGCGAAGGTCTGGTGTTCCTCGGCATTGCCGGAATGATGGACCCGCCGCGTCCGGAAGCGATTGACGCTATCCACGCCTGCCAGAACGCGGGGATCCGCGTGAAGATGATTACCGGCGACCACCCGCAGACGGCGATGAGCATTGGCCAGATGCTGGGGATCACCAACAGCAGCCAGGCGATGACCGGCTACCAGCTGGAGCACATGGACGACGCCGAGCTGGCGAAAGCCGCCGTTGAGTACGATATCTTTGCCCGTACCAGCCCGGAGCACAAGCTGCGCCTGGTGAAAGCGCTGCAGGGTAACGGTGAAGTGGTTGGCATGACCGGCGACGGCGTCAACGACGCCCCGGCGCTGCGCCAGGCCGACGTCGGGATCGCCATGGGGATCAAAGGCACCGAGGTGACCAAAGAGGCCGCCGACATGGTCCTGACCGACGACAACTTTGCCACCATCGCCAGTTCGGTCAAAGAGGGGCGTCGGGTCTACGACAACCTGAAGAAGACCATTCTGTTCATCATGCCGACCAACCTGGCGCAGGGGCTGCTGATTATCATCGCCCTGCTGGCGGGGAACATCATTCCGCTGACGCCGGTGCTGATTTTGTGGATGAACATGGCCACCTCCGCGACGCTCTCCTTCGGCCTCGCGTTTGAAGCCGCCGAGCGCAACGCCATGAACCGTCCGCCGCGTAAAACCGGCCAGCACGTTATGGACGCCTTCGCCGTCTGGCGCGTCGCCTTCGTCGGCACGATGATTGCCGTGGCTGCCTTTATTCTGGAAGCCTGGCTGGCGCCGCGCGGCCACAGCCCGGAGTTTATCCGCACCGTCCTGCTGCAGATGCTGGTTACCGCACAGTGGGTGTACATGATTAACTGCCGCAGCAGCGACAGCTTCTCGCTCAACATGGGGCTGCTGCGTAACAAAGGCATCTGGCTGGTGAGCGGCGTACTGCTGCTGATGCAGCTGGTCATCATCTACGTACCGGTGATGCAGACGATGTTTGGCACCGAAGGGCTGCCGCCGCGCTACTGGTTCATCACGCTGGTCATCGGTATCGCGATGTTCCTGGTGGTCGAAGTTGAGAAACGCCTGACCCGTCGTTTCCGTAAAACCGCGTAGCGTGTCTGACCCGCCCGGCGTCCCTTCTCCTGCGGGGGAGGGACGCCGCATCGTCGTAAGGAATTCCCCATGAACAAGATCATCCGCTCCGCCCTGCTGGCCTGCGGCCTGGCAGGCTACGCGCTCGCCGCCGCCGCCGCGCCGGCCGTTCCGGTCCGCGTCGTCACCGTGGAACAAGCGCCGCATGCCGGCGAACGGCAAATCTCCGGCCGCGTCGAGGCCATTCACTCCGTCGATATTCGCGCCCGCACCGAAGGGAAGATTGTGCAGCGCCACTTCCAGGATGGGCAGTACGTCAACCAGGGCGATCTGCTGTTTACGCTGGATGACGCCCAGCCGAAAGCCGCGCTGGCGCTGGCCCAGGCCGAACTGAAGAGCGCGCAGGCGTCGCTACGCCAGGCCCAGCAGCTGCTGAGCCGCTACCAGCAGCTGATCAATAACCACGCGATCGGCCGCAACGACCTTGATACCGCGCAGATGCAGCGCGATGTCGCCGCTGCCGCCGTGGAGCAGGCCCGGGCGCGCATTGCCGCCCAGCAGATTACGCTCGGCTACACCCGCATTACCTCGCCGGTCAGCGGACGCGTCGGCCATAGCCCGTTTCACGTCGGCAGCCTGGTGAACCCCGCCAGCGGCGTGCTGGTCGATGTGGTTCAGCTCGATCCGATTCGGGTGGCGTTCTCGCTGGATGAAACCGCCTTTTTCGCCAAAGCGGGGCAGCACACGGATATTGCCGCACTGAAGGAAGCGTGGCTCGCGCAGGTGGATGTCGATGGACGGCGTGAAGACGGCGTTCTGACCTCCGTCGATAACCGTATTGATAGCCGCACCGCCAGCGTGGCGCTGCGCGCTGAATTCGCTAATCCGCAGCACCGTCTGCTGCCCGGCGGCAACGTCACCATTTTCTTCCGCCCGCGGCAGCTTCAGGAGAGCCCGATGATCCCGGCGGCGGCGATGCAGCAGGACGCGCAGGGCTTTTACAGCTGGGTGCTGACGGCGGACAACACCGTGACGATGCGCCGCTTGACCCCCGCGGGGCAGCAGGGGCAGCAGTTCGCGGTGGCGGAAGGCCTCCTCCCGGGCGAGCGCGTGGTGACGGAGGGCGCCCAGCGCCTGCGTGACGGCGCAGCCGTTCAGCTGCTCAACTAAAGAGGGAGAGAGGATGCTCACGTTTTTTATCCGTCGTCCGCGCTTTGCGATGGTGATTGCGCTGCTGATGACCTTCGTCGGCGCGGTCTCGCTGAAGCTGATCCCGGTTGAGCAGTATCCGCAAATTACGCCGCCGGTCGTCAACGTCAGCGCCAGCTGGCCGGGCGCCAGCGCGGCGGACGTGGCGGAAGCCATTGCCGCGCCGCTGGAGACCCAGCTCAACGGCGTCGATCATATGCTGTACATGGAGTCCACCAGCTCCGATGAGGGAACCTACAGCCTGAGCCTGACCTTTGCCGCCGGGACCGATGCCGATTTAGCCGCGATCGACGTGCAGAACCGCGTGTCGCAGGCGGTGGCGCAGCTGCCTGCCGACGTGCAGCAAAACGGCGTTCAGGTGCGCAAGCGGGCGACGAACCTGCTGATGGGCGTCAGTCTTTACTCGCCGCTCGGCACGCTGTCGCCGCTGTTTGTCAGCAACTACGCCAGCACCCAGGTGCGCGAGGCGCTGGCGCGTCTGCCGGGCGTCGGGGAAGTGCAGATGTTCGGCGCGCGCGACTACAGCATGCGCATCTGGCTGCGGCCCGACCGCATGAACGCGCTGAATATCACTACCGATGATGTTTCCCAGGCGCTGCGCGAGCAGAACGTGCAGGGCGCGGCGGGGCAGGTGGGGACGCCGCCGGTGTTTAACGGCCAGCAGCAGACGCTGACCATCAACGGTATTGGTCGACTGAGCGACGCCGCCGGTTTCGGACAAATTGTGGTTCGCAGCGGCGACCGCGGCCAGCTGGTGCGCCTGTCCGACGTAGCGACTATCGAGCTGGGCGCGCGCAGCTACAGCTCCGGCGCGCAGCTCAACGGCAAAGACTCCGCTTATCTCGGCATCTATCCGACGCCCACCGCTAACGCCCTACAGGTCGCCAGCGCGGTGCGCGCCGAGCTGACCCGGCTGCATGCGCGTTTCCCGGCGGATCTCACCTGGGAAGTGAAGTTTGATACCACCCGCTTTGTCGCGGCGACGATCAAAGAGATCGGCGTGTCGCTGGCGCTGACCCTGCTGGCGGTGGTGGTGGTGGTCTCGCTGTTTCTGCAGAGCTGGCGGGCGACGCTGATAGTCGCGCTGGCGATCCCGGTTTCGCTTATCGGTACCTTCGCCGTGCTCTATGCGCTGGGCTACAGCGCCAATACCCTGAGCCTGTTCGCAATCATTCTCGCCCTGACGATGGTGGTGGATGACGCCATCGTGGTGGTGGAGAGCGTGGAAAGCAAAATGGCGGAGGGGCTGGCGCGCGGCGCGGCAACCGCCGAGGCGCTGCGGCAAATCGCCGGGCCGGTGATCGCCACCACCCTGGTGCTGCTGGCGGTGTTTGTGCCGGTGGCGATGCTGCCGGGGATCGTCGGCGAGCTCTATCGCCAGTTCGCGGTGACCCTATCGACGGCGGTGACTTTGTCGAGCGTGGTGGCGCTGACCCTGACGCCTGCGCTGTGCGCGCTGCTGCTGCGTCCGCGGCCGCAGCAGCCAGCCGCCATCTGGCGCGGTTTTAACCGCGGTCTGGATACGGTGCGCGATGGCTACGGGCGTCTGGTCGGGAGGATGAATCGTCGCCCTTGGCTGGCGCTGGCGGCGACGACGGCGGCGGCCGGGGTGGTGGTGTTTAGCTTCACCACCATGCCGAAGGGATTTCTGCCGCAGGAAGATCAGGGTTATTTCTTTGCCAGCGTACAGCTGCCCGAAGCCGCCTCGCTGGAGCGTACCGAAGCGGTGATGGCCCAGGCGCGCGAGCTGCTGAAACTGAATCCGGCGGTTGAGGATGTGATTCAGGTCTCCGGTTTTAATATTCTCAACGGTACCAGCGCTTCAAACGGCGGGTTTATCTCGGTGATGCTGAAGGACTGGCACCAGCGGCCGCCGCTGGAGGCGGTGATGGAAAAAGTGCAGGGCCAGCTGATGGGGCTACCGGAGGCGACGATCATGACTTTTGCGCCGCCGACGCTGCCGGGGCTGGGCAACGCCTCCGGGTTTAATTTACGCATCTTGGCCCAGGCCGGACAATCGCCGGCGGAGCTGGAGCAGGTGACGCAGCAGGTGCTGCGGACGGCCAACCAGTATCCGCAGCTGAGCCGGGTATTTACCACCTGGAGCAGTAACGTGCCGCAGCTGACGCTCACCGTTGACCGCGACCAGGCGGCCCGGCTGAACGTACCGGTGGCGAGGATTTTCAGCAGCCTGCAAACCGCGTTTGGCGGCACTCGCGCCGGCGATTTCAGCATTAACAATCGTGTCTACCACGTGGTAATGCAAAACGAGATGCAGTGGCGCGAGCGGGCAGAGCAGATAAGCGAGCTGTACGTGCGCAGCGACAGCGGCGAGCGGGTTCGCCTGAGTAATCTGGTGACGATTACGCCGACGGTGGGCGCGCCGTTTATTCAGCAGTATAACCAGTTTCCGTCGGTATCGGTGAGCGGGTCGGCGGCCGAAGGCGTCAGCAGCCGGACGGCAATGGCGGTGATGGAGCAGATTTTACAAGCGAACCTGCCCCACGGTTATGATTACGCCTGGAGCGGCATCTCCTGGCAGGAGCAGCAGACCGGTAACCAGGCGGTGTGGATTGTGCTGGCGGCGGTAGCGATGGCGTGGCTGTTCCTCGTCGCCCAGTATGAGAGCTGGACGCTGCCGGCGAGCGTAATGCTGTCGGTGCTGTTCGCCATCGGCGGGTCGCTGCTGTGGCTCTGGTGGGCCGGGTACGCCAACGATGTGTACGTGCAGATAGGGCTGGTGCTATTGATCGCGCTGGCGGCGAAAAACGCGATTTTGATCGTCGAGTTTGCCAGGGCGAAGCGCGAAGAGGGAATGTCGATCGTCGACGCCGCCCGCGAAGGGGCCACCCGCCGCTTCCGCGCGGTGATGATGACGGCGGTTTCTTTTATCATCGGGATTGTGCCGATGATGCTCGCCACCGGCGCCGGGGCGCAGAGTCGGCGGATTATCGGCACCACGGTGTTCAGCGGCATGCTGGTGGCGACGGTAATCGGCATTTTGTTTATTCCGTCGCTGTACGTGCTGTTCCAGCGCCTGCGCGAGTGGGGGCATCGCCGGATGTAGATGCCTCGGGCACGGTGCCCGGAAATCCCGGGTCGCGGCGTAAACGCCTTACCCGGGCTACTCCTCCGCAGACGGCTGGAAACCCGTAGCCCCGGTAAGCGCAGCGCCACCGGGGAAATCGGTGCAGAATATTGCCGGGTTGCGAAACACCCCCGCAGACGATGTTTTGCCGACTATCTACTCTCCACCGCGATCATGGTGACGAACGGATGATACTGCCACGGCACGCTATCGCCTTTCTGGTACATCTTCGAAATGGTGCCGTCGAGATAGAGCATCTGGCGCACGTTGAGCTTCGCCTGCGCGTAGCAGGCGAAATCGTAGAAATTGGTTTCACGCGCGCTGAGCATAAACACCACCTTGCCATCGCCGGTGATGCCCACGCCGTTACGCAGCTTGCGCGAGCTGGCGGATGGCTTCAGTCGCCAGTTGATCTTGCCGTTTTCAATCAGCATTGGCCCCGACTGCACGGCGTAGCGGATGGCCGGCGACGGCCTGAATTTATTGATGCTGACAATCCCCGCGTTTTGCCCGCGCAGATAAAACACCCCGCCGGGACGAATAAAAAAGTTGCCGCCGCCGGAGGCGCGGTTAAGCGGGGTCAACTGCCGACCTTTCTCGATATACAGCCCCAGCGGCGCGTAGGCTTTATCATAAATTCCGCCGTTCATCGCCATCTGCACCTGCCCGTCGCGGTTGATATCCCCCAGCAGCGAGCGCAGCGATCCCCAGGCTTTACCGTCCTCTTTCTGCCAGTACATCACAATGCGTTCGCGCTGCGGATCGACGGTATAGCTTTGCAGCGTCAGGGACGGGTCGGTCAGCGAGCATGTCCCACTGGCGAAGGCGGGCAGAGATAACAGCAACAGCGGCAGAAGCGATGGCAAGCGCACGGCAGGGTTCCAGACAACCAACGAGAGCGTGCAGTATAGCCTTTTATCGCCGCTACGCCGTCCAGATCTCGCAATGCTTTTGCACCAGTCCGATCAATGAACCGCCGTTGGCGACAAACTCGCGCATCTGCTGCGGCTCGCTGCGATGCTGCTTCGCCTGGCGCACCATCGCCTCCAGCGCGCTGTCGGCATTGAGCTTATGGGCGCTGGGCGCCAGCTTATCCGCCAACTGTAAAATCTCTTCGCGCAATGTTCGCTGTTCGCCGCTGTTCACATCGGTACTGATCCCGTCGAGCCCATAGCGGCAGGCCTGATAGCGGTTGAAGGGGTAGAGCAGATAATCCTCGGGCTGATGCTTAAACGGCCGTTCCGTCAGCAGCCAGCAGGCGATGATCTGGATAAAACCGGCGATATTCACCGCCTGGCTAATCGTCAGCGGGGTATCCATGACCCGGACTTCGACGGTGCCAAAGCGCGGGCTGGGGCGAATATCCCAGTGCAGATCCTTCATGCTGTCGATCATGCTGGTATAGCTAAGGCGCCGAAACAGGCCGATGAAAGCCTGCCAGTTATTGACCCACGGCATCGGACCGTTATCGGGATAGGCGGCGAAAAGGTTAAGCCGCGAGCAGGCAAAGCCGCTATCGGTCCCGTCGAGCCAGGGCGATGCCGCGTTCAGCGCGATAAAATGCGGCACGAAGCGCGACAGGCCGTGCAGAAGATAAATGGCATCATCGCCGTTTTGACACCCCACGTGCACGTGCTGGCCGAAGATCGTCGCCTGCTTCGCCAGATAACCAAAGTGCTCGACGGTTTTCCGGTAGCGCGGACTATCGCTGATCTGCTGGCGCTGCCAGCTTTGAAACGGATGCGTTCCGCCGCCACAGATTTGTACGTGATGGCGGGCGGCGGCACGAAGCACCGCCAGCTGAACCGCGCTCAGCTGCGCCGTCGCCTGGTGGATGTCGCGGCAGACGCCGGTGGCGATCTCCAGCATGCTTTCGGTAATGTCATGCTTGGCCTCGCCCGCTTTCAGCGTGCCCTGGATCTCGTCAATCAGCGCGGAAGAGTCCTGGCTTAAATCAAAGCCCGGCGGGTTGACGACCTGGAGCTCCAGCTCGATGCCGAGGGTAAACGGCTCGGAGCGGTGAAAATCAGGTAACGGCATGGCGACTCCCTCTTTCTCTTTATCAAGAAGTATAGAAGACAACGCCTCAAACTGATGATTTGCCGAAGATTATGAATTTATTTTATAAAAAGTGACGTCACGTGATGATTCCTTTGCGTAAAAAGTTAGGCTGGTGCAATCCTGCAACAGAATTCCCGCTGGCGGTGCAAAAAGATAAGGTGATTTTATTTTTCAAGTAAAATCATAGGGATGTTATAAGTCATTCTTATTTTATAAGCCATTTCACACTTATTTTCCGCGCGTTCAGAACTGGTATGTATCTTGCCTGTTAAATAGCGACTTTTATTTAACAGGGACAATGTGATGCTGAAGACAAAATTACTTTCGCGTAAACGCCATCTCGCCGTTGCTGTTAGCGGGGCATTGGCGCTGTTTGCCTCTGTGCCGACTCAGGCCTCAACCCTGCGGATCGCCATGACCGCCGCCGATATCCCGTTGACCCTCGGACAGCCCGATCAGGGTTTTGAGGGCAACCGCTTTACCGGCATTCCGCTTTACGACGCCCTGGTTGAATGGGATCTGTCGCAGGGAGAGAAACCCAGCGGCCTGGTGCCGGGGCTGGCGACCGAGTGGCACGTTGACCCGCAAAATCAAAGCCGCTGGATTTTCACCCTGCGCCCGGGGGTTAAATTTCACGATGGTTCTGCGGTCAACGCCGACGCCATCGTCTGGAACGTGGATAAGGTGCTGAATAAAGCCGCGCCGCAGTATGCGCCCGGCCAGATCGGCAACACGCTGTCGCGCATGCCGACTCTCACCGGCGCGGAAAAGATTGACGACCACACCGTGGCGCTGACCACCTCCGAACCGGACGCGCTGCTGCCATATAACCTCACTAACCTGTTTATCGTGTCGCCGACCGCGTGGCAGAAGCTGTACGACGCGGTGCCGTCGGGCACCGGCGATACCGCCGCGCGCAGTAAGCAGGCGTGGACCGAATTCGCCGCCCACGCGGTGGGCAGCGGTCCGTTCAAAATGGAAAAACTGGTTCCCCGCCAGCAGCTGATCCTCGATAAAAACCCCGACTACTGGAACAAAGATCGCATTCCGCGGGTGGATAAAGTGGTGCTGATCCCGCTGCCGGAAGCCAACGCCCGCACCGCGGCGCTGCTCTCGAAGCAGGTGGACTGGATCGAAGCCCCGGCCCCGGATGCGGTCGATCAGATTAAAGCCCAGGGCTTTAAAATCTACGCCAACACCCAGCCGCACCTGTGGCCGTGGCAATTCTCCTTCGAAGAGGGCTCGCCGTGGAAAGATATTCGCGTGCGCAAAGCCGCCAACCTGTGCCTGAACCGCGCGGAGCTTAAAAGCTATCTCGGCGGCTATATGACCGAAGCGACCGGCGTCTACGAGGCCGGCAGTCCGTGGCGCGGTAAACCTACCTTCCAGATCAAATATGACCCGGATACCGCCCGCAAGCTGATGACCGAAGCCGGGTATAGCGCCGGGAAACCGCTGCACGTCACGGTCGCCACCTCGGCCTCCGGCTCCGGGCAGATGCAGCCGCTGCCGATGAACGAGTACATCCAGCAGAGCCTGAAAAGCTGCTTCTTTAACGTCGATATTAAAGTCAACGAATGGAACACCCTGTTCACTAACTGGCGCCTCGGGGCGAAAGATCCCTCCGCGAAAGGGATCGACGCGATCAACGTTAGCGCCGCGGTTAACGATCCCTATTTCGGCATGATCCGCTTCTCCACCGCGAAGGCCTTCCCGCCGGTGGCGACCAACTGGGGCTACTTCTCGACCCCGGAAACCGAAAAGCTGGCGGCGGCGGTGAAGCACGCGTTTACCCCGGCCGAAATGGATAAAGCCGCCGGCGAACTGCACGCCGCGCTGGTCGATCAGGTGCCGTTCCTGTTCGTTGCCCACGATGTCGGACCACGGGCGATATCGCCAGCCGTCACCGGAGTGGTGCAGCCGCAAAGCTGGTTTATCGATCTCAGTCTGGTGAGCAAAAAAGAGTAATCGACACGGGAGCAAGAGATGATCAATACCCTGCTATATCGCATCCTGCTGGCCGTCCCCACCATGCTCGGGGTGGCGGTAATCTGTTTTATGCTGGTGCAGATAGCGCCGGGCGATCCGCTGGTATCGTTGATGCCGCCGGACGCCTCGGAATCGCTGCGTCAGACCTTAATGCAGGCCTACGGCTTTGATAAACCGCTGCCGCTGCAGTTTGTACACTGGCTATGGCGGGCGCTGCACGGCGATCTGGGGATGTCGGTCGCCACCGGGCGTCCGGTCATCGATGAGGTGATGACGGCGGTCACTTACTCTCTGCGTCTGGCGCTGCTGGCGACGGCGATCGGCTTTGTGCTGGGCAGCCTGTTTGGTTTTGTCGCCGGTTACTTTCGTAACAGCATTATTGACCGTCTGGCCTCGGTGCTGTCGGTGTTCGGCGTCAGCGTGCCGCACTACTGGCTGGGGATGCTGCTGGTGATCGTTTTTAGCGTCAAATTCGCGCTGCTGCCGGCGACCGGCGGCGGGCCAATCGGCGAAGTGGGCTGGCAGTGGGACTGGGAACACCTGCAGTTTATGCTGCTGCCGGCCTTCACCCTGTCGGTGATCCCGACCGGCATCATCGCCCGCACCGTTCGCTCTCAGGTGGCGGATATTCTCAGCCAGGAGTTTATCGTCGGCCTGCGCGCCCGGGGGCTCAACGAATCGCGGATCTTTCTGCACGTGGTGAAAAACGCCGCGCCGACCGCGCTGGCGGTGATGGGGCTGCAGGTCGGCTATCTGATGGGCGGCTCGATTCTGGTGGAAACCGTTTTTTCCTGGCCCGGCACCGGCCTGCTGCTGAACACCGCCATTTTCCAGCGCGACCTGCCGCTATTGCAGGGCACCATCTGGGTACTGGCGCTGTTCTTTGTGCTGCTCAATCTGCTGGTGGATATTCTGCAAACCAGTCTCGACCCGCGAATTAAGAGGAGCTAACGATGGTGGATACCGTGACGACCAAAGGCATTGCCGTCTCCGCCACGACGGTCGCCAGACAAGGCTACTGGCGCGGCGTGTTTCGCCGCCTGCTGCGCGACCCCGGCGGCGTATTCGTTGGCGCGATCATCCTCGTGCTGTTGACGCTGGCGCTGTTCGGCCCCTGGCTTATCGTCAAAGACCCGTACCAAACGTCGATGTTTTTACGCCTCAAGCCGATCGGTACCGACGGCTTCCCGCTGGGCTCCGATGAGCTCGGGCGCGACATGCTATCAAGGCTGATTCTCGGCACCCGGCTGTCGCTATTTATGGGGATTGTCCCGGTAGTGTTCGCTTTTTTTATCGGCGGGGCGATCGGCATTATCGCCGGCTATGCGGGCGGTAAAACCAATACCCTGATTATGCGCACCGTGGACGTGTTTTACGCCTTTCCCTCGGTGCTGCTGGCGATCGCGCTCTCCGGCGCGCTGGGGGCGGGCATCGGTAACGCGCTGCTCTCGCTGACCCTGGTGTTCGTGCCGCAGGTGGCGCGTATCGCCGAAAGCGTCACCGCGCAGGTACGGCATATGGACTACATCGACGCCGCCCGGGCCACCGGGGCCAGCGCGTTCACCATTATTCGCGTGCAGGTGCTGGGCAACGTACTGGGGCCGATTTTCGTCTTCTCCACCGGGCTCATTTCGGTGTGCATGATCCTCGCCTCCGGGCTCTCTTTTCTCGGCCTCGGGGTTCGCCCGCCGGAGCCGGAATGGGGACTGATGCTGAACACCCTGCGTACGGCGATTTATACCCAGCCGTGGGTAGCGGCGCTGCCCGGCCTGATGATTTTTATCACCTCCATTTCGTTCAATATCCTCGCGGACCGCCTGCGTGCGGCAATGGCGATTAAGGAGTAAGCGATGCAACCCTTTATCAATATCGATCTCGGCGGACCGGCGCAGCCGCTGCTGAAGGTCAACAACCTGCTGAAGCATTTTCCCGCCGGCGGCGGCAAAGCGCGCGAAGTGGTGCAGGCGGTGGACGACGTCAGCTTCGCGGTGATTAAAGGCGAAACCCTCGGCGTGGTGGGGGAGTCGGGCTGCGGTAAATCCACCACCGCGCGGCTGCTGATGCAGCTGCTCAAACAGGATAGCGGGGAGCTGATCTTCGATGGCCTGGAGGTGGGCTCATCGCGCCTGCCGATGAAAGCGTATCGCCGCCAGGTGCAGATGGTCTTCCAGGATAGCTACGCGTCGCTCAACCCGCGTATGACCATGGAAGAGAGCATCGCGTTCGGCCAGCGGGTACACGGCGTCAGCGCCAAAGAGGCCAGCGAATACGCCCGCTATCTGCTGGCGCACGTCGGCCTTGAACCGGAACGTTTCGCCCACCGTTATCCGCACGCGCTCTCCGGCGGCCAGCGCCAGCGCGTGAATATCGCCCGCGCGCTGGCGATGAAGCCCCGGCTGGTGATCCTCGACGAGGCCGTCTCGGCGCTGGATAAATCGGTGGAAGCCCAGGTACTGCAGCTGCTGCAGGAACTGAAGCGGACGCTGGCGCTGACCTATGTGTTTATCAGCCACGATCTGCACGTGGTGCGCTGGCTGTCGGACCGCATTCTGGTGATGTATCTCGGCGAGGTGGTGGAGATTGGCCCGGCGGAGCAGCTGTTTACCGCCTCGGCCCACCCCTATACCCGGGCGCTGTTAAGCTCGATGCCGTCGATGGACCCGCATAATCGCACCTTAACCTCTGCGCTGAACGGCGATCCGCCCAGCCCGATTTCGCCGCCTTCCGGCTGCCGCTTTCATACCCGCTGTCCGCACGCCAGAGCGGTGTGCGCCGAGGTGAAACCGACGTTGCAAAGCGTCGGCGAGGGGCACCAGAGCGCTTGTCTGATGGCGCAGCCCGCGTCGCCCTGGCATCAAAATATCGCCATTCAGGAGGTCAGCCATGTCGCATGAAGCCTACGTCCATATCCGCGATCTGCGGGTTGAGTTCCGCCGCGACGGTCAGACGGTCAACGCGGTCAACGGCGTCTCCTTTGATGTGCAAAAGGGCGAGGTCATGGCGCTGATCGGCGAATCTGGCTCCGGGAAAAGCGTGACCCTGCGCGCCCTGATGCGGCTGCATCCGCCGAAAAGCAGCGTGCTTTCCGGCACCCTGAAGGTCGGTGAGGAAGAGGTGCTGACCATGAGCGCCGGGCAGCTGCGGCGCTACCGCGGCGCGCGCTGCGCGATGATTTTCCAGGAGCCGCTGCTGGCCTTCGACCCGGTCTATACCGTGGGCCAGCAGATTGTCGAAGGGCTGCGTCGTCATGAAGGCCTGTCGCGGCAGGCGGCGCGGGAGCGGGCGCTGGAGGCGCTGCGCCAGGTGCGTATTCCGAGCCCCGAGCGGCGGCTGGATGCTTACCCGCACGAGATGTCCGGCGGAATGCGCCAGCGGGCGATGATCGCCCTCGCGCTCTCCTGCAACCCGCAGCTGCTGTTGGCGGATGAGCCGACCACCGCCCTCGACGCCACGGTGCAAATCCAGATCCTGATCCTGCTGCGTGAGCAGCAAAAGCAGCGCGATCTGTCGATTATATTTGTGACCCACGATATTGGCGCGGCGGTGGAGATCGCCGACCGGGTGGCGGTGATGTACGCCGGGCGCATCGTCGAAGAGGCGTCGATTGAGGAGATTCTGTATCGCCCGCGCCATCCTTATACCCAGGTGCTGCTGGGCAGCCGTCCGAAAGAGGGGTTGAAAAAGGGCGATGCGCTGCGCTGCATTCCCGGCTCGCCGCCGGATCTCTCGCGCCTGCCGCCGGGCTGCGCGTTTGCCGAACGCTGTCCGCACGCGCGTCCCGCCTGTACGCAAAGCCAGCCGGCCACCGACCAGGCCGGGCCGCGTCACGTGGTGAGCTGCCATCGCTGGCGCGAGCTGAGCCCGTCCGTTGAAAACCAGGCGCTTTACGCCTGAAGCCAGGAGAAAACACGATGCAGGATGACCTTCGCGCCTTTATGCCCTATCCGCCGCATCCGGTGGCGCATGCGCTCAGCGGGCCGCTGAGCGGGTTAACCTTTGCGGTCAAAGATCTGTTCGACGTGGCGGGCTATCCGACCGGCGGCGGCAATCCGCATCTGCTGGCGCTGTCCGGGATTAAAAACCGCACCGCGCCGGTGGTGCAAACGTTGTTAGATAACGGCGCGCGCTTTATCGGTAAAACCCATACCAGCGAGCTGGCGTATTCGATGAGCGGGCACAACGTCCATTACGGCACCCCGCGCAACGGCGCCGCGCCGAACCATATTCCCGGCGGCTCTTCGTCCGGTTCGGCGTCAGCGGTATCGAACGAAGTGTGCGATTTTGCCCTCGGTACCGATACCGGCGGCTCGGTTCGGACGCCGGCGAGCTACTGCGGACTGTTCGGCCTGCGTCCGACCCACGGCCGTCTCTCCCTCGACGGCTGCCAGCCGCTGTGCGCCACCATGGATACCTGCGGTTTCTTTGCCCGCTCGCCGGAGGTCTTTTCCGCCGTCGCCGCCTGCCTGTTTGCCGATGAACGCGCGGATCTGAGCGGCGTTCGGCTGGCCTGTCATGATGGGCTGTTTTCCCGCCTGCCGCTGCGCAGCCAGCAGGCGCTGCAGCCGGTTCGCCAACGGCTGGCGCGCTTTTTCGGCGCGGTAACCCCGCTCGCCGCGCCGCTGCCGGACGTGGACGATATCTATCTCGCCTTTCGCCAGATTCAGGGCTACGAAGCGTGGCAGGCGCAGGGCGAAACCATTGAGCGCTACGGCCTGCAGCTAGGGCCGGACGTCCGCGAGCGCTTTTTCTGGGGCAAAGCGGTTACCCGCGCGCAGTTTGACGCCGCCTGCCAGCAGCGCGTGCGTTTTGCCGCCTGGTGGGACGCGCAGCTGGGCGATGCGGTACTGGTGATGCCGACCGTTCCCGACGGCGCGCCGCTGCTGACGGCGCAGGCCGAGGAGATAGAGGTGGTCCGCCGCCTGTCCCATGACCTGCTGTTAATTTCCGTGATGACCCAACGTCCGCAGGTGACGCTGCCGGTCGCCCAGACGGGCGGTCTGCCGCTGGGGATCTCATTTTTAGGGCCGCGCGGCAGCGATCGTCTGCTGGTCGAGCTGGCCGCCGCGTTTATGCAAGGAGACCGAAATGAGCAGTGATGTCCTTTTTACCCCGATGACCGACACCACCGACTGCCGGGTTAACGGCGAGCGTCTGTGGGAGTCGCTGATGGCGCTGGCGGAAATCGGCGCCACGCCGAAGGGCGGTTGCTGTCGTCTGACGCTCACCGATCTCGATCGCCAGGGGCGGGATTTGGTGATTAGCTGGGCGCAGGCGGCCGGGATGCGCGTCACCGTCGACAAAATCGGCAATGTCTTTATGCGCCGCGAAGGGCGTAATCCGGCGCTGCCGCCGATTGTCTCCGGCAGCCATATTGATACCCAGCCGACCGGCGGTAAATTTGATGGCAACTACGGCGTGCTGGCGGCGCTGGAGGTGGTGCGCACCCTGAACGATCGGGATATCGAAACCGAAGCGCCGATTGAAGTGGTGTTCTGGACTAACGAAGAGGGATCGCGCTTTGTGCCGGTGATGATGGGCTCCGGGGTGTTTGCCGGGGTTTTCCCGCTGGAAACCATTTATGCCGCTCAGGATGCGGACGGTAAAACCGTGGGCGAGGAGCTGGCGCGCATCGGCTATATCGGCAGCCAGACGCCGGGCGATCATCCGATTGGCGCCTACTTCGAAGCGCATATTGAACAAGGGCCGATTCTGGAGGATGAAGAGAAAATGATCGGTATCGTACAGGGCGTGCTGGGGATCCGCTGGTATGACTGCGTGGTGACCGGCCAGGAGTCCCACGCCGGACCGACGCCGATGCGCCTGCGCCAGGATGCCTTACAGGTCGCCACCCGTATTATGCAGGAGGTGGTGGCGATTGCCGGGCGCAGCGACGAGGGGCGCGGTACGGTAGGAATGGTGCAGGTCTATCCGAACAGCCGCAACGTGGTGCCGGGCGAGGTAACCTTTTCGATTGATATGCGCAATCTCAGCGATGCGCTGGTGGATGAGATGGACCGTCAGCTGCGGGCGTTTATCGCCGACGTTGAACGGGAGAGCGGCCTGAAAATAGCGCTGAAAGAGGTGAGCCACTATCCGGCCGCGCCGTTCCACCCGAATTGCCAGGCGGCGATTGCCAACGCCGCGCAGCGTCTGGGCTATCCCGCGCGGGAGATTGTCTCCGGCGCCGGACACGACGCGGTGTATATGAGCTACCTGGCGCCAACCGGGATGATTTTTATCCCCTGCAAGGATGGGATCAGCCACAACGAAATCGAGTATGCGTCGCCGGAGCACGTTGAGGCCGGCGCGAACGTGCTGCTGCAGGTGATGCTGCAGTACGCGCGGGTAGTGTAAACGACCGTTTTCCCCGGTGGCGCTTCGCTTACCGGGGCTACGGGTTTCCAGCCGTCTGCGAAGGCGTCGCCCGGGTAAGACGTTTACGCCGCGACCCGGGATTTCCGGCTCGGCGCCTGAGGGAGGCAGTTCGGGTAGCCCGGACAGGCGCGACGCGCCGCCTCCGGGGAGTGTTTCATCACCCGGCAATATTCTGCACCGTTTTCCCCGGTGGCGCTTCGCTTACCGGGGCTACGGGTTTCCAGCCGTCTGCGAAGGCGTCGCCCGGGTAAGGCGTTTACGCCGCGACCCGGGATTTGCGGGTTCTGCGCCTGAGGGAGGCAGATCGGGTAGCCCGGACAGGCGCGACGCGCCGCCTCCGGGAGATTTTCATGCAGCAGCGGATATGTCTCTGAAACAACGTGATATGCAGCGATGCCCTGGCCCCCGCTGAAATCGGCGAACCGGGAGATGAGCGCAGTGCGTAGCTCCGATTTCTTTGCGGGACCGCGGGGATTGTAAAGGGGGAGACGGTTTTCTCCCCCTTTACCCGTTCACGTACCACGGTGAGACATTTTCTGCGGGATAATAGTGAACGGAACCCCTCAACACCGTCCCGGAGGCGGCGCTGCGCGCCTGTCCGGGCTACCAGGGCAATATTAGCAACCCGCCTTTGGGAACGGCTTCAGCGACCAAATTTACGCGAACCGACAACGCACAGAATCACGCCCAGCGTCACGGCCAGCATCACGGGGCTGACGGTTTCGTGCAACAGCGCCGCCGCCAGGCCAAGCCCGAAGAATGGCTGTAATAGCTGGAGCTGGCCGACGGCGGCGATACCGCCAGCGGCCAGCCCTTTGTACCAAAAGATAAAACCGATAAGCATACTGAAAACCGACACGTAGCCGAGCGCAGCCCAGGTCGATACCGTCAGGGCGCCCCATGACGCTGGCCGGGTCATCCACGAGGCCACCAGCATAAAAGGCAGCGCCATAATCAGCGCCCAGCTAATCACCTGCCAGCCGCCGAGCTCCCGGGTCAGCTTCGCGCCCTCCGCATAGCCCAGGCCGCAGACGATCACCGCCGCCAGCATCAGCAGATCGCCGCTGAGCGACGCCGCCGCGTTTTGCGTCAGGGCGAATCCCACCACCAGCAGGCTGCCAATAACCGAAAAGATCCAGAAAGCGCGACGCGGACGTTCGCCGCCGCGCAGCACGCCAAAAATGGCCGTCGTCAGCGGCAAAAGCCCAAGAAAAACTATCGAATGCGCTGAAGTGACGTGTCGCAGCGCCAGCGCCGTGAGCAGCGGAAAACCGATCACCACCCCTGACGAGACAATCGCCAGCGGCATAAGCTGCGACAGGCGCGGGCGTTGTTGGCGAAAGCCGACCACCAGCACGATGGCCAGGAGCCCGGCGATGGAGGCGCGCAGAAAGGTCAATAGAAAAGGGTCCATCTCCAGCACCGCCAGACGCGTCGCGGGCAGCGAACCGCTAAAAATGATGACGCCCAGCAAACCATTAAGCCATCCGGACCACGGCCCCGGAGCTGTGTTATGAACCGCTGAATCTACCACGCTAACCTCGCAATATTGGCTGTGCAGTGCCCGCTTGAGCAATGTCTGAAGCGATGGTAGTGTTCTTAATCTAATACAATCAAATTATTGTCATAGATACATTCACCGATGAAAGCCCGATACAAAACCATTGTCGACAGATACGCGCAGGCGATTCATCGCGGACAGATGCCGGCCGGAACCCGTCTGCCGACCCATCGTACCCTTGCCGCCGATGAACGCATCTCGCTGGCCACGGCCACCCGCGTTTATCGTGAACTGGAAGCAATGGGGCTGGTCAGCGGCGAAACCGGGCGCGGCACCTTTGTGCGGGATATCTCGCTGCCGCCGGGGCACGGCGTCGATCAGCAGTCGGTGGCGGGCGATATTATCGATCTCAACTTCAACTATCCTTCGCTGCCGGCGCAGGGGGATGCGCTGCGCGAGGCGCTCAGGCGGCTGGCGATGGCGGGGGATATTGAATCTCATCTGCGCTACCAGACTCATGCCGGGCGGCTCTCCGAGCGCGAAACTATCGCCCGCCATTTGACCGGTAGCCGCTTTGCGCCCGACGCGGAAAACGTGCTGATCGTCAGCGGCGCCCAGCACGGGCTGGCGGTGACCGTGATGGGCCTTCTGCGCCCCGGCGATGTGGTGGCGGTTGATGCGCTGACCTACTCGGGCTTTAAGGCCCTGGCCGCGCTTTATCATCTGGAACTGGTGGCGATCCCCTGTCGCGCGGAGGGGCCGGATCTGCAAGCGCTTCACCAGCTGTGCCGGCAGCGGCGGGTACGGGCGGTTTATACCATGCCGACGCTGCACAATCCGCTCGGCTGGGTGCTCACTTCTCGCCAGCGGCAGGCGCTGACGGACCTCGCGCGCCTGCATGACCTGCTGATTATTGAAGATACCGCATACGCCTGGCTGGTCCGCAATCCGCCGCCGCCGCTGGCCAGCTATGCGCCGGAAAGAACGGTTTATATCACCGGTTTTTCGAAAAACGTCGCCACCGGGCTGCGCGTGGGGGCGGTTATCTGCCCGTCCCGCTATCGGTCTGAGATTGTACGTGCCATACGGGCCACGACGTGGAATACCCCTTCGCTGATGAGCTCGCTGATCTGCGCCTGGATTGATGATGGGACGGTTGCGCGTTTTGCGGCGCAGAAGCGGCGGGATGCGCGGCTGCGGCAGTCGCTCGCGCGTGAGACGCTCGGCGCGCTTCCCTTTGTGAGCCATCCGAGTTCGTACTTCCTCTGGCTGCCTCTGGGCGAGGAGAGCCGGGCCGATCGGCTGGTGAAAATGCTGATGGAACGCCATATTTCCGTGTCGACCGCCGAACCGTTTTGCGCTGCCGCGAACGTGCCGCAGGCGCTCCGCATCGCCCTTGGTTCAGTCCCCTTGGATAGCCTGCGTGCGGCGCTGCTCCAGGTTCGCGAAGCCGTGGAGTTTGAACAATACCGCTAGTCCATCGGCGATCGTCGCCGGGATAATAACGATGGCGTTTTAGCTGCGTTATACAGGTTTACTTATCCGTAATCTTTTAAGGGATAAATAGCAGGATAATGATATTAAAATAAACGATTATTATTTATTTTAATGAATTATATGGATAATTTTAAATTTAATGACAATTTAAAATTGTTACTGTAGTGTACAAAAAATCATGTACGGTTGTGCTTTTGACGCTGAGCGCACGCACGTCCTGAAGATACTACGTCGTTAATCATTTCAGGGGCGGAGTGGCGCCCTGTTCTGTACAGGATCTTTTTTCAATGCAGCAGCTCTACATTTATATTCTGATCGCCAGTTTGACCATTGCCAGTCCCGGACCCGGAGTATTACTGACGCTGACCAACACGCTGAATTACAATCTGCGTAATGCGATGGCGGGGATCATCGGCGTGGCGGTTGGAATGGGGGTCATCTCGATTATTGCCGCCAGCAGCGTTGGCGTGCTGATTACCACTTCTCAGCTGACGCTGTTGATCGTCAAGGGGGTCGGGGCGGCCTATCTGATCTATCTGGGCATAAAACTCTATCGCTCGGTGCCCCGCGTACTGAATCAACCTCTCTCGTCTTCAGAGGACGTGATACCTTCCGCCAGCTACCGGTTTCGTCAGGGGTTGCTGGTGTCGCTATTTAATCCCAAACCCATTGTGTTTTTTATGGCGCTGTTCCCCCAGTTTATTCATCCCCAGCAGCCCTTTATTCCGCAGTTCAGCGTGCTGTCGATAACCTTCTGTATTCTGGTTGTTGTCATTCATTCACTCTACGGCCTTTTCGCACACAGCGTAAAAACGAAAATGTCGTCCGGGAATGCCTTTGTTAAGTTGAATAAAACCGGTGGCATCGTCTTTATGTGTTTTGCCGTCGGTCTGATTGTTTCCGCCGTTCACCCTTATTTGTCATCATGACCGTGAGGACGCGGGGCCCGGCGCTCAGCCCATCTGCGCCAGCTGGCCGCGCAGCACCTCCACGCCTTGTTCGATAGCGTCAGGATTAATGGCGTGAAACCCCATCCGGAAGAAGTTAGCCGGCGGCGTGTCGCTGAGGAAATGCCGCGCGCCGGGCTCAATCAGCACCCCGGCGTGGGCGGCGCGCCAGGTCAGCTGCTGGGTGTTGATTTGCTCCGGCGTGGCCAGCCAGAACGCGTTGGCGTGTTCGCTGCCGGGGATGATTTGGCACTCCGGCAGATGCTGCTGCAGCGCGTTGTTGAGACGGTCCCAGCGCTGGGCCGAGTCGTAATGGTAGCGCCGCAGGTGGGTTTCATAGTGGCCCTGGGCGAGGAAATGGGCCATCTGATACTGAATATTGGTCGGCGGATGGCGGTACACCAGACGGCGCAGCGCCCGGGCTTCATCAATCAGATCCGGGTCAGCGACCATAAAGCCCAGCCGCAGGCCCGGCGATAGCGCTTTTGACAGGCTGCTCACGTAGATCACTCTACCGCAGCGATCGCTGGCCTTCAGCGCCGGCAGCGGGTTGAGCATAAAGTTACTTTCAGAGTCGTAATCGTCCTCAATTATCACCGCGTCATGGCGAGCGGCATGCTCCAGCAGCTGGCTGCGCCGCGCTTTGCTCATGGCTACCCCGGTAGGCACCTGATGGCCGGGCGTCACATAGTAGTAATCGCAGGGGGCGTCATTGAGGACGATCCCCTGCTCATCCACCGGATGCGGCACGATATCGGTATCGGCGAGCAGAAAGGTGTTAATGGCCTCGCGAAAACAGGGATTCTCCACGCCAACGCGCGTGCTGGATGACATCAGCAGGCGCGTCAGCAGGTAAAGCGCGTTTTGCGAACCGAGGGTAATCAGAATCTCGTCCGGCGAGGCGACAATGCCGCGCTTGGGCAGCACCCGGGTGCGGATCTGCTCAATCAGCATCGGTACGTCCTGATCGATATGATCCACCACCCACGCCGGGTCGCGCACGCCGCCGTGCAGCCAGTTTGCCGCCGAACGCCATGTCGCCAGCGGAAACTGGCGGGTATCCGGCTGACCGTAGATAAACGGATAGCGGTAGTTCATCCAGCCGGCCGGTTTCAGAATCGACTCCTGCTGGCTGGGCGTGATTTGCAGCCGCGTGCCCCAGCGTGGTGCAGAACGCTCATCCTGGGGTGCAGCTTCCGGCGCGGCGGCGCGGCTGGCATGCTGATAATCCGGGTGCAGGTAGTAACCGCTGCGCGGACGGCTCAGCAGATAGCCTTCGTTAACCAGCCCCTCAAAAACCAGCGCCGTGGTGTTACGCGATACCCGCAGCTGGCTGGCCAGCTGGCGGCAGGAGGGAAGCGGCGTGTCGGCGGAAAAAATACCGCCCAGAATGGCGTTAATCAGCGTCTCGCGCACCTGCTCCTGCAAACCGCGGCGCGGGTCGAAATCAACGTGTAACAGGTGTCGGATCATGCCAGGCTCCTTACTCAAACGCTCAGTACAGAAACTCGAGCAAATTCCATACCACCCTGAGAATGACTGACACATCCGCGCGGTGAATCTGGCTCTATCCGGAAATTAAAAACGCTCCCTACAGTAAAAACGCATTCATCAGTCGCGGTTCGGAACTTCCGTCGGCACATATTTTGCAAAACCTTTTCATGTTCTGGAATGAACACGTCTGGCGAATTAATTAGGGGTGAATTAATGAACAAATCATTAGGTTCAATTTGTCTGGGCGCCATCATGGCGATGGCCTTTTCTTATCACGCAGCCGCCGCAGATCTTCCGGAAATAGAAAAATCCGGCACCCTAAAAGTCGCGACCGAAGATGATTACGCGCCTTTTAACTTTATGAATAACGGCCAGGCGGATGGCTTTAACAAAGATATGCTCGATGAATTACGTAAATACGCGAAATTCAACGTTGACCAGAGCATTCTGCCGTGGACCGGATTATTGGCGGCGGTTTCCACCGGGCAATACGATATGGCGTTAACCGGCGCGGTGATTACCGACGACCGTCTCAAGGTTTTTGATTTCACGCCGCCGTGGGCGTCAGCGCAGCACTATTTTGTTAAACGCGCGGGCGATAACTCCCTGAACACCATTGCCGAACTGAGCGGGAAAAAAGTGGGCGTCCAGGCGGGCAGCGCGCTGCTGGCGCGGCTGCCGGAACTGAAAGCGATGCTGGAGAAAACCGGCGGCAAGCTGGGGCCGGTGGTGGAGTATCCCTCCTATCCTGAAGCCTACGCCGACCTTGCCAACAAACGGCTGGATTACGTGATTAACGTGGTTATCTCAGTCAACGATCTGGCGAAGGCCAAACCGAAGGTGTTCGCCAAGGGGCTGGCGGTATCCGGCCCGGGCTATATGGCGTGGCCGATCCCGAAAAACTCGCCGCAGCTGCTGGCTTATATGACCAAATTTATGAACCACATGAAGGAGACCGGCAAGCTCGCGGAACTACAGAAAAAGTGGTTTGGCGAAACCTATGACGATCTTCCGAACGTGCCAATCACCAGCCCGGAACAGTTCCATAAATTAGCCGGTCTGTAATGGGTTCTGCGGCGGGAAACCGCCGCCTGTTTAGGTGAAGGAGGGCTTCATGGATGCAATTTCCTGGCAGTTACTGATTGAAGGCGCATGGACGACCCTCTGGATTTCGGCCATCGCCATTGCTTTTGGCGTGGCGATCGGTCTGCTGATTGCCCTGGTGCGCATGTTGCGTATCCCGGTTATCGATCAGCTGCTGGTGGTCTATATCAGCCTTGCCCGCGCGACGCCGCTGGTCACGCTGGTGCTGTTCCTGTTTCTTTCTCTGCCGACCGTCGGGATCAACCTCGATAAAAACGTCGCGGCGATTGTGGCGCTGACGCTCAATACCTCGGCCTTTAACGCCGAAATCTGGCGCAACGCCTTTCGCACCTTCCCCCGCGAACAGCGGGAAGCGGCGGAGTCGGTAGGAATGCGTCGCTGGGCCTACTTCCGCTATATCATGCTGCCGCAGATGTGGATTGAAAGCCTGCCCGCGCTGGTTAACGAGATGTCGTTCCTGATCAAGGGTAGCCCGGCCATTGCGGTGATTGGCGTGGTGGATTTGACGCGCGTCACTAACCGAATTTCCTCGGTCACCTATGAACCTCTTTCGCCAATTCTGGCGGCGGGTCTACTGTACGTGGTGATTATTGGCCTGCTGCTGAAACTGCAGGGGATGGCCGAGCGTAAAGCGAAACGTCTGGCGCGATAAATACAGGAGGTGCTATGAATCAGTGGGCCGTTATCTGGTCGGTGCGCGACAGCTTTATTGCCGGTTTACTCGCCACCCTTGAGCTTTTTATTACCGCGGCCATCGCCGGATTAATTATCGGTGTGGTCCTGTGCTATTTAACCGAATATCAAAAGAAAACCCTTAACCGGCTTATTATTGCCTTTGTTAGCTTAATGCGGGCGATTCCTTTTTTGATTCTTGCCTATTTGCTCTATTACGGGCTACCGCAAGTTGGTATTAGTATGGAACCCTGGACCGCAGGCCTAATCGCCTTAGTTATCTACCACGGCGCCTATTTTTTTGAGATTTTACGCAGCCAGCGTCGGGTATTTTCCGGTGGCTATATCGAGGCCGCGGTGGCGCAGGGATTTTCGCGCTACAAAATATTCCGCCGCATTATTCTGCCCAATATTCTCTCTTCAGCGCTACCGCTGATGGGCAACCAGCTGATTATCTGCCTGAAAGATACCGCGTTTCTCAGCATTATCACCGTCCAGGAGATAACCGCTGCGGCTAACAGCGTGCAGGCCACTTATTTTATCCCGTTTAACGCCTTTATCGTCGCGATTGGGCTCTACTGGGCGATCAGCATCCTGCTGGAGCTGCTGATTAAGCGTCTGAGCGCCTGGGGAGTCAGAAGAGGAATGAGTCATGTCTGATACCACTGCAGTAAGCGTCAAAAACGTCTCTAAACAGTTTGATAACGTTGAAGTTCTTCGTGATATCAACCTGACGGTAGAGAAGGGGACCGTGGTGAGCATTCTCGGCTCGTCGGGGTCGGGTAAATCGACGCTGCTGCGCTGCATGAACTGGCTGGAACAGCCGGATCGCGGCGAGATCCGCATCAGCGGCCAGCGGCTGGGTATTGATGAGCATAATGGCCGGGCGATGTCCCACCGCCAGCTGTCGAAAATCCGCGAGCGGGTTGGCATGGTGTTCCAGAGCTTTAACCTGTGGCCGCACCTGACGGTGCAGCAGAACGTCAGCGAAGCGCTGCTGCACGTGAAGGGGATGAAGCGTGATGAAGCGAAAGCCATCGCCATGCAGCAGCTGGAGAAAGTGGGGATGGCGCATAAAGCCGACGTTTATCCGATTACGCTCTCTGGCGGACAGAAGCAGCGGGTGGCGATTGCCCGTTCGCTGGCGATGTCGCCGGAGGTCATTCTGTTTGATGAGCCGACCTCGGCGCTGGACCCCGAGCTGGTCAACGAGGTGCTGGGCGTGATGAAGGCGCTGGCCGCCGAGGGCTACACGATGGTGGTGGTGACTCATGAGATGGATTTTGCGCGCCAGGTCTCGGATGAGGTGGTGTTTCTCGAAAAAGGGTTGTTGATTGAGAAAGCGCCGCCGGAGAAGTTTTTTAGCAACCCGGATTCCGAGCGCGTCAGGCAGTTTTTGCAGAGCAGCCGGTAAGCATCAGCGGCCAATCTCCCCGGTGGCGCTGCGCTTACCGGGGCTACGGGTTTCCAGCCGTCTGCGAAGGAGTAGCCGGGTATGGCATTTACGCCGCGACCCGCGATTTCCGGGCTCGGTGTTGGAGGGTGGCAGATTGGGTAGCCCGGACAGATGCGTAAGCGCCGCCTCCGGGAGATTTTCATGCAGCAGCGGATATGTCTCTGAAACAACGTGATATGCAGCGATGCCCTGGCCCCCGCTGAAATCGGCGAACCGGAGGTCCGAAGACAAGGGCTGGCCGCCAGGGATGGCGGACAGAGGCGAATCGAGACAGGGATGTCGAGTTGGGCCGACCGCAGGCTGAGGTCCGGGAGGTGAGCGCAGTGCGCAGCACCGATTTCTTTGCGGGACCGCGGGGATTGTAAAGGGGGAGACGGTTTTCTCCCCCTTTACCCGTTCACGTACCACGGTGAGACATTTTCTGCGGGATAATAGTGAACGGAACCCCTCAACACCGTCCCGGAGGCGGCGCTTATCGCGCCTGTCCGGGCTACCAGGCCCGAGCGCGATGTCTGATGCGCGTCTCCGGTCTACCAAACCTTAATCCCGATCGATGGCGAACGGCTGCCAGGCCTGGCGCACCGGCATCACCTCGACCCGGTTGATATTCATATGATCCGGCAGCGTGGCGATGTAAAACATCTGTTCGGCAATATCCCGCGCGCTCAGCGGCGTGGTGCCGCGATACAGGTTGTCTGACGCCGCCTGGTCGCCTTTGGTGCGCACCAGGGTAAATTCCGTCTCGGCAATCCCCGGCGCGAGATCGGTCACGCGCACCCCGGTCCCGAGCAGATCGCAGCGCAGGTTATAGCTAAACTGCTTCACGAAAGCCTTGCTGGCGCCGTAGACGTGGCTGCCGGGATAGGGCCACTGCCCGGCGATAGAGCCGATATTGATGATGCTCGCCCCCGCGCCGTGGTTAATCAGCGTCGGCAGCAGCGCGTGGGTCACGTTGACCAGCCCGGTGACGTTGGTATCGATCATCGTTTTCCAGTCGTCCAGATCCACTTTCTGCGCGGGCTGCGGCGACAGCGCCAGTCCGGCGTTGTTAATCAATGTCGTGATGTTGGCGAAATCAGCGGGCAGGGCCGCCACGGCCGCGGCGACCGCATCGCTATCGCGCACGTCGAGTTCGATAATATGCACCGGTACCTGCGAGGCGAGCTTATCCTGTAACGTCTTCAGCCGCTCAAAACGGCGTCCGCTCAGCACCAGCGACCAGCCCGCATCGGCGAAGACCTGCGCCGCCGCTTCCCCAAAACCCGAGGTCGCCCCGGTAATAAACACCACTTTGCTCGTTGCCATTTCATTCTCCTGTGCAGGTTGTCGTTCCCACTATAGAAACCCCGCGCGCGCGGGCACAGGGCCAGTCGGCGCGCGGCGATGTGACACGGTGTCACATCATTTTCGCCTGACTGGCTCTATCCGTTTCTTCCCTGAACGGCCAATGATGAGGCCAACAACAACGACATGAGAGAGGGCAGGGTATGAAGCTGGCACTACAGAACGAGGTAGCGATAAGCAATGATGAAGTTCGGCAGCTGGATCGCGCTTATGTGTTTCATTCATGGTCGATGCAGGGCAATTTACATCCGCTGGTGATCGCCGGGGCAAAAGGCTGCGAGCTGTGGGATTACGAAGGCAATACTTACCTCGATTTCAGCAGCCAGCTGGTCAACGTCAACATTGGCTACCAGCACCCTCGCGTACTGGCGGCGATGAAGGCCCAGCTGGAAGCGCTGGTGACTATCGCTCCCGCCACCGCCAACCTCGCCCGCGGCGAAGCGGCGAAGCGGATTGTCGAGCTGGCGCCGGAAGGCTTTAGCAAAGTGTTCTTCACCAACGCCGGCGCCGACGCCAATGAGAACGCCATCCGTATGGCGCGGCTCTATACCGGGCGCGATAAAGTGCTCTCCGCCTATCGTTCCTATCACGGCAATACCGGCAGCGCGATTGCCGCTACCGGCGACTGGCGGCGCGTACCGAACGAGTATTCGCGCGGTCACGTTCACTTCTTTAACCCCTATCTCTACCGCAGCGAATTTAACGCCACGACGGAAGAAGAGGAGTGCCAGCGCGCGCTGGCCCATCTGCGGCGGATGATTGAATGCGAAGGCCCGAACGCGATTGCCGCGATTCTGCTGGAGTCGATCCCGGGGACCGCCGGGATTCTGGTGCCGCCGGAGGGCTATATGCAGGGCGTGCGGGCGCTGGCTGACGAGTTCGGTATTATATTGATCCTCGATGAAGTGATGGCCGGTTTTGGCCGCACAGGGAGCTGGTTTGCCTTCGAGCAGGACGGCGTGGTGCCGGATCTGGTGACGTTCGCCAAAGGGGTTAACGCCGGCTACGTCCCGGCCGGCGGCGTACTGATCAGCGAGCCGATCGCCCGCTACTTTGATGACCATTTCTTTGCCGGCGGCCTGACCTATTCCGGCCATCCGCTGGCGATGGCGGCGATTGTCGCCACCATTGACGCGATGAAAGAAGAGAAGGTGGTAGAGAACGCGGCGATCATCGGCAACGAGGTGCTGCGTCCGGGGCTGGAAACGCTGGCGGAGAAGCACGCGATTATCGGCAACGTGCGCGGCCGCGGTCTGTTCCAGGCGCTGGAGCTGGTTAGCAGCCGCGAACGAAAAACGCCGCTGGGCGCTGCCGATATGGCGGCCATTAAAGGCGCGTTGACCGAAGCCGGCCTGCTGGCGTTCGTCGTGGAAAATCGCATTCACGTGGTGCCGCCGTGCACCATCAGCGCCGAACAGGTGGCAAAAGGGCTGGCGATTTTTGATGCGGTATTCGCCCGCTTCGCGAGCCTGGCGAAGTAAGGGGATGATTTCCCGGGTCGCGGCGTAATCGCCTGACCCGGGCCACCCACTCGTAGCCCCGCTAAGCCTCGCGCGAACGGGGCTGATTTTCATCCCATCTTAACTCAATAGCTTATTCTGCCAGCATCTTCCTGCAATCCGGGTTTCTTGATATAACAACCTGATAACACTACGGGAGAGATAAGCGTGCCGGAAATCAATGAGTTTGGTCAGCAGGTCAACGATCGCGTGCCCGGGTGGCAGGGCGCTGGGCTTCTGCGCCGCACGGCGTTAAATGGCCGCTTTTGCCGGCTGGAGCCGCTGGATACCGAGCGGCACGCGGCGGATCTGTTTGCCGCCTACACCCTCGGCGACGACAGCGACTGGACGTGGCTTGCCAGCAACTGTCCGCAGAGCGTGGAGTCAACGGCGCACTGGATTACCGGCAAGGTCATGGACGATGGGCTGGTGCCGTATGCGGTTATCGATCTGCACGCCGAGCGGGCCGTCGGGCTGGTCAGCTATATGGCGATTGAGCGGGCGATGGGCACGGTGGAGATAGGGCACGTCACCTGGTCGCGGGCGATGAAAAATACGCCGCTCGGGACCGAGGCAGTCTGGCTGCTGCTGCAAAATGGTTTTGCTCACGGCTATCGTCGGCTGGAGTGGAAATGCGACTCAATGAACCTCGCCTCCCGCCGCGCCGCCGACCGGCTGGGGTTTACCTGGGAAGGGCGTCTTCGCCAGAGGATGGTGCGTAAAGGACGCACCCGCGATAGCGATATGCTGTCGATTATTGATAGCGAATGGCCCGCGCGCGACGCGGCGCTGCGAGCGTGGCTGGCGCCGGAGAATTTTGATGCTGATGGACGGCAGATAAAGCGGCTGGAAGATTTTCGCTAGTTTTCCCTTACCCTACCCCTCTCCGCAGGGAGAGGGGCGGGGCTTACTCTTACCGCCGAACCGGCGCGCCGTTCGCCACATAGTACGCCGCGGTACTCTTCGGCAGCGGCTGGCGGCCGCGAATGGCATCGGCCATTTTTTCGCCAATCATAATCGTGGTCGCGTTAAGGTTGCCGGTAATAATCTGCGGCATAATCGAGGCGTCGACCACGCGCAGGCCTTCCAGCCCGTGAACCCGACCTTCGCCATCCACCACCGCCATCTCGTCGTAGCCCATCTTGCAGGTACCGCAGGGGTGGAAGGCGGTTTCCGCATGGTTGCGTACGAACTCATCCAGTTCGGCATCGCTCTGGCACTCAATGCCCGGGCTGATCTCCCGGCCGCGATAGTTATCCAGCGCCGGCTGGCTCATGATCTCACGGGTGATGCGAATGGCGTCGCGGAACTCCTGCCAGTCCTGTTCATGCGACATATAGTTGAACAGGATCGCCGGATGCTGGTGCGGGTCGCGCGATTTCAGACGCACGTGGCCGCGGCTCGGGGAGCGCATGGAACCGACGTGGCACTGGAATCCGTGCTCTTTCACCGCGTTTGAACCGTTGTAGTTAATCGCCACCGGCAGGAAGTGGTACTGAATATTCGGCCACGCAAACGCCTCGCGGCTGCGGATAAATCCGCCCGCTTCAAACTGGTTGCTGGCGCCGATGCCGGTCCCGCCGAACAGCCACTCGGCGCCGATTTTCGGCTGATTCCACCACTGCAGCGCCGGGTAGAGCGACACCGGCTCTTTACATTCGTACTGCAGGTACATCTCCAGATGATCCTGCAGGTTCTCGCCGACGCCGGGCAGGGCGTGAACCAGCGGAATATCGAACTGGCGCAACAGTTCCGGGCTGCCGACGCCGGAGCGCTGCAGGATCTGCGGCGAGGCGATAGCGCCCGCGCAGAGCAGCACTTCTTTATTAGCGGTGGCTTTTGACGGCGCGGTGCTGTCGCCCTCCAGCCATTCGACGCCGACGGCGCGCTTGCCGGCAAAAATAATATGATCGGTCAGCGCGTGGGTGCGAATAGTCAAATTAGGACGCGCGCGGGCCTGGTCGAGATAGCCGCGCGCGGTGCTGGCGCGGCGTCCCTGCGGCGTCACGGTACGATCCATCGGGCCAAACCCTTCCTGCTGGTAGCCGTTGAGATCGTCGGTGCGCGGGTAGCCGGCCTGTACGCCGGCTTCAATCATCGCGTGGAACAGCGGATTATTGCCCTGCTTTGGCGTGGTGACGCTGACCGGGCCGTCGCCGCCGTGGTAGTCGTTGGCGCCGATATCGCGGGTTTCCGCTTTGCGGTAGTAGGGCAGGCAGTCGAGGTAGCTCCAGTGCTCAAGCCCCGGCGCCGAGGCCCAGTTATCAAGATCCATAGCGTTGCCGCGGATATAGCACATGCCGTTGATTAACGAGGATCCGCCGAGGCCCTTCCCGCGTCCGCACTCCATGCGGCGATGGTTCATATGCGGTTCAGGCTCGGTCTCGTAGGCCCAGTTATAGCGCCGACCCTGTAGGGGAAAGGCCAGCGCGGCGGGCATCTGGGTGCGGAAGTCGAAACGGTAATCCGGGCCGCCCGCTTCCAGCAGCAGGACGGTGGTATCGGGATCTTCCGTCAGTCGTGTAGCCAGTACGTTGCCGGCGGAACCGGCACCAATAATAATGTAGTCAAACTGCAAAAATGACCTCCTGGTTAAAATATGGATTGAAACTGACCCATCTCAACCTGGATGGATTTTATCTGGGTGTAGCTGTGCAGCGTCTGCACGCCGTTTTCGCGGCCAATGCCGGAGTGCTTGTAGCCGCCGACCGGCATCTCCGCCGGGGACTCGCCCCACGTGTTGATCCAGCAGATCCCGGCCTCCAGCCGATGAATCAGGCGATGGGCGCGGTTTAAATCCGGCGTAACGACGCCGGCGGCGAGGCCATATTCGGTGGCGTTGGCGCGGCGGAGCGCTTCTTCCTCATCGTCGTAGCTCAGAATGGACATCACCGGGCCGAAGATCTCTTCGCGAACGATGGTCATCTGGTCATCGCAGTCGGTAAACACCGTCGGGGCGACCCACGCGCCGCGGTCGAAGCCTTCGCCTTTCAGCGCTTCGCCGCCGCACAGCAGGCGCGCGCCTTCTTGCTTACCGGTCTCGATGTAGCGCAGCACGTTATCGCGGTGCGGAAAACTCACCAGCGGCCCGAAGTTGGTGCTTTCAGCGAACAGATCGCCGGGGCGGATACGCGCCACGCGGGCGAGGATTTTCTCTTCAAACGCCGCTTTCAGGCGCGTCGGAACGAATACCCGGGTGCCGTTGGTGCAGACCTGGCCTGAACTGTAGAAGTTAGCCATCATCGCGATGTCGGCGGCGAGGTCGAGGCTGGCGTCTTCGCAGACGATCAGCGGCGATTTACCGCCCAGCTCCATGGTCACTTCCTTCAGTGAAGAAGCGGCGGCGTTAGCCATCACTTTTTTGCCGCTGGCGACGCCGCCGGTAAAGGAGATTTTGGCGATATCCGGATGCTCGGTGAGATACTGACCGGTTTCGGCACCGGTGCCCGGCAGCACATTAAATACGCCCGCCGGCAGGCCCGCTTCGCGGTAGATCTCCGCCAGCTTCAGGGCGGTGAGCGGGGTGACTTCACTCGGTTTAAAGATCATCGCGTTACCGGCCGCCAGCGCCGGGGCCGATTTCCATAAGGCGATCTGGATCGGGTAGTTCCAGGCGCCGATCCCGGCGACCACCCCCAGCGGTTCCCGGCGGGTATAAACGAATGAACTGTCGCGCAGCGGGATTTGGCTGCCTTCCAGCGCCGGGATCAGGCCCGCGTAGTACTCCAGCACATCTGCGCCGGTGACGATATCAACGGCGGCGGTTTCGCTCAGCGGTTTGCCGGTATCGAGAGTTTCCAGACGCGCCAGTTCGTCGTTGCGAGCGCGCAGAATATCGACCGCTTTACGCAGAATGCGCGAACGTTCCATGGCGCTCATCGCCGCCCAGATTTTTTGCCCTTTTTGAGCGCTCTTTACCGCCCGGTCGACGTCTTCGCGGCCGGCGGCCTGGACGGTCGCCAGCACTTCCCCGTTAGCGGGGTTAATCGTCTCGAAGGTTTTACCGCTGGTGGCGGAAACATAACCACCGTCGATGTAAAGCTGCTGTTCGGCCATTCGGGACATGGGTCCTCCATTATTGAGAAGTCGGTGGCAGATATTGGCTGATGAAGTGCTCGGCGAGCGTTTCTGCGCGGGCTTTATCCAGCGGTTTACCGCTCAGCGCCGCGCGTAGCCACAGCCCGTCGATCAGCGCGGCGAGACCGTATCCGGCCTCCTGCGCCTCTTCGCGCGGCAGGGCGCGCTGGAATTCATAGACGATATTCGACAGCAGTCGTCGGCTGCTGACCTGCTGCAGGCGATAGAGCATCGGCTGATGCATACTGCTGGCCCAAAAGGCGAGCCAGGCCTTCATCGCCGCGCTGCTTATCTGGCTGTCGTCGAAGTTGCCGGCCACGATGGCGCGCAGGCGTTCCCGCGGGCCGGCATCGGGCAGGGCGTGCAGGCGGCTCAACACCGCCTGGCGCAGCTGGCCGGTGATATCGCGCATCGTCGCTTCCAGCAGCCCGTTCTTATCCTTGAAATAGTGGCTGATGATGCCGGTCGATACGCCAGCCCGTCGGGCGATCTGCGCGACGGTGGCATCGTGCATTCCCACTTCATTGATGGCGGCCAGGGTCGCGTCAATCAGCTGCCGCTGCCGTATCGGTTGCATCCCCAGTTTGGGCATTTCTCAGACTCCATTCATCAGCTTTGTTTATCTATTAAAGCGGTTTTTGATTGGACGTTCAATATAAAATGTGTCTTAATTGTTGCCGATTTTGGTTCTAATAGTTGCAAAAACAGTAAGGAGAATGGATGACAGACCTTTCGCCGAGCAGAGAAAAGGACAAAATCAATCCGGTGGTTTTTTACACTTCCGCCGGACTGATTTTGTTGTTTTCCCTGATGACTCTCTTCTTCAGCGATTTTTCCGCGGCCTGGATTGGCCGCACCCTGAACTGGGTTTCCCGCACCTTCGGCTGGTACTATTTGCTGGCCGCGACGCTCTATATCGTGTTTGTAGTGTGCATCGCCTGCTCGCGTTTCGGTTCGGTGAAGCTCGGGCCGGAGCACTCGAAGCCGGAATTTAGCGTGCTCAGCTGGGCGGCAATGCTGTTCGCCGCCGGTATCGGCATCGACCTGATGTTCTTCTCCGTCGCCGAGCCGGTGACCCAGTATATGCAGCCGCCGGAAGGGGCGGGGCAGACCATGGAGGCGGCGCGCCAGGCGATGGTGTGGACGCTGTTTCACTACGGGCTGACCGGATGGTCGATGTATGCCCTGATGGGGATGGCGCTGGGATACTTTAGCTATCGTTATAATTTACCCCTGACCATCCGCTCCGCGCTCTATCCGATCTTCGGCAAGAAGATTAATGGGCCGATTGGCCACAGCGTGGATATCGCCGCCGTGATCGGCACCATCTTCGGTATCGCCACTACCCTCGGAATTGGCGTGGTACAGCTTAACTACGGCCTCAGCGTGCTGTTCAATATTCCGGATTCGCTGGGGGCGAAAGCGGCGCTGATCGTACTGTCGGTGATAATCGCCACCATCTCGGTGACCTCCGGGGTGGATAAAGGCATCCGTATTCTTTCCGAGCTTAACGTGGTGCTGGCCCTTGGGCTAATCCTGTTCATCCTGTTTATGGGCGATACCGAGTTCCTGCTCAACGCGCTGGTGCTTAACGTTGGCGACTACGTGAATCGTTTTATGGGCATGACCCTCAACAGCTTCGCCTTCGATCGTCCGGTAGAGTGGATGAACAACTGGACCCTGTTCTTCTGGGCGTGGTGGGTGGCGTGGTCGCCGTTTGTCGGTCTGTTCCTGGCGCGTATTTCACGTGGACGCACCATTCGTCAGTTTGTGGTGGGAACGCTGATTATCCCGTTCACCTTTACCCTGCTGTGGCTGTCGGTGTTCGGCAATAGCGCGCTGTATGAAATCATCCACGGCAATGCGGCCTTCGCCGCCGAGGCGGTCGCCCACCCGGAGCGCGGCTTCTATAACCTGCTGGCGCAGTATCCGGCGTTTACCTTTAGCGCTTCGGTCGCCACCATTACCGGCCTGCTGTTCTACGTGACCTCCGCGGATTCCGGGGCGCTGGTGCTGGGTAACTTCACTTCGAAGCTGAAGGATATCAACAGCGATGCGCCAAACTGGCTGCGCATCTTCTGGTCGGTGGTCATCGGCCTGCTGACCCTGGGGATGCTGATGACTAACGGCATTTCCGCTCTGCAGAACGCCACGGTGATTATGGGGCTGCCGTTTAGCTTTGTGATCTTCTTCGTGATGGCGGGGTTGTATAAGTCGTTGAAGGTGGAAGATTATCGCCGCGAGAGCGCCAACCGCGACACCGCCCCGCGACCGCTGGGCGTGCAGGATCGCCTGAGCTGGAAGAAGCGCCTGTCGCGGCTGATGAACTACCCCGGCACGCGCTATACCCGCCAGATGATGGAGACGGTGTGCTTCCCGGCGATGGAAGAGGTGGCGCAGGAGCTGAAGCTGCGCGGCGCTTACGTCGAGCTGAAAAGCCTGCCGCCGGAAGAGGGGGACAGCCTGGGCCATCTCGACCTGCTGGTGCATATGGGCGACGAGCAGAACTTTGTTTATCAGATCTGGCCGCAGCAGTACTCCATTCCCGGTTTTACCTACCGGGCGCGCAGCGGGAAGTCGACCTACTATCGTCTGGAGACCTTCCTGCTGGAGGGGAGTCAGGGCAACGACCTGATGGACTACAGCAAAGAGCAGGTGATCACCGATATTCTTGACCAGTACGAGCGCCATCTGAACTTTATTCATCTGCATCGCGAAGCGCCGGGCAACAGCGTGACCTTCCCCGGAATGTAGGCCGTCTAAACGTTTTCTGAAAAAGGGATTGAGCTGGTTAAATATACAGTGGATTGCGCAGGGAAGCGTATGATGGCGGCGGGTGCCTGAGGCTTTCTGCGTTCAGGCTTAGGTGAGGATTCAGAAAGACGAAGCCCCAGGAGATGTTCCCATCAACCTGAGGCTCACGATCCAACCCTAGCACGTTGGATAGTAGCCTCTTCTTCGCATGGAGGCAACGAGATGCTGACAAAATACGCCCTGGTGGCAATCATCGTGCTGTGTCTGACAGCGCTGGGAGTGACGTTAATGGTGCGCGACTCGCTGTGCGAGCTGAGCATCAAAGAACGTAGTATGGAGTTTGAGGCCGTTCTCGCTTACGAAACGAAGAAGTAGCCGGTATGCGGGGAGCTATCCCCGCTTATCCGCAGGCTGGGTAAGGAACCTTAAGGCACCTTTTTTCTGCTTATGGGAGCAGGATGGACGGCGAGAGAACAACGACCGGTTAAAACAATCGCGCCGCCACCCTGCATACTGCTTCGCCGGTCGCTGCCAGTATATTGACATCCATACTGGCATTCGGTCCGTTCTACCAGCAGACAAAACCACCATCGACCACCAGGTCAACGCCGGTACAGAACGACGCGGCATCGCTGGCGAGGAACAGCGCCGGGCCGGCCATCTCCTCAACCTTCGCCATACGCTGGATCGGCGTCTGGCTTTCGAATTCGCGGGTCTGATGAACCATCTCAGGCCGGGTGTTCATCGGCGTGGCGGTATAGCCGGGGCTGATGGAGTTGACCCGAATCCCTTTGCCGATCCACTCCATCGCCAGGCTTTTCGACAGGTGGATAACGCCCGCCTTGGAGCAGTTGTAATGGGCCTGATCGAGGCCGCGGTTAACGATAATGCCGGACATCGAGGCGATATTAATAATCGAACCGCCGCCCGTTTCCTGCATCAGTTCGGCTTCCGCTTTACAGGAGTTCCACACGCCGGTGAGGTTAATATCGATTACCCGCTGCCACTGCTCGGTTTCCATCTCCAGCGCCGGATTGGCGTTGGCGATACCGGCGGCGTTGACGGCGATATCAAGGCGGCCAAAGCGGCTTTTTGCCAACGCCACCCCAGCGCGTAGGTCGCTAAGCTGGCGTACATCGCCGGTGTAAAAACAGGCCTCGCCGCCGATGGCTTCGATATTTTTGACGGTTTCGGCAAGGCCGCCGTCTTCGCGGAGATCGAAGCAAACGACCCGGGCGCCCGCGCTGGCGAGGCCGTAAGCAATCATTTGACCGATGCCGCTGCCCGCGCCGGTTACAAAGGCCACGCGATCCTGCAGATTAAACAGCTGTTGGGCGAAATCTTTTGCGATCATAGTTATCACTCTCTAAAAAATATTCTTTAGCATGCCCGGAGTTGGCGTTCCCGGAGGCGGCGCGTTGCGCCTGTCCGGGCTACCAGACGGTGCTGATCTGTTATTTACCCGGATTGCGGCGTAAACGCCTTATCCGGGCTACAAAATTGTGCCGACCGGAAGCCCGGGTAAGGCATCAGCCGCAACCCGGGGGACCGCATTACGACATAATCAGGCCGCCGTCGATATTGATGGTCTGTCCGGTGAGGTAGCGCGCATCGTCGGAGGCGAGAAACGCCACCAGCCCGGCAACGTCTTCCGGTTTACCGGCGCGCTTCATCGGAATGCCTTCGACCCACTCCGCCATCAGCTCGCCCTTACCGTAGCGTTTCTGCTCGGTGCTGAGGATTTCGCCCCAGACGCGGTCGTTGTAATCCCACATTTCGCTTTCGATAATGCCCGGACAGAAGGCGTTGACGGTGATATTCCACGGCGCCAGCTCGTGGGCCAGGCTCTGGGTGATGCCGATCACGCCCATTTTGCTGGCGGCATAGTGCGGGGTGTAGATAAACCCCTGGCGGCCCTGGCCGGAAGAGGTGTTGATCAGGCTGCCGTGGTTCTGTTTGACCATATATTTGGCGGCCTCGCGGCAGCACAGCCAGACGCCGGTAGTGTTAACCGCCAGCACTTTTTCAAAGTCGGCTTTCGGCATGCGATCGTAATAGTCGATGGTGATCACGCCCGCGTTCTGGATAGAGACGTCGATGGCGCCGAAACGCGCCGCCGCCTGCTCGTACAGCGACTGCACCTGCGCTTCATCGGTGACATCAACCTGTAACGACAGGATATCGGCCTGGTAGCGCTGGCGCAGGGTTTCCGCGGTTTCATGAACGCGCTCGGCGTTAGAGACCATCACCAGATTCGCGCCGTCGCGAGCAAAGCGCTCGGCAATACCGGCGCCAATTCCGCGGCAGGCTCCGGTGATAACCACCGTTTTATGTGTGAAATTTCTTTGCATATTTTTCATCCCTTATAGAGGCCGGACGGCAGAGCGTCCGGCGGGGTAATAAAGACGTGATTAACTGGTGGCGCCTGCCGCAGCCAGCTTCTCCTCATGACGACGCATCAGGATGACTTTGTTCTGCAGTTTTTGCTGGAACTGGTCGACGACGACGGCGGTGACGATAACCACGCCCTTAATGACCATCTGCCAGAAATCGCTGACCCCCATCATCACCATGCCGTCGGCGAGGAAGACGATGACGAACGCGCCGATGATTGAGCCGGTCACCCGGCCGCGACCGCCCGCCAGCGCGGTTCCGCCGAGCACGGTGGCGCCGATGGCGTCCATTTCGAACATATTGCCGGTCATCGGGTGCGCGGTTTGCAGCTGGGAGGCGACGATAAGGCCAACGAACGCCGAGCACAGGCCGGAGAAGGCGTAGACGAAGATTTTTGCCTTAACGATAGGCACGCCGGCCAGACGAGCGGCGGATTCGTTACCGCCGATGGCGTAGATATAGCGGCCCAGCGGGGTTTTGGTGGTCAGCCAGTAGCCCAGCAGCAGGAAGCCGATCATCAGCCAGATTGGCAGATAAATGCCCATCAGCGTCCCGGATCCCAGGGTGGAGAAACCGGTATTACCCAGCGCTTCCATGCCGTTAAGGTTCGGGTAGGTGCTGCCGTCGTTGAACAGCAGCGCTGAACCCCTGGCGACATACATCATGCCCAGGGTGCAGATAAAGGGCGCGACGCCGAAGCGGGTGATCACCGCGCCGTTCACAAAGCCGACCAGCACGCCGAAAAGCGCGACGCACAGAATCACTTCCGGCACGTTAAAAAAGATGACGCTGCCGTTCCACAAGGGCAGGCCGTTAGTTAATAGCGCCCCGGCCACCATGCCGCAGATGCCGGCCACGGCGCCAACGGAAAGATCGATACCGCCCGTCAGGATAACCAGCGTCATGCCGATGGCCAGCAGGCCGGTGATGGCCACGTGCTGGGTCATAATCAGCAGGTTAGATGTGGTCAGGAAATTCGGTACCATCACGCTGAAGAACGCGATAACCAGCAGCAGAGCGATGAACGTTCTGGCCTTGAGCAGGTACATATAAATCATATATTTCTGGTTCATGATGGGTTCCAGCCTGATTAATCTTGAGGTGTTGAAGCCGCGATTAACTTTTCGCGGGTTACCGCATGACGCGGTAAATCGGCGGTAATCCGGCCATCGGCCATCACCAGGATGCGATCCGCCAGCGCCATCACTTCATCCAGCTCCGATGAAGAGAACATCACCGCCAGACCCTGTTGGGCCATTTTGCCGATCAGGTGATAAACGTCAGTTTTCGCGCCGACATCGATACCGCGAGTGGGCTCGTCGAGAAACACCACCTCCGGCTTCGTCATCAACGCTTTGCCAAGCACCACTTTCTGTTGGTTGCCGCCGCTGAGCGAGGTGATGGGCAGCTCGGGGTCGCTGACCTTGATTGCCAGTTCGCGAATCATCTCTTTGACGCAGGCGATTTCTTTCTGCGGATTCAGCCACTTCCACGCCCGGCGAAAGCCCTGCAGGCTGAAATCAGAGAGGGTCATATTCGATTGAATCGACATCATCTGCACCACGCCTTCGCCCTGACGGTCTTCGGGCACCAGCGCCAGCCCTTTTTTCAGCCGCGCCTGGAACGGCGCCTTGTCGATATTTTCGCCGTTGAGATGGACGTTCCCGCCCTGGCAGGGCATCAGACCGACCAGGCCTTTAAACAGCTCCGTGCGCCCGGCGCCGAGCAGGCCATAGATGCCGATCACCTCTCCCTTATTTAAGGTAAAGGTCACATCGTTGAGCTTATAGCCGCCGCTGGAATGAAGCGCCGTCAGACCTTCAACCGCAAGTACCGCTTCGCCTTTCGGCGCCGGCTGGTAGTCGAAATGTTTTTTCTTATCGCCGACCATCTGTTCGATAATCCACGGAATACTGGCGTCGCTGACCTCGCGCTCGCTGATAAAGCGTCCGTCGCGGAAAATGGTGATGTGGTCGCCAATTTCCATCAGCTCTTCCAGACGGTGGGAAATATAGATAATGGTGACGCCGCGGCGTTTAAGTTGTTCAATGACGTTAAACAGGATTTTGACTTCCGACTGGCTGAGCGCGGAAGTGGGTTCATCCATAATTAATACCCGGGTGTCTTTTGAAAGCGCGCGCGCAATTTCCACCAGCTGCTGATGGCCGATGCCTAATTCGCCGAGCTGGGTGTAGGGATCGACATCAAGTTCCAGCCTTTCCAGTAATGATTTGGCTAACTCATATTGATATTTTTCGTTAATCTTCCCTTTTTGAAAGAATTCGTTAGCCATAAAAATATTATCCATGACGTTCATATTTGGGAATAAATTTAATTCCTGAAATATGATGCTGATTCCCTGCTTTTCAGCCTGGTGCGTCGAGCTAAGGGTCACCGGCGCGCCATCAAGAATAATTTGACCGGAGGAGGGTGTTTCAACGCCAGCAAGCATTTTCATCATGGTGGATTTACCCGCACCATTTTCACCGATCAGAACGTTTACTTTATTTCGATAGACCCGGTAATTCACGTTATCTAAGGCGACAACCCCCGGATAAACGCGAGATAATTCGCGGGTTTCGATAATAACTTCAGAGTCGACTGGTTGGGAATTGACGAGTTCTTGCCGCTGCATGTTATTGTCCTCCCAAACGAACAATTTTTGCTGGCGTAATATCAGGAATGTTCTGTGGAATATCCCAGGCCGAGAATACGCCGTACACCTGGACTGCTTCACCGGTTTTCACCTGCGCCGTCTGGATCATTTTTACCGCGTGTTCGTTAATCTTCCGGCTATATTCGCCAAACAGCACCTGATCGTTAAAGTCCTGATAGCTGGCGCCCTGATAGCCGTCGCGTAATAATGTGCCGCGCAGCGTCGGGCCAATTTGCACCACCACGTTGCCGCCGCGGGTATCCTCAATCGTCATTTTTCCGCTGCGCGAGGCGGAATCAATTTTGCTGATATTGCCTTCGACTTTGACGTAAAACACGCACGGGTTTTCGTCCTGAGCGCGATAGCCTAACGCTTTGCAGGCGCTATCAATATCTTTCGCCGCGCGCAGGGCGGTCATCAGCTCGGCGACGGGGCGAGCTTTAGCCACAACCTGGGGAACCAGCTGGTCTTGCCATGTCCGATCGATATCCGCCATATGCGGATTGGGCGGAGATTTAAGATCGGCCAGTTCCTGCTGAGAGACGATACGACAGCCTCCGAGCGCGAGAACGACCAGCATCAGCGAGATTTTTTTATACATAATACGCTCCTGTGCGCCCCGCAAGGGGCGCAACAACCCGAAATCAGGATTTGATATTGAAGTCCTGCACTTTGTCTGCATTGTCCTGAGTAATCAGAATTCCGCGGAACATCACGCGCTGCTTGGCCGGTTTTTCGCCTTTTTGCAGGTAGTTATCGAGGTCGGTCACCCCTTGAGCGGCGATGGCCTGCGCCTGAAGCATCACGGTGGCCTGCAGGGTGCCGGCTTTGACCGCGTCGCGTTCATCGTTGCTGCCATCGATACCGACCACCACCACGTCGTTGCGATTCGCCGCTTTCAGTGCGGCAATGGCGCCGAGGGCGACGGGACCGTTGCCGCAAATCACGCCTTTAACGTCGGGATGCGCCTGCAGAATACTGTCCATAATGCGTTTGCCGTCGATTAAGGTGCCTTTCGCGTCCTGTTTAGCGACGCTGACCATATCCGGGTACTGGTCAATCACCTGGTGGAATGATTTAGAGCGGGTCACACAGTTATTATCCGCAAGGTTACAGGTCAGCTCGGCGTATTTTCCTTTCTCGGCCATTTTCTCGACAAATACGTTGGCGACTTCAGAACCGGCCTGGAAGTTATTATGGGTAATTTGCTCCAGCGCAATATCATCGACAGGAATTTCGCGGTTGATTAAAACCACCGGAATACCCGCTTTCTTCGCTTTTTCAATGGCGGCGACGCTGGCGGTGGAGTCGGCGTTATCCAGAATAATGCCCTGAACTTTTTTACCGATGGCGGTATCGATCAGCTCATTCTGTTTTTTGACATCTTCGCCATGCGACAAAATGGTGGTTTGATATCCCAGCTCTTTGGCTTTCTCGCTGGCGCCCTTGGCTTCAGAGGCGTAATAGGGGTTATCCAGCGAGTTTACCATGATCATGATGGTGCCTTTTTCTGCCGCCTGGGCAGCGAAAGAAAAGGCGGTCAGGGTAGCAGCGGTTAAAAGCGTTAAACGTAATTTCATGACAATTTTCTCTCTTGGTTGTTATTGTCGGGTACGGTGAAACAACGTAAGGCCTGTAAATCAAATTTATGGGCCGGGGGTCTCCTTTTGTTGATGAGTAAGGTGCGTCACGCGTTCGATTCCCTGGTGGGCGTCAGGCGGACGTTGCCGGTTTCCATAATGTTCTGTTCACCGCATGGCGCCACTCCTGCCATCTTTTCTGCAGGCGCTGGTGGCGGGCCATATCGGGGATAAATTCGCTGTGTTCAGTTAAAAACGCTTTCAGGTCGGTCACCGATCCGGGATTCAGGGCTTTGCGCGCGAGCAGGGCCGCGCCAATCGCCGACAGCTCGGCAACGTCGCTGCGCATCACCGGACAGCCGAGCAGGTCAGCCTGATACTGCATTAACCAGTCATTTTTGGTTGGGCCGCCGTCGACCATCAGCGCCGTCAAGTGGAAGTCGTCCTGCTGGCGCATCGCCACCACGACATCGGCGATTTGATAGGTAATGGATTCCAGCGCGGCGCGAATTAGATGGGCGCGCTTGACGCCGCGGCTCAGGCCGCAAATCACGCCGCGGGCGCTATCATCCCACCACGGGGCGCCCAGGCCGGTTAACGCCGGCACAAAATAGACGCCCAGCGTGGAGTCCACGGAGGCGGGCAGGGTGTTGAGTTCATGCGCCAGTTCGGCATCGGAAAGTTCGCTCAAGCCGGTGCTGTCCGCCATCCACGCTACGGCATCGCCGGTATGCGGAATATTACCTTCGAGTCCGTAAGTGATGCTGTCGCCGTCGTGCCAGGCGATGGTGGTGGCCAGCGCGTCGATATCGCACTGTGCGGATTTTACCGGCGCCATCACCGATGACCCCGTACCGTAGGTGGCCTTAACGCAGCCGAGTTCGCCCAGCGCGTGACCAAACAGCGCGGCGTGGGAATCTCCGACCATCGCCATCACCGGAATACCGTCAGGGATAGCGTTCAACCCCCGGGTATAGCCAAACAATCCGCTGGAGGGTTTAATCTCCGGCAGCGCGGCGCGCGGGATCTGGAACAGCGCCAGCATGTCGTCGTCCCACTGGCCGGTTTGCAGGTTCAGCAGCTGGGTACGCGCGGCATTGGAGTAATCGCAGGAGAACGCATCGCCCTGGGTTAAGTTCCACAGCAGCCAGCTGTCGATAGTGCCGAGGCAGATTTCTCCGCGCTCAGCCAGCGCGCGCCCCTCAGGAAGGGATTCCAGCAGCCAGCGCATTTTCGAGGCCGAAAACAGAGGCGCGATCGGCAGGCCGGTCACGGCCTTGATTTGCTGCTCTTTATCGCTGTGGCGCAGTTCATCGCAAAACGCGGCGCTGCGGCTGCACTGCCAGGTGATCGCGGCGTTGATTGGCTTACCGCTCTGGCGATACCAGCCGATCGCGGTCTCGCGCTGGTTGCTAATGGCTAATGCCGCGACGTTTTCTGCGCCAACGTGCGCTACCGCTTTCGCGATAACCTCCAGCGAAGCGTCAACCAGGACTTCTCCCGACTGCTCGACCCAGCCTTCACGCGGCGTTTGGATCGCCAGCGGCTGAGAGAATTTCACCACGACCTGGCCGCGGCTATCGAGTACGACGGCTTTGGCATTGGTGGTGCCTTCGTCCAGCGCAATGATGAACTCTTTACGTGTTGCCTGCATTAGGTAGTCTCCTGAGTCACACTTCGTCCTGGCGCGGAGGGGGAAGGTAGGCACTCCTCTTGATCGCATTGCTTCTTAGCAGGCCATGATGTGACAATTCGTTTTCACTTTTTTAATCACTGAATATATATTCGATAGTGATTATTTATTTGATACCTTAGCCAGAAACTTCCCGTCGGGCTACTGGAAAAGTTATCAATTGTGCTGGCAATCACACTTATCCGATCGGCGAAGCGTTCAGGTACGGATGGGGAATGAGGTGATTTTAAGGTTTTATATTATTGAAAAATAATCTTTTATTTGCGTTACCTTTACGCTTCGGAGAAAGCGTAAAGGTTGTGGGAAAGCGTTTGAGTGAGGAAATTAACCGGCAATCAGCAGTCTGGCGGTTGGGTAATCGGTGATCAGAACATCGATATAACCGCCCGAAAGCGCGCCTTTGATAGCCGCGACCTTCTCGCTGCCACCGGCAAGGGCCACCACATTAGGACACTTTTTCACCTTCTCCAGCGCCATGCCGATCACAGGATCTTCATCATCGCGTAACACCGCTCTGCCGTTTTTATCGTAGTAGTGCAGGCAGATGTCGCCCACGGCGCCGCGTTCCGCCAGCACCTGGAGCATATCTTCGTGATAGTAGTTACCGGAAGTTTTGAGCAGCTGCGAAGGCTCAAGGATGCCAATGCCGACGATGGCGATATCGACTTCATCGAAGCGGGCAATGACGTCGGCGACATCTTTGCTGGCCACGAGGCGATTTTTCTCCTCAGTGGAGCCTTCAATGCTCTGGGAAGGCAGTAGCCAGGCTTCGCAGTTCAGATGCTGCGCCAGAGTCTGGGTGAGGATAGTCGCCTGCACGTTACCATTTGGGCCCACGCCGCCGAGCAGTTGAATCACGCCGTTGGCCTTCAGGTTTTGCGCGTGGACCTCATCAACCATTGCGCGGATAGTCGAACTCCACGAAGAGACACCAATCAGATCTTTTGGTCTTAATCGCGTTTCGAGATAGTGGGCGGCGGCGGAACCGATGGCGCGCTTGATGGTGTGATCGCTGGCGTCTTCTTCGGTATCCACGACGATGGCTTGCTTAATTCCGTAGCGATCCTCGAGGCCCTTTTCAAGATTGAGGAAAATATTCGATGGCTGAACAACGCTGATTTTGACCACGCCCTCTTTTTGGCAGCGGGCGATCGCTCGGGAGATAAATGACTGAGAAAGGGAGAGAATTTGAGCAATATCGGACTGCTTTCGTCCTTCGAGATAGTAGAGCGTGGCAATCTTAACTAATAGCCGTTGTTCATCCTGCTTAGCCATATATTTCCCCGAAAATCATTTACGTGCAGCCATTATCTTAGAGCTCATTATCATACGCGAAAAGAAAAGACAGTTAAGTGTGATGGATATCTAACTTTCGCCAATCCTCAAAATCAGCTATGGACAAAAACAGAACAGTAGCCGCATAATTGAATAAAGAGTCGATATTGAATATATATTCATAGCGATTTCAGGTCAACTGAAAAGTGCCCGGGTGACGTCACGCCCGGTGGTAAGGAGGCAGAATGTTCCTGAGTATGATGCAGCGGCGTAAGCCTTACGATGCGTTGCCTGGGGATGTCTGGTTTTTTTAGTCCCTGACGGAATAAATATTCCAAGTTGAAAATAAATTCAGAGGTATTAAATGAATCCCTATAGCTATGATGTCCAGGCACTCGAGCGCAAAGCCCGCGCCGTACGTCGCCATATCGTCAGATTGAACGCCAACAGCCCTGCGGGTGGGCACACCGGCGCCGACCTGTCGCAGGTTGAACTGCTCACCGCGCTCTATTTCCGCATTCTGAACGTCGCGCCGGAGCGCCTTGCTGATGACCAGCGCGATATCTACATCCAGTCGAAAGGCCATGCGGTGGGCTGCTACTACTGCGTGCTGGCCGAGGCGGGCTTCTTCCCGGTTGACTGGCTGGACACCTATCAGCATGCCAATTCCCATCTTCCCGGTCACCCGGTTCGTCAGAAAACGCCGGGCATTGAGCTCAACACCGGCGCGCTGGGCCACGGTTTGCCTGTTGCGGTGGGGCTGGCGCTGGCGGCAAAAAAAAGCAACAGCACCCGCCGCATCTTTTTAATTACCGGCGATGGCGAACTGGCGGAGGGCAGTAACTGGGAAGCGGCGCTGGCCGCGGCGCACTACGGCCTTGATAACCTGATCATTATTAATGACAAGAACAATCTCCAGCTGGCGGGCCCGACGCGCGAAATTATGAATACCGATCCGCTGGCCGACAAATGGAAGGCCTTCGGGATGACGGTCACCGAATGTCAGGGCAACGACATGGCCTCGGTTGTCGCGACCCTGGAAGGGCTGAAGCAGGAAGGTAAACCGAACGTCGTTATCGCCAACACCACCAAAGGCGCCGGTATTTCCTTTATTCAGGGGCGCCCGGAGTGGCACCACCGGGTACCGAAAGGCGAAGAGATTGCACTGGCACTGGAGGAACTGAAAGATGAGTAATGCAGAACACCTGGCGAGCGTGATGGTTCAGGCCTTTATTGATGCGGTTGACCGCGGCGTCGATCTGGTGCCGGTCGTCGCTGACTCCACCTCAACGGCCAAAATCGCGCCGTTTATTAAACAGTTCCCCGGGCGTCTGGTGAACGTGGGCATCGCCGAGCAGAGCATGGTCGGGACGGCGGCGGGCCTGGCGCTGGGGGGGAAAGTGGCGGTTACCTGTAACGCCGCGCCGTTCCTGATTTCCCGCGCTAATGAGCAGATTAAAGTCGACGTTTGCTACAACAACACCAACGTTAAGCTATTTGGCCTCAACGCCGGCGCCAGCTACGGCCCGCTGGCCAGCACCCATCACGCGATTGATGACCTGGCGGTGATGCGCGGTTTCGGCAATATCCAGATTTTCGCCCCGTCTTCGCCGCGCGAATGTCGACAGATTATCGATTACGCCATCGGCTATCAGGGGCCGGTCTATATTCGTCTTGACGGTAAGGCGCTGCCGGAGCTGCACGATGAAAGCTATCGCTTTGTGCCGGGAGCGGTCGTCACGCTGCGGGAAGGCGAAGATATCGCGCTGGTCGCCACCGGATCGACGGTGCACGAAATCGTCGATGCCGCGCAGAGGCTGGCCGACGCGGGAATTCAGGCCAAAGTGGTGAGCGTGCCGTCCATTCGTCCTTGCGATACCGCCGCGCTGCTGGCGGCCCTGAAACCGTGCAAGGCGGTGATAACGGTGGAGGAGCATAACGTCAACGGCGGCCTTGGGAGCCTGGTGGCGGAAGTGCTGGCTGAAGCCGGCGCGGGAATCCCGCTCAAACGTCTGGGGATCCCGGATGGCGAGTATGCGGCGGCGGCAGATCGCGGCTGGCTGCGTAAACACCACGGTTTCGATGCCGCTTCCGTCGCCGAACTGGCGCAGAAAATGCGCTGATTTTACGGCGCCTTAAACCGATAACCCGTGCGGCTACCGCGCGGGTTATGTTTTTACGGCGCGCAGATCGTGATGACGTATTCACCGGCCTTAATCCATTGCAGCCGATACTCCCCGGCGGAGAGCCGAAGCCGCAGATTTTCTTCCTTTATATACGTCACTTCAAAATCGCTGAAACCCATCCTGGCCTGGATAGCCGAATGGCTGGCCTTAAACGCGCTTTCTTTCGCCGAAAACGCCAGCGTCAGCGCCAGTTCAGGCGGCAGGCCGCTGGCGTCCAGCCGTTTTTTTTCCGCGCTATTGATGATGCTGCTTTCCAGCTCCGCCGCCAGCGAAGGCGCCATGACTCGTTCGATATCAACGCCGACCGGCCGGGCGGAGACCACCGCCAGCGCGCTGCGTTCGCTGTGGCTAATGCTGCCGTACCACGGGGCCGGCCACAGGGGCTGGCGTTGGTCGCCAATGGCAGGGACGCCTTTTTCGCCCACTTCCCGCAGCGCGTAAACCGCGGCGATACGCCCGGCGAGATGCTCGGACTGCCGCTTGCGGACGCAGCCGCTTAACCGGGCATGATGCGGGAGCCAGAGGAGGTCTTCAGGCTGGAAGGTCAACGGGTCGAAATCCACCCGCTGCAGCGAGTGACCGGCAAGTTGAATGATCGAGTGTTGGATGTGCATCAGGCGATGTTAACAGATTCTCCCGTCCGCCCTCCAGGAGAAGAGGGCGGAGGGAACGGCCAGACAATCAGAAGTGGGTATTGACGCCCAGATACCAGGTGCGGCCTGATTCGTTATAGGTATTGGCGCCAGCGCCAGCCATATACGAAACATCGGTCAGGCTACCGGTGGTTTGCGCATTACCCGCGCGCCAGTGGCGCTTGTCGAAGACGTTATCCACGCCGCCGGTCAGGCTGACGTTTTTGGTCACATCCCAGGTGGCGCTCAGGCCAACGATGCTGTACGGGCTGACTTCGTCCGTTTCAGAACCCACCGCCGGTTGACCTTTGTAGTTATATTTCTTCGGCTGCTGCTTGCCGTACCAGGTGAAGGTCGACTGTACGGAAATATCCTCCTGAATCTGCCAGCTCAGGGTGGAGTTCAGGGTGTATTCCGGAATAATCGACAGACGATCGCCGGTCTCTTTGTTTTTACTTTGCAGCATATAGGTGATGTTATTGGTCCAGTTCACCGTTTCGCTGACCGGCACGTTCAGGGTGCCTTCCAGACCTTCAACCACCGCTTTCGGCACGTTTTCCCACTGATAGATATCGGTTTTGACGTTACCTTTCGCGGTGTGCGAAATCGGCGCGTAGCCCGCTTCGATTTTATCGCGGTAGTCGTTGCGGAACCAGGTCACCCCCGCCAGCCAGCCATCGCGCTTAAACTCAAGGCCAATCTCTTTGTTGATGCTGGTTTCGGCTTTCAGATCATCGTTACCCATCATGTAGCAACCGGTGCCGTTACCGCTGGCGTAGCAGCCCTGGCCTTTACTATAGAGAATATAGTTCGGGTTGGTTTGGTACAGGCTCGGCGCTTTGTAGGCGCGGGCGATGCCCATTTTTAACGTGAAGTCATCCCACAGACCCTGAGACAGGTTGAGCGACGGGCTCCAGTTGTTGCCGACGATCGTGTGATGATCGAAACGCAGCGCCGGCGTCAGCATGGTGGTGTCGGTCAGCTCCACGTTGTCTTCGGCAAACAGGGAGAAGATCTCGGCCTTCGAGTACGGGCTACGGCCGGTGCTGTCATAGCCATCGATATCGCCGCCCATAAAGGTCTGGGTATTTGACGCCAGATCCTTCATCCGCTGCTGATTCCACTCGGTGCCCAGCGTCAGGTTCTGGTTGAACACCAGATCCAGAGGAATGCTGACTTCGCTGTGCAGCATCACGTCGGCGAGGTCGATATCGCTGAACTGGTTGCTGTTGAAGATACCTTCCGTGCCGCCCGCCAGACCTTCGCCTTTACGCGAATTACGGGTACGTTCGTACTGCGCCCAGTTGCTGGTGGTCACGCCGTTATCCCAGCCGCCGTTCCAGGTGACGGAGTAAGTCTGGCGATAGAGGCGGTTCGTCTCTTTACCGTAGTTCTCTTTCACCAGATCGTTAGTATTGGTGTTCTGCGTATCGCCCGCGTAGAGGTTGCCCTGACGGCTGTAGCCGGATTCAAACTCCAGCGACTGCATCGGCGCGAAATCCCAGCGTACGACGCCGTTAATGTTCTTATTTTTCACCCCTTCGCGCCCGGCAGGCATGGTATTGGCATAGGCGCCGGTACGCTCGGACTGATGTCCGTCGTTGATATCCCAGGCATCGGCCTGGGTTTTGTCGAGGTTGCCCAGCAGGCGAAAGCTGAAATCGCCGCCCAGCGGGCCGCTGAGGCTAAAGTTGGTGCGTTTAGTCGAGCCTTCGTCTTTATGCTCCGGGGCGTTCATGTAGGTATTCCATGAACCGTGCCATTCGCCGTCGCTCTTCTTGGTGATGATATTGACCACGCCGCCCGCCGCGCCGTTGCCGTAGCGCGCGGCCGCCGGGCCGCGAATGACTTCAATACGTTCGATCAGCTCCGGCGGTACCCATGAGGTATCGCCGCGGGTATCGCGCTCACCGCGCCAGCCCAGACGTACGGAGTTGCGGCTGGTCACGGGCTTACCGTCAATCAGGATCAGGGTGTTTTCCGGGCCCATGCCGCGAATATCAATCTGGCGATTGTTGCCGCGCTGGCCGCTGGTGGAGTTGCCGGTCAGGTTAACGCCGGGCATGGTACGAATAATTTCCGACACGTCGCGCGCGGGCGGGCGTTTACGAATTTCATCCGCGGTAATGGTTGAAACGCCGGGGGCCTGCAGGTTCTGCTCGGCGGCGGTGACGACCATGGTTTCATCAGCGGATGCGGCTTTGCTATCGGAGACCGTTTCCGCCGCGCTCAGCGGAAAGGTAGCCCCGTAGATTCCCAGATTGACCAGCAAGGCCAGGGATTTGATCCTGTTATTCATTGTAATTCCTGCTTTTCGTCGCCGCCTTCCCCAAAGGCCCTTCCCGTCGGGAGGGGAGGCGGAATCAATAGTGCCGGTAGAGGGCAAAGGCATTCCGTCGCTGGCTAAATGAGCCCTCTCTGACATGTTTATTTTTGAAAGACGCGCTTCCCACAGCGCGCTAATACGCTATTGCAAATGAAAATAGTTATCAATAATATTATCAATAAATATTGCGTTTATTAATGCGTTTGTTGATAAATGTCACGATAAACATAGGGTTGAAAAGGAATGCATAAGACAGGATGCGACGACTGGTGGCGCACTATCTCCGGTCCGCAAATAGAGGCCGTGGACGACGCGTATCGGGTGACCTTCTGGTGGCGCGATCCGGCGGGCGACGAAGCGTCTTCGGCAACCCGCCGGGTGTGGATTTATATTACCGGCGTGACTGACCATCATAAAAACGCCGTGCCGCAAACGCTGCAGCGCATTCCCGGCACCGATGCCTGGCGCTGGCAAACCACGCTTTCTCCCACCTGGCGCGGCAGCTACTGCTTTATCCCTTCCGCGCGCGACGACGACTTTTCTCCTCAGCTTTTTAACGGCGACGGCCCGGACCGCGCGCTGCTGCGCGAAGGCTGGCGCAGGCTGCTGCCGCGGGCGATTGCCGACCCGCTCAATCCGCAAAGCTGGAAGGGCGGGCGCGGTCACGCGGTCTCCGCGCTGGAGCTGCCGGAAGCCCCGGAGCAGCCGGGCTGGGCGCTGCGTGAAGAACCTTATCAGCCTCCGATCTGCATTGAGTGGCGCAGCCAGCGGCTCGGCAACCGCAGACGAATATGGGTTTACGCCACCGGCGACGCGCAGCCGCAGCAGCGCCCGCTGGCGATCCTGCTCGACGGCCAGTTCTGGGCCGAAAGTATGCCGGTATGGTCGCCGCTGGCAGGCTTAACCCGCGAAAAATGGCTGCCGCCGGCGGTTTATCTGCTGATTGACGCGATTGATAACCCGCACCGGGCCGCAGAGTTGCCCTGCAATGACGCGTTCTGGCTGGCGGTACAGGAAGAGCTGCTGCCAATGGTTCACCGACTAGCGCCTTTCAGCGATCGCGCCGATCGCACGGTGGTGGCGGGTCAGAGCTTTGGCGGCCTGGCCGCGATGTTCGCCGCCCTCTACTGGCCCCAGCGCTTTGGCTGCGTGCTCAGCCAGTCCGGCTCCTACTGGTGGCCGCATCGCGGCGGCGCGCAGACGGGCCTGCTGATTGACCGCCTGAGCCGCGGCGAAATACAGCCGCAAGGGCTACGTATCTGGCTGGAAGCCGGTCTTCGCGAGCCGATCATTTTTCGCGCCAACCAGGCGCTGCTGGCGCATCTGGAACAGCAGACGATTTTCTGGCGTCAGGTTGATGGCGGGCATGATGCGCTGTGCTGGCGCGGCGGGCTGACGGCGGGGCTCATCCAGCTGTGGCAGCCTTTATGCCGTGACGAGTAGCAACGCGCGCTTTACGAGGAATTTGACATGCAATTCAGTAATCCCTTCGACAATCCACAAGGGCAGTTTTACATCCTGCGCAATGAGCAGCAGCAGTACAGCCTGTGGCCGCACCACTGCGCGCTGCCGCAAGGCTGGTCGGTAGAGTGCCCGCCGCAGTCGTTAGAGGCGTGCAACGCCTGGCTGGCGGCGAACTGGTCTACCTTGACCCCCGCCCACCATGCGTCCTGAGGAGCCGATAATGACCACACGTTTACCGCTGGTTGCGGCGCAGCCGGGGATCTGGATGGCGGAGCGCCTCTCGACGCTGCCCGGCGCATGGAGCGTCGCCCACTATGTTGAGCTGCGCGGCGATATTGACCCAGTCCTGCTCGGGCGGGCGATTATCACCGGGCTCTCTCAGGCCGACACCCTCAGCATGCGCTTTTGTGAAGATAGCGGCGAAGCCTGGCAGTGGGTTGATGAACGCCGCGTTTTTGCCGAACCGGACTATCAGGATCTGCGCGCGGCGAGCGACCCGCACGCCGCCGCGCTGGCGAGGATGCAGGCCGACCTCGGGCAGAATCTGCGGGTGGATGGCGGTAATCCGCTGGTCTGCCATCAGCTGCTGCGGGTAGGCGATAACCGCTGGTACTGGTATCAGCGTTACCACCATTTGCTGGTCGATGGCTTCAGCTTCCCGGCCATTACCCGCCAGATCGCCGCGATTTATCGCGCCTGGCAGCGCGGCGAAGAGACGCCCGCCTCGCCGTTTACGCCCTTTGCCGAGGTGGTGGAAGAGTACCAGCGCTATTACGGCAGCGATGCCTGGCAGCGCGACAAAGCGTTCTGGCAGACGCAGCGTCAGGCGCTGCCGTCCCCGGCCTCGCTGTCGGACGCGCCGCTGGCGGGAAGGGCGACCAGCAGCGATATCTGGCGCATGAAGCTGGAGGTGGATGCCGGCGTCTTTAGCCGGCTGGCGGCAAGCGCGCCGCAGTGCCAGCGCGCGGACCTGGCGCTGGCGCTGACCGCCCTGTGGCTGGGACGGCTGTGCAGCCGAACGGAGTATGCCGCAGGCTTTATTTTTATGCGTCGTATGGGCTCCGCGGCGCTCACCGCCACCGGTCCGGTGCTCAACGTTCTGCCGCTGGCGGTCACCATTGACGCCGGGGAAACGCTGGCGGAGCTGGCCGCGCGTCTTGCCGGACAGCTGAAGAAAATGCGCCGCCATCAGCGCTATGACGCCGAACAGATTGTCCGCGACAGCGGCAAGGCGGCGGGCGACGAACCGCTGTTTGGCCCGGTGCTTAATATTAAAGTTTTTGATTATCAGCTGGATATCGATGGCGTACAGGCGATTACCCATACCCTGGCGACCGGTCCGGTCAACGACCTGGAGCTGGCGCTGTTCCCGGATGAAGCCGGCGGCCTGTCGCTGGAGGTGCTGGCCAATAAGCAGCGTTACGATAAACAGACGCTGGGCAACCATATCGCCCGACTTTCCGCGCTGCTGGCGCAGTTTGCCGATAATCCGGCCCTGCGCTGCGGCGACGTGAATATGCTATCGGCGGCGGAAGCGGAGCAGCTACAGCGGGTGAACGCCACCGCCGTCGATCTGCCGCTCACCACCCTGAGCGCGCGGGTGGCGGAACAGGCGGCGAAAACCCCGGATGCCCCGGCGCTGGCGGACGGCCGCTGGCAGTTTAGCTACCGCGAGATGCGCCAGCAGGTGGTGGCGCTGGCTGAACAGCTTCGCGCGCGGGGCGTCAAGCCGGGCGATAGCGTGGCGGTGGCGCTGCCGCGTTCGGTATTCCTGACCCTGGCGCTGCACGGCATCGTTGAAGCCGGCGCCGCGTGGCTGCCGCTGGATACCGGCTATCCCGACGATCGTCTGCGGATGATGCTGGAAGACGCACGGCCGTCGCTGCTGATTACCTCTGAAGATCAGCGGGCGCGCTTTAGCGATATCCCCGGCCTCGAAAGCCTGTGCTATCAACACCCGCTGGCGGCGGCGGATGCCGCGCCGCTGGCGCTCTCGCAGCCGGAGCATACCGCGTATATCATCTTCACCTCCGGCTCGACGGGGCGACCGAAAGGAGTCATGGTCGGGCAAACCGCCATCGTCAACCGCCTGCTGTGGATGCAGGACCACTATCCGCTCACCGCCGATGATGTGGTGGCGCAGAAAACGCCGTGCAGCTTTGATGTATCGGTCTGGGAGTTCTGGTGGCCGTTTATCGCCGGCGCGCAGTTGGTGATGGCCGAGCCGGAGGCCCATCGCGATCCGCTGGCGATGCAGCAGTTCTTCGCCCGCTACGGCGTGACCACCACCCACTTTGTCCCCTCGATGCTGGCGGCGTTTGTCGCCTCGCTGAATACGGAAAACGTCGCCTCGTGCCATACCCTGCGCCGGGTCTTCTGCAGCGGCGAAGCGCTGCCGACGGCGCTGTGCCGGGAGTGGGGAGAGCTGACCGGCGCGCCGCTGCATAACCTGTACGGCCCGACGGAAGCGGCGGTGGACGTCAGCTGGTATCCGGCCTGCGGGCCTGAACTGGCGGCGGTAACCGGCGCCAGCGTGCCGATTGGCTGGCCGGTGTGGAATACCGGCTTACGCATCCTCGATGCATCGATGCGCCCGGTACCGCCGGGCGTGGCGGGGGATCTCTACCTGACTGGCATTCAGCTGGCGCAGGGCTATCTCGGGCGCCCCGATTTAACCGCCAGCCGCTTTATCGCCGACCCTTACGCGCCGGGCGAGCGCATGTACCGCACCGGCGACGTTGCCCGCTGGCTGGATAACGGCGCGGTCGAGTATCTCGGGCGCAGCGACGACCAGCTAAAAATCCGCGGCCAGCGGATCGAACTCGGGGAAATTGATCGCGCAATGTCGGCGCTGCCGGACGTTGCGCAGGCGGTGGCTCACGCCTGCGTCTTCAACCAGGCGGCGGCGACCGGGGGCGATGCCCGCCAGCTGGTGGGCTATCTGGTTTCTGAATCCGGCCTGCCGCTGGATACCGAGGCGCTTAAAGCGCGGCTTGGCGAACAGCTGCCGCCGCATATGGTGCCGGTGGTGCTGATTCAACTGCCGGCGCTGCCGCTGAGCGCCAACGGCAAGCTGGATCGCAAAGCGCTGCCGCTGCCGACGCTGAGCCGCGTAAGCCGCGGTCGTCCGCCGGAGCCGGGCGTGGAAACCACCGTCGCCTCGGCGTTCAGCCAGCTGCTGGGCTGCGAGGTGAACGATATCGACGCCGATTTCTTCGCCCTTGGCGGCCATTCGCTGCTGGCGATGCGTCTGGCGGCGACGCTCGGCCGCGAACTGCAACGCCAGGTGACGCCGGGGCAGGTGATGGTCGCTTCTACCGTCGGCAAGCTGAGCGCGCTGCTGGCATCGGATCTGAGCGATGAGCAGGCGCAACGGCTGGGCTTCGACGCGATCCTGCCGCTGCGCGAGAGTGACGGCCCGACGCTGTTTTGCTTCCATCCGGCTTCCGGTTTTGCCTGGCAGTTCAGCGTGCTGGCGCGTTATTTAAGCCCGCGTTGGTCGATCGTCGGCATTCAGTCGCCGCGACCGCACGGGCCGATGGCGACGGCGGCGGATCTGGATGCGGTCTGCGAGCATCATCTGCAAACCCTGCTTTCGCAGCAGCCCCACGGCCCCTATTATCTGCTGGGCTATTCGCTCGGCGGCACCCTGGCGCAGGGAATAGCCGCCCGCTTACGCCAGCGCGGCGAAGCGGTGGCGTTTCTCGGCCTGCTGGATACCTGGCCGCCGGAAACGCAGAACTGGGCGGAGAAAGAGGCCAACGGTCTGGACCCTGAGGTGCTGGCGGAGATCGCCCGCGAGCGCGAGGCGTTTCTGGCCGCCCAGCAGGGGCAGGCTTCCGGCGAGCTGTTCAGCGTTATCGAGGGTAACTACGCCGACGCGGTGCGCCTGCTGACCACCGCGCACAGCGCGAAGTTTGACGGTAAGGCGACGCTGTTCGTGGCGGAGAAAACCCGTCAGCCCGGGATGGAGCCGCAGAGGGTCTGGGGGCCGTGGGTCGGCGAGCTGGAGGTGTTTAGCCAGGATTGCGCCCACGTGGATATTATCTCCCCGCAGGCCTTTGAGGCGATTGGCCCGGTGGTCAGGGAGATCCTCGGGGAAGGATAGAAAAACTCCCGGGTTGCGGCGTAAACGCCTTACCCGGGCTACCGTTTCTGCCAGCCCGGCTAAGCGCAGCGCGAGCCGGGAATATCTATCGGCGACCCAGCGGCACCACCAGCGGCGTATGCGCCACCGGATCCTCTATGATCGTACAGCGCAGACCGTAAATCTTTTCAATGAGCTCCGCGCTGACGATCTCCTTCGGCGCGCCTTCGGCGACGATTTTACCCTCGCGCAGGGCAATCAAATGGGTCGCGTAGCGGCAGGCCTGGTTCAGATCGTGCAGCACCGCCGCCAGCGTATAGCCCTTCTGCTGATTCAGCTCGCTTAGCAGCTCAAGCAGATCGATCTGATGGCTGATATCCAGCCAGGTGGTAGGCTCATCGAGCAGCATAATCGCCGTCTCCTGGGCCAGCACCATGGCGATCCACGCCCGCTGGCGCTGGCCGCCGGAGAGGGTATCGACGCTTTGCCGCGCGAGGTCGGTAATGCCGGTGGCCTTCATCGCCCTGCTGACCGCCTCTTCATCCTCTTTGCGCCAGCGGGTAAACAGCGGCTGGTGCGGATAGCGCCCGCGGGCCACCAGCTCCTGAACCGTTATATCCCCCGGCGTGGTGGCGTTCTGCGCCAGCAGGCCGATGCGCTTTGCCACCTCTTTACTGGCGTAACGCTGGATCTGCTCGCCGTCGAGATAAACATGACCGCTGGCGGGCGTCATCAGGCGGCTCAGGGTGCGCAGCAGCGTCGATTTACCGCAGCCGTTGGGGCCAATAATGGCGGTAAAGTGGCCGTCGGGAATGGTGACGTTCAGCGATTCGGCGATGGTTTTTTTGCCGTACGCCAGGGTCAACTGGTCGCCGCGCAAACGGGAGGTGACAGCGGTCATTTTTTGCGGGACTCCTGAATTAATAACCCGATAAGGTAGAGGCCGCCAATGCTGACGGTCACCACGCCCACCGGTAACTGATAGGGCATAAACAGACGCTGCGCGCAGTAGTCAGACAGCGCCAGCAGCAGGGCGCCGCACAGCGCCGCCTGGGCCAGCCCCCAGCGGGCGGTACCGCTAAGGCGCCGCGCGATATGCGGGGCCACGAGGGCGATAAAGGAAATCGGCCCGGCGAGGGCGGTAGCGGCGGCGGTCAGCACCACCCCGACCAGCATCAGCAGCAGCCGCGAGCGTTCAACCCGCACGCCCAGCGCGCAGGCGGTATCGTCGCCCATCTCCAGCAGCCGCATACGCCGCGCCAGCAGCGCCCCGCACGCCAGCATCAAGAGAATCAGCGGCGCGGAGGGCCAGGTTTTCCCCCAGGTCAGACCGTTAAGCGAACCGGCATACCACAGCCCGGCGGAGAGGGCGGTTTCCAGCGAAGCGCGCAGCAGCAGCCAGGTATTGAACGCCACCAGCATGGCCCGCACGCCGATGCCGATAATAATCAGGCGAAAGGTCTCAATGCCGTTGCGCCACGCCAGCAGCCAGACCACCAGCGCGGTGAGAATACCGCCAACCATTGCCGCCATGGCGATGGCCGCCAGGTTCTGGCCGAACATCACCATCGCCACCAGCACGCCGCTCCAGGCCCCGGTGTTGAACCCCATCACGTCCGGACTGCCCAGCGGGTTGCGGGTCAACGACTGGAAAATCGCGCCGCTGACGCCAAGGGCGGCGCCGATCAGCAGCGCCATCAGCACGCGCGGCAGACGCCACTCGGTCACCACCAGGGTGACGTTACGCGGCGCATCGCCGAGCAGCGCGGAGATAACCTGCTCAACGCTTAACGGCACCAGGCCGCTACCCAGCCCCCACAGGGAGACCAGCACGCTGGCGACCAGCAGTAGCAAACAGCTCAATATCAGGCGACGAGAAGGCGCAATCACATGCCACCTCCGCGCGGCTGGCGGCGCACCAGCCAGATCAGCACCGGCGCGCCAATAAAGGCGCTGACCACTGAAACCCGCAGTTCGCCGGGCACCAGCAGGCGCCCCAGCACGTCGGCAAACAGCAGCAGGGCGGGGGTCGCCAGTAGGGTCACCGGCAGCGACCAGCGATGATCCGCGCCCACCAGCCAGCGGGCCATATGCGGCATCATCAGGCCGATAAAGGCGATCGGCCCCACCACCGCCGTGGCGCTACCGCACAGAACGGTAATCGCCAGCAGACCAATAAGCTGAGTCCGCGCGACCCGGCTGCCGAGCGCGGTGGCCGTATCGTTGCCGAGGCTCAGGCTGTTTAAGGCCCGGCTCAGCAGCAGGGTCACCAGACCGGCAATCAGCACCGGGATCAGCACAATTTTCAGGGTTTGCAGGGTGCGCACGTCGAGCGAACCCGCCTGCCAGAAGCGCAGCTGGTCATAGACGTCGGGATTAAGCAGCGCGATACCGCTGGAAAGCCCTTCCAGCACCGCCGCCAGGGCGACCCCCGCGAGGGTCAGGCGCACGGGGCTGAGCTGGCCGCCGCCCTGGCTGCCGGTAAAGGCGACCAGCAGCGAGGCGCCTAACGCGCCGCAAAAGGCCATCAGCAGCTGCTCCTGCGGCGAAGAAAGGCCAAACAGCGCCGCGCCCAGCACGATAGCGAAGCTGGCGCCGGAGTTGACGCCGAGGATCCCGGGGTCCGCCAGCGGGTTGCGGGTCAGCGTTTGCATCAGCGCGCCGGCCAGACCCAGCGCGCCGCCGGCCAGCAGCCCGGCGAGGGTTCGCGGTAGCCGGGCATCAAGGACGATGGTGCAATCGGCGCTCTGGCAGGTGCCGGTGAAGGCATTGAGGACGACGCTAAACGGTAGGGGTTTGGCGCCGATCAGCAGGCTGAGCGCAACGGCGATGATTAAAACGATTAAAAGACCCGGCACGGCAAAGGCGCGCGCCGCGGTCGTGGAACACGACATGGCTTACATCCCTGGCATGATAATGATAGTAATTATCGTTATCGATTCTATTCAGTTATGTTAGCATGTGCACCCATAAAAATGGTATGGAAAATAATAACAAGGCGCTGTCATGAACCGACAATCCTGGCTGCTGAATCTCAGCTTGTTGAAAACTCACCCGGCCTTTCGCGCCGTCTTTATCGCCCGCTTTATTTCAATCCTGTCGCTTGGCCTGCTGGGCGTGGCGATCCCGGTGCAAATCCAGATGATGACCCATTCAACCTGGCAAGTGGGGCTGTCGGTGACCCTGACCGGCGCTTCGATGTTTGTCGGTTTGATGATCGGCGGCGTGCTTGCCGACCGCTATGAGCGCAAGCGTTTGATCCTGCTGGCGCGCGGCACCTGCGGGATTGGTTTCGTCGGCCTGTGCCTGAACGCCATGCTGCCGGAGCCGTCGTTAATCGCCATCTATCTGCTCGGTATCTGGGACGGTCTGTTCGCCTCTATTGGCGTGACCGCACTGCTGGCGGCGACGCCGGCGCTGGTTGGCCGGGAAAACCTGATGCAGGCCGGGGCGATCACCATGTTGACGGTGCGGCTGGGCTCGGTGATTTCGCCGATGATCGGCGGTCTGCTACTGGCAACCGGCGGCGTGGCCTGGAACTACGGTCTGGCGGCGGCGGGAACCTTTATCACCACGCTGACTCTGCTGCGTTTACCGCTGCTGGCGCCGCCGCCGCAGCCGCGCGAGCACCCGCTGAAATCGCTGAACGCGGGGCTGAAGTTTCTGTTTAACAGCCCGCTTATCGGCGGCATCGCGCTGCTTGGCGGTCTGCTGACGATGGCCAGCGCGGTGCGCGTGCTCTATCCGGCGCTGGCCGGAAGCTGGCAGATGTCGGCGTCGCAGATTGGCCTGCTCTATGCTGCGATCCCACTGGGCGCGGCATTCGGGGCACTAACCAGCGGGCAACTGGCGCAGACGGCGAAGCCGGGCGTGCTGATGCTGGCGACCACCGTCGGCTCGTTTGTGGCGATTGCGCTGTTCAGCCTGATGCCGGTGTGGGAGCTGGGCGCGCTGTGTCTGACGCTGTTTGGCTGGCTAAGCGCGATAAGCTCGCTGCTGCAATATACGCTGATTCAGACCCAGACCCCGGAAAATATGCTCGGGCGCATCAACGGTCTGTGGACCGCGCAGAACGTGACCGGCGATGCGATAGGCGCGGCGCTGCTCGGCGGCCTGGGCGCGATCCTGACGCCGGTGGCCTCGGCGAGCGCCAGCGGTTGGGCGCTGGTGATTGTGGGCGCGGTACTGGTGGGGCTGTTACGCGAACTGCGCCGCTTTCAGCGCCCGGAAGCGGTCAGCGAAAGTTAACTCCGCTGGGCTTTCCCGGCGGTCCGGTAGCCCGGGCAAGGCGCCTGGCGCCGCCCCCGGGAGATCGGCTTAGGCAAAGAGCGCTGCTAAACGCTGCAGCACCAGCACGGCGCTGTAGTAATCCAGGCGGAAGGTTTCCGTCCCCAGCGGATAAACGCGTTTCCCTTCAACGGCGGGCAGATGCGATAGCAGCGGGTTGGCGTTAATCGCGTCGGCGTCTTTTTGGTCGCCGGCGAACAGGAACAGGCTCTGACCGTTAAGCCCGGCGGCTAAGTTTTCCCCGCCCAGCTGCACGATATCATGCCGTTTTCCCTGGCTCTGGCTGGCATGCAGCCCGCCTGGCAGGTCGGCGAGGGTAAAGCCCAGCTGTTCGAGCAGCTGTCCCTGAGCGGATTCTTTGGTCCAGATATTGGCGCTATGGGCCGCGGCGGTGTAGACCAGCGCGGTGACCGGCTGCGGCGGCAGCTTCATCTGCTCTTTCAGCGCCGCCAGCTTTTTATCAAACTCCGCGATTCTTTCAGCGGCTTGCTGTTCATGGCCGGTGATATTCCCCAATTGGGTCAGCAGGGCCTGCCAGCTTTTATCATCGTAGTTAATGATAAGCGTCGGGGCGATGGTGGAAAGCTGGTCGTAGAGCGTCATCGCCGAATCGCCGCCGGTGGCGCTAATCAGAATCAAATCCGGCATTTGCGCGGCGACGGCCTCAGCGCTCGGTTCGCCGATATAGAGGCGCGCCAGCTTGCGCGCTTTCGCCACCTCGCTCCATTGCCGCAAAAAACCCTGGCCATCGGCGACGCGGTTGTTGGGCGTGGTGGCCCCGCTGGCCACCACCGGCGCGTCAATCGCCAGTAGCGAACCGGTCAGCGTCACGCTGGTGGAGACAATGCGCAGCGGCTGGCTTTCCAGCGTATGGGTTCCGCGGCTGTCGGTTATCTGGCGCGGCCAGTCTGCCGCCAGCGCTGAGCTCATTCCTAAAATCGCCAGGCCGCTGGCGAGGAGGGTACGGCGGCAAAAGGTGGAGAAATTCACGTATTCGCATCCTGATTGAGTGGTGATAAATGAGGTTGATAACAGACCTGTGCTCGCTATGGCGCTCGCGTTTCCGCCGGGTGGCGGCTTGCGCCTTACCCGGCCGACAAAAACCCTGACATCACAAGGCGACGAGGCTGCCGTAGGCCCGCGCAGGCGAAGGGCCGCCGGGCGATTGCAGAAAAACGCTCGTTGCCTGCAATGTGTGATAAATGCTTCTCATTTTCAACTTTGTGCGCTGTCGATGCAAGCTTAAGTCGCACAACATGCTACCTGTACGGTTGACATAAAGCGCAATACCTTTTAGGTTAGCCAACCAAAATATAAATGATAATTATTCGTAATATCTTTATCGTTTTTGGAGGATGATATGGAAACGTCTTTGGCTGAGGAAGTTCGGGAGAAAAAAATGACCCTGCCGCCGGAAAGCTTCTTCTTTATGTCGCCGTACCGCAGTTTCACCACCGCTGGCTGCTTTAGCCGATTCTCTCATCCCGCCGCCGACGGCGATGATCCGGACGGAGAGTTTCAGCAAAAAATGGCCGCCGCCTTTAAAGCGGCGCGCACTGCCGGGATCGCCAGACCGGTGATGGTCGGCGCCATTCCGTTCGATACCAGCGAGCCCTCCGAGCTGTTTATCCCCGCGAGCTGGACAGCGTTCTCCCGCACTGAAAAGCAGCACTCCGCGCGCTATGCGTCGGGGCAAAATCCGATGGATGTCGTGCAGCGCCGGGAGATCCCCGAGCAGGACACCTTTATGGCGATGGTGGCGCGCGCGGCGGCCCTCACCGCGACGCCGGAAGTGGACAAGGTGGTCCTGTCGCGCCTGATTGATATCACCACCCGCGAACGGGTCGATAGCGGGGCGCTGCTCGAGCGCCTGATCGCCCAGAATCCGGCCAGCTTTAACTTCCACGTGCCGCTCTCAGACGGCGGCGTGCTGCTGGGCGCAAGCCCAGAGCTGCTGCTGCGTAAAGAAGGCGCGCATTTCAGCTCTCTGCCGCTGGCCGGTTCCGCCCGCCGCCAGCCGGACGATGTGCTGGATCGTGAAGCGGGGCACAGGCTGCTGGCGTCGGAAAAAGATCGCCATGAACATGAGCTGGTGACTCAGGCGATGAAGGCCGTATTAGCGCCGCGCAGCAGCGAACTCTCCCTGCCGGACTCTCCGCAGCTGATCACCACGCCGACCCTGTGGCATCTGGCGACGCAGATTCAGGGCACCGCGCTGGCAAACGAGAATGCCATGTCGCTGGCCTGCCTGCTGCATCCGACTCCGGCGCTGAGCGGTTTCCCGCATCAGGCGGCGAAACGCCTGATCGGCGAACTGGAGCCGTTCGACCGCCAGCTATTCGGCGGCATTGTCGGCTGGTGTGATGACGAAGGCAACGGCGAGTGGGTGGTCACCATCCGCTGCGCGCGCCTGCAGCAGAGCACCCTGCGGCTATTTGCCGGCGCAGGTATCGTTCCGGCCTCTTCGCCGTTGGGCGAGTGGCGCGAAACCGGCGTCAAACTGACCACCATGCTGAACGTATTCGGCTTGCAATAAGGGACGATGATGATCGAATTTACCCGCTGGCCGGAAGCGTTCGCGGCCCGCTATCGGCAAAAAGGCTACTGGCAGGATCTGCCATTAACTCAACTGATAACCCGTCATGCGGAAAACGACGCCCCGGCGATTATCGACGGCGACAAAAGCTACAGCTACCGTGAATTCAACCGCCTGGTGGATAACCTCGCTTCCTCGCTGCAGCGTCTTGGCCTGAAGCGCGGCGAAACGGCGCTGGTGCAGCTGGGCAACGTCGCGGAATTCTATATTACCTTTTTCGCGCTGCTGCGCATCGGCGTGGCGCCGGTCAACGCGCTGTTCAGCCACCAGCGTAGCGAGCTGAACGCCTACGCCGCGCAAATTGAACCCGCCTTACTGATTGCCGACCGCGCACATGCGCTGTTTGCCGATGATGATTTTCTTAACGCTTTTGTTGCGCAGCATCCGTCGGTACGCGTGGCGCTGCTGCTGAACGACGACGGCGAGCAGAGCCTGACGGCGGCCATCGAGCGCGCTGACGATAGTTTCGTTGCGCATCCGACACCTGCCGACGAAGTGGCTTTTTTCCAGCTTTCCGGCGGCAGTACCGGGACGCCGAAGCTCATCCCACGTACGCATAACGACTACGACTACAGCATTCGCCGCAGTAACGAGCTGTGCGGCGTAAGCGCCGAAACGCGCTATCTGAACGCGCTTCCCGCCGCCCACAACTACGCGATGAGCTCGCCGGGTTCATTAGGCGTGTTCCTCGCCGGCGGCGTGGTGGTGTTAGCGCACGACCCGAGCGCGACCCTCTGCTTCCCGCTGATAGAAAAGCACCAGATCAACCTGACCTCGCTGGTTCCCCCCGCGGTCAGCCTGTGGCTACAGGAGATCCATGACGCCGGCAGCAATGCTCAACTGCAATCGCTGCGGCTGCTGCAGGTGGGCGGAGCGCGCCTGTCCGCGACCCTCGCCGCGCGCATTCCGGCGGAAATTGGCTGCCAGCTGCAGCAGGTCTTCGGCATGGCGGAGGGGCTGGTGAACTATACCCGCCTCAACGACAGCCCCGAGCGCATTATCAATACCCAGGGCTGCCCGATGTGTCCTGATGACGAAGTGTGGGTGGCCGATGCGCAGGGTAATCCGCTGCCGCGCGGCGAAGTCGGGCGCCTGATGACCCGCGGGCCGTACACCTTCCGCGGGTACTACAAGAGCCCGCAGCATAATGCCGAAGCCTTTGATGCCGACGGCTTCTACTGTTCGGGCGATCTGATTTCGATCGATGAAGAGGGCTACATCACCGTGCAGGGGCGGGAAAAAGATCAGATCAACCGCGGCGGCGAGAAGATCGCGGCGGAAGAGATCGAAAACCTGCTGCTGCGTCATCCTGCGGCGATCCACGCGGCGCTGGTCAGCATGGAAGACAGCCTGCTGGGTGAGAAGAGCTGTGCGTATCTGGTGGTGAAGGAGCCTCTGCGCGCGGTAGCGGTGCGCCGCTTCCTGCGTGAACAAGGGGTCGCAGAATTTAAACTTCCGGACCGCGTGGAGTGCGTTGATGCGCTGCCGCTGACGCCGGTGGGTAAAGTCGATAAAAAACAATTACGTCAGTGGCTGGCTGAACGCAAGCTGGGCTGAAGGAGAAGACAGAATGGCAATCCCAAAATTACAGGCTTACGCGCTGCCGGAAGCCAGCGATATCCCGGCGAACAAAGTGAACTGGGCATTTGAGCCGTCCCGTGCCGCGCTGTTGATTCACGATATGCAGGAGTATTTCCTTAACTTCTGGGGCGAAAATAGCGCGATGATGGAGAAAGTGGTGGCCAACATCGCCGCCCTGCGCGAGTTCTGCAAACAGAACCATATTCCGGTTTTTTACACCGCCCAGCCGAAAGAGCAGAGCGATGAAGACCGCGCGCTGCTGAACGACATGTGGGGGCCTGGCCTGACCCGTTCGCCGGAGCAGCAGCAGGTGATTGCCGCGCTCGCGCCGGACGACAACGATACCGTGCTGGTGAAGTGGCGCTACAGCGCGTTTCATCGCTCGCCGCTGGAGGAGATGCTGAAAGAGGCGGGGCGCGACCAGCTGATCATCACCGGCGTGTATGCCCATATCGGCTGCATGACCACCGCGACCGATGCGTTTATGCGCGATATTAAGCCGTTCTTCGTTGCCGACGCGCTGGCCGATTTCAGCCGCGAGGAGCACCTGATGGCGCTCAACTACGTGGCGGGCCGCTCCGGTCGCGTGGTGATGACCGAAGAGCTGCTGCCGCTGCCGGCGTCAAAAGCGGCGCTGCGCGCGCTGGTGTTGCCGCTGCTGGATGAAAGCGACGAGCCGATGGACGATGAAAACCTGATCGATTACGGCCTCGACTCGGTGCGTATGATGGCGCTCGCCGCGCGCTGGCGTAAAGTGTACGGCGATATCGACTTCGTGGTGCTGGCGAAAAACCCGACTATCGACGCCTGGTGGGCGCTGCTGTCCCGCGAGGTGAAATAATGAACGGACTCGATTTTCACGGCCAGACCGTGTGGATCACTGGGGCGGGCAAGGGGATCGGCTACGCCACCGCCCTGGCGTTCGTTGAGGCCGGCGCGCAGGTAACCGGCTTTGATCTGGCGTTCGACGGTGAAAGCTATCCGTTCGCCACCGAGACGCTGGACGTCGCCGACGCGCGGCAGGTGGCGCAGGTATGTGGCCGCCTGCTGGCTGGCATTGAACGGCTGGATGTGCTGGTCAATGCCGCCGGCATTTTACGGATGGGGGCGACCGATGCGCTGAGCCAGGAAGACTGGCAGCAGACCTTCGCCGTCAACGTCGGCGGGGCGTTTAACCTGTTCCAGCAGACGATGGCGCAGTTTCGCCGCCAGAAAGGCGGGGCAATTGTGACGGTGGCCTCCGATGCTGCGCATACTCCGCGCATCGGCATGAGCGCCTACGGCGCGTCAAAGGCGGCGCTGAAGAGCCTGGCGCTGACCGTTGGCCTTGAGCTGGCGGGCAGCGGGGTACGCTGTAATCTGGTTTCTCCTGGCTCGACTGACACCGATATGCAGCGCACGCTGTGGGTCAGCGATGACGCTGAACAGCAGCGCATTCGCGGTTTCGGCGAGCAGTTTAAGCTGGGCATTCCGCTGGGCAAAATCGCCCGTCCGCAGGAGATTGCCAATACCATTCTGTTCCTCGCCTCCGTTCACGCCAGCCATATCACGCTGCAGGATATCGTGGTGGACGGCGGCTCGACGCTGGGGGCATAAATGGCCTGGAAACGTCAGCTGACGCTGGATGAACTCAACGCGACCAGCGTCAATACGATGGTGGCGCATCTGGGGATGGTGTATACCCGGCTGGAAGAGGGCGTGCTGGAGGCGGAAATGCCGGTCGATGCGCGAACCCATCAGCCGTTCGGGCTGCTACACGGCGGCGCCTCCGCGGCGCTGGCGGAAACCCTCGGTTCAATGGCCGGATGGTTGATGACCGAAGAGGGTCAGTGCGTGGTGGGGACCGAACTTAACGCCACCCATCACCGGGCGGTCTCCAGCGGCAAAGTGCGCGGCGAGTGCCGACCGCTACACCTGGGGCGTCAGGGGCAAAGCTGGGAAATTGTGGTGTTCGACGAACGGGGGCGCCGCTGCTGCACCTGCCGGCTGGGCACGGCGGTCCTCGGCTGAGGCATAGCCTGTTCCCGGGTGGCGCTGCGCTTACCCGGGCTACGGGTAACGCGCCGTCTGTGGTTCCGGACAACTCACCGTCATCTGCGGTGTGCTTCCCCGGTGGCGCTGCGCTGACCGGGCTACGGGTTCACCATCGTCTGCGGACCGGTAGCCCGGACAGGCGCGTCAAGCGCCGCCTCCGGGGAAGCAGGATGCGATGCAGTGACAGATTATCCCTCCCCGTTTTCATCCATTTTCCTGCCAGAAGTGATCTCGCTTGCAATGTGAGATAAATCCTTGCCGTCAGGCGACATCTGCAACGTTTCAAAGTTGTTAAAACTTCCATTGTGTTCTAGAAACAACTTGTAACATCCTGATTACCCTACCTGTGGAACACAATGATGAATAATTCAGGGAAATACCTCATCTGGACACTGCTCTCCGTTATCGGAGCCTTTGCCCTGGGCTATATCGCGCTAAACCGGGGTGAACAGATCAACGCGCTGTGGATTGTCGTCGCGGCAGTCTGCGTCTATCTGATCGCCTATCGCTTCTACGGCCTCTATATCGCCAAAAATGTACTGGCGGTCGACCCGACGCGCATGACCCCGGCGGTGCGTCACAACGACGGCCTCGACTATGTTCCAACCGACAAGAAGGTGCTGTTCGGCCACCATTTTGCCGCTATTGCCGGCGCGGGGCCGCTGGTTGGCCCGGTGCTGGCGGCGCAGATGGGCTACCTGCCGGGAATGATCTGGATCCTTGCGGGCGTGGTGCTGGCCGGGGCGGTACAGGACTTCATGGTGCTGTTCGTCTCCACCCGTCGCGACGGACGTTCGCTCGGCGAGCTGGTGAAAGAGGAGATGGGCCCGACCGCCGGCGTGCTGGCGCTGGTGGCCTGCTTTATGATCATGGTGATTATCCTCGCGGTACTGGCGATGATTGTGGTGAAAGCGCTGACCCACAGCCCGTGGGGGACTTACACCGTCGCCTTCACCATCCCGCTGGCGATTTTCATGGGGATCTATATTCGCTATCTGCGCCCCGGGCGCATTGGCGAAGTGTCGGTGATTGGCCTGGTGATGCTGGTGTTCGCCATTATTTCCGGCGGCTGGGTGGCGGAAAGCCCGACCTGGGCGCCGTGGTTTGATTATACCGGCGTGCAGCTCACCTGGATTCTAGTGGGCTACGGCTTTATCGCCGCCGTGCTGCCGGTCTGGCTGCTGCTGGCGCCGCGCGACTACCTCTCCACCTTCCTGAAAATCGGCACCATCGTCGGCCTGGCGATCGGTATCCTGATCATGCGTCCAACGCTGACGATGCCGGCGCTGACCAAATTTATCGATGGCACCGGCCCGGTGTGGAGCGGCAGCCTGTTCCCGTTCCTGTTTATCACCATCGCCTGCGGCGCGGTTTCCGGCTTCCATGCCCTGATCGCCTCCGGCACGACGCCGAAGATGCTGGCCAATGAAGGCCAGGCCTGCTTTATCGGCTACGGCGGCATGCTGATGGAGTCCTTCGTGGCGATTATGGCGCTGGTGGCGGCCTGTATTATCGACCCGGGCGTCTATTTCGCGATGAACAGCCCGATGGCGGTGCTGGCTCCGGCGGGCGTGACCGATGTGGTGGCGTCGGCGGCGCAGGTGGTGAGCAACTGGGGCTTTACCGTGACGCCGGATACCCTTAACCAGATCGCTCACGAAGTGGGAGAGCAGTCGATTATCTCCCGCGCGGGCGGCGCGCCGACGCTGGCGGTAGGCATGGCCTACATTCTGCACGGTTCGCTGGGCGGCCTGATGGATGTCTCCTTCTGGTATCACTTCGCCATTCTGTTCGAGGCGCTATTTATCCTGACCGCGGTGGATGCCGGTACGCGCGCGGCGCGCTTTATGCTGCAGGATTTGCTGGGGGTGATAAGCCCCGGGCTGAAGCAAACCAGCTCGCTGCCGGCGAACCTTCTCGCCACGGCGCTGTGCGTGCTGGCGTGGGGCTACTTCCTGCATCAGGGCGTAGTTGACCCGCTCGGCGGCATCAACACGCTGTGGCCGCTGTTTGGTATTGCTAACCAGATGCTGGCGGGGATGGCGCTGATGCTGTGCGCGGTGGTACTGTTTAAGATGAAGCGCCAGCGCTATGCATGGGTCGCGCTGCTGCCGACCTCATGGCTGCTGATTTGTACCCTGACCGCGGGCTGGCAGAAGTCGTTCAGCACCGACACCAAAGTCGGCTTCCTGGCGATTGCCAACAAGTTCCAGGCGATGATCGACAGCGGTAATATTCCGCCGCAGTACACCGAGTCGCAGCTGGCGCAGCTGGTGTTTAACAACCGTCTGGATGCCGGGCTGACCATCTTCTTTATGGTGGTGGTCGTGGTGCTGGCGCTGTTCTCGATTAAGACCGCGCTGGCGGCGCTGAAAGAGGACAAACCGACGGCGAAAGAGACCCCGTACCAGGCGATGCCTGCTGATGCTGATAGCCTGGTGACCCAGGCGAAACGCGCTCACTAAGCCATTACGTTATCGCCCCTCTTTGAGAGAAGGGGGGCGATTATGAGAGTTGAAAATGTTTGATACCCTTTCGAAAGCAGGAAAATATTTAGGCCAGGCGGCGAAAATGATGATCGGCGTACCGGATTACGACAACTACGTGGAGCACATCCGCGTGACCCACCCCGAACAAACGCCGATGACTTACGAAGAGTTTTTTCGCGAGCGTCAGGACGCGCGCTACGGCGGCAAAGGCGGCGCGAAGTGCTGCTAACCCTCTTTCGGCAAATACAGGCTGATCTGCTCCTGCGTACAGCCGTATATCGCCGCCAGCTTTTCGCGGGTGCGCTTTTGCGGGCGGGAGTCGATAGCTTCTAGCTGGGAAACCGCAGACTGGCTAATTCCGAGCTTATCGGCCACCTCCTGCTGCGACAGGCCGCGCAAAATGCGCCAGGCCGCCTGCAGGCTGACTTTCTCTTTATCCATGATGTCGCAGACGCTGTCAGGTAAGGGAATATCGTCGTATTCATCCGATTCGTAGGGGACGTCTTCCCACTCTTCCTCTTTTTCATCATCGTATTCCGCCATTTTCAGACGCATCTGGAAGTATTCGTTATAGGGGATCACCACATACTGCGGGTTGCCCTCGTCGTCCTTAATTAGTTGCACTGCCATAAGGCGTTGCCTCCTCGTGAAGATAGGTTGTTGAGGTTCTTCGTTTTATCGCTACGACATAGCAGCTTTCAGATAGCCCCTCAAACTGTGTGAAGATGATGCGATAATCACCGACACGCAATCGATAATGATCTTCGGATCCCGACTGCTTGAGTTTTTTAATGTCCGGAGCCGGCGCATTTTTATCATCCATGGTGCGTAGCTTTTCTTTGATTCTCTCCTGATAGCGGGAATCTATTGCGGCGAGCTGTTTTTCTGCGCTTTTCGACCAAAAAACGATCATCCTGACCTCCACTTTAAGTCAAAGCTCATTATAAGTAAATAATAAGATTATAAGTAAATTTAAATTATCTTATAGGAGACGATAATGCAGATTTTATGCGGAATAAAGACAGAAACATCCGCTTTGCGAGGCGGCTCGAAAGCGCCTCCGCCGGGCGGCAGAGGCGAATAAAACGGGGGATTAACCGGCGAAACGTTCGACTTTTTCAAACGCGGCGCGCAGGGTTTCGGCGTTCAGTTCAACCGGCAGAAAATGGATGGACTCTACCGGGCGCAGGGTATGGGTAATCACCTGATCCAGCTGTTCGCGGTTGTTGATATCCACCTCCAGCGCCGCCAGCGTGGTCGGCAGGTTAAAGCGCTGATACGCCTGCACCAGCTGCGCCAGCACCTCGTCCTGGCCGAGCAGGGCGCTCTGGACCAGAATGCCGTAGGCGACTTTGGTCCCGTGCAGATACTTCTCGGTCTGCGGCAGTACCGTCAGCCCGTTATGCACCGCGTGCGCGGCGGCGACGCGGGTATAGCGCTCGCCTAATCCCCCCACCATACCGCCGCCGGCGATAATCGCATCCACCACGTCGCGGAAGGCCTGGGTCAGCTCGCCGCGCTGTTGGTCAGCCAGCGCCGTTTCGCTGCTGTCCAGCAGTACATCGCGGATCGCCAGCGCGCCGTTGATGCCAAGGCGCACGGTGAGCGGCAGCGTCTCCGGCTGCGGAGCCAGCACCACCGCTTCATACCATTTCGCCAGCGTATCGCCGATGCCCGCCAGCAGGTATTCCGCCGGCGCGTTAAGAATAATGCGCGGCTCCACCAGCACCAGGAAGTTGGCGTCGTCGAAAATCTCAAACTGCAGCGCCTGACCGGCATCGTTATACCACACCGACAGCGGCGTCCACGCCGCGCAGGTGGCGGCGATGGTCGGGATGGCCACCACCGGCAGGCCGAGGCGGCGGGCCAGCGCCTTGGCGGTATCGAGCAGCGCGCCGCCGCCCACGCCAATCACCACCGACCGATCGTCGCCGGACGTGCGGGCCAGCTCGCTGACGTCGCTTTCGCTGCAGTGGCCTTTAAATACGATTTTTTTGGCGCCAGCAACGTTAAACGCTGCCGGCAGAAAAGCCTGCGCGCCTGCGATAGCCCGCTCGCCGTACACCCACACCGCGCGTGAAAGCTGTTCTTCGCTATAAAAATCCTGCAGCCGGGCAAGGCTGCCGGGATGGGAATAGTAGTTGGCGGGGCCGGGGACCACGCGGATATCGCTGTGACTCATCAATGCTGTCCTTGTGCTGTTTCGCTAACCCGATGTTATGTCTGGACATCCGGATGGCTAATATTATTTCGCTTTAACTTATGCCTTTTATGCATTTGTCAGTCAAGGGCGGCTATGAAAAATTCGTTAAATCAGAACATTAATCGACAGGGTGCAGGGGATGACCGGCAATCGCCTTGAGATGCAAAATATTAGCCTGGCCTTTTCCGGCTTTCGGGCGCTGAGCAACGTGTCTTTTACCCTGAAGGGGGGCTCGGTGCACGCGCTCACCGGCGCCAACGGCGCGGGTAAGTCAACGCTCATGGCGGTGCTGTGCGGCACGCACGCCCATTACGAAGGCGAAGTAGTGATTAACAATCAGCCGGTCAGCATTCGCTCGCCGCGCGACGCCAAACAGCTGGGGATTCACCTGGTGCAGCAGGAGGTTGACGTCGCGCTGGTCCCGGGCCTGAGCATCGCGGAAAACATCATGCTCGACAGGCTGGCTGAACCGGGGCTGGCTTTTCGCTGGGGACGGCTGCGCCAGCTGGCGCGCGAGGCCCTGGCCCAGCTTGACGTCAGCCTCGACGTACGTCGCTCCATCGACGGCTGCACGCTGGCGGAAAAACAGCAAATTCTGCTGGCCCGCGCGCTGTCGCATCACTGCCGCTTTCTTATCCTTGATGAACCGACCGCGCCGCTGGATCAACACGAAAGCGAGCGCCTGTTTGCGGTGGTTCGCCGCCTGCAGCTTCAGGGCATAGGCATCGTGTTTATCTCGCACCGCATTCATGAATTAAACGCGGTTTGCGACACCCTGACGGTGCTGCGCGACGGTCGTCTGATTGAGAGCGGGCCGATGGCCGATCTGAGCGGCGAGCAGATCGTCGAAAAGATGCTCGGCCATGAGCTGAGCGATATCTTCCCGCCGAAGCGGCCGCCGCATAGCGATGAGGTGCTGTTACAGGTTGAAGGGCTGCACGACGAAGGGCTGCTGCAGGATATCTCGCTGCGCCTGCGCAAGGGGGAGATTCTGGGGATCGCCGGGCTGGCGGGGGCCGGCAAAACCGAGCTGTGCAAGGCGCTGTTTGGCGCCAGCAAAAGCCGGTTGACGCGCGGCGAGCTGAACAGCCAGCCGTGGCGACCGCGCGACCCGGCGGATTCGGTGGCGCGCGGTCTGGCGCTGGTGCCGGAAGAGCGGCGCAAGGAGGGTATTTTTATCGAAGAGCCGGTGGCGATGAACCTGGCGGTTAGCGCCGACAGCAGCTTCTCTCGCTGGAGCCTGTTTGGCCATCGTCAGGCCTGGCGCTGGGCGGAAGAAGTGATCGCCCGGGTGGGGATACGGACATCGGGTCCGGCGCAAACCTTGCGCCGTCTCTCCGGCGGCAATCAGCAAAAGGTGGCGATTGGCAAATGGCTGCGCGGCAACGCCAATGTCCTGATTTTCGATGAGCCGACCAAAGGGGTCGATGTCAAAGCCAAAACGGATCTTTTCAACGTGATTGACGGCCTGGCGCGGGAAGGTAAAGGGGTGATTTACGCCTCGGGCGAATTCTCCGAGCTGGTCGGGCTGTGCGATCGCATCTGCGTGCTGTGGGACGGGCGCATCGTGGCGGAAATTCCGGGCGCAGAGGCCCGGGAAGAGAACATTCTTTATTACTCCACCGGAGGAGCAGCAGCGTGAGTAAAGCCCTGGCAGTGAACGCGACGGTATCGGGCCGTCAGCGATTTTTCGATTTTCTCTACAAATGGGGCATGTTGCTGACCGTCGTCCTGCTGATCGCCGTTTTTGGCCTCGCGTCGGACAACTTCCTCGACCCGTTTAACATCATCAACATCCTGCGCTCCATCGCCATCGTGACGGTGATCGCCATCGGCGTGTCGATATCGCTGACCATCGGCGGCTTCGATTTGTCCGTAGGCTCCACCGCCTCGCTGGCCAATGCGCTGGTGATTTCGCTGTTTGTCTGGCACGGCTTCGGCACCACCGAGGCGATTGTTGTCACCCTGGCGCTCTGTACCTTAGTGGGGCTGTTTAACGCGTTTCTTATCGTGATCCTGCGTATTCCCGACATGCTGGCGACGCTTGCCAGCCTGTTCGTGATTCAGGGCGTGGCGATGACCTACAGCTACGGCGGGTCAATTACCGAAAATATGGTGCTGCCGAGCGGCGATATGGCGGAAGGTGCGATCCCGGCGGCGTTCGGTTCGCTGGGGCAGGTGCCGACGATAGTGATCATTATGCTGGTGGTGACCGTTATCGCTCAGCTGGCGCTCTCTTTTACCACCCACGGGCGGCGGATGTACGCCATCGGCGGCAACCCGGAAGCGGCGCGCCTCTCCGGCCTGCGGATCACCCGTTATAAGGTGGCGGCATACGTGATCGCCTCCTTGCTGGCGGGGCTCGGCGGCATTTTGCTGGCTTCGCGTATCGGCTCGTCGCAGGTGAACGCCGGCGGCGGCTACCTGATGGATGCGGTGGCGGCGGCGTGGATTGGCTTCTCGCTGGCCGGTTCAGGTAAACCGAACGCGCTCGGTACGCTAGTGGGGGCGGTGATTCTGGGCGTGCTCTCCAACGGCCTGGTGATGCTCTCGGTGCCGTACTACGCAATGGACATTATTAAAGGGCTGGTGCTGGCTGGCGCGCTCGCACTGACCTATTTTCAGCGCCGCACCTAATATTTTACAGGGTAAACACTATGAAAAAGATAACGTTTTCACTCATCGCACTGGGGTTGTTCAACGCTGCGGCGGCCTTTGCTGAAACCCCGACGCCGCTTCCGGCGGCGATTGCCGAACATAGCGGGCCGATTCGCATCGCGGTGATCCGCAATCTGGGCTCCGACGATAACACCACCCAGTTTGTCTCCGGGGCGATCCAGGAGGGGAAAAAGCTTGGGTTTAAAATCAGCACCTTCCTCAGCAACGGTGATGACGCCAAATTCCAGGACTTTGTTAACCAGGCGATTAGCCAGAAATACGACGGCATTATTCTTTCTCAGGGACGCGACCCCTACGCCACCGCGCTGGTGAAAAAAGCGGTGGACGCCGGGATCAAAGTATCGGTCTTCGATACCGCGGTAAACGGCGAGATCCCGGGCGTTACCGTTACCCAGCAGGATGACGCTTCGCTGACCGAACTCTCCTTTGGCCAACTGGTAAAAGATTTCAACGGCAAAGCCAATATCGTCAAACTGTGGGTCGCGGGTTTCCCGCCGATGGAGCGTCGCCAGGCGGCCTACCAGACGCTGCTTAAACAAAATCCCGGCATCAAAGAGCTGGAATCCATCGGCGCGGTCTCTTCCGACGTGCAGGGCGATACCGCCAACAAGGTCGGCGCGATCCTGGCGAAATATCCGAAAGGCAAAATTGATGCTATCTGGGGAACCTGGGACGCCTTCAGCCAGGGCGCGTATAAAGCGTTGAAAGAGAACGGCCGCACCGAGATCAAACTCTACAGCATCGATATTTCCAACCAGGATCTGCAGCTGATGCGCGAATCCGGCAGCCCGTGGAAGGTGAGCGTGGCGGTGGATCCGAAGCTTATCGGCGCCACCAACGTGCGCCTGATCGCCAATAAGATTGCCGGGGAACCGACGCCTGCGACCTACGACTTTAAAGCGGCGGCGATCCCGCAGGCGCTGCTGGCGGCGCAGCCGGGGGCGGTGAACGTCGCCTCGCTGGGTAAAATTATCCCGGGCTGGGGCCAGACCGAAGACTTTATCGCCCCGTGGTTCGCTACCCTGGAAGCGAAAAACAAATGAGTGTTTTGCCCACACCAGAATACAGCCGCAATATGCGGCTGATCGGGCATAGCGATCAGGGGGGACGCCCGGACGGCGTCCAGCTGATGGTCCATCGTGGTTTTGCCTATATCGGCCATATGGTCTCACAGGGCTTTTCCGTGGTGGACGTGCGCGACCCGAAAAATCCCCGAACGGTCAATTACATCGCCGCGCCGCCCGGTACCTGGAACGTTCATTTACAGGCGCACGACGATCTGCTGCTGGTGATCAACGCCCGGGATCTGTTCGCCGATGCCCGCTTTGCCGACGAAAAGGTTTACTACACCCGTTCGGTGGGCGAGACGGTCAGCGACGTGCAGGATAAGGGCTGGAGCGCCGGGCTGCGGATTTTTGATATTTCGGTTGCGGATAAACCGCGTGAAATCAGCTTCCTGTCGCTTAACGGCATCGGCATTCACCGCATCTGGTACGTCGGCGGACGCTGGGCCTACGTTTCCGCGCTGATCGACGGCTTTAGCGACTATATTTTCCTGACTATCGACCTGGCCGACCCGCGTAAGCCGGAAGTCGCCGGGCGCTGGTGGCTGCCGGGAATGAACCAGGCGGCGGGGGAAACGCCGCAGTGGCCGGAAGGTAAGCGCTATGCGCTGCATCATGCGATTATCGCCGGCGACACCGCCTACGGTAGCTGGCGCGACGGCGGCCTGACGCTGCTCGATGTGCAGGACCGCGCGCAGCCGAAGCTGATTAGCCACCGTAACTGGAGTCCGCCATTTGGCGGCGGTACCCACACCGCGCTGCCGCTTCCGGACCGGGAGCTGCTGGTGGTGCTCGATGAGGCGGTATTGGATAACCAGCAGGACGGCGAGAAGCTGATCTGGCTGTTCGACATTCGCGAACCGACGAATCCGGTGAGTATCGCCACTTTCCCGCAGCCGGATGAAGCTGACTACGTGGCGAAAGGGGCGCACTTTGGCCCGCATAACCTGCATGAGAATCGCCCCGGCAGCTTTGTCAGCTCAACGCTGATTTTCGCCACTTATCAGAACGCGGGCGTTCGCGCTTACGATATCTCCAACCCTTATCGACCGGTGGAAACCGGGGCGCTGGTGCCCGCCGCGCCGGCGAAGATGATGGATACCCGGCCCGGTCGTCCGCGGGTGATCCAGTCCTGCGACGTGTTCGTTGACGCGCAGGGCATAATCTACAGCACCGACTATAACGGCGGGCTGTCGGTGATTGAGTATCTGGGGTAGGGGATGGTGGGTTGTTGCTTCCCGGCTCGCGGCGTAAACGCCTTAGCCGGGCTACCGGATCACAGACGGTGGTGAACCCGTAGCCCGGCTAAGCGCAGCGCGAGCCGGGAACGACAGGATAGAGAATTCAACCGTACTGACGAATTCGCGCAATCAGTTCTTCGACATTATCGAGACGGTCGGCAATAAGAATAAGCGCTTTACCCAGCGTGATGGCGTGGCGCAGGCATTCATGGCGCATGGCTTCGTCCTGGATAGTATCGATATCCGCCACGTGCGACAGTCCGACGCTGCGGCGAATCAGCTCGGTGCCGCAGAAGCCCACCGCGTCGGCCCAGACTTTCTTCAGAAACGCGGAGGCATAGCCGGGCCAGGCCAGCGCGGCATCGCGGGATTTCTCCGCCGCCAGCGCCTGAAAACGCTCGGCGAAGGTGGTCCAGAACTGCTGGATATCGCTGAGGCGCTGTTCGCGAGCGGCGGCGGCATCGCGAATCCCCAGATGGCCTGGCAGACCGCAGTAGTTGAGCAGCAGGTTGCCGATGGCGGTACCGATATCGAAGCCTATCGGGCCGAAAAAGCCGAACTCGGCGTCGATGGCCTTAAAGCTGCCCTCGGCGACGAAAATCGAGCCGCTGTGGATATCGCCATGCAGCAGCGCTTCGGCATGGGAGAAGAAGCGGTGCTTGAGCGCGGCCACCGCCAACTTCAGCTGCGTATCGTCGCGCAGGGCGGCGACGTCGGCCTCCAGCGCGGCTGGATAGCTGTTGCGCTCGTGAACCTGATACGGGTCGTTAAAGAACAGGTCCTCGGTGATTTCGCACATCTCGGGGTTAATAAACTGCGCCACCTGGGCCTTTTTCTCGTGAGGATGCAGATAAAAGTCGCTGGTGTGGAACAGCGCCTGGGCCAGGTATTCCCCCAGTTGGCCGGCGGCGCGCGGGTAATAAACGTTGTTAATCAGCTCGCCGCGCCAGATGCGGTGATCGGAGAGGTCTTCCATCACCATTACCGCCAGCTCGGGGTCGAAATGCACAATCTGCACCGTATGCTGCGGGCAGTGCTGATAGTGAGCCACCAGGGTTTGCGCCTCAAGGCGCGCGCGGTCAAGGGTCAGCGGCCAGGATTCACCCACGCAGCGCACGTAGGGCAGCGCCTGCTTGACGATGATCCGGCTCACGCCCTCGGTATCGAAAATTTTAAATACCAGGTTGAGGTTACCATCGCCCACTTCCTGCGCGGACACCAGTTCTGACGGGTTTTCGATACCGCCAAATTGTTGGGCGTAAGCCACCGCATCGCTGGCCGTGAAAGTATGGTATTGCGACATTGCCTCGATCCTCAAAATTCTGATTAAGCCGTTCAGACGTCTATACTTCTGGATTCCATCCTGACACAATGTGATACAACAACGCAACAGGGATTTAACTAAATGCAGACACTACAGACCACCAGCCTGCGGGTAAGCGAAAATCAGCTCTTTATTCTTGACCAGCAGGCCTTACCGCAGGAAAAACGCTGGCTGGCGGCGGATAACGTGGCGCTGCTGGTGGAGCATATTCACGCCCTGCGGGTGCGCGGCGCGCCGCTGATTGGCCTGTCGGCGAGCCTGCTGCTGGCGCTGCTGGCGCAGCGTGGTCTGACCCGCGATGAGCTGTCTCAGGCGCTGGAAACGCTGCGCGCCGCGCGGCCGACGGCGGTAAACCTGATGAATAATCTGGACCGCATGAAGCTGGCGCTGGCGGAGGAGCGCTATCCGCAGGCGCTGGAAGCGGAGGCGCTGCGCCTGATCGCAGAAGATAAACAGCTTTGCGCCAGCATTGCCGAGGCGGGCAGCGCGCTGGTGACGCCGGGCAGCCGCCTGTTGACCCACTGCAATACCGGCGGTCTGGCGACGGCGGGCGTCGGCACCGCGCTGGGGGTGATTGCGCTGGCGCATCAGCAGGGAAACGTGGCCAACGTCTGGGTGGATGAAACGCGCCCGCTGTTACAGGGCGGACGTTTGACCGCCTGGGAGCTGGGTGAGCTGGGCGTGCCGTACCGGTTGATTACCGATTCGATGGCCGCCAGCCTGATGGCGCAGGGCCAGGTCGACGCGGTTTGGGTGGGCGCTGACCGTATTGCCGCCAACGGCGACGTAGCCAATAAAATCGGCACCTATTCGCTGGCGGTGCTGGCGAAGTATCATCAGATCCCGTTTTACGTGGCCGCGCCGCAGACCACCCTGGACCGCCATTGCCCGAACGGCGCGGCGATTCCGATTGAGCAGCGGGCGGCCGCCGAAGTGACCGGCGTCGCCGGCAGCTTTGGCGCGGTACAGTGGGCGCCGAAAGAGGCCGCGGTTTACAATCCCGCGTTCGACGTCACGCCCGCATCGTTAATCAGCGGCTGGGTGCTGGATAGCGGCGTGGTGACCCCGGAGCAGGTCGCCGCCGGGGCGTTCAAGCCAGAAAAGGCCTGAACCTGAGCGAAAAAGGCGAAGCGATCTCCCTCGCTTCGCCTTCAACTTATGGCAGCACCATCTCTACCGCCGGAGCGGACTGCCGGTCGATATGCTTGCCGAGCGCCGTCAGCGCAGCCTGGTAAGGGCACAGCGTTCCGACGTTGGTGGTCTGGCAGCCCGCCTGACGCCACTCCTGGCGCAGCATCGGATGCTGATTATCCGGCGTTTGCAGGCGGCGTAAATCGTCCAGACTTTGCGCCTGGAAGTAGACGCGCAGGTAGCGTTTCCCGCTGTGGGTATCGCGCCAGCGCTCGAGGACCAGGCTGCTGCCCGGCGGGATGTTGCCGCGGCTGTACCCCGGCAGCTGCCAGCTAAAATCCATCAGCGTACGCACCATGGCGATATTGGTATCGTGCGCCACCAGCAGCAGCCAACGCACGTTCGGTGCGGCGCCTTCTTGTACCCCTTCCAGCATCGCGTTGAGCAGAATCGAGCCGCGTTTTTGCGCGCTATAAAACACGTCGTTGCTCAGATCGTAGTTTTCCGTCAGCAGCGGCAGTAGGGCGGTGATCTGGCTGGGGCGGGTAATATGGCCCCACGCCAGCTGGCTGAGGGGCAGGTTTTCGCTCCACCCCAGGCGCAGCGTCTCGACCATATTGGCCATTACGCTCAGACCGCTAATCGACGTTTTGCCGCTTTTGCTCTGCTCCACCTGCCATGGTAGATCAAACACCGGGCAGGGCTTGTCGGATACGCAGACCGCGTTTTTCAGCAGCTGAATGGCCGGGGCCAGCGCCTGCCGACGCTGGGCCAGATCGCCGGCCTTCTTCTTCACTTCCGCCAGCTGGCGGGCGGGATCGGGTTGCGTGGCGGCAAATTTATCGGTCTGAAACAGCGGGTCGGCGTCGCCGCTGACGTGATGAATCACCACGCCGCAGCCGGGAAATGCGCCGTCCACCAGCGCCTGGGCGGTGGCCCGCGTGCGCTGCAGGGGGCTGGCGCGAACGTAAATCTCCCCGTTCGCCGGACAGCCCGCTGTCAGCAGACCGAGCTGGCGATAGCGCGCGCCTTCATCGCGCCCTTTATTGACGACGGCGGCATAGCCGTGGCCGGTGAGCTCACCGTCGCGGGTGGTCCACTGCGTCCACGGGCGCTGGGTCGCGGCTTCGATGGCCTCCCGGTTGCCCTCCGTCGGCGGACGAATGCCGTGGCGGCTGAGTTCAACCACCTTTTCCAGCGCAAACTGCGCGGCGGCGTGCCCCGGCGCGGCCAGCAGCGGCAGGGCGCAGGCGAGCAGCAGACGTAGCAAAACCTGATGTCGTACAGGCATCATAAAATATTCCTTATCGGTTAAAGAGTTATGATGAGAATGAGGTCTGACGTTCTATCGCGTGTCGCCTGGCGACAATCGCAGCGGTGGTAAAACAGAATAGCGCGGACACGAGGCCGGTGCCTACCCAAAACAGCGACAGCGTACTGAAGTCATACAGCGTTTTGCCGTTTTCGATCATCGAGGTTTTATCGATGATGATGCCGGTGAGAAACTCGCCGAGTCCCGCCCCCGCGTAGCTGGCGATACCGATAGTGCCGAGCGCGGCGCCCGCCGCTTTACGCGATGAAATATCGACGGCGATCAATCCGCCGAGGAAGCAGGTCAACGCCCCGATGGTGGCACCGAAGATAATCATCGCCAGAATATCGGTGTAGTAGCCGTGCGGCGACCAGAGCATCAGCGCGAAGCCGGCGGTGTTGAGCAGGCTGATAAAGCCGGCCATCACGCTGCGGTTGCGCGGGAAGAAGCGGTCGGAGAGCATCCCGGCGATAATGGTTCCGGCGATACCCGCGATGGCGTTGACCCCGATAATCCCGGAAGCCTCGAGGGTAGAATAGGCTTTATCCTGTTCGAGGAAGAAAATTCCCCATGAGTTCACCGCGTAGCGGTCGATATACATAAACGCCGAGGCCAGCGCCAGCGTCCACAGGGCCGGGTTGCGCAGCGCCAGCAGCTGGTTCTTAAACACCGAGCCGCGGGCTTCCGTCTCTTCCAGCGGTTCGTCGCGAATCACGTTGATTGACGGGAAGCCGCAGCTTTGCGGCGAGTCGCGCATAAACAACAGCATCAGCACCACCCCGGCGGCGCCGAGCGCGGCGGTCGACAGGTAGCCCATTTGCCAGCCGAACCCGGCAATCACCGCCGCGATCACCATATAGGTCATCGCTTCGCCGATGTTATGCGCCGTCGACCAGATGGCGTAAAAGGTGCCTCGTTCTTTACAGCCGTACCAGCGCGCCAGCGATACCACGCAGGGGCCGACGCCCATCGACTGCGCCCAGCCGTTGATCCCCCAGAAGATAGCCAGCAGCATGGCGTTGCTGGTCATCCCCATCATCAGGTTCATCCCGGCGCTCAGCAGCAGCCCGAGACTCATATAGCGCACCACGTTGGCATGATCGGCGATAAAGCCGTTGACCAGCTTGCCGATGGCGTAGCTGAAAAACAGCGTTGAGCCGATCATGCCCAGCTCCGTCGGGGTAATGCCGAGCTCCACCAGCGCGCTTTTGGCGACGGTGAACGACAGCCGGCAAACGTAGAAGGTGACGTACGCCAGGGTCATGGTAATAAAGGTTTGCCAGCGCACGCTGCGAAAGCGCTGTTCATCGAACTCTCCGCCCGCTTTGGGCGGCGAAGCGCGAAAAAATGCGATAATTCTTCCAGACATAATGGTATCTCCGAAGGTCGGAGGCCTGACTGATTAGTGTGGTTCGTCCGTGAGGTTTATCGTCGTTGTGTAGAGTACATAATCAGATAAAGCCTGACCCGATACGGTTAAGGTAATGGGTGACAAAGCATGTTTTTTAATTGTGGGTAGAGCGTCTTGCTGGCCAGCAGCAGCGGGTTGCCGTGACGAATCCCGTCGTTTGTCAGATAGTCATTGCTGAGGCCGCCCGCTTCGCGCATCAGCACCAGCCCCGGCAGCCCGTCCCACGGGTTCATATGCGGTTCGTAGTAGCCGATAAGCCTGCCCGCCGCCGCCCAGGCGCTCATCAGCGCCCCGGAGCCGTTGCGGATAAACATCCCGCCGTCGCTCAGCAGCGCATCAAGGAAGGGCAGAAAGACCGCAGGCGTCACGCGGTGCGAGGTGCCGACGCCCATCACCCCCTCTTTGACCGTCGCCGCCGGATGTGGCGCGATGGGCGCATCGTTAAGCCATGCGCCCTGGCCTTTCAGGGCGTGGAACAGCTCGCGATGGTTGGGGTCGTACACCACGCCGATAACCGGTTCGCCGTCGGCAAGGATGGCCAGCGACAGGCACCAGGTGTGCAGGCCGTTGAGAAAACAGCTGGTGCCGTCGATGGGATCGACAACCCACAGCACGCGCGCGTCCGGCATCTGCGTCCCGCTCTCCTCGCCGAGAAAACCGTCCTGCGGGAAGGCGTCCATAATGCGCTGCTTAACAAACGCTTCGACCCGCTTATCGGCGACGCTGACCACGTCCTGCAGGTCGTCGCCTTTATGATCCACCGCCAGCCGGTCGCGCTGTTGATAGTATTCGAACGCCAGCTCAGCGCCGGCTTTCGCCAGCTCGCAGGCTAAACGGTAGCGGGCCTGCAGTTCATTTGATTCCAGTGATTTCATCATAACTCCCTATTTTGCACACGTGTGCAAATTGCCTGAAAAAAACAGCCCCGAAGGGCAAAATGAGTGTGGATGGATTAAAAAAATTATTCTGTGATCGCTCCGGCATAAAATGAATTTTTCATTTCGCGCTTTGACGAACGATCAGTTTCACCGGTACTTCACGGTGGCGTGACGGCAGGCTGAATTTGGCGATCCTCGTCACCAGCAGATCCACCGCATGGTGGGCGAGCAGGGCGGTATTCTGCTGCACGGTGGTCAGCTGATAGGGCTGCCAGTCCGCCTGCGGGATATCGTCGAAGCCGATAATCGCGGGCAGCGAAGCCGTGGGATTGTCCGCCCGCAGGCCGTCCAGCGCGCCGAGCGCCAGCATATCGGTGGCGCAGAACAGCGCCTGCAGCCGCGGATGCGCGGCGAGCAGCTGCCTGGCGGCGGCAAACCCCGCCTGATAGCCGGCGCTGTCGCAGAAGTGCGCGGCAACTTCCGTGCCCTGGGTGTGGGCGACAAACGCTTCGTAACGCTGGCGGGTGCTGAAGTTATCCAGGCTTTCGCCGATAAACCCGGCCTGTCGCCACTGGCGCTGGGCAAACAGCTCGGCCACCAGTTTCGCCCCCTGCGCGTTGTCGCTGCACACGCGGTCGCAGCCGGCCAGCTCGGCGTGGCGGTTGATAAGGGTCACCGGGATTTTTCGCTCCAGATACTCCTCCGCCAGCGACAGCGGCGGCGCCCCGGAGGTGATAATGACCCCCGCGACGTGATAGCTCAGCAGCTGCCTGAGCGACGGGGCGAGCTGCTGCGGATCGTCGGCGTTCATCAGCAGCGGCATAAAACCGTTGAGCGCCAGCTGGTGGACCAGCGGCGACAGCAGCTTGCTGCGGAACGGGTTATCAAACCCGGCGGTGACGATGCCGATAAAGTTGCTGCTGCCGGTGTTCATCGTGCGGGCGATGATATTCACCTGATAGCCCAGGGTTTCCGCCGCGGCGAGGACCTTCTGGCGGGTTTTTTCCGCCACCGATGCGCCGGGCGTAAAGGTACGGGAAACCGCGGAACGGGAGACGCCAGCGAGCCGGGCAACGTCCTCTGCCTTAATCCATTTTTTTTCGCTCATAGTATCAGGGTACGGGTTGTTCTCAGTGAGCCCGCGCCGACGCTGGAGCCCAAGGCCGGCACGGAAAAAGTAGTAAGAAGGTACCACATAAATCCGTGCGCGAGCAGCGGGTTGACGCGGGATGCGCGCCGCGTCAACGTCAGGCTTATGCCGGGTAGCGAATCTGCTCAGCCTGGCGCTGCAAAATAACTTTGCCATGTCGAATGGAGGTCAGCACTTTGGCCTGGCGGCGCAGCGCGTCATAGTCGTCTTGCGCATCGAGGATCAGCAGGTTCGCCGGGCGTCCTTCGGCAATGCCGTAGTTGTCGCCGAGGCACAGGGTGCGGGCGCTGTTCTCGGTAATCAGATCGAGGCAGCGCTGCAAATCTTCGTATCCCAGCATATGGCAGATATGCAGCCCGGCGTCGAGGATACGCATGATGTTGCCGTTGCCCAGCGGATACCACGGGTCCTGAATGGAGTCCTGAGCGAAGCAGACGTTGATCCCGGCGCGGTCCAGCTCCGCCACCCGCGTCACGCCGCGGCGTTTCGGCCAGCTGTCGAAGCGCCCCTGCAGATGAATGCTTTCGGTCGGGCAGGAGATAAAGTTAATGCCCGAGGCTTTGAGCAGGCGGAACAGCTTCGAGCAGTAGGCATTGTCGTAGGAGCCCATGGCGCAGGTATGGCTGGCGGTGACCTGCGCGCCCATGCCGCGCACCCGGGCCTCTTCCGCCAGCACCTCCAGAAAGCGCGACTGCGGGTCGTCGGTTTCATCGCAGTGTACGTCCACCAGGCAGCCGTGGCGCTCGGCCAGATCCATCAGAAAAACCAGCGAGCTGACGCCCTTATCGCGGGTGTTTTCGTAGTGTGGAATGCCGCCCACCACGTCGGCGCCCATTTCGATGGCGCGGGTCATCAGTTCGCGTCCGCCGGGGAAGGACTCAATGCCCTCCTGCGGGAAGGCGACGATCTGCAGATCGATAAGATGGGCCGCCTCTTTTTTCACCCTCAGCATCGCCTCAAGCGCGGTCAGGGAAGGGTCGGTGACATCAATGTGGGTACGCACGTGCTGCACGCCGTTGTCGCGCAGCATGCCGATGGTTTTCAGCGCCCGCTGGCGCGTATCTTCGACGGTGACGCTCGCTTTGCGCTGGCTCCAGCGGGCGATACCCTCAAACAGGGTGCCGCTCATATTCCACTCCGGCTCGCCCGCCGTCAGGGTGGCGTCAAGATGGATATGCGGCTCGACGAATGGCGGGATAACCAGCTTTTGTTGGGCATCGATATCGCTGGCGCCAGCCGTCTGCGCCGCGGCCTGCGCGCTGATGCTTTTAATCACGCCGTCCTGTAAGTCGAGGGTATAGAGCGCTTCTTGATGGCGCAGGCGCGCGTTGATAATTTTCATGGTTGTTCCCGTAAATGGTTTTGCGACATACGCCAGATCGCTAAGGCGACCGAGGCGTTGAGATGAAATTGCGGATGGCTGACCGGATAGCCGGTCAGCTTTTCAATACGTTGAATACGCTGATGCAGCGTGTTGCGGTGAATGCCCAGCCGCTCGGCGGCCCTGACCACGTTGCCGCTCTCCTGAAGCAGCGTTTCCAGCGTCTCCAGCAGCAGCCAGGGGCTTTTGCGATCCGGCTCAACCAGGCAGCCGAGGGTGTCGTGCATAAAATCGCTCAGCAGGGCGGGGTCGCTAACGGCGGAGAGCAGCTTGATAAACCCCAGCTGCTGGTAGTCGCTGATGCGCTGGGCCGGACGCAGGTTATCGCTGAGGTCCAGCGCCTGGCGCGCCTGCGACAGCGCGCGCTGATATCCCTGCAGCTGCTGTACCGGCGCCGAAAGGCCGCACAGCAGCGAAAGCCCGTCTTCGCTCTCCGCCAGCGCAATCAGCCACGCCTGGAGCCAGGTTTTCTGCTGATAAAACTCGCCGTCTTCATCCGGGAGGAGGAAGAGAAACATATTGCTGCGTTCGACCAGAGGGTAGGGATTGCCCTGCTGATTGAGCTGTTGCTGCAGACGCTGGCGCACGGTGCGGCGGGCCTGCTGCAGCCAGGCTTCGGCCTGCTCCGGCGGAAACTGGCGAAACAGACGCGGTATCCCCTCAAGGCGCAGCGCCGCCACCCGCAGCGGGCGGGTAAAATCCAACTGCTGGTGGAGCGCGCGCTGATGCAGAATTTGCAGGTCGGGATAGTCGCCGGTTAACAGCTGCAGCAGAATATCGCGCTGCGATTGCAGGGCGTTTTCGCTGCGCACCAGCGCGGTACCGATGCGTTCGGTCACGATCACCATCTTCAGCAGATAGGGCTGTTCGATTAGCGGAATGCCCAGCGCGTCGGCCAGCGCGATCAGGCGCGGCGGGATCGCCTGAATAAAGACGTCGCCGGTGAGGATCACCATGCCGGCGATCCCGCGCTGCTTGCCCTCCATCAGCAAATGGATCAGGTTGTCTTCATCGCGGGGATGGTTGATCCCGGTGATAAACACCAGCTCCCCGCCCATGATCCATTCGGCGATATTTTCATTTTCCGCCACGTAGTACCAGCGAACCGCCAGCTGCAGCCCCTGTTTACCGGCGCGCAGGCGCATGGCGGAGAGCCCCTCCAGGGCGAGGATTTCGCCGACCGTCAGGCTCATGGCTACTGCTCCGCGACCGAATCAGCGGCGGGCTGGCGTTTACTCAGGCGAGTCAGCGCGATATAGGCCAGCGCGGACACGCTAATGCCAACCAGCGGGGCGATCCACGGCGACAGGTAAGCCACCACCGCGCCCACGGCGTAGGCGCCCAGCCCCAGCCAGTTAAAACGCGGCAAACGGGCGGTGTGCAGCAGCGGATAGCGGCCGCCGCGATAAAACCAGTAGTCGGCGAGGATAACGCCGCCGATGGGCGGAATGATGCTGCCCAGCAGCACCAGGAAAGGGATCAGCATTTCATACATACCGCCAATGGCCAGCAGAATGCCGACGCCGGCGGCGACCACGGTCAGGGTGCGGCGACGCTCGCTGCGCAGCAGATGACAGGCGGCGGCCGAGACGTTATAGATCGTCGGCCCCTGAATCGTCAGCAGGTTGAGGCACAGCATCACCACCGCGGCGACCGACAGCCCCTGCAAAATCAGCACTTCCACGATATCGGCCTGCTGGTAAACGACGGCGCACCAGGCGCCGGCGATAATCATCAGCCCGTTGCCGATCAGGAAGCTGCTCATGCTGGCGACGATGGCGGTACGGCTGGAGTTGGCCAGCCGCGTCCAGTTGGTCGCCTGGGTCGCGCCGCTGGCAAAGGTGCCGAATACCATGGTGATGGCCGCCGACCAGGTCATGGTTTCGCCCGGTTCGATTTGGGTCATCGCCTGCCAGCCGCCGGCATGATGGGCGGCGAGATACATCGACACCACCAGCAGAATAAACATCAGCGGTACCGACACGCGCGACAGCGCATCCAGCCCCTTATAGCCCACCAGCGCGGTGACGCAGAACAGGATGCCGAACAGGATCATCAGCGGAATGGTCGTCGCCTCAGGCAGGGCGAGGATTTTGACCAGCGAGATGGCGACCGTCGCGGTGCCCCAGGCGTACCAGCCCAGCTCGGCGAAGCCGAGAATAAAATCGGCGAGCTTGCTGCCGATTTCACCGAAGCAAAAACGGCCCATCAGCACGGTATTCAGCCCGCTGCGCGCGGCGATCCAGCCGAGCGACGCGGCGTACAGGGCCAGCAAAAAGTTACCGATTACCGCAATCCACAGCAGGTTAACGATGGAGAAAGAGACGCCAAGCTTGCCGCCCGCGAACATGGTGCCGGTAAAAAAGGTAAAGCTGAACAGAACCATCGAGATGGAAAATACGCCTTTACGCCCGGAGGCGGGCGCTTCGACGAGCGGAAAATCATTGCTGTTTGACATGGTGGAACCTCTGAGTGGCTATCCGAAAAGCGATCACTGAGGGGTAGCAAGAGGTGTGCCAGAAAAAGCGGGGCAGGGGTAACACAATGGGGTGGGCAGTGTGCACATAAAATGGCGTTATTTAGCCGATGTTTGCCATAAATGTGTGCACAGTGACATGTTTTGCACCGCCGTGGAGCAGGGGGATTGCGCTATTGCGCGCGCATTCCTGTCGGGTGGCGCGAACTGCGGGGAGGGCTAAATCGACAAATGCGGCCAATTTTGCGCCGTTTTCCGGTGGCACGATCCCCCATCTTTTTGACCGCCCGCAGCCGGTAATTTTGGCACCATGAAAATGCTCAGTTGTATTGTTGTTAAAAAGCGTAATTTCATATTCTTTTCTGATATAACCATTATCAAAGTAAGTCTTTCCTGAAATATTGTTCGCTTGCGCTGGCGATGTTAGTATCGGGTGAATAGCCATTTAGACGGCTAAATATAACATCGCTAAACTAAGGAACTGCTATGTGGCAAGAAAGACTCGCGCAACTGGTCACCACCTGTCACTGGATCGGCGCGAAAGGCTGGGCGCCGGCTACCGGCGGCAATATGTCGGTGCGTCAGGATGAGACCTGGTGCTGGCTCAGCGAGTCGGGGCGCGATAAAGGCAGCCTGACGACGGAGGATTTCCTGCAGGTGGAGATCGCCAGCAACACAGCGCCTTCCGGGCGTAAACCCTCCGCTGAAACCGGCCTGCATACCCTGGTGTATCGCCTGTTCCCGGAGGCGAACGTGGTTCTGCACGTGCATACCGTCAACGCCACCGTGCTGTCGCGGATTGAAAAAGGCGCCACCCTGGCGCTGCAGGGCTACGAAATGCAGAAAACCCTGACCGGCCAGCACAGCCATCTTGATACCGTGCCGGTCGCCATTTTTGATAACGACCAGGATATCGACGCCCTGGCGGCGCGCATTGAAGATTATGCCCAGACCCACCCGCTGCGCTACGGCTTCCTGCTGCGCGGCCACGGTCTGACCTGCTGGGGCAAAGACATTAACGAGGCCCGTCGCCAGCTGGAAGGACTGGAGTTTCTCTTCGAATGCGAGCTGATGCGCCGCCGCTACGAGCGCGACTAAATTTCTCTTCACCAACGGGTCAGGCATGGATTTTTATCTCGGAATTGATATCGGCACTTCGCGCGTGAAAGCGGTGCTGTTTGATCAACGCTTTCAGGCGTGCGCCAGCGCGGCGCAGAACACCGGCCCGCGGCTGTCGGCCAACGGTGACGCCGAGCAGGACATGGCCCAGCTATGGCAATCGGTGGTGGCGATTCTGCGCGATATCGCCCGGCATCCGGCGCTGCAAAACGGGCGTTTACGCGCCATCGGCCTCGCCGGGCAGGGCGAAGGGGTGTGGCTCAGCGACGCCGAAGGCGAACCGGTCGGGCCGGGTATTCTGTGGAGCGACACCCGCAGCCGCGAGCTGATGAGCGAACTGCTCAGCCGCCCCGGCTTTGACCGCCGTTTCTTTGACGATACCGGCACCCACCTGCAGCCCTGCAACACCAGCATGCAGCTGTGCTGGCTCAAGCATCACCAGCCGGAGCGGCTGGCGGCGGCCCGCTATCTGTTTTTCGCCAAGGACTGGATCCGCTTTCGCCTCACCGGCGTCGCGGCGCTGGATCTCACCGATGCCAGCACCTCTTTGCTGAATCAGCAGAGCGGGAAGCTCTCCACGGTGGTGCTCAATGAGATGGGCCTGGCAGATTTACAACATCTGTTCCCGCCGCTGCTGGCGCCGGACGCGCAGGCGGGCGTGCTGCGTGAAGAAGTCGCGGCGCTCACCGGGCTGCCTGCGGACACGCCGGTGGCGGCCGGCGCGCTGGATGTCTGCAGCGCGGCGCTGGGCTGCGGCGCGGTCAACGACGGCGATATCTACACCATTCTCGGCACCACCTGCTGCACCGGTATCGTCTGCCACGGTCGCCAGTCGGTCAACGAGGGGACGCGCTACGTCACCCACACCGAAGCGGGCAGCTTTATTAACCTTTTTCCGATGCAGGCCGGGACGCCGAACATCGACTGGCTCCAGCAGCAAATCTCGCTGGAGCCGGATTTACGGCAGCTGGAACAGAATATCGCCAGCGTCGAACCGGGCAGCGGCGGCGTCTTCTGGCAGCCCTACCTCAACGGCGAACGCGCGCCGTTCTTTAGCCCCGAGGCGCGGGCCGGTTATTTCGGCATTAGCCAGCACACCACCCGCGCGGAGCTGCAGCGGGCGGTGTTCGAAGGGCTGGCCTACGCCATCGTCGACTCGCTTCAGGGCTACCCGCAGGGCGGCGAACTGTACCTGACCGGCGGCGGCGCGGCTTCGGCGACCTGGCTGCAAATGATTGCCGACTGTACCGGCAGAACGGTGGTTTCCAGTCCTTTCAACGAGCTTAGCGCGCGCGGCGCGGCGATTCTGGCGGCGCGCAGCGTCGATGCCCTCAGCCGCTATCCGGCGCTGGAGCAGACCCGCTATCGGCCCAATCCGCAGGCGCATAGCCGCTACGCTGCGCTCTATCCGGTTTACCGCCTGCTGCGCGAGCAGATGCTCCCGGTGTGGCAGGCCCGCCGCGAGGCGCTTCAACGTATTTCTCAGGAATAACGCATATGAAAATTGTTTTTACCGCCGAGCACGCCGGCGACCTCAGCGCTTTTCAGCAACTGGGCGAACTGCGGGTGGAAGGCTGGGCGCTGGGCAAGCCGAAGCTGAGCGCAGGCCAGCTGATCGAACTGGCCCATGACGCCGAGGTGCTGGTGACCAGCTATGATGAGGTGACGGAAGCGGTGATCGCCGCCTGCCCGCGTTTACAGGTGATCGCCTGCACGCGCGCCAATCCGGTGAACATCGATACCAAAGCCGCCCAGGCGCGCGGTATCCGCGTGCTCTATACGCCGGGGCGCAACGCCGACGCCGCCGCAGAGCTGACGCTGGGGCTGATGCTGAGCCTGGCGCGGCATATTCCGCAATCGCACGCGGCGCTAAAGCGCGGCGAATTTACCCACGCCGAGAACGCCGCGCAGGCCACCCAGAGCGGGCTGCGCCGCGATGTGGTGTGGGACGTCAGTCCGCAAAGCCCCTATGAAGTGTTTAAAGGCAGCGAGCTGCGCAACAAAACCCTGGGGCTGATCGGTTACGGTAATATTGGCCGCCGGGTGGCGCGTATCGCCCGCGCCTTTGGCATGGCGGTACTGGTGGTGGACCCGTTTGTCGCCGCCGAAGATATCAACGAACCGGGTTTGCAGAAAACGACGCTTGAAGGGCTATTCCGCGAGGCGGATATCGTGAGCCTGCATCTGAGCAGCGGCCCGCACAGCGATGGGTTGGTGAACGCGCAGCTGTTGAATAGCATGAAGCCGGGCGCGCTATTGATTAATACCTCGCGCGCGGCGGTGGTGGACGAAGAAGCGCTGATTCACGCGCTGCGCCACGGCCCGCTGGGCGGCGCGGCGCTGGATGTCTACCATCGCGAGCCGCTGTGGCGCGACCATCCGTTTGTCACCGAGTTTGATAACGTGATTATTACTCCGCATATCGCCGGGGCGACCCGGGAGAGCATTGCTAAGCATACGGCGATGATTGCCGCCGACCTCCAGCGCTATGTCGCCGGAGAGCCGCTGCTCTATCAGTGGCGTTAAGCCGCGCTTGCCGCCGCGCAATGCGGCGGCGAAGCTTGTTATCCGCGACGGTGGGTCGCCATAAACGCCTGCGTATGCTGCCAGTCCACCACGCCGGCATCCGATCCCATCCCGGTCGCCACCAGCGCGGCGACGGCGGAAGCCACCTCGCACGCCGCTTTGACGCTTAACCCCCGGGCCAGCGCGGCAATAAAGCCGCCGCAGTAGCTGTCGCCGCAGCCGGTGGTATCTACGGCATCGACCCGGTACGGCGCGATATGCTCGACGGCGCCGTCGCGGGTCAGCAGCCAGGAGCCGTTCTCGCCGTCCTTCAGAATGCAGGTTCCGACGCCAAGCGCAAAGAAAAAGCGGGCGATCGCTTCCGGCTGGGTCTCCCCGGAGAGATACGCCGCTTCTTCAAGGGAAGGCATAAAGTAGTCCACCGACGGCAGCAGCGGGCACAGCAGATCCAGGGTGCGCGCGTCGGGGGCGATTAAATCAAAGCTGGTGGTGACGCCGCGGGCTTTCGCCGTCTGTAGCAGCAGCGCGCTTTGCCCGCCATCCATCGCCGCCAGCAGGCCGCTGCCGCCGTGGTGCAGAAAGCGGCAATCAAGGATCGCGTCAAACTCCTCTTCGCCGACGAAAAGGGCATCGGAGGCGCCCCGGCAGTGTAGCGCCGGGCGCTCGCCGTTGGGGCGGATAGGGAGGATCGTCGCCGACGTTTCCTGCTGCGCGGTACGCTGGACCAGCGAACAGTCGATTCCCAGCCGTGCATAGCTGGCGAGTATAAAATCGGCCTTTTCATCTTCGCCGAGGCAGGCCACCGCGGCGGTGCGAATGCCCAGCTTCGCGGCGTTAATATTGGCCCCGGCGGCGGTTCCTGCGGGGTTAAGGCGGATTTGTTCGATAAAGGCTACCCCGCCGCGCGGCGGGATGTCGATAACCGGACGACCGGCGATATCAAGAATAGTCAGGCCGACAAAGACGGCGTCAAAGGTTGCCATGAGAGCTCCGCTTAACGATGGGTCTGGCGCAGACGCGCCTGCCAGAAGGAGAGGGCCAGCGCCACCACCAGAATCACGCCAACCAGCGCGTCTTTCACCAGGTAGTTCAGCCCCATCAGGTTCAGGCCGTTATCGATGATCGCCAGAAATAGCACCCCGCCGAGGGTGCCGGCGATGCTGACCCGACCCAGCCGGTTGAAGGCGGTGCCGATAAAGACCGCGGCGATGGCGTCCATCAGGTAGGCCTGGCCGGCCAGCGGCGTAAACTGGCGCAGGTTGGCGGAGAGAATGACGCCGCCGACGGCGCACAGCGCGGAGGCCGCCACCAGCACCCATAGCATGGTCCGGCGGTCGCGGATCCCGGCGATCCGCGCCGCTTCGCCGTTCTGGCCGATAGCGCGTACGTATTTGCCGAACAGCGTGCGTTCGGTCATCAGCCAGGCCGCCAGCCACAGCGCCAGCACAATCACCACCGGCGTTGGAATACCGGCGATATTGCCGACCGCCAGATCGTGATACTCCGGCGCCATCCGGCGGTAGGAGATAGAGCCGCCGCCGTCGGTATAGATGCGTTCGGCGCTGCTGGCGATAAACCAGGTGCCGAGGGTGGCGAGGAACGGGCGAATCTGGCAGACCAGGATCAGGAAGGCGTTCAGCAGGCCGATAATCACCCCGCCGAGCAGCGCGCAGCCCACCGCCGCCTGCCACGGCAGGTGCCAGGTTTTGAGCGCCACCAGCGCAAAGGCGGCGCCGAAATCAAGCGCGACGCCGACGGAGAGGTCAATCGCCCCGGCGCTAACGATAAGGGTCATCGCCATCGCCACGATCAGCAAAATCGCGCTGCCCTGCAGCAGATTGGCCCAGTTATCGAAGGTCAAAAATACCGGGTTCGCCCAGCCGAACAGGGCAATCGCCAGCAGGGTAATCCCGCCGAATCCCGCCCGGGAAAGCCACGCCAGCGGGCTGCTGCCGGTTTGACTCGTTGATGGGGTCTTGAGCGTCATCTGGCTCATCAGTTGCCTCCTTTATGTCTGACCGCCGACGCCGCCAGCACCACGAGGATCAGGCCGCCTTTGATCGCGCCCATCCAGAAAATATTCACCCCCAGCAGGCCGAGCCCGTTCGAGAGCGCATTGACCAGTACCGCGCCGAGCAGCGCCCCCCAGATGGTGACCACCCGACGCCGCGAAAACGCCGCGCCGATAAAAGTGGCGAGGACGGTTTCCAGCAGCAGCGGCGTCGCCGTGCCGCTGGAGCTGCCGGAGCCCTGGCTGAGCAGCGGCAAAATCGCCAGGCCGGCGGCGATGCCCGCCAGCAGCCAGACGATAATGGTCAAACGGCGAACGTTGAGCCCGCTCATCTGCGCCATATCGCGGTTACCGCCCACCGCCTGTAAATGCTGGCCGAAGCGGGAGTGGTGGAGCAAAAACTGAAACAACGCGAAGACTGCCAGCAGATAGAGCAGCGGCAAGGGAATGCCGAAAAGATCGTTATCGCGAAAGGCCACCATCAGCGGGTCGTTTACCGCGATGCGCCGCTGTCCGGTCAGCAGGTCGGTCAGTCCGGTGAAGGCCACCGAGGTTGACAGGGTCGCCAGCAGCGGCGGCAGACCCGCCGCCAGCACCAGCGTAGCGTTGACCGCGCCGCAGGCCAGGCTCACGGCAATCAGCAGTAAAAACAGCGCCAGGTACGGGGTGTTCCACTCGGCCATGCCGAGGCTGAGCAGCGCGACGCCGAGCACCGCGATGGCGGGCAGCGACAGGTCGATGCCGCCGGAGACCACATCATCGCCGCCGACGGCAATCACGCAGACCAGGCCAAAGCAGAGGATCGCCAGCGGCACGCTCTGCACCAGCATCATGCTGATATTTTGCCAGCTTAAAAAGAAAGGCGACTGCAGGCTGAGCCAGACCAGCAGCGCAAAAAAGAGAATCAGGGGAAATTTTTCGATAAGCGTCGTGATGCCCGGAAGGGGGCGGCGCTGGATACCTGCACTCATACCTGTTGTTCCTGTCCACCGTTAATCGTCACCAGCAGCGCGTCCAGCGTCAGCCCGCGGGTCGGGAGGTTGGCCACCAGCTCGCCGCGCCACATCACCAGGATACGGTCGCAAAGGCCCAGCAGCTCCGGCGCGTCGCTGGATGAGACCAGCACGCCGCGACCGCGATCCGCCAGCTCGCGGGTACGCTGATAGATATCGCTGCGCGCGCCGATATCCACCCCGAGGGTGGGTTCATCGAGAATGAAAAGCCGCGCATCGGTGCCCAGCCAGCGGGCGAGAATCGCCTTTTGCTGGTTGCCGCCGCTCATAAAACGCACCGGCAGTTCCGGACGGCCGGGGCGGATGGCGAGCTGTTCGATCCAGCCGCGCGCTTTATCCAGCGCTTTGCCGCGATGCTCCCAGCCGAAAGTGGCGGTTTCCGGTAGCGAAGCCAGATTGATATTGTCGGCGGTGGAGAAGGGGAGAATCAGCCCCTGATGGCGACGGTCGCGCGGCACCAGCGCCAGTCCGGCGCGGGTCGCCTGATACGGCGTCCGCAGCCGCTTCGCCTGGCCGTCGATGCTTATCGTGCCGCTGCGGGGGCGGCGCAGCCCGTAAAGCAGATCGACCAGCACGTCACGCCCGGCGCCCAGCAGCCCGGCGACGCCGACGATCTCTCCCGGCTGAATATCAAAGCTAATATCGTGCAGCTGCTGACCGTCGCTGAGATGGCGAACCGATAGCACCGGCGCGGCGGCATCGACCTGATGCGCGCTGCTCTGGCGAGGGGTATAGAGCTGTTCAATGTCGCGACCGACCATCATTTTAATCAGCGCGTCGGTATTCTGCAGGAGGTCCCGGTCGGGATAGCCGACGACCTCGCCGTTACGCAGCACCGTACCGCGATCGCAAAGGGCGGCGATTTCGTTGAGATAGTGGGAAATATAGAGGATCGCGATCCCCTGCTCGCGAAGGCGCAGAATCGCTGAGGAGACCAGGCTGGCTTCCTGCGCCTCCAGCGGCGCGGTGGGCTCATCGAAGACCACCAGCTTTGCCGCGCCGTCGATCAGCGCCCTGGCGATTTGCACCAGCTTGCGCTCGGCGAGACTGAGGTCGCGGATCAGGCGGCGGGGATTGATGTCCAACTGCCAGCTGTCGCGAAAAAACGCCTGGGTGGCGGCGTTCATTCGCCCTCGGTCCAGCGCCCCCCAGCGGGTGCGATACTCCTGGCCGAGGAACACCGATTCCGCCACGGTAAAGTGCGGGATCAGGTTGAGCTCCTGGTGAATAACGCGGATGCCCAGCGCTTCAATCGCCGCGGGATTGCCGAGCGGCAGCGGCGCGCCGTCCAGCGTGGCGTTGCCGCTATCGGCCCGGTAGACGCCAGCGAGGATTTTTATCAGCGTCGATTTTCCCGCGCCGTTCTCGCCGATCAGGCCGTGAATTTCACCGGGGTTCAGAAGCAGCGTGACCGCATTTAATGCAGTCACGTTGGCAAAGCTTTTGCTGATCTGGTTCATCGCCAGGCCAGCGGCGGGGTTCGTCCCGCCGGAGGATTGAGTGATCACTGCAGTTCGCCATATCCCAGCTGTTTGTAGACCGCTTTCGCCTCCTGCGGGCCTTTCACCGGGACTACCGGAATAAAGGTTTGCAGCGGCAGCTTCTGTTTGTCGAAGTAGCGCGCGACGTTATCGGCGGAGGTCTGGCCAATCAGGTGCGGCTGCTGGGCGACGTTGGCGACGAACGGGCTGCCCGGTTCGGCCATGATCTCCAGGGTTTCCGGGCCGGCGTCGATGGCGGTGACTTTCACGTCTTTATCGCGTCCGGTCTCTTCCAGCGCCTGAACAATACCGATTGCCGGCTGATCCCAGCAGGCCACGTGAATTGCGTCGAGCTTACCTTTCGGGTACTGGCTCAGCAGTTCGAGGGTTTTCTTCCGCGCGTCTTCCGGGGAGTTGGCAAACTGTTCGGCCAGCTCCGGCTGAATAATATGAATATCCGGGTAATCTTTAAGGACATATTTCCACTGGTCGTAACGAATGCCGCAAATACGCAGGGAGCTGGAGAATGCGTTAAATACCGCGACGTTGCCTTTGCCGCCCAGTTCATCGGCCATATAACGACCAATGGTTGACCCTAAAGTGTAGTTATCTGAGGTGGTGTTATTGACCGAATATTTCGAAACGTGGTCTACGGTAAATACCGGAATGCCGGCATCGCGTAGCGCTTTGAATTTAGGCTCAACGGCGCTGTCGCCCAGAATGCTAATTACCGCATCAACCTTACGCGACAGTAAAATATCGTGGTTATTCGCATGAACCTGGTTATCGCGGCCGCCGTCGACGCCGATCGCTTTACCACCCAGTTTCTCTACCTCTTCGGTCGCACCCTTATAGGCTTCACGATCCCAGAAGTGCTGCGTGCCGACCACGGCGACGCCGATGGTTTTTCCCTGAAGCGATAACGCCTCTGCCGCCAGAGCGTTAACGGAGGCAAGCGAGAGCAGGCCCAGCGCGATGGGCAATAATTTCATTTTCTGCGACATTGTTATTATGGTCCTGTGATGGAGGTGGCTGCGGAGCAGTAGCATGACAATAACCGCCACGCAACCTCAAATACAAAATATGTCTAAGTTATATCAACAATGTTATATCGCAGATTTGCCTGAGGAAAACTTAAATTTGTCATTGGCAACCTGAAAATATTTCATGATGCGGCTTTATCCATTTTTATTTTGTGGGTTTAATTTGCTTGCCAGTATTATTTATTCAATACACTATTGCTGCTTAATTATTATTAATGTGGCTCTTTAATATATCGCTTTATGCAATAACCTTGAGTCATTCTTAATGGATAATGCCTTTGATGCAGTGGATTGTATGGCTGCCGATGTTTTATTTTTATTGTTCCGGCGATTTATTATAGCGACCATTATCGGGTGACAAACAACAGGCACTATGAAAAAACAACATAATCTGACCGTGATGCACTGGGGGACCTGGCAGGTCCAGGCTCGTGACGGCAACATTGAGGCGGTGACGCCGGTGCCGTGGGATAAAAATCCCTCACCTATCGGACAGTCGCTCCCGGATGCGGTCACCAGCAAGACGCGCATTCGCCGTCCGGCGGTGCGCGCCGGCTATCTGCAAAATGGCCCGGCTTCCCGCGAGGGGCGCGGTAAAGAGCCGTTCGTGGAGGTGAGCTGGGAGGTGGCGCTCGATCTGCTGGCGCGTGAACTGAATTCGGTCAAAGCGCGCTGCGGCAATGAAGCGATTTTCGGCGGTTCCTACGGCTGGGCCAGCGCCGGGCGTTTCCATCACGCGCAAAGCCAGCTGCATCGCTTCCTTAAGTGCTTTGGCGGCTATACCGCCAGCACCAATACCTACAGCAGCGCGGCGGGCGAGCGCATCCTGCCGCATATACTCGGTCCGCTGAGCCCGCTGCACCGCCAGCATACCCACTTTTCCGAGCTGGCGCGCGAGTGTCAGCTGTTCGTCGCGTTCGGCGGCCTGCCGCTGCGTAATGCGCAGGTCAACGGCGGCGGCGCCAACGATCATATGCTGAAATACTGGCTGGAAAAGATGCAGGAGCAGGGGACGCGCTTTATTAATATCAGCCCGGTGCGCAATGACCTGAGCGCCGTGGAGAGCGCAGAGTGGCTTGCGGTTCGTCCGGGGACCGACACCGCGCTGCTGCTGGCGCTGTGCTACGTGCTGATTACTGAATCCCTCTACGACAGCGCTTTTGTCGCCAGCCATACCGTGGGCTTCGCGCCTTATCGCGCCTACCTGATGGGGGAGCGCGATGGCGTCGCAAAAACGCCGGAATGGGCGGCGGCGATAACCGGTATTGAGGCGCAGCGAATTGCCGCGCTGGCGCGCGAGATGGCGAGCCTGAGCACGATGGTCAATATCTCGTGGTCGATTCAGCGGGCGCGCCAGGGCGAGCAGGCCTACTGGGCGACGGTGGCGCTCACCGCGCTGTTGGGGCAAATCGGTACGCCGGGCGGCGGGTTAGGATTTGGCTACGCCTGTACTAATCTGGCTGGGGCGGCGCGGAAGGCCTTTTCCGGGCCGCGTCTTCCGGCCGGGGATAACGCCGTGAACAGCGTGATTCCGGTGGCGCGTCTTTCCGATATGCTGCTGCATCCGGGCGAAGCGTACGAGTTTGACGGCCAGCATCTGCGCTACCCCGATATTCGTCTCGTCTACTGGGCGGGCGGCAATGCGTTTCATCATCATCAGGATCTTAACCGCCTGTGCGAAGCCTGGCGGCGGCCGGAAACGGTAGTGGTACATGAGCAGTTCTGGACCGCGCAGGCCAAATTTTCCGATATCGTTTTGCCGGCCACCACTTCGCTGGAGCGGGAAGATATCGGCAGCGGCGGTCACGATGGCTTTATGATCGCCATGAGCGCGCAGATCCCGCCGGTGGGCGAAGCGCGCGATGATTACGCCATCTTCTGCGATCTCGCCGAACGGCTGGGGTTCGCTGAGCGTTTTAGCGAGGGGCGCGACGCCGGGCAGTGGCTGCGGCAAATTTACGAAGCGTCGCGGCCGCGCGCGCAGGAAGAAGGGATCGCGTTGCCGTCGTTTGAGGCGTTCTGGCAGCAGGGAGTGCTGGAGTATAGCGCGCCGGAGAAACCGCAGGTCTTTCTGGCGGATTTTCGCGCCGACCCGCAGCGCTATCCGCTCGCCACGCCGTCAGGCAAGATTGAGCTTTTTTCAGAAACTATCGCCGGATTTGGCTATCGCGAGTGCCCAGGCCACCCGTGGTGGGATGAGCAGGAGGCGCAGCGGCAGCGGCAGGAAGCGGCGCGCTGGCCGCTGCACCTGCTCTCCAGCCAGCCGCGCACCCGTCTGCATAGCCAGTACGATCACGGCAGCGTGAGCCGGGCGACGAAAATTGAGGGGCGCGAACCGCTGTGGATGCATCCGCAGGATGCGCAGGCGCGGGATATCCGCGAAGGCAGCGTGGTCAAGGTTTATAACGCCCGCGGCGCGATTCTCGCCGGCGTGCACCTGAGCGAGCAGATTTTGCCGGGGGTGGTGCAGATGTCGACCGGCGCCTGGTACGATCCGTTGGATCCGAATGAAAAGGGATCGCTGGATAAGCACGGTAATCCCAACGTGCTCACCGAGGATCGCGGCAGTTCGCGCCTGGGGCAGGGCTGTAGCGCCCAGAGCTGCTGGGTGGAAATTGAGCCATGGCGCGAGGCGCTGCCGCCGGTGACCGCTTTCGATCCGCCGAGGTTTATTGGTGCTTAGGCGCAGGGAATCGCCGGGCAATGGCTGGCCGCCTTGCCCGGCCTACAGGATCATCGCCGTCTGCGGGTCGGCTAGCCCGGACAGGCGCGCCACGCGCGGCCTCCGGGAAAACGCTATGAGAGTGGTGATAAGCCTGTTCACCCGTTGAGTCGCGGCATTACGCCAGCCGCGGGTAGGCGCTGGCGATATCGTCCCCGGTAAACTGGGCAATCCAGCCTTCCGGGTTGTCGAAGATGCGGATGGCGGTGAAGTTGGGCTCAGAACCCATATCAAACCAGTGCGGCGTATGCGCGGGAACCGAAATCAGGTCGTTCTTCTCACACAGGACCTGGAACACCTCATCGCCAATATGCAGGCAAAACAGACCGGCTCCCTCGACGAAGAAGCGCACTTCGTCTTCCCCGTGGGTATGCTCGTTGAGAAACTTTTCCCGCAGCGCCTCTTTTTGCGGATTATCCGCGCGCAGGCTGATCACGTCCCAGCTCTGATAGCCTTTCTCTGCCACCAGCTTATCAATCGCATGCTGATAGGCGGCAATAACCGTTTCTGCGGTTGGCGCCGCGCCTAAATCACGGTCGGCCTGCCAGCGCTCAAAACGGACGCCTTTGGCGTTGAGCTGCTGCTGGATCTCTTCGGCGTTAGTGCTGTGCCAGAGCGAGTTTTGCGGGTCTTTCACGGAAAAAATGGTTAATGCGCTCATGCTGGGATCTGCTCCGGATGAATATCGTCAAAACGCTGAACCTGCGGATGGTGGCTGGCCGGGTCGCGGTCGCCGCGCACCAGCTGTAGGGTGCGGAAACCGGCCTCTTCCGCGGCATCCAGCTCCTGATGAATATCGGACAGGAACAGGATGGCGGCAGGAGGCTGTCCCAGTTGCTCAGCAATGTTGCGGTAGGAGTGCGCTTCACGCTTGGCGCCTACCAGGGTATCGAAATAGCCGTTGAACAGATGAGTAATATCACCTTCATCGCTGTAGCCAAATAACAATTTCTGCGCAGCAACGGAGCCTGAGGAATATACATATAAATCAATACCCTGTGACTTCCATTTTTCCAGCGCCGGCAGAACATCCGGATACAGGTGGCCGGTAAAGTCGCCATGAACGTAGCCATCGCGCCAGATAATGCCCTGCAGCGCCTTGAGGGCGGTCGATTTGCGGTCTTCATCCATAAAGGCGAAGAGGGTAGCAATAAGTTCTTCGGCGCCAGCCGCCGGCTGGGCGATCTCTTCGCGCAGGTTATCGAGAATGGTCTTCACCGGCTCGACAAACTGCTGAGCGGTAACGAAACCGGCCAGGCGTTCGCGGGCGTACGGGAACAGAACGTTGTGGACGAAGCGAATGTCGCTGGTGGTGCCTTCAATATCGGTCACGATAGCGCGGATCATGAGTTCTCCAGAGTGAACGGTAGGTCGTGCTGACGGTGGCGTTGTGTTGATAGCGGTTTTTCAATCATAAGCGAAATAACGTTATCATTTAGACGTCTAAGCGTCTTGATTGCCAAATATTAACATCGTGTTATAGTGGCTTCAACAACAGCATCACAAACGGTACAAAAAGAATGAGCAATAAGCCACTGATTCCTGAGAGTAAACTCCCCTCACTGGGCACGACCATTTTTAGCCAAATGAGCGCCCTGGCCCAGCAGCATCAGGCGATTAACCTGTCGCAGGGGTTTCCGGATTTCGACGGCCCACGCTATCTGCAGGAGCGACTGGCATATCATGTGGCGCAGGGGGCCAATCAGTATGCGCCGATGACCGGCGTGGCCGCGCTGCGCGAAGCCATCGTCGATAAAACCGAAGAGCTGTACGGCTACCGTCCCGATGCCAACAGCGACGTGACCGTGACCGCCGGAGCGACGGAAGCGCTGTATGCGGCGATTACCGCCCTGGTGCGCGCCGGCGACGAGGTTATCTGCTTTGACCCAAGCTACGATAGCTATGCCCCGGCGATTGAGCTGTCGGGCGGCGTGCTGAAGCGTATTGCCCTCCAGCCGCCACATTTTCGCGTTGACTGGCAGCAGTTCGCCGCGAGCCTCAGCGACAAAACCCGACTGGTTATCCTCAATACGCCGCACAACCCGTCAGCAACGGTGTGGCTGCGTGAAGATTTTGCCGCGCTATGGCAGGCGATTGCCGATCGTGAAATCTACGTGCTTAGCGATGAAGTTTATGAACATATCTGCTTTGCCGCCGAAGGCCATGCCAGCGTGCTGGCGCATCCGCAGCTGCGCGAACGGGCGGTAGCGGTTTCTTCATTTGGCAAAACCTTTCATATGACCGGCTGGAAGGTTGGCTACTGCGTGGCGCCTGCCGCCATTAGCGCCGAGCTGCGGAAAGTGCATCAGTATCTGACTTTTGCCGTCAATACGCCCGCGCAGCTGGCGATTGCCGATATGCTGCGTCGCGAACCGGAGCATTACCGGCAGCTTCCGGCGTTTTACCGCGAGCGGCGGGATCTGTTTATTGATGCGCTGCGTTCCAGCCGCCTGGAAATTTTGCCCTGCGAAGGGACCTACTTCCTGCTGGCGGACTATAGCGCCGTCTCGGATCTGGATGATGTCAGCTTCTGCCGCTGGTTAACCACTGAAATCGGCGTCGCGGCGATCCCGCTGTCGGTGTTCTGCGCCGATCCGTTCCCGCATAAGCTGATACGCCTGTGCTTTGCCAAACAGCCAGCAACGCTGCTGGCTGCGGCGGAACGTTTGTGTCGTCTGTAGTTATTTAACGGTCCACGCCTGAGAAAATTGACGGTCGCCGAACATCTCCACCAGACCGTTGATTTGCTTCAGGCGCAATACTTCGTCTGAATCCATACCTAACTCTTTGCCGATTTTCGCGTCGGACCAGCCGAGATGCGTCAGTTCCTGGACAATTTCCGACATCGCATGAATCTGATGCCGCCCCCGCGCCCGGTTGTGGCGAATGGTCGCGGCCATCAGAGAATCACGCTTAGCGCCGTTATTTTCCAGGCAGGCGATGGGCAGATAGCCTTTCAGCCGTTTTTTCAGCGCCGCTTTGCCGCTGGCCAGCTCATGGCGATGAAAACCATCGATAATGGCGTAGCGCTCATGCTCCTGTTTCAACACCACCACGGGTTGCGTGAAGCCGTCCGTTTCCAGCGAGGTGAACAACAGGCGCTTTTCTGGCGGCGCAAGGTTATTTGGGTTGTAATCATTAGGCAAAACGTTTTCCTGTTTGACCCACAGTACGCAATCAACCGGTTGTGATTTGAAGGGGCTATATTTATGCAGAGTCTGGCGGAAGGCGTTAAGCGCAGTAATCTTTTCCTCTTCATCTTCCAGCGATTGCAGATAGCGTTCAATAGCCTGGATTAATTGTCGTTGCATAGTATTCCCCATTGCTGGCGCTTCTTATTCATACGCTCGCGATAGCGTTTATATTGATGAGATTTGGTCGGACTAAAAGAGAGCTGGCGGCACCAGTAATCATTGTTCAGGAGAACTTTGCAGATGCGCCGCCATGAGGGGATATCTTTGGAGCCAATATCCGCCGGTTGGGTATCCGGAATATCCGCCATTCCCCGCTTCTGGTACCAGTGCAGATAAACAGCGATTTTATTGCGATAGTGTTCCGCCGTTTTCTCCGGCATGCTATCGAGCAAGAACAGGGCATAGCTTTTCCACGTGTGGTGCTCCGGCTTATCCAGCTTCCGATGACCGTAGAACTGATTATCGTGACCGGCATAGACCCCGCCGCAGTGGACGCCGCTGACGCGCTGGCACATGGCAGCCCAGCGTTCAGGCTCCAGCACATGGTAGAGCCACAGCCCCTGGCGCTGTTCCGGGCCAAAGGGTTCGCAAATACGCATATAGCGCAGCGGAACGCCCGCCTGATACATCAAGTTATAGAGCGGGTTATAGGACAGGCCGCTTTTACCAAACCAGGTCCAGATATCGGCGGTTTTCCAGTCGTAGATAGGATAGATGTACCACGCGTGACCGCCCGGCGCTGAGGTGGTCCAGGGTTTATCGTCGGCAAAGCGAAGCTTACGCTGCGAGGAGATGGCGATAAACCGATTAAGCGATTCATCGGCGCGGATGCCGACCATAACCGCCGCGGGACGGTTTTGCGAAAACCAATCGGCAAATTCGCGGACGAACGTTTCAAAGCTCATACCCGATTGATAAAACGGGAAATAGCCGGGATCGGTAATCGCATCTTTCGGCGGTTGGCGCACCCAGTTCGCACCGGGTTCCCAGCACTGCCATTCGGGGTTATATTGGGTCAGCGAGTTTTGCGTGGTGAGGGGCAACGCCACCCAGAAAAATTGCTCAATAACGTCGCGATACTCTTCGCGCATCCTTTCGCAATGCGCAATGGTGCAGGAAAACTGCGCTTCCCAATCAACAAACAGGACGCAAATCTTTTTGCCTGTATGGCGGGCATGCTGCGCCGTGAGATGCAGCATGGTTGTTGAATCTTTACCGCCAGAAAAAGAGACGCAAATACGGGAGAAGTTTTCCATTACCCACTCTATTCTTTGCTGGCTAGCCTGCAGAACGGACTCTGGTAATGGAAGTTTTATAAAAGACACAGCCATTATTCCTTTAATGCGAAAGATACTTTTTACTTATATCATACTCTTTTTGTAATCAAGAGGTTGGTTATTATTCATCAATTCAATGGAATCATTTTAATTATTCGATGACGTTATTTCTTTCGAAATCATCGATGAATTTTGCAAACTTTGGATCGTCTATATTTACCCGGTTGTAAATCATGTAAATGTTGATGGCGGGGATCTTAAACGGCGCCTCTATAATTTTAAACTTATTTTGAAAGCTAATGTATTCTAAAATACAGGTCGGCACAAAACCGATTAAATCAGTTTGTTGAATAACATTAAGTATGGCAGTGTATGAATCGCTACTGAAAGCGATTTTTCTATCAGCAAGAATGCCGGCAGCCTGGTTCTGAAAGGATTTAGTTCCCTGATCGTTAGACAGGTAATAAGTAAATCGTTCCTGCAGTATGGCCTTCGTCGTGGTCAGTGATGCCAGCCTGGGATGGTTTTCATTACACACCAGCGAAATGTCCATTTCCTGGATGCGTTTACAGACGGTGGCTCGCGATGACAGCGGCAGAGTGCTGAATACCAGGTCGGCTTTACGGTAGGATAACAAGCTTTCTACCGACTCTCCTGATGCCAGCAGATCGTGATGCTCAACGTACAGGTTTGAATCATTTAATAACATATGAAGCAAATTGGTTGTTTTAGGGGTAATAAAAAGCTGCGGGGCATAAACCACAAGACGTTTCTTTAATTCAGAACGATTGGTCAGATAAATAGTTTGTTCTAATTGATTTAGATTTTTTTCCAGATGATGATGCAGATTAACGCCTACCGTAGTCGGCGTTATCCCTTTACCTGAACGAACGAATAGCGGGTCATTGAGCTGGTTACGTAGACGCTGGAGTGATTGACTGACGGCAGAGGGGGTAATAAATAGCGTTTCCGCCGCCTTACTGATGCTTAAGTGCTGGTAAATACATTCAAAAATAACGAGTAGGTTCAGATCGAATTTCTTGAGATCGTAAAGATTAGCCATTTTCAACGTCCTGTTAAGCTGGCGGTAAGAAAAATAGATTATTATATGGTCGCATCATATTTGCTGGGTGAATATTTGTTTCTTATTATTTATTACTCGCGTCGTCATTAAGTTTATCTAAATATATACCACCGTCGTACATTCCGCCAGATCCTTTTGTTTACCGCAACGCCTGAGGCTGAAGGGCGTTTATGAAGTCTGACTTTACCTCCTTCATAATCTGTAGTTTTTCTTTATCTGCGGCCTAATCGCGTGTTGAAGCCTATTTTCGTTATCATAGGGTCAATTGCCGTTATGACGTTGACGCCGGTATCGTTTATCAACCGATGAGGGTCATTAAGGCGCTTCCTATGTGCCGGCCGGGAGGAAGCTCATCGCGGAAGCCGGGGATTCAGATCCGTATGAACAGGGGGCAATTTAGTGAAGACCTGTAAAATCAATGATAAAAGCCAGGGCTGCGGTAAAACCTATTACAGCCATAGGTAAGACCTGAAGACGCATGGATTGCCCTTTCGTTCAGCGGGTGATGTAATCGCTGAGCTGTTACATTAAGGTGTAGAGCGCAACACATTGCCAGCTACTGGCGCTGAACCTACCTGCGGGTGTTTCAGGTAACGGGGCCGCCTGCGAGGGCGGCCTTTTTACTTTTCAGCGCATATCATGCGAAACGCGGCAGAAGTTTGCCATCGCGTTGACAGGTTCACAAAGTTGTCTTGTTCCGGTTGTTAGATAACGCTTATTGATTCGATAATGCAAACGCATTGGTCGAGTCAGGAAAAATTCGTTAACTTAGACCTCAACGAAAACACGGAGGAAGTATAGATGTCCTTAATTAATACCAAAATCAAACCTTTCAAAAACCAGGCGTTCAAAAACGGTGAATTCATCGAAGTAACCGAGAAAGATACCGAAGGCCGCTGGAGCGTCTTCTTCTTCTACCCGGCTGACTTCACTTTCGTTTGCCCGACCGAACTGGGCGACGTCGCAGACCATTACGAAGAACTGCAGAAGCTGGGCGTAGACGTGTACTCCGTCTCTACCGACACCCACTTCACCCACAAAGCGTGGCACAGCAGCTCTGAAACCATCGCCAAAATCAAATACGCGATGATCGGCGACCCGACTGGCGCCCTGACCCGTAACTTCGACAACATGCGTGAAGATGAAGGTCTGGCAGATCGCGCCACCTTCGTTGTTGACCCGCAGGGTGTTATCCAGGCTATCGAAGTTACCGCTGAAGGTATCGGCCGCGACGCGTCTGACCTGCTGCGCAAAATCAAAGCAGCTCAGTATGTAGCTTCTCACCCAGGCGAAGTTTGCCCGGCTAAGTGGAAAGAAGGCGAAGCGACTCTGGCTCCATCCCTGGACCTGGTCGGCAAAATCTAAATTTCCATCGTCTTTCACGCCATAGCTGCGTTGGCGTCGCCTGCTCACCCCGGGAGCTTACTTCAGTAAGCTCCCGGGGATTCTCAGGCTCGCCGCCTTGCTCTGACGCGAAATAGTTTGGAAATTATTTCAGTCATGGGCGCACCGGCGCCCGTTTTATTCCAACACCATGATGCAAGCGTATTCAGGCTGCCTGGACGAGGCCGCTTGCATGATGATGTTTTAAGCCCAGGAGATAAAAATGCTCGACACCAACATGAAAACCCAGCTCAAGGCTTACCTTGAGAAGCTGACTAAACCTGTTGAGCTGATTGCCACGCTGGATGACGGCGCTAAATCGGCAGAAATCAGGGAACTGCTGGCTGAAATTGCTGAACTCTCAGATAAAGTCACCTTCAAAGAAGATAACGGCCTGGCGGTGCGTAAGCCGTCATTCCTAATTACCAACCCCGGCTCCAGCCAGGGGCCGCGCTTTGCCGGCTCTCCGCTGGGACATGAATTCACCTCTTTGGTTCTGGCTCTGCTGTGGACCGGCGGTCATCCGTCAAAAGAAGCCCAGACCCTGCTGGAGCAGATCCGCAATATCGACGGCGATTTTGAATTCGAAACCTACTATTCGCTTTCATGCCATAACTGCCCGGATGTGGTTCAGGCGCTGAACCTGATGGCGGTACTGAACCCGCGCATCAAGCACACGGCGATTGACGGCGGAACGTATCAAAATGAAATCACCGAACGCAACGTGATGGGCGTACCGGCGGTATTTATGAACGGTAAGGAATTTGGTCAGGGCCGCATGACGCTGACTGAAATCGTGGCTAAAGTGGATACCGGTGCGGAAAAACGTGCGGCGGAAGAGCTGAATAAACGTGAAGCCTACGATGTCTTAATCGTCGGTTCCGGCCCGTCCGGCGCAGCTGCAGCCGTTTACTCCGCGCGCAAAGGCATTCGTACCGGCCTGATGGGCGAGCGTTTTGGCGGCCAGGTGCTGGATACCGTGGATATCGAAAACTATATCTCAGTACCTAAAACGGAAGGCCAGAAACTGGCTGGCGCATTAAAAGCGCACGTTAGCGAATACGATGTTGATGTTATCGATTCCCAGAGCGCCTCAAAACTGATCCCTGCGGCGGTTGAAGGCGGTCTGCATCAGATTGAAACCGCCTCCGGCGCGGTGCTGAAAGCGCGCAGCGTGATCATTGCCACCGGCGCGAAATGGCGTAACATGAACGTGCCGGGTGAGGATCAGTATCGTACCAAGGGCGTAACCTACTGCCCGCACTGCGACGGCCCGCTGTTTAAAGGCAAGCGCGTGGCGGTGATCGGCGGCGGTAACTCCGGTGTGGAAGCGGCAATCGATCTGGCAGGCGTTGTTGAGCATGTTACTCTGCTGGAGTTCGCGCCGGAAATGAAGGCCGACCAGGTTCTGCAGGATAAAGTGCGTAGCCTGAAAAACGTCGATATCATCCTTAACGCGCAGACCACAGAAGTGGTGGGCGACGGCAGCAAAGTCACCGGCCTGCAGTACCGCGACCGGGTGAGCGGCGATGAACACCACGTGGCGCTGGCGGGGATCTTCGTTCAGATAGGTCTGCTGCCGAATACCAACTGGCTGGAAGGCGCGATTGAGCGCAACCGCATGGGTGAAATCATCATTGATGCGAAATGTGAAACCAACGTGAAGGGCGTTTTCGCCGCCGGCGACTGCACGACCGTTCCGTATAAACAGATCATTATCGCCACCGGCGAAGGTGCGAAGGCGTCGCTGAGCTCGTTCGATTACCTGATTCGCACTAAAACTGCATAATTCATAATAAAGTAAGACTCAACCTGCACAGTAAAGAGGCTACCCTTGGGTAGCCTCTTTTTTTTAGCTCGCTGGAGTTATCTGACCACCATCACCGGAATATGGGCATGACGAATCACGCTTGAGGCGTTGGAGCCCAGCAGGTGCGTGCTGATGGAAGGATTGCGGGAGCCAATCACGACCACATCGGCTTTTATTTCATTGGCCAGTTCATTGACCATATCGCGCACGTTGCCAAAGCGGACGTGCATTTTGATTCGCGACGGGTCAATGCTGAAATGTCCGGCCATCGTTTTCAGGCGCGTTTCTGCTTCGTGCTGCAAGTGCTCTTCAAAGCGGCGCAGGTCGGCGGTAAAACGACTCATCGTGAAGCTTGATGAGCCGGGTAGTACGTGGAGAAGATGGATAACCCCGTCCTGCTGGGCTAAAAACTCGGCATGGCGAACGGCTTTATCGCTTAACTCCATTTCAAAGACATCAACGGGCATAATGATTGTTTTATACATATGCATTCCTCCTTGTTCGTCTGCTTTTATATCAACACATTATAGGAAAGTATTGTGCCATTCAGGTCGCAAAATTGTCAGATCGGCTGGAGTGCGGCGTAAAAGTTTGTCAAATGAGAAGTGAAGAGTGAAAAGCTCAGAAAGAGGATGTAGATACATCCTCTGGATAAAGCGTGAAACGCCTCAGGCAGGAAGGGGGTTAACGGTGGAAATCGCCAGCGGCTTCCGGCTGATAGAGCAGTTCCAGCACTTCAAGGTGCGTTGAGGTGCCGCCCGGTAATTCCCAGTGGATCGCGCTGCCGACTTTTAATCCCAGCAGGGCGGCGCCAACCGGGGCCATAACCGATAGCTGAGTGGCGCTATCCGTTACCTGGGCCGGGAAAACCAGGGTGCGGATGCGCTCTTCGCCGGTTGTTAAATCGCGAAACCTGACCTGGCTATTCATGCTGACAACATCATGCGGCATGGCTTCAGGGGCCAGCATTTGCGCGCGGTCAAGCTCGTCATTTAGCGCGTCCGCGACCGGCGAGTTGGCGAAAGCCGGTTGTTCCAGCAGCCTGTCAATGCGCTCTGCGTCAAGTTCATTAATGATGATTGCGGGTCTGGTCATCTCATACTCCATGTTATCCAGGAACCTGTCCGTAAAAGAAAACCCTCACCGAAAATGGCAAGGGTTAATGTCCTCTCATCATACTGAGACTTGCTGGTGGTTTGAAGTGATTAAACGCACATTCATTAACGAACGATAGCTAAGTCGTATAAAACCTAGCCGGCTTTATCCAGCAGAAATTGCTTACCGCAGTTCCCCGGATGGGGCTGGGGTAAGAGTGAGTTAGCGGATAACGGAGCATTGATAGCCGCGGCTTTGATGGAGATTTGCATCTCTGTCAGATAGGCGGGGTTGCCGTTGCAGGTCAACTTAAACGCCTTAACGTTCTGTTTTCCATAGGCCTGAGCGACCGCGGCGTTGAAGTCATCCCGGCTAACGGTTTGCCCGTAATGTTTGGCCAGGAAAGCGCCAAGAGGCCCTTGCTTAATTTCGCCGTTCAGGCGCACCATGGCGCCGAAATAGTTGTCAGGATCAAACCCAAAGCAAACGCCATGCTTGGCGTATTCATAACGTTCAAGACATGAGTTGCCGCCCGAACCCGGCATGACGCCGTTAAGTTTATTTGCCATTTCCAGCGATAGACCGGTTTCCGCCGCCCGACATTTTTGCCCGGCTTTCGCTTCAGGCATGTTGGGAACAGGGCGGGTCGCGCAGCCAAAACGCATCCAGCGGCGCTCGTCCACTCCGCGCGCGGCAATGGATTTTGGCAGGCTCGGCCACAGGCCGTGAACGGTGAGGAAATCGGCTTTATTGCTGAGTTCCTGCTGCAGGCGACACTCTTCCGGCTCGCCGCGGTTTCGGTCTTGCATACTTTGGCAGAACCCCGTTTGCCAGGAGAGAGCCAGCACGTAGCGGTCAAAATCACCGTATTGCGTGGCGATCAGCGGATCCGCGCTGACCTGGGCGGCGCTAAGCAAAAGGGCAATGGCGACGAAATCCTTCCTGAACATTTTTATTCCTGATGACGAATGGTCATTGATAACATTGCGTTATTAAAGCATAAAAAAGGCGCCAACAGGCGCCTTTTAACAGGGTTTCACCGTTAGCGGATTGCGCTGCCGGGAACCAGCACTTCGGTGGCGATAATCACCACTAACAAACCCACCAGAACCGGGACAGAGGTCCGTTTTACCACCTCAAACGGCGAAATTTTTGCCATCCCGGCGACGGCGACCACCACGCCGGATACCGGCGAAATGGTTCGGCCAAGATTAGACGCCTGCAGCATCGGAATCGAAAGATAAGCCGGATTGATACCGGAAGAGTGCGCCAGCTTCGGGATCATCTCAACGAAAGCATAGAAGGGGGCATTACCAGAGCCTGTGGTCATCGCCGCCAGCATGGTCAGAATGACCAGTACCAGCATCAGAATAATACTGGCGGAGCCGAAAGAAGTCGCAATGGAGATCAGGCCGTTAATAAAGCCAATGGTACTCAGCCCCTGAGCAAAGACGCCGGCGGCAACCAGCAGCATCACCACTCCGGCAAACGCGTCAGCCATGCCGCGATACGCCGCCTCCAGGCCGTTAAACACATTTTTGGTGTTAAAGCCGCGGCAGAATTCCAGAACCGCCGCCAGCAGCATGCAGAGAACAAGAATAGTGATGATATGCAGCTCTGGGCCCCATTTGCCGTCGAAAATCAGTACTCCGATTATCGGGGTAAACGGCAAAATGGCGTAGAAGGCGGGAGCGGTGGTGGTTATCTCGTTTACATCGAGCATTTCATGGGCGACGTTTTCTTTTTTATCCAGGTAGCGCTGCCAGAAAAAGTGAGCGATCGCCATGCAGATAATGGCGACAATCGAGATAGGCAGCGTGGTTTTAAAGGCAAAGTCAATCAGCGGCATTTCGGCGGCCTTAGCGGCCAGCACGACATCGCCGGAGGTCGGGGACAGAATAATCGCCGCCGGAGAGGCGCAAATAGCGGCGGCGGCACCGCGGCTGATGCCAACGTTGACCATGACCGGGAACAGCGTCGCCATCAGCAGCACCCCCAGACCGGTTGCCGAGGAGACGGCCAGCGACATCAGGCAGGCAACGAAATAGGCGGCGATCATCAGTAGATAGGGTGAGTTAATGAAGCGCAGCGGTTTCGACGCCAACTTCACCACCATGTCATTGGCGCCGATGTGCGTCATATAGGTCGCGAACCCGCAGAGCATCATGATCATCATGCCGAGGTCGCCGCCGCGGCTCATAAGCAGTATCTTGATATATTCAACAATATCGGTGGCGGAGTAACCGGTGCTCTTTGCGTCGCCAGGTAAAATCTTATGCCCCATTAGCGCACTGGCGATGAGTAATACTAAGCCACCGACGAACAGCACGCCGGTGGCGGAATAGCCTTTAATGATGTAGCGGGCGACGCCCACAATGACCACAATCCCAATCAGGATCTCTACTAGCGTAAGCATTCTTTTACCCCTAAACCATTAACCCAAAGAATCTGCTGATAAATAAAGCGAAGGAAAAATTAAGTGAGCGAATGTGCCTAAAAAACGGGCGAAACTCGCTGATGCAAATCAATAAATCGATGAGAATCTCTCTCTGACGGTACAAGGCCCGCATAGTTAAACGTCAGGCGAGGGGGATTTCAGATTTTTTGTACCGGGCAAATCAAGAGTTTGCCTAATTCCGTTAAGGTAGTATTAAGTTTATCTTTGCTATCTTACTCCGCTTTAAAAATGATACTGGTAAGAGAACGTGTTAATGCGACGTCGATTTATAGGATTTTTTCTTGGATGCCTGGGCCTGCTGCTATCATCCACCTCCGCTAACGCATCGTTTAGCTCGACGCTTCGCGACGGCTACAATACGCTAAGCGATAACGTCTCGCAGACGTGGAATGAGCCTGAGCACTACGATCTTTATATCCCCGCGGTGACCTGGCATGCCCGTTTCGCCTACGATAAAGAGAAAACGGACCGCTATAACGAACGCCCGTGGGGCGCCGGCTTCGGGGTTTCGCGCTGGGACGATAAAGGGAACTGGCATGGCATCTATCTGATGGCGTTTAAAGACTCTTATAACAAATGGGAGCCTATCGGCGGCTATGGCTGGGAGAAGACCTGGCGTCCGCTGGCGGACGATAATTTCCACCTTGGTCTGGGCTACACGCTTGGCGTGACGGCGCGTGATAACTGGAAATATATCCCGATTCCGGTCGTGCTGCCCCTGGCTTCCATCGGTTACGGCCCGGCAACGTTCCAGATGACCTATATACCCGGTACCTACAACAACGGTAACGTTTACTTTGCCTGGGCGCGCATTCAGTTTTGATGCGAATTTTGATAGCCATAAAAGAGATAAGCGGACTGTCTTGTGGAAAAACAAAGACTAAAGGGAACGAGGTACAAAAAGATAGAGACTTTTATCACTTTTTAGCAAAGTTGCGCTGGACAAAAGGTACCACAATTGGTGTACTGATACCCGACACAGTATTAGTGTCGATTTTTTCATATAAAGGTAATTTTGATGTCTAAGATTAAAGGTAACGTTAAGTGGTTTAATGAGTCCAAAGGATTCGGTTTCATTACTCCGGAAGATGGCAGCAAAGATGTATTCGTACATTTCTCTGCAATCCAGTCCAACGGTTTCAAAACTCTGGCTGAAGGTCAGCGCGTAGAGTTCGAAATCACTAACGGTGCCAAAGGCCCTTCTGCTGCAAACGTAATGCCTATCTAAGCAACGCGTCAGTAGAATATAAAAACCCGCTCATGGCGGGTTTTTTTTTGCCTGCGGTTAGCGGCTGGCGGCATGAGAGAACAGCCAGAACGCAGCGGCGGTCATGGCAAATGAGCCTAATAAGTTGACGAGTACGTTGAGTAACGCCCAGCTAAAGCGCCCCTGCTGCAGGAGAAACACCACCTCGGCGGAGAAAGTGGAGAAGGTGGTCAGCCCGCCGCAAAAGCCGGTGGTGATAAGCAGCTTCCACATCGGATCGATATCCGTCAGGCGATTAAACCATGCCAGCCCTGCGCCGATAATAAAAGCGCCCAGCAGGTTAGCGGTGAGCGTACCAATGGGGATAGCATGATGCATGGGGTTAAACTTCATACCCAGCCACCAGCGCAAAACGCTGCCGGTGCCGCCGCCAAGAAACACAGCCAAAAGGAGTTGCAACACGGTCATTCCCTGTTTATTGATCGAGACTAAACTTCGAGTGTAGCGCGCGAAAGACCTCACTGGCTACGACTAACCTGATGGGAGAGAAAAGATGTTTGTTGCTGCCGGACAATTTGCCGTAACGCCGGACTGGACGGGAAACGCGCAGACCTGCGTCAGCATGATGCGCCAGGCCGCGGAGCGGGGGGCGTCGCTTCTGGTTCTGCCTGAGGCGTTGCTGGCGCGAGACGATAACGATGCGGATTTATCGGTTAAATCCGCCCAGCAGCTGGATGGCGGCTTCTTACAGCTCTTGCTGGCGGAGAGCGAAAACAGCGCGTTGACGACGGTGCTGACCCTGCATATCCCTTCCGGCGAAGGTCGAGCGACGAATACGCTGGTGGCCCTGCGTCAGGGGAAGATTGTGGCGCAATACCAGAAACTGCATCTCTATGATGCCTTCAATATCCAGGAATCCAGGCTGGTCGATGCCGGGCGGCAAATTCCGCCGCTGATCGAAGTCGATGGGATGCGCGTCGGGCTGATGACCTGCTACGATTTACGTTTCCCTGAGCTGGCCCTGTCGTTAGCGCTCAGCGGCGCGCAGCTCATAGTGTTGCCTGCCGCGTGGGTAAAAGGGCCGCTGAAGGAACATCACTGGGCGACGCTGCTGGCGGCGCGGGCGCTGGATACAACCTGCTATATTGTCGCCGCAGGAGAGTGCGGGACGCGTAATATCGGTCAAAGCCGTATTATCGACCCCTTAGGGACAACGCTTGCCGGGGCGGGAGAGCGGCCGCAGTTGATTTTTGCCGAACTTTCAGCTGATTATATTCAGCAGGTACGCGAGCGCCTGCCGGTGTTGCGCAATCGCCGCTTTGCGCCACCGCAATTATTATGACGTTTTTTTAAACAAGGCTTGATTCACCTTGTTACAGATTGCTATTGTGTCCGCGCGTCAAATAGCCGTTAATTGTATGCGTGTATGATGGCGTATTCGCAGCTTGTATTAGAGAAGAAGGTTAGCTATGGGTGAGATTAGTATTACCAAACTGCTGGTAGTCGCAGCGCTGATTATCCTGGTGTTTGGTACCAAAAAGTTACGCACGCTGGGTGGAGACCTGGGCTCGGCTATCAAAGGCTTTAAAAAAGCCATGAGCGATGACGATGACAGTGCGAAGAAGACCAGTGCTGAAGAAGCGCCGGCACAGAAGCTCTCTCATAAAGAGTAATTCGCGACGAGTTTCCTGATGAAGGAGGCTCGCTTCCGACGGGGAGACCGCGTCGGCAAAGAGGCCGCAGCGTTAACGCTGCGGCCTCTTTATGTTATATGCACGAAGTTTCGCCGAAAAAGATGCAACCAACTGTTACCGCGTCGGGTTTTTTACTGAGTAATGGAATGCATCGGCAGGATGGGCCGCAGCGCGAAAAATATTACGCCGCGGCCGGAGGGGTTACTTCACTTCCATGCCTTTGGCCTGCAGGTCGGCATGATAGGATGAACGAACGAACGGGCCGCAGGCAGCATGGGTAAAGCCCATGGCCATCGCTTCGGCTTTCATCTCTTCGAACTCATCCGGGCTCACGTAGCGCTGTACCGGCAGGTGATGGCGGCTCGGCTGCAAATACTGGCCTAACGTCAGCATGGTGACGCCGTGGCGACGCAGATCGCGCATCACTTCAACGATTTCAGCGTTGGTTTCGCCTAAACCAACCATCAGGCCTGATTTCGTCGGGATCTCTGGATGCGCTTCTTTAAAGCGTTCCAGCAGCTTCAGCGACCAGTTGTAGTCGGCGCCCGGGCGTACCTGGCGATACAGGCGCGGCACGTTTTCCAGGTTATGGTTAAACACGTCCGGCGGCGTCGCCTGGAGGATTTCCAGCGCACGATCCATACGGCCGCGGAAGTCCGGTACCAGGGTTTCAATTTTAATCGTCGGGCTTTTTTCACGAATCGCTTTGATGCAGTCGGCAAAGTGCTGAGCGCCGCCATCGCGCAGATCGTCACGATCCACGGAAGTCACCACCACATAGCGCAGTGCCATATCGGCGATGGTTTGCGCCAGCTTCTGCGGCTCGTTGGCGTCCGGCGTCACCGGGCGACCGTGGGCAACATCGCAGAACGGGCAACGGCGGGTACAGATGGCGCCCAGAATCATAAAGGTTGCCGTTCCGTGGTTAAAACATTCCGCGAGGTTGGGGCAAGAGGCTTCTTCGCACACGGAGTGCAGGCCGTTCTTACGCATCGCTGCCTTGATCCCCTGGATACGGGACGAGTCAGCCGGAAGTTTGATTTTCATCCATTCCGGTTTTCTGAGCAGAGCTTCACGCTCAGTTGCCACGTTTTTCACCGGGATAAGGGCCATTTTATCGGCATCGCGGTATTTAACACCGCGTTCCATCACAATGGGTTTACTCATAGCGTGCGTGTTCCAGTTGCGAGTGACGAAGGAAAGCGAATCAATTCAAGTAAATGTTGCATTTATCAACTATTTTTGAATTAAACGCAGGCAGTATATCATTGATACGGGGGATAAAGCAGCCTGCTGGCCGGCAAATTGTAAAATAGTTGTTGTTTTATGCTTTTCCCTCACGTGCTTTATCGACTAAAAAGCCTGGCGAATCGTCTCGACGATCTCTTTCAACAAGGGCTCCTGCGCGCTGAGCTTGTTATAGTGCAGCGCAATATCAATTCTTTCTTCCCGTAGAGGCGGAAAATCGATCATTTTTAAGGGCCAAATCTTCTCGACCAGCGAGAACATTCCGGACGTGATTAGCCCCAGCATATCGCTGTCGTTGACCAGGGCTGCCTGAGTTAACAGATTGTAGCTGCTGAACCCATAGCGACGTTCGCCGAGATGCTCCTGCAGGTGGCGCAGGATGGTCGTATAGCGCTGGCCTTCAGGCTGCAGAAGCGCGAATTCATATTGACTCAGGTTTGCTGAGGTTGCCGGCAGCGCCAGGGCCGGATGCCCTGCCCGGCAGAAGATATGTACGCTATCCTGAAACAGCACATGGTGCGTAATCGCCTGCCCGCTATGGGGGAAGCTGTCAATCAGCAGGTCAACCTGACGCTGGTTTAACTGGCTGGCCGCGTCGGTGATGGCGACATTGTGCAGCAAAATCTGGGGAAAGACGCTCCGCAGCTGTCTGGTGATAACCGGCATGATCAACGCGCCAATGGCCGGCGAGGTAGCCACGGTTATCACCCGCTCGCTACGGGTATTTCCGGTTAAATCCAGGGCGTTGAGAAATGCTTCCATACCCTGGCTAATATGCTTATGAAGATGCGAGGCATAAGCCGTTGGCGTCACGCCCTGGCCCTTACGGATAAAAAGCGGGTCAGGGAAGAGGGCGCGCAGTTTGTTGATGGACTGACTAATCGCAGAGGGCGTGATATTCAGTATTTTGGCCGCGTTGACGATACCTTTATGGACGTAAACCGCTTCAAAAATAGTGAGTAAATTGAGATCAATATTACGCAGAATGCGAAACATCTGTCGATCGTGGCGATCGTCAAGGCGTTCGGTTGGTTCTGGCTGAGAGTTATTTTCGTCCACTCTATATTTCCGCTAGTGATGATTAGCACCATTATAGCGGGCACAATGATTTTATTAGTGATAATTGATTGCAAAAATAAAGACTTAATCCAGCCTGATGGAAAAATGTGACGTCCCGCGCTCACGGGACGTGATGGCTAGCGGGATTGAATAAATTCCGCCGGCGGATCGTTCAGTAAAGCCAGCAAATTGGCGGCGAGGCGTGGCGCGACGGTATCCGTACGAGCATCAGGCCGCCACTGGCGCATCTGCGTCATCTCCATTCCGGCATAACCGCATGGGTTAATCCTGAGGAATGGTGACAGATCCATGTTGATATTCAGCGCCAGACCGTGGAATGAGCAACCTTTGCGGATGCGCAAACCCAGAGAGCAGATCTTCTGTTCGCCCACGTAGACGCCGGGCGCGTCTGCCCGCGGGTGCGATTCAATACCATACTCCGCCAGGGTGTTAACGACAGTTTGCTCTAAAAGAGTCACCAGCTCACGCACGCCCAGCTTGCGGCGTTTAAGATTCAGCAGAACGTACATCACCTGCTGTCCGGGGCCATGATAGGTGACCTGTCCGCCGCGATCGCTCTGAATAACCGGTATCTCGCCGGGGACCAGAACATGTTCAGCCTTTCCGGCCTGACCCTGCGTGAACACCGGATGATGCTCCACCAGCCAGATTTCATCCAGGGTGGCATCGTCGCGACTATCGGTAAACTCATGCATTGCCTGCGAGACAGGTTCGTAAGGTTGCAGGCCGAGCTGGCGGATGAGGATTTTATTGTGCTGCAAAACAACGTCTCCGCAGAGAGAGAATGATTTGAGTGGGGGAGTATATCACAGCGAGAAAGACCCGGCGCAGGGCCGGGTCGGGGGAATCGATTTACAGCACCATCCGTACGATTTCAATATTGCCCAGTTCTTCATACAGGGTTTCTACCTGCTCAATGTGGGTTGCATTGATGGTAATAGAGACTGAGTGGTAGTTGCCTTTGCTGCTGGGTTTTACCGTCGGAGAGTAATCACCTGGTGCATGGCGCTGTACCACTTCAACCACCTGGTCAACCAGCTCCGGCAACGCCTGTCCCATTACTTTGTAAGTAAATGGAGTAGGGAATTCAAGCAGTTCGTTAAGTTTGGTTTTCATGTCAGCTCCGGTGTTACAACAAAAAATAATAACTCCCACGACGTGTGGGAGTTATCAGGATATCTAGTATATGGGGATGTAAATCACACTTTCAAGTGGTCGATTTTTAACCAAACCAGTGATGGAACATTAACTTAATGTAATCAATGATTTTGCCGAAGAAATTGCCTTCCGGGATTTCCTGCAGTACGACCAGAGGGCGCTGATCGATCGTTTTGCCATCCAGCTGGAAGTTAATCGTGCCGACCACCTGATTTTTCTGCAGCGGCGCATGCAGCTCGGCGTTATTTAGCACGTAGCTGGCCTTCAGATCTTTCATGCGGCCGCGCGGGATAGTCAGATAAACGTCTTTATCCACGCCGAGAGAGGCGCGATCGCTATCGCCGAACCAGGCGGGTTCAGAGGCGAACTCTTTACCGGCTTTAATCGGGTTAACGGTTTCGAAGAAGCGGAAGCCCCAGGTCAGCAGCTTTTTGCTTTCGGACTCGCGGCCTTTGTAAGTACGGCCGCCCATTACGGCGGAGATCAGGCGCATCTGGCCTTCGGTTGCGGAAGCCACGAGGTTATAGCCCGCTTTGTCGGTATGGCCGGTTTTAATCCCGTCGACGTTCAGGCTGTTGTCCCACAGTAGTCCGTTGCGGTTGAGCTGGCGAATACCGTTGAAGGTAAACTCTTTTTCTTTATAGATGGTGTATTCGTTCGGGACATCGCGCACCAGCGCCTGGCCAATAAGCGCCATGTCGCGCGCGGAGCTGAACTGACCATCGGCATCCAGGCCGTGAACGGTCTGGAAGTGGGTGTTTTTCAGGCCAAGGGCGTTAACGTAGTTGTTCATCAGGCTGACGAAGGCATCCTGGCTACCGGCGACGTAGTCGGCCATCGCCACGCAGGCGTCGTTGCCGGACTGCAGGTTGATACCGCGGATCAGCTGGGAAACCGGCACTTGCATACCCGGTTTAAGGAACATCAACGAGGAGCCTTTAAAGACCGGGTTGCCGGTCGCCCATGCGTCGTTACCCACGGTGACCAGATCGGACTCTTTAAACTTGCCCGCCTTCATGGCCTGACCAATCACATAGCTGGTCATCATCTTGGTCAGACTTGCCGGGTCACGGCGGGAGTCGGCGTTGTTTTCTGCCAGTACTTTGCCTGAGTTGTAATCGATAAGAATCCAGGATTCGGCGTCAATCTGCGGGGCGCCTGGGATCATAGTTTTGATATTCAGGTCATCGGCGCGGGCAGCGGAGGACAGCGCTGCCACGGAGAGCGCCGTAACGAGTAAACGAGCGGTAAAAGAGGTCTTCATGGTCTGAACAACGGCATCCGTGATGGAGTTAAAAAAGTGCCTTACTATAACAAACGCACTACGAACCAGCATCCGACATTGCGCACGACTTTGTTAATGACTTTGTCATGCGCAACGAGCAGGGGACGCGGGTGCGATGCCTTTAGTTGGCGCGAGTAATAAATGACTGCAGCTGAGCTTCGCTTTGCAGACGCTGCTGGATCGTGCTGGCCTGCGCTTTGCTGCTGAATGGGCCGAGCTGAATCCGCCATACCGCGCCGTTTTGCGTGACGCGGCCCGGGACGGAAAATTGCTGGCTCAGACGCTGCTGGTACTGCTGGGCGCGCGATTGATCGCTGACGGCGCCGACCTGCACGACGAAATCTCCGCCGGCGCTGGCCGCTGCGGCAGGCGTCACGGCGGCAGTGGCGGCTACGGCAGGCGCAACGCTGCCTTGTACTGAGCCTGGTGCGGTAACCGGCGCGGTTTGCACGACAGGCTCGCTGCCTTCCAGCACGCCGTTATTCAGCGGCGTCGGCGCGCCGAGGAAACCGCCGCTGCTAACCGGAGCGCCGGTAGTGTCTTCCGGCTTCAGGGTTGAGTTACTGATGGCGTGCACGTCAGTTTGTGCGGGTTGACTCATCCCCGCGCTGTTATCGCCGTCAAGATTCGGGCGGGCAGGCAGGGCATAGGTCTGTTTGGCCACTGTCGTACATGCCATCCCCGGACCGGAAAGCGAGCCGTCCGGCGCGACGACGATCGGATCGATGCGCACTTTGGTGTTATTCGAGGTATTGAGGCGATCGGCTGAGGCGCGCGACAGTGAAATCACGCGATCGTTACCGTAGGGGCCGCGATCGTTGATACGTACTACGATCATGCGGCCGTTCGCCAGGTTGGTGATCCGCGCGTAGCTTGGGATCGGCAGCGTGGGGTGGGCTGCGGTAAGCTGCGTGGGATCAAACGCTTCACCCGATGCGGTCAGATTGCTGTTAGGCTCGGCGTCGTAGATAGCTGCGAAGCCCGCCTGGGTGAAGTTAGAGGGATCCTGAACGATTTTATAGCTTTTGCCATCGCGTTCGTAATCCTGATTCGCCGTTGCGTTAGGCGTTTCATACTGCGGATCGGCGCCGCTAATTTCCACCGTCGGGCCATTGCAAACGGCCGGCTGTGGAGTGCTGACCGTTTTTTGTTGAACGTCTTCACCCGAACATGCCGCCAGCAGCCCTGCTGCTATGCAGATCCCCAGCCATTGCTTACGCATCGCGAACCCCTTACACGCTTTTCGACAACATTTTTCTGTGAGTATGGATCGACATAACGATACCAAACCCGGCCATCAATACGATTAGGGCAGAGCCCCCGTAGCTGACCAGCGGCAAAGGTACCCCCACCACCGGTAAAATACCACTTACCATACCAATATTTACGAAGACATAAACGAATAAAATCAACATTAAACCGCCGGCCATGACCCGGCCAAAGGTGGTTTGCGCCTGGGCGGCAATCCACAACCCGCGCATGATAAGCAGAATATAGAGCGCCAGCAGGATCAGCACGCCAATCAGCCCCAGCTCTTCCGCCAGTACGGCAAAGATAAAGTCGGTATGGCGTTCAGGCAGAAACTCCAGCTGCGACTGGGTTCCATGCAGCCAGCCTTTCCCGCGCAGCCCGCCGGAGCCGATGGCAATTTTTGACTGAATAATGTGGTACCCCGCGCCGAGCGGATCGGTTTCCGGGTCGAGCAGCATCATTACGCGCTGGCGCTGATAATCATGCATCAGGAAGAACCAGAGGATCGGAATAAAGGCGGCGACCAGCACCACGGCGATACCGATCAGACGCCAGCTCAGACCAGACAGAAAGAGCACGAATAGACCGGACAGGGCGACCAGAATCGAGGTCCCGAGGTCCGGCTGCGCGGCGACCAGCAGCGTGGGCAGGAAAATCAGCACCAGCGCGATAGCGGTATTTTTCAGCGATGGCGGGCAAACGTCGCGGTTGATAAAGCGCGCCACCATCAGCGGTACGGCTATTTTGGCGATTTCCGACGGCTGGAAGCGGACGATGCCGAGATCCAGCCAGCGCTGCGCCCCTTTAGAGATGGCGCCGAAGGCATCAACCGCCACCAGCAGGATAATACAGAATATATAGAGATAGGGCGCCCAGCCCTCATAGACCCGCGGCGGAATTTGCGCCATGACGATCATAATAACAATCCCCATGGCGATCTGGCCGATTTTACGCTCCATCATGCCCATGTCCTGACCGCTGGCGCTCCAGATAACCAGCGCGCTATAGGTCAGCAGCGCCAGCAGGATAAGCAGCATGGTGGGGTCGAGGTGGATTTTATCCCATAGCGATTTTTTATTCGGATTATCAGTCATTATTGATCCTCCCCAGCCGTTACCGCCGGGTTTTCACTCGGCAGGTTGGTGTTGTTATCGCCCAGCATTATATGATCGAGAATCTGACGCATAATGGTACCGACTGCCGGACCTGCGCCGCCGTTCTCAAGAATAATGGCCACGGCAACCTGGGGGTTGTTGTAAGGGGCAAACGCCGTCATCAGTTTATGGTCACGCAGGCGTTCAGCGATTCTGTGCGCGTTATAGGTCTCGTTGGCTTTCAGGCCGAAGACCTGAGCGGTACCCGATTTGGCCGCAATTTTATACGGCGCGCTGGCGAAGTATTTATGCGCGGTACCGTTGCCGCGGTTGGCGACGCCAAACATCCCGTCTTTGGCGATTTCCCAAAAACCAGAGTGAATATCGCCGACCGGCGGTTCATGGGGCTGAACCCACGGCACCGGTTTGCCGTCCTCCACCGTGCTCTGCAGCAGGTGCGGCACTTTAACCACACCGTCGTTAATCAGGATCATCAGCGCCTTGTTCATCTGGATAGGCGTTGCGGTCCAGTAGCCCTGTCCGATCCCGACCGGAATGGTATCGCCCTGGTACCAGGGTTTCTTGAAGCGCTTGAGCTTCCATTCGCGGGTCGGCATGTTGCCGGAGCGCTCTTCCGCCAGGTCAACGCCGGTATAGTGGCCATAGCCGAATTTGCCCATCCACTCCGACAGGCGATCGATACCCATATCGTAGGCAACCTGATAGAAGTAAGTATCGGCCGACTCTTCCAGCGCTTTAGTGACGTTCAGATGGCCGTGGCCCCACTTTTTCCAGTCGCGGTAGCGTTTATCCGAGCCGGGAAGCTGCCACCAGCCGGGGTCAAACAGGCTGGTGTTGCGGGTAATAACCCCGGCGCTGAGCGCCGAGACGGCCACGTAAGGCTTAACCGTTGATGCTGGTGGATAAACGCCCTGGGTCGCGCGGTTGACCAACGGCGTATTAGGATCGTTAAGCAGCCCGGAGTAGTCTTTGCTGGAAATACCATCAACGAACAGGTTGGGGTCGTAGCTTGGCGTCGAGACCAGCGCGAGGATGGCGCCGGTACGCGGGTCTGTGACCACGACCGCCGCGCGGCTGCCGGCCAGCAGCGTTTCAATATACTGCTGTAGCTTCAGGTCGAGCGTTAAATAGATATCGCGCCCGGCCTGCGGCGGAACCTCTTTCAGCTGGCGAATTACCCGGCCGCGGTTGTTTACTTCAACTTCTTCATAGCCGGTCTGCCCGTGCAGGACATCTTCGTAATAGCGTTCGATCCCCAGCTTGCCGATATCGTGCGTGGAGGCGTAGTTAGCCAGCTTTCCCTCTTTATCCAGGCGATCGACGTCTTTATCGTTAATTTTGGAGACGTAGCCGATAACGTGGGTCAGGGCTGAATTATAGGGATAGTAGCGGCGCTTATAGCCTTTGACTTCTACGCCGGGAAAACGGTACTGGTTAACCGCGAAACGGGCGACCTGTACTTCGCTGAGATTGACTTTCACCGGAATGGAGGTAAAGCGGTGGGAGCGGGCGCGCTCTTTTTTAAAGTTCGCTACATCGTCATCGGTGAGATCGATAACGTCGCGCAGCGCATCCAGCGTTTGCTGAACGTTGTCGACCTTCTCCGGCATCATTTCCAGCTGGTAAATCGTGCGGTTGAGCGCCAGCGGCGTGCCGTTGCGATCGTAGATAATGCCGCGGCTTGGCGGAATAGGGACCAGCTTGATGCGGTTTTCGTTTGAACGCGTTTGATAGTCGGTGTAACGCACAATCTGCACGTTATAAAGATTGGCGATCAATACGCCGGTAAGCAGCAAAATCCCCAAAAAAGCGACCAGCGCCCGGCGCACGAACAGCGAGGATTCAGCCGTATAGTCGCGGAAAGAATTCTGTAATTTCATTCGCTGCTTAGTCTACCCTGGTCATCATTACTCACGGTGGTAAGGGTGGTTGGTGGTAATGCTCCACGCCCGATACAGACTCTCGGCCACCAGTACGCGAACCAGCGGGTGAGGTAAGGTGAGCGTTGAGAGCGACCAACTTTGTTCCGCTGCCGCTTTGCAGGCGGGTGAAAGGCCTTCCGGGCCGCCGATGAGCAGACTGACGTCCCGGCCATCCTGTTTCCAGCGTTCCAGTTCGCGCGCCAGCTGCGGCGTATCCCATGGTTTCCCCGGAATATCCAGGGTGACGATGCGGTTTTTGCCTGCGGCCGCCAGCATCATTTCACCTTCTTTTTCCAGAATTCGCTTGATGTCGGCATTTTTGCCGCGTTTTCCGGCGGGGATTTCCACCAGTTCGAACGGCATATCTTTTGGAAAACGGCGCAGATATTCGCTAAAGCCGGTCTGAACCCAGTCCGGCATTTTGGTGCCAACGGCTACCAGGTGCAGCTTCACGCGTTAACTCCAGAGTTTTTCCAGCTCGTACAGACGACGGCTCTCTTCCTGCATGACGTGAACCATAACGTCGCCGAGATCGACGACAATCCAGTCCGCGGCGGCTTCGCCTTCAACGCCCAGCGGCAGCATACCGGCGGCGCGAGACTCTTGCACTACGTGGTCGGCGATGGACATAACATGGCGCGTAGAAGTGCCTGTGCAGATAACCATGCAATCGGTGATGCTAGATTTGCCATGAACGTCAATGGCAACGATGTCCTGACCTTTCAGGTCATCAATTTTGTCGATAACAAAATCCTGGAGTGCTTTACCCTGCAAGAGTTCCCCCTGGGTGTGTGAAGAGTGATAATAATAAACAGCCTGACAGTATACCTGAACTGGTAGCAAAATCGGGATAAATGTCGATAAATGGGCGGTTAAGGCCGCTATCATCCCATCCATCGCCGATGATTGCATCGCCATTTTTGTAAAACAATTTCTGCAAAGTTCAAATGGTAAATGCAGCCTGGCTGCGGAGAATAACAGCCTGCTTTGCCCTGTCAATGGTCTGCGCGCAATTCTTCTTCCGCCAGCCAAACTGCCCGGCTATTCAGCACGCGCAGGGTAGTGAAATCGGGCTGGAGATCGACAAGGCTCCACGCGCCGTGCTCGATGGGGAAGTGCCACATCGCCGAATCCGGCATATTCAGAAGTTGAGCGATTAACAGGCTAAGCACGCCCTGGTGGCCGACGATCAGCAGATGACTAAGTTCCCGGTGCTGAGGGAGGGCGGCGGTGAAGCCGGAGACGCGTTCGGCGAACGCCTGAAAGCCTTCACCGTTAGTGGGCGCCGCATGCTGCCAGTCGGCGCACCACGCGGCGTAGTTTTCCGCATCTTCATGCTGTAAATCGCGATGGTGGCGCATTTCCCAGTCGCCGAAGAACATTTCATTGAGCTCGGCGAAGGACTGGCGAGGGACGTCACGGTCGCCAAGCAGCAGGCTGGCCGTACGCTGGGTGCGCTCAAGTTCACTGCAAAACACGCGCTGAAAAGGAACGGCCTGCAGCCGCTTTCCCAGCGTTTGCGCTTGTCTGATTCCGCGTTCGGTTAAGGCTGTGGGAGCATGTCCGCTATAGAGGCCCGCGACGTTGGCCTCGGTCTCGCCATGACGAACTAACCATAACTTCATGATGACCCTCTCGAAAGGAGTCTATAAGACTCTCCTTGTGGCAAGGCTAGCAGTAGAGCTTCTGCTCATGGATATAGTCGAGCACGGTTTCCGGCAGCATGTCCGCGCAGGGCTCGCCAGCTTCAAGACGCTGGCGAATCAGGGTGGCAGAAATATCAAACCACGGCGTTTCGGCCAGGTAGATAACGCCCGCCGGGCTGCTATGCAGCCGCTCGACGTCATGAGTGAGATGTTTGTCCAGCCACTGCTGATCCTGCTCGCACGCCATGGTCAGCGGATAACCCGGGCGTCGGCAAACGATCAGATGTACGTTATCAAGAATGCTTTCATACTCGTGCCAGGTGGTAAAGGTGAGCAGCGAATCCTGGCCAATGATAAACGCCAGGGGGCGCTGTGGCCCTTGCTCCTGGCGCCACTCGCGTAGGGTTTGCGCTGAATATGACGGCGTGTCGCGCTTAAGCTCACGATCGTCGAGGATAAACAGCGGTTTATCCGCGATGGCCAGCGCCAGCATATGCCTGCGTTGGTCGCTGGTGGCTTCGGGCTGCGGGCGGTGCGGCGGCACATTGTTGGGCACGATGGTGACTTTATTGAGGCCGATAAGGTTGGCCAGAATTTCCACCGGTTTAAGGTGACCGTAATGCACCGGATCGAAGGTGCCGCCGTACATCGCCTGTAACTGAGTCATATCAACCATCAATAAAAACGTCTGCCAGCGCTTTATGGCAGAGCAATAAAGAGAGACTTTCCAGCTCGGGCCATACGGAGTGCCCGTAATCCTGCTTGAAGGTAAGCTCCGCGCGGGTCAACAACGTGACGGCCTGACGCAGCTGGTCGGCGCTCAGGCGTGCCAGCGCGTCGCTGACCAGCTGGCGGCGGTTTTGCCATACGCGATGCTTGTCAAACAGCGAACGCAGCGGCGTATGGGCCGATTGCCGCTTCAGGTTGACCAGCAGCAGCAGCTCGCGCTGTAGGGTGCGCAGCAGGATAGCCGGCTCGCTGCCTTCCAGACGCAGCTGTTGCAGAACGTGGAGAACGCGCTTGCTTTTACCGGCCAGCAGCGCATCCACCCAGTGATAAGGTGTGAAATGCGCAGCATCATTCACGGCTTGCTCAACCCGCGGCAGCGTCAGTTTACCATCCGGCCACAGCAGCGAAAGGCGCTCAAGAGCCTGGGCCAACGCCAGCAGATTACCCTCATAGCAGTAGCACAGCAGCTGGCTGGCCGCGTCATCAAGCTGCAGATTATTCTGCTTTGCGCGCGCGGCGAGCCAGCGCGGCAGCTGGGCATATTCCGGCGTCTGGCAGCTAACCTGCACCGCCCGGCTGGTCAGCGCCGTCATCCACGCGGCGTTCTCCTGCGCTTTCGTTAGCTTATTACCGCGAACGATCAGCAGTAAATCGTCATGCAGCATGCCGACGAGCGTCGCAAGCTGTTCGTTAATTGCCGCATTAGGGCCATTATCGGGCAGGATCAGCAGCAGCGTCTGGCGGCTGGAAAACAGGCTCATGGCCTGACTTAACGAGAAGAGGGCGGGCCAGTCGGTACTGGCATCAACGGTGGCGGTGTGGTGTTCGATAAAGCCCTGGGTCGCGGCCGCTTCGCGGATGGCGTCCTGGCTCTCCTGCAGCAGCAGCGGATCGTTGCCAAGCAGCAGATAGGCCGCGCGCAGCCCTTCAGTGAGCTGCGCGCGGAGCTGTTCCGGGTACAACCGAATCATCAGTTACCCAGCGTGGTGGAGACGCGATTGCCGGAGGTGGAAGCGGCTGGGGTCGTGGCGACCGGCTTCTCATCCTCTTTGGTGGCTTCGACATCCGCAACGTGTACGCTCGGCAGCTTACGGATCAGCTGCTCTGCCGCTTTGTCGTACATTTCCTGAACGATCATGTCCTGCTCGGCATCTTTCGCTAACGCCGCCTGCGGGTTATCGAAGAACGAGCGGTAGACTTTGGTCGTGATGGGATAGATATCATGACCTGGGATCAGGACGCTGGCGTTTACCGTCATCACCATCTGATATTCCGCAGTACGGCCGTCCTGAAAAATAGACGCCGTATCTTTCTGAATGGACGATGTCTCCAGACGCAGGGAAGGAATATCCTTGCGCAGCGTACTGCTATCGACCAGTTCAACCCCGTTCAGACGCAGCTGATTACGGACGGCACGACTTAATGGACCATTAGGATCGCCCGACTGGAAGATCATGGTTTTCATTGCGGTCGGAACCTGCGTAGTGCTACGCAGGTGCCAGCCACAGCCGGCGGTGATTAACACCGCCAGAGATAACAACAATGTTGCCAGATATCGCACGCTTCCTCCTGCGCTTAGCCAACGACCAGATTGAGCAGTTTACCCGGAACGTAGATCACTTTACGTACGGTCACACCGTCGAGATATTTCGCAACCAGATGCTCCTGACCCGCACGCTCACGAACCTGCTCTTCGGTTGCATCCACCGCAACGGTAATTTTACCACGAACTTTACCATTTACCTGGACCACGACCAGAGTGGTGTCTTCAACCATCGCGCTTTCGTCAGCGACCGGCCACGGCGTGTTGTCAATATCGCCTTCGCCGCCCAGCTCCTGCCACAAGGTAAAGCTGGCATGCGGAGTGAACGGGTTGAGCATACGAACCACGGCCAGCAGGGCCTCACGCATCAGCGCGCGATCCTGTTCACCTTCCTGCGGCGCTTTCGCCAGCTTGTTCATCAGCTCCATAATCGCCGCAATCGCGGTGTTGAAGGTCTGACGACGGCCGATATCATCGGTCACTTTCGCGATCGTTTTATGCACATCGCGACGCAGCGCTTTTTGATCTTCGCTGAGGCTGGCAACGTCCAGCGCAGCGGCTTCGCCCTGGGAGGTATGTTCGTAGACCAGTTTCCAGACGCGTTTCAGGAAGCGGTTCGCACCTTCCACCCCGGATTCCTGCCACTCAAGCGTCATGTCGGCCGGAGAAGCGAACATCATAAACAGACGCACGGTGTCCGCGCCGTAGCGTTCAACCATTTCCTGCGGGTCGATGCCGTTGTTTTTCGACTTGGACATCTTGCTCATGCCGGTATAGACCAGCTCGCGGCCCTGTGGGTCGAAGGCTTTAACGATACGGCCCTTCTCGTCGCGCTCGGTAGTCGCTTCTTTCGGCGACACCCAGTTACGCTCGCCGTTTTCGCCAACGTAGTAGAAGGCATCCGCCAGCACCATCCCCTGGCAAAGCAGCTGTTTAGCCGGTTCGTCAGAGTTCACCATGCCCGCGTCGCGCATCAGCTTGTGGAAGAAGCGGAAATAGAGCAGGTGCATAATGGCGTGTTCGATCCCGCCGATATAGATATCGACAGGCAGCCAGTAGTTCGCCGCTTCCGGGTCCAGCATACCCTGGTCGTACTGCGGGCAGGTGTAGCGCGCGTAGTACCAGGAGGACTCCATAAAGGTGTCAAAGGTATCGGTTTCGCGCAGCGCCGGCTGGCCGTTAACGGTGGTTTTCGCCCACTCCGGATCGGCTTTAATTGGGCTGGTGATCCCGTCCATCACGACATCTTCCGGCAGAATAACCGGCAGCTGATCTTCCGGCGTCGGCATCACGGTGCCGTCTTCAAGGGTGACCATTGGGATCGGCGCGCCCCAGTAGCGCTGACGGGAAACGCCCCAGTCGCGCAGGCGGTAGTTCACTTTACGTTCGCCGACGCCAAGAGACGCGAGCTTATCGGCGATAGCATTAAAGCCCGCCTCGTGATCCAGACCGTCGAACTCGCCAGAGTTAAACAATACGCCTTTTTCGGTCAGCGCCTGTTCGGAGAGGTCGGGCTCTGAGCCATCGGCGGCCAGGATAACCGGCTTGATGTTCAGACCGTATTTGCTGGCAAATTCGTAGTCGCGCTGATCGTGACCCGGGACGGCCATCACCGCGCCGGTGCCGTACTCCATCAGCACAAAGTTTGCCGCCCATACCGGAATCGCTTCGCCGGTCAGCGGGTGAATGGCTTTGTAGCCGGTATCGACGCCTTTTTTCTCCATGGTCGCCATATCGGCTTCGGCAACTTTGGTATTGCGGCATTCGTCGATAAAGGTCGCCAGCGCGGGGTTATTGGCGGCAGCCTGCTGCGCCAGCGGGTGGCCCGCAGCGACGGCAAGGTAGGTGCAGCCCATAAAGGTGTCCGGGCGGGTGGTGTAGACGGTCAGCTTGTCGGCGTAGTCGTTCACATCGAAGGAGATTTCGACGCCTTCGGAGCGGCCGATCCAGTTGCGCTGCATGGTTTTAACGGTGTCAGGCCAGTGATCCAGGTTATCCAGATCGTTCAGCAGCTCGTCAGCGTAGGCGGTGATTTTAATAAACCACTGCGGGATCTCTTTACGCTCGACTTTGGTGTCGCAGCGCCAGCAGCAGCCATCGATAACCTGCTCGTTCGCCAGTACGGTCTGGTCGTTCGGGCACCAGTTCACCGCGGAGGTTTTTTTGTAGACCAGGCCTTTTTTATACAGCTCGGTAAAGAACTTCTGCTCCCAGCGGTAGTATTCCGGGGTGCAGGTCGCCACTTCACGGCTCCAGTCATAGCCGAAGCCCAGCTTCTTCAGCTGGTTTTTCATGTAGGCGATGTTGTCATAGGTCCACGGGGCCGGCGCGGTGTTGTTTTTCACCGCTGCGCCTTCCGCAGGTAGGCCAAACGCATCCCAGCCGATAGGCTGCAGGACATTTTTGCCCAACATACGCTGGTAACGGGAAATCACGTCACCGATGGTATAGTTGCGCACGTGGCCCATGTGTAGTCGACCAGAAGGATAGGGAAGCATCGACAGGCAGTAATACTTCTCTTTGCTCTCGTCTTCGGTAACTTCAAAGGTACGCTTCTCGTCCCAGTGTTGCTGGACTTTTGATTCTATCTCTTCCGGGCGGTATTGCTCTTGCATGGCAGCCAGTGGTCCTGTTTTCAATACAGCTACAAAATGTAGCCAATGGATGTGTTATTTCAGATCGGCATAGCATAGCCCAAACGCCAACGTCAAAACAGCCTTTCACACACTTACCGAGATGAAAGCGGTAGAGAAAATTTCGCGACTCTGTGGCTTGGCTTGCAGAGCAATCCGCAGATAACGTCTACCATTATAAGAAGTTAACCACACCGGAGGCGAAAAGATGAACAAGGTTGCTCAATTCTACCGAGAGCTGGTGTCGACGCTCAGCGAGCGGTTACGCAACGGAGAACGCGATATTGACGCGCTGGTGGAGCAGGCCAGGGTCAAGATTAGCCAGTCCGGCGAGTTAACGCAGAGTGAAATCGACAACGTTATTCGCGCCGTCAGACGCGATCTGGAAGAGTTCGCCCTCAGCTATGAAGAGAGCCAGGATGAGCTAACGGACAGCGTCTTTATGCGGGTGATCAAAGAGAGCCTGTGGCAGGAACTGGCGGATATTACCGACAAAACCCAGCTTGAGTGGCGCGAAGTGTTCCAGGACCTCAGCCACCACGGCGTTTATCATAGCGGCGAAGTGGTCGGGCTCGGCAATCTGGTGTGTGAGAAGTGCCATTACCATCTGCCGGTGTATACGCCGGATGTGCTGCCGCGTTGCCCCAAATGCGGGCACGATCAGTTCCAGCGTCGGCCATTTGAGCCATAAACGATAAGGCCCGGAGTTGAATATACCGGGCCTCGGATAAACTCAGCGGCTTATGTCAATTTTATAAAATGCCGGCGCTGGTAGCGCCGGCATTTCAGAGTGTAGTTCAATAAGATGGCTGGTTTGCGGTTAATAATTTATTTGGTGGTGTTAACTTCCGTTAACTTGAAATACTGTTCGCCACCCACTTCAGAAGCATATCGCTGAGAAGTATTCAGGACCAGTTTATTGCCGCTCAGTAAGCCGGCATCGCAGGTGAACAGTTTCAGGAACCCGCATTTATAGCCGCCGTTAACCACTTGTTTTGCATTTAAGGTCATCGTTCCGCCAGCTACGATTTTGTCGCGGTTGATAATGTTGCCTTTATTGTGGGTATCAATGGTGAAATCGCCAAAGGATTCCATAAGCCATTTATTTACCAGATCTGAATGGGTGGAAATGTTGATGGTCCCGCCAATAATTTCTCCGCTGTTTTGCATCGCGTTGTTATTAAAGTTTAAGACCGCAGAATCGCCGCGAACGGTTCCCCCGTCGTTATTCAGCCAGTTGCTGTTGGTTGTCAGCATATTGCTGGCGAGTATTTTGCTATCACGGTTTAACGCCAGCGTACCGTTCGTCTGGATGGTGACGTTACCCCCTTTTAAGGTTCCTGAGTTGCTGATTTCACCGGATGAGAGCGCTCTATCTTTAACCGATTGAATCACAAGATTGTCCGTTCCGTGAATGTTACCGGTTACCTTGAGCGAGCTACCGCTAAAAGCAATGCTGGTATTTTTCGCCCGGGTTGAACCGCCGTTATCGATATTGCCAAGAGCCGATACTAGCAGTTGATTATCAGAAAGAAGATTAGAGCCGTAAGCCGTTTTCAGGTTGCCGTTAGTCGCTACGCTTAATGCCGTGCTGCTTTTGATGGTGCCGTTGTTTTCGATATTTCCAGAGGCGCTGACCATCAACTGTTTGCTGCTGGATATGGTTCCGTTGTTGGTAAGTGTTTGTAATCCATTGATAATGGTAATGTTTGTCGTCGAGATGTTACCCGTGTTTTTAATATTCCCGGCGGCGGCGATCTGCGTAAGCATACCGTTGCTGGTGATCGATCCTTCGTTGGTCAGTGAACCGTTACTGGACATTGTCAGTGTGCTATTGGCGACAATCGCGCCTTTATTGCGTACACCGAGACCTAAGTCGTTGCCAATCATGCTGATGCTGTTAGCTTTAATTCCGCCAAGATTGCTAATATCAATGCTGTATTCCGGAATCAGCATCTGTAGTACCGTAGGCGTTTTACCCGCAGAGGTCATTTGCCCTGTATTGTTGTCAAGCGTGAAATTTCCTGCGGCTACCGTCGCGTTGGGAGTGCTGACGGTACCGTTAATGGCAATAGCATTTGCCAGCAGGGTGGCATAGCTATTTGTTGCATTCATCCCGTTTTGCCCAATAGTGATCTGACCTTGGGAGATGGTATAGCTGTCAATCGCGCCACTGTTGTTGAGCTTTACCTGGCCGGTGGTTAAAACCGCGCGATCGGTGTTAATAAAGCTACAGCCTGAGCAGGAGATTCCGTTTGGGTTAGCGATGATAACATCGGCTTTTTGGCCGGCGACTTCGATAAATCCATTGAGCGAGCTGGATTTATTTGAGGTCACTTCATTGAGGATCACCGAAGCGCCGCCATTAGCCAGATTATTGTTTTTAGCGATATTGCCTAAGGTGTCGTGAGTAAGATCGCTGGAACTATTGTTGAGAATCATGCCCTTGTTACTGACATTAAAGTCACGGTACATATTGTGAGAAACGCCCGCTGCGTTAGGCGTTTCAATATCAACGACGGTAGCTCCAGATGAGTGGGTCCAGACCGTCGGATCGGCATAGACGTAAGACGAACTGAGTGCTGCCGCCAGGGCGACATAAGTAAATTTAAATTTGAACATTGCGTTTATTCCTTTAAATAAATTGCCTAAAAGTTGATGAATGTTTATTAGTTTACTTAACGACGTTAATACCTCCAGTTGAGCGAGAAACCAAGGTTGAGCGGATCGCTATGAAAACGATCGGGTTTAATGAACGGCGTACCGATAAAAAAATCATACTGCGTGGAAAATAGCTGGCCGCGCAGCCCGCTTACGGCGCCGGAAATAACTTTACCCTGTTTATATTTTTCACTGCCGGTGATGCGGCCAATATCCAGACCAAAATATAATTGCCGATCCGGGGTTGGCATATCCCAGATAAAATCATTACGCCAGTACCAGCCTTGGTTGCCGGACAGCGAATTTTCTCCATCAAAACCCCGTACCGTCCAGCGGCTGCCGATATTAAATTTATTATCCGTGGATAAAATATCGGGACTAAACTGAGCATTAATATGCGGCGCGTAGCTGAAACGATCGCCGGTAATATCAAATTTCATAAATGCCTGAATATCAGCATGTATCACCCGCGAAAGTGGGCTGTAGAGACCCGCTTTTTCCTCAAGGGTTGGCATGGAGCTAAGCCAGGGCAAGCTGCGCTGAATGCCCAGGCTGGCATCGATGACTTTTTTATTGAAGTAGCGCTGCTGGCTAAGGGTCAATTCCCAAACCGGGTTCTGCTTGCGCATAACCTTGAGTTCGCTGCCGCCAAAATAGTAACGAGACGTGCTTTTTGCAATCCGGGCGTCCAGGGTGGTTTTTTGCTGCCGCGTATGGGAAAGCAGCCTCGAGAGCGTCGCGCTGGCGTAACGGTTTTCGCTTTTGTATTCGGTGGTTGAATAGTTGGCTTTAAATTGCTGACGATATTCGCTCTGCGAGCCGTAAAGGCTTAGCGACCAGTACCCGACAGGAACCGAATAATAGAGGCTGCTATTGTGGTTGCCGTCATTATGCTGATTAAATTCGACGTCGCCTCCGGCGGAGACATAGAAAATATCGTTAAGCGTAGCCATATCATAGAGATAGAGTGCGCCCCCGGACTGATAGCGACCGCTTTCCCGGCTGCCGGCATCATCCATCCACGCGCTTACCTGCCATTTTTTAGCCAGATTACGCGTTATCTGAATATCGCTTTCCGCGTTGTTTTTCCCGGGCTGGATTTTCATTTGCGCCGACGAACCGGGTAGCCGTTGCAGATTGGCCATCCCTTGCTCAAGGTCGGTTAGTTTGAGGATCTCACCCGTGGCGGTAGGTATGGCATTCCACAGGCTGGACGTGGCGCCGCTGTCGGCAGACCATATCATATTGCCTATCTTACCGTAGGTGAGGGTAATGTCTAAAACGCCATCTTCCAGTGACTGTGAAGGTATATCAATAAGTGAAGTAATATACCCCTGGACTATGATTTCATTTTGTAATGCCGTAGCGAGTTGGCGAATGCCTTTAATACCCAGACATTTCTTTTCTGCCTGGACGGCGATATTGCGCAGGAGACGTTGCGTGAGTTTTTCATTTGAGGAAATGATATTGACGTGGCTGATATACCGGCAGGTCTCCTCCACCGGAAAAATAAGTTTATATTTATGCGAGCCAGTGCGCGATGATTGATAATCTTGCTGCTCGGGCTTTAATGCGCTCTGGCGAGCTTTATCCTGTTCAGTTTGATGAGTGTTGTTGGCAACATCCGCAAACGTGGAGGCAGTAAAAATAAAGTAAAGAAAAAGCGCGTTTAACAGTTTGTTATTGTTGTATTTCATGAAGCAATATCCATTTGTTTCATTCGATAATGATGCCCTTGTAAAGGAAATTGAGTTTTGTTCTGACTGGTGTTATGAGCTCGCCAGCAGCTCGTGGTTTTCAATTTTAAGAATTTTATTTTTTATAAAATACCAAAGCGAATTTTTTAAGTACTCAGTGTCCTCGTAAATAGTCGTGCTATGTTAGCGATGCAGGATTATCGAGGCTACGATGTTAATCCTGAATTTTATTTGAATTGGTCATTTCAACTTGTGAATTATCAGCGATGGGGTGTGAATATATGGGTGGCAGTTATTTAAGCGTGGGCGAGTGATTATAATTCAATATGATAAGGGGAATAAAAGGACGACGCGCACTTTGCGTGCGCGCCGGAGGCTTAGTGCAGTATTTTGGCGAGGAAGTCTTTCGCCCGTTCTGATTGCGGGTTAGCGAAAAACGCTTCTTTATCCGCGTCTTCAACAATTTTCCCCTCATCCATAAAGATAACCCGATTCGCTACTTTGCGGGCAAAGCCCATTTCGTGGGTGACCACCATCATCGTCATCCCTTCATTCGCCAGTTCAACCATCACGTCCAGTACTTCATTAATCATCTCTGGATCAAGCGCGGAAGTGGGTTCATCAAACAGCATGGCGATGGGGTCCATACACAATGCGCGAGCGATGGCCACGCGCTGCTGCTGGCCGCCAGAGAGCTGAGCGGGAAACTTTTCTGCATGAGCGGAAAGTCCCACGCGTTCCAGCAGCTTGAGCCCTTTTGCGCGTGAAGCGGCTTTATCGCGATTGAGCACCTTAACCTGCGCCAGCGTCAGGTTATCGATAATCGACAAATGCGGGAACAGTTCGAAGTGCTGGAATACCATTCCGACGCGCGAGCGCAGCTTGGCCAGATTGGTCTTTTTATCGTTAACCGTGGTGCCGTCGACGATGATTTGACCCTGCTGGATTGGCTCCAGACCGTTGACGGTTTTAATTAGCGTGGATTTACCCGAGCCTGATGGCCCGCAGACCACCACCACTTCGCCTTTTTTCACTTCCGTGGAGCAATCGGTCAGCACCTGAAAGTGACCATACCATTTTGAAACATTTTTCAGGGTAATCATTACACAGTCCTTTTCTTCAACCAGCTGACCAACAGCGATGCGCTGAGACTAAATACAAAATATACGGCGCCTGCGAACAGGATCATTTCTACCTGGGTTCCATCACGTTCGCCGATAGTGGAGGCGGTACGGAAGAAATCGGCCAGGCTCAGGACGTAGACCAGCGAGGTATCCTGGAACAGCACGATGCCCTGGGTGAGCAGCAGCGGTACCATGGCGCGGAAGGCCTGCGGCAGAATCACCAGCTTCATGGATTGCCAGTGGGTCATGCCCAGCGCCAGCGCAGCGCTGGACTGGCCGCGAGAGATACTCTGAATACCGGCGCGAATAATTTCCGAGTAATACGCCGCTTCAAACATGGAGAAGGCGATCATCGCTGAGATCAGGCGGATATCGGTTTTCGGCGACAGGCCAAGCACGTTCTGCAGGAACCCCGGAACAATCAGATAAAACCACAGCAGTACCATCACCAGCGGAATGGAGCGGAAGACGTTAACGTAGGTTTTGGCAAACCACGCCAGCGGCAGGAAGCTCGACAGGCGCATGACGGCCAGAATCGTCCCCCAGACAATCCCGATAACAATCGCGGTCACGGTAATTTTTAAGGTAATAACCAGTCCAGCCAGCAGATACGGCATGGAAGGAATAATGGAACTCCAGTCAAAATCGTACATTATTTACCCCCCATATTGCCCGGCAGGCGGACCTTACGTTCGACCACGTACATGATCAGCATAATAACGGCGTTGATAAACACGTAGGCGAGGGTGATAGCGGTAAACGACTCCCAGGCATGGGCCGAGTAATCCAGCAGCTTGCCCGCCTGCGCGGCCATATCGGCCAGTCCGATGGTGGAGGCGATGGCCGAGTTTTTCACCAGGTTCATCATTTCAGAGGTCATCGGCGGCACGATAACGCGATAGGCGTTGGGCAGCAGAACGTAGCGGTAGGTTTGCGGTAGCGTTAGTCCCATCGCCAGCCCGGCGTTTTTCTGCCCGCGCGGCAGGGACTGGATGCCGGAGCGAACCTGTTCGCAGACGCGCGCGGCGGTAAATAATCCCAGACACAGCATCGAGGAAACGAAGAACTGAATATTGGGATCCAGCTCGGACTTAAACCACATACCGATGTTTTCCGGCAGCAGTTCAGGTACCACCAGATACCAGGTAAAAAATTGAACGATAAGCGGAACGTTACGAAAAAGCTCAACGTAACAGGTGCCGATAGTTGACAGCAGACGGTTCGGGACCGTACGGAGAATACCGAAGAGCGACCCCACAAAGAACGCGATAATCCAGGCCGTTACCGACAGGGTGACGGTGACCTGAAAACCACTCCACAGCCAGCCTAAATAGGTGGTGTTGCCGAACGGGGCCTGTTGCAGGAATATCCCCCAGTTCCAGTCTATTGACATAAATGACTCCTGGAAAAAAAAGGGTAGCAGCGCTACCCTCGAAGATTGTTGCTCAGCCTGTTTCGGTATTCGCGGCCGCTGGGGAACGACCAGCCGCCGTATAGTCTGTCCGCGCCGTGGCAACAATCGGGAGGGCAGGATTCCCCGCCCTTTGTTTTTTTAATTAGTTAAGAGCTTTGTCGTTAGGTGATTTGAACAGCGCTTTCATTTCGTCAGAGAGTTCAAAGTTCATATTCAGATTCTTTGGCGGAATAGGATTTTTAAACCACTTATCGAACCATTTTTCGGCTTCACCGGAAGTCTGAACATGGGCAACCGTGTCGTCCACCAGCGTTTTGAACTGCGGATCGTCTTTGCGCAGCATGCAGCCATAGGCTTCCTGAGACTGAGCGGTACCGACAATCTCCCAGTTATCCGGTTTCTTCGCTTTCGCACGTTCGCCCGCCAGCAGAGCGTCATCCATCATAAAGGCCACCGCGCGACCGCTTTCCAGAGTACGGAAGGAGTCACCGTGATCTTTTGCGCTGATAATGCGCATATTCATTTTTTTCTCGTCGTTCAGCTTGTGCAGCAGAATTTCCGAGGTGGTGCCGGAGGTGACGACGACGGCTTTATCCTTCAGATCCGGGAAATCTTTAATCGCGCCGCCTTTTTTCACCAGCAGACGGGTACCGACAACGAAAATGGTGTCGGAGAACGCTGCCTGTTTTTGACGTTCAAGGTTGTTGGTGGTGGAACCGCATTCGAAATCATAAGTGCCGTTTTGCAGCAGCGGAATACGGTTTTGTGAGGTGACCGGGATCAGTTTGACCTGCAGATCCGGTTTGTTCAGCTTCTTCTTAATGGCATCAACGATCGCGTTCGAGTAGTCCTGAGAGTAGCCGACGACCTGCTGTTTGTTGTCATAGTAAGAGAACGGAACGGATGATTCACGGTGACCGACGACGATAACGCCGTTTTTGGCAATTTTATCCAGAGTGCTCTGGCCAGCGGTGGATGCCGCATCTTCTGCATGCGCCGCACCGGCGGTCAGTCCCATGACCAGCATTGCTGCGGCCAGTTTACGTAATTGCATATCCGACTCCTTATCCTCAGCGCCATCAGACGCTATTGATACCCATTGTGAATGTGTGTGCTTTTTATTGCTGCCGTCTTTGCGTGCAGCATTTGTATGTGTTTGTTAGCATTTAGTTTGGCTTAATGTAAAGATTTTGCTCTTATATTGTTGATTTTTGCGAAGCGCACCGCACCATTTAAAGGCAAAAATCCCCCATTGCACCAAAATAGAGCAGCATGGCGATCGGTGGTGGTGCAACCAGGTTGTACCCTCAAGGATCGCGCTGCTACATCAATTTATTAAGCAATGGTCGTGCCAAAATGGACAAGAAGGAGAGGTGACCGCGGCGACGAATGCCGCCGCGGGAGAAGCAATTAGCGACGGCGCTGGCGCAGACTCATCAGCAGCGCTGCAAAGCCAAACAGCGCGGTTAACGCCCACAGCGGCCAGTTCCCCGTACGCGCGTACGGCGTCAGCCCTGAAGTCGGGGTCACTTTGGTGGTCAATACGGCGCGGGTGAACTGCGGGATCATCTCCTGTATTTCACCGCGCGGGCCGATGACCGCGGTAATGCCGTTATTGGTACTGCGCAGCAGCGGACGGGCCAGCTCCAGCGCGCGCATCCGCGCCATCTGGAAGTGCTGCCACGGACCGATAGATTTGCCGAACCACGCGTCATTAGAGATGGTTAACAGGAAATCCGTATCCGGGCGGAAGTTATCCCGCACCTGCTCGCCAAGAATGATCTCATAGCAGATAGCCGCCGTCAGACGCATATTATGCGCAACCAGCTGCGGCTGCACGTAAGGCCCGCGGCTGAAAGAGGACATCGGCAGATCGAAGAACGGCGCCAGTGGACGCAGAATTGATTCCAGCGGCACAAACTCACCGAACGGCACCAGATGGTTCTTGTTGTAGCGATTCTTTGAGTCGTAGCTGTATGGGTTATCTTTGCCCAGCGTAATAATGGTGTTGTACGTATCGTAGCGATTCTGCGCGTTCAGGCGCGCGTCGACGATACCGGTAATCAGCGCGCTGTTTTTCGACCGCATCAGATCGTCCATCATGCTCAGGAAACGCTGCTGATTGATTTCCAGATCGGGAATTGCGGACTCCGGCCAGACGATCAGCTGCGATTTACCCATGTGCGGTTGGGTGAGATCCAGATAGGTTTTCAGGGTGTTGAGCAGCTGATTCTGGTCCCATTTCATCGCCTGGGGGATATCGCCCTGTACCAGCGAAACCGTGGTTGCGCGTTCCGGCAGCGGTTGATACCACTGAATATAGCGAAGCGGGAAGGGCAGGGCGAACAACACGACGGCGGCGATCAGCGGCTTCCAGCTACGCTGCGCGATAGCGAGTACCAGCAGGCCGCTGACGAGCATCAGCAGGAAGTTAATCGCCTCAACGCCCATCACGGGCGCCAGGCCTTTAAGCGGGCCGTCGATTTGACTGTAGCCGAACTGTAGCCACGGGAAGCCGGTGAGCACCCAGCCGCGCAGAAATTCGCTGATTTGCCAGACCACCGGCGCGGCGATGGCCACGCGTATCCAGCTGGTTTTCGGCCACAGGCGCGAAAGAATACCGGCGAATAACCCGGTATAGAGGGAGAGATACGCGGCCAGCAGAATCACCAGGAAAACGTTAACCGGACCGGGCATGCCGCCGAACTGCGCGATACTCACGTAAACCCAGTTAATCCCGGAGCCAAACAGCCCCAGCCCCCAGAAATAGCCAATCCAGGCGCTTTGTAGCGGACGACGATTTAGGGTTAAACCCTGCAGGCCAAGTAACGAGATAATCGCCGCCAGCCAGAAGTCATAAGGTGAAAAAGCCAGCGTTCCGCTGGCTCCGAATAACAGCGCCAGCAGCAGACGTACGCGCTGGCGTTCAATAAGAGAGGCAAATACCATTTAGGTTAATCGTCCCGTTTGATTAGTCTTCCAGCTTCGGCTGCGGGGCATCATCAGGAAGCTTTACATGTACCTGAATAATACGTCGGCTGTCAGCCATTGCGACCTTGAATTGGTAACCATCAATGTCGATAGACTCGCCGCGGGCAGGCAGATGACCAAACGCCTGCATCACCAGGCCGCCAATGGTGTCGACCTCTTCATCGCTGAAGTGGGTGCCGTACGCTTCGTTGAAGTCTTCGATTGAGGCCAGCGCGCGCACCGTCCACGTATGGCGGCTTAGCTGACGGAAATCGATGTCTTCTTCTTCATCGTATTCGTCTTCGATTTCACCGACGATCAGCTCAAGGATGTCTTCAATGGTCACCAGACCCGAGACGCCGCCAAACTCATCGATAACGATAGCCATATGATAACGCTGGGAGCGGAACTCCTTCAGCATGCGGTCAACCCGCTTGCTTTCAGGCACGACAACCGCCGGGCGCAACACTTTTTCCATGCTGAAGGCTTCGGCATCGCTGCGCATAAACGGCAGCAGATCTTTGGCCATCAGAATCCCTTCAATGTGATCTTTATCTTCGCTGATCACCGGGAAACGCGAGTGGGCGGATTCGATGATCACATCGAGGCACTCGTCCAGCGTCTGGTTGCGTTTCAGGGTAATCATCTGCGAGCGGGGGATCATGATGTCGCGGACGCGCTGGTCGGCGATATCCATTACCCCTTCGAGCATATCGCGCGTATCTTCGTCGATAAGGTCGTTTTGCCCGGAATCACGGATCAGCGCCAGCAGTTCGTCACGATTTTTGGGTTCACCGTGAAAGAGCTGGCTGAGTAACAGGGAGAAGAATCCCTTTTTGCTGTTTACTGTGTCGCTACTGTGTGAATTGTCGTCGCTCATGGCGTCGTATGGGTTCTCATGTTGATTAAATAGTCGCTCGTCACGCGTATACTCAGCGCCCGGCATAGCGGCCAGTCGCCGGCAAAGCCGGCAACGGGTTATTCCTTCTCGGCAATGTACGGATCCTCATAGCCCAGAGCAAGCATTATCTCTGTTTCGAGGGATTCCATCTCTTCCGCTTCTTCGTCGATGATGTGGTCATAGCCCAAAAGATGCAGGCTACCGTGGACCACCATATGCGCCCAGTGCGCTTCCAGCGGTTTGCCTTGCTCTTTCGCTTCCTGTTCAACCACCTGACGGCAGATAACCAGGTCGCCAAGGAGCGGCATTTCGATGCCCGGCGGGGCTTCGAACGGGAAAGAGAGCACGTTAGTCGGTTTATCCTTCCCGCGATAGGTCAGGTTCAGCTCATGGCTTTCCGCTTCATCAACCAGACGAATCGTCAGCTCCGACTCCTCCTGAAACTGCGGGATAACGCTATCGACCCAGCGCTGAAACAGGGCTTCATCCGGCATTCCGCCGTTATCTTCGCAAGCCAGCTGTAAATCGAGAATGACCTGACTCATTTATGCTCCTGTTCCTGGGCTTCGCGTTTGCGCTCGGCGGCCAGCTCTGCTTTACGTTTCTGGTCTGCTTCTTCCCAGGCTTCATAGGCGTTAACGATACGGGCAACCACCGGATGGCGCACGACGTCTTCGCTGTGGAAGAAGTTGAAGCTAATCTCATCGACTTCTGCCAGCACTTCAATTGCGTGGCGCAGGCCCGATTTGGTGCTGCGTGGCAGGTCAATCTGCGTGACGTCGCCAGTGATAACCGCTTTAGAGTTAAAGCCGATACGGGTCAGGAACATTTTCATCTGTTCAATGGTGGTGTTCTGGCTTTCGTCGAGAATGATAAACGCGTCGTTCAGCGTACGGCCGCGCATATAGGCCAGCGGCGCGACTTCAATCACGTTGCGTTCAATCAACTTTTCGACTTTTTCGAAGCCGAGCATTTCAAACAGCGCGTCGTACAGCGGTCGCAGGTACGGGTCCACTTTCTGGCTCAAATCGCCGGGCAGGAAGCCCAGTTTTTCGCCGGCCTCAACCGCCGGACGGGTCAGAAGAATACGGCGGATCTCCTGACGCTCCAGCGCGTCCACCGCTGCGGCGACCGCCAGGTAGGTTTTCCCGGTACCGGCGGGGCCGACGCCGAAGGTAATGTCGTGGTCGAGAATATTGGCGATGTACTGCGCCTGATTCGGCGTACGCGGCTTAATCACGCCACGTTTGGTTTTGATATTGATGGCCTTACCGTAGTCCGGCACGCTTTCGGCGCTTTGCTCAAGCACGCGGGCTTCTTTAATCGCCAGATGAATTTGTTCCGGTTCAATATCCTGAATCTCGCCGCGCATTGGCGCGGTGTCGACGTACAGACTGCGCAGGATATCCGCCGCAGCGGTGACGCAAATCGGTCGACCGGTCAGTTTAAAGTGGTTGTCACGACGGTTAATCTCGATGCCGAGACGGCGTTCCAGCTGTTTAATGTTGTCATCAAACGGGCCGCATAGGCTCAGCAGACGGGCGTTGTCTGCGGGCTCAAGGGTGATTTCGCGAGTGTCTGTGTTCAAACTGTTCCTCTTATGCATAGGTAGCCAGAAGATGGCCTGTCAGGAAATTATTCACGTCATCGGAATATGGCGCAAGCATCCCTGTAGATATTGGGTTGAGGAGAGGAAATACAAGGCCTGCCGGAGCGGCAGGCCTGAACGGATTATGGCTGGTAGATACCGACGCCCAAATCGTTTTCTTTACGGGTGCGGGCAATCACCGACTCCGGGGTTTCCGCGATGCGCAGACCCATTTCGTCCTCGGTGCGCACCACTTTACCGCGCAGGGAGTTTGTCCAGACGTCGGTGATTTCGACGTCGACAAACTTGCCGATCATCTCAGGCGAGCCTTCGAAGTTCACCACGCGGTTATTCTCGGTGCGGCCAGACAGCTCCATGATGCTCTTGCGTGAAGTGCCTTCCACCAGAATGCGCTGCACGGTGCCGAGCATACGCCGGCTCCAGGCCGTCGCCTGCTGGTTGATACGCTCCTGCAGAATATACAGACGCTGCTTCTTATCTTCTTCCGGTACGTCATCGACCATGTCGGCCGCCGGCGTTCCCGGACGCGCAGAGAAGATGAAGCTGTAGCTCATATCGAAATTCACATCGGCGATCAGTTTCATGGTCTGCTCGAAATCCTGCGTGGTTTCGCCAGGGAAGCCGACGATAAAGTCGGAGCTGATCTGAATATCCGGGCGCGCCGCGCGCAGCTTGCGGATAATCGCTTTATATTCCAGCGCCGTGTGGGTTCGGCCCATCAGGTTCAGCACGCGGTCAGAACCGCTCTGCACCGGCAGGTGCAGGAAGCTGACCAGCTCTGGCGTATCGCGGTAAACCTCGATGATATCGTCGGTGAACTCGATCGGATGGCTGGTGGTAAAGCGGATCCGATCGATACCGTCGATCGCCGCAACCAGACGCAGCAGATCGGCAAAGCTGCCGGTGGTGCCGTCGTAGTTTTCCCCGCGCCAGGCGTTTACGTTCTGCCCGAGCAGGTTGACTTCACGCACGCCCTGCGCCGCCAGCTGGGCGATTTCAAACAGGATATCGTCGCTTGGGCGGCTCACTTCCTCGCCGCGGGTGTAAGGCACCACGCAGTAGGTGCAGTACTTGTTGCAGCCTTCCATGATGGAAACAAAGGCGCTTGGGCCTTCGGCGCGCGGTTCCGGCAGGCGGTCGAACTTTTCGATTTCCGGGAAGCTGATATCGACGACCGGGCTGCGGTTGCCTCGTACCGAGTTGATCATTTCCGGCAGACGGTGCAGGGTCTGCGGCCCAAAAATAATATCGACGTAATGGGCGCGCTGGCGAATATGATCGCCTTCCTGAGAAGCCACGCAGCCGCCAACGCCGATGATCAGGTTGGGATTCTTCTCTTTCAGCAGCTTCCAGCGTCCTAGCTGATGGAATACTTTTTCCTGAGCCTTCTCACGGATTGAGCAGGTATTGAGCAGCAGCACATCCGCTTCTTCCGCCACTTCAGTGAGTTGATACCCGTGGGTGGCATCCAGCAGATCGGCCATCTTTGATGAATCGTATTCGTTCATCTGACAGCCCCAGGTTTTAATATGGAGTTTTTTTGTCATCGACTTGCTCATGCTTAATTAGGTATACCCAAAGTCAGCGTCTTCACCGGATGTTGCTCTGCAATGTGAAGGGTGACGGATATAAAGCCAGGATTGCAGGGCGCGTATTGTAATGCTTTGACCGCGCCCTGACCAGTACGACCGTAATCACCACAAGCCGAATAAAAATCCGGTAAACTGAGGGGATTCGGGTTTAAGGATAATAGCCATGACAATTCATGCAACAGATGTCGCTATCGTCGGCGGCGGGATGGTTGGCGGCGCCCTCGCGCTTGGCCTGGCGCAGCAGGGCTTTACGGTGACGGTCATTGAAAAAAACGCGCCACCGGCTTTTGCTGCTTCTTCACCGCCTGACGTGCGTATTTCGGCAATCAGCGCCTCATCGGTAGGGCTGCTGAGAGGCCTCGGCGTCTGGGATAGTGTGCGGAAAATGCGCGCCCATGCCTACCGCCAGCTAGAAACCTGGGAGTGGGAAAGCGCCCACGTTGTCTTCAACGCCGCGGAGCTGAAGCTACCTGAACTGGGCTATATGGTGGAAAACAACGTCCTGCAGCTTGCCCTGTGGCAGGCGCTGGAAGCCCATGAGCGCATATCGCTGCGGGTGGGGATATCGCTCCAGGCGATGCGGCGCGAAGAAATGTACACGTCGTTAACGCTGACTGACGGCAGCCAGATCGATGCGCGGCTGGTGGTGGGCGCGGACGGCGCCAGTTCGCAGGTGCGGCAGCTTGCGGGAATCGGCATCCACGCGTGGCAGTATCAGCAATCCTGTATGTTGATAAGCGTACAGTGCGCGGGCGATCCCGGCGACAGTACCTGGCAGCAGTTCACCCCAGCGGGGCCGCGCGCGTTTTTACCGCTGTTTGACCATTGGGCTTCGCTGGTGTGGTACGACGCGCCGGCGCGGATCCGCCAGCTGCAGGGCATGAGCATGGCTCAGCTACAGCAGGAAATTACTCGCCACTTCCCGTCGCGGCTGGGAGAGATTACGCCGCTGAGCGCGGGGGCCTTCCCGCTTACCCGCCGCCACGCATTGCAGTATGTGAAACCGGGGCTGGCGCTGGTGGGCGATGCTGCGCACACCATTCATCCGCTGGCGGGGCAGGGGGTGAACCTCGGCTATCGCGATGTCGATGCGCTGCTTGATATTCTTGGCAGAGCAAAAGCCCACGGCGAAGAGTGGGCCAGCCTGCCGGTACTTAAGCGCTACCAGACGCGGCGTCAGGCGGACAACTTTATTATGCAGTCTGGGATGGATCTGTTTTACGCCGGATTCAGCAACGACCTGCCGCCGGTGCGTATGCTGCGAAATTTAGGGCTGATGGCGGCCGAGCGCGCCGGCGGACTTAAACGGCAGGCGTTGAAATACGCGTTAGGTTTGTAACGAGAAAGACCCCGGCTTGCAAAGGTGAGGCCGGGGTGCGGAACGGTGTTGCGCATAGCGTAAACGCCAAAAAGCAAAAAGCTCGCCGAAGCGAGCTTTTTGCTTTTTGTTGGCTGGGGTACGAGGATTCGAACCTCGGAATGCCGGAATCAGAATCCGGTGCCTTACCGCTTGGCGATACCCCAATTTTACGTTGACCATTTCGTACCGGGGTCAAACCGGTGGCTTAGCGCCTGGAGATACTCCAACGAGTGCGCGCACAGCGTGGGCGACTTTTAAAGTTGGCTGGGGTACGAGGATTCGAACCTCGGAATGCTGGTATCAGAAACCAGAGCCTTACCGCTTGGCGATACCCCAACAATTCTTTTGGATTTATCGAACTGAATCAATAATTCCGTTGTATGGTGGCTACGACGGGATTCGAACCTGTGACCCCATCATTATGAGTGATGTGCTCTAACCAGCTGAGCTACGTAGCCAAAAATCTTACTCTATTTTCGATGGCTGGGGTACCTGGATTCGAACCAGGGAATGCCGGTATCAAAAACCGGTGCCTTACCGCTTGGCGATACCCCAATACCGTCGCGGTGAACCGCAAACATCGAAAATATGGCTGGGGTACCTGGATTCGAACCAGGGAATGCCGGTATCAAAAACCGGTGCCTTACCGCTTGGCGATACCCCAACAAAAATCTTTTACTGCCAACGCGAAAGAGTAAATGGTGCGGGAGGCGAGACTTGAACTCGCACACCTTGCGGCGCCAGAACCTAAATCTGGTGCGTCTACCAATTTCGCCACTCCCGCAAAAAAGATGGTGGCTACGACGGGATTTGAACCTGTGACCCCATCATTATGAGTGATGTGCTCTAACCAGCTGAGCTACGTAGCCATCTTTTTGCGCGTTACCTTATCGGCGTTGCGGGGCGCATTATGCGTATTGAGCCTTGAAGCGTCAACCCCTTTTTCATTGAAAATGGGCTGAACGTAACTGTTTGGTTAGGTTGCGAACAGCGTGGCGCAATAATCGGCAATTATTGGTTATTTATCGTTTTTAACGGCTTAAATAAGGCACAAAACAAAAACGGACTCCGAAGAGTCCGTTTGGAAAACCGCGCCGGTTAGTAGGCCGACTGGTGTACGCCAACCGCGCGTCCCGACGGATCGTTCATTTTTTTGAAAGATTCGTCCCACTCAATCGCTTTTGCTGAAGAGCATGCGACGGAAGGGCCGCCAGGAACGCATTCGGCCGCGCTCGGAACCGGGAACAGCTCTTCGAAGATCTCACGGTACAGATACGCTTCTTTCGATGAAGGCGTGTTGTGCGGGAAGCGGAAGCTGGCGGTTTCCAGCTGCTGATCGGAAATCTGTTCAGCGGCCACTTCTTTTAAAGTATCGATCCAGCTGTAACCGACGCCATCAGAGAACTGTTCTTTCTGGCGCCAGGCGACGCTTGCCGGCAGGTAAGATTCAAAACATTCACGCAGGACATGTTTTTCCATTTTACCGTTGCCGCACATTTTGTCCTGCGGGTTGATACGCATTGCCACGTCGAGGAATTTCTTATCCAGGAACGGCACGCGCGCTTCAACGCCCCATGCGGACATCGCTTTGTTGGCGCGAGCGCAGTCAAACATATGCAGCGCCTGCAGCTTGCGTACGGTCTCTTCGTGCAGCTCTTTGGCGTTTGGCGCTTTATGGAAATAAAGGTAGCCGCCAAATACTTCGTCAGAACCTTCGCCAGACAGCACCATTTTGATGCCCATCGCTTTGATTTTGCGCGACATCAGGTACATCGGCGTTGACGCGCGAATCGTCGTCACGTCGTAGGTTTCGATGTGATAGATAACATCGCGAATCGCGTCCAGGCCTTCCTGCACCGTAAAGTGGATTTCGTGGTGCACGGTGCCCAGATGGTTAGCCACTTCCTGCGCGGCTTTCAGATCGGGCGCGCCTTCCAGACCGACGGCGAAGGAGTGCAGCTGCGGCCACCAGGCTTCTGATTTTTCCTGATCTTCGACGCGGCGCGCGGCATATTTTTTGGTGATGGCGGAAATCACCGATGAATCCAGGCCGCCGGAGAGCAGGACGCCGTACGGGACATCGGACATCAGGTGGCTTTTCACCGACTCTTCCAGCGCCTGACGCAGTTCGTTTTTGTCCGTGACGTTGTCTTTGACCGCGTCATAGTCGAACCAGTCGCGCTGATAGTACTCGCGGATTTCGCCATCTTTGCTCCACAGGTAGCTGCCTGCCGGGAACTCTTTAATCGTGCGGCATACCGGAACCAGCGCTTTCATTTCTGAGGCAACGTAGAAGTTGCCGTGTTCGTCGTGACCCATATACAGCGGGATGATGCCGATGTGGTCGCGACCAATCAGATACGCGTCTTTTTCGCTGTCGTAGAGAGCGAAAGCAAACATCCCCTGCAGATCGTCGAGGAAGTCCGGACCTTTTTCCTGATACAGCGCGAGGATAACTTCGCAGTCGGAACCGGTCTGGAACGCATAGCGGTCGCCGTATTCCGCGCGCAGCGCCTGGTGGTTGTAGATTTCACCGTTAACGGCGAGGGCGTGAGTTTTTGCAGCGTTGTACAGCGGCTGCGCGCCGGCGTTCACGTCGACGATTGACAGGCGTTCATGCGCCAGGATGGCTTTATCACAGGCATAGACGCCTGACCAGTCCGGACCGCGGTGGCGCATCAGGCGGGAAAGCTCCAGTGCCTTTTTACGCAGCTCACCCGCGTCAGTTTTAATATCCAGTACGCCAAAAATCGAACACATAGCCTTCTCCGTTACCCTGTCTTGTTTGATGTTGTGCAGGCTTCGTCTAATCGCGAAGCCTCAGTGCATGCTTTAGAAAATGCCGCAAAGGGGCGAAGGGCGCAAGGGGTTTACAGTCTTAAGAAGAAAAAATTCAATCACTACTACGGAATGCTAAAAATAACGCATGTTATGCGCTCTATTTTTGATGAAAATTCATTTTTACGGTCTTTTTTTTGATTTGTTCTGTTTTTTTAGTAGATCTGTTTGACGAACTGCTTTGACATAAATCGCGACATATAAAGGAAACCCGGCGGAACGACGCCACCGGGCTAAGCTTCATAGCGCGTTAAAAATGGTAGTACAAACCGATACGCACTCGGTTTTCATCATCACCGTTACTGGCTTTGTCCAGCTGCGAGACATCTATATAGGGAGTAAAGCGATCATCAATCTTGTAACTTAACGCCAGAGTATGCTCGTAACTCTCCGTCGTGCCGTTACCATAGCGGAAATCCTTATCGCGCTTATGATAGGTAAAGTTGTACTCCATCCAGATCCTGTCTGTGACGTTCAGATCGGCCCACAGGTTTATCTCCTGATTGGAATCTTCAGTATAATTCCCGTAATTGTCATAGCTTTGATAATTATTCTGATTATAACGATAGCCACCAATCAGCATGAAGTTATCGGTGACCTGAACGCCAAGTTTAATATAGGGATCAAATGCGCTGCCATTAGAACCCCAATTAAAAACAAAACCCGGCCAGAAAAAGAGGCGTGAAGCCAACGGTATTTTATAATTCACTTCGGTTTCGTTATATCGGTTATTAAATTCATCGAGGTGTTTTCCTTGGCCAGAAGTATTTTGAATGCTGAAGTAAAGGTTGTCATCCACTTTCATGCCGTATTCAATTTTAGTCTGGAATTGCTCGCTACCAGACATATAGGCTTCGCGGAAGTTAACCCATGAGTCAGTGATTTTCATTGCCGACGCACTACTGCTCACAAACGCCAAGCCGACTGCTGTGCATAAAAAAGAGATTTTATTCATTAGGTTTTATCCATGACTAATGTAAGATTTCATCTCCGATACGACCGAATTCGGATGCGAGTGTTTTTAAGTATTCTTTGCTGGCCAAAGTTTTTCGTGCTCAATTCCGGTTAAAGAGAACAACACGGATTTGACTTGTGGATCGGTATCAGCTAGTTGACCTCCATTTTTGAGTCGTGAGATTTCATCTTTAACAATTTGATGGTTTTCTTTTGATAATTTGAAGCGAAACGCGATAAGCGTGCTGACTAGCAGTAGTAATACATTACCCAAAAAGAACAGACCGGTAATACCGTGAACAGTCGTGAGTGATTGAGTCGTGCTTGAAGCATCAAAATGAACAAGTTGCAGTACGATACCGATTAACATGCCGGCCAGTGCGGAAGTGCTTTTTCTTGCCAACGTCATAATCCCGGCAAAAACCCCCTCGCGGCGCTTACGCGTGACTAATTCGTCGATATCAGGAATAAAGGGATAAATATTCCAGATGATATAGACGTAGCCGCCTTTGAAAAATTGATAGACCAGTGAGGTTGCGTACATCATGGGCAGCATTAGCAGCGGTTTCCACAGATAGAACCCGCCAAAGACGAAGAAACACATCAGGCTGACAATGAGGCATACCTTCAGGCATAGCGTCTGACCGTAGCGAATTACGGCCCATGCAAGCAGTGCGTTACTCCAGCCAGTCAGGAAGATGCCTACGGCCAACAGATTTGAAGCAAGAATTGCCGTGCCGCTTAGTGAATAGATAATAAAATAAATAAATACCGTATAAAAAAGATCTAATGAAGTGAAAGAAAGGACATACATAGTCAGATGCTGGCGAAAACAGCGAATCCGCAGTGTCGATGCCATCCCGGCAAATACGTCCTTCAGACTGAATCGACGGGGGCTTTCAACCTGGTCGCTGGTTTCTTGTTTTCGTTCCCACGTTGTTGACCAGGTCATTAACAGGGCAATCATGAAGATGATTGAGAAAATAACGCCGTTAATAAAGAAGACACGACTATCTGATGTACCGAAATGCGCAAATAATCTTCCGGGTAAAAAGGTCGCCAGCCAGGTGCTAAAACCACCATAAAATAGTCGCATTGCGGAAAGAATACTGCGCTGCTTATAATCATCGGTCATTTCAGAAGCTAGCGTTTCCCATGGAATAATGACCAGGGCGGCAATAATTTCAACGGAAACATAAACAACCATGTAATAAAAGTAGGGCATGCCAGGGATCCAAAGTAATGAATAGACATACACCAGCACCGCGCCCAGCAAAAGAAATATTCTTCGGCGACCGAATCGTTTTCCTAAACGAGTGTTGCCAATGTTATCGGTCAGATATCCGACACATGGGCTGACAACGGTATCAATTATCTTCGCAATAAATAAAATCGAACCCGCCTGAATCGGGGTTAAACCAGAAAAGTTGGTAAAAAAATACATTAACCAAGCGGCTATAATTGCAAATGCACCGCTGGAGAATAAATCGGTCATGCCATAACCGATATATGTTTTTAGCTTGATAGCTACAGGGTTGCTCATGGAATATCTCCCGAAAATGTTCGAGTATTATTTATGAGGAAATTATCTGACGGGTAAATTACTGTCAGATGCTTTGAGTTAAATTTGTTATGGATAAATATTGCGGTTGCGAGAGTCCTTGATTCCTGATTTTCGATAAAAGTAAGTGTTTATCTGATCGCGCCATGCCTGAGCATTAGCAAGTTGATTAACCAGACGTTGCAATACTTCAGAATAAATATCTTCGGTAATGTCCCCCTCCAGCGTCTTCCATTGTTGGATATACAGTTCAACTTGATTGACGCCGCTGAAATGGCTGTCATAAATATGCTGAATAAGTGTTTTCCCGGAAGGTAGTACGTGGCGATATTGCAGGTGATGGAAGAACAGTAATAATTCCTGCGGGCAGCGACCCGGATTGTTGTACATTTGGCAATTAAGAGGATGGTATTGCTTTACATATCCAGTACCGCTATCTGAGGTACGGTCTACGCCAAGACCATAACGATCGGCATAGTGATAAGTCCCCCAGCTATCATATTCATAACCATCGATCGAGGGACCGTAATGATGATGTGGCTGAACCATCCAGCCGACGCCGAGCGGGGAAGTGTAATTTTCATAGGTCAGCCAACTGCTTAGCAGCATTTGGCTAATTGTCTCCACGGCTTTAGGCGCGGTTGATAGCGACAGTTTACACCACTCTTCCGCGAGCGATTTTTCGTCAATGAGCGGATCCCATAGCAGTCGCCCATAGCCATAAAGATTTGCCTGAGCCAGGGGATGCCCCGTCCAGAAGACGCTGTCACCAGTATTCACAACGGCTGTAATTCCGCTGTGCTGCATATGGTGTTGAGAATGACCTGCCAGAATGTCAAGAATCGTGGCGTCGCGTTCGCCCGGCCGGGTATCAAAGTTCAGGATGGTTTTCCATTGCGGTACCAGCCAGCAAAGATCGATCTGTTGGCCGGTATATTCCTGTGTAATTTGCAGTTCCATCACTTTATTGGTATTCGGCATACTGCCGAGTAAAGGGGACACCGGTTCACGAACCTGAAAATCCATCGGACCATTTTTTATCTGTAAGATAACGTTGTCGAGGAATTGTCCGTCTAGCGGTGCGAAATTATCCCATGCCGCTTTTGCCCGATCGGTTGTTCGGTCATACCACTGTTGTTGGCAGTTGTAGACAAAACAGCGCCAGTATAATAATCCATCGTAAGGTGCAAGCGTACGGGCTAGCATATTGGCGCCATCGGCATGCGTTCGCTGGTAAGTAAATGGGCCGGGTCGGTGTTCAGAGTCTGCCTTCACGATATAGCCGCCAAAATCGGCTATCTGCTGGTAGATCTTCTCTGCGCGCGTTTGCCACCAGTCGATAACCTGTGGGTCTAACGGGTCTGCGACAGAAAGCTCTCCGGTTTCGATCGGCGCGGCAAAATTAACGCTCAGGAAAAGCCGAATCGCGTACTGGCGGAAAATAGCGGCAATTTGGGCAACGCTGGGGAGAAGGCTATCGTCAATCAGGGCCGTTTCATGATGGTGTACATTCACGTTATTGATAGCGATCGCGTTAATACCAACGCTGGCAAGCAGGCGTGCATAGTGATGCAGGCGTATTTCATCGTAGTGAATTTGGTTATTATGAAAAAATAGAGAATTGCCGGCGTAACCACGCTCGACAGTGCCATCCAAATTATCCCAATGGTTAATCATACGCACAGGAAACGCCGGTTTTTGTGTTGACTGCCAAGGGGAATTCAGCACTGAAGATGCCTTTCTCAGAAGATCGAACCAGGCGTACAGGAACCCTTGCCATCCTCCGGATACTATACGAATAGTGTCATTTTGATAATCAATAGAATATTGTTCTGACACCATATTATTCTCATCTAAAACAAATGAAAGAGAGGCTTCTTGCAGAGATTTTGAGTTCTTAATGTTATGATTTAAAGCAGTAATTTCATTTATTAACGTGCTTTTTATAATATCTTCTCCTTCGGGCAGATAAACGTTGTCAAGATAACGTATTAACCAGGGAATATCAGTTGATGAAGGTAGCCAGCATTTTTGGTAATTACGGGGTAAATTATCGTTAATTATTGGTTGCATTAAATTATCTCTCACTTACCATACAAGTATTTCATATAGAGTAATTATCATAAAAAATAAATCTATTGTTAAAACTGGCAACTGAATTATGAGAATTCCTTTTCACCTGCTGGATCACATTTTTTTATATTGAGCAGGGAAAATAACGATAATAGTGTTATGTAAATAGATACGAGTAGAAATGGGTGTTTAATAAATTGATTTTATGAATGAATCGTAGGATTAGCATAAAATCGATGTTCTCCTGAAGAACACCGATTTATTTTTAGCGGATGGCTAGTGGCTGACCTGAAGAGGGATGTCAGAAAATATCAATTTCCGCAACGGAGGGATAAATCCAGGAAGGGCGGAACGGCATGCTGTCGATATCGTCGAGCGTGGCAACCCCGGAAAGCACCAGAATGGTTTCCAGACCGGCCTGGAAACCCGCCAGAATATCCGTGCGCAGGTTATCGCCGACGATGACCGTCTGTTCTGAATGCGCCTGCATTTTGTTGAGCGCGGAGCGGATAATCCACGGGCTCGGTTTACCCACGTAGAACGGCTTGCGGCCGGAGATTTTTTCAATACCGGCGCACAGCGCGCCGCAGGCCGGGTAATAGCCGCGACCGTGGGTATCGGGGTTAGTGGCGATAAAGCGCGCGCCGTTAGCGACAAAAAAAGCGGCCTTATGCATCATCTCCCAGTTAAAGGAGCGCGTCTCACCGACGATAACAAAATCCGGATTGACGTCGGTGATGGTAAAGCCGGCTTTGTACAGTTCGTGAATCAGCGCGCCTTCACCGACCACATAGGCTTTTTTGCCTTCCTGACGGCGCAGAAAATCGGCAGTGGCCATCGCCGAGGTATAAAAGGCGGTATCAGGGACATCGATTCCCGCCGTCGCAAAGCGGTTTGCCAGGTCCTGCCCGGTTTGCGAAGGGTAGTTGGTCAGCATCACCAGCGGCATCTCTTTTTCGAGAATGCGCTTGATGAATTCAGCGGCGCCCGGCACGGCCACATTGTCGTGCATCAGCACGCCGTCAATATCACAAATTATGTTTTGAATGGTCATGAACTGTCCGACATCGTTGGAGAAAGGCGAAACTATAAAGCGGCTTTAGCTTTCCAGCAAACGCTGGAGCAGAGTCCCGTTGAGCATCGCGCGCTTGACCAGGGCAAAAGCGCCGATGGCTGAACGATGATCGAGCGTGGATCGCACTACTGGCAGATTTTTGCGAAATGCCTTCAGGGCCTGGGTATTGATACAGGCTTCAATCGCCGGCAGGAGAACTTTCTCCGCTTCCACGATCTCCCCGGCAATCACCACTTTTTGCGGATTAAACAGGTTAATGGCGATAGCGATGGTTTTACCCAGATGACGGCCAACGTGCTCGATCACCTCGCAGGCCAGCGCATCGCCTTTATTTGCGGCTTTGCAGATCGTTTTTATCGTGCAGTCATCGAGGGAGATTTTGCTCTGATAACCCTGCTCCAGCAGATGACGAACGCGATGTTCAATGGCGGCGTTGGCGGCGACGGTTTCCAGACAGCCGAAGTTGCCGCAGTGGCAGCGCTCGCCCAGCGGGTCGACCTGGATATGGCCGATTTCCCCGACGTTACCGTTACGGCCAATAAAAATCCGCCCGTTGGAGATGATCCCTGCGCCGGTCCCACGGTGTACGCGCACCAGAATGGAGTCTTCACAGTCGTGGCTCGCACCAAAGTAGTGCTCCGCCAGCGCCAGGCTACGAATATCGTGCCCGACATAGCAAGTGACTTTAAAGCGTTTTTCCAGCGCTTCAACCAGCCCCCAGTTCTCCACCTGAATATGCGGCATATAGCGAATGACGCCGCTTTCCGGATCGACCAGCCCCGGCAGGATCACCGAAATGGCGATTAGCTCGCGGATTTTGCGCTGACAGCTCTCCATAAAGGAGGCGATGATGTTGAGCAGCGCGTGTTCCAGCGTTTCCTGGGTTCTTTCCGGCAGCGGGTAGTGCTCTTCTTCGAGGGTCTTACTGCTTAAATCATAGAGCGTCAGGGTGGCGTCATAGCGGCCAAGACGTACGCCGATGGCGTGAAAGCTGCGGGTTTCGGCAATAATTGAGATGGCGCGGCGGCCCCCGGTGGAGGCCTGCTGATCGACTTCTTTGATCAGTCCGCGTTCAATAAGCTGACGCGTAATTTTGGTTACGCTGGCAGGGGCAAGCTGGCTTTGTTCCGCAATCTGGATACGCGAGATGGGGCCGTGCTGATCGATGAGCCGATAGACGGCCGCGCTGTTCAGCTGTTTTACGAGATCGACGTTACCAATTTGAGCCTGTCCGCCTGCTGTCATACTTTTACTTACTCAGTGACGACCTCGTTACCATTAACGATGGTCTTGGTGATTTTATAATCGCGGGTGAATGCGGTCAGGTTAGCGACCATCCCCGGGGCAATGCTGCCTAACTGTTTGTCTACGCCAATGGCGCGGGAAGGGTAGAGCGTCGCCATACGCAACACTTCATCCAGCGCAATGCCGCAATGCTCAACGAGGTTACGCACCCCTTCAATCATGGTCAATGAAGAGCCGCTGAGGGTACCGTTCTCATCTACGCACAGGCCGTTCCGGTAGTATATTGTTTTACCAGCAAAAATGAACTGCTCAATATTGGCACCCGCCGGCGCCGTTGCGTCGGTGACGAGGCACAGCTTGTCGCCTTTCAAGCGTTTAGCGAGGCGGACGTTAGCGTAATCGACGTGCATGCCATCGACGATGATACCGCAGTAGACATCCGGTTCGTCGAAAATCGCCCCGGCCAGACCCGGTTCGCGGCCGGTAATATACGGCATAGCGTTAAACAGGTGGGTGGCAAACGTAATCCCGGCGCGGAAACCGATTTTCGCTTCTTTTAGCGTCGCGTTGGAATGACCGGCGGAGACGATGATACCTGCGGCCACCAGTTTGCGGATAACATCTGGTTCAACGCGTTCCGGCGCGAGGGTGATTTTGGCTATTACATCCGCGTTTTCGCACAGGAAATCGACCAGCGCGGCGTCCGGTTTACGGACGTAATCCGGGTTATGGGTGCCTTTTTTGACAATATTCAGCCATGGGCCTTCAAGATGCAGGCCCAGCGCCTGGTTGGGATGCTTTTGCAAATACTCGCGCATCACGCGGACACCCTGTTTCATCAGGTCATCGCTGGCGGTAATGAGCGTGGGCAGATAGCTGGTGCAGCCGGAGCGTTCATTCGCCTTCTGCATAATTTCCAGCGTTTCAACGGTGACCGCATCCGCCGTGTCGTTGAACTGCACGCCGCCGCAGCCGTTAAGCTGGACGTCGATAAAACCGGGGGCAAGGATCGCACCATTAACCGAGCGCTGTTCGATCCCGGTGGGCAGCTCAGTCTGCGGACAGATACGTTCGATAAGGCCATTGGCGATAACAATCGCATGGTCATCCAGAATTTCATGACCGGTATAAATCCGGCCTTGGGTTAATGCATACATTACGACCCCCGGTTATCAAAAATGGTTGTCCCGCAGGGTCTGCTGCGGGACGAAACTACATTACAGACCTTTGATATTTTCGGCTTCTAATTCGTTGAAATATTTCAGTGTCTTAACTTTCAGTTCCATAGTGGACGGCTCATCGCAGACGACAACCGCTTTCGGGTGCAGCTGCAGACAGGTGATGGTCCACATATGGTTTACGTTGCCTTCCACCGCCGCCTGCAGCGCCAGCGCTTTCTGATGACCCAGCACCAGAATCATCACTTCTTCCGCGTCGAGCAGCGTGCCCACGCCAACGGTCAGCGCGTATTTAGGCACCTGGTCAACGTCACCGTCGAAGAAACGGGAATTCGCTACGCGAGTATCGTGGGTCAGGGTTTTGATGCGTGTGCGTGAAGCCAAAGAAGAGGCTGGTTCGTTAAAAGCGATGTGGCCATCGTTACCCACGCCGCCCATAAACAGGTGGATTTTACCGTAAGAACGAATTTTTTCTTCATAGCGACGGCATTCTGCATCAATATCCGGCGCGTTACCATTCAGCAGGTTAATATTTTCCGCCGGGATATCAACGTGATCAAAGAAGTTGCGATGCATAAAGCTATGATAGCTTTCCGGGTGCTCTTTCGGCAGGCCTACGTACTCATCCATGTTGAAGGTGACGACATGCTTAAAGCTAACCTGGCCTGCTTTGTGCATCTCAACCAGGGCTTTATAAGCGGTCAGAGGCGTGCCGCCGGTAGGCAGACCGAGGACAAACGGGCGGTCCGCTGTCGGTTTGAACGCATTGATACGGTTAACGATATGCCGGGCAGCCCATTTACCGACTTGTTCAGCTGTTACCAGGGGGATCAGTCTCATTGTTCACCTCTATAGTTAAATTAGAACCTGGCGGATTGGCGCCAGCATACTATTAAGAGTATCGCAGTAACTGCGCCGACCGGGGTCAATCCGTGTTGATTTTTTGAATGATAAAATAAGTTTTCGTTGTTAGCCAGTCAAAGGCGGAGGTGAATACGATATTTGGTGACTATTGTCACAAAAAATACCCATTTAATTTGCGAGACGAATTAATTTTTCAGACACTTTGCAGGTAAGTTAAAAAATTAACCAGGTTACACAATAATAAAGTGGCTTTAGTGAGCCTCATCGGGGTCTCATAGGGGGAATAAGATGAATATTTTAGGTTTTTTTCAGCGTCTCGGTAGGGCGTTACAGCTCCCTATCGCAGTGCTGCCGGTCGCGGCGCTGCTGCTGCGATTCGGTCAACCGGATCTGCTTAACATTTCGTTTATCGCCCAGGCGGGCGGGGCAATCTTTGACAACCTGGCGCTGATTTTCGCTATCGGCGTCGCATCCAGCTGGTCGAAAGACAGCGCCGGCGCCGCGGCGCTGGCGGGGGCGGTAGGTTACTTCGTTTTGACCAAAGCGATGGTCACCATCAACCCGGCCATCAACATGGGCGTGCTGGCGGGTATCATTACCGGTCTGGTCGGCGGCGCCGTGTATAACCGCTGGTCAGGTATCAAACTGCCTGACTTCCTGAGCTTCTTCGGCGGCAAACGTTTTGTGCCCATCGCCACCGGCTTCTTCTGTCTGGTGCTCGCAGCCATCTTCGGCTACGTCTGGCCGCCGGTGCAGAACGCCATTCATGCCGGCGGTGAATGGATTGTCGGCGCGGGCGCGCTCGGCTCCGGTATCTTTGGTTTCATCAACCGCCTGCTGATCCCGACGGGTCTGCATCAGGTGCTGAACACCATCGCCTGGTTCCAGATTGGTGAATTCACCAACGCTGCTGGCGCGGTGTTCCACGGCGACATCAACCGCTTCTATGCGGGTGACGGCACCGCGGGGATGTTCATGTCCGGTTTCTTCCCGATCATGATGTTCGGTTTGCCGGGTGCGGCGCTGGCGATGTATTTCGCAGCCCCGAAAGAGCGTCGTCCGATGGTCGGCGGTATGCTGCTGTCGGTGGCCATCACCGCGTTCCTGACCGGTGTGACCGAACCGCTGGAATTCCTGTTCATGTTCCTGGCGCCGCTGCTGTACCTCCTGCACGCCATCCTAACCGGTATCAGCCTGTTCGTTGCGACGGCGCTGGGTATCCACGCGGGCTTCTCCTTCTCCGCAGGCGCCATCGACTATGTTCTGATGTACAGCCTGCCGGCAGCCAGTAAAAACGTCTGGATGCTGATCGTGATGGGCGTCGTGTTCTTCGTTATCTACTTCCTGCTGTTCAGCGCGGTTATCCGCATGTTCAATCTGAAAACGCCGGGTCGTGAAGATAAAGTGGATGACGTGGTCACTGAAGAGGCCAACAGCAATACTGAAGAAGGTTTAACCCAACTGGCGACCAACTACATCGCGGCGGTCGGCGGTACGGATAACCTGAAAGCGATTGATGCCTGTATTACCCGTCTGCGTCTGACCGTGGCGGACTCTGCGCTGGTTAACGACGCGGCCTGTAAGCGCCTCGGCGCTTCCGGTGTGGTTAAACTGAACAAGCAGACCATCCAGGTTATCGTGGGCGCGAAAGCGGAATCCGTGGGCGATGAAATGAAGAAAGTGGTTGCCCGTGGCCCGGTTGCCGCAGCGGCTGCAGCGTCTCATAGCGCACCCGTAGCCGCTCAGGCAGTTAAACCACAGGCTGTTGCTAACGCGAAGACTGTCGAAGCGCTGGTTTCGCCGATTACCGGCGACATTGTGGCGCTGGAGCAGGTTCCGGATGAAGCCTTCGCCAGCAAAGCCGTCGGCGACGGCGTGGCGGTAAAACCGACCGATAAGATTGTGGTTGCGCCGGCGGCGGGCACCGTGGTGAAGATTTTCAACACCAACCATGCTTTCTGTCTGGAAACTGAAAACGGTGCGGAAATCGTCGTCCATATGGGCATCGATACCGTTGCGCTTAACGGCCAGGGCTTTAAACGCCTGGTGGAAGAGGGCGCGGAAGTGAAAGCGGGTGAGCCGATTCTGGAACTGGATCTTGAGTTCCTCAACGCTAACGCGCGTTCGATGATTAGCCCGGTCGTCTGCAGCAACAGCGACGACTACAGCGCGCTGGTTATCCAGGCAACCGGTAAGGTTGTTGCGGGCCAGACGCCGCTGTACGAAATTAAAGGCAAGTAAGACTCCTGAGTGGCGTTTATGCCTCAGCGGCGCAGCGAAAGCTGCGCCGCTTTTTTTTACCGCAAACACCCCCATAATCTCCTTCTGATCGCTATTTTGCGTAACTAATAGTTGTCTCTACGCCCTGCTTGTAAGATCATGTGCCGTTATACGTTGTTTACGCTTTGAGGAACCCACGATGAGTGAGGCAGAAGCCCGCCCGACTAACTTTATTCGTCAGATCATTGATGAAGATCTGGCTACTGGTAAGCACACCACCGTTCATACCCGTTTCCCACCGGAACCGAACGGCTATCTGCACATTGGCCACGCGAAGTCTATTTGCCTGAACTTTGGCATCGCCCAGGATTACCAGGGCCAATGCAACCTGCGTTTCGATGACACCAACCCGGTGAAGGAAGATATCGAATACGTTGAGTCGATTAAAAACGACGTGCAGTGGTTAGGTTTCCACTGGTCCGGGGATGTTTGCTACTCGTCTGATTATTTCGATCAGCTGCACCAGTATGCGGTTGAGCTGATCAATAAAGGTCTGGCCTACGTTGACGAACTGTCAGCGGAGGAGATCCGTGAGTACCGCGGCACGCTGAAAGAGCCGGGTAAAAATAGCCCGTACCGCGATCGCAGCGTGGAAGAGAATCTGGCGCTGTTTGAAAAAATGCGTAGCGGCGGATTTGCTGAAGGTAAAGCCTGCCTGCGCGCAAAAATCGATATGGCCTCTCCGTTTATCGTCATGCGCGACCCGGTGCTGTACCGCATTAAGTTTGCCGATCACCACCAGACCGGAAGCAAGTGGTGCATCTACCCGATGTACGACTTCACCCACTGCATCAGCGATGCGCTGGAAGGGATTACCCACTCTCTATGTACCCTTGAGTTCCAGGATAACCGCCGCCTGTACGATTGGGTGCTGGATAACATCAGTATTCCCGTGCATCCGCGCCAGTACGAATTCTCGCGCCTGAATCTCGAATATACCGTGATGTCCAAGCGTAAGCTGAATCAACTGGTGACCGAGAAGCACGTTGAAGGCTGGGATGACCCGCGTATGCCGACCATCTCCGGTCTGCGCCGCCGCGGCTATACCGCTGAATCTATCCGCGAGTTCTGCAAACGTATCGGCGTGACCAAGCAGGACAACACTATCGAGATGGCGTCGCTGGAATCCTGCATTCGTGAAGATCTGAACGAAAACGCCCCGCGCGCGATGGCGGTTATCGACCCGGTTAAGCTGGTTATCGAAAACTATCCGCAGGGCGAAAGTGAAATGGTGGCCATGCCGAACCATCCGAACAAGCCGGAGATGGGCAGCCGCGAGGTGCCGTTCAGCGGCGAAATCTGGATCGATCGCGCCGACTTCCGTGAGGAAGCGAACAAGCAGTACAAGCGTCTGGTGCTGGGTAAAGAAGTTCGTCTGCGTAACGCTTACGTGATTAAAGCGGAACGCGTGGAGAAAGATGCGGAAGGCAATATCACGACTATCTTCTGCACCTACGATGCCGACACCCTGAGCAAAGACCCGGCCGACGGTCGCAAGGTGAAGGGCGTGATTCACTGGGTGAGCGCGGCGCACGCGCTGCCGGTAGAAATCCGCCTCTACGATCGCCTGTTCAGCGTACCGAACCCGGGCGCGGCGGAAGATTTCCTCGCGGTGATGAACCCGGAATCGCTGGTAATTAAACAGGGATTCGCTGAGCCGAGCCTGGCGCAGGCGCAGGCGGAAAAAGCCTACCAGTTCGAGCGTGAAGGTTATTTCTGCCTGGATAGCCGCTATGCCACCGCAAGCCATCTGGTGTTTAACCGCACCGTCGGCCTGCGCGATACCTGGACGAAAGTCGGCGCGTAGCTATTCGCCATCATTAAGAACGCCGCTAACTGCGGCGTTTTTTTTATTCAGAATCAGCGAATTAAATTACCATATTTTCGCGATGCGAATTAATCTTGTTTACAGATTGTAATAAGCGTTATTTTTAATCCTTCCGGCATATCACCTGAAATTAGGTGATCACTTTCATTTCTATTGATTTTCTCTGTTTTTGCAAGCACTTCCACGCTAAATGTGTGATGTCTAAGACTGAAACATAAAGACATAAATTATGTGCGCTTTGTCATAATCTTCATCTTTGGTCGGCGAAAGAGATTGATAATTCGCGTCACGAAAAATAGTCTATACCCAGTGGTTATGCGAATTTTTAGCGCACCACTTTTTTAGCAGTTTTATTTTATTTTTTGCGTGTTGCCCTTTGGTGACCGCACTTTAAAACGTCAAAGAGGATATGCATATGCGTACGTTTAGTGGCAAACGTAGTACGCTGGCGCTGGCTATTGCCGGTGTCACAGCCCTGTCAGGATTTGCAATGGTGCCGGATGCAAAAGCAGAAGGGTTCATTGATGATTCAACGTTAACCGGCGGCATCTATTACTGGCAGCGTGAACGCGACCGTAAAGATGTGACCGACGGCGATAAATATAAAACTAACCTGTCACACTCCACCTGGAACGCCAACCTCGACTTCCAGTCCGGCTATGCCGCCGACATGTTCGGTATTGACGTCGCTGCCTTTACCGCCATCGAAATGGGTGAAAGCAGCGAGAGCGGTCACCCGAACGAAATCGCTTTCTCCTCGCGTAATAAAGGCTACGATGAAGACTATTCCGGCGATAAGAGCGGGATCAGCCTGTATAAAGCAGCCGCGAAATTTAAATTTGGTCCGGCATGGGCGCGCGCGGGCTATATTCAGCCAACCGGCCAAACGCTGCTGGCGCCGCACTGGAGCTTTATGCCCGGTACTTACCAGGGCGCGGAAGCTGGCGCGAACTTTGACTACGGTGATGCGGGCGCGCTGAGTTTCTCCTATATGTGGACAAACGAATATAAAGCGCCGTGGCACATTGAGATGGATGAGTTCTATCAGAACGACAAGAAAACCAAGGTGGATTATCTCCACTCTCTCGGCGCCAAATATGATTTTAAAAACGACCTTGTACTGGAAGCGGCGTTTGGCCAGGCACAGGGTTACATCGACCAGTATTTTGCCAAGGCCAGCTATAAGTTTGATGTCGCCGGCACGCCGTTAACCACCAGCTATCAGTTCTACGGCACCCGCGATAAAGTCAGCAACGGCGGGGCTAACGATATCTATGACGGCACCGCGTGGCTGCAGGCCTTGACCTTTGGCTATAAGGTTGCCGACGTTCTGGATCTGCGTCTGGAAGGCACCTGGGTTAAAGCTGATGGCCAGCAGGGCTACTTCCTGCAGCGTATGACGCCTACCTATGCATCGTCTAACGGGCGACTGGATATCTGGTGGGATAACCGTTCGGACTTCAACGCCAACGGTGAAAAAGCGGTGTTCTTCGGCGCGATGTATGACATGAAGAACTGGAACATGCCGGGCTGGGCCTTCGGCGCATCCTACGTTTATGCCTGGGATGCGAAGCCGGGGAGAATGTCCTCACCTGATGCGTACTACAACCCGGATAAACGTCTGGAAGAGTCCGCTTATAGCCTGGATGCCATGTACACCGTTCAGGAAGGACGCGCGAAGGGCACGCTGTTCAAACTCCACTTTACGCAATACGACAACCACTCCGATATCCCAAGCTGGAGCGGCGGTTACGGCAACATCTTCCAGGATGAGCGCGACGTGAAGTTCATGGTTATCGCTCCGTTCACCATTTTCTGATGCCACTGCGGCGGGGAAAACCCGCCGCAATTTCCCGAGGTTCATGATGAAAAAGTTAATGCTTGTCGCCATTATGGCAGCAGGTCTGGTTGCCTGTACCCAGTCGCCAGCGCCTAAGGAAGACTCAAAGTTAAAAGATGCCTACAGCGCCTGCATCAATAGCGCTGAGGGCAATCCGGATAAAGTGGAAGCCTGTCAGAGCGTACTGAACGTGCTGAAACAGGAGAAACAGCATCAGCAGTTCGCGACCCAGGAAAGCGTGCGGGTTCTGGATTATCAGCAGTGCATCCAGGCGCGCAAAACCGGGAACGATCAGGCTGTAGAGGCGCGCTGCGACCAGATCTGGAAAGAGATCCGCAGCAATAATACACCGCGTTAAGCCAGACGGCGGCAAGCAAACGGGCGGAGCGAAAACTCCGCCCGTTGCTATTTTAGCGGGGTATTTCTGCCGGCCGGTAGCCGCGGCTCAGGCGTACGAAGAGCATTGCGGTAGCGGCCAGGCCGCATAGCGCGGCGCACATCAGCCACCAGCCCGGCGAGCTTTTATCGCCCGTTATCTCTACCAGCGCGGTGGAAATTGCTGGCGTCAGGCCGCCGAAGATCGCGGTGGCGAGGCTAAAGGCCAGTGAAAAGCCGACGGTGCGGACGTAGACCGGCATCACTTCCGTCAGCGCGGCCACCATCGCGCCGTTATACATACCAAAGAAGAACGAGAACCAGAGCAGGACCAGCGTCATGCGGGTGAAATCCGGCGCGGCGGTGAGCCAGTGCATTACCGGCCAGGTAGTGAGCAGCGCCAGCAGGGTAATGCCCATCAGCACCGGTCGACGGCCTATTTTGTCAGAAATTGCCCCGCCGATCGGTAACCAGATAAAGTTGGAGATGCCGACCAGCATGGTCACCAGCAGACTGTCGCGGGCGCTCAGGTGCAGCACGGCTCTGCCGTAGGTCGGGGTATAGACGGTAATGAAGTAAAAAGTTGTCGTGGTCATTGCCACCAGCAAGGTGCCCGCCGAGATGATGCGCCAGTTTTTGACAATTGTGCTCAGGATCTCCCGGGTATCAGGACGATGTTTACGCTGCAGGAAGGCTTCGGTTTCCTGTAACGAACGCCGCAGCACAAAAATCAGCGGAATAATCATACAGCCAATAAAGAAGGGAATGCGCCAGCCCCATTCGGCGATCTGATCGTGGCCGAGCGTTTCATTCAGCGCGTAGCCAATCAGCGCCGCCACAACGATAGCCACCTGCTGGCTGGCGGATTGCCAGCTGGTATAGAATCCCTTGTTCCCCGGCGTGGCGATTTCCGATAAATAGACCGACACGCCGCCGAGCTCGACGCCCGCCGAGAAACCCTGCAACAGCCGCCCGACAACCACCAGGATGGGGGCGAGAATGCCGATAGTCTGATAGCCGGGCACCAGCGCTATCAGAAGCGTCCCGCAGCCCATAATCGCCAGCGTCACCATCAGCCCTTTACGGCGGCCGATTCTGTCGATATAGGCCCCCAACACTATCGCGCCGATAGGGCGCATCAGGAAGCCCGAACCAAAGACGGCGAAGGTGAGCATTAACGCCGCAAACTCGCTTTCCGCCGGAAAGAACGTTCTGGCGATGTAGGTGGCGTAAAAACCAAACAGAAAAAAGTCGAACTGTTCGAGAAAATTACCGCTGGTCACGCGGAGGATGGCGCCAATGGTACCGGCGCGCGATGAGGGTTGCGTCATAGGGTTTGCTCTCCATTGTCTTTATCTTGTTTTTATAGAGGTAAGAGGGGGGCTAGTCGCCTGCGACTGCCGCCTGTTTTCCGCGCCGTTTCTCAATCGCCCACTTGAGTAACGCCGCACAGCGATAAAATCCGTGGGCGAATTTTCCGTAAGGAAGGGTTAAAAACAGCGCCATCACCACGCCGAGATGAATGGCAAGCAGAATGCCCATCCACGAGGTGTCCCGTCCCGCCAGCAGGGCGAGGCCGGTGAAGCTGGTCAGCAGCAGCAGCAGGATAAAGGCGCGATCCATCGGTTTTTGCCGCGGGTCTCCGTGCAGCGGCGAACGACGAAGGTTCAGCCATAGCAGGCCTGCCGGGCCCACCAGCAGGCCGATTCCGCCAAGCGTGCCCAGCAGAACCGGTGCGCTGAAGAACGGGTAGGGAGCTTCCCATCCGGCAAAATAGTGATAGCCCGTGGCCACCAGGGTGGCAGCGAAACAGAGCAGAAAACCATAAAAGGTAAGATGATGGAAACGACGGCGCATCAGGGTAAACGCGTCATCAGCCTCGTTGCAGCCCTTACCGTGGCCGCCGTCGAGATATTTTAAGGTCAGCGCGTTATGCGAGGCTTTGGCGATATCAACGGCGTGGGGATGCCCCGGGGAGATCTCGCGCCAGAAACGGATCACGCCGGCCATCAGTAAGCCCATGGCCAGTACGAAGACCGAACCAAACATCCACGCCAGCAGGTTATGGGGAAAAATCTGGTAGAAATCGCCGGCCAGCGGCGGATGTAGCAGGGAGCCTTTGAGCCCCATCGCCAGCAGCAGAAAGAGGATCAACCCACCGACCAGCGCCAGCGCCGTGGTCACGCCGGCCCGACGATACAGGCTGCCGAAAGCCGCGGGCTGGGCATAATGTTGATAGGTTTCCAGCCGCACTTCCGCCATCGCCTTCGGGACATTAATGGCAAACTCATGCGGCGGCGCGTACTGGCAGGCATGCAGGCAGGCACCGCAGTTATGGCACAGGTTGGCCAGGTAGTTTATATCCGCTTTACCAAAAGCCAGGCGTTGGGTCATGGCCGGAAACACGGCGCAAAACCCTTCGCAATAGCGGCAGGCGTTACAGACCTGCATCACCCGTTCGACCTCCGCTTCGGGCTGGGTGATGATTTGCGCGTCAATGATTAGCTTTTCAAGCGACTTCATGGTGTCTCTCCTGCAGTGCCGCCCTGGCGGCTTGTTGGCCGGCAATGCGGCCGAATGTCGTCCCGATCGACATGCCCACGCCGGCGGTATAGCCTTTGCCCAGCACGTTGCCGGCCATCATTTCACCGGCAACGAACAGGCTTCGGCTGGGCTTGCCCGCAAAATGGACGGCGGCGTGTTCATTGACGTACAGCCCGAGGTAGGTGAAGGTGATCCCCGGTCGTAGGGCATAGCCGTAGTAGGGCGGCGTATCGATGGGCCGCGCCCAGTGGGTTTTCGGCGGCGTCAGGCCGGATGTCGCGCAGTTATCAAGGCGGGTATGATCGAACTGGCCGGGCGCGCAGGCGGCGTTGTAGCGGGCGATGGTTTGCGCCAGGCTTTCTGCGTCCAATCCCAGCTGGCGAGCCAGCTCTTCAATGGTATTGGCCTGGGCGCCGGGGAAAACGGGCGGCATAAAGTGGCCGATCGCTTTGCTGTCGATAATTGAGTAGCCGATTTGCCCCGGCTGGTGGGCGACCAGTCTGCCCCAGATGGCATAACGTTTGGGCCAGAAATCTTCCCCTTCGTCATAAAAGCGCCTGGCGTCACGGTTGACGACCACCCCCAGCGACACGCAGTCCACGCGCGTACAGATCCCGCCATCGTAGAGCGGCGCCCTGGCGTCAATGGCGACGCAGTGGGATTGTGAAGGATCGCCGATGATGTCAGCCCCGGCGTCAATCATAAACTTGAGCAGCACGCCCTGGTTGAAGCGGGTGCCGCGGATGAGAAAGTTATCGGCTGGCCATTCACCACGATCGTTCTGTCCCCATGCTTCACGCAGCCACTCGCGGTTAGATTCAAACCCGCCGGCGGCGAGGACGCAGGTTTTGGCGACGATCCTTTCTTCGCCCGCCAGCGCGGCGACGAATTCGCCGTTATCTAATTCGAGCGCCTGTACCGGCGTGTTGTAGCGGATCTTAACGCCCATCTGCTCCGCGCTGCGGTAATAGGCGTTGACCAGGGCTTTACCGCCGCCCATAAAAAAGGCGTTGGTGCGGGCAACGTGCAGGGCGCCGGAGAGCGGCGGCTGAAAGTTAACCCCGTGCTGGCGCATCCAGTCCCGGCATTGCGCTGAAGTGCGGATCACCAGCCGCGCCAGCGCTTCGTTGGTGTTGCCCTCGGTGACGCGCAGCAGGTCCTGCCAGTACTCTTCTTCCGGATAGCTGTCGATTAAAACATCCTGCGGGGCATCGTGCATACAGCGAAGATTCCGCGTGTGCTGAGAGTTTCCGCCTCGCCATTCCCGCGGCGCAGCCTCCAGCAGCAGCACGGACGCGCCGGCTTCCCGGGCGGTTAATGCGGCGCATAGCGCGGCATTGCCGCCGCCAATCACCAGTACATCCACCATTTTTGGCTCCATTACGCTTTGCTTGATTGTTAAATTTGTAATGGAAATGTATTCGTTTTGGCCGTAAGGACGCTATGGCGTATTGCTAAAGGGGGGTTTAGTGCGCGTAAAGGCTGGCGCCGGGCCAGCGGCCTGACTCCACGAGCTGACGCATGACTTTCGCCAGTATCACCCGCGCGGCAAGGCCCGCTGGGGTCAGTTCATCATCGGAAAGGCTGACGAGAAAGTTTGGCCGACTGAGTATCGGATTCTCGACGCCGATCACTCTCAGGGACTCGCCGTCGAGATGGGAAATCGCCGCCCCCGGCTGCAGCGTGGCGCCCAGTCCGTCGCGGACGGCGCGCATCAGCAGGGCCAGACCGTCGATTTCAGCCACCACATCGACGCTCAGGGCGTGCTCCTGGCAGATCGCCTCCAGCCTGCCGCGCAGGCCATGCCCCAGGCTTGGCATTATCAGCGGGATAGCGGCCAGTTGGCCAGGCGAGATGCTCGCTTCGGGAAGGGGGGCCAGCACGTCATGGGTGCCAATCAGAAACAGACGCTCTTCGAGAATCGGCCTGGCGCTCCAGCGCGCAAGCTTCTCCTTCTGGAACACGATAGCTAAATCAAGCTGGCGGGTGTTGATCATGCGTTCCAGATTACCGGAGAGGCTCTCGACCAAATGCAGGCGGACGTCGGCATAGCTTTCGCGCATCGCGTGAATAAAAGGTACCCCCAGTACAGAGGCGGTGCTGGGGGCCATACCGACGCTGACGTGGCCGGAAAGGCGCGCCTCGCGCGCGGCGAGAACCGCATCGTCGGCGTGGCGCAGCGCCAGCTGCGCCTGGGAGTAGAAGGCGAGACCAGCGCTGGTCGGCATTACGCCGCGCGATGTCCGCTGCAGCAGACGGATGGCGAGTTCGTTCTCCAGGCGCGCCATCTGTTGGCTCAGCGCGGAGACGCCGATATTCAGGTCAAGCGCGGCGCGGCCCATACTGCCGGTTTCAATAATGCGCACATAATAGCGTAGCTGGCGAAGCTCCATGTCGACTCTCCGTACACCTCAGGATGCACTGACAGTAAACGTATTGCAGCGCGAGAGAAAGAGGCGGCAAATTCCGGGCAAAAAAAAGCCAACCTTCAGGTTGGCTTTTGGCGGTATACGATGCGGTGATTATTTCTCTGCCGCGTCGTGGGCATGTTCATCTTCGCGGCAGTCGCCTTCCGCACAGTGTCCGTACAGGTACAGGCTGTGGTTGGTCAGACGAATACCGTGCCTTGCGGCAATTTCACGCTGGCGCGCTTCGATGGAATCATCGCTAAATTCGATCACTTTGCCGCAGTCGAGGCAAATCAGGTGATCGTGATGATGCTGCTGCGTCAGTTCAAAAACGGATTTACCGCCTTCAAAATTATGACGGGTGACGATACCGGCGTCGTCGAACTGGTTCAGTACGCGGTAGACGGTGGCCAGGCCAATCTCTTCACCCATATCAATCAGGCGTTTGTATAAGTCTTCCGCACTGACATGATGGTTATCCGGTCCTTGCAGCACTTCCAGGATTTTTAATCTCGGAAGCGTCACTTTCAGGCCAGCTTTCTTTAATGCGGTATTGTTGTCAGTCATGCGGAATCTGTCCTGTTGCTAAACGATCTACTTCCATCAGCGGAAGTAATACAGAGAATCACCCGATGTAATGCGTCTCATTATAGAACTGCCATGGTGAAATGAAAACTGCAAGCATCGGGCCTTGTATGCTGTCAAAAACGAGGCACTCGCTACAAAGTGCTTCACGCGACCCCGTTAAATCAGAGGACATTGTACAGATATGTGATTAAAAGTTAAAAACTTGTAGCTATAACTTTGATTGCTTTTATCTATCAATTCGGCGAAATCTGATGATTTAGCCGTTTAGACTCAGGCATTCTTGATTTCTTCAAGGTGCAGCTCTTCAGAAATCTGTTTTACCCATTTTTCCACGCGTTCGTTAGTCAATTCTGGCTGACGGTCTTCGTCAATGGCCAGGCCAACAAAGTGATCGTCATCGGCCAGGCCTTTAGACGCTTCGAAATGGTAGCCCGCGGTCGGCCAGTGGCCAACGATAGTTGCGCCGCGCGGTTCGATGATGTCGCGGATGGTACCCAGCGCATCGCAGAAGTATTCAGCATAGTCTTCCTGATCGCCACAGCCAAACAGCGCGACCAGTTTGCCGTTGAAATCGATCTCTTCCAGCGTCGGGAAGAAATCGTCCCAGTCGCACTGGGCTTCGCCGTAGTACCAGGTCGGAATGCCGAGCAGCAGGATATCGTGAGCTTCCAGATCCTCTTTGCTGCTTTTGGCAATGTCGTGAACATCAGCAACATCTTTACCAAGCTGCTTTTGGATCATTTTTGCAATATTTTCGGTGTTGCCGGTGTCGCTGCCAAAAAAGATGCCGATGATTGCCATGAGTAAAATAACCTCTTGAAACTTAATGATGTGGTAGTGGCGTAATGCCCGCAGATAGGGGCAATGATAGCAGAACAGAGAAGGGCGCGGAAACAGCAATCACGCCCAACTGCACACTCTGCTACATGAAAGCTTATTTTTTGAGGGTTTTAGGCTTTATCCTGGCCGCGCAGGGCCGCCAGCTGGCTCATCAGCATCTCTTCGATAAGATCGCTGCGGTTCATATTACGGGCTTCCGCCAGCTCATTAAGCGCATCGACCGCATCGGCATTCAGCTTTAGCTCCACGCGCTTAAGACCGCGACTCTTATCGCGTTTAAGCTGATTGCGTTTGTTGATGCGCAGCTGTTCATCGCGCGAAAGCGGATTGGTTTTCGGTCTACCCGGCCGACGCTCGGTTGCGAACAAATCTAATGTCGTACGGTCCGTTTGTTCTTTTGCCATGATTCAGAGTGACTTCGGGGGAAACAAGCTATCGGGCATAGCCGACGCAGACAGCGCGCCATAATACATCAGGCGACGGGCTGCGCCAACGACCGCGGGCATTAAGCCGCGCGGTCGGGCAGATTTTAGCCAGTCAGGCGGCGATCGAGGTTAAATAACGGCGAATTGCGCGGATCACGGCCTCCGGTTTTTCGGCATGCACCCAGTGACCGGCGCCGGCGATAACGTGCGCGCGCGCCTGGGGAAACTGAGCCAATAGTGCATCACGGTATGCGTCGGTGACGTAGGGGGAGTTACCGCCGGGGATAAACAGCGCCGGATGCGGCCAGGCCGGGACGGCTTGCCAGCCGACGATATTATCGTACTGCTCCCACAGCACCGGTACGTTAAACCGCCACTGGCCGTCCACGAAAGACTTCAGCAGAAACTGAATCACGCCCTCTTCGTTAAGGTGCTGGCGCATGACTGCCGCCGCCTGTTGACGCGTTGCGGCGCCCGCATCGGTGACGGCGTTGATGGCGGCGAAGATTTCATCATGACGGCGAACGTGATAATCCACCGGGGCGATATCAATGGCGACCAGGCCCGCGATGCGCTCCGGCGCCAGCGAGCTCAGCGCCATCACCGCCTTTCCGCCCATTGAGTGACCAATAAAGGTAGCTTTCTCAATCTGTGATTCATTGAGAGTATCAAGCAGATCCTGGGCCATCGCGGAATAGGTCATTTCCGGCGAGCGCGGCGAAAGACCGTGGTTTCGCATGTCGACCTGTAAAATATCGCGATCGTGAACCAGATCGCGGGCGAGGATCCCAAGGTTATCCAGGCTGCCAAAAAGGCCGTGGACCAGGACGATAGGGGGATTATTGTGCGGATTCTGTGCAGATTGCGCTCGGCTATTTAATTTCATGGCAAAGTTCTTTTTTTCGCTCCGTCGGGTTAGGGTATTATGTTGGACATTCTGCCATCCGGCTGCAAGACCCGGAAGATTTCCGAGTTTTACCGCCATCCTGGTTTGACGCTATCCGCGGTTGGGATTTGACCCTATAATCCCGACAACTTGTATTCAGAAAAAGATATCGCACTGGATTAAGATGAAAACAATTGAAGTTGATGATGAACTCTATAGCTATATTGCCAGCCACACCAAGCATATTGGCGAGAGCGCATCCGACATTTTACGGCGTATGTTGAAGTTTTCCGCCGTTTCCCAGCCTGTCGCGCCGGTAGCGAAAGCCGCTCCGGCCCCTGCGCCAACGCCTGTCGCTGAAGTGAAGCCCGCTAATCCTCTGAAGGATAAAGTCCGCGCGATGCGTGAGCTGCTGTTATCTGATGAGTACGCTGATCAAAAGCGCGCGGTAAACCGTTTCATGCTGGTTCTGACTACCCTCTACTCCTTAGACAGCAAAGCGTTCGCGGAGGCGACCGAGTCCCTCCACGGCCGCACTCGCGTTTATTTCGCTGAGGATGAGCGCACGCTGCAGAAAAACGGTAATCAGACGAAACCTAAGCAGGTTCCGGGCACGCCGTGGTGGGTCATTACAAATACCAATACCGGTCGCAAATGCAGCATGATCGAACATATCATGCAGTCTATGCAGTTCCCTGCGGAATTGATCGAAAAGGTTTGCGGTACGATCTAGTTAATTAACTTTTGCACCAGAAGGATCAGGCAATGGCAATCGATAAGCGCGCGGGTCAACCTGCGCAACAGAGTGATTTGATTAACGTCGCCCAACTGACTGCCCAGTACTATGTGCTGAAGCCGGAAGTCGGCAACGCGGAACATGCGGTGAAGTTTGGCACCTCCGGTCACCGCGGCAGCGCGGCGCGCCACAACTTCAACGAGCAGCATATTCTGGCGATTGCTCAGGCAATTGCGGAAGACCGCGCGAAGAACGGGATCGCCGGCCCATGCTACGTCGGGAAGGACACTCATGCACTCTCCGAACCGGCCTTCATTTCCGTACTGGAAGTGCTGGCGGCGAACGGCGTTGACGTCATCGTTCAGGAAAACAACGGTTTCACCCCGACGCCGGCGATTTCTAATGCGATTCTGGTGCATAACAAAAAGGGCGGTCCGCTGGCTGACGGTATTGTGATCACGCCGTCCCACAACCCGCCGGAAGACGGTGGTATCAAGTACAATCCGCCAAACGGCGGCCCGGCTGATACCAACGTGACCAAGGTTGTCGAAAATCGCGCCAATGAACTGCTGGCTGCCGGTCTGCAGGGCGTCAAGCGTATTTCTCTTGACGCGGCGCTGGCCTCCGGCCACGTTAAAGAACAGGATCTGGTGCAGCCGTTTATTGAAGGGCTGGCGGATATCGTCGATATGGCGGCGATCCAGAAAGCCGGATTGACCCTCGGCGTCGACCCGCTGGGCGGCTCCGGTATCGAATACTGGAAGCGTATCGCTGAGCATTACAACCTCAATCTGACCATCGTCAACGACCACGTCGATCAGACCTTCCGCTTTATGCATCTCGATAAAGACGGCGCAATCCGTATGGACTGTTCCTCCGAGTGCGCGATGGCGGGCCTGCTGGCGCTGCGCGACAAATTTGACCTGGCCTTCGCGAATGACCCGGATTACGACCGTCACGGTATCGTCACGCCGGCCGGGTTGATGAACCCGAACCACTATCTGGCGGTGGCGATTAACTACCTGTTCCAGCATCGCCCGCAGTGGGGCAAAGATGTCGCTGTGGGTAAAACCCTGGTCTCCTCGGCGATGATTGACCGTGTGGTTAACGACCTCGGCCGTAAGCTGGTGGAAGTGCCGGTCGGCTTTAAGTGGTTTGTTGATGGTCTGTTTGACGGCAGCTTCGGCTTCGGCGGTGAAGAGAGCGCGGGGGCTTCGTTCCTGCGCTTTGACGGCACCCCGTGGTCCACCGACAAAGACGGCATCATCATGTGCCTGCTGGCGGCGGAAATCACCGCGGTCACCGGGAAAAACCCGCAGCAGCACTACGACGAGCTGGCAGAGCGCTTCGGCGCGCCGAGCTACAACCGTCTGCAGGCTTCCGCGACCTCTGCCCAGAAAGCGGCGCTGTCTAAGCTCTCTCCGGAAATGGTCAGCGCCAGCACCCTGGCGGGCGACCCGATTACCGCGCGTCTGACCGCGGCGCCGGGTAACGGGGCGGCGATTGGCGGCCTGAAGGTGATGACCGACAACGGCTGGTTCGCCGCGCGTCCGTCAGGAACCGAAGACGCCTATAAAATCTACTGCGAAAGCTTCCTCGGCGCTGAACATCGTCAGCAGATTGAGAAAGAAGCTGTGGAGATTGTCAGCGAAGTGCTGAAAAACGCGTAATTGACATCATGATAATCAGGCCCTTTTCAGGGCCTGATTTTTTCGCAGGGATAGCGATGAAACTGGAACGAAAAAACGTTTTTTGGTTCTGGGGTGGGATGGATCTGTTCTATCTCCTCCAGTTTATTGTCTGGAATGTCTACCATCAGCGAGTGCCTTTCTACAGCGATATCCTCGCTTATCTACAGCTTGTGCAAAGCTACGGTTCCGCGGCAGCCTGGCTATATCCGCTTAATGCCATATTGATTATCACTATTCCCGTCTCGATGATTCTCTTCTGGCGACACAGTCGCTATGCGCTGTGGCTGGCGTATGCGCAGACGCCGTTGCGTCTGATCTTCATGCTACCTTCGCTTTCGCTGGTGTTCTGGATGCTGCGCGAGATGGAGTTTAAGGGGAGCGCGTTTTATATTGGGTTCCTGCTGGTTTCAGAGGCGGCAAAAGTCGTCACCCTTTGGCGATGTCGCAGGGCCTGACTGCTAGGGCATAAACCGATAGCCGATCCCGGTTTCGGTCAGCAGATGCTGCGGGCGCGCCGGGTCGGCCTCCAGCTTCTGTCGCAGATGTCCCATATAGATCCGCAGATAGTGGCTGTGTTCCACCGCGTTCGGCCCCCAGACCTGGTTGAGCAACTGCCGCTGGGTCAGCACTTTGCCGGGATTATTCAGCAGTACCACCAGCAGGCGAAATTCAATGGGCGTCAGGTGGATCTCTTCGTCGCCGCGCACGATGCGGCGGGCGGAGATATCGACTTCGACATCGGCAAAACGCACCAGCGGCTCATCGGCCTGGGCGCCGGCATGGCGGCGCATTGCCACCCTCAGCCGCGCCTGCAGTTCACCGATACCAAAGGGTTTGCTGAGATAATCATCGGCGCCGGCGTCAAGCGCGGCGATTTTGTCCTGCTCCTCGGTGCGCGCAGAGAGGACGATAATCGGCATCTGGCTCCACTGGCGAACCTCACGGATAAACGCGTTGCCGTCACCATCGGGCAGGCCAAGATCGAGAATGGTTAAATCCGGCTTGCGGGTCGCGGCTTCAATCAGCCCGCGCTGCAGCGTTTCCGCTTCAAATACGCGCATGCCGTCGGCTTCCAGCGCGGTGCGCAGAAAGCGGCGGATAGCATGCTCATCTTCGATGATCAAAACGTTAATCACATTTCCTCGGCTAAATCTTCCAGTTCAGGGGGCGCTTCTCTCGGCAGTGTAACACGGAAACAGGCGCCGCCTTGCGGGCGCGTCGCGGCGCTAATCGTTCCGCCGTGCACCTCAACGATCGCCTGGCAAATCGCCAGGCCCAGACCGACGCCGGGGATCGCCGACTCTTTATTCCCGCGGGCGAATTTATCAAAGATAGCCTGTTCCTGGCCGGCAGGAATACCCGGTCCGTTATCCCAAACCTCAAGCAGTAAATTGTGCGGGTCGACGTGCGCGGTAATGCCGATGTGCGCCTCTGTTCCCGCGTACTTCACCGCATTTTCCAGCAGATTAATCAGTACCCGTTCAAATAGCGGCCCGTCGACGTGAACCAGCAGCAGCGGGTCCGGCAGCGCGAGCTGAATATGCCGGCCGCCGAGCCCCGGCTCCAGCATACGCAGCGCGCTACCGAGCACCTCTTCCAGAGTTAGCCACTCTTTATGCAAATTAAAGCCGCCGGACTGGATCCGCGCCATATCGAGGAGATTATTTACCAGCCGGGTGGTGTTCAACACGTGCTGACGAATCTCATTGGCCTGCGGCGCGTGTTTCGACCCTTCGCTGGCGAGATCGAGCGTCAGGATTTCAGCCTGGCCGAACAGCACCGTTAACGGCGTCCGCAGATCGTGGGACAGCGCTGCCAGCAGCGAGTTACGCAGGCTTTCCCGTTCGCTGTTCAGCCGCGCCTGCTCTTCGCTGGCGGTAAGCGTCAGTCTCTCCAGCGCGCTGGCGACCAGCAGGGTGAAGGTTTCCAGCAGGCGCTGCTGTTCGGGGATCATCAGCTGGCGGAGGTTGGCTGGTTCCACGACCAGCAGCCCCCAGGTGCGGGCGGCGCTTTTCAGCGGCAGGATTTGGTACGGCACGCCGGGTAGCGTATCGGTACCCGCCCCGGCGGGCTGCCCTTTATCGAAGCTCCAGCGGGCAATGGCGTCATCCCAGGTGATGGCCGCCGTTTGCGGAGTCAGCGGAGAGAGCCGGTTCGTTTCATCGGGCAGCAGCAGCTGGCTGCGCGCCTGAAACGTCGAGGCGATAAAGCGCTCGCTGGTGGCGGCGACATCCTCACGGCTGCGGCCCACCGCCAGCGCTTTTGACATTTCGTACAGATGCCGGGTGCGCTGTTCGCGATAGCGCGCCACCCGCGCCTGGTAGCGTACGCCGGCGGTGAGGTTGCCGATAAGCAGCCCGACGGTGAGCATCACGCTAAAGGTCAGTAGATACTGCACATCGGAAACCGCCAGCGTACCGCGCGGCGCGACAAAAAACAGGTCAAAGCTGACCACGTTAATCACCGTCGCCAACACCGACGGCCAGCGTCCATACAACAGGGCGATAATTACCACGCCCAGCAGATACAGCATCACCAGGTTGGCGGCTTCAAAAGCCATCAGCCACTGCATGGCGACGACGGTTATCACCGCGCACAGGGCGATGGCGACGACGCATCCCTGGAGCTGCAAACGCCATTTTTCCATTGCGGTCCGGCCATCGCTGGCGCGAGCGGGCAGGGGGGCGGCTTTTTCATCCAGCGCGATCACGACCAGATCGAGGTCCGGCGCGTGGCGGGCCAGCCGATCGGCGAAGCCGCTGCGGTCCCACCAGCGCCTTTTTTGCTGGCGGCCAATCACTATCTTGCCGAGGTTATGCTCGCGGGCGTAGTGCAGAACGGCCCGTTCTTCAGAAGGATCGGCGAGGGTCGCGGTTTCCGCCCCCAGTTCCTGAGCCAGCCTGAGCGCGGCGAGGATCGCCCGCCGTTTCGCTTCCGGCAGGCGATGCAGAGAGGGGGTTTCCACATACACCGCATGCCAGACGCTCCCCAGCCTGGCCGCGAGGCGGGCAGCGGCGCGAACCAGCTTTTCGCTGCCGGTGTTGTGGCCGATGCAGAGCAAAATGGCGTCGCGGGTGTGCCAGACTTTTTCCTGTCCCTGACGATCGCGCCAGGCGCGCATTTGCTCATCGACCCGATCGGCGGTACGGCGCAGCGCCAGCTCGCGCAGGGCGATCAGGTTGCCCTTGCGAAAGAAGTTCTCAATAGCCCGCTCGGCCTGGCCGCCGATATAGACTTTCCCTTCATTGAGCCGCTGGCGGAGATCGTCGGGAGGCAGGTCGACCAGTACCACATCGTCGGCGGCGTCGAAGAACGGATCGGGGACGGTTTCACGGACCTGCACGCCGGTGATGCCGCTGACGACGTCGTTCAGGCTCTCGAGGTGCTGGACGTTAACGGTGGTAAACACGTCGATACCGGCTTCCAACAGCTCTTCGACGTCCTGCCAGCGTTTAGGATGACGGGAGCCGGGCGCGTTGCTGTGCGCCAGCTCATCGACCAGGATCAGCGCCGGGCGGCGGGCCAGGGCGCCGTCAAGGTCAAACTCTTTAACGTAGCGCCCGCGGTGGGAGAGGCGGCGCTGGGGCAGGGTGCTGAGTCCCTCAAGCATCGCCGCCGTCTCTTTACGCCCGTGGGTTTCCGCCACGCCAATCAGAATATCCAGCCCCTGGGCGCGCAGCCGCTGCGCTTCCGCCAGCATCGCCCAGGTTTTCCCCACCCCCGCGCAGGCGCCGAAAAAAACCTTTAACTTACCGCGATGCGGGGCGGCGGTGTGTTGCAGCAGGCGATCGGGGTCCGGACGCAGCGGCTCGTCACTCATTTCACTTATCCTTCAGGGCATCCAGCGACATATTCAGCTGCAGTATATTTACCACAGGTTGGCCGAGAAAGCTGAGCAACGGTTTTTGCGTTGCCTCGTTGACCAGTTGCGTGACCTGCTCCACGCTCAGCTGCCGGGCTTTGGCGACGCGCGGCACCTGCCACAGGGCGGCGGCCGGGGTCAGGCTGTAATCCAGTCCGCTCGCCGAAGCGGTGACCAGCTCCACCGGAACCCTGGACGTGGCGTCCGGGTTGGCGACGCGCAGGGTCTGCACTCGTTCGCTGATGGCTTTATCCAGCGCCGGATTGCTGGCGGCGAGGTTGCTGCCGCCGGATGCCAGCGGATTATCCGGCATCTCCGCCGTGGCGGATGGGCGTCCCTGGAAATAGCCCGGCGCGGTAAAGTTCTGCCCGATAAGGCTGGAACCGCGCACTTCGCCGTCAATCCTCAGCAGCGAGCCGTTGGCCTGCTGCGGGAACCACCACTGTCCTAGCGCGGTGGTTAATAGCGGATAGACGCCGCCGGTGAGCAGCGTTAACAGAATAAACAGCACAACAGCAGGACGAATCAATGACATGGTTTTTTCCTCACATCAGCCCGGTCAGGGTCAGTAACAGGTCGATCGCTTTGATACCGATAAACGGCACCAGCAGTCCGCCCAGGCCATAGACCCACAGGTTGCGGCGCAGCATCGCCGAGGCCGTCAGCGGCTTATAGCTCACCCCCTTCAGCGCCAGCGGGATCAGGAAGATGATAATCAGCGCATTAAAAATCACCGCGCTCAGGATCGCCGAAGAGGGCGAGTGCAGATGCATCACGTTAAGCATCGCCAGCGGCGGATAGACCGCGGCAAAGGCGGCCGGAATGATGGCAAAGTACTTCGCCACGTCATTGGCGATACTGAAGGTGGTTAATGAACCGCGGGTCATCAGCATCTGTTTACCGATGTGCACGACCTCGATCAGTTTGGTGGGGTTGGAGTCGAGGTCCACCATGTTACCCGCCTCTTTCGCCGCCTGGGTACCGGAGTTCATCGCCACCGCGACGTCGGCCTGCGCCAGCGCCGGGGCGTCGTTGGTACCGTCGCCGGTCATCGCCACCAGCCGTCCTTCCGACTGATACTGGCGGATTAACGCCAGCTTGGCTTCCGGCGTCGCTTCGGCGAGAAAGTCGTCCACGCCCGCTTCCGCGGCGATAGCGGCGGCGGTCAGGCGGTTATCGCCGGTGATCATCACCGTTTTAATCCCCATTTTACGCAGCTGGGCAAAACGCTCTTTGATGCCGCCTTTGACGATATCTTTCAGCGAAATAATCCCCAGCACCCGCTCGCCTTCGGCGACCACCAGCGGCGTGGCGCCAAGACGCGCCACGTCTTCAACCTGTTTATCGACATCAGCCGGGAAGTGGCCGCCGTTAGCCTCAACGTGGCGGCGAATGGCATCCACGGAACCTTTACGGATCATCCGCTGGTCGATGTTAATCCCGCTCATCCGGGTCTGGGCGGTAAATGGCACGAAGGTGGCGTGCAGCGATTGCAGATCGCGCTCGCGCAGATTAAAGCGCTGCTTTGCCAGCACCACGATGCTGCGGCCTTCCGGCGTTTCGTCGGCCAGCGAAGAGAGCTGGGCGGCATCGGCAAGGGTTTTCTCTTCCACGCCCTGCGCGGGCAGGAACGCTGAAGCCTGGCGGTTGCCGAGGGTAATGGTGCCGGTTTTATCCAGCAGTAGAACGTCGACATCGCCCGCCGCTTCAACCGCGCGTCCGCTGGTGGCAATCACGTTCGCGCCGAGCATGCGGCTCATCCCGGCGACGCCGATAGCCGACAGCAGGCCGCCGATAGTGGTCGGGATCAGGCACACCAGCAGCGCCACCAGCACCGTCACGCTGACCGCGTTACCGCTCCAGGCGGAGAAGGGCCAGATGGTGGCGGTGGCCAGCAGGAACACCAGGGTCAGGGCGATAAGCAGGATCGTCAGGGCGATTTCGTTCGGCGTCTTGCGGCGCTGGGCGCCTTCAACCATGGCGATCATCCGGTCAAGGAAGGTTTCGCCCGGGTTGACGCTGCAGCGGATCACCAGCCAGTCGGAGAGAATACGCGTCCCGCCGGTCACCGAGGCGAAGTCGCCGCCGGATTCGCGGATAACCGGCGCGGATTCGCCGGTAATGGCGCTTTCATCCACGGACGCGCCGCCTTCGATAACCTCGCCGTCGCAGGGAATAATATCCCCCGCTTCGACCAGCACCACGTCGCCTTTACGCAGATCTTCAGCGGGTACGTGGTCAATTTGCGCATCGTGCTGCGGCGCGCGCAGCTTACGGGCAAAGGCGGTCTTTTTGACCCCCTTCAAGCTGTTGGCCTGCGCTTTACTGCGGCCTTCGGCCATCGCTTCGGCGAAATTGGCGAACAGGACGGTGAACCACAGCCAGAGACTAATGGCGGCGGTAAAACCGGCGCTGCCGGCGATATGCCCGCTCGCCATGGCGATAGCGAGCAGGGTGGTCAGCAGGCTGCCGATCCAGACGATAAACATCACTGGGTTACGCCACTGTACGGCAGGGCTCAGTTTTTTCACGGCGTCCAGCAGCGCCTGGCGCACCAGCGTCGGCTCCAGCAGGGCTAATGATTTGCGACTCATAACAGGTTGCTCCGCAATCGCTTAAAGTAAGGAAAAGTGTTCCGCCAGCGGGCCGAGCGCCAGCGCGGGAATAAAGGTCAGGGCGCCCACCAGCAGTACGGTGCCGATCAGCAGGCCGATAAACAGCGCGTCGTGGGTGGCGAGCGTGCCGCTGCCGGCGGGCTGAATTTTCTTGGTCACCAGCGAACCGGCAATGGCCATCACCGGGATAATCACCGCGAAGCGGCCAACCAGCATGCAGAACGCCAGCAGCAGGTTCCAGAACGGCGTCGCCGCGCTCAGGCCGCCAAAGGCGCTGCCGTTGTTGTTGGCCGCGGAGGTGACGGCGTACAGCACTTCGCTGAAGCCGTGCGGTCCGGGGTTGAACATGCCCGCGCGCCCGGCCTCGGTCATCATTGCCAGCGCCGTACCGAGCAGCACCAGCGTTGGGGTCACGAGGATCGCCAGCGCGATCATTTTCATTTCGCGCACATCGATCTTTTTGCCGAGGTATTCCGGTGTGCGGCCAATCATCAGCCCGGCGATGAAGACCGCCAGCATGACGAACAGCAGCATGCCGTACAGGCCAGAGCCCACGCCGCCGAAGACCACTTCGCCTATCTGCATCAGCCACATCGGCACCATCCCGCCCAGCGCGGTAAAGGAGTCATGCATGGCGTTGACCGCGCCGCATGACGCGGCGGTGGTGACCACGGCGAACAGGCTGCTGGCGAGAATGCCGAACCGGCTCTCTTTGCCTTCCATATTCAGGCTACTATCGGCGCCAAGGCTCAGCAGATGCGGGTTGCCGCGGGTCTCCGCCCACATCACTACCGCCACGCAGACGATGAAGATCAGCGTCATCGCCCACAGAATCGCGCGTCCCTGACGGCGGTCGCCCACCACCTCGCCGAAGGCGAAGCACAGCGCCGCCGGGATGAGAAAGATCGCCAGCATCTGCACCAGGTTGGTCAGCGCGGTGGGGTTTTCAAACGGATGCGCCGAGTTGGCGTTAAAGAAGCCGCCGCCGTTGGTCCCCAGCATTTTTATCGCTTCCTGCGAGGCCACCGGCCCCATCGGCAGCATCTGGCGTACCCCTTCAAGCGAGGTAAATCCCTGATTGGGGGAAAAGCTCTGCGGTACGCCCTGCTGAATAAAGAACAGCGCGATGAGCAGCGAAATCGGCAGCAGCAGCCAGAGGGTGATGCGGGTCAGGTCGACCCAGGCGTTGCCCAGGGTGCTGACTTTCTGTCGGGCATAGGCGCGGGTGAGGGCAAAGATCACCGCGATGCCGGTGGCGGCGGAGAGGAAGTTTTGCACCGCCAGCCCGGCCATCTGGCTAAGACTACTCATGGTGGTTTCACCGGCATAGGCCTGCCAGTTGGTGTTGCTGACAAAGCTCACCGCCGTATTCAGCGCCAGGTCCCACGACAGGCCGGGCAGATGCTGCGGGTTGAGCGGCAGCGAGCCCTGGAACGTCAGCAGCGCGAACAGCGCCGCCAGACCCAGCGCGTTAAACAGCAGGATAGCGAATAAATATTGATACCAGTTCATCTCCTGCGAACGAATGCCCGCCGCCCGCCATAAACCGCGTTCGATACCGGCCAGGCCCGGTAGCGGGGCATCATTGATCATGGTCGCCAGCGCCGCGCCCAGCGGACGAGCCAGGATCATCAGTAGCAGAATAAAGCTCGCAATGAGCAAAAATCCTTGAGCGGCCATCAGAATGCCTCCGCGTGTATCAGGGCATAAACCAGATAAACCAGCAACAGGAACACCAGCGCTACGCCAGCGATTACGCCTGCAGTCACAATCCACCTCCGGGTGTATTTTCGATTTACGAGGAGAATAGGCAGTCGGGCGCAAAGATTTCGCAAAAATCAGCGACGGGGGTGTAAAAAAAATATAAAAATCACCAAGTCCACAATTTAACTAATGATTAGTATTAATTTAACTTTTTTGTAACTAAGTTACCGGATGAATGTAAATAAAGGCTAAATAGGCGCTTTTTAGTGGTCGGATGAGTAGTAAAATTACAGCCAAAGCGGTACTATTTTAAGCAGAGAAACATTGTAACTTTTCCGGCCTTGCTTGCCGGCCTGACAAAGGGGAGAGAAATTATGGCGTTGTACAAAACTTATCCTGCTCATATCATCTTTGCGCGTCGCGCTTTCGCCGTGACGGCTGGCGTGCTGGCGCTGCCGGTAATGCTGTTCTGGAAAGACCGCGCGCGTTTTTACAGCTGGCTGCACCGCGTGTGGGCAAAAACCAGCGAACAGCCGGTATGGATGGCGCAGGCGGAAAAGGCCTCCGCAGATTTTTATTAACCTTTGCAGATGGCCGAACGGCTAAGCCTGCTGAAGCGCAGGCGCTGCGCCTAAGAATTTTGTTATCAATCACGCCGCCGGTTTATCCGGCGGTTTTTTTTTGCCTGGAGTGGCTTACACTTATTAACTTCCCGCAGGCTAAGCCCGGGGGATAGCTGTTTTAGACGTCGTATGTATCCATTTTAATGATGAAAGGAATGTTATGGCCACCCATCTGGTCTGGTTTCGCGCGGATTTGCGCATGCACGATAATCTGGCGCTCGCTGCCGCCTGCCGCGACCCCCATGCCAGGGTGCTGGGGGTGTTTATCGCCACGCCAGGGCAATGGCGCCAGCACGGTATGGCGGCGCGCCAGGCTGCATTTATCGTTAGCCATCTTCACAGCCTGCAAGCGGCGCTGGCGGAAAAGGGGATCCCGCTGCACGTTGAACAGGCGGAAGATTTTGCCGCCAGCGTAAAACGGCTCGCCAGCTTCTGCGGGCAGCAGCAGGTCACACATCTGTTTTACAACTATCAGTACGAAATTAACGAACGCCAGCGCGATGCCGCGGTGGAAAATACCCTGGCCGGAGTGACTTGTCAGGGTTTTGATGACAGCGTCCTGCTGCCGCCGGGCAGCGTGCTGACCGGCAATCGCGAAATGTATAAGGTGTTTACGCCGTTTAAAAATGCCTTTCTTCGCCGTTTACAGGAAGCGCTGCCCGAGTGCGTCGCCGCGCCGAAAGTCCGCGCGAGTGGCCCCATCGCTGCCGCCTCTAATGTGGAAATAGACTATCCGCAGACGCCCTTTGATAGCGAGCTGTTCGCCGCGGATGAAAAAAGCGCTATCGCCCGGCTCCGCGGTTTCTGCCAGCAAAAAGCCGCCGATTATGAACAGCAGCGCGATCTTCCCGCCGTCGAAGGAACCAGCCGGCTGTCGCCGTGCCTGGCGGTGGGCGCGCTCTCGCCGCGCCAGTGCCTGCACCGTTTGCTGGTTGAGCAGCCGCGGGCGCTGGATGGCGAAGCCGGGGCAGTATGGCTCAACGAGCTTATCTGGCGCGAGTTTTACCGTCATCTGATGGTTTACTACCCAAACTTGTGTAAAGGACGACCTTTTATCGGCTGGACCGATAACGTGGCGTGGTTGGATGATAAATCCGCGCTGCAGGCCTGGCAGCGCGGGCAAACCGGTTTCCCGATTGTCGATGCCGCCATGCGTCAGCTCAATGCGACCGGCTGGATGCATAACCGCCTGCGGATGATTGTCGCCAGCTTCCTGGTGAAAGACCTGCGCATCGACTGGCGGCTGGGCGAGCGCTACTTTATCGAACAGCTTATTGATGGCGATCTGGCGGCGAATAACGGCGGCTGGCAGTGGGCGGCCTCCACGGGTACCGATGCCGCGCCCTATTTTCGTATTTTTAACCCGACGACCCAGGGAGAACGCTTCGATAAAGCGGGGCGGTTTATTCGTCACTGGCTGCCGGAGCTGGCCGGAGTGCCAGAGAAAGCGGTGCATCAACCGTGGCTGTGGGCGGAAAAGCAGGGCGTAAAGCTGGATTATCCGCGCCCGATTGTTGACCACAAGCAGGCGCGGCTGGAGACGCTGGCGGCCTGGGAAGCCGCCAGAGAACTTAAGACTCCATCGCCAGGCGACGAGCCCTGATCTTAACGGAGTGATACAGCCAGATCGCCAGCACCAGGCCGACGCAGGCCAGCGCGCCCCAGGTTATCTGGCTGAACACCTCAATGTAGGCGTTAATCGAGTAGTTGATGGCCCCGGCGGCGTCGAACGACCCCTGCGAGGTCTGGTCGGCAATCACCCCCGCCAGATAGTTGGCGATTGCGCCGGAGAGCAGCATATAAATGCCGGTCAGCACGCCGGTCACGCCGGGGATCTGAATGCGGGTGATTTGCGACATCGCAACCGGGTCGATAAACAGCTCGGCAAAGCCCATCACCGCCAGACCCAATACCATTAGCGGCATCGAGGAGTGGCCATAGGCGGCTGACCAGCGGGCGCTGAGGGTCAGGATGCAGAACCCGGCGCTCATCAGGCCGAGGCCCAGCGCAAACTTGCCCCAGATGCGCACGGTACGGTTGCCGTTGATATTCTCTTTCACCAGCCACGCCAGCACCACTCCGCAGAGCATCACCGCAAAGGCGTTGACCGACTGGAACATCGCGGTCGGTATTTCATAGCCCATAAAATGGCGGTTAACGAAACGGTCGATATACAGGCTGATGGAACTGCCGCCCTGCTGCGCAAAGGCCCAGAACAGTAGGCTGAAGCAGGTGAGCACCATAATCAGCCGCAGATCTTTACGCTGCCCGGCGGTCTCCGCGCGCAGGTAGATCCGCGTCAGTACCGCCAGGCCGATAACCGTCGCCACAATCAGCGCATAGACCGACCACTCCTGCCAAAACAGCACGGTGATTAGCAGCGGCGCGGCGATCAGCAGCACCAGCAGCCAGCCCCAGTTTGGTAAAACAAAGCTCCGCGCCCGCAGCGCTTCGCGATTGACGCCCCGGGTATGGCGGAAATGGCGGTTGCCGCTGAGGAAAATGACCAGCCCGGCGATCATGCCTACCGCCGCTAGCGCAAAGCCCATCGCCCAGCTGTACTCCTCCTGCACGTAGCCGCAGGCGATTGGCGCAATGATAGACCCGACGTTGCCCGCCGCGTACATCAGCGAAAAACCGCCGTCGCGGCGCGGGTCGGTGGGTTCATACAGTTCGCCGAGCAGGCAGCTGACGTTGGATTTAAACAGCCCGTAGCCGCAGACAATAATCGCCAGCGACAGATAGAGGAAGGTGGGGGCGATTTCGCTGGCGCCGAGCACCAGATGGCCGATGGCCATCAACAGCGCGCCGAGCATCACCGCCATGCGGTTGCCCAGCAGCTTATCGGCCAGGAAGCCGCCGAGAATCGGCGTGACGTAAACTAAAGAACAGTAGGCGCTGAACAGCGCATAAGCGTGATTATCGTCATACTTGAGCTGATTGGTGAGATAAAGAATCAGCAGCGCGCGCATGCCGTAAAAGCTGAAGTATTCCCAGATTTGCAGCGCGACGACGTAATAAATCGCCCGCGGCTGTGAGGATTGTGTGTTCATGTAATGCTTCGTCCTGCCATAAAAAAGAAAGTCGATCTTTCTGCATGAATAGCTATTAACTAGCGATATTCATGGCGTTATAGGCTTTCTGGTTATTTAATATGCTGTAATAGTGCATAAATATACACGAATGCGCGCAGGAGGGAGTAGACAAATTGCGGGATTTCGCGAAAAGTCAAAATGGACGGCGAAGCGGCAGAACTATCGACTGACCGGGCGGATACCGTTATGTTATCCCTCTGCATAGAATGATGACCTGGTGGAGCGGCAATGAAAAATAGTGAACTGGAACAACTGATTAATGAAAAGCTGAATAGCGCGGCCATCAGTGATTACGCCCCCAATGGGCTTCAGGTGGAAGGGCGCGAGACGATACAAAAAATCGTCACCGGCGTAACCGCCAGCCAGGCGCTGCTGGATGAAGCCGTGCGCCTGGAGGCCGATGCGGTGATCGTCCATCACGGCTACTTCTGGAAAGGTGAATCGCCGGTGATTCGCGGCATGAAGCGCAACCGCCTCAAAACGCTGTTGGCTAACGACATTAACCTCTACGGCTGGCACCTGCCGCTTGATGCCCACCCGGAACTGGGCAATAACGCCCAGCTGGCGTCGCTGCTCGGCATCAACGTGATGGGCGAAATCGAGCCGCTGGTGCCGTGGGGCGAACTGTCGATGGCGGTATCGGGTCTGGAACTGGCTTCGTGGATTGAAGCGCGGCTGGGACGCAAACCGCTGTGGTGCGGCGACACCGGGCCGGACAAAGTCGCTCGCGTGGCGTGGTGCACCGGCGGCGGCCAGAGCTTTATCGACAGCGCCGCCCGCTTTGGCGTCGACGCGTTTATTACCGGTGAGGTTTCAGAGCAAACCATCCACTCGGCGCGCGAGCAGGGGCTGCATTTTTACGCCGCCGGGCACCATGCCACCGAGCGCGGCGGAATTCGCGCGTTAAGCGAATGGCTAACGGAAAATACCGAACTGGACGTCACGTTTATTGATATCCCCAACCCGGCTTGATGAACGGAGGCAAAAGTGCAGCGAGCGCGTTGTTATTTGTTAGGTGAAACGGCAGTAGTACTGGAGCTTGAGCCGCCGGTAACGCTGGAAAGCCAGAAGCGGATCTGGCGGTTAGCCCAGCGGCTGGTTGGCCATACCGAGGTGGTGGAAGCCATCCCGGGTATGAACAACATTACCGTGATATTGCGTAATCCGCAGCAGACGGCGTGGGATGCGATTGAGCGCCTGCAGCTCTGGTGGGAGGAGTGCGATACGCTCGAACCGGAATCGCGGCAGGTGTCGGTTCCGGTGGTTTACGGCGGCGAATACGGACCGGATCTGGGGGAAATTGCCCGCCACAGCGGCCTGAGCGAGAAGCAGGTGGTTGAGCTGCACTCGTCGGTGGAGTACGTGGTGTGGTTCCTCGGCTTTCAGCCGGGTTTCCCGTATTTCGGCGGCCTGCCAGAAAAGCTGGCGATGCCGCGACGGGCGGAGCCGCGCCTGCTGGTGCCCGCCGGGTCCGTCGGTATTGGCGGCGCGCAAACCGGGATCTATCCGCTGGCGACGCCGGGGGGGTGGCAGCTGCTGGGGCGTACGCCGCTGGCGCTATTTGATCCGAAGCGCAAGGAACCGGTGCTGCTGCGTTCCGGCGACAGAGTGCGTTTCGTGCCGCAAAAGGAGGGCGTATGTTAAAAATTATCCGCGCCGGAATGTATACCTCGGTGCAGGACGGCGGGCGTGAAGGGCTGCGTCAGCTGGGCATCAGCCGCTGCGGCGCGATGGATAAGCCGGCGCTGATCACCGCCAATCTGCTGGTGGGTAACGGCGCCAACGCCGCGGCGCTGGAGATAACGCTGGGCCAGGTGGATATTCAGTTTGAGCGTAGCGGCTGGTTTGCGCTGACCGGCGCCGCCTGCGAGGCGAAGCTCGATGGCGAGCCGGTATGGGTGGGCTGGCGAACGGCGGTCAAGGCCGGGCAGCATCTGGTGCTCAAGAATCCCCAGCACGGCGTGCGCAGCTATCTGGCGGTGGCGGGGGGAATTGCGGTGCCGAAGGTGCTGGGTTCGCGCAGCACTGACCTGAAAGTGGGGATTGGCGGCCTGGAAGGGCGACGCTTGCAGGACGGCGACCGGCTGAAGCTGGGGAAATCGGATAAGCAGTTCCGCGGACCGCGCGGCGTGAAGCAGCTGCCCATCGGCAATCGCATCCGCGCGCTGCCCGGGCCGGAGTACCAGGAGTTCGATAGCGTGTCGCAGGACGCCTTCTGGCGTTCGCCGTGGCGGCTTAGCCCGCAGAGCAATCGCATGGGCTACCGCCTGCAGGGGCAACCGCTGAAGCGAACGACCGATCGCGAGATGCTGTCCCACGGCCTGCTGCCTGGGGTGGTGCAGGTTCCGCATAACGGCCAGCCCATCGTACTGATGAACGACGCGCAGACCACCGGCGGCTATCCGCGGATTGCGACCATTATCGAAGCCGACATGTACCAGCTGGCGCAGATCCCGCTGGGACAACCGATCCACTTTGTTCCCTGCTCCCTGGAGGAAGCGCTGAAAGCGCGCGCCGACAGGCAACGTTACTTTGAACAACTGGCATGGAGACTTAACGATGAAGATTGATTTAAACGCCGATCTCGGCGAAGGCTGCGCCAACGATAGCGCGCTGCTGCAGCTGGTCTCTTCCGCCAATATCGCCTGCGGTTTCCATGCGGGCGATGCGCTAATGATGCTGCAGTGCGTCCGCGAAGCGCTGAAATATGGCGTCGCGGTGGGCGCGCATCCCAGCTTTCCCGACCGGGAAAATTTTGGCCGTACGGCGATGCAGCTGCCGCCGGAAACGGTTTATGCGCAAACGCTGTATCAGGTTGGCGCGCTGGCGGCGCTGGTGCGCGCTCAGGGCGGCGAGCTGCGGCACGTCAAGCCGCACGGTATGCTCTATAACCAGGCGGCAAAAGATCCGCAGCTAGCTGACGCTATCGCCAAAGCGGTATATGACGTTGACGCGGGTCTGGTGCTGGTGGGCCTGGCGGGCAGCGAGCTGATTCGCGCCGGGCAGCGTTATCAGCTGACCACTCGCCAGGAGGTCTTCGCCGACCGCGGCTATCTGGCGGACGGCAGCCTGGTGCCGCGTACCCAGCCCGGCGCGCTGATCGAAAGCGAAGAACAGTCGCTGGCGCAAACCCTGGAAATGGTGCAGCACAGCCGGGTGCGCAGTATCACTGGCGAATGGGCGCACGTGGTGGCGGAAACCGTCTGCCTGCACGGTGACGGCGAGCACGCGCTGGATTTTGCGCGCCGCTTGCGCGCGGCGTTTGCCGGGCGCAATATACAGGTCAGTGCGGAAGTGCAAGAATAAAAACAATAAAATCAATTTCTTAAAATTAGACAACAACTCACAACAACATACAGGATGTTACTATGGGAGAGTCATTATCTCTCTGGCCACTGATCGGCATTGCGGCGATCGTGGTCGGATTTGTTCTGCGTTTTAACCCGGTGCTGGTGGTTATTGTGTCCGGGATCATCACCGGTCTGACGGCGCATATGCCGATCGCGACCATTCTGGAAAAGCTGGGTGAAGGGTTTCTCAATACTCGCAACCTGCCGTTTATTCTGCTGCTGCCGCTGGCGGTGATTGGCCTGCTGGAGCGGCACGGGCTGAAAGAGCGCGCGCAGATGTGGATCGCGAAGATCCGCAGCGCCACCGCCGGTCGTCTGCTTATCGTCTATCTGTTCGTGCGTGAAGTGACCGCGGCGATGGGCCTCACCAGCCTGGGCGGACATCCGCAGATGGTGCGCCCGCTGCTGGCGCCGATGGCGGAAGGGGCGGCGGAGAAAAACTTTGGCGCCTTGCCTGGCGAGGTCCGCTATCGCCTGCGCGCGATGTCGGCGGCGACCGATAACGTCGGCCTGTTCTTCGGGGAAGATATTTTCGTCGCCTTCGGCGCGATTATCTTTATGCATAACTTTATGCTGGAGTCGGGCGGCATTCAGACCGAGCCGCTGCACATCGCCCTGTGGGGGATCCCCACGGCGGTCTGCGCTTTCCTGATCCACTCCGCCCGCCTGTGGCGCCTCGACCGCCATCTCCAGCGCGAGCTGGACAAGGTTAACGCCGGCCAGGCGAAAGGCGGTGCCGTATGAATTTTCAGCAAACCTGGCTTTACTGGCTGGCGGGCGTCGTTCTGCTGGTGGTAGCGGTGATGTCATGGCGCGATAAGGCCAACCCGCGCAGGCTGACAACCGGCCTGTTCTGGGGGCTGTACGGCCTGGTGTTTCTGTTTGGTGACTGGACCTATGAGCTGGTCGGCGACAAGCGCACCGTCAATATCGGCGTTGGCGTGGTGGTGGTGGTACTGGCGCTGATCGCCGGTTTTGGCGGCGTGCGCCTCGGTCGCTATCATCAGCGCTCGCAGGAAGAACGTACCGCCAGCGCCGCGCGTCTTGGCAACCGGCTGTTTTTCCCGGCGCTGGCGATACCGGTGGTGACGGTGATCGGCGTGCTGCTGTTTAATAATCTCCCCTCGCTGCAGATCGCTATCTTTGGTCCGGGCAATCACGCCACGCTGATCACGCTGTTTTCAATGACCGCAGGTACGCTGCTCGGCCTGGTGATGGCTATCCGCATGACCCATGAAACGGCGGCGCAGCCGTTGCAGGAAGCTCGTCGCCTGCTGGATTCCGTGGGCTGGGCGTTTATTTTGCCGCAGATCCTCGCGGTGCTCGGGCTGCTGTTTACCGCCGCGGGCGTCGGCAATAGCATCTCCTGGCTGACGCAGCACTATCTGGCGGTAGACAGCCGGTTTATCGCCGTGGCCGTCTATACCTTGGGTATGGCGCTGCTGACGATGGTGATGGGCAACGCTTTCGCCGCGTTTCCCATCGTGACGGCGGGCGTCGGGATCCCGATTCTGGTGCTGCAGCACGGCGGTAACCCGGCGGTGATGGCGGCAATTGGCATGTTCTCCGGCTACTGCGGGACCCTGATGACCCCAATGGCGGCGAACTTCAATATCGTCCCGGCCGCGCTGCTGGAGCTGCCGGATAAAAACGCGGTGATCAAAGCCCAGGTGCCGACCGGCGTTATGCTGCTTATCGTGAACGTATTTTTGCTCTATTTCCTGATGTTCCTGTAAGGAGGGATCATGGCTGGCGTACTGATTACCGGTTTTGAACCGTTTGGCGGCGAAGCGGTTAACCCTTCGTGGGAAGTGGTAAAGCGGCTGGACGGCGCTATCATCGCCGGGCAGCCGGTGGTGGCGCGGCAGCTGCCGTGCGTCTTTGGCGACGCCCTGACGGCGCTGAACGCCGCGCTGGATGAGCTGAAACCTGTCTTAACGCTGGCGATTGGCCAGGCGGGCGGTCGCGTCGACATCACCGTTGAACGGGTGGCGATCAACGTCGATGATGCGCGGATCCCGGACAATAAAGGCCTGCAGCCGATCGACGTGCCGATCGTAGCCGGAGGCCCGGCGGCGTACTTCAGCACGCTGCCGATCAAAGCGATCGTGACCGCCCTGCGGAGCAAAGGCATCCCGGCGTCGGTGTCGCAGACGGCGGGGACGTTTGTCTGTAATCACGTGATGTATGGCCTGCTGCATAGCCTGCGTAACGGCAGCGGCGCGAAGGGCGGCTTTATCCATATTCCGTATTTGCCGGAGCAGGCCGCGGCTCACCCCGGCGAAGCGAGTATGGCGGTAGACACGGTGCGTGCGGCGCTGGAAACGGCTATCGCCGTTGCCCTGCAGCAGGACGGGGACGTGAAAGTCGGCGGCGGCGCAACGCATTAACACAAGGATAAGATTATGCCGGAAGGTCCGGAAATTCGCCGCGCGGCGGATAGCCTGGAAGCGGCGATTAAAGGCGAACCCCTGACCGGGGCGTGGTTCGCCTTCCCGCAGTTACAACAATACCAATCTCAGCTGGTCGGCCAGCGAGTGACGCACATTGAAACTCGCGGCAAGGCGCTGCTGACCCACTTCTCCGGCGGGCTAACGCTGTATAGCCACAATCAGCTGTACGGCGTCTGGCGAGTGGTGGACGCGGGGGAGCAGCCTGAAACGACGCGCGTTCTGCGCGTCCGGCTGCAGACCGCGCGCAGGGCGATTTTGCTCTACAGCGCCTCCGATATTGAAATGCTGACGCCCGAGCAGCTCGCCCGCCATCCATTTTTGCTGCGGGTCGGGCCGGATGTGCTCGATATGCGCCTTAGCGTTGAACAGGTTAAAGCGCGGCTGCTGTCGGCGAAATTTCGCAACCGCCAGTTCTCCGGTCTGCTGCTGGATCAGGCGTTTCTTGCCGGATTAGGCAACTATCTGCGCGTGGAGATCCTCTGGCAGGTGGGGCTGACCGGGCGGCATAAAGCCTCTGAACTGGATGAAAAACAGCTCGATGCGCTGGCGCATGCGCTGCTGGAGATCCCGCGATTGTCCTACAACACCCGCGGTCTGGCCGATGAGAATAAGCACCACGGCGCGCTGTTTCGCTTTAAGGTTTTTCATCGCGAAGGGGAGGCCTGCGAGCGCTGCGGCGGGATTATCGAGAGGACCATACTGTCGTCGCGACCGTTTTACTGGTGCCCGGGATGCCAGCAATAAAAAACGCGCCTTCAGGCGCGTTTTTTGTCGCTGCGATATCCGCCTTAGCGGGCGATATCGTTTTTAAAATCGCGTTTTTCGTAGCCGGTATACAGCTGACGCGGACGGGCGATTTTCATGCCGTCGCTGTGCATTTCGTTCCAGTGCGCAATCCAGCCCACGGTACGCGCCATCGCGAAGATAACGGTAAACATGGAGGACGGAATACCCATCGCTTTCAGGATGATGCCGGAGTAGAAATCGACGTTCGGATAGAGTTTCTTCTCAATGAAGTACGGATCGTTGAGCGCGATGTGCTCAAGCTCCATGGCCACTTCCAGCAGATCGTCTTTGGTGCCCAGCTCTTTCAGCACTTCATGGCAGGTTTCACGCATAACGGTGGCGCGCGGGTCGTAGTTTTTGTACACCCGGTGGCCAAAGCCCATCAGGCGGAAAGAGTCGTTTTTGTCTTTCGCGCGACGGACGAATTCCGGAATGTGCTCAACGGAGCTGATCTCTTCGAGCATCTTCAGCGCCGCTTCGTTGGCGCCGCCGTGCGCCGGTCCCCACAGGGAGGCAATACCCGCAGCGATGCAGGCAAACGGGTTGGCGCCGGAAGAGCCGGCGGTACGCACGGTGGAAGTCGAAGCGTTTTGTTCATGGTCGGCGTGCAGGATCAGGATGCGGTCCATGGCGCGTTCCAGAATCGGGTTCACTTCATATTTTTCACACGGCGTGGAGAACATCATATTCAGGAAGTTACCCGCGTAGGAGAGGTCGTTGCGCGGATAAACGAAAGGCTGGCCGATAGAATATTTGTAACACATTGCCGCCATAGTCGGCATCTTGGAGAGCAGGCGGAATGCGGCGATATCGCGGTGGCGTGGGTTATTCACATCCAGCGAATCGTGATAGAAGGCGGCCAACGCGCCGGTGATACCGCACATAACGGCCATCGGATGTGAATCGCGGCGGAACGCGTGGAACAGACGGGTAATCTGTTCGTGAATCATCGTGTGGCGAGTAACGATAGTTTTGAATTCGTCGTACTGGGCCTGGGTCGGCTTCTCACCGTTCAGCAGGATGTAGCATACTTCCAGATAGTTGGAGTCGGTTGCTAACTGATCGATCGGAAAACCGCGGTGCAGCAGGATACCTTCATCACCGTCGATAAAGGTGATTTTAGATTCGCAGGATGCGGTTGAGGTGAAACCAGGGTCAAAAGTAAATACGCCTTTTGAACCAAGACTACGAATATCAATAACATCCTGACCGAGAGTGCCCTTTAGCACATCCAGTTCGATAGCAGTATCACCACCCAGGGTGATTTTTGCTTTAGCATCAGACATTTATGGTCTCCTTAGCGCCTTTATTGCTTAAGACTGCCGGGTGGTGGATTTGCATTCGGCCCGTAGCAGATGACGTTACCAGTTTGTTATGTTGCACATCGCTCTGCGTCGCGAAAGGGGCAGGGTACAGAGCAAGGGCGCTTGATGGTACGACTTCAGCCTACGATGAAACAACAGCAAATCAGCGTTTTAGCAGCCCGAATATTTTAAAACTATATACCACTAATAACTGTCCTGATTACATCGGTCAATACTCTCTCACTGTTGCATAACTTATTCTCAGGTAAAAGAGTGACCCCATAACTTTTGCGTATTATTGCATTTATCTGGTAATGGTTGTAACAATAATGTTTAATATTTGTCAAATCAGATGATTAAAAATTAAAAATATGTTGTTATCGTGACATTGATCACTGTTCGGGAGAAAACCCGACAAACTATATGTAGGTTAATTGTAATGATTTTGTGAACGGCCTATACTGCCGCCAGGTCTCCGGAACACCCTGCAATCCCGAGCCACCCAGCGTTATTTTGTCACGCTTTAACTCCTGAAAAGGCGTTTTAACATGACTTTTAGTTATAGATAAGGACGCTGTCTGACCCGCAAGCAGACCGGAGGAAGGAAACAATAAGAACAGCATGTGGGCGTTATTCATGGTAAGAAATGTGAAAAAACAAAGACCTGTCAATCTGGATCTGCAAACGATCCGGTTCCCAATCACGGCGATAGCGTCCATTCTCCATCGCGTATCCGGAGTGATCACCTTCGTGGCGGTCGGGATTCTGCTTTGGCTGCTGGGCACCAGCCTTTCCTCTCCCGAAGGTTTTCTCACTGCGGCATCCATTATGGATAGCTTCTTTGTGAAGTTCATCATGTGGGGCATCCTGACCGCGCTGGCGTATCACGCGGTGGTCGGTATTCGCCACCTGCTGATGGATTTTGGCTACCTTGAAGAAACCCTCGAAGTAGGGACACGCTCCGCCAAAATTTCTTTTGTTATTACTGTCGTGCTTTCACTTCTCGCAGGAGTCCTCGTATGGTAAGCAACGCCTCAGCACTAGGACGCAACGGCGTACATGACTTTATTCTGGTCCGTGCTACCGCTATCGTTCTGACCCTCTACATCATCTATATGGTGGGCTTTTTTGCCACTACCGGTGAAATTTCATGGGAAGTCTGGACGGGCTTTTTCTCCTCCGCGTTCACTAAAGTCTTCACCCTGCTGGCTCTCGTTTCCATTCTGATCCACGCCTGGATCGGGATGTGGCAGGTGTTAACGGACTACGTTAAACCACTGGCCGTGCGCTTAATTCTGCAACTGCTGATCGTTGTTGCGCTGGTGGCTTACGTTCTTTATGGATTTGTTGTGGTGTGGGGTGTGTAATGAAATTGCCAGTCAGAGAATTTGATGCAGTTGTGATCGGTGCCGGCGGCGCAGGTATGCGCGCGGCGCTGCAGATTTCCCAAAGCGGCCAGACCTGTGCGCTGCTCTCCAAAGTCTTCCCGACCCGTTCCCATACCGTTTCCGCGCAGGGCGGCATCACCGTCGCGCTCGGTAATACCCATGAAGATAACTGGGAATGGCATATGTACGACACCGTCAAGGGGTCGGACTACATTGGCGATCAGGACGCCATCGAATATATGTGTAAAACCGGCCCGGAAGCGATTCTGGAGCTGGACCATATGGGTCTGCCGTTCTCGCGTCTCGAAAATGGCACTATTTATCAGCGTCCGTTCGGCGGCCAGTCGAAAAACTTCGGCGGCGAGCAGGCGGCACGTACCGCTGCGGCGGCTGACCGTACCGGTCACGCCCTGCTGCACACCCTCTATCAGCAGAACCTGAAAAACCACACCACTATTTTCTCCGAGTGGTACGCGCTGGATCTGGTGAAAAACGCCGATGGCGCGGTGGTCGGCTGTACCGCCCTGTGCATCGAAACGGGTGAAGTGGTTTACTTTAAAGCTCGCGCCACCGTGCTGGCGACCGGCGGCGCAGGCCGTATTTACCAATCCACCACCAACGCTCATATCAATACCGGCGACGGCGTGGGTATGGCGATCCGCGCCGGCGTTCCGGTGCAGGATATGGAAATGTGGCAGTTCCACCCGACCGGTATCGCCGGTGCGGGCGTTCTGGTGACCGAAGGCTGCCGCGGTGAAGGCGGCTATCTGCTGAATAAACACGGCGAGCGCTTTATGGAGCGTTATGCGCCGAACGCGAAAGACCTGGCGGGTCGTGACGTGGTGGCGCGTTCCATCATGATCGAAATCCGTGAAGGTCGCGGCTGCGACGGTCCTTGGGGTCCGCACGCCAAACTGAAGCTTGACCATCTCGGTAAAGAGGTTCTCGAATCCCGTCTGCCGGGTATTCTGGAACTCTCTCGTACCTTTGCTCACGTCGACCCGGTGAAAGAGCCGATTCCGGTTATCCCAACCTGCCACTATATGATGGGCGGTATTCCGACCAAAGTGAGCGGCCAGGCGCTGACCGTTAACGAGCAGGGCGAAGACGTGGTGATTCCGGGGCTGTTCGCGGTAGGCGAAATCGCCTGCGTATCGGTACACGGCGCGAACCGTCTGGGCGGCAACTCGCTGCTTGACCTGGTGGTCTTTGGCCGCGCGGTGGGCCTGCATCTGCAGGAGTCTATCGCCGAACAGGGCGTACTGCGCGATGCGACGGATGACGAGATCGATGCTTCGCTGGAACGTCTGAACCGCTGGAACGGCAACCGCAATGGTGAAGACCCGGTCGAAATCCGCAAAGCGCTGCAAGAGTGTATGCAGCATAACTTCTCGGTATTCCGCGAAGGGGACGCAATGGCGAAGGGCCTTGAGCAGCTGAAAGCGATCCGCGAGCGTCTGAAAAACGCCCGCCTGGATGATACTTCCAGCGAGTTCAACACTCAGCGCGTTGAGTGTCTGGAGCTGGATAACCTGATGGAAACCGCTTACGCCACCGCAATGTCTGCGAACTACCGTACCGAAAGCCGCGGTGCGCATAGCCGCTTCGACTTCCCGGATCGTGATGATGAAAACTGGCTGTGCCATTCCCTGTATCTGCCAGAGTCGGAATCCATGACGCGTCGTAGCGTCAATATGGAACCGAAGCTGCGTCCGGCATTCCCGCCGAAGATTCGTACTTATTAATGCGGAGACAGGAATATGAAACTCGAGTTTTCAGTTTATCGTTATAACCCGGACGTAGACGATGCTCCGCGCATGCAGGACTACACCCTCGAAGCGGAAGAAGGTCGTGACATGATGCTGCTGGATGCGTTAATCCAGCTGAAAGAGAAAGATCCGTCGCTGTCGTTCCGCCGCTCCTGCCGTGAAGGGGTATGTGGCTCCGACGGTCTGAACATGAACGGGAAAAATGGTCTGGCGTGCATCACGCCGATCTCGGCGCTGAATCAGCCGGGCAAGAAAATTGTTATCCGTCCGCTGCCAGGATTACCGGTTATCCGTGATTTGGTGGTAGACATGGGGCAATTCTATGCACAATATGAGAAGATTAAGCCTTACTTGTTGAATAATGGGCAAAATCCTCCTGCTCGCGAGCATCTGCAGTCGCCAGAGCAGCGTGAGAAACTCGATGGTCTGTACGAGTGTATTCTCTGCGCATGTTGTTCAACCTCTTGCCCGTCGTTCTGGTGGAACCCGGACAAGTTTATCGGCCCGGCTGGCCTGCTGGCCGCGTATCGCTTCCTGATAGACAGCCGCGATACCGAAACCAGCGAGCGCCTCGAAGGGCTGAGCGATGCTTTCAGCGTATTCCGCTGTCATAGCATTATGAACTGCGTCAGTGTGTGTCCTAAGGGGCTGAACCCGACGCGCGCCATCGGCCATATTAAGTCGATGCTGCTGCAGCGCAGTGCGTAAGCAACCCGGTCTGTCCCGGATGGCGCTATCGCTTATCCGGGCTACCCGAAGCAGTTGCCCCGGCAAGCGTTCGCGCCGCCGGGGGATATAGCAGGAAACCTCTAAAAACTGCCACATTAATAGTAATAATCGAGATGTTCAGCGCGAGACAAGGCGCGAGCAGAACGAATCTCCGGGAGCATAGTGAACGATGTGACCGGAGTGAGTGAGGGTCGCAACACAGTCGCAGCCTGAACAAAGAAGATTATTAGACAGTTTTTAAAGGTTCCTTAGCGGACGAAACCACAACTCCTCCGCAAAAAGTGAACCCCGGCACGTACAACTTCTGTGCGTGGTAGTTTCTACGGCGAAATAAGCATATAAATGCTTAAGGGATCACGATGCAGAACGGCGCAATGAAAGCCTGGCTGGACTCTTCTTACCTCTCTGGTTCGAACCAGAGCTGGATAGAACAGCTCTATGAAGACTTCTTAACCGATCCTGACTCTGTTGACGCCAACTGGCGTTCTATGTTCCAGCAGTTACCTGGCACCGGAGTCAAACCGGATCAATTTCATTCCAAAACGCGTGATTATTTCCGCCGCCTGGCGAAGGATGCCTCGCGTTACACTTCTTCGATTTCCGACCCTGACACCAATGTGAAGCAGGTTAAAGTCCTGCAGCTCATCAACGCATACCGCTTCCGTGGTCACCAGCATGCGAATCTCGATCCGCTGGGCCTGTGGCAGCAAGAGAGAGTGGCGGATCTCGATCCGGCTTACCACGATCTGACCGAGGCCGATTTCCAGGAGATCTATAACGTAGGCTCTTTTGCCATCGGTAAAGACACGATGAAGCTGGGCGATCTGATCTCCGCCCTGAAGCAGACCTATTGCGGCTCCATCGGCGCGGAATATATGCACATTACCTCTACCGAAGAAAAACGCTGGATCCAGCAGCGTATCGAGTCGGTAGCGGGCAAAGCGAGCTTTAGCGCCGAAGAGAAAAAGCGCTTCCTCAGCGAGCTGACCGCGGCGGAAGGCCTGGAGCGCTACCTCGGCGCAAAATTCCCGGGCGCTAAACGCTTCTCGCTGGAAGGCGGCGATGCGCTGATCCCGATGCTCAAAGAGATTATCCGCCACGCGGGTAAGAGCGGCACCCGCGAAGTGGTGCTGGGCATGGCGCACCGCGGTCGTCTGAACGTACTGGTCAACGTGCTGGGTAAAAAACCGCAGGACCTGTTCGACGAATTCGCCGGTAAACATAAAGAGCACCTTGGTACCGGTGACGTGAAGTACCACATGGGCTTCTCGTCCGATATGGAAACCGAAGGCGGTCTGGTGCACCTGGCGCTGGCGTTTAACCCGTCGCACCTGGAAATCGTCAGCCCGGTGGTTATCGGCTCCGTACGCGCGCGTCTCGATCGTCTCGACGAACCGAGCAGCAACAAAGTTCTGCCGATCACTATTCACGGCGACGCTGCGGTTACCGGCCAGGGCGTGGTTCAGGAAACCCTGAACATGTCCAAAGCGCGCGGTTACGAAGTGGGCGGTACCGTACGCATCGTTATCAACAACCAGGTTGGCTTCACCACCTCCAACCCGCTGGATGCGCGTTCTACCCCGTACTGCACCGACATCGGTAAGATGGTTCAGTCGCCGATTTTCCACGTTAATGCCGATGACCCGGAAGCCGTGGCTTTCGTCACCCGCCTGGCGCTGGATTTCCGTAATACCTTCAAACGCGATGTCTTCATCGACCTGGTGTGCTACCGCCGTCATGGCCACAACGAAGCCGACGAGCCGAGCGCGACCCAGCCGCTGATGTACCAGAAAATCAAAAAGCATCCGACCCCGCGCAAAATCTACGCTGACAAGCTGGAAGCCGATAAGGTCGCGACGCTGGAAGACGCTACCGAGCAGGTGAACCTCTACCGCGACGCGCTGGATGCCGGCGAATGCGTGGTGCAGGAGTGGCGTCCGATGAACATGCACTCCTTTACCTGGTCCCCGTACCTCAACCACGAGTGGGATGAGAGCTACCCGGATAAAGTTGAACCTAAGCGTCTGCAGGAGCTGGCGAAACGCATCAGTACGGTGCCTGAAGCCGTTGAGATGCAGTCGCGCGTCGCAAAAATCTACGGCGACCGTCAGGCAATGGCCGCCGGTGAGAAGCTGTTCGACTGGGGCGGCGCGGAAAACCTCGCCTACGCTACGCTGGTCGATGAAGGCATTTCGGTGCGTCTGTCCGGCGAAGACTCCGGGCGCGGGACCTTCTTCCACCGCCACGCGGTGATCCACAACCAGAAAAATGGTTCAACCTATACGCCGCTGCAGCACGTCCACAACGGCCAGGGCCATTTCAAAGTCTGGGACTCCGTACTGTCGGAAGAAGCGGTACTGGCGTTTGAATATGGCTACGCTACCGCGGAGCCGCGCACCCTGACCATCTGGGAAGCGCAGTTCGGCGACTTCGCTAACGGTGCGCAGGTGGTTATCGACCAGTTCATCAGCTCCGGCGAGCAGAAGTGGGGCCGTATGTGCGGTCTGGTGATGCTGCTGCCGCACGGCTACGAAGGCCAGGGACCGGAGCACTCCTCCGCGCGTCTGGAACGCTATCTGCAGCTCTGCGCCGAGCAGAACATGCAGGTTTGCGTACCGTCCACGCCGGCGCAGGTTTACCATATGCTGCGTCGTCAGGCGCTGCGCGGTATGCGTCGCCCGCTGATCGTGATGTCGCCGAAATCGCTGCTGCGTCACCCGCTGGCGGTGTCGAGCATGGACGAACTGGCGAACGGCACCTTCCAGCCGGCAATCGGTGAAATCGACGATCTCGACCCGAAAGCCGTGAAGCGTGTTGTGCTGTGCTCTGGTAAGGTTTACTACGACCTGCTGGAACAGCGCCGCAAGAAAGAGCAAAAAGATGTCGCTATCGTTCGCATAGAGCAGCTCTACCCGTTCCCGCACCAGGCGGTACAGGAAGCGCTGAAACCCTATGCGCACGTGCATGATTTTGTCTGGTGCCAGGAAGAACCGCTCAACCAGGGCGCGTGGTACTGCAGCCAGCATCACTTCCGTGAAGTGATTCCGTTTGGGGCCTCTCTGCGTTATGCAGGCCGCCCGGCCTCCGCCTCTCCGGCGGTAGGATACCTGTCCGTTCACCAGAAACAGCAACAAGATCTGGTCAATGACGCGCTGAACGTCGATTAATTAAAGGATACATAATGAGTAGCGTAGATATTCTGGTTCCCGACCTGCCTGAGTCCGTAGCTGACGCAACGGTTGCCACCTGGCATAAAAAACCGGGCGATGCGGTTGTTCGTGACGAAGTGCTGGTAGAAATCGAAACTGACAAAGTGGTACTGGAAGTACCGGCTTCAGCGGATGGCATTCTGGACGCAGTGATTGAAGACGAAGGCGCCACCGTTCTGTCTCGTCAGATCCTCGGCCGCCTGCGTGAAGGCAACAGCGCGGGCAAAGAGTCCGGCGCGAAAGCCGATGCCAAAGAGTCGACGCCGGCCCAGCGCCAGCAGGCTTCTCTGGAAGAACAAAACAACGATGCGCTGAGCCCGGCGATTCGCCGTCTGCTCGCGGAACATAGCCTCGACGCGGCGGCCATTAAAGGCACCGGCGTTGGCGGCCGCCTGACCCGCGAAGACGTAGAGAAACATCTGGCGAACGCTCCGGCTAAAGCTCCAGCCCCGGCGGCTGCGCCCGCTGCAGCTGCTCCGGCTCCGCAGCTGGGCCACCGCTCTGAAAAACGCGTGCCGATGACTCGTCTGCGCAAACGCGTTGCCGAGCGTCTGCTGGAAGCGAAAAACTCTACCGCCATGCTGACCACCTTCAACGAAGTCAACATGAAGCCGATTATGGATCTGCGTAAGCAGTATGGTGACGCGTTTGAAAAACGTCACGGTATCCGTCTGGGCTTCATGTCCTTCTACGTGAAGGCGGTGGTTGAAGCGCTGAAACGCTATCCGGAAGTTAACGCCTCTATCGATGGCGATGACGTGGTATACCACAACTATTTCGACGTCAGCATGGCGGTCTCCACGCCGCGCGGCCTGGTTACCCCGGTTCTGCGCGATGTCGACCTGCTGGGCATGGCGGATATCGAGAAGAAAATTAAAGAGCTGGCAGTAAAAGGCCGCGACGGCAAGCTGACCGTAGATGACCTGACCGGCGGTAACTTCACCATTACCAACGGCGGCGTATTCGGTTCTCTGATGTCCACGCCGATCATCAACCCGCCGCAGAGCGCGATTCTGGGTATGCATGCCATTAAAGATCGTCCGATGGCAGTGAATGGTAAGGTCGAAATTCTGCCGATGATGTACCTGGCGCTCTCCTACGACCATCGTCTGATAGACGGACGTGAATCGGTAGGCTACCTGGTTGCGATTAAAGAGCTGCTGGAAGACCCGACTCGTCTGCTGCTGGACGTGTAGTCAGCAAGAGTATTACCTACCGTAGGCCGGCTAACATGCGCTAGCGCCGTTATCAGGCCTACAGGTTTATAATTATTCCCTGAAGGATGGACTGAACACATGAACTTACATGAATATCAGGCAAAACAACTCTTTGCCCGCTATGGCTTACCGGCGCCGGTGGGTTATGCCTGTACTACTCCGCGTGAAGCAGAAGAAGCCGCTTCAAAAATCGGCGCGGGTCCGTGGGTAGTGAAATGTCAGGTTCACGCTGGTGGCCGCGGCAAAGCGGGCGGTGTGAAAGTAGTTAAGAGCAAAGAAGACATTCGCGCATTTGCTGAACACTGGCTGGGCAAACGCCTGGTGACCTACCAGACAGATGCAAACGGCCAGCCGGTTAACCAGATCCTGGTGGAAGCGGCGACCGATATCGATAAAGAGCTGTACCTCGGCGCGGTCGTTGACCGTAGCTCCCGTCGCGTGGTCTTCATGGCCTCTACCGAAGGCGGCGTGGAAATCGAAAAAGTGGCGGAAGAGACCCCGCACCTGATCCACAAAATCGCCATCGATCCGCTGGCGGGTCCGATGCCTTACCAGGGCCGTGAGCTGGCGTTCAAACTGGGTCTGGAAGGAAAACAGGTTCAGCAGTTCACCAAAATCTTTATGGGTCTGGCGACCATTTTCCTTGAGCGCGACCTGGCGCTGATCGAAATCAACCCGCTGGTGATCACCAGGCAGGGCGACCTGATCTGCCTCGACGGTAAACTGGGCGCTGACGGCAACGCGCTGTTCCGCCAGCCGGATCTGCGCGAAATGCGCGACCAGTCTCAGGAAGATCCGCGTGAAGCTCAGGCGGCGCAGTGGGAACTGAACTACGTCGCGCTGGACGGCAACATCGGTTGCATGGTGAACGGCGCGGGCCTGGCGATGGGTACCATGGACATCGTTAAGCTGCACGGCGGCGAACCGGCTAACTTCCTTGACGTTGGCGGCGGCGCAACCAAAGAGCGCGTCACCGAAGCGTTCAAAATTATCCTCTCTGATGACAACGTTAAAGCGGTTCTGGTTAACATCTTCGGCGGTATCGTACGCTGCGACCTGATTGCCGACGGCATCATCGGCGCGGTAGCCGAAGTGGGCGTTAACGTCCCGGTAGTGGTTCGTCTGGAAGGTAACAACGCCGAACTGGGCGCGAAGAAACTGGCTGACAGCGGCCTGAATATTATTGCAGCGAAAAGTCTGACGGATGCAGCTCAGCAGGTTGTTGCCGCAGTGGAGGGGAAATAATGTCCGTTTTAATTAATAAAGATACCAAGGTTATCTGCCAGGGCTTCACCGGTAGCCAGGGTACATTCCACTCTGAACAAGCCATTGCTTACGGTACGCAAATGGTTGGCGGCGTAACGCCGGGCAAAGGCGGCACCACTCATCTGGGCCTGCCGGTGTTCAACACCGTGCGCGAAGCGGTAGAAGCGACCGGTGCAACCGCATCCGTTATCTACGTTCCGGCGCCGTTCTGCAAAGACTCCATCCTGGAAGCTATCGATGCGGGCATTAAACTGATTATCACCATCACCGAAGGTATCCCGACGCTGGATATGCTGACCGTGAAGGTGAAGCTGGACGAAGCGGGCGTGCGCATGATCGGGCCGAACTGCCCGGGTGTGATCACCCCAGGCGAATGCAAAATCGGCATCATGCCGGGCCACATTCACCAGCCGGGCAAAGTGGGCATCGTTTCCCGCTCCGGTACCCTGACCTATGAAGCGGTTAAGCAGACCACCGACTACGGCTTCGGCCAGTCCACCTGCGTGGGCATCGGCGGCGACCCGATCCCGGGATCTAACTTCATCGATATCCTGAAGCTGTTCCAGGAAGACCCGCAGACCGAAGCGATCGTCATGATCGGCGAGATCGGCGGTAGCGCGGAAGAAGAAGCGGCTGCTTACATCAAAGATCACGTGACCAAACCGGTTGTCGGCTACATTGCCGGCGTGACCGCGCCGAAAGGCAAACGTATGGGTCACGCGGGCGCCATCATCGCGGGCGGCAAAGGCACTGCGGACGAGAAATTCGCGGCGCTGGAAGCAGCAGGTGTGAAAACCGTTCGCAGCCTGGCCGATATCGGCGAAGCGCTGAAAACCGTGATTAAGTAATAAGTAAAAAAAACAGCCCTGACTTTCTGCATGGTTAAGGGCTGGTCCAATTTCGACATGGTTGGCCATCTGATGATGGCCTTTTTTTTTTGCCTGGCGATGAGCTATCCGGTATCACTCGGCTTCCGGCCGCACGTTCATGCAATTTAATCATTTTCACCTGCGCAAATGAGATTATTTTTTGCGTCCGGCATCATCCTTTTTATCCGCACTATTTTGCATATTAAGCGTTTACAAAAAGTTGTGGAGAATAACGTGGCGCAAAAGAGCAAAGATGCAGTATTGGATTATTTCAGGGCGCTGGCAGAGGTTTTTTCTCGGGCAACAGGGCTGGTGGCAACGGTGATTGATGTGAAAGACAATCGATTGCCTGATTGCTATGGTAGCGTCAATTTCCTGGTCTTACCGCTGATTCAGGGCGATAAGTTATTCGGCTATATTATATGCGACCATCATAAATCGACCGATAATCATCATCGGGCGGCGGCAATAAGATTACTTAATTTTATCATTAATAATATTTCTGCGGCTGGAGAGGAAAAAGAAGAGGGCTCGAAAACATCGCTGGAGAAAAGGGGGTTTTATTATTCGCAAAAATCTCCGCATGAAATAAAATTAATATCGGCGCTACGCTATATTGATGAGAATTTATATGGCGAGTTGTCTCTGGAGTCTGTTGCCTCCCACGTTTGTCTGAGTGCGAATTATTTTAGCCGGTTTTTTAAAAAACGCCAGGGAGTGAATTTTAAAGTTTGGGTTAATCAGCGAAAAATGCAGCGGGCCGGGGAACTGCTCGCCGATCCGAGGTATTCGATAGATAGCGTAGCGCGTAAGCTTCAGTTCGCGCAAACCAGCTATTTTTGCCGGGTGTTTCGCGCGGCTCACCGCACCAGCCCGCAACTGTTCCGCGATCGGCGTCTCTCGGCGGCTTCTCCGCAGGCCGATTAGCCGCCGTTTAACCTTAATACAGATTTTTCCTGGAGCGTCCATTATGTGTGACCGATCGCGGAAAATTTTCCATTTATGTTCATCAGCGTATAATTAAATTTCACCGCCCATCGACTGACTTCGCAAATAAACAAGTTAATATGAAAAAATATTGACAACTTCTTGCCGTTATTTGCATGGCAATCACATTGTTTAAATTGTGTTTATTGTAGCGCCTGGGTATCATTGGTTATTATTTGATCGATTATAGTATGCGTTAATCATGGAATAGATCAATGACATCTGAGGGTAAAATAAAATATAACACACGGGGCTAATCGGATGTCCTTGCGCGCTTTTTTTATCTATTAAACAATTTTTGCACGGCGTAAATGGAAGACGTTATGAGAGGAAAAATACCCAAAACTGAATTACTGGTGACCTTTGAGGTTGTGGCTCGCCACGAAAGTTATACGCGAGCTGCGGAAGAGTTGGCTTTAACACAAAGCGCCGTGTTCCGACAAGTCACGGCGCTGGAGGATTTCCTCCATACGTCATTATTTAACCATGCTAAAAAAAGGATTTTTTTAAATGAGGCTGGCAAGCATTATTTGACTATCGTTAAGGAAACGCTTAACAAACTGGAGCGTGATACCAATTCGATTATGACATGGCAACCGACGGTGCAGGTTCTTGAGCTGGCCGTCAACCCTACCTTTAGCACCCACTGGCTGATCCCCAATCTGCGCGAGTTTAATAAATTACATGCGGGCATTATCGTTAATATTCATTCGCTGGCGAATATTGGCGATTTTCTTAGCCGCGAGTACGATGCCGCCATTATGCGCGAGGATTTTTGCTCGCCGTGGGCGGAGGTTGAGTATCTGTTCGAAGAGGAAATTCTGCCGGTGTGCGGCTGCGGGCTGCTGCCCGAACCCGGGCAGAAGCTGGCGGTGGAGGAGCTGCTGAGCGAGTTTCCGCTGCTGCATCAAAGCACGCGAATTCACGGCTGGCAGGAGTGGTTTGCGCTGTCGAATATCACCAGCCCGCAGATCAACATTGGTCCGCGTTTTGACCTGCTCTCGATGCTGATTGCGGCGGTGCGTTCGAACCTGGGCGTTGCGTTGCTGCCGCGTTTTGCTATTCAACATGACCTGGATAGCGGCGAGATGGTGATCCCCTGCGATGTGCCGATTCGTACCGGAAACCGCTTTATTATGACGTGGCAGGAGGATAAAGCGGAATCCCGGCATCTACAGGTATTTCGCGAGTGGCTGCTGCAAAAATCGGTGGTGTCGGCTGCCTGATGGCGTTTCGCAGAACGCAGTGAACCCGTAGCCCGGTCAGCGCAGCGCCACCGGGAAGAAACCGCGCCGAGGTATCAGGCCGGGCACTTTCCCCGGAGGCGGCGCTGGCGCGCCTGTCCGGGCTACCGTCCCGCAGAACGCAGTGGACCCGTAGCCCGGTCGGCGCAGCGCGAGCCGGGTAAGACTACCAGTCAATTCCTACCTGCGCCTGAATGCCCTTGTCAAAGGCATGCTTTACCGGGCGCAGCTCACTGACCGTATCGGCAAGCTCAAGCAATCGGGCGTGGCAGCCGCGGCCGGTGACAATCACGTTCTGCCCGGGCGGACGATTGACAATAGCGGCAATCACTTCCTGAGTATCCAGATAGCGATACGCCAGCATATAGGTGAGTTCATCCAGCACCACCAGATCGTAGCCCGGGTCGGCCAGCATCCGCTTGCTCTCATGCCATACGGCCGACGCCGCCTCAATATCCGCCTCCCGGTTTTGCGTTTCCCAGGTAAAACCGGTACCCATGATGTGAAACTCAACGCCGAGCGGTTGCAGAGTGTTGTATTCACCGTTATCCCACTGGCCTTTGATGTACTGCGCGACGCCGACGGTTTTACCATGCCCGACGGCGCGCGTTGCGGTGCCAAAGGCGGCAGTGGATTTGCCTTTACCGTTGCCGGTAAAGACGATCAGAATACCTCTTTGCTCTGTAGCCGCCGCCACGCGGGTATCAACCTGCGTTTTCAGCTTTTGCTGGCGCTGACGGTGGCGGTCGGGATTTCCACGCGCGTGCATAAACCCTCCTTAATGCCCCGCCGGGCAGGTTGCGCAGCGATGCTGATGCTCGAACTGGCTGAAGAAGTTATTGCCTTTATCGTCGACCAGCACAAACGCCGGCAGGTTATCGACTTCCATCATCCACACCGCTTCCATCCCCAGCTCCGGATACTCAAGGCAGCGTAAACTTTTCACATACTGCTGCGCCAGCAGGGCCGCCGCGCCGCCAATACTGCCGAGATTAAAGCCGCCGTGTTTATGGCAGGCGTCGGTTACCTGCTGGCTGCGGTTGCCTTTGGAAAGCATGATGAGACTACCGCCTGCCGCCTGGAAAGCATCGACGTACCCATCCATGCGTCCGCCAGTGGTAGGGCCGAGTGAGCCGCAGGCCAGATTATTCGGCGTTTTCGCCGGGCCTGCGTAGTAAACGATATGATTGCGCATGTACTCCGGCATCGGTTCGCCGTTATCGAGGCGCTCTTTGAGTTTGGCATGGGCGATGTCGCGGGCGACGACGATCGGACCGCTCAGCGACAGTCGGGTGCCCACGGGCAGCGTTGACATCTCGCGGAGAATTTCGCGCAGCGGCCGGTTCAGATCGAGCTGAACGCTTTGAGCCCCGTTTTCGATACGCTGAGAATCAGGGATAAACTTGCCCGGATTATGCTCCAGCTTCTCCAGCCAGATGCCGTGTTTGTTGATTTTGGCTTTGATGTTCCGGTCGGCGGAGCAGGAAAGGGCCATTGCGATCGGGCAGGAGCCACCGTGCCGCGGCAGGCGAATCACGCGAATATCATGGGCGAAGTATTTGCCGCCAAACTGCGCGCCAATGCCGAACTCGCGGCTGGCTTTGAGCAGCGCCGCTTCCAGCGACGTATCGCGAAACGCCTGCCCCAGTTCGTTTCCGCTGGTCGGCAGGTTGTCGTAATATTTTGTCGAAGCCAGTTTGGCAACCTTCAACGCCTGATCGGCCGAGAGACCGCCCACAACGAAGGCGATGTGGTACGGCGGACAGGCGGCGGTGCCCAGCGCTTTCATCTTTTCAGTCAGAAAGGCGGTGAGTTTTTCCGGCTGCAGGATAGATTTTGTTTCCTGAAATAGCGCGGCTTTGTTCGCCGAACCGCCGCCTTTATTGACGAAAAGGAAGCGGTATTCGCTCCCCGGCGCGGCGCTGATGTCGATCTGCGCGGGCAGGTTAGTCTGCGTGTTGACCTCAGTGTACATATCAAGGGGGGCATTTTGCGAATAGCGTAAATTGTTTTCCTGAAAGGTGGTGTAGATGCCCTGGCTCAGGGCCTCAGCGTCGTTGCCGCCGGTCCAGACGTTCTGGCCTTTGCTCGCGACGATGGTGGCGGTCCCGGTATCCTGGCAGTTTGGCAGCACGCCTTTTGCTGAGACTTCGGCGTTGCGCAGCAGCTGTAGCGCAACGTATTTATCGTTGCTGCTGGCCTGCGGGTCGTGCAGGATGCTGGCGATCTGCTTTAAATGCCCGGCGCGCAGGAAAAATGAAGCCTCATAAAATGCCTGCTGAGCCAGCAATGTTAACGCTTCCGGCGCAACCTTGATAACCTCTTCCCCATCTAACTCTGTCACTTTAACATGTTGATTTGTTAGTAATTCATATTCGGTATTATCGTTACTCTGAACAAAAAGTTCCTGCCAGACAAAGGGTTTCGACATTTTACTTCTCACTATTTCGCTATAAAGAGATTGGCCTGCGTCGCATGCGCGACATACTCGATGGTCTGCTGGGCGCGGACGCTGTTACCGGCTGCATCCAGCGGAGGAGAGTAGACGGCGATAGCGTATTGCCCGGGAACGACGGCGACCATTCCGCCGGCGACCCCCGATTTCGCCGGGATACCGACGGTGTAGAGCCATTTGCCGCTGCCGTCGTACAGTCCGGCAATCGCCATTTCCGCCAGCACCTGCGGGACGTAGCGTTCATTAAGCAACTGCTTGCCGTTGAACGGCGATTTGCCCTTATTGGCGAGTACGGCCCCCATTTTGGCGAGCTGCTCGACGGTGACATCCACCGAACACTGGCGGGTATAGATTTCGACGGCTTCCTGAGGGTCGCCATAAAAGCTGTGGTATGACTTCATCAGCATCGCCAGCGCCTGGTTATGCTGGTTGGTCTCCATTTCGGATTGAAATACCGGCTCATTAACGCGCAGCGAGCTATCGGCCCAGGCGTTAAGGTTGTTGAGAATGTTGTTCCAGCGTTCGGTTTTGTCTTTCGCCGCAATCAGGCTCACGGTACTCATGGCGCCGGCGTTAACCAACGGGTTCTCCGGCGCGCCTTGCGTGAGCTCCACGGCTAAGCCGGAGTTAAAGGGCAGGCCGGTGGCATTGGCGCCAAGTTTATCCAACACCTCCTGCGGCCTGCGCTGTTCCATCGCCAGCGCCAGGGTGAAGACTTTGCTCAGGGATTCCATCGGAAAGGCTTTTTTCACGTCGCCGGTCTGGTAAATTTTGCCTTCGACCGTGGCGAGCGTAATGGCGAAATTATTCGGGATATAGCTCGCCAGAGCAGGGATATAGTCGGCGACTTTACCATCGTGGTTGCTCTTATATTTCTGATGCGCCTGCTCGATAATGCTGGTGTAGTCCGGCTCGCTTTGCGCCTGCGCGGCGGCGCCAAACAGTAAGCTGGCGGTTAAGATGCAGGCGCCGAGAAATTTTACGTTCATGGTGTGTCCTGTTGGGATGATTGGAGGGAACCGGGCCGGACGTATCCGGCCTGGGGCTCATAGCCATGTTGCTGTCAGGACATCGCCACTTCGGACGTTTCGCTGGCAGGGCGATCCTGCTCCGGTTTTTTGACCGGGGCGGTGCCGCGGCAGCCTTCACCGTAATGCTCGCCTTCCCAGCGGCCAACGATGGCGGCGCCCATGGCGTTACTCATCACGTTGGTGGCGGAGCGTCCCATATCGAGGAACGGATCGACTCCCATCAGCAAAATCAGGCCCGCTTCCGGAATGTTGAACTGGTTCAGCGTCGCGGCGATAACCACCATTGACGCGCGCGGCACGCCCGCCATTCCTTTCGAGGTCAGCATCAGGATCAGCAGCATGGTGATCTGCTCGCCCATGCTAAGGTGGACGTTGCAGGCCTGGGCGATAAACACCGTGGCGAACGAGCAGTAGGCCATGGAGCCCACCAGGTTAAAGGAGTAACCGATGGGCAGGACGAAGCTGGCGATTTTGGAAGAGACGCCAAATTTTTCCAGCTTATCGAGGGTGCCTGGGAAGGCGGCTTCTGAGCTGGATGTGGTGAAAGCCAGCAGCGCGGGCTCGAAGATCGCTTTGGTCAGACGGCTGATGCACGGGCCGACAATCACCGTCGACAGGCCAATCAGGATCGCCCACAGCATGCCCAGCGTCAGGTAGAACTCGCCCATAAAGATCCCGGCGCTGACCATCACGCCCAGACCGCGTTCGGCAATCAGCCCGGAGATGGCGGCGAAAACGGTCAACGGCGCGAACAGCATGACGTATCCCGTTAGCTTCAGCATCACGTGCACCAGTGAATCAAGCACCTTCACGATGGGCTCGGCTTTTTCGCCGATCGCCGCCAGGCTGCAGCCGAGAAAAATGGAGAACACCACGATTTGCAGAATTTCGTTGCGCGCCATCGCATCAACGATGCTGGTTGGCACCGCGTGCGAGATAAACACTTTCAGGGTGAAGGGTTCGGACTGAACGGCGGCCACGGCTCCGGCATCGTGGGGGACGAAGTTGATGCCCGCGCCTGGCTGGAACAGATTGACGATCACCAGACCCAGCGCAATCGACAGCAGCGAGGCGCAAATAAACAGGAAAAAGGTTTTAGAGAATATGCGCCCGAGCGTTTTCGCATCGCCCATTTTGGCGATACCGACCACCAGCGTTGATATTACCAGCGGGGCGATAATCATTTTTACCATGCGTAAAAATATAGTGGTAAAGATGGAGATATCCTGCGCATAGGATTTTGCTGTATCTGCTGATGCCATATTATTAATGATCACCCCGGCAATCATGCCGAGTATCAGGCCTAATATGATCATTTTGGTTAAACTTATTTTTTTCATATTTACTCCATCGGAACAGGGTTAGTCGGTGAAGTGGTGTAGGGCGGCGTACGCCCGCGCCAGGTAGCAGCGCAGACGTACGCCTGTGGTGACCAACCGCATAAATTGTCTGGAATACAGTGATACAGCGAAATCCTGTACCCCAATGGATGTTGTTGTATTTTAGAAATTACAGGTCGAACTCAATACTTAATAACGGCGCATGCTGCTGAGCGCCATAAACATCATTGTCTCCGACGTTGCCGGAAATAATAGTCCGTGGCATGACGATTTTTACCGCGTTGGCCGGATCGAACCAGACAATACGATGAATAAAATCAGGCTTCACGTTATATAAACCGGCAATGAGCTGCGGAGTTAATAGTTCAGAACGTTTTACCCGCTGATAATCCTCCCGGGTTTTAAATAAAATATCTAAAACCAGTTCGTACGGTCCGGCGTTTTTGGAACGGATCACCTGCGCCAGTGAGCATAGGGATTGTTTCATGCCTGAACTCCTTCTGGCGTCACCTGTTCGATATGGAAGTCAAAGCGCAGCGCGTCGCTGGCTTCAATCAGGTGATAAATTGAGAACTCGTATACCGGGCCGCTCTGAATATCGGAAGGCGAGAACGGGAAGGCGAGGTTACCCGCGGTCGCAATGCGGTTTTCATAGCCGTAGTGCAGCAGGGTAGAGCGCACCAACGAGCAGACGCTATTGGCGATATCCTGGGTCGGCGCAACGACATCGAGCAAAATGCCCAGTTCATGCCCGGCGGTTTTCATCGGCTCGTGATTGCCCATCACGCCGTTTTTTCCATACAGATGGAAGGTCATGCGGATGCTGTCGTCAGCGAGCGAGAGGTTGCGCTTAACGCTGGCCTGTACCTCTTCGAGAATCGTGTCGATCCCGGCAATCATGATCGGATCGCGCGTTCCGGCAATGGTCAGGCAGCGGAAGCCGACCTGGCGTGCGCCTTCCAGCTTCAGCGCGTACGGCGTCGTTTCATGACGAGAACCGCTGACGTACACTTCGCCCTCGTTGACGGCTGTGAAGGTGCATCCTTTCAGGTTCAGCACGCCGCCCGGACCGGGCAGGAAATACGGATCGGACTTCTCGTACAGCGTATGCGCCGCCGCAGACGTTTCGGTAAACTTACGCTTTGGATTGAACGCTTTCAGCGTAAAGCCGTTGTCGTCGATAATCCCCATAGCGCAATCGGATCCGGAGCCCGGCGTGGCGGCTATGGCCGCGCACTCGAGAATTTTGCCGCAGTGCAGGGCCAGACCTTCATCAAAGCCCTGCATGATCGGCAGCGCCGCGAAGCAGGCCGGATCGTACGCCCGCCCGCCCAGCACTACCTGGGCGCCGGCCTTCAGCGCCCGCTGGAAGGGTTCGATCCCCATCTGGGCGACGATATAGGTGCTCTCTTCAATGGCCTCATGAGTCAGCTCCGGCACAAAATCCAGGGCAGTGATTTTGCCGTTATCCAGCGCCTGATGAACGATCGCTTTATCGACATCAGACGGAATCAACGCCAGGGAGAATGACAGATGTTCTTCCTGCGCAATCTCATGGATTATCTGCCGACACCACTCCAGATGCGGCGCGGCGCCGGATCCTCCGGCGGTGCCGATCACCACCGGGATATTGTTTTTCACGCCGGCCACGATCATATAGCGCAGATCGCGTTTCACCCCGGCCCGGTCGGTAAAGGGTTTGCCCGCCCCCAGGTAGTGGGGGCCAGGATCGGATGAACCGGCGTCAACGGCAATCAGATCCGGCGACTCTTCCATGGCTTTACGAAAGCTCTCTTCCGGGAAGCCATAGCCGAGGATAGCCGTGGGCGATAAGATCTTAAAGGTACGAGCCATCTCTTAATCCTTAGCCTGCAACAGCGCGATGGTGCGGTTCATTTCGTTAAACACGATGTTGAGACCTTCGTCGAAGCCCATACCCGGCTTGATCAGCATGCGCATCGGACGCGCAGCCAGCGCGACGTGAACGCAGGTGCGGGCGCTGATCTCGGTTTCGTTACAGGTACCGCCCTGATAGGCTTCCATCGCGTGTTTGTTGCAGTACAGCACCGCGTCCACGATGTTATGAATGCCGCCGAGATCCGGGGTTTTGATCTGCACCATGTGGCAGCTGCCGGCATCGGTAAAGTCAATGATGTCCTGGTAGGTGTTGCACCACTCGTCGGCGACAATTTTTACGCCGGAACCGAGGCGGGTCAGCTCTTTGGTAATGGCGGTCAGCATGCGGATCTGGTCCGGTTTGTTACCCGCATCCACCGGGCCTTCTATATACAGCGGTAGACCCTGCGCCTCTTTCTCCAGGCTGGCGATATAGTCGGCGCAGCGAACCGGGTCCATATCGAAAATCAGGCCGATGGTGCCGTATACGTCGATATGCAGCGTCGGGCGATAGCGGGGGCTGGCGCGCAGGCTCAGGATGCGATCGGACAGCCAGCGCACGTACTCACGCAGCTTTTCGCCTTTCAGGCCCAGCTTCTCTTCGACGTTGTTGATCAGCGCATGCGGCAGGACGTCAACGCCCTTGAGGATCATTTTGTCCACGGCGATGTAGCGATCGTCGCCGCTCTGACCAAATAACGGAATCGCTTCCGGGATGCAGGGCAGCTGCCATTCGTCGCAAACCACCTCCGCCTTCAGGCGACCGCTGGCCAGCGCGGTCGCATCGAGCAGCGCCTGGGAAAGACCATAGCGGACGGCGGTATGCAGCAGATGGCCGTCGATGCGCAGCTTGTCGAAGAAGCGGGCGTTCGGCAGGAAGGTATCGACATCGCGGCCTTCCAGCAGCGGTTTAATATGATCGTTGAGGAACGGGATAAAATTTTCCGCGAGGAACAGCGGGTCGCGGCCGCCCGCGCCCGAGTACTGTACGGCGGCACAGTCGCCGACCGCCACCGCGCCGTTTTCCAGAATCAGCTGGACGGACACGCATTCACCCGCCTGGCGTACCGAGGTGAAGCCTGGCGTTACCGGAGCACCGGTATAAATGAATCCATCATGACCCGCGCCGTTTTTAATCGCCTGCTGATCGTCAAAATAGAATGAAGAGTAGCCAGCGGTGAAAAGGGCCTGTTTAATTTTCATTATGGTCTTCCTATTAATTTACTGTGGGATACCGCGTTAATGTCATCAACAACCATCTGGAATGAGGGTTTGCGTCCTTCAAATTGCGCGCGTTCGGCGACGTAATCGTGGTGCAGGGCGAGGATGTCTTTCGGCAGCGGTACCGCGCCGGCTTCAAGCACGCGGATAGCGCCGGAATTGTCGCGAACCGGCAGAATTTTGCCGGCGTTGCAGGAAGCCGGAGCGAAAGGCACGTCCAGAACGCCCGCCTCGAAGGCCAGCACCGTACCGCGGGCGATATCGCCGTTGCCCAGCTCGAACACTTTCTTCAGTACTGCGCGGACTTCGCTTTTAATCAGTTCCACTTCTTGATCAACGGCGGCGCATGGCGGGAACTTCTGATCGCTGACCATATTGAGCATCTGGCGGGAGGCCTTCAGCCCCTGCGCGTTGGCTGCCGCGGTGGGAATACCGAACGCTTCGTGCGGGCTCTTGGTGATTACTTTAGTGGCGCCGGACATCCCGGCTACCGCCGCGCCCCAGGAGATAATGGCGAACGCTTTCGATTCATCTTCCGGAAAACCGCCCATCCACTGGTGGAAGACGGTACTCAGCTCATAATCGTCGAAACCGTAATTGCCGAAGTACTCGTGGGAGAGCTCGCGAAGAGATCGAATGGCTGCGATGTCCTGGGTCAGGCTGCCGACCTGGCCGTAGCCGACGGTGATCGACTTGACGCCCTGTTCCAGCGCCAGCAGGCCTTCGATAATCGCCACCGCGTGGGACATAAACGGCGGGATCAGGGTTCCGGTCAGCGGGCCGAACGGTTCGCGGTTAATACGGATACCGTGCTCTTCATACAGGCCCATCAGGCGGTCGCAGTACTGCCAGTCGCGAATCGACTTCTCCAGAGTGACGCGCTTGGCGTAGGGAATGTTGTAGGAGATACCGCCGCCTTCGTAGCTGGTAAAGCCGCTGGCCATGGAGATTTCCGCCAGCAGGCGCGCGTCCGGCGTACCGTGGCGTACCTGGACCGGTTTTTCCAGCGCTTCGGTCATCCGCCGGCATTCGGCGACGCCGTGGTTAACCACCGGCAGGCCGTTCAGTTTGGAGGTCCCCGCCTCGATGGATTTCTGGATCCCGACCGCCGCTTCTTCGTAGCGGTTGAGGCGGGTATAGGCATCGATGGTGCTCGGCAGCAGATCGCACTCTTCCTGCAGGGTTTTGAGCAGCGCGATGTGTTCATCCATCAGCGCCACGCCCGCGCGCGGCTGGCTCAGGGTTTTACCTTCCTGGTCGGCCTTCAGCAGAGCGTGAGAAAAGCGTTTTTTCTCAGGAATGGTTTGCTGGTACTTCACGCCATCTTCGAAGTGCTCAACGTCCTTGCCGGTATGCCAGGTTTGCAATACCTGATGCCGCTCGGTCATGAATTCGTCATGGGTTAATTTTTTATTTCGAAGTTCCATTCGTAGCTGCCTTCATTTATAGGGTTAAACAGTGAATGCTGGTGCGAGCGGCGAGCTCGGGGTAGAGCCTGGCAACGTTTGCCAGCAGCGGAAGCAGGCCTTTTGCATCGCGGTAATAGTCAAACCGGGTCGGTAAGAGAATGCGTCGGCCGTCGTCATCCAGTTCGCGGTATTTCAGCCAGCTCTGGATGTCGAAGCGGCTGGCGCGGGAGAGCCATCCGCCGGAACCCACGACTTTGCGCACCGTGGTCAGATCGCGGCCCATCTGTAAATCGACGTTGCCCACGCAGGTGCACACCTGTTTTTTGGTGCCCGCGTGGCGTTCGCTGGCGTAGCCAACGCACAGCCCGGCCAGCACGGTGTCGAAATATTTTTCTTCCTCGTTAACCGGCAGATAATCCGGCTGCGCGACCAGATGGCGCAGGTAGCGGTAAAAGGCCTCCTGACGCTGCGGCTGGTGGGCAAACACCGCGTTCACCAGCTCCCGGGTACTTTCACCGACCACGACCGCCGAAACGCGCATGCCGAGATCGCCTTCCACCGTCCGTTTCACAAACGGTTCCGGCACCCCGTGCAGAACGGTATCCGGGGAGAGCGTGTTGGCGCAGGCGGAGTAGACGTCGGTGGTGGCCCCGCCCATGTCAATCAGCATGAACTCTTTCCATGCGCTGTCGTAATGGCTGATGGTTTTCACCAGCTCGTAGACGGTCCACGGCGTCGGCATCGGTTCTTCGCCGGTTTCAGCGACGATAACGTCCAGCCCTTTGCCTTTGACGATACGGGATAAGAAGACATCGCAAATCGCCTTGCGGGCAGCGTACGGGTTCGGGTGATCGAGGTCGGGCAGAATATTGTCTACCGTGGTCAAATCTTTGTGGCCGAGGATGGCCTGAACCTCGTCCTGAATATCGCGGTTTCCGGCATAGATAATGGCGCAGTCAAGCTTTGACTCCGCCAGCGCGTGGGCGTTGGCCAGGCCGTAGCTCTCCTCGCCGCCGTCGGTGCCGCCGGTAAACAGCAGGATATCCGGCGGCGTGGCTTCCAGTTCCTGGATATCGTGACGGTTGAGCTTGTAGGCGTAGTATTGGGCGATTTTGGCCCCCGCCGAGTGGGCAGTGACTTTCGCTGATTCCAGGGTAATAGACGGCACCAGCCCCATCGCCGCGACGGCAAGGCCGCCTTTTGCCGATGAAGAGTATTTCAGCGTCACGTCACCGCGGTTCAGCAGCGGGCGCGCATCGGCAACGTTGAGCACCTGGTTCAGGCTGGCAAAAAAGCCTTCCGCCAGGTGATGGGTAGTGGTCGGGGTCAGAACGTGGTTTACCAGCGTCAGCTCATCCCCCTCCTGTGCGAAGAGGGCCGCTTTGGTCCACGTCGAGCCGATATCGACAGAGACGGTTTGCATCAGATAGCCTCTTCCAGACACTGCTGTTCAACGCCGTGGCGCTGGTTGATATCGTTCGCCATCAGCTGGCAGACGTCTTCCAGATCGTGGCTTGGGGCAAAGACGCGATTGAAACCCATCTCTTTGAATTTGGCCTCGACGTCGGCAAAATCATGTTTACCAACCACCAGGTTGCCGCCAACGTAAAGGAGGATGTCGCCAATACCGCGCTCGATGCAGCGTTCGCGCAGCCCCAGGCAGTCGATGTCGCCGTGGCCGTAAATAGACGACACGACGATGGCATCCGCGCCGGTTTCGATGGCGGCATCAATATATTCATCCTGACTGACCATCACGCCCAGATTGATTACGCGAAAATCATGGGCAGTAAAAACGCGGTCCAGGACTTTGTTGCCTACTGCATGGCAGTCAGCACCAATGACGCCAATAACAAGTGTTGATTTCTTCATGGGTAATCCTCTGTAAGGCTAATGGTAAAAAATAAAAATGACTTTCTAATATTTGCAGCGTTGATGATGGCCGCCTGTTAATAGGGCTGGAGTGTCTGTGGTTCTCAGAGGGGAAGCAATTGATCTATTTTCAGAATATCTTTCAAAAAACTCTCGTTTTTGATTTCGCGTGAAAAACTTCTTTTATATCATGTTGTTATATTTTTATTCATTGTCTGGATTTATTTCTGTTTGAATCCTGGTAATAAATATAATGCGATGTTTGTGAGCAAGGTCTTATTTTATATTTCGTCTTAATTTTGCCTTCGCTAATAAGCGATGAATACACTTCTTTAAATTTTTCTGTGAGCGTAGTAACGGAATTTATGTGCTGATTTTTATATGTGGCGCGGGCGATTTGTTAGATTAAAGATATAAAATGGTGATTTGTTCAATTTATATTTCATTTTTGTTGATGAAAGGGGGAGGGCCGGCAAGCGTCACGTGGCGAGGATAAAAGCGCGATGTAGATGATACCGCGAAAGAGAAGGACGCTTTGCATCACCAAAAGAAAAAAGAGGCGCTGCGTTTACTTGATAATGAGATAGTTACGCAATTGTGTTAATTTTAAGTAAATGCAATGATAAATCTAATAAGAAAAAAATTTATGGCGTTAACTTGATAAAAAAAATCTGTGAGCTACGCGGCATTATCGACTGATAACCACATTTACGCGGTCAGCGTTCAGCTCATTAAATTCCCCTCAGCGACGAAATAAATGGACTATCATTTTCAGTAACTGATGATACTCTTGAAAAACATATTGTTAACCTGGTGTTTACCTGTGAGGTACACGATATACATAATTAACATTTAAAATGAAAATTGATTTAAATCAATGTTTAAAACTTGGAAAAGACCGCGAAATGGAGTTAAATTGTCGCGGATCAAATTGACCGAAATCTGGTATTTTCGCTAAAAATTGATCGCTGTCGAAAACTGCAAATTTATCACAATAAAAACCTATTTATTGTAAGGGTTTTGCAGCGTAATATAATCACGGGATCAATTTGGGTGTTTTGTTAACATGTTTGTAACTTTTCAGTGCCTCCGCATTCTTGAAAGAGAAAACGGGCGTAGTGAGAAGAAGCAAATAAATTTGTATTGGGGCATGCGTGTGACCCTTTCTAACGGGGTTCACTCTCGGAGTCTTCATGCGATGAGCAAGGAGTCATGATGTTAGATATAGTCGAACTGTCGCGCTTACAGTTTGCCTTGACCGCGATGTACCACTTCCTGTTTGTGCCACTGACGCTAGGTATGGCGTTCCTGCTGGCCATCATGGAAACGGTCTACGTCCTTTCCGGCAAACAGATTTATAAAGATATGACCAAGTTCTGGGGCAAGTTGTTTGGTATCAACTTTGCGCTGGGTGTGGCAACCGGTCTGACCATGGAGTTCCAGTTCGGGACTAACTGGTCTTACTACTCTCACTACGTGGGCGATATCTTCGGTGCGCCGCTGGCCATTGAAGGTTTGATGGCCTTCTTCCTCGAATCTACCTTTGTAGGTCTGTTCTTCTTCGGTTGGGATCGTCTGGGCAAAGTTCAGCACATGGCCGTTACCTGGCTGGTGGCGCTGGGCTCCAACCTGTCGGCTCTATGGATCCTTGTCGCTAACGGCTGGATGCAGAACCCGATTGCGTCGGACTTCAACTTTGAAACCATGCGTATGGAGATGGTCAGCTTCTCCGAGCTGGTTCTGAACCCGGTCGCTCAGGTTAAGTTCGTTCACACCGTGGCGTCAGGCTACGTGACCGGCGCGATGTTCATTCTTGCCATCAGCTCCTGGTATATGCTCAAAGGCCGCGACTTTGCTTTCGCCAAGCGCTCCTTCGCTATCGCAGCCAGCTTCGGTATGGCGGCGATTCTCTCCGTTATTGTTCTCGGTGATGAATCCGGCTACGAAATGGGCGACGTGCAGAAAACCAAATTGGCGGCTATCGAAGCGGAATGGGAAACTCAGCCTGCTCCGGCGGCCTTTACCCTGTTTGGTATTCCTGACCAGAAGGCGCAGGAGAACCGCTTCGCGATTCAAATCCCTTTCGCGTTGGGCATTATTGCGACTCGCTCCGTGGATAAACAGGTTACCGGCCTGAAAGACCTGATGGTTCAGCACGAAGAGCGTATTCGTAACGGGATGAAAGCGTACGCGCTGCTGGAGCAATTGCGTGCCGGTTCAACCGACCAGGCCGTTCGCGATCGGTTTAACGACGTGAAGAAGGATCTTGGCTACGGTCTGCTGCTAAAACGCTATACCGACAACGTCTCTGACGCGACGGAAGAGCAGATCGCGCTGGCGACCAAGGACTCTATTCCTGCCGTTGCGCCGCTGTACTTCGCCTTCCGTATCATGGTGGCGTGCGGCGTGCTGATGCTGTTGATTATCGGCGCTTCCTTCTGGAGCGTGATTCGCAACCGCATTGGTGAGAAAAAATGGCTGCTGCGCGCCGCGTTTTATGGTCTGCCGCTGCCGTGGATTGCCGTTGAATCCGGCTGGTTTGTCGCCGAATATGGTCGCCAGCCGTGGGCTATCGGTGAGGTGCTGCCAACGGCTGTCGCGAACTCGTCGCTGACCGCAGGCGACCTGATCTTCTCAATGGTGCTGATCTGTGGCCTGTACACGCTGTTCCTGGTGGCTGAACTGTTCCTCATGTTCAAGTTTGCCCGTAAAGGACCAAGCAGTCTGAAAACCGGTCGCTATCACTTTGAACAGTCCTCTGCGGCTATTCAGTCGGCACGCTAAGACAGGAGTCGTCAAATGATCGATTATGAAGTATTGCGTTTTATCTGGTGGCTGCTGATTGGCATTCTGCTCATTGGTTTTGCTGTCGCCGATGGCTTCGACATGGGGGTGGGGATGCTCACCCGTTTCCTCGGTCGTAACGACACCGAGCGTCGAATTATGATCAACGCCATCGCCCCGCACTGGGATGGAAACCAGGTGTGGCTGATCACCGCCGGCGGCGCGCTGTTTGCCGCCTGGCCGATGGTCTACGCCGCCGCGTTTTCCGGCTTCTATGTGGCAATGATCCTGGTGCTGGCGTCGTTATTCTTCCGCCCGGTAGGTTTCGACTACCGCTCGAAGATTGAGGACAACCGCTGGCGCAACATGTGGGACTGGGGCATCTTCGTCGGCAGCTTCGTGCCGCCGCTGGTGATTGGCGTGGCGTTCGGTAACCTGCTGCAGGGCGTTCCGTTCCACGTTGATGAATATCTGCGCCTGTACTACACCGGCAACTTCTTCCAGCTGCTGAATCCGTTTGGCCTGCTGGCCGGTATTGTCAGCGTGGCGATGATCCTGACGCAGGGCGCGACCTACCTGCAGATGCGTACCGTGGGTGAACTGCACCTGCGCACCCGCTCCGTTTCTACGGTGGCGGCGCTGGTGACGCTGATCGGCTTCGCACTGGCGGGCGTTTGGGTCTACTACGGCATCGACGGTTATGTGGTGAAATCGGTGATGGATCATACCGGCCCGTCTAACCCGCTGACCAAAGAAGTGGCTCGTGAGGCCGGTGCGTGGATGGTGAACTTTAATAACATGCCGGCGCTGTGGGCGATTCCTGCCCTGGGCGTGGCGCTGCCGCTGCTGACCGTCATCTCGACCAAAGCGGACAAAGGCGCGTGGGCGTTTCTGTTCTCCTCGTTGACGCTGGCGTGCATCATTCTGACTGCCGGTATCGCCATGTTCCCATTCATTATGCCGTCAAGCACGGCGATGAACGCGAGCCTGACCATGTGGGACGCGACCTCCAGCCAGCTGACGCTGAACGTGATGACTTACGTAGCGATTGTCTTCGTACCGATTATTCTGGCCTACACCACCTGGTGTTACTGGAAAATGTTCGGTCGCATTACGCGCGAAGACATCGAAAAGAACACCCATTCGCTGTACTAAGGTAAGGAGCTATATATGTGGTATTTCGCATGGATTTTGGGAACGCTTCTTGCTTGTGCCTTTGGGGTGATTACCGCGCTGGCGCTCGAGCACGTGGAAGCGACCAAAGCAGGTAAAGAAGAACACTGATGAGTATTATCGCTACTCTGTATGCGATAATGGACAAGCGCCCGTTAAGGGCGCTTTCCTTATTGATGGCGCTGGCTTTGGCGGGCTGCATCTTCTGGGATCCGTCGCGCTTTGCGGCCAAAACCAGCGAGCTGGAAATCTGGCACGGTTTCCTGCTGATGTGGGCGGTTTGTACCGGCGTTATCCACGGCGTGGGCTTCCGTCCGCGCGCCATTCACTGGCAGGGAATTTTTTGTCCGCTTATCGCTGATATTGTGCTCGTTTTAGGCCTGTTCTTTTTCTTCTTTTGAATAAGAAATCTCTGTTAACCATATGGGCTTGCATAAGCCCATAAAAATTTACTCCTCGTTTACTTTCCCCCATTCCAAACCACGATTCCCGCGCGTATAGTAGCGAAGTTTGAAAGCACTAACCTTTTGTTGCATTACCGGGATGTAAAGTGAATACAACGCTGTTTCGATGGCCGGTTCGGGTCTATTACGAAGACACCGACGCCGGTGGTGTGGTTTACCACGCCAGCTACGTCGCTTTCTATGAAAGAGCACGCACAGAGATGCTGCGCCATCATCACTTCAGCCAACAGGTTTTGCTGGCTGAACGAGTTGCCTTTGTGGTTCGCAAAATGACTCTCGAGTATTTTGCGCCCGCCAGACTCGACGACATGCTCGAAATCCAGACGGAGATAACCGCAATGCGCGGTGCTACTCTGGTTTTCACGCAGCGAATCGTCAACGCCGAGAACGTCGTTTTGAATGAAGCTGAGGTTCTTATCGTGTGCGTTGATCCACTCTTAATGAAGCCTCGTGCGCTTCCCAAGTCTATTGTCGCGGAGTTTAAGCAGTGACTGAGATGAATATCCTTGATTTGTTCCTGAAGGCGAGCCTTCTGGTTAAACTTATCATGTTGATTTTAGTTTGTTTTTCTATCGCCTCCTGGGCCATCATTATTCAGAGAACGCGTATCCTCAACTCGGCGTCACGTGAAGCCGAAGCGTTTGAAGATAAATTCTGGTCCGGTATCGAGCTTTCTCGCCTGTATCAGGAAAGCCAGGGCCGTCGCGATAATCTGACCGGTTCGGAACAAATTTTCTACAGCGGTTTCAAAGAGTTTGCCCGTCTGCATCGTGCGAACAGCCACGCGCCGGAAGCGATTGTCGAAGGGGCATCGCGCGCGATGCGTATTTCGATGAACCGCGAGCTGGAATCCCTGGAGACCCACATCCCGTTCCTCGGTACGGTCGGCTCTATCAGTCCGTATATCGGTCTGTTCGGCACCGTTTGGGGGATCATGCACGCCTTTATCGCGCTGGGCGCGGTAAAACAAGCGACGCTGCAAATGGTGGCGCCGGGTATCGCAGAAGCGCTCATCGCGACGGCTATCGGCCTATTTGCCGCTATCCCAGCGGTTATGGCCTATAACCGTCTGAACCAGCGCGTGAACAAACTTGAGCTGAACTACGACAACTTTATGGAAGAGTTCACCGCTATTCTGCACCGTCAGGCGTTTACCAGCAGCGAAAGCAATAAGGGGTAAGCCATGGCCAGAGCACGTGGACGCGGGCGTCGCGAACTGAAGTCCGAGATCAACATCGTTCCGCTGCTGGATGTCCTGTTGGTGCTGCTGCTGATCTTTATGGCGACAGCGCCGATCATTACGCAGAGCGTAGAGGTCGACCTACCGGACGCAACGGAATCGCAGGCGGTGAAAAGCAATGATGAGCCGCCGGTGATCGTTGAAGTTTCCGGCGTCGGGCAGTACAGCGTGAAAGTTGGCCCGGAAACGCTATCGCAGCTGCCGCCGGAACAGGTTATTGCGGAAGCCAGGCGTCGACTTGAGGCGAATGAGAAAACGGTGTTCCTGATCGGCGGCGCTAAAGAGGTGCCATACGATGAGATTATTAAAGCGCTTAACCTGTTGCATAGCGCAGGGGTTAAATCGGTTGGCTTGATGACCAAGCCGATCTAATCGCTCGCAATATGCACGCCCGTCAGCATGTCGGCTTTGGGACAACAGCGTCCCGCGGCGGACGTCGTATAACGGGAACAGGCGAACAGTTTTTGGGAACCGATAGTGTCAAAGGCAACCGAACAAAACGACAAGCTTAAACGAGCGATCATAGTATCAGTCGCGCTGCACATCGTATTGATAGCGCTGCTGATCTGGAGTTCGTTTGACGAGCATCTGGATGCTTCTGCCGGCGGCGGCGGGGGGTCCTCTATCGATGCGGTAATGGTCGATCCGGGGGCGGTTGTGAAGAATTATGACCGCCAACAGCAGCAGCAGGCCAGCGCCCGTCGCGCTGCCGAGCAGCGTGAAAAGCAGGCTCAGCAGCAGGCGGAAGAGCTACGTGAAAAACAGGCCGCCGAGCAGGAACGGCTGAAACAGCTGGAACAGGATCGTCTGCAGGCGCAGGAAGCGGCTAAAGAGGCGAAAGAGCAGCAGAAACAGGCGGAAGAAGCCGCGGCGAAAGCCGCCGCAGCGGCCAAAGCCAAAGCGGACGCTCAGGCGAAAGAGGCGCAGGAAGCTGCCGCCAAAGCCGCCGCTGACGCGAAAGCGAAGGCCGATGCTCAGGCGAAAGCCGCCGAAGCGGCCGCGGCGAAAGCGGCGGCGGATGCGAAGAAACAGGCAGAAGCGGAAGCCGCGAAAGCGGCTGCGGACGCGCAGAAGAAAGCCGAAGCCGATGCGGCGAAGAAAGCTCAGCAGGAAGCTGAGAAGAAAGCGCAGCAGCAGGCAGAGAAAAAAGCGCAGCAGGAAGCGGCGAAACAGGCCGCTGCAGAAAAAGCGGCCGCCGAAAAAGCGGCAGAAAAAGCGGCAGAAAAAGCCGCCGCGCAGAAAGCCGCTGCCGAGAAAGCGGCAGCCGAGAAAGCGGCAGCCGAGAAAGCGGCAGCCGACAAAGCCGCCGCAGCGGAAAAAGCCGCCGCCGAGAAAGCCGCGGCAGCTAAAGCCGCAGCAGCAGAGAAGGCCGCCGCGGACAAAGCGGCGAAAGCCGCCGCCGCTAAGGCCGCCGCCGCGAAGAAAGCCGCTGCGGCCAAAGAGGCCAACGGCGTTGACGATCTTCTCGGCGACCTGAGCTCCGGTAAGAATGCGCCGAAAGGTAATACCAGCGGTAGCGCTGGGGGCTCATCTCCTGCTAAAGGAAGTAAGCAGGGGCAGGGTGGGGCATCCCAGGCTGAGATTAACAGCTATATTTCACAGGTTCAGGCTGCGATTAAAGGTCATCTCTATGACTGGGATACCTATAAGGGTAAAACCTGTACTTTACGTGTGAATCTGGCTCAGGATGGAACGCTGTTAAGTGTGAAATCGGAAGGCGGCGATCCGGCGTTCTGTCAGCAAATGCTGGCGGCAACGAGCCGGATGACGAAGTTCCCTAAACCGCCGTCGCAGGCTGTTTATGAAACATTCAAAAATGCGCCACTGGACTTCAAACCTCAGTAATCGTTTTCCCCGTTTATGCGGGGAAAACAAACTTCGGTAGTCCCAGGGTTTTGGTAGTTTTGTGTATTTGAGTTTGTTAACATTCTGCTAAATTATCGTGGGCTTTCCGCCTGGATAAGGGAGATATGATGAAGCAGGCATTACGAGTAGCATTTGGTTTTTTAATGCTGTGGGCGGCAGTGCTGCACGCAGAAGTACGCATCGAGATTACCCAAGGGGTCGACTCGGCACGCCCAATCGGCGTTGTGCCGTTCCAGTGGGCGGGGCAGGGTGCTGCGCCGGAAGATGTGGGCGGTATCGTGGCGGCTGACCTGCGCAACAGCGGCAAGTTTAATCCGCTCGATCGCTCGCGTCTGCCTCAGCAGCCGGGCAGCGCTCAGGAAGTGCAGCCAGCGGCATGGTCTGCGCTGGGCGTTGACGCCGTCGTAGTGGGTCAGGTTACGCAAAACCCTGACGGCTCCTACAACGTGGCCTACCAGTTGGTTGATACCGGCGGCGCGCCGGGTACCGTGCTGGCGCAGAACTCATTTAAAGTCACAAAACAGTATCTGCGCTATGCCGCGCATGCTGCCAGCGACGCTGTATTTGAGAAGCTGACCGGCATCAAGGGCGCCTTCCGTACCCGTATCGCCTATGTGGTGCAGACCAACGGCGGCCAGTTCCCGTACGAACTGCGCGTATCCGACTACGATGGCTACAACCAGTTCCTCGTTCACCGCTCCACCCAGCCGCTGATGTCTCCGGCCTGGTCTCCGGACGGCGCGAAGCTGGCCTATGTGACCTTCGAAAGCGGTCGTTCTGCGCTGGTTGTGCAGACGCTGGCTAACGGCTCCGTTCGTCAGATTGCTTCCTTCCCGCAGCACAACGGCGCGCCGGCATTCTCGCCGGACGGCAGCAAACTGGCCTTCGCCCTGTCGAAAACCGGTAGCCTGAACCTGTACGTGATGGATCTGGGCTCTGGTCAGATTCGTCAGGTGACCAACGGTCGTAGCAACAACACCGAACCAAGCTGGTTCCCGGATAGCCAGAACCTGGCCTTTACCTCCGACCAGGCGGGTCGTCCGCAGGTGTATAAAGTCAATATTAACGGCGGTACGCCGCAGCGTATTACCTGGGAAGGTTCACAAAACCAGGACGCTGACGTGAGCGCTGATGGTAAAACTATGGTAATGGTAAGCTCGGCCGGCGGTCAGCAGCACATTGCCAAACAAGATCTGGAAGCGGGTGGTGTACAGGTTCTGTCATCAACGTTTTTAGATGAAACGCCAAGTCTGGCACCTAACGGCACTATGGTAATCTACAGCTCTTCTCAGGGGATGGGATCCGTGCTGAATCTGGTTTCTACAGATGGGCGTTTCAAAGCGCGTCTTCCGGCAACTGATGGACAGGTAAAATCACCTGCCTGGTCGCCGTATCTGTGATAATAAATAATTGATTATTAAAGGAATCAAAGAAATGCAACTGAACAAAGTGCTGAAAGGGCTGTTGATCGCTCTGCCGGTTATGGCAATCGCGGCATGTTCTTCTAACAAGAACGCCAGCAACGACCAGAGCGGTGAAGGCATGCTGGGTGCCGGCACTGGTATGGACGGTAACGCTAACGGCGGCAACATGTCTTCCGAAGAGCAGGCTCGTCTGCAGATGCAACAGCTGCAGCAGAACAATATCGTTTACTTCGATCTGGACAAATACGATATCCGTTCTGACTTCGCTGCAATGCTGGACGCGCACGCAAACTTCCTGCGTAGCAACCCGTCTTACAAAGTGACCGTAGAAGGTCATGCGGATGAGCGTGGTACGCCGGAATACAACATCGCTCTGGGTGAGCGTCGTGCTAACGCCGTTAAGATGTATCTGCAGGGCAAAGGTGTTTCTGCTGACCAGATCTCCATCGTTTCTTACGGTAAAGAAAAACCTGCAGTACTGGGCCACGACGAAGCGGCTTACGCCAAAAACCGTCGCGCCGTACTGGTTTACTAAGAGAATTGCATGAGCAGTAACTTCAGACATCATCTGTTGAGTCTGTCGTTACTGGTTGGCATAGCGGCCCCCTGGGCCGCTTTTGCTCAGGCGCCAATCAGTAGTGTCGGCTCAGGCTCGGTCGAAGACCGCGTCACTCAACTCGAGCGTATTTCCAATGCGCACAGCCAGCTTTTAACCCAACTCCAGCAGCAACTCTCCGATAATCAGTCCGATATTGATTCCCTGCGCGGTCAAATCCAGGAAAGCCAGTATCAGCTGAATCAGGTTGTTGAGCGCCAGAAGCAGATCCTGCTGCAGATCGATGGTCTGAGCAGCGGCGGCGGCGCAACGGGTGCGCAAACCCAGACCTCAGCGGGCGATCAGGGGGCTGCGGCTAGCGCGCCGGCGGCTTCGTCAGGCGCTCCGGCGTCAACCGGCGATGCCAACACCGATTACAACGCGGCTATTGCGCTGGTGAAGGATCCTTCCCGCCAGGACGACGCCATGGCGGCTTTCCAGAACTTCGTCAAAAAGTATCCTGATTCAACCTACCAGCCGAACGCCAACTACTGGCTCGGTCAGCTGAATTACAACAAGGGTAAAAAAGACGATGCGGCGTACTATTTCGCTTCCGTGGTGAAAAACTACCCTAAATCCCCGAAGGCGCCCGATGCGATGTTTAAAGTCGGCGTTATCATGCAGGACAAAGGCGATACCGCAAAAGCGAAGGCGGTTTACCAGCAGGTGGTCAGTAAATTTCCTGGCACCGATGGGGCCAAACAAGCGCAAAAACGCCTTAACGCACTCGGATGATTATGGCATGACCAGAAATCGCATCATTTCTGGTCTTGTCGCATGAATCCTAAGCAGTTAAGCAATCTTTATCTAAATTGTTGTTGCGCTGAATTCTTAAATCAGTAATATATGCCGCCGTTGCCAAGGGATATCGAACAAGCCCAAAGCGGCAAAAATAGTGGGTCGTTAGCTCAGTTGGTAGAGCAGTTGACTTTTAATCAATTGGTCGCAGGTT